>VOFC01000037.1_pt1 | contig 220000 bp, 192 predicted proteins | sample 5384161 | NCBI WGS metagenome assembly VOFC01 (sample SAMN12384722, study PRJNA508395) | human gut metagenome | isolation source: healthy gut B | host: Homo sapiens
TGCTGTCCGATAAACTCGATTAAATATAAAAAATGTAGTGTTCGGCCATTGTGTATTCAGTGGTCGAGTCTTATTTTATAGTTCCATGCCCCCTCAAAAGATAGATAACTGGTAATCTTCTTTCTGCTTTACGTTTAATAGCGTTTCCCAATCTTTCTCCGGATGATTAAACAGGCTGTAGAAATCAACATAATACATAAGCGTAATCCGCATCATGGTGGCAAGTCCGGAGAAACTCCAGGAACGCGTCAGTCTTTTTCATTACCATCAGAAGCAGATTGGCTATAAGCGTCACCCAAATCTGTATCTTGATGGCATTTGCACTTTCTCCATAGAAGTATTTCAACGGGAAGTTCTGTTTTTATCTGCTTGAACAACAGTTCAATTTCCCAGCGTTTACGGTAAATTTCTATAATTTCGTTCGGGTCTGATTCCACATCGTTTGTAAGCAATGCAACCAGTTTGTGCTTTTTGGTATCGGCATAGGTAATGATACGGGCATGATGAATCAGTATTTCTCCACCCTTCAGAACTTTAGAGAATGTGACATGTTGTATGCGCACTTCCATAAGACCGTCTGTTGTCTGGTACATACAGTCCTCCATAATGTTGTATTTTAGATTCTTCTTCATTTTTGTCACATACAGAACTTCTCTTTGCGTGAGTGCTTCCAGTTTCTCATAGTCAATATATGCCCGGTCCATGGCAACTATGTCTCCTTTGCTCAATGTTGACGGCTTTAACATAAAAGAATCGTTGGTGGCTGCAGATGTAAACTTTATATCAGAAGGGACTCCCTCATTGGCGTGTATGACGGTGTGCACTTTTATACCCCCTTTCTTTTTGCCGGTTTTGGGATGACGGCCCACGCCCTGAACAGCAGATTGGAGAACAGTGTGATAGTAGTGGAGTCGATAATCTGGAGACGCTTCATCCAGACAGCATCCCTGCTTTTGCGGCTGTCCGAGGAAAGCACATGCCTGTATGTGGCGTATAAATCACGATAAATGGACTCAAATATAACCTCCGGACGTCGTTGGTTGGCATCGGAAAGTGTACTGCGTGAAGGCATTGAGCTGATACCCAAATGGAAAAGCTTGCGGGCTTCTGCCTGTAGGGAAGCCGTGATCTCGCGTAAGGAATCAAAACGCATGATGACCGCATAAAGCATGACAACAAGATGAGTCCAGCAATCAAAACGTTTTATGTAGTGTTCGCCACCATGTTTACGACTAAAACGAAGGATTGTTGACTTATCCAATAACTTTATTACCTGACCATAGAGCGGCTGTCCGCTAAAATGTATACTTTTGCCCATAGTTGGATTGATTTTGTTTGGCGACAGAAATCTAACGAAAATGGGCTGACATCGCAAATGAAGTCAGCCCTATTTTTATTCGTTTGCTATATTTTTATCGGACAGCAATAATATGAAATACAGGCGTCACCAGGCTAAGCCATATAAGACAGCAGGAAAAAGCATGATTCCTGACAGGGTATCCATCCATGAAAGACCGGCAGAAGCCAATGGAAAAAGATTTGGAGACTGGGAGATGGATTTAGTTATTGGAGCAGAGCAAAATAGTGCAGTTCTTACAAAATTTAAGATTAGTGAAAGAATTCTTACTGGGCTTTATCAGACCGTCCTTTATCCATTTATTGACGGATGCTTGGGTTGACTTCATCCATTTGGCTAAATGAACATTTGTAATCAGGTAGCATCCGTTTAATTGCATAACAGTATGTTTGTTTGCTGAAAAGCCACGCTGCAAACGGTCTATCAACATATTAATATCTTTTTTGACAATTTTGGGTGCTGGTCTGTTTTCTTTGATGGTCAGTTCAATAGAATTCATGTCGAAGTTAGCCAACTGTGGTAGTTTGGATAACTCTTCGATGATATGACCAGCACATCGCAAATCTTGAATATGGAATGTTAATTGCTTCCGTCTTGGCATAGTAGTGATTTCCCTTTTTCAGTGGTATAGTATTTCTGCAAACGGCTGTTAGGCTTATCAGGAACAGTCATTGCCAACAATCCTTCTGCAATAAGAGGGTTTATATATTTCCTCTTAAACTTTGTTCTATCACTAAAATTGAATAAAGCAATAATCTGAGTTAAAGAATTTTCGAGCAAGCATGTTTCCAATATAGTTTTTATCTCCTTTTGACTTAATGCTAACTTAGTGCCGACTTGCTGCCAACTTAGTGCCGACTTAGTGCCGACTTGTCGGTGACTTGTCGGTATATTTTCTGCAAACTCAAATTCTTTAGGGTCGCGATAAGTAATGGAAAAGACAAACTCCTCTCCACTATGAATCTCTATCTCAGAGTTTTCAAAGTATAACGGAGCATATTTCCGAATATTTTTCTGTCCAGATCCAAGCTCCTCAGCCCATTTCATTTCACGGAATACCTTTGTTATTAGCGGATTCTTTGTACGGGTACGCCAGTCATTTATATCTATATCCCCTGTTTGGAAAGGTTTCGTCCAATTCTCCGTTATGACCCGATCACGGAATATGAGAAACTTATTGGTGTATGAACTGATATACTCACGATGAAGCAGTGTATTTGATATTACTTCTCTGAATATCATTACCCGTAAATCCAAACGGTCTATACCATTATCCGCTAAACGGAATTTATCAGGCATGTTGCGTTGTACAAAATTCAGTAAACGAATATATGACTGAATCAAATTTACGCATATCATATCTCTGTCATTGTAGCGAATGTCAGGGTCGGTAGGAAGCGGATGCAAGAAACGCTCGTAAGACATGCTACGGTAAATAGCGTCCGTGCGATGCCACGGGCAACAATTCAGAATAGTTTGTTCCTTACCAAATAAAAGAATGGCAGCCAACTTATATCCTTCCCTGTTTGTTCCCCGTTGTTTACCCCAAAACAGACTTTTCAGGAACTCTTCATTTGTCATGCTTAGCCACGGATGATTGGAGTTATGGATGGAAATGTGGCTGCGCATAATCTTGAATGATTCTTCGTCCATATCCGCCAATGTTACATCGGGAAATACTTCATTCTCGGAAGATTCCTTTTCTTTTCGCATGAACATGTTCTTAACCAGATAAGTATGCTTTGACACATCATTGTCTGCATCACCCCAACGGTCGAAGAAACGATTTTTGTATCTATGCACCTGTTCACTCTCCGGCACATTCAGATACAGGATAATCTTACTGTCTATCTCTGTCTGCTCCGGCGTAATTGGCATTGGAGGAAGAAACTGTTCAGGATTATTCAGCGTATTGATAATACTTTTAGTCATATCTGTTACGCATTTTGGGTTAATTCCCAATATTGTGCCATCATCATCCACTCCCAAAAAGATATATCCTCCCTCTGCATTCAAGAAAGAACATACGGTTTCATACACGGATGCCGAAACCTTATCCGTGCATCTCTTAAATTCTACTTGCTTATTCTCGCCATGCGAAAGCAAGTCCTTTATTTTATCTGTTGATAACATACTGTTTCTTTTTATAAGACTTTTACTGCTTCATCTATTACGCTACTGGCAAAACTATCCAAATAAGTATTAGTTGTTGCCAAATCACTATGGCCTAATATCTGTGAGATAACCTCACGTGGTACTTGATTGTCCTGCAAAGTCATAGCCATTGTATGACGACTTACATAGCTTGTTAGTTTCATATCCGTAATCTCCAAAACTTTCGCTAAGTTAGCCAAATTCTTGTTATTGCGCCCAAATCGGCTACGAATATGATTATAAAGTTGTTCTCCTTTATATCCTGCAATAGAAACTATTGGTAACAAGTAATCTTCTACTTATAATGTATTAGCTGAAAACCAATTCATTAACTCTTGGATTTCAGGAGTTATCTTAATCTGAATAGGTTTGACTTTCTTAGCTTCTTTTGTTTTATTCCGTTTATAAACAATATAATTTCCACCGTTATAACGGATAATATTCTTTTAGTTAGCAATGCTGCATCTATAAACGATATACCATAACAGTAATATGAAAAGAGAAATAATCTTCGTGTCCGTTCAAGTACAGCATTATCCATCACTGTTGTTTTTAGTTTAAACATGGAGTCATGCGGTAAATAACGTTTAGTCGTTTCTTCTTCCAATGATGAAATGCTAAAACCGCCCTTACCAAATGGGTAAGTCGTTTCTGAGGCTTCACCATCTTGGATAGCCTTGTTTAATACAGCACGTAAAGTCTTAAAATAGAACTTCCGAGTATTCCCTTTACATTCACGTTTTTGTAAAAACACATCAAAAGATTTTACATATTTAATATCTATTTCAGGGAAAACACGTTCAGGCAGTTTCTCGTCAAAGAGTTCTAATACGTGAAGTGTTCTGCTATAGCAGTTGGCATTGCCAATATGATTGGTATCTTTATAAGTTTGAATTAGATTTTCAAAGAATTCCTTTACATTTCCTTTGTTTGAGTAGTGAAAGAATTCTTGTTCGAATTGATTTAGTGTCCAATCAATTTTATTGGCATCGAAATCTGCTATAATGCGAAGTATTTCCGATTTCTTTTGCGTTAACCATTCGTTGAGGTATATTCGGTCTGGATGTAATCTGGGAACACGCTTATCTGTGACAAACATTTCAAGTTTATCATTCCATTGATGCGGTTCTGCATAAATGCCTAACGCCATCACCTTCCGTTTATTATTTTTTGCGAACAACCAACCAAATAGCATATCCCTCTTTATAGTGATATTTATCGGCTATCCACATCTTAAATGAAGCATATTTCATAAGTGACACGAATTACTGACATTTTACTTTTTCTAAAAAGATATTGGTCTATAGCAGTCAGATTACCAATTATTTATCTACTTTATTTTACTGACGGATTACTGACGTTTGTACCGAAAATATAGATAATCAGATGTAAATAATACCAATACTTCCGTTTCTTATTCGTTGGCAAATATACTGAAAAACAATTAGATATAAAAATATAGGAAATAAACGGATAGCTCTGGGGGGCGTGTGGTCGCTGGTTCGAATCCAGTCACCCCGACTGGTGAAAATGAAGGAGTTAAGTCGTTGACTTAGCTCCTTTTTGTGAATGACGCATTTATGACACAACTTCAGGGTCAAATAATGATAAGCCATGGGATGGGATAAAAATATTTTTGTGCAATCATAAATAACAAGCGGTTAAGTTGTTTTGCTATTTTATTTCGTAGGTGGTCAATACAGCTGCATGGTCGCCAGGCCACACATCGTCTATTTCAGGCATGGTACGGATGATTTTAGACGAAAGAGGAAGAAGATTGTTTCCTTTCCCATAAATAAAATCAATGCGCGATGTCTGCGACTGTCCGAATATGACCGCATATGTGCCCTCTCCCCGTTCCAGCTCATCAGGATGCAGCACACGGAAAGAATCCTTGAACCCTTCTTCATACATATAGCGCGAAATGGGGAGATCTTCTGCTGCATAACCGAAATGGAGAGAAGCGGCTTTTCTTGTCCAGTCCAAATGGCTTCCTGCATTAAAATCTCCTCCTATAATGGCAGGCATAGAAGAAGTGAGATAGGGATAACAGTCGTTTATCAGCAAACGCTTCATGTCTTCCATTCCCAAAATACTGTCTTCAGCAGCCCATTGGCGAGGATCCATCCCATAATTGGCATAAGAACAAGTGTATTCGGGACGATAGGCATAACGCAACCAACACGCATTCACATACACTTCCCTGCCATTCGGCATGGTCAATACGGCAGGATTAGAAAAGAAAGTGCTTTTGGTCGGAATTTTCCGAATCGGATACCGGCTATACAGACTCAGATTGTCATCGGCGGAAGCAGTCTGCATGTGAAAACCGATTCCTTGCGCAATCATCTCCTGGGAGCCATACGCTTCCTGCATGGTAACCACATCAGCATGTGATGCCTTTATCAGATCTATAATACGCTCACGGCCCTCTTTTCCCAAATGATTTCCGCCATGCCAGATGTTCCACTGCAATACTTTTAATATGTGTACGTCGCTTTGACTGTCCTTTGTAACCCAAATGGGAAGACAGTCTTTTGCCTGAACAGGAGTTATTGTTTTTCGTCCCATCCTGACGGAAAGAGCTGTTGCTCCCAGGCGGTTTCCCTGTGCAGCCTGCGGACTGATATCTGCCGTAATCAACAAATAATTTGTACCGTGTTTCAAGAGCGTGTGCTCTTTATCGGTCAGACGAATATGCAATTTTCCGGAACGAGGAACGATGTCTTTATCTGTAAGTTTATGGCGGATGCCTGAACGAGGCTTGGAACCTGCATAATAAACATGTATTTTTTCAATGTCCTCGATTACGGAACACAAACCGAAATCGAGTGTCAGTTCTTCGACCCTTAATGGGGACTTTTCTCCTTGAGCCTCAATCCGGAGCTTCAACAGCTGAAAATCACGGCTTCCTTTATCTGCATCCCATTCGGAGGGAATGGAAACCACCTTAAAAAGTTGTTGCGCATGATATTCCGCATGAAACAACGGATTGTCGTTTTTTACAGCATAAGCCAAAGGAGCATTTCCATATTGCTTCAGGCGCCCGTTGCGCAGATGGAAAGACATGCGCCCTTCGCCTGCCCGGTTTAAGGATAAGTCATCAGAGAAGTCATCAAAATTGTAATAGCCTTTCAAATAGGGGAACTTGTCATGGCGGGCAGTCAGCGGCCGATACATCCATTGCTGCAGCTCCTTTTCTGTCAGTGCCGCGGTCCAAATGCGTACCTCATCCATACATCCCCCAAAAGCACTTTCAGCAGATTCATTGATTCCGATGGAACCAGGGAGGATAGTCGTAGCCGTATCCTTTCTCGCCGTTTCTTTGCCGTCAACGTAAAGAATTACATGCGTGCCATCACATACGGCGGCTACGTATGTCCATTTTCCCTTGGGCACTTCACCTCCATAAAGTCCGGCTCCCACGTTGCAGATTCGTCCGTTATCTATCACTAGGGGAAGATAATCCAAAGAGTTGAGCCTGCTGTATTCTCCTCCCCCAATAATAACTTCTTGTTTCTTCCACTCATCCATATCGGGTTTTATCCAAGCCTCCAACGTCCAGCATTTGCATATAGAATCCATTCCAATGCGCAAATTGTTGTCTTTTCCATCCAGGCAGACAGCCCAATTGATCTGTGCGTACGCATGGATGCCCAACAAGTTCAGAAGAATGGCAGATAGAATAGAATTGTTTTCATCATTTATGTTTTTTAATAGATTGAGGAGCAAAGTTTTGAACACGACATTTCCTTGCTCCCCTGTCTGTTGTTAATCAATAATAAGGGTTTTGCACGAGTTGAGGCATTTTGTTCGTTTCGTCCACACAAAAATACACCCTTTTCTCCATACATTTTGTAGTTACCTTCTTTTTCAGCGTGCAAACTTCATGGAATAATGTGAAATTATTGTTCCATTCGTGTTACGTTTACATGAACGGCTAACTTTAGGCAACCCGCCGGCGAAAATCCGTTCAAGGCCCAATTTCAAGAAAATGCTTGTTCCTTCTTCCCTCAAAGACAAACTTTTCAGCTATGCACTTGAAACAATCACCCCTCCAACAATCCGCGGTCCGTCATCCATTTTCAATTATTTCACATAAAAAGGTGCAGTTATCTCAGAAATATTCGTTTAATTTATAAACACTTTTTTATTAAAACTGTTTTTCCAGTAAAGAGATAAAGTCAAAGCGTCCATCACCCGGAATATGCCCTCTGATGCATTGCAGGCGAGATCGGCCGGCTCAAAAAGATAACGGGACATTTTACTCAGGATGACGGGACATTTTGATGAAGATGACGAATAATTTTAATCAAGATAACGGGTCATTTTACAAGGCCCGGCAAGGCACGAAAAAATGCAAGAATTTAATGTCGAAATTATAAACCAAGACTTATGAAGAAGACAAGTTTAATAAGCGGACTCTTTTTCCTTTTGGGCATCTTTGCCCTGCAGGTCCGGGCGCAAAGCTACGACCAGATGTGGAAGGAAGTGGAGAATCTGGAGAAAAAGGATTTGCCGAAATCGACAATAAATCAGTTGGACAAGATTTATGCGAAAGCGGCAGCCGAAAGAAATGCACCTCAGATGATGAAGGCATTTCTTGTGCGGACGGAAGCGAAAGTCAGCTTGTCGGCCGACAGCCTGAACGGTGAACTGGAAGCTCTTCGCCGCTGGACGGCCGAAGAAAAGGATACGGTGGCCCGCGCCGTGCTGCACCATATCATGGGGGTGTACCAACTGGAAGAGCAGACAGCCGACGTGGACAGTGCGCTGTGGTATTTCCGCGAATCGCTGAAGTATCCGGATGCGCTGGCCAGGGTGACGGCCAAAGACTACCGTCCCATGGTTGAAAGCGGAAAACTGAGCGAGAAATATTTCGGTGACACGATGCTGGATCTGCTTGTGCGTCAGGTAGCCTACAGGTTTTCGTGGGGATATGTGGATGTGACCCGCAGCAAGGAAGCGCACCGTGCCGTAATGGATTTCTACAACTCGCTGATTGACTATTATGCCCGAACAGGCAACCGCTCAGCCGAACTGCTGACCCGCCTTTGTCTGCTTTCTTACCGGCAGGGAGGCGAGATGGTTCCGCCCGTCAGGCTCTCTCAGACGGAGGAAGTGGCTTTGCTCCGAAGCTGGATGAAAGAGTATGCCGGCGTGTCTTCCTGTGCAGCCGTATATGTGCATCTGACAGAATTGTATCACCGGAACCAGCAATTTACAGAGGCGATGCAGGTTATCGATAAAGGACTGGAACTATATCCCCGGTCGGAATTTGCCGCCGACCTGAAAGACTACCGGCAACGGATCCTGAACCCTTCGCTGAACCTGCATACGGAATGGGCTTACCCCGGAGAAGATGCCGTGTTTGAAGTGAGGTCGAAAAACCTGAAGGGGATGACACTGGAGGTATACCGGCTGAATCTGAAAGCATCGTCATCAATCTTTGCGGGCGGAATGGAACGGGCGGACATGGTAAAGAAATACGGAAAACTGGCAGGAAGCAAACATTTTGCCCTGCCCGACACTCCCGACTATAAGGATACGGCAAGTACATTCGTCTACCGGATGCCGGAACCGGGCATCTACATGCTCAAGTCTGTCCCCGACGGGCACAAGGACAAAGCGGCATACGAACTGGTGCATCTTTCTCCCCTGCAGATACTTTCGTTTCCGCTGGAAGGCAAACAGACGGAATATGATGTGGTGGACCGCAAGACGGGCCATCCGGTGCCGGGAGCGGAAATCGTGTTCTATTCCATCCCCACTCCGGGCAATTACACACTTTATCGCACGTTCAAGACGGACGGAAGCGGACGTGCCGTGGTTCCCGAACTGAAAGAACGGAGCCTTTGGATGAATGCCCGGACAACAGACGGCGACTTCATGCAGGTTTCGTATGTATCAAGAGGCCGAGGACTGGCTGTTCCTTCAGACGAGAAGGAAGCATACCGCACGGAACTTTATACAGACCGTGCCCTATACCGCCCAGGACAAACCGTTTACGTGTCTGGAGTGGCCTATAAACAGCAGGGTGACGATACGAAAGTCCGCAGCAGATGGAAATTCACCTTGACCTTGCGTGACGCGAACGGTCAGGAACTGTCCAAACGTGAACTGGTCACGGACGACTTCGGAGGATTCCATGCCGAGTTTGCATTGCCTCAGTCAGTGCTTCCGGGCAATTTCCGTCTGGAAGCGGAAAACGGGAACCGGTATATACGAGTGGACGAATACAAGCGTCCTACGTTTGACGTAGTGTTCACGCCTTACAAGGAGTCCTATACAGCGGGGGATACCTTGTCGCTGGAGGCCGCCGCAAAGAACTTTTCGGGAGCTCCGGTACGAAACGGAAAAGTAAGCTACACCGTAATCCGCTCGCAGGCATGGTTCTGGCGGATCGGAGGAGGTTCATCCCAGGTGATCGGAAGCGGTGAAACCCAGACGGATGCCGACGGAAAGTTCCGGATAGAAGCAGTCCTCGAAAAACCGGAAACCAGCACCGGCGACCGGAACAGCTATTATATATATAAGGTAAGTGCGGATGTGGTGAACATAGACGGTGAAACCCAGTCGGGAAGTCTGTCTTTGCCCGTCAGCAAGTTGTCGATGGGTCTGCAAATCGACGGACTGAGCGCAAAGGTGATGCGTGAAAAGCGGGACAAGATCCAGTTCCTCGCGCGCAACCTGAACGGCCAGCCGGTAGACACAAAAGTCAGCTACCAGATTTATACGCTGGACAAGGACGGCAAGAAAGGCTCGCTGGCCGTGCAAGGAGAACAGCCTTCACAAACCGCCTTTATCCCCGAAGCCTTGCTGGACTGCGCATCCGGGAAATACCGGATAGAGATTTCGGCCGATGACAGCCAGGGCAGAACATGCAAGGCAGAACAGGATTTTGCTCTCTTCTCCAGAAACGATGTCCGTCCGCCTTATGAAACGACGGAATGGTTCTATCAGGAAGGTACGGAATTCAGTGAAGAACATCCGGTCACTTTATACGTGGGTTCAAGCGAACAGGATGTGTACGTGTTCTACTCCGTCTATTGCGGAGCCAAACGCATCCATAGCGAGCGGCTGACACTGGACAATGAGATCCGCAAATTCGTCTACCCGTACAAGGAAGCGTATGGCGACGGCATTACGGTGAGCTTTGCATTCATGAGAAAAGGCATTTTCTATACCAAGCAGGTTTCCATCACCCGGCCGGAACCGCAGAAAGAACTTTCGCTGAAATGGGAAAGCTTCCGCGACAATCTTGTGCCGGGCGGACAAGAAGAATGGACGCTGAGCATCCTCGACAGAAACGGAAAGCCTGCCGACGCACGCTTCATGGCAACGCTGTATGACGCCTCTCTCGACCGTCTGCTGGATAATCAATGGAGCTTCAGACTGAACTTCCGGCGTTACACTCCTTCCGTATGGCCGGGCATGCACACCATGAATACGTATTTCTCTCTGTACAGCCCGTTCTACGACCACAGCCATTCGAATGTGTATGACTTTGATTTTCCGAACGGATACAGCCGTCTGTTTGTACCTTCGCTCCGGCAGAGAAACATTTACGTCCGTGGCGGCGGAAAAGTGCTGATGGCACGCAGCCTGGCTTCTTCCAAAGCGTTGTATAAGGTGGCGGCAGACGAAGTTGAACAAGCTGCAGTTGCACAGGAAAATGGTTTTGAGACAAACAATGGAGTCTTTTCTCTGGCTATAACTGATGTGGCATCGCTGTCCTCGCTCGAATCAGATGAGAAATACGTGCCTCTGAGAGACAACTTCGCCGAAACAGCTTTCTTCTACTCTGATTTGCGCACCGATTCTGCCGGTGCCGTGCGGATGGTATTTACCATGCCGGACGCTGTAACCGAATGGAAGCTGATGGGAATGGCACACACGCAAAGCATGGACTACGGACTGATTACGGCAAAGGCCAGAACCAGCAAGCCGTTCATGATCCAGCCCAACATGCCGCGCTTTGTGCGTGCAGGCGACCGTGCCGTCATAGCAGCTTCGCTGGACAACATTTCGGGCAATGTCGTTGCAGGAATCGTACGCATGCAACTGGTGAATCCGGTTGACGGCAAAACGGTATACGAATCCGAACAGCCGTTTGAAGTGGCGGCTAACCAGAACGGCTCAGTGAGCTTTGAATATGAAGTGCCGGACACATACGATGTGCTGATATGCCGCATGGTGGCCGATGCCGGAGAATACAGCGACGGCGAACAGCATTACTTGCCTATACTGACCGACAAACAGTGGGTGACGGAAACCTTGCCGTTCCAGTTGAAGGACAACGAAAGCAAGACACTGGAACTGGATGACCTTTTCAACAAGCAGAGCAAAACAGCAACCGGCCGCCGGTTGAGCTTTGAACTGACGGCCAATCCGGTCTGGTATGCAGTGCAGGCACTTCCGGTTCTTTCCAACCCCGACAGTGAGAATGCTTTTGCATGGGCTGGAGCTTATTACGGCAATGCGCTTGCGCAACTGATTCTCGACAAGAATCCGGAAATCAGACAGGTGTTCAGCGCATGGGCATCTCAAAGCACCGACAAGGATACGTGGCTGAGCAAACTGGAACAGAACCAGGATCTGAAGAACATGCTGCTCAATGAAACGCCCTGGCTGACAGAAGCAACCGACGAAAGCGAACAGAAACGCCGCATCGCCGTACTGTTCGACTTGAACCGGATGAAAAGCCAGTTGCAGACAAGCGTGGACCGTCTGGGCAAGATGCAGCACACAGACGGAAGCTGGTCATGGTTTGACGGAATGGCCGGAAGCCGGATTGTCACGACACAGGTGGCAGAACTCATGGCACGGCTGAAAGCAATGAACGCTGTGACTGACGTACGGATAAACAGCATGTATCTGAAAGCCTGGAACTGGCTGACCGCTCAGATGCAGGAAGAATACAGAAGCATGAAACGGCAAGAGGAAATGCATGAACTGAACGTTCTTCCGAGCAATCTGGCCGTAAAGTATCTTTATATATGTGCTTTGGACAAGTTTGCAGCATCAAAAGCCGACAAGGCAGTCAACGCATATATGCTGGAGAAACTAAAGAACCGCTCCGCTGAATACTCCATCGGTGAAAAAGCAATGATTGCCGTCATCATGCAGGGTACAGGCAATGCTAGCGAAGCCATGACCTTGGTCCACTCCATCAAGGAATATTCGCTGTACACACCCGAAATGGGACGCTATTTTGACACGGCAAAAGCTTTGTACTCATGGAACAGTTATAAGATACCGACCCAGGTGGCGGCAATGGAAGCCATCGCCAGAGTGGAGCCTGACGAGTCAATGCATGCAGAAATGCAGCAATGGCTGCTGAAACAGAAACAGGTTCAGGCGTGGAGCAACTCGCTGGAAACGGCAGACGCAATCTATGCACTGCTTTGCTCCGGAGGACACCAGCTGAATACATCAGGCAAAATGACCGTCAAGGCCGGCAGAATGGAGATGGAAACGCCGGACGATGCGCTGGGCTATGCACGCCGCACCTACACGGGAACAGATACTGATATAAAACGTGCAGAAATAAGCAAAACCGGCAGCGGAATCGGCTGGGGAGCCGTTTATGCCCAATACCTGGAAGAAATGGACAGACTGGCAGATGCCAAAGGAAACGGCGTGTCCATCAGCCGTGAAGTGCTGAAAGACGGCAAACGGATCGACAAGCACGCTGTTCTGAACGTGGGCGACAAGCTGACTGTCCGCCTGAACATCAAGGCCGACCGTGACATGGACTTCATTCAGATAAAAGACGAACGTCCCGCCTGCTTCGAGCCGTCCGAACAACTTTCCGGCTACCGCTGGAACGCAAAGACGGGAATCGGCTACTACCAGGTGAGCCGGGATGCCTCCACAGAGTTCTTCATCGACAAGATGCGGAAGGGAAGCTACGTGATTGAATACACGGTACACGTGGACCGTGCCGGAACTTATCAGGCAGGCATGGCAAGCATCCAGTCGGCCTATGCTCCCGAATTCGCCGGCCACACCGGAGGCATGAAGCTTGTTGCCGAATAGCCCGCACGAAGAAGGACGTTCACATCAAAAGAACAGGACACAGAGCCGCCAAGCCACAGAAAAAGATGGAAATTCCATTGCGTAAGATACTGGGCTTGGGCGGCTTTGTGCTTAAAGTTCAAATCCGGCATGTTTCTTGTTTTCACTAAATCATCCCGAAGAAGTATTAAATAGACAAAGGAAGTTTGCTTGCAAAAGTTTTTCTCTTTATCTTTGTTTCTAAATTCAAGACAAGAAATGAAGCGGATTTATACATCACTAGTTATATCTTTTATATGCCTGCTCGTCCAGGCGCAGCCGAAAATCACATTCGACAGCGAATCGAAAGACTTGGGCTATGTGCTTTGGCGCAATCCGGTGACCGTCAGCTACAAATTCACAAACACCGGCGACAAGCCGCTTGTCGTTTCCAACGTTACAGTGTCATGCGGCTGTATGGAAGCCAAATGGACGGAAGATCCGGTCATGCCGGGAGATAAAGGAGAGATTACTGCCGTTTTCGATGCAGAAGCAATCGGGCATTTCTATAAGGACCTGGGAATATACTGCAATGCGGCAATCGAACCGATTTATCTGAATTTCAACGGAGAAGTAACCGCCGATGCGAAAAACTTTTCATTCACTCATCCGTACCTGATCGGAGCTATCCGGCTGAATCAGGACGAACTGAACTTCGAGTCAGTCCATAAAGGGGACCGCCCGTCTATCGAACTGCTGGTAGCCAACACCTCCAACAAAGCCTATTCACCGGTGCTCATGCATCTCCCTCCTTATCTGGAGGCAGAAGCGACACCCGACAAACTGGGACGTGGAAAAGCCGGAAAAATCAAAGTAACGCTGAATACGGACAAATTGCCCAAACTGGGAATTACCCGAGCCTCTGTTTATCTGTCAAGATACTCAGGCGATAAAGTGGGGGAAGAAAATGAAATACCGGTATCTGTGGCCTTGCTCCCGGACTTCTCCCAACTGACCGAACAGCAGAAGAACAATCCTCCGGTGATATCCGTATCTTCCAAACAAATGGAATTTATGGACCTTCGTCCGAACCAAAAGAAATCGCAACATATAATCATCACCAATACGGGAAAGTCGGATCTGGTAATCCAAGACATGCAAGTATTCAGCATTGCCTTGGGAGTTAACCTGAAGAAAAGAACACTCAAGCCGGGCGAATCGACCAAGATGAAAGTGACTGTACTGGCCGCAAACCTGCCCAGGGTGAAAGGCACGCCACGTATACTGATGATTACAAACGACCCGCAACATCCGATGGTTACCATCCGAGTGAAAGCACAATTGAAGTCAAACGAAAAATAAAGATCTTATGGAACACCCCGAAAACAAGGAAGAATACAAGGGGTTAACTGTAAACCAGGGAGTGGAACAGCCTGCTGTTGTTAATCCTTATCTGAAACTGAGAAAGAAGCCGAAACGCCGCCAGTTGTCGGCAAACGAATATGTGGAAGGCATCGTGAAAGGGGACATCACGGTGTTGAGCCAGGCAGTAACCTTGGTGGAAAGCGTCAGACCGGAACACCAGACACTGGCTCAGGAGGTTCTGGAAAAATGTCTTCCCTACACGGGAAATTCAATACGGGTGGGTATCAGCGGCGTACCCGGTGCCGGGAAAAGCACATCAATCGATGTTTTCGGACTTCATGTGCTGGAACAGTACGGAGGAAAGCTGGCTGTTCTGGCCATCGACCCAAGCAGCGAACGCTCTAAAGGAAGCATCCTGGGCGACAAAACCCGCATGGAAAAACTCTCCATACATCCGGATTCTTTCATACGTCCCAGTCCAACAGCCGGTTCATTGGGCGGAGTTGCCAGAAAGACCCGTGAAACCATCTTTCTATGCGAAGCAGCAGGATTCGACAAGATTTTTGTAGAAACCGTAGGCGTAGGACAAAGCGAAACTGCCGTGCATTCGATGGTGGACTTCTTCCTGCTCATCCAGTTGGCGGGAACCGGCGACGAACTTCAGGGCATCAAGCGGGGAATCATGGAAATGGCAGATGGAATTGTAATCAACAAGGCAGACGGAAATAACATAGAAAAAGCCAAGCTGGCCGCAACGCACTTCCGCAATGCGCTGCACCTCTTTCCTGCTCCCGAATCCGGATGGCTCCCGCAAGTGCTTACCTATTCAGGATTTTACGGCATCGGGATCAAAGAAATATGGGACATGGTTTACAAATACATCACGTTTGTAAAAGCAAACGGGTATTTCCAGCACCGGAGAAACGAACAGTCAAAGTTCTGGATGTACGAAACCATCAACGAACATTTGCGCGACAACTTCTACAATGACGACACCATTGCCCGGATACTGCCAAAGCAGGAGGAGGAAGTCCTCAGCGGAAAAGTCACTTCTTTTTCAGCAGCAAGAAAACTGCTGGACATCTATTTCGGCAACATGAAATAGTATCCTTGCCGCTTCTGCATAAATATGTAAAACAGGTTTCATTTCTGTTTCGTTTTTCTCAAACGGGAAAGAAATTCCGGCGGATTTGCATCTTAGAATGAATTAAAATGTAACTTTGCGCCGAATTTGATTTTAATACGATGCAAAGCGAGAACAAACCGATCATCGAAGTGAAAAACGTGTCGAAGTTTTTCGATGACAAGACTGCACTGGACAACGTCAACCTGTCCATAAGGAAAGGAGAATTCGTCACCATCCTGGGGCCTTCAGGCTGCGGGAAAACAACTCTTCTGCGACTCATAGCCGGCTTCCAGACAGCCTCGGAAGGAACGATTCTGATTAACGGAAAGGAAATAACGCAAACACCGCCGCACAAGCGTCCGGTGAATACCGTGTTTCAGAAATATGCCTTATTCCCTCACCTGAACGTGTATGACAACATTGCATTCGGCCTGAAACTGAAGAAGATGCCGAAAGCCGAAATGACGCGGAAAGTGATGGCGGCTCTGAAAATGGTAGGAATGACCGACTACGAATATCGCGACGTCAACTCGCTGTCGGGAGGGCAACAGCAGCGGGTGGCCATTGCCAGAGCCATCGTGAACGAACCCGAAGTGCTGCTGCTTGACGAACCGCTGGCGGCTCTCGACCTGAAAATGCGCAAGGACATGCAAATGGAACTGAAAGAAATGCACAAGACATTGGGCATCACTTTCGTCTATGTCACGCACGACCAGGAAGAGGCGCTGACCTTGAGCGACACCATCGTCGTCATGTCGGAAGGAAAAATCCAGCAGACAGGCACTCCTACAGACATCTACAATGAGCCGGTCAATTCGTTTGTGGCCGACTTTATCGGCGAGAGCAATATCCTGAACGGCATAATGAAGAAAGACAGGCTTGTCAGCTTTTGCAGAAAAGACTTTGAATGCGTAGACGAAGGATTCGGCGAGAACGTGCCCGTCGATGTTGTCATACGCCCGGAAGACCTGTATATATTCCCGGCATCCGACAAGACCAAAGCCCAGCTGCGAGGCGTGGTGCAGTCGTGCATATTCAAGGGTGTGCATTATGAAATGGTTATCCTGTGCGATGGATACGAGTTTACGGTTCAGGATTATCACGCTTTTGAGGCAGGTAAGGAAGTAGGACTGATTGTCAAGCCCTTCGACATCCATATCATGAAGAAAGAGCGCATCTGCAATGCCTTCGAAGGAAGAATGAAAGACGAAACCCACGTAGAGTTTCTGGGTTGCGAATTTGAATGCATGCACACAGACATGAGCGACCGGTCGAAGGACTGGGAACACGTGACCGTGAACGTTGACTTCGACAAGATTGAACTGCTGGACAATGCAGAAGACGGAATCCTGACCGGAGAAGTGAAGTTTATCTTATACAAGGGCAACCATTACCACCTCACCGTTCTGTCGGACTGGGACGAAAATGTATTCGTCGACACGAATGATGTCTGGGACGACGGCGACCGTGTGGGCATTTCAATCCGCCCGGAAGACATTCGCGTGACTTTCAAATAAAGCATAAAAGGCCATGACAAAAATCCATCTGTTTTTTGCTTCACGAAAAAGCTGGACACTACCCTACCTGATTTTTTCCGTAATCTTTGTCATCATTCCGCTGCTGCTGATTGTTGTCTATGCGTTTACAGACGAAGCCGGAAACCTTACATTGGGAAATTTCACCAAATTCTTCGCCCATCCCGAAGCGGTGAACACGTTTATCTACTCCATCGGAATAGCCATCCTCACCACGCTGGGATGCATCATCCTCGGCTACCCTGCCGCATGGATATTGAGCCGGAGCAGTTCGAGCTACTCGAAAACGCTGATCATGCTCTTCATCCTGCCGATGTGGGTGAACATTCTGATACGCACGCTGGCAACCGTGGCGCTTTTCGACTTTGCCCAGCTGCCGCTGGGGGAAGGAGCCTTGATTTTCGGCATGATCTACAATTTTATCCCTTTCATGATCTATCCCATCTATGATACGCTGCAGAAAATGGACAAAAGCTACATGGAAGCGGCAGAAGATTTAGGCGCCAATTCGGTACAGGTTTTCTGGAAAGTGGTGCTTCCATTATCCATGCCCGGAATTGTCAGCGGCATCATGATGGTATTCATGCCGACCATCTCAACTTTCGCCATCGCGGAACTGCTGACAATGAACAACATCAAGCTGTTCGGAACCACGATTCAGGAAAACATCAACAACAGCCTGTGGAACTATGGAGCAGCCTTATCCCTGATCATGCTTTTCCTTATTGCAGCCACTTCCGTGTTCAGCACGGAAGATAATGACAGTTCGAAGAAAGGAGGCGAACCATGGTAAAGAAGATTCTCATGCAGACTTATCTGTGGGTGCTGCTGACTCTGCTGTACGCTCCCATTCTGATAATTGTGGTGTTTTCTTTCACCGAAGCCAAGGTGCTGGGCAACTGGACCGGCTTTTCCCTCAACCTGTACAAGTCGCTGATGAACACCGGGGAGCATCATTCGCTGATGAACGCATTTCTCAACACAATCGCCATCGCACTGATCGCCGCAACGGTCTCCACCCTGCTCGGAAGCATTGCCGCCATCGGCATCTTCAACCTCCGCGCGCGAGGACGCAAGGCAATGGGATTCATCAATACGATACCCGTCCTGAACGGCGACATCATAACCGGCGTATCCCTCTTCCTGCTTTTCGTGTCGCTAGGGATAACCCAAGGATTCACAACCGTTGTCCTGGCGCACATCACCTTCTGCACTCCTTATGTCGTGCTGAGCGTAATGCCCCGCTTGAAGAAGATGAATCCCAACCTGTATGAAGCCGCACTCGATCTAGGAGCCACTCCGATGCAGGCTCTATGGAAGGTAATCGTTCCCGAAATACGTCCGGGGATGATCAGCGGATTCCTTCTGGCACTGACCATTTCGATCGATGATTTTGCCGTGACAGTGTTCACCATCGGCAACCAGGGACTCGAAACGTTGTCCACCTACATTTATGCCGATGCGCGCAAGGGAGGGCTTACTCCCGAACTGCGTCCGCTGTCTGCCATCATATTCGTGGTCATCCTGCTGCTGCTCATCATCATCAACCGGCGTGCAGACAAAGCTAAAAACAAGAACAACAATCCGATTTGAAAAGCCGAACGAAAACAAAATGAAAAAACTGTGTTTGATTCTGTCGGGACTGGTCCTGGCATGTATGGGACTATCAAGCTGCTACAATGACACCGATGATTCCAGAGAACATATCCTGAAAATATATAACTGGGCAGACTACATCGGTGAAGGGGTTCTGGACGATTTCTGCAAGTACTACAAGGAACACACCGGAAAAGATATAAGAATCGTGTACCAGACATTTGACATCAACGAGATCATGCTCACCAAAATCGAACGAGGGCACGAAGATTTCGATGTCGTGTGCCCTTCCGAATACATCATCGAACGCATGCTCCGCAAGAAGCTGCTGCTGCCCATCGACACGCTTTTCCTGAACTCGCCCAACTACATGCACAATGTAGCCCCGTATATCCGCCAGCAAATCGACAGGCTGACCGTGCCGGGCGACAAGCCGGCGAGCCGTTATGCCGTATGCTACATGTGGGGAACCGCAGGACTGCTCTACAACAAGCAATACCTCAGGGAGGAAGATCTGAAGTCGTGGGGCTGCCTGTGGGACAAGCGGTACGCAGGGAAGATTCTGATGAAAGACTCATACCGGGATTCATACGGCACCGCCATGCTGTATGCCTGCCGCAGGCAGCTGGCAGAACACAAAGCAACCGTACCCGATCTGATGAATGACTATTCACCCGCTGCCATGGATACGGTAGAGAAATACCTCAAGCTGCTGAAGCCGAACGTGGCCGGATGGGAAGCCGATTTCGGAAAAGAAATGATGACGAAAGGCAAGGCCTGGATAAACATGACATGGAGCGGCGACGCGCAATGGGCCATTGAAGAAGCGGCAGAGGTAGGCGTGGAATTGGGCTATACAGTGCCCGAAGAAGGGAGCAACGTATGGTACGACGGATGGGTAATCCCCAAATACGCCAGAAACAGAGAGGCGGCAAGCTATTTCATCAATTTTCTGTGCAGACCCGACATCGCCCTGCGCAACATGGAGGCTACCGGATACGTGAGTTCCATCGCCTCAAAGGACATCCTGGATGCCAGCATCGATGAAACGGCAGCATACGTAGATGCCAGCTACTTTTTCGGCCCGGAAGCCAGCCATGCAAGACTCCTCAACACGAAGTATCCGGACCTGTCGGTCATCGAACGCTGCGCCATGATCCGTGACTTTGGCGACAAGACCGTAAATGTATTGGAAATATGGTCGCGCGTAAAAGGGTGACAACCTGAACGGCGGCATCGTTATCCTGATACTGGGCGTCGTAGGCGGACTGAGTGCCTTCCAGATCCGCCGCCGGTATATTCTTCACCAAAGGAAGAACATACAGAACCGCAGACACCGGCGGCCGCAAACGTGCCACACACGCCTGACAAAATCCTGAAAAGGGCACAAAACCTTTATCTCCAGCCTGGAGATATGTATCTTTAGCCTAAAGATATGCATCTCTAAGCTGAAGATATGCATCTTCAGGCTGAAGACAGAGATTCGACCAAGAAAGCTGGGGTTATTATCGCAGCCTGACAAAATTTTCAGACAAAAAAATCAGGGCTGACTTCGTTTGTGAAGCCAGCCCTTTTCGGCTAGAAATGCTGCTGCCCGACAAATGCCCGTAACCTAAGCAAAGCGTATAATCCGGCACACAGCCATCTATTCTTATTCAGTTCCTCCGGCATGTCCAAAGACAATCCGCGAGGTCAGATTCGCAGAATCCTCAATTACTTGATGTTCGGGTTCAGCTTGTTCCATTCTGAAATTGCAGGAAGAACGCCCATAGCGATAACTTCATCACGCAATTCGCAGAGATGAGCATAGCTCTTGTCCAAAGCAGCCTGTTCTTCCGGAGTTCCGTTCAAAGCAGCGCAGTGGCAGCCGTCAGCAGAGATTGAAGTTTCCCAAGCCATCATGATGTGGTCGTACTTGTCGTTTGAGATGTAAGTGCCGGCCGGCCAGCGGAATGCTTTTTTCCGCCCATAGCTGCACCGATCATTTCGATAGATACGTAAGCCGGGCTCTGGAATGAAGAACGTCCGCGCAGAGCGATGATGTTAGCTCCGCCCTTAGTAACTTTCTGCTGGATTTCAGCCCATGTTTCTTTCGGCAGTGCGTCAGTGCCAATGATGTCAATCAGCGGCTTGCCGTTCACCTTAGCTGTAGAAGCGAATACAGCCATCTGTTCGCCGTGTCCGCCGTATGTGCGGCAGTTTTCAACAGCGTCCATAGATACGCCGAAATACTTGGCCAGTTCGCTGCGCAGACGAGTTGAGTCAAGAGCAGCCAAAGTTGTAACCTGAGAAGGTTTCAATCCTGAATACAGCAAAGTGATCAGTCCGGTGATGTCGGCCGGGTTGAAGATAACCACAATGTGCTTAACATCCGGGCAGTACTGCTTAACGTTCTTTCCGAATTCTTCAGCGATGGCTGCATTGCCTTTCAACAGATCTTCGCGAGTCATGCCGGCTTTACGGGCAGCGCCTCCTGAGTTTACGATATATTTAGCACCAGTCAGAGCTTCTTTGATGTCAGAAGTGAAGGTTACGTTTACACCTTCGAAACCGCAGTGATACAATTCTTCAGCCACGCCTTCCAACCCCGGAGCATACGGGTCGTACAAACAGATGTTAGGAGTAAGGCCCATCATGATAGCAGTCTGAGCCATGTTAGAACCGATCATACCGGCAGCACCAACGATGGTAAGCTTTTCGTTTGTAATAAATTCCATAATTCTTAATGTTTTAAGTTTATAGTATAAGTGTATGGTTTTCTTTTTTTACACCGCAAAGATAAAAAAGTTCTTCATTAAACGAGCATTCCACTCGGTGTAAAAATTGTTACAAAACATATCCGCAAGTCCAATTACGGAAAAATTTCACTATTTTTAGTCATAGCCTGCCCTTTTTGCAAAGAGCAGGTTACATTTTGAAACCTCATTTCCTGAACGGCGGCTTGACAACCATTGCCTTCAACTTCCGTCCGCGATTGTCCAGAAAGATCTCGGAAGACGGTTTTGAGTATTCTGTCTTCACGTATCCCAAACCTATTCCGATCTTCCTTATCGGGGACATTGTGCCCGAAGTCACATGACCGATTTCATTGCCGTCTGCATCCGTCAGCTTGTATCCGTGGCGCGGGATGCCGCGATCGATCATCTCAAAACCTACCAGCTTGCGCGAAACGCCTTCGGCCTTCTGCCGCTCAAGAATGGAACGGGCCGTGAAATTCTTGCCGTCAACAAACTTCGTAATCCATCCCAGTCCGGCCTCGATAGGCGAAGTCGTGTCGTCAATGTCGTTTCCATACAGGCAGAATCCCATTTCCATACGGAGCGTATCGCGCGCCCCCAGTCCGATCGGCTTGATTCCGAACTCTGCTCCGGCATCAAAAACAGCATTCCATATCTTTATGGCATCTTCCGGACGGAAATACAGTTCGAAGCCTCCCGCTCCAGTATATCCCGTGTTGGAGATGATCACTTCAGGCACTCCGGCCAGTTCGCCCACTCTAAATGTATAATAGGCAATTTCAGAAAGATCCAGCGATGTCAGTTTCTGAAGCGTCGGCAACGCTTTCGGTCCTTGCACCGCCAACTGTCCGATACGGTCGGAAGAGTTTTCAAGCACAGCCCCCGCACGGTTGTGCGCAACACACCAGTTCCAGTCCTTGTCGATATTCGCTGCATTGACCACCATCATGTATTTGTCGCCGCCGTAATCATACACAACAAGGTCATCCACAATGCCCCCTTCTTCGTTCGGCAGACAAGAATACTGCACTTTTCCCGGAACAAGAGCCGCTGCATTGTTTGACGTCACGTCTTGCAGAAATTCAAGCGCATGGGGACCTTTCACCCAGAATTCGCCCATGTGCGACACGTCAAATACTCCCACACCGTTGCATACGGTCAGGTGTTCTTCAATAATGCCGGCAGGATACTCAATCGGCATATTATAGCCGGCAAATTCATGCATTTTAGCACCGAGAGCTATGTGAATCTCGGTAAACGGAGTCGTTTTCATATATCATAAAGTATTAAGGTCGTAAAAGAAAAATACGCAAAGAAACTGAAGCCTGCACAGAGGCGCAAAGACACAGAATCCTTCGAAAAAGCAGATGCCACACAAAAAGACAAATCCATATTGACTGTTCTGAGCCCGGCGCTTCTGCGCTTTTGGCGGAAATCCATCAATACCTCTTGGCCGTCAGTTCAGCAATCTTCACCACCACTTTCATGGCTTTTTCAATAGACTGCACGGGAACAAACTCATAGCGTCCGTGGAAATTCAGTCCTCCGGCAAAGATATTCGGACACGGAAGCCCCTTGAACGAGAGCTGCGCACCGTCTGTTCCACCACGAATGGCCTTCACTTTCGGCTCCACTCCGGTTTCCTGCATGGCGGCAAAAGCCAGGTCAATAATATGCATCAAAGGCTCTACCTGCTGGCGCATGTTATAATACTGGTCTTTCAATTCGACGGAAACAGTGCCTTCACCGTATTTCTCGTTCAGTTTGCCTGCACATTCAAGCATCAGACACTTCCGCGCTTCAAACTTTTTCACGGTCGTGGTCGCGGATAATATAGCTGACAGAAGTATGCTCAACCTCTCCCTCCATTCCTACCAGATGGAAAAATCCTTCATATCCCTCTGTTTTTGCAGGAGTTTCACCAGACGGAAGCATCGACACAAATTCATTGGCAACAAGCAAAGAATTGATCATTTTATTCTTTGCATAGCCCGGATGCACATTCAGTCCCTTCACGCTGACCGTTGCAGAAGCTGCGTTAAAGTTTTCAAACTCGAGTTCGCCCACTTCTCCTCCGTCCATCGTGTAAGCCCACTTGGCACCGAACTTCTCGACATCAAACTTATGCGCTCCCAGTCCGATCTCTTCGTCCGGGTTAAATCCTATGCGGATATCTCCGTGTTCTATTTCCGGATGTTCCAATAAATAGGCCACCGCTCCTACAATCTCTGCAATGCCGGCCTTGTCATCAGCTCCCAGCAATGTATGGCCGTCGGTCACTATCAGGTCTTCGCCCACATGGTCAAGCAGTTCCGGAAAACTTTTCGGCGAAAGCACGATGTGGTCATCGGCCGAAAGCACGATATCTGTTCCGTCATACTTTTCTACTATCCTCGGCTTCACGTTCTCGCCGCTCATGTCCGGACTTGTATCCATATGGGCGATAAATCCGATCACAGGAATCGGACGGGAAACATTTGAAGGCAAAGTCGCGAACAAATATCCGTTTTCATCCAAAGATATATCCTTCAATCCCAGTTCCTCGAGTTCTGTCTTCAAGTATCTTGCAAACACCATCTGCTTTTCAGTGCTCGGAGTCACGCCGGCAGATTCATCCGACTGCGTATCGAATGAAACATACTTCAAAAATCGTTCTATAATTGTCATAAAATCACTCTTTAAATCAATGGTAAAAATAATCAATAACCCTCGAATGACCAAAAGATTGCTCTTTTTTCGATTCTTTATAATAATAAAGCCCGAAAACAGTTGCCGCTAAACAAACGTTATATGAATAAAGTTTTGTATTTTTGCCAAGGTTAAGAAAACCGCTTTTCCAATCAAACGAACCGATCCGAATGAGAAAAGAAATACTTTTGTGCATAACAATCCTGCAACTCGTCGTTTTCCGCGTTACTGCCCAAGAGCCTACAGCCGCAAAAGAGAACTTGACGGAACAGACAACTGCATACAACGACAGCATCCGGCATGCACGAAAACAGGCAGCCAAAGAACTGCGCAGACAAAAAATCGCAAACAGGAATTTCCACTATAACATTTTGGGAGGACCGAGCTACACGCCCGACTTCGGTGTTCTGGTGGGCGGAAGCGCGCTGATGACATTCCGCATCAATCCGAAAGACACTGCCATGCGCCGCTCCGTCGTGCCGGCGGCACTGGCATTCATGTTCAACGGAGGGCTGAATGTATTTGTCAAGCCCCAGCTGTTCTTCAAGAACGACAAATTCCGCATTTTCGGACAGTTCTCTTACAAAAACACGCAAGAAAACTTTTACGGAGTCGGCTATGACACGAACAAGAATTACGTAAGAAGCGACACAACCAGCCAGTACAGGTACAGCGGAATACAGATAAACCCTTGGTTTCTGTTCAGAATCGGAGAGAGCAACTTCTTTGCCGGCCCTCAAGTAGACATCACCTACGACCACATCACCGATCCTGCCAAACACATGATTGACCAGCCCGACTACGTCAGAGCGGGAGGCACGGATGAAGGATACAAGAATTTCAGTTCGGGAATCGGTTTCCTCGCCACATACGACACGCGCGACGTGCCGGCCAATCCATACAAAGGAATCTACCTGAACGTATCAGGGCTTTTGTATGAAAAGTTCCTCGGAAGCAACACCAACTTCTACCGCATAGAGCTGGACTACCGCCAATACCTCAATGTAGGGAAACGGAGGGTGCTGGCATGGACCGTGCAAAGCAAGCATACTTTCGGTAAAGACAAAGACATCCCCCTCAACAAATATGTGCTTACGGGAACTCCTTTCGACTTGCGCGGATATTATCAGGGACAATACCGCGACAAGTCATCCCATCTGGCCATCGTTGAATACCGGCACATGTTCAATACCGACAAAAGCAACTGGATAAAGAAAGTGCTAAACCGCCTCGGGTTCGTGGCGTGGGGAGGATGCGGATTCATGGGTCCCAATCCGGGCAAGGTTGAAGGAGTGCTTCCCAATGCCGGCCTCGGACTGCGCATAGAGGTGCAGCCGCGGATGAACGTGCGCCTCGATCTGGGAAGGGACTTCACAAACAGACAGAACTTGTTCTACTTCAACATGACAGAAGCATTCTGAAGCCCCCCTCAAGCCTGCAAGTCTGGCACACGCCAGGAAAAATCCTGAACAAAACGGCACGGAGAAACCGGTTTTCACAAAAGTGGAATCCGTATTTTCTCCGTGCCGCCGCTTCTTTATATTCGCATTGCCCTTATCGCAACACACTTTTCCGGAAGAAGCCCGCGCTGCTGTCAGAAGCAGCTTGACCCGTCAAAACAATGGGTGCAGACCTTGCATTTCGGCAGTCCGATCGCTTCAATCAGAGTTTCCAGCGTATTGAACCGCAGGGAAGTCAAGCCGAAACGGGCACGTATACGCTCAACCAGCGCATTATATTCCGGAGAATCCGTCGTAGCATATTTGTCCAGTTTCGCATTCTCGTCCCCTTCAATCTCTTTGATGATGCGGCGGGTTATCAGTTCCATGTCGCTCTTCGACGAAGTGAAGCCGATAAAAGGACAGCCGTAAATCAGGGGCGGACACGCAATGCGCATGTGCACTTCCTTTGCTCCATACTCATATAGAATCTTCACATTGTCGCGCAACTGGGTGCCCCGCACAATCGAATCGTCGCAAAACAGCATCCGCTTGCCTTGAAGCATCGAGCGGTTCGGTATCAGTTTCATCTTTGCCACCAGCGAGCGCATGCTCTGATTGCTCGGCGTAAAGCTGCGCGGCCAGGTTGGCGTATATTTGGCAATCGCGCGATGGTAAGGCACGCCTTTTCCTTCGGCATATCCCAAAGCCATGCCAACGCCCGAATCCGGGATTCCGCACACACAGTCTACTTCCGACGTGTCGGTCTTTCCCATCTTGTAGCCGCTGGTAAAGCGCACTTCCTCTACATTCCGGCCCTCATAGCACGATACGGGGAATCCATAATACACCCACAGGAACGAACAAACCTGCATCTGCTCGTTCGGCTTGCGCATCTGCTCCAGCCCGTCGGCACGCATGCGGATAATTTCTCCAGGCCCTACATACCGGTCTATCTCATAATCCAGGTTAGGGAAACTGCTCGACTCGCTTGTAGCAGCGTATGCGCCTTCTTTCTTTCCGATTACAATAGGCGTGCGTCCCCATTTGTCGCGGGCCACGATAATTCCGTCTTCGGTGAGGATCAGCATCGAGCAAGATCCCTTTATCTTCTTGAACGCATTTTCAATGCCGTCAACAAAATCCTTGCCTTGCACAATCAGCAGAGCCACAAGCTCAGTCTGGTTTGTCTTGCTCATGCTCATTTCAGAAAAGTGCATGTTGTTCTGAAGCATCTCAGCCACCAGCTCCTCCATGTTGTTTATCTTCGCCACAGTTACGATGGCAAATTTTCCCAGATGAGAATTGATCATAATTGGCTGCGGATCAGTGTCGCTGATTATCCCTATCCCCGCCTTGCCGCGGAATCCCGGAAGCTCGCCTTCAAACTTCGTGCGGAAATATGAACTTTCCAGGTTATGGATCGAACGCATGAACCCTTCGCCTTCAGCATAAGTTGCCATACCGGCCCGCTTGGTTCCCAAATGTGAATTATAGTCCGTACCGTAAAACAAGTCGGTAACGCATTCAGCCTTAGAGACTGTACCGAAAAAACCACCCATTCTTTTATTCTTAAAAAATTAATTTGTTGTTTGATTCGGCTGCAAAATTACGGAAAAAACGGGAAAAACGAACGAAGACATACGACAAACTAAAAAAAGGAAACAACTATTTAAACAATCCGGCCCCCGCAATTGTTATTAATGAAAATAACAGAGAGAATCTGCATATTCTCAAACTTGACTAAACTTCATTATGTACACAAGCCACCGCAACAACACCGGTGGCTTTTTTATTTTCTCCCCGGGCGAGGGACAACGCACAAAAGAGGCGGATCATGACAACCCGCCTCTTTCGAGCCTCTTGTCGGATTCGAACCAACGACCCCGAGATTACAAATCACGTGCTCTGGCCAACTGAGCTAAAGAGGCAAAAACCATATGTCTGTTAACTTGAGCCTCTTGTCGGATTCGAACCAACGACCCCGAGATTACAAATCACGTGCTCTGGCCAACTGAGCTAAAGAGGCGGGTGGGTAAGCTTGCCATATCGCGCCGCTACAACCAACTACCTTTGCTGCGATCAAGCCCTGGAGGATTCGAAGGGAGCTGGCCGTATGGGACTTACCCGTGTTTAGCAGTCAGAATCAGGCATACGCCCTATCCGGTTGCGGGTGCAAAGGTAGACATATTTTTTGAACATGCAATACATTTCATGAAAAAAAGCGAAGAAAAGCACAAAAACGGCCCGGAACATTCTTTATCTCCAGGCTGAGGATATGTATCTTTAGGCTGAAGACGTGCATCTCCAGCCTGGAGATATGCATCTCTAGGCTGGAGATGGAGATCGGGCCTTTGCAAATTCAGGTTTCCGATGCCTCCAACCTTGCCGGAAACGCCGTTTTTTTTACGAAAGAGAGCGATTTTTCATGTTTTTATATAGCAAGGAAAACTGAAAAACCGTACTTTTGTAGGCGTTATTTAATAATAAGTACATGACCACCGAACGACCGATAACATTACAAGAATACGCAATGCGTTTCGGCACCTATATGGGGCTTTTCTGGATTTTCAAGTTCATATTCTTGCCTGCGGGCTTCTCAGTCCCCATACTCCAGCTGCTGTTCTTCGTGATGACATGCTTCGTCCCCTTTCTGGGACTGATTTATACACGACGCTACAGAGAAGTCTATTGCGAAGGCTACCTGCCTTTCGGAAGAGCATTCCTGTTTTCCGTGTCAATGTATCTTTTCGCCTCCCTGCTCACCGCAGCGGCCCATTACATCTATTTCCGCTACATCGACGGGGGATACCTCATCACAGAATATACCGCGCAGCTGAATGCGCTGAAGGAAACGGCATCCGAAGAACTGAAAGCGACAATCGAACAGGTAGACGGCGCGCTGACCGTCATTTCATCGCTTTCTCCGCTGGAGATGACTTTCCAGCTTCTCTCCCAAAACTTCTTCTGCGGACTGTTCCTGTCGCTCCCGACAGCGCTGTTTGCCATGAGATATAAAAGAAAACAGAAATAGTAAGATTATGGACATATCAATCATTGTACCCCTATATAACGAGGAAGAATCCCTGCCGGAACTGTACGCATGGATTGAAAGAGTAATGAAAGCCAACAACTTCACGTATGAAGTGATCTTTGTCAACGACGGAAGCACCGATGGTTCATGGCGCATAATAGAAGACTTGAGCCGCCAGCATGGAAATGTCAAAGGCATAAAGTTCCGCCGGAACTATGGAAAGTCGCCCGCCCTGTTCTGCGGATTCGAAAGGGCTGAGGGAGATGTGGTCATCACCATGGACGCTGACCTGCAAGACAGTCCGGACGAAATTCCGGAACTTTACCGCATGATAACCAAAGACGGATACGACCTGGTTTCCGGATGGAAGCAGAAACGCTATGACCCGCTGTCGAAGACAATCCCGACCAAGCTGTTCAACGCCACGGCCAGAGCCGTATCGGGAATCCATAATCTTCATGACTTCAACTGCGGACTGAAGGCATACAGAAAAGAGGTGGTAAAAAACATAGAAGTATACGGAGAAATGCACCGCTACATTCCCTACCTGGCAAAAAACGCCGGCTTTACCCGCATCGGCGAAAAGGTGGTACACCATCAGGCACGCAAGTACGGAAAGACGAAGTTCGGGCTGAACCGCTTCGTAAACGGATACCTCGACTTGATCACCCTGTGGTTTCTGTCTACATTCGGCGTAAAGCCGATGCACATCTTCGGCTTTCTGGGATCCATCATGTTTGTGCTCGGATTTATAGCCGTCATCGTAGTAGGGGCGAACAAACTGTATGACATGTATCATGGAAATCCCTATACGCTGGTGACGGAAAACCCCTATTTCTATCTGGCGCTGACAACCATGATCATGGGAACCCAGCTCTTTTTGGCGGGATTCATCGGCGAGCTCGTGGCGCGCAACTCTCAAGAAAGAAACAACTACCAAATAGAGAAAGAAATCTAACGGCATGAAGAAACTATCAGTCATACTCTGTGTCATGATCCTGTCGGCCTTCTTCTTCCCGGCATGCGAAGTGGAAAACTGTCCGCCCAACGCACTGGCATTCGCACACTTCTCTTTTGTCGACCAGTACGGGAGGTCTGTATCATACACGGACACGCTTACCGTGATCGGACAGATTGATTCGGGCGACTCCACCATCAACGACACGCTCATCAACCGCGAAACGGAAGTGAGCGAACTGAGCGTTCCGCTCAGCTACGGAACGCAGACGCGCTTCATCCTTTCCTACAACAGACGCTCGAGGGACGTGATCACAATCAACCACCGGAACATTCCCTACTTCATGAATCTCGACTGCGGAACCATGATGTTCTACGAAGTGACAAGCGCCGAATCGACATCACGCATGCTCGACTCACTCGTCATTACCAACCCGAATATAGACAACAATGAAAAAGAAAACTTCAAAATATACTTTACGGTTACTGATACTGGCGAGTAGCTGGCTGCTTTGTCTGGCCTCGGGATGGAGCCAACAAGTGCACAAGGCTGTCCCTGCACAGAAAAAGGCGGAAGAAAAAAAAGCGGCGGAAGAGCATGTTCCTCTCTATCAGGGACTGTCGCTTGAATGGGAAATCGCCGGACTGGGAAGCTACCTGCTGGGAAGCGACATTCTCAATTCGGAAATCGCGCTGCGGGCTAACCTGAAAAACCGCTTCCTGCCTGTAGTGGAAATCGGATACGGAAAGGCGGACGCCATCAACGACGGAAACGATCTGCACTACAAGACTTCCGCGCCCTATTTCCGCATTGGGAGCCGACTACAACATATTCCATAAGAAAACGCATCTGCCCGGATACATCTATGCCGGACTCCGCTACGGCATGAGTTCCTTTACATACGACGTAAGCGGACCGGACATGACGGACCCCAATTATGGCGAAGTAAACGTGGTTCCGTATGCTTACAGCGGACTGAAAAGCAACGCAAGCTGGGTTGAAGGCGTATTCGGACTGAAAGTGAAAATCTACAAAGGCTTCTGCATGGGATGGAGCGTAAGATACAAGATGCGGCTGAGCGTAAAAGGACACGAAAACTCCATACCATGGTATGTGCCCGGCTTCGGGAAAAACGCAGGAAGCAGCTTCAATCTGATGTATAACTTGATATATAACTTACCTTTTTAAACAGATATGGGTTTACTGGCTATTATCCTCCTGGCGGTCAGTCTGGCTATCGACTGCTTTACGGTATCGGTCACCAGCGGGATTATTCTCCAGCGCGTCCGCTGGAATATTTTTTTGAAAATGGGATTCTTCTTCGGACTGTTTCAGGCCATCATGCCGTTCCTTGGCTGGCTGGGTGCCAGCCGGTTCAGCCACCTCATCGAAGACTACGACCATTGGATAGCTTTCGGTCTTCTGTGCTTCCTGGGAATCCGCATGATCCGCGAACATTTCAAGAAGGAGGAAGAACGGAGCTTTAACCCGACCAGACTGAAAGTCATTCTGGCTCTGGCGGTGGCTACAAGCATCGATGCCTTGGCCGTAGGAATTTCGTTTGCCTTCACCGGCTACAATTCGCTCGGCTCTTTGACGCTTCCGCTCGCAGCAATAGGTGCCGCATCTTTCTTGCTTTCCATCATCGGATGCCTCATCGGCGTATTCTGCGGCCGACGCTTCCACTGCCGGGTAGAGATATTCGGCGGAATCGTGCTTATCGGAATCGGAACAAAAATATTGGTCGAACATCTTTTCATACAATAATCGCTCATGAATCAAAGAAATCTTAAATGGCAGCTGCCGTTTCTCGCAATACTGATAATTGGAACAGTACTCATACTCAGAAAACAGGCTCCGTATCAGACGGATGAAGGATTCGTCTTCGGAACGGTGTATAAAATCACCTACCAGTCGAAAGAGAATCTGAAGCCCGAAATCGAAGCCGAACTGAAGAAGGTAGACAACTCGCTTTCTCCGTTCAACAAGCAGTCGGTCATCACACACATCAACAACAACACCGACCTTCGGGCCGACTCGATGCTTGCCTATATATACAAGATGGCAAAGGGGATATCGGAAGAAACGCAGGGAGCGTACGATATCACCGTGGCTCCTTTGGTCAACGCCTGGGGATTCGGATTCAAGACACAGGCTTTTCCCGACTCTGCAAAGATAGACAGCATCCGCGAAATTGTGGGCTACAAGAAAATACGTCTGAATGATAACGGAACATTCGAAAAGACAGATCCCCGCATCATGCTCGATTGCAGTTCGATAGCCAAAGGATACGGAGTAGACTGCGTGGCCCGCCTGCTGGCAAGCAAAGGGATAAGAAACTTCATGGTGGAAATAGGCGGAGAGGTAGTGACCAAAGGAGAAAATCCGAAGATGGAAAAGTGGAAAATCGGCATCAACCGTCCGGTGGATGATTCGCTGGCCGTAAACCAGGAATTGCAGACCATACTTGAAATCACCGATGCAGGCATGGCAACTTCGGGCAACTACCGGAACTTCTACTACAAGGACGGCAAGAAATACGCTCATACCATCGACCCTCGCACGGGCTACCCTGTTCAGCACAACATTCTTTCATCCACGGTCATCGCCGACAATTGCGCCAAAGCGGACGCATACGCCACCGCCTTCATGGTGCTCGGTCTGGACTCGGCCAAAGTCATCTGCAACGCGCATCCGGAACTTGATGCATATTTCATCTATACGGATGATGAAGGGAAATTGCAGACTTACTCTACCGAGGGGATGAAGCGGTATATGCGCAAGTGAACAAAACACCCGGCAAACGAGTGATGGTTTGCCGGGCAATTCTACAAATTATAAGTCTTCTCCGTTGGCCCGATTGTATTCGTTATCGTAGAACATCATAATATAATATTTCCCATAAGACTTATTAATTTTAAACCATACACACTTTTTCGTACATGCCTCTACCCAACTTTGAACCCATTTACTCTTCACAAAATCATTTACCATTTCTTTTTGCACATTTTCACGTTGCTCTTCAGTCATATTAGCCAAACTATCTTCTGTATATTTCTCTTCATATTTCTTAGACATAGAGCCCAAATCTTTGACCAAAGCAGCTGTATCCATTTTACTTATCACAGGAAGTTGATAATACACCGCCTCATACTGCTTGTTATTAAGCAACATCGCAAAGCCTATTTTCTCGTCTTCCGATATAGTCTGGTCATCATTCGAGGTAGATGTATATTTCTTATTATCCTGGAATTGTCTGCAAAGCGTATTGAATCTGATTTTTATTTGTGTTTCATCTCTCATATTCTCATCAAAAACAGCAATCCTATACACTTTATCATTATTCGTAACTACAGATATTTGAACTTTTTCCCCATTAAACTCTCCTTCCAATATATCCCTATCATGCGAACTACTTACAAATCCTTTGTTCTTCAGTTTCTCTATCATTTCTGATTTGGTCCCATCCACGGGAATACCAAGAAACGTGGTTACATCTTTTTGTGCACACAAAACGAACGAACACAAACACATCACTGCTACAGACAATAATTTTTTCATAAGACTTTAAGTATTTCCGTTCTTCAGTTCCCCCAAAACCATTGTTATTTAAACCACGAAGCGTGGAACTGCAATGCTACCACATTCTGATTGGAGGTCCTAGGAAAACCTTGTACACGGATATGGTAATAGCAGCCCACGCTATAGCGTGAGAACCACTATGCTATCCTTGTGTACAATTGCGAATTTCCTAGGTTCCCAATCACAAGATAAGCATAACGCTTCTTTCTAAAATTCTATATAATAAGCAGAAAAAGAGCCGCCGCCCTAATTCTATCAACAAAAATACGAATTATCTTTTAAAAACAAAAACAATTATACATAATTCCAATCATCCCAGCACGCTCCCCAAATAGAGGAAGAACATGCCGACAAGCACAAGCACCAGATCGACCGCCTTGCTCTTGAGGTTCTTTTCATGGAACACAATCGCACCGAAAAGGAACGACACCACCACGCTTCCCCGGCGCACCATCGACACGATGGAAATCATGGAACCGTCCATGCTCAGAGCGTAGAAATAAACGAAGTCGGCGGCTGAAAGAAACACCGAAATCAGAATGATGCACCAGTTCCAATGGAAAGGAGTGCCCGACTTTCGGCGCGGCCACCAGAGGAACATCAGCACACCCCCCATCAAGAAAAGCTGGTAGATGTTATACCATGCCTGCACCACCATGTTGTTGAACCGTCCCATCAGGTATTTGTCGTACAGGCCGCTTACGGCTCCAAGGAGAGCGGCAAGCACCACAAACCAAATCCACTTGTTATGCTCAAAGTCGATGCCTTCCTTTTTCCCCGAACGGCTCAGCATGAAGAACGAAACGATGGCCATCAGCACGCCTATCCACTGATACACATTCAGCTGCTCGCCGAATATCAACAGGGCACCCACCAGCGTCATGACCGGACGGGTGGCATTGATAGGCCCGACGATGGTGAGCGGAAGATGCTTCATGCCGAAATAACCGAATGTCCACGACGAAAGGACAATAAATGATTTTATGAGAATGTACTTATGCACCTCCCAGCCTGCATCGGGGACATAAAACAGAGAGCCTTCCAGCCAGCCGGGACTGAAATGAGAGAGAAGAATGAAAGGCAGAAAAATCAAGCTTGAGAAAAGCGTATTCAGTCCCAATACCGGAAGAACCGCATTGCCTGCCAGCGACTTTTTCTTGAATACATCATAAAAGCCCAGCAATGCCGCCGAGCAGAATGCCAACAATAACCACATATACCGTTTTCTTTTATCGGCGTAAAGGTACGGAAAATATAGGAAAAATGCCTGATAAAACTTGGACAAACGCAAAATCCGTCGAAAGCGCAAATGTTCCGGACACTTTCTTGGGAAAAGTTTTCTTGCTTATCTCTTTGTTTTTCCTTATCTTCGTAAAAAGCAAAAACATTTCGGTATGAGTCCCAAGTTCAGACAAGAAGATGGATATAACATTCAAAATATACTCTAATGAAGAAGAGCGAAAGCATATCCACGTTGTCAAAGCCGAATGTGAAGCAAAATTCTGGCTGGAACCGGAGATGGAACTTGCCAGCAATTATGGCTTCAACAACAAGGAGCTGAAAAAGATAACGCAATTAGCAGAAAAATATGGAGATGACTTCAAACAGCAATTTGCAGCCCACATCGGTAAGCGTCTTGATGATTAACGCACAAGGAATGATGCTTTCCGTTTTAGAACAAGATTATTTTGTGTCGTACAACCGAGTTCCCTGGCTATGCGACGCCCGCATAAGCAGCGCGCTCAACGTGCGCATGGCCGGTCCGAATGCAATCGAATGGCCTGAACTGGACATTGACCTCGAAATTGATAGTCTGAAGCATCCGGAACGATACCCATTGGCAATGAAACATTCGCCATTGGACGCAATTTGATAAAGATTCGCAGAGAAAAAGCGTCCCCACTCTCCCTGCGTCCAGATGGCATATTACCCTATAAACCTATAACAAAATGCAACGCTCGCCAGCAAGCTCCCGGCATCTCCTGTCTTTCTGCCTCAGAACGATTTCCGCCGTTTCCCTTCTTGCCTTTCTCACCGTCCAGGCTTACGCAAAGAGCCACGACAGCATCCCGGAGAGAATCATCCATTCCATCGAGTTTGATGCGAGGCCGGCATATATATTCCCCACAAATCCGTTCTTCAAAGGATTTGACGGAGAAAGAAACCCTAACAGAAACGCATTGTCGGGACATCTGAAATATGGCTTCAAATTCGGGCCGGACACCTACTTCGGCCAGCAATATCCGCACGCCGTACAAGGAATAGGTATCGGATACAACACGTTCTTCAACACCGCGGAGATAGGAAATCCGCTGGCCGTCTATGTGTTCCAGACTTCAAGGATCGTTTCGCTGGCTCCCAATCTGTCACTGGACTATGAATGGAACTTCGGAGCGTCTTTCGGCTGGAAAAAATACGATGCGCAAACCAATCCGTGGAACATAGTCGTCGGCTCAAAAATCAACGCCTACATGGCCATAAATATCCTGCTGAATTGGCAGATCAATTCCCGGACAAGCCTGAAAGCCGGAATCGGAGCCGCACACTATTCAAACGGAAACACCAACTATCCGAATTCGGGCGTAAACACGCTCAACGGAAGCATCGGCATCACCAGGTTCTTCGGACCAGCCCAAACCGACTCTCCTGCCACATGCCGGAAAACGAAAGAAAAGCCCGCTCCCCATGTCAGCTACGATCTGATTGTCTACGGATCGACGAAAAGAAAAGGAATCTATCCGGAGGGCCTGAACCCGATGCTGGTGCCGGGATCTTTCGCCGTGGCCGGAATAAACGTTAATCCCCTGTACAACTTCACCAAGTATTTCCGTGCCGGACTTTCGCTCGACATGCAGTATGATGAAAGTGCAAACATCATCAACCACATCGCAAACAAATCAGTTCCTTCAGACCCCAGCGAACTGAAGTTCTACCGGCCTCCGTTCATCGAACAATTCTCGGCAGGGCTCTCTGCCAGGGCAGAATTCATCATGCCCATTTTTTCCATCAACCTCGGCATAGGCCGGAACTTCATCGGCAAAGGAAAGGATCTGGATGCGTTCTATCAGATACTTGCACTGAAAACAGACATCACGAAAAACTTCTTCCTCCATGTAGGCTACCAGCTCTATAAGTTCAAAGAGCCAAACAGCCTGATGCTTGGAGTCGGAATCCGGTTCAACGCCGACTGAAGTTCCGCTCACTTCATGCTTTTAGCCGCCCGCATGATCATATCCACCGCTCCGTCAATGCCAACACGCTCCGTATTGATAACCAAATCGTAGCCGCTTATGTCGGCCCATTGCTTCCCGGTATACCGCCAATAATGGTTGGCGCGTCCGGTATTCACACGCTCGATCTTCCTTCTCGCCTCTTCATCTGAAGCATGAAACTTCCCGGCTATTTGGGCAACGGCAAAATCCGTCCCTGACATGATGAACACACGGAGCACATGAGGATTGTCACGAAGAATCCAATTGCCCAACCTGCCTATAATCACACAAGTGCCTTTATGAGCCAGTTCGCGTATGGTACGGCTTTGGCTGACATAAATCGCATCGTCCTTAGACGGATTCATGGAAGCCGGAATGCCGCTATCTGAAAAGATCAGCTCCCAAAGCCTGCCCGTAGAAATGTTCTGTTCGTTCTTTTCCACAAACTCCGGCGTATATCCCATCTGCCGTGCGGTCTGGTCAATGATCTGACGGCTGTAGCAAGGGCATCCCAACCTGCGGGCAACCTCCTCGCCAACAGCGTTTCCTCCGCTTCCATACATGCGGGCAATGGTGATGATGCGGCTTTCTCCCCACACGCTTCCGGCAACGCTCCCGGCAGCAGGCAAGCGGCTTGCCTTCGGAATGAATATCCTGTCGAGCCACAATACATGAGGAGAGAACACACGGACCATAAAGCCGACATAAAACATGGAAACCAGCGTACCTACACCGACCATTTGCCAGTTCCATCCGCCGAAATAAATAAACATGAAAACAGTGCCGATGCAAACAAGGCCCGTGTCTGAACAGATCTTCACTTTGCCGAAATCTTTTTTCAAGCATTTAGAGATGGCGAGCGGCAGGCCCTCGCCAGCCAGCATCAGCGAGTCGCAGCGCACCTCGCAGGCGATGCCGAAGGCCAGTATGCTTCCTCCGGCAAGCAGTTCGACAAACCGGAGCGGATAGCCTGCCGCCGGATTCATGTCAAACGGAACCTGCAGGGGACTGGTGAGCCACATGGTCAGATCGGTATAAAAGCCGAAAAGAAAAGATACCAATATCTGAGCATACTGCCTTTTCTCGAAGTTCCCGCGCAGAAAGAGCAGCTGAAGGAGAATAAAGAACACATGCATGAAGATGGTCAGCTGCCCCATCGTAAACCCCATGCCGGGGATAAGCGACAAGATATAGGGAGGAGCGGAAATCGGCGACGAGCCGAGGTTTGCACGGATAGATAACGAAGTCCCCAAAGCGATTACAAAAAGAATGACTACAAAACTGGCATAACGGCGCGCCCATTCTGCCCTGCTTCTTTTAACGTCCATTGCTGTTACAATTTAAATCCCGCGCGAAATTACAGAAAAACCGGCATTGTGAGGCATGTTTTTTCAAGGCATTAAACTAATTTAAACATGACAGAGGCGAACATCTCCGGCCTGCCCCGCCATGCGGACATCCACACCGGCCCACAAACAACAGAATGTGCCGCAGGGCTGACGCATTACTAAAGTCATTGATATTCAGAGTATCTGATATTTAGAGATATACTAAAGCCAGATAAAAAGGCTGTTTTTTTACCTATAAAATCAGTATATGCTGAATAATAAGTACTTAATAATCAATATTCTTTTTAATGCGTCAGCCCTGAATGTGCCGCTGCCTTTACCTCTTCACTCCAGTGAAGACATCGTATCACTCTAGTGAAGACATCGCATCACTTCAGTGAGGAGATCGTATCACTCCAGTGAAGAGGTTCGTCTGACGGCACATTTTTTATGGGCAGTCCACAAACAAGTCATCCGGATAGCCTATGTCTACGAGAAACAAGGCGTTTCCCGGAGCGGATGTCCCCGCGCTGCACCTGTCTTTCTTTTCTATGATCTGGCGGAAGCCTTCCACCGAGAGCTTGCCCCTCCCCACTTCGACGAGCGTACCGACGATGGCGCGCACCATGTTGCGCAAAAAGCGGTCGGCCTGTATCGTGAAAACCCATTCATCCTCGCCTGTCTGCTCCCAGACGGCCTGCATGATACGGCAGTTATTGGTTTTCACGTCCGTATGGAGCTTGCTGAAACTTGTGAAATCGGTATACTCCAGCAGCGTGCACGCAGCCTCGTTCATCCGCCCGAAATCCAGCCGCTGGAATATCCGCCACACATACATCCGGTTGAACGGATCTTTCCGTGTGGTGACATAATACTTATAAGTGCGGTAGGTGGCATCGAAGCGGGCATGCGCATCCTGGCGGACACGGCGCACCTTATATACGGAGATGTCGGGCGGAAGGATTCTGTTCAGCTTGTCAGCCATCAGATCCGGATCAGCCATCCGTTCCAAATCGAAATGCGCCACCATCAGACGTGCATGCACGCCGGCATCCGTACGTCCGGCTCCCGTAACTCCTATCGCATCGTCACGCAAGAAAGTGACCAAAGCCTTGACAAGCGTTTCCTGCACGCTCACACCGTTAGGCTGCATCTGCCAGCCATGGTAGTTCGTGCCGTCGTATGCCAAATAAATGAAATACCTGAACATAGCCTGCGGGGGTTAGCGTGCGGTAATATGGAAACATCCCTGGCGAAGTTCATACTTCACATAGCACCGGTCGGCCTTGCGCAGATCACGCAGCACCTCCGAAAGCACCAGCTTCAGCGTATCCGCACTGACATCCTGCATCGGGCGTCCGTCGGGATCCTCCACCTTCTCAAAACGCTTCCAGCTAATGTCGAACGTCGTTCCATAGAAATGGCACGACTTCAGCGAAGCATTCATGTTTGTACGCCGCAGGCGCTTCACGTCATCCTTCGTGCGTGTCACCGAGGTCACGATCACACGGTTCGGATTCAGTCCCTTGTTCTCCAGCGAGTCAAGAAAGTTCGCCCCGATCGTATCCAGCAACGCACTGGCCTGCGGAATCAGGAACGGAATGGAATGGGTAAGCGAGTCCATGCCATACAGCTCGCAAGGCGCGATTTCAACCAACCGGCCTTCCATCTCGGCCGCACTCTCACGGCTTTCCATCGGACGGATGCCGATTTTCTTCGCCGTAGCCAACTGTACATCGTTCAGGTCGCCGAACGAACGCTTGTAGCTGATTACGCCACGGATATTGTGCGGGTTGTTCATTTTCATCGACATGTCTTTTTTCTCTTCTCCGCATCCGGCCACAATCATGGCGGAAAACAACGCGAGCGCAACGCACGAATGCAATAGTTTCTTCATATTCTCTGTCTTCTTTTTAGCAGACGCAAAGATACGCAAAATTCGCAAACCTCTATCCCGTTATTACTTTTGATTATACCCCATAAAAAAATGTGAATAGGACAATTCATGGAAAAGGCCTACCTTTGCAGGCGGAAAAAACAACTTAAAACCGATTATCGATATGTTTGAAAAAGGAAACAGAGCCAACACGCTGCACGGCATTCTGCTGATCGCCCTCTTTTCGTTTGCGGCATTCTACATCGCCGAAATACCGTTCGTAAAAAGCCTCTCATTCAGTCCGCTGATTGTAGGCATCATTCTGGGCATGCTGTATGCCAACAGCTTGCGCAACAAGCTGCCCGAAACCTGGGTTCCCGGCATCAAGTTCTGCACGAAGCAGATCCTGCGCGCAGGCATCGTGCTCTACGGATTCCGCCTCACGCTGACCCAAGTGGCCGCCGTGGGACTTCCTGCGGTTATCATCGACACAATCATCGTGGCAGGGACTATCTTTTTAGGAATATGGCTGGGAAAATTGCTGAAAATGGACAAGGACACTTCACTGATGACTTCTACCGGAAGTGCCATCTGCGGTGCGGCCGCCGTGCTTGGAGCCGAGCCTGTAGTGAAATGCGAAGGACACAAGACGGCCATTGCCGTATCTACGGTCGTGATTTTCGGAACCATCTCCATGTTCCTCTACCCGATCATGTACCGCACGGGAATCCTCGACGGACTGACTGACACAGGGGTTGCAATCTATACCGGAAGCACTCTGCACGAAGTCGCTCATGTGGCCGGAGCCGGGAACGCAATGGATCCTACCGATACGCTTGGCATAGCCGGAACGGCCACCATCACAAAGATGATCCGTGTGATGATGCTGGCTCCCGTACTCGTAATCATGAGCTTTGCACTGGCCGGACGCAAAAAGGCTTCACCCGAGGGAAAGGCCGAAAAAAGCAAGATCACCATACCCTGGTTCGCTTTCGGATTCATCGGGATAATCTGCCTGAACTCGCTGCTGCAATATGCGCTGGGAGTGGAGAGCGTGAAAGAGATTCCGCTGAACGGTGCCATCGAATACATCGACACCTTCATGCTGACCATGGCAATGACCGCACTCGGAACAGACACCAGCATCGAGAAGTTCAAGCAAGCCGGAGCACGCCCCTTCGTCCTGGCCGGACTGCTTTATGTATGGCTGGTGGGAGGAGGCTATCTGCTTACCAAATACCTCGTGCCTATGATCGGATAAAAAACATGAAAACGCGAAGGTACGGAGCCGGGCCTCAATGCAATCTTCAGCATCCGCTCTCTCTGCCTTCGCGCAGCTTCTGCCAAGATCAATCTTCCTTTATTTCCTCTATCGGCGTAACGTCCTGAATCTTCGCCTCCTTTTTATGGAAACGGATAAGGCGCACAACGTCTGTCAGCGAATAAACGATAAACGATATGCCCAGCATGATGAAAGGAACCATGGCCGCCTCAAACGGATTGAACAGGACAACCAGACCGGATGCCACAATCAGCACTGGTATGAAATACATCACCAAAGGAACTGCAAAATACCGTCTGGCAACCAAAAGCCCTGACAACTGGTTCAACCCTCCCAGCAGAAGCAGCACACCCAGCACATACATCAGGATAGTCACAAAAAAGGCCGGCGTCAGAATAAGCCATAACCCGAGAAAGGCACTGCCCAGCGCAACCACAGGAAATATCACTCGCACATTCTCCTGCCTCATCTTCCGCCGTACATAAAAATAGGAAAAGATCCCGAACAGCCCGGGAATAAGAAACAGCGCGCCAATCGTTATCACCAGATAAGTAACGGCCACATCGGGCCACGCCACAAGCAGTACACCGATTACCAGCGCACACAAAGAACTGATGATGCCATAATTTAATGAATTCATACAAAACGGGGTTTAAAATACAGTCACGAATATAAGAAAGAAGTACGATATAACAAACAGAAACAGCATAAAATCCCAAATCCGGCAACCGATCATACCTACTCTTTAGTATTTAATATCTTTTTTTACCTATATATAGGTATTGCCCGCTTTTCTGCATCCCCATAACTTTGCTTCCGTTAAAAACAACAAAAAGCAAAGAAGAAAAATGAAAGGAAAAGTATTTTTATTCTCCCTCATTCTTGCAGCATGTTATGCACATGCGTTCGCAGCAGGCGAATCAGCAAACAACCATTCAGACGCAGCGGATGAAAAGCAGGAACAGCCTGCCAAAAAGAAATCACGCTTCACAATCGGAGGCTACGGCGAAGCGGCATACAGCCGCAACTTCTTCAGTGACAACTACCTGAGATACACAGATGCCGAAAAGTACAGAAACAGCAACAGCAAGCACGGACGGTTTGACCTGCCGCATGTTGTGCTCTTCTTCGGATACGATTTCGGCAAAGGATGGACTATGGGCACTGAAATCGAATTCGAGCATGGAGGCACCGAAAGTGCCGTTGAGATTGAAGACGAAGAAGGAGGCGAATACGAAAGCGAAATCGAACGAGGCGGAGAGGTTGCCCTCGAACAGTTCTGGATCCAGAAATCTTTCTGCCGGCAGTTCAACATCAAAATCGGACACATGATCGTTCCTGTAGGCGGAACAAACATGCACCACACTCCTACAGAGTTTTTCGGGGTTTACCGGCCCGCCGGAGAAAACACGATTCTGCCTTGCACATGGCACGAAACAGGCGTCAGCATCTGGGGGCAGGCAGGCGACTGGAGATATGAAGCCATGCTGATGCCTGGACTCGACTCCGACCGCTTCGGCCGTGAAAACTGGATCAAAGACGGAGCGGCCAGCCCTTACGAATTCAAGATAGGCAATTCCATAGCGGGGGCTTTCCGCATCGACAATTTCTCCGTCCCCGGACTGCGCCTTTCATTAAGCGGATATGTGGGCAATTCTTTCAATAACCACCTGACCGAACCGAAAGCTGGATATAAAGACATCAAAGGAACAGTGGGAATCGGAGCCTTCGACTTTCACTACAATGCGCACAACTGGGTTGTCAGAGGAAACTTCGACTACGGGCACCTCTCTGATGCCGATGCCATCACAGCCGTCAACAAGAAATACCGCGACGACGCTCCGTCGCCCAAACAAAACGTAGCTTCTGACGCTATCGCCGGAGGCATTGAAGCCGGATACGACATATTCTCCCAAATCAGCAAGATGCGCCAAAAAGAACAAAAGTTTTATGTGTTTGCACGCTACGACTACTACGATTCCATGCACAAGATGGCAGGAAACGTATTGAAATATGACTGGTGCAGCCGTCACCGCATCGCTGCCGGCATAAACTACTATCCGATGAAGGAGATTGTCATCAAGGGGGAATACGCTATCGGGCTCCTGAAAAAGCAATACAACAACGAACCTGCTCTCTCGTTCGGCATCGCTTACGCAGGACTTTTCAATCTATAAAATGAATGATCAGATACAGATAACAAAAAAACAGAACGAAAATGAAAATGAAAAATGTATTGATGGCATCTGCGTACATGGTACTGGGTGCATCTTTCATGACAGGCTTTTCTGCCTGCAGTGACAACGAAAACACGCCGGAACCTGAAGAATTGAGCCAACAGGAACAGGCGCTGAAGGCAGTCATTGAAGACTATGTGAACAAGTCGGTCGTCCCTACATACAAAGGACTGGCTGACGCTGCAATCGAGCTGGCCGACGCATGCCGCGCCATGTGCAACGCAGGCCCTTCAAACCTGACGGAGGACATGGTAAAGCAAGCCGGAGAGAAATGGATTACTGCCCGCCGTTACTGGGAGCTAAGTGAAGCATGGCTGTACGGAGCTGCCGCCGACTACAATATTGATCCGCATATCGATACCTGGCCGCTGGACAAGACAGCGATGGAGAACATGCTGAACAATGAAAGCCAGATGGCACAGATGAAAGACGAAGAAAGCGCCGCCACCTATGTGAGCAACAGCCTGGGACAAGGCTTGCTGGGATTTCACGCCATCGAATACATGCTGTTTGAGCCGGCAAACGCAACAACCGACCAGACCAGTCCGCGCCCGGCAGGCAAATTCACTGCAAACGAGCTTTATTATATGGCCGCTGTAGCCGATGACTTGCGCAACCAGTGTGTACGCCTGGAGATTTCATGGGCAGACGAAGGCACATACAGCGAATCTTCTGAAAATGGACTTATCTGGCAGACGCAGAACTGGAACCGACTTTCTATTACGGCGAATCGATGAAAAACGCCGGACAGGGCGGAAGCAAATACAAATCATATGCAGAAGCTGTGCAGGAGCTGCTGGTAGGCGCCCAAGACATTGCTGACGAAGTGGGAGGACAAAAAATTGGCAACCCGATCGGCAACGGTGTGGAAAACGATGCCAACTACATCGAATCTCCGTATGCACTGAACTCAATCACCGACTTCATCGACAACCTGAAGAGTGTCCGCACCGCCTATATGGGGTATCAAACGGAAAATGGAGTGACAGAAAACTACATCCAGCCGGTCGAACACTCGTTAAGCGACTACATCAAAACCGTCGACCCGGAACTGGACACGAAAGTCATCAATACCATCGAGGGAGCCATCGAAGCCATCGGAAACATGAAAGAGCCGTTTGCATCCACAGCCCGCGATCCGCAATACGAACAAGTGAATCTGGCCGCACAAAAAGCCTGCCAGGATGTAAACGATATTTTGGATGAAGTGATGAACGCTATCCAGAACAATTGATACCGAAGCGTCCATGCATTGGTCGTTCTGCGTGCAGCACAACAAGATGCGTGCAGCCCTCCATTCGACTGTTATCGGACCGGCACACGATTTTCCCGGCTGCACGCAGCACGGCGCACCGTTTGCAAAGTCATCTCAAAGCAAAAGCTTTGAGATGACATACCCATCTTTTATAACTGACTCAATGTTGTTTTATGAAAAAAATTTATTTGCTCAGTACACTATTACTCACAGGGTTAACAGCCTGCAGTGATGAAAATCCGGCTACTGATCCGGAAAACAATCAGGAAAATCAGGAACTGCCGGAATGGTATTACACCGGCGGCGAACTGGGAACCGCGTTCATTTCAACATCCGCCGCATACGAACAGCCGACACCGGCGGTAGAAAATGCAGACATGACCCTGTCATTCAAGCGAGGCGAACAGCTTTTTGAAAAAGTGTTTGTCAGCAACCCCGACGGTGTACGCGGCGGTTTAGGCCCGACTTACGTACGAAGCTCATGCATGCATTGCCATCCGGGATACGGACATGGCAAAAGCCAGCCCGACGGTCCGTTCCAAACAAACGACATGGGCAATGGCTATCTGCTGGTTGTATACAATCCTTCAACCAATGCATATGTCAACTGGCTTGCAGGAATGCCTCAAGGACACGCGACTGTTCCGTTCAAGGCTCCCCTCGATGAATCAAAAGTCATATTGACATGGCATGAATATACTGACGCATACGGAAACAAGTTTCCCGACGGAGAAACTTACAGTCTGAGATATCCGGAAGTGACACTGCCTAAAGACGCTGTTTACGCTTACAATGAAGGCGTTCTGTCGGATGCCGACATGGGAAGCTATGAAGTGCGTCTGGAATCGACCATCGGCATTTACGGAACAGGGCTGCTCGATGCCATCAGCGACGAGGATCTGAAAGCGGAATATGCAAAGCAGGAAAAAGACGGTTATCTGAAGAACGGCATCAATCCCGCTTTCTTTCAGAACGGCGAATGGACAAACCAATATACAAGCAAGGAAGCCACATCCGACGGAAAGAAGTATCCGTACCGTTTCACGTATGCACTAAGCCGCGGACCATTGCAGGATGCGGCCGGAGCAAATGCTTTCTGGAACATTACAAACGTTACACGAAGCGACCGGAAATATCACTATAAGGATGCTGGCGGATACTATGCAAAGGCTGCCGCACAAGATCCGGACGTACAGGCTGGATTTGCCGATTACATTGCGCAGGTTGATCCGGAAAAGAAACACAGCGACTGGCACACAGCCGACATGGAACAAAACATCCTCAATTACCTGAACGCTACCAGCCTTGAAGCTGAGATATCAGACCAAAGCTACATCGATCTGATGGTATGGCACAGAGGGCTGGCGGTACCGGCCGCACGCAATATAGACGATGAAGAAGTGCTGAGAGGAAAAGAACTCTTCGAACAAATCGGCTGCGCTTATTGCCACAAGCCAAGCTGGACAACCGGAAACGACGAGATACGCGATCCGGCAGGCTTCTTTACCGGATCAACAGCCAACGAACTGCCGCGTTATCCGAATCAGAAAATATGGCCTTACTCAGACATGATCCAGCACAAGCTGCATATGCAGAATGACATCCGCACAGGCTGGTGCCGCACGACTCCGCTTTGGGGGCGCGGACTACACCAGAGATGTACGGGAGCCGAGTATGCAGACCGTCTTCACGACTGCCGCGCACGTACCACGACCGAAGCGATCATGTGGCACGGAACCAGCAAGGAAAGCGATGCCTATGAAACGACAGAAAAATTCCGCCAGCTTTCCAAAGAAGACCGTGACGCAATCGTAAAGTTCATCGATTCCATCTAACCCCTATAACAAGGATGCGCCGTTATATGCCCAGATGCAAACGGGCTCGCAAATGATTCCGCTCAGCACAGGCACTCTGCCGCATCCTGCCGTTTTCCCAAACGTCCCGTGGCTTTTATCCGCAACCGAGCGACGGGACGTTTTTCGGGAATAAACGCCAACAACAGACTTACAATGAGAATTATCAAATACCTCTGTTTCGGAACGGCCGGAGCACTAATCATCTTAATGATAGCCGCCACAGTTCTGGAAAAAACGGGAGGCACTTCTCCCGGATCGTCTTCCATTTACAGTTCACCATTATTCATCGCCGCATGGGGCACGGCAGCAGTTGCATCCGCCATTTATATCTTCAAGCGGAAATTGCAGAAAAGTCCGTTCTCTCTCCTGCTCCATCTTGCATTCCTCGTCATTCTGGCAGGAGCCTTTGCCACTTACCTGAACGGCAGGCAGGGAAGCATCCATCTGCGTGTCGGCGACCGGCCTTCGGCTTCGTTTGCCGCGTCCCATAAGGAAGAAAGGTTTCCTTTCCAGATCCAACTGACTGATTTCTACATCGACTATTACGAAGGAAGTGCCGCTCCAATGGATTTTACAAGCCGTATCCGCATTACAGACAACGGAAACGCCATCGAAGCAGACATTTCCATGAACAACATCTTTTCTTACCGTCACTACCGCTTTTACCAGTCCTCTTACGACAAGGACATGAAAGGAAGCACCCTTGCCGTATCTTATGATCCATGGGGAATCGCCATTACATATGCCGGATATCTTCTGCTTCTGGTTTCCATCTGCGGATTCTTCTTCCAAAGACACAGTGCCTTCCGCCGACTGCTGCGCCATCCGGTTTTGCGAAAAGCATCAACGGCCGTATGCTTGCTGCTTTGCCCGTCACTCACAGCATTTGCTGCGGAACAACCGAAGCACCTGTCTAAGGAATCGGCATCAAGCATAAATGGCATTTATCTTTATCACCAAGACAGGATCTGCCCGCTGCAAACATTAGCGAAAGATTTCACTCTCTCAAGATATACGGAAAATCCAACTATAAAGGACTGAACGGAGAACAGGTGCTTACCGGGTGGTTCTTTTTCTACGACGACTGGAAAACGGAGCCGATCATCCGCATCAAAAGCAAAGCCGTGCAGCGAATGCTGGGCATCAAAGGGCAATACGCCTGTCTGAACGATTTCTTCGGAGCGGAAGGATACAAACTAAAAGACAGCGGGCTGGAACAAGATACAAAATACAAGCGGGAAATAAACGAAGCCAACGAAAAATTCAATCTGATCAGCATGGTGGCGACAGGAAGCATGCTGAGGATATTTCCCTGCCGGGAAAACGGAAAGATACGCTGGTTCTCCCCTGTGGACCGGCTTCCTGACGACTTGCCGGCAGACCAATGGCTCTTTATCCGGAAAAGCCTGGGACTTCTGAGCGAGCAGGTGATGAGAAACGACGAAGCGTCGATTAGAGAAATCGCCGGCAAAATCAGAAAATACCAGCAGAAAACAGCAAGCGGAACGCTTCCATCCGACAGGCAGATTGAAGCAGAAAAGCTCTACAACAGCCTGAACTACACCAAGATTCCTGCCTTCTGCTGCCTGGTAATCGGCCTTTTCGCATTCATCCATAACTGCCGGAAGCTGGTAAGAAACCAGACCCTGAAAAGCAAAACCGAAAAACGGATATCCATGATCCAGTCTGCACTGCTCGGCCTTTTGTTTGTCTTTCTTGCGATACTGATCGGACTGCGCAGCTATATCAGCGGACACATTCCTGTTTCAAACGGATTTGAAACGATGCAGGCTATGGCGGCATGCGCTTCATTGATTTCCCTGCTCTTCAGGAAGAGATTTGAGATGTCCATTGCCTTCGGCTTCATCATCTGCGGATTCGCCCTGCTTGTTTCCATGCTTGGAGAGTCAAATCCCCCCATCACTCCGCTGATGCCGGTACTTGCATCACCGCTGCTCAGCATCCATGTGCTGACCATCATGATTTCGTATGCGCTACTGGCTTTTCTCATGCTAAACGGTACGGCAGCCCTGATCATCCGATATGCAGGAAAGACACAGAATGAAGCGGTCGAACGACTCTACATCATAAACCGGATCTTGCTGTATCCCGCGATTTTTCTGCTCGCTTCAGGAATCTTCATCGGCGCAGTCTGGGCAAATGTTTCATGGGGACGCTACTGGGGATGGGATCCCAAAGAAACTTGGGCACTAATCACACTGATGATTTACTCTGCCGCATTCCATACAGACTCGCTTCCCTACTTCAAAAGGCCGATGTTCTTTCACTGGTTCTGCATCATCGCGTTCCTTTCAGTGCTGATAACATATTTCGGCGTCAATTTCTTCATGGCCGGACTTCACAGCTACGCATAAAAGAACGGGGTGGCAAGAAGCCTGCGCCCTTGCCACCCCGCTGCTGACATGACTATTCCATTATATCAAGAATCCCAGCAGAATACCGGCTGCAACAGCCGATCCTATCACACCGGCCACGTTCGGCCCCATGGCATGCATCAACAAATAATTTGTAGGATCATACTCAGCTCCTACAATCTGCGAAATACGTGCCGAATCCGGTACGGCAGACACACCGGCATTTCCAATCAGCGGATTGATCTTGTCGTCTTTCTTCAACACCAGATTGAAAATCTTGACAAAAAGAACACCCGAAGCTGTAGCCACAATGAATGAGAACGCTCCCAAAGCAAAAATCTTAAGCGAGTTCCATGTAAGGAATTCCGAAGCCTGAGTAGAAGCCCCCACCGTTAATCCGAGCAACATGGTAATCGTATCAATCAGCGGACCACGAGCCGTTTCTGCCAGGCGGCGTGTCACACCACTTTCTTTCAGAAGGTTGCCGAAGAAGAGCATTCCCAGCAACGGAAGTCCGGAAGGCACCAGAAAGCAAGTCAGAAGCAGACCGATAATCGGAAACATCACCTTTTCCGTATGAGATACGGCACGCGGAGTCTTCATGCGGATCAGCCGTTCTTTCTTCGTCGTGAGCAAACGCATCACCGGCGGCTGGATCACCGGAACCAACGCCATGTAGGAATAAGCTGAAACGGCAATGGCTCCCATCAGATTCGGTGCCAGCTTGGAAGAAAGGAAAATGGCCGTCGGACCGTCGGCACCGCCGATAATGCCGATAGAAGCAGCCTGCATGGGATCAAACCCAAGCCACAAGGCAGCAATATACGCGCCGAAGATACCGAACTGAGCGGCAGCGCCGATCAGCATCAGCTTCGGATTGGAAATCAAGGCTGAAAAGTCGGTCATGGCACCGATACCGAGAAATATCAACGGCGGATACCATCCCGAAGTAACCCCTTGGTACAAGATGTTCAACACTGATCCCTCTTCATAAATGCCCACCTGGAGGCCGGCATCCATGTTGAAAGGAATATTGCCAACCAGAATACCGAACCCGATCGGAATCAGCAACATCGGTTCAAATTCTTTTGCTACGGCAAGATATATAAAGAATATGCCGACCAGAATCATCACCACATGTCCTGCCGTAGCATTATAGAACCCCGTATAGGTCCAAAAGTCGGCAAGATTGTTCTGAAGAAAATTAAGAAAATCGCCCATAACTACTCGATGATTACAAGATCAGTACCTTCAAGAATTGACTCTCCTTTGCTCACCTTGACGGCTGTCACTTTTCCGTCACGGTCTGCCTTGATGTCATTTTCCATTTTCATGGCTTCAAGCACAACCAAAGTCTGTCCGCGCTTCACTACATCTCCTTCCTTCACTTTAATTTCGAGTATCACACCGGGCAGCGGTGACTTGACTCCGGATTTTCCGCCGATAGGAGCCGGACGGCTGATGGCGGGAGGAGGAGCTGCCGGCGACGTAGAAGCGGTGCGCAGCACAGGTTTTATCTGAGGGCTTTTCTTCTTTTTCAAGCTCCACCACATAGGCTGTGCCGTTCACTTCCACGCGCACGTGGTTTTCCTCAACATCTCCCACAGCCACTTTATAAAGATTTCCGTTGATTTTATATCTATATTCTTTCATGTCTTTCTATTATTAAAGGTTATTTTCTATGAGGGGTTTCACGCAAGGTATAAATCTTCGAGCTCCACGGAGAATAGCTTCTCTTCACACGACTGATGGTCAGGATCGTTTCTTCCACGTCATGATCGGCTCCCTGAGCCTCGTGCAATGCCATTGTGATAGCTGCTATCACTTCGCCCGGAGCCTCTCCGAAGCCCCGTTCTTTCGCTTCCGTCTTGTCGGTTACGTTGTGAACTTTCATCGCATTCTGCTTGCGGAGCTTGACAGCCAGTTTGCCGACAAAGCGGAAACAGATGTAAAGCAGGATCAATCCCACGAACACCACGCACATTGCAGTAACAGTCATGCCGACCCCTACCGGATCGTGCTGCTCGAATTTCTCCATCTTCGGATTGCTTTCAATGGTCTGGTTGTTGGTGCTCGGAGTGACATACTTTTCTTCACTGTCATCCTTCACTTCCCATGTGGCAGAACCGTCCGTAACACGCGCATACGACTGGTTAGGCTTCAGCAGTCCTCCGGGAACGACCACCTCGTCCATCAGGTTCCGTCCGGAATCATACAATCCGATCCAATTGTCGGATGTCTTGCTCAACACAAAATTTGTATGGAACGTTCCCCTGCGCGGCGCTCCATCAGCCCAGAACAACAGGTGCTGGCGGGGCGGCATTTTGGTCAGCACATCCCCCTTCGGTATGAAATAAGTGACGGTATCCCCCGGCTCGGAGCTCACCTTTATCAGGCAGCCTGCCAGATTTTCCGTCTTGAATGCCTTGTTGAATATTTCAATCCAACCGCTGTGAACGCCATAATCATCCTGAAAATTGCTCACATTGTCAGTAAGCACCTCATTGATGACCAGCTTGCTTTCGGTCTTGCTTCCCGTACACGACACCAGGCCCACGAACAGAAGCAGCGAAAGAAATATTCCGATTTTCGGTTTCTTCATAATCATCTTCATTTAAAGTTTGTCATTACAATGGAATATTCCCATGCTTCTTGGCAGGATTAGTCTGCTTCTTGGTCTGCAGCTGCTGCAAGGCACGAATAATGCGGAAACGTGTATTGCGCGGTTCGATTACATCGTCGATATATCCATACTTTGCCGCATTATAGGGATTGGCGAACAGTCTGGTATATTCCGCCTCTTTTTCTGCCATGAACGCTTTCGGATCGGCAGCCTCTTTAGCTTCCTTCGCATAGAGCACTTCCACGGCTCCCGCTCCGCCCATCACGGCGATTTCGGCAGTAGGCCATGCGTAATTGATGTCGCCCCTCAACTGCTTGCAGCTCATCACAATGTGCGAGCCTCCGTAAGACTTGCGCAAAGTAATGGTCACCTTAGGAACTGTGGCTTCACCGTATGCATAAAGCAGCTTGGCCCCGTGCAGGATAACGGCATTGTATTCCTGTCCCGTTCCCGGCAGGAATCCCGGCACGTCAACCAACGAAACGATAGGGATATTGAACGCATCGCAGAAGCGCACAAAGCGTGCTCCCTTGCGCGATGCATTGCAGTCGAGCACGCCCGCCAGCGTCTTGGGCTGGTTTGCCACCACACCGACCGACTGTCCGTTGAAACGCGCGAATCCGACAATGATGTTCTTTGCAAAATCCTGCTGGACTTCGAGGAACTCGCCGTTATCCACGATTGCGCCGATCACCTCGTACATGTCATACGCCTTGTTCGGACTGTCGGGAATGATTTCGTTCAACGAATCCTCCAGGCGGTCGATCGGGTCGGTACAGTCTACATATGGCGGTTCTTCCAGATTGTTCTGAGGTAGATAACTCAGCAGTTTCCGGATCAGCGCCAGACCATCCTCTTCCGTCGAAGCCGTAAAATGAGTCACGCCCGAACGGGTTGAATGCACGCTCGCACCTCCCAGGTTCTCCTGCGTCACGTCTTCTCCGGTTACGGATTTTACGACCTTCGGACCCGTAAGGAACATATAAGACGTGCCTTCAATCATCAGCGTAAAGTCAGTCAGTGCCGGCGAATAAACGGCTCCTCCCGCACATGGGCCGAAGATTCCTGAAATCTGCGGAATCACGCCCGAAGCAAGAATATTGCGCTGGAATATTTCCGCATAGCCTCCCAAGGCACAGATGCCCTCCTGAATGCGCGCGCCTCCCGAGTCGTTCAAACCGATCATCGGAGCGCCCATCCGCATGGCCATGTCCATCACCTTGCAGATTTTCTTCGACATGGTTTCGGAAAGAGAGCCAGCTGAAACGGTGAAGTCCTGCGCAAAACACATACACCAGGCGTCCGTCGATTGTTCCGTATCCCGTAACCACACCGTCGCCCAGGTAATGCTTCTTTTCCATACCGAAGTTCGTGCAGCGGTGTTCTACAAACATATCCATTTCTTCAAAGCTGCCTTCATCAAGCAACATGGAGATGCGTTCGCGGGCTGTATATTTTCCTTTTGCGTGCTGCTTTTCGATGGCTTTCTCGCCTCCTCCCAAACGGGCTTTGGCACGCAGATCGATCAATTCTTTTACTTTTTCAAGTTGGTTACTCATGGTATTTTGTTTTTATTGTTAATTTAAACCGGAAGGCCAACGAGCCTCCCCTTCGGAGCAGGCTTGGAGATACCTCCCGCATCATTTCATTTTTCGCAAAGTTCGGTCAGCACGCCCATCGTCGATTTGGGATGCAGAAAGGCGATGTTCAGGTTTTCCGCACCTTTCCGCGGAGCCTTGTCAATCAGACGGATTCCGGCCTCCTCAGCCTGGGCCAGCGCATTGGCGACACCGTCTTCCACGGCAAAGGCCACGTGATGCACGCCCATACCTCTCTTCTCAATAAATTTGGCGATGGTACTGTCGGGAGAAGTGGGTTCCAGCAGTTCGATTTTCGTTTCTCCGCATTTCAAAAATGCGGTCTTCACCTTCTGGTCCTCCACAGTTTCTATATTGTAACATTTCAGCCCAAGGACGTTTTCATAATAAGGAAGGGCATTTTCGATACTTTCCACAGCGATGCCCAGATGTTCGATATGAGAAATTTTCATAACAAAGTTTGTTTTAATGGTATTAAGATTTCAGTTTTATGCAATAACATTGCACAAAGAAAAGAAAAATGTGCTGAAAAAAGAAACTTTTCACCGTTTTTTTGACCCCTCATCTTTTTTTGGCAAAACAGCAAGAAAAGGCACCCTCCGCAATGCGATTCCGCAGGCAGCCCGAAACATTCTTTATCTCCAGATTAAAAACATATATCTTCAACTTAAAGATATACATCTCCAGCCTGAACATGTATATCTCCAGGCTGGAGATGCAGCATATCGCAGGAAAAAAGCGTTTTGCATACCTGTCGGAAAGGGCTTATTCTTTCAGACATAAAGTTTGGTCAGAAGCCTGTTCAGCCATCCCCACCCCACGCGAAACCAGCGGCGGCTGCTCATCTGCCTGCCCCCGAAACGGAGAATGAAATCGCGGTAACCGTATTTCTTGAAAGGAAGTCCGGCCTCAATAAACTCAAAATGGGAATAGCCGCGGTTGTGTGCATAAACCATCGCATTCCAGACGGCCAGCACGCCGGGATACAGCAGCGGATAGCTCTTGCGCAAACCGCCCGAAAAGAGCAAATACGCGTCGTCAGCCGAAAACAAGCAGACCGAACCGCCGATAATCTTGCCCTTATACCTGACTATAAAGATCTTCGAACGCTCGGACGACTGCCTCAGCAAAGAAAGGAAAAAGTCTATGCCCGGAAGATAACGATGAATCTTGGACGAATAATAACGCTTCAGCAGAGCAAAAAATTCTTCCACTTCGGCTTCCGTCCTTGCGATATCCATCTCGGCCCCTCCCTTCAGCCCGCGGTTTATCTGACGCTTTCTGGAAATGCTCATCCACTTGTCTATGCAGTTTCCGTGTATCGAATTGCGCACACGCATCCAGCGGACCGGAAAGTAGCCGCACTCACGGAAATGCCGGTATCCGAACAATGACTCCTCCAGATTGCGGAACTCAAGCAGAAACGAACGGTCCTTGAAGCAGCGGGTCAGGTATTCAAGCAGCTCCCTGAAGATCTCATCCTTCCGGTATGACGAAGGGAAATATTCGCCGGTGCCGTACACGTATGTTTTTGTAAAGAAAAAACGGAAGCGCAGGCTGCGCCGCGTGATGCAGAGCAGCTTTCCCACCGCACGGCCGTCCTCGTAAGCCACGAGCAGCACCGGACGGAAACCTTTAGTCTGCTGCAACGCCTGAAGCATTTCAACGGAATAAAAGACATTCGAACCGGGCAGGGGCGGGACATCTTCGGCATGATAATATGTAGCCAAACGGAGTGCCATACAATGCAAATTTAGATTTTTTTTTGAGGATTTGAAACGGATGAAGTATATTTGTCGGGACAAAACACTTTTTTTATGGAGAATTTCAGTGAACTGGTCAAGCGCAGACGGAGCATGCGTAAATTTACAGAAGAAGAGCTGACACAGGACGAAGTGGTCACGCTGCTCAAGGCAGCGCTGATGTCGCCTACATCCAAACGTTCGGAAAGCTGGCAGTTCATCGCCGTCGACGACAAGGAAACGCTCGGAAAGCTGGCGCAATGCAAGGCCGCTGGCGCAGCGTTCGTGAAAGACGCTGCACTGGCTATCGTCGTCATGGGCGATCCGCTCCTGAGCGACGTATGGATTGAAGACGCGTCGGTAGCTTCGACAATGATCCTGATGCAGGCAGAAGACCTGAATCTGGGAAGCTGCTGGATACAGGTGCGCGAACGGTATACAGCCGACGGAACGCCGGCAAACGAATATATTCATGAACTGCTGGACATTCCCCTGCAGCTTCAAGTGCTGTCAGTCATCGCGGTCGGCCATAAGGGAATGGAAAGAAAGCCTTTCGACGAAAGCCACCTGCGGTGGGAAAAGGTACATATCAACAAATACAGGGAAGACAATGGCAACGGCAACGAACAATAAAGACACCTACAAAGCTACGGCTGTCTTCCTTGTGGTGATGGGGATACTGTATCTGCTGGACAAGCTGATTCATTTCAGCAGCGCCGGACTCCCCTGGGTGATGCAGAAAGACACCATGCTGCTTTATGCGTCAGTCATATTCCTGTGGTTCAAACGTGACAAGTCCGTTGGAATCATTCTTGCCGGAATCTGGCTGATACAGAACATCGGGCTGGTCATCTCACTGCTCGGGCAAATGTCGGCCTACCTGCTTCCTGCTGCACTGCTGATCATCGGAATCCTGCTTTATTTCTTATCTACACGCTGACTTATGGAAAGACCGGATTTCAACATCGTTTTCGTGGGAGCAGGAAATGTCGCTTCCTGTCTGGCTCCCGCGCTCATGCAGAAGGGATGCCGCATCGTGCAAATATACAGCCGCACGCAAGAGTCTGCGCAGACACTCGCCCGAAAAGCGGACTGCCCTTATACGACCGATCTGACACAAATATCGGGCGAAGCGGATCTGTATATCGTTTCGGTCAAGGACGACGCGCTTGATGATGTCACCGCACGGCTCGCATGCAGCGGAAATCCCGACGCGCTGTATGCGCACACTGCCGGAAGCATGCCGATGGACGTATGGAAAGGCAAGATTCGCAGATACGGGGTGCTCTATCCGATGCAGACTTTCAGCAAGCAGCGAGCTGTTGATTTCTCTGCCGTTCCTTTTTTCATTGAGGCGAACTCAGAAGAAGATGCCTGCCTGCTGAAAGAAGTAGCCGGAAGAGTCAGTCCGAAAATTTATGAAGCTTCATCCGAGCAGCGCAGGTATCTCCACATCGCAGCCGTATTCGCATGCAACTTTACCAACCACATGTATACCCTCTGCGACCGGCTGCTTGCTGCCCATGGACTCCCCTTCGAGTCTATGCTCCCGCTGATTGACGAAACGGCACGGAAAATACACGAACTGCCGCCGCTGGAAGCGCAGACCGGTCCGGCCAGGAGGAACGACCGGAATGTAATCGGCCGGCACCTGGACATTCTAAAGAAAGAGGCACCGGAACTGGCTGACCTGTACGGTATGATAAGCCGGAGCATCCATACGTATGAACTCAACAACAAAATGACATCAAGATGATAAATTACGATCTCACAAAAATCAAGGCTTTATTCTTCGACGTAGACGGTGTGCTGAGCGGTGAAACCGTGGGGCTTCACCCAAACGGTGACCCGATGTGCACGGTGAACATCAAGGACGGCTATGCACTCCAGCTGGCCGTAAAATGCGGACTGCACGTGGCCATCATCACCGGAGGAAAGACCGAAGCCGTCAGAAAGCGTTACGAAGGACTGGGCATCAAGGATGTGTATCTGGGAGCCGCGGTCAAAACCAAAGAATACAACGAACTGCTCCAGAAATACAGCCTCAAGCCGGAAGAAGTGCTCTATATGGGCGATGACATTCCCGACTACGAGGTACTGCAACTGGTGGGCCTTCCCTGCTGCCCTGCCGATGCAGCCCCCGAAATCAAGGCCATCTGCAAATACATCTCTCACCGCAACGGAGGTTACGGATGCGGACGTGACGTAATCGAGCAGGTGCTCCGCGCCCAGGGGAAATGGATGTCGCACCAGGAGGCCTTCGGATGGTAAACTGCTTGCAGGGGCAGGCCGAAGCCGATGCTTCTCTGCCTCCTCTAGCTTATCTAACTGCTTTAACTATGCTTTAACGGATATGGAACTGAACAACTTGAAGAAATATCACATCATACTTGCCTCAAACTCTCCGCGCAGACGCGAACTGCTCTCGGGGCTTGGAATAGACTATGAAGTAAAAATACTTCCGGGTATCGACGAAAGCTACCCCGAGAACCTGACGGGAGAAGAAATTCCGATGTACATCGCCCGCGAAAAGGCCGACGCTTATCGCCCGTCTATCAAACCGGACGAACTGATCATCACAGCCGACACAATCGTCTGCCTTGAAGGACAAGTGCTCGGAAAGCCCAAAGACGAGGCAGATGCCTGCCGGATGCTCCGCCTGCTATCGGGACGCACACACCAGGTAATCACCGGCGTATGTATCACTACAGCCGAAATGCAACGCACGTTCGCGGCTACAACGGATGTCACGTTCGACACGCTCAGCGAAGAAGAAATCATCCATTATGTAAACAATTACCGCCCGATGGACAAAGCCGGAGCATACGGAGTGCAGGAGTGGATCGGCTTTATCGGCGTGACCCGACTGGAAGGCTCGTACTTCAACGTTATGGGACTTCCCATACAACGGCTCTACAAGGAACTGAAAAGAATCTGAGCAGGAGGAAGCTATGGAAATGGTCTTTTTGCTCATCGGACTTGCCGCCGGAGTCATTACCGGATATTTTGCCGCAGCGCGCAAGACCGCGGCTCTTAACATGCAGATCCAAATGCAGCAGACGCACGCGCAAGATTTGCTGAAGGCGGAAGAACAGAAGGCCGGAGCCTTGATGGAACAGGAAAAGCGCGAAAAGGAACTGCTTCGAATGCAATTGAACGAAGCTGTGAAAGAACTGAACGGAAGCCGGCAAAGGGAAGCCGCGCTGCAAACGGAAAACCGCAACCTGAATGAAAAGCTGGAACAGCAGAAAGAGGAAATAGCCAACCTGCACAATCAGTTCAAGCTGGAGTTCGAAAACATCGCCAACCGCATTTTCCAGCAGAAAACAGAGAGTTTCAACAAGCTCAGCGCCGAAAGCCTTGCTGCCCTGCTGAAGCCTTTCGGCGACAACCTGCAAGAGTTCAAGCACCAGGTAGCGGAAGTTTATGACAAGGAATCCAAACAGCGTTTCTCGCTCGAAGACCGCATCAAGGAACTGATGCAGCTCAACAGGCAGATCAGCGACGAGGCAAACAATCTGACCCGTGCGCTGAAAGGTGACTCAAAAATGCAGGGAAACTGGGGGAAATGATTCTTGAAACAATTCTCGAACGTTCCGGGCTGAGAGAAGGAGAAGAATATTTCCGTCAGGAATTTCTGAAAGGCGAAAACGGGGAACCGCTCAAAAATGAGTCCGGACAAAAAATGCAGCCGGACGTTCTGGTCAAATATCCCGACAACCGTCAGGTCATTATCGACTCAAAGGTTTCGCTGACAGCATACGCCAACTATGTAGGATGTGAAGACAAGGACAAGCGCGGCCAATACCTGAAAGCGCATCTGAATTCGGTCAAGACGCACATCGACGAATTGAGCCGGAAGGACTATTCAAGATACGATGCCCAGGCACCCGACTTTGTGATGATGTTCATTCCCAACGAGCCTGCCTATCTGCTGGCTTTGCAGACAGACCATGACCTGTGGAACTATGCGTACCAGCGGAAAGTGGTGCTGATGAGTCCGACCAACCTGATAGCAGCCCTACGCATGGCACTGGACTTGTGGAAACGGGAATACCAGCTCAAGAACATTCAGGAAATCGTAAACCGCGGAAGCATGCTTTATGACAAGCTTGTCAGCTTTACCGAAACGTTCGAGAAAATCGGGGACACTTTAAATACTGCTTCCAGAGCTTACGAAACCGCCAGAAACCAGCTTGCCGAAGGGAAAGGAAACGTCATCAGCCAGGCCGACAAACTGAGGAAACTGGGTATCACTCCCAAAAAGAAGCTCCCCTCCAGCATGTCAGAAGAAGAAAATGCCGGCAATTTAACCAAGGATGCCCTTAGCAATTAGCGCAAAGAACACAAAAACACAGATATAAGTGTCCGAGAAACTTCGACCGGACACAATGGCTGTGTTTTTGTGTTTTCGCATACAGGCATCTGGACCGACGCTTTATCCAAGCTTGTCCTTCAGATAATCGGGAAGGACAGGCATCGCTCCGTTCTGTGTGCAGACATAAGCCGAAACCTCTGCTGCCAGTTTGTGCGCTTCGCCCACAGGCTTGCCGTTCAGAATGGCCGCCACAAAGGATGCGGTGAATGAATCGCCGGCTCCCACCGTATCGGCTACCTCCACTTTCGGCGTTTCTACAAACGAAATGTTTCCCGGAGTAAACACATAGCTCCCGTTCACGCCGCAGGTCAGAATCAGCATCTTCAGGTTGTATTTGGCAAGCAGAATCCAGCATTTGTCCTGCAAGTCAATGCCCGGATAACCGAACATACGGCTGACAGTTACCAATTCCTCGTCGTTGATCTTCAACACATTGCATTTTCGCATCGAACTGCACAGAATCTCTTTGGTATAAAAGCCTTGACGCAGGTTGATGTCGAAAATCTTGTACCGTCCTTCACCTTCGGGCATCGCATCAAGAAAACGGCCGATCGTTTCGCGCGACACAATGCTTCTCTGTGCCAAAGAGCCGAAACAGACAGCGCATGTCTGACGAGCCAACCCCTCCAGAGCCGGAGTGAAGGGAATATTGTCCCAAGCCACTCCTTCTTTAATGTCATAACACGGAACCCCTTCTGCATCCAGTTCAACCTGCACTGTCCCCGTAGGATAAGGTACGGTTTCAATCATGCAGTTCAACTTCTTTTCACGGAAACTGTCCAAGATTTCAGCACCCAGCTTGTCGTTGCCCACAGCACTTACCACCCGGCTGTTCAGGCCGAACTGCGAAACATGATAGGCAAAGTTCGCCGGAGCACCACCCAGTTTCTTTCCTTCCGGAAGCACATCCCAAAGCGCTTCCCCCATTCCTACTACAATTGCATTGTTCATGTCAGATATAAAATTAATGTTTGATTTTTAACGTATAGAACAAAAGATAAAATACTCCTGCCGCCATCACAGCTACCGCTCCGCCCTGACCGACCGAATCGCTGGCAAATCCCATGAGAAGCGGAAAAACCGTGCCGCCGAACAGCCCCATAATCATCAGTCCGGAAACTTCGTTCTTCTTTTCCGGCTCAGCCAGCAACGCCTGCGAGAAGACAATGGAAAACACATTCGAATTGCCAAAGCCGACTAACGCAATGCACACATAAATGGCAGCGAGCGAATCGAATACAAACAAGCCTGCCATCGCCAGCAGCATGCAGCATACACTGATCAGAAAGAACGCCCGGGACGATACGGCACGCAGGATGAAAGCTCCGGAAAAACATCCCAATGTACGGAAGATGAAATACAGGCTCGTTGCGAATCCTGCCTCAGCAAGGTTCATCCCCACACGCTCCATCAAAATCTTGGGGGCTGTGGTGTTTGTCCCGACATCAATCCCCACATGGCACATGATGCCGAGAAAAGATAGCAGGATGAACGGTCTGCCAAGAAGACGCAGACAATCCTTGAAACCCGATGCACGGTCTGCACGCTCTTCTTCAATGGGAGTGGCCGACAGACACAGAATGGCTAAGACCGCTACTGCCATATAGACCGGAAACAGCAAACGCCATCCCAGACCGAAGTTCGGAACAGCCTGCACCGCTCCCCACATGGCAATGTAGGGAGCCAGAAACGAAGCAATCGCTTTCACAAACTGCCCGAATGTCAGCGTACTTGCCAGACGGTCGCCCGGGATAATGTTGCTCAACAACGGATTGAGCGAAGTCTGCATCAAGGCATTCCCGATGCCGAGCAAAGAGAACGAACAGAGCATCACCTCATAACTGTCACCGAATATCGGGATAAGAAGCGAAGCGAATGTCACTGCCAGACTAAGCAGTACAGTCTTTTTGCGTCCGATTTTATTCATCAATACTCCCGTCGGCACCGAAAATATCAGAAACCAGAAGAATACCAGCGACGGAAAAACGTTCGCTTCCGAATCACTCAGACCCAGATCTTCCTTTACATAATTCGAAGCAATGCCTACCAGGTCCACAAAGCCCATTGCAAAAAAGCAGAGCATTACGGGAATCAGCTTTCCATATTTCATTTTATCATCGGTTGTCATGATACTTGATTAATGGTTAATAGTTAATATATGAGACATACGACACTTTTTTTCGTTACTCCTTCCTAAAGTTTGTACACCGTAATCGACTTTACGGTATAGCTTCCCCGACCTGAGACGAACGACATTCGGTTGTAAGGCTCGGAAGGAAACACCTGGTTGGTCATTACAAACTTGCCGCCGTCGCCGAACGCCTCGATGCTCGAACGGTCTACGAACAGACGCAGCCTGATGTTGTCTGTGGCAGATACGGGAGCGACCGTCACAGCCGGGAAATCCGCACTGAAATCCACTTTTCCACTCTCGCTCCGGTCCATCACGAACTGTTCCCGTGGCACATCATAATACATGTCCACTTTCTCACCTTTGCTGTTCGATAAAGTAAACGCAATGCGCGAGGCACCGGAATTCTTGATAGTCATGACAATCTCATATGCACCTTCATTACCCTCAAACAGACTTGGAATCTCATACGTATCGTTTACTTTAAAAGGAGGTACAAGAATCTGTTCCTTTCTTGCCTTCTCCATCTCAAGAGAAGGAGCACAACGCAACAGCAACTCCCCTTCCTGGCGGTAAAGACTCAAGTCGCGCGCGATGGTGTTCGAGCCACGGAACTGCAAGGTGGGCAATACACCCTGATACTGCCAGTTGCTCATCCATCCCAACGCAACACAGCGTCCGTCAGGCGCGTTGTTGAAAGTAACCGTCGCATAATGGTCTTTTCCCCAGTCCATCCATTTGGTCTGGGTCGGCGATTCGTTGACAAACTTCCTTCCGTCGAACGTACCCACAAAATACTGTGCGGCGTTTCCCCCGAACGGTCCTCCGGGATTGATGTTGCAGATCAGCACCCATTTCTTTTCTTTCGTACCTTCCACCGGAAGTTCCACCAGGTCAGGGCATTCCCACACACCTCCGTGAGCACCTTGTTTCGCGCCGAAACTGCTTTCGTATTTCCAGTCTTTCAAATTTTTCGACGAATAGATATCCATCTCCTGCCCACCTGCCAAAATCATCACCCAATGTTTGCCGGGCGCATACCAGAACACCTTCGGATCGCGGAAATCACGTTTCGGAGAAGTGACCACCGGATTGCCCGTGTATTTGGTGAATGTCTTTCCGTTGTCCGTGCTATATGCCATGCTCTGCATCTGCACATCCCCCCAAGGGCTCGGTTTGGCCGAAGTGTAAAAGGCAACCACCGCCCCTTCACCAAATCCGGCCGTATTATCATAGTCCACCACTGAGGAACCGCTGAAAATGCTTCCCCACGCGTCCGGCAAGATAGCGTCTCCTTCAAATTTCCAGTTCACAAGGTCCGTAGTCGTTGAATGTCCCCATGTCATGTTCCCCCACGTGGAACCATACGGATTGTGCTGGAAATACAGATGCCACACACCGTCTTTGTAGAACATCCCGTTCGGATCGTTCATCCAGCCGTATGCGGGAGTATGGTGGTACACCGGACGGAATTTCTCACGGTTTGTCATATCAAATGTATCCGCCAGACTTATCTTCTTCCAGCACACAGCCGATTCGGGCATTCCCTGCACATCGATCGAGATGTCCTGCCCGGCGTATGCCGACAAATCCAGGGGTACATAATAATCTACCTTCTCGCGTGCCAGACGCACATTGATGGCACTGCCCTCATATTGGTTGTTCACCACAATGTAAAGTTTCCCTTCCGGTGCGCTGTCCTGCACAGGAAGCAGCAGGTATCTTTCCGCATCCTTCACCAGCAGGATATTCTGCTCACTGGCCAGATGACGCACGGAAACGGACGGTTCCGCCGCACCTGCCATGGATGACAAGCCGACCAAAGTACACATACAAGCCGTCTTCATGGCAACGGCGATGCCTTGTTTTTTTAATGAAATCATATCTTTAAGGTTATTAGAAGATCAAATAAAAATGCTTTTAGGTTTGCTTTCCGTGTGTAAAAATAAAGGAACGACCTGATTCCGCATGTCAGAAAAGTTGCATATACTGACATTTTTGTTTCCGGCATACAAAAAAAGCATTTGACTTTTTGAATTCTTTCTTCAGAATCAGACCGTTCCCAATCGTTTGTCATTCATACCCCTTGTTCTGGGAGTACAATCCCGGAATATAGAACATCTGATTGTAAGGAATCGGGAAAAACTCATTCTTTCCGGGTGTATAACGCGCATCCTTGTAATACAACCCGTAGGTCTGGTTTACCGTTTCACCGGATTCATTCACATAAGTGTATACAGCATTCTGTTCGCTTGCGAAGTATGCGTTCAGTGTCTGCGAAGCGATACCCCAACGACGCAGGTCGAAGTAGCGTCCGTTTTCCATGGCCATTTCCAGACGACGTTCCCAACGCAGGCATTTCCGAGCAGTCTCCTTGTCGTTGAAATAGCCTGCAGGATAAAGAGCGATCTCACATTGGTCTGCCGCGTATGCGATATGCTTGCCCACAGAGTTGGCAGCACGGTTGCGGATATCATTCACGATGCCTTCCGCCTCATCCAGACGATTCAGTTCGATGAGGGCTTCCGCACGCATCAACATCACATCCGTATAACGAAACACATAATCGTTCATCGCAAAAAGCCTGCCAGGAAGCCGTTGAATGTCTCTCCTTGTGAACGTTGCGGCACTTCTTTCAATGAAGTGTAGAATCCGTATTCATTCGGTGTACGCGAATTGGCAGTGGTCATTGTATACTGAGCCTCGTATTTATAAGGGAAGGTCGGCATCCCCACGGTATGGAACAAACGCGGATCCCACTTCTGTGCGGTGGGCCGCCCGTTTACCGGATAGTCTATCTTGTCATTGAAATCATCAAACATAGGCAGACCGTCCTTCGTCTTAAATGCGTTCACCAGATTTTGCGAGGGCTTGTGGAAATCCCATCCGCAAGACCACATCTGCCAGCAACCGTTCAGCATGTTCGACCAATTGGCCCGTCCGTATGTCGTGTTGTCATCCTCATAATCGGAAGTCTGTACAGCAAATACAGATTCTTTGCTGTTCTTGTATTCAGGCAGGAAGATATCGCCGAAGTCCTCCATATAACCATATTGTGAGTTGACCACGTCTTCTGTGTAGTCCACCACTTTCTGCATATATTCATTATTGATGTGAGCCACACCCGTAGTGGCCTCATAACCGTCTCCCCATGCCAGATTCAGATAACATTTCGCCAGATAAGCAGCCGCCGCAATCTTGTTGGCACGACCGTCCTCACCCGGCCCTTTCGCAGGCAACACATCGTATGCTTCCTGAAAATCATCGATCACTTTCTGAAAAAGTTCTTCATAGCTCAACGCATCGTTACGGACTTCTTCATAAGTATTGTTCTTGTAGACGTCCTCGTCAATCCAAGGAACCTGACGGAACACGGTCAGCAACTTATAATAGAAATGAGCACGCAGGAACTTCACTTCGGCCACCCGTTGACGGGTCGTTTCTTCTCCAAGAACAGAAGCCCCGTTCTGCTCCAGAGAAACCAAGGCACGATTGCATCGGGAAACCGCACAGAACAGACGATACCAAAGCTCATCCATCTCGCCCGGTGTGGTCGGGGTCAACGTTGTCCAAATATCAAACGCATGGTAACCTGTATCGTTCGCTCCGGAACCGCCTTTCAGGCAGTCATCTGAAGTAATGTCACCATAAGGGAAAAGATTGAACGGATAAGTGTACCAGCAGTCGCCCAGCATGGCGTATGCCGCATTGACCATGGCTTCCGGTTCGGAAAAAGCCTTGTCCTCATCCACCACTGCTGTCGGGGTGTAATCCAAAAAATCATTACAGCCTGTGAAACCCAATCCTAATGTACAGGCCAGAAAGAATATATATAGTTTTTTCATGACAATCTTTGTTTATATATGATTAAAAACCTATTTGCAAACCAAATGAAACAGAAGTAGCCAGCGGATAATTCCAGTCGGGGTTCTCCGGATCCGGACATGTCAGGCTCTTGCTCTTGATCGTCAGCAGATTCTGACCGGAGACGTAGATACGTGCATTCGACATCTTGAATTTTGAGAGGAATGATGACGGTACGTTGTAACCAAGCTGTAAGGTGCGCAATTTCAAGTATGAACCATTCTCTACAAAATAACTTGAGGCACGTCCCTCATCCGACGTGTTCGACGTGGTCAGCATCGGGATGGTTGAACCGGTGTTGTTTGTATTCCACGCTCCCAGCAGACGGCTTCCTTTATTCGATCCAGCATCCGTCACGCTCCAGAAGTCAGTCTGGAATTTCTGGTTGTTGTAGACATCCTTGTCGCATACACCTTGCCAAAACATGCTGAGATCGAAGTTCTTGTAATTCAACGCAATGTTCAGGCCATAAGAGAATTTCGAACAGGATTGTATATCCAGTCCTGGTCATCGGAATTGATTTCACCGTTCCCGTCAAGATCGGCATATTTCAAGCCACCGACACGAGCATTGGCTGTCCGGAAGCATCCGCTTCCGCCTGGTTCTGATAAAGTCCCGTAACCACATATCCTGTCATCGAGCCATAAGGCATCCCTGACTGCACAAGATTCTCGGTAGAAGTGTGCGCATACGAACCGGTAGTGGTAGAAGGCAGATAAGTCACCTTGTTCCTGAAGAAGTCCGCATTGGCACTGATATCCAGTCCCAGTCCGCAAACAAGATCCTTACGGTAACCGAGTGAAAACTCCATACCCCAGTTCCTCAACGACGGACCATTCAGCCAGGAGGCTCCACCCTCGCCGAGCGCACCTAAATAAGCCGGAGTGATCAACATGTCGTCCACATCCTTGATATATCCGTCGATTGTGCCGTACAAACTGCCTTGGAAGAACGTGAAATCAGTACCGATATTATACTGAGTGGCAGACTCCCATTTCAGATTCGGGTTGGCAAGCTGAGTGGCACGATAACCGGAAGGAAATGTTCCTGAACCTTGCAGATAAAGGTCGTACGCGGTAGAAGTAACACGGTCCAGACCGTAATCCACTACATAAAGGCCGAACTGGGCATTATTGTCGATAGCCTGATTACCGGTCTCACCCCAAGAGAAACGGATTTTCCAGTCATCCATCCAGTCCTTGTCCAGTAATTTGGAAATACGGAAACCTAAAGTGGCGGCCGGGAAAGTACCCCAACGGTTGTCGCGTCCGAAACGGGATGAACCGTCACGACGGATAGTGAACGAAGCCAGAATCAGGTCATCATAATTATAATCGACCTTGCCGAAGAATGAAGCCAGACGGTAACCCACCTTCGCACCGGTATTGCGCATGGAGCCTGTAGCCGCATTCGGCCACATATAGTCCACATCCTCCAGAGCATACCCTTCGGAATAAGCGGAGAAGTCTATCACACTTTGTTTGGACATTTCAGCACCGGCCAATATCGTGACATCATGTTTGCCGGCCACCTTAAAATTATAATCAGCCGTATTCGACCATGTCCAGTTGGTCTGGTTATTATGAGACAAAGTGGTTTTTGCTATATCATTGTTGACAATATCCGAATGGAAGGTCGGAGTCATCGCATTGATAAACGACAGATAAGCGTCAATACCGAAGTTAGACCGCAAGGTCAACCCTTTTATCGGCTTGATTTCCACATACGCGTTACCGAACAAACGCCAGTAGTCCAGATGGTTGTTGCGGTTGTCATATTGTTCGCGGACAGGATTCTGACGGTCGCTCATGCCTCCTACCGGTCCGGCAAAAGTTTTTCCGTCTTCTTCATACACCGGCACTGTCGGAGCCATCTTCAACGCGTTCTCCATCGGAGCACAATCCACCTGCTTCGAATAGGTCAGCGTGAAATTCTCGCCTACGGATATATACTTGTTGATATTGAATGAAGAGTTCATGCGCGCGGAGATATTCTGAAAATCGGTATATTTCAGAATGCCGTTGTTCTTCTTATATCCCAGAGAGAACATCGTGGAATGCTTGTCGGTGGCATGCGACAACGACAAATCGTATGTCTGCGCAAAACCTGTGCGTGAAATTTCATCAAGCCAATCGGTGTCAGAATACCTCATCGTCTTCCTGCTGTTGATGTAGCCATCATAAAGCCCATTTACAGTGTAATCCACATAGCTGCCTGTAGCCGGATTCCATACCGTAATCGGAGTGCCGGCAGCCGCATTCAGGCTCAAGCCATAATTGGCCGCATAGTCGGCAGGATTCAAGCCGTCGTTCAGAGCCGCCTGTACCATCGCCGTAGCATATTCCGCCGAATTGGACAGCTTCATCAATGATTGGGAAGTATAGAACTGCGCAGTCAGATTCGTGGAGAAATCCACCTTGATCTTATCTCCTTTCTTCCCTTTCTTGGTAGTGATGATAATAACGCCGTTTGAAGCGCGCGAACCATAAATAGAAGCGGAAGCCGCGTCCTTCAACACCTGCATGCTTTCAATATCGTTCGCGTTCAAAGAGTTCAACGCCTGGTTTGTCGGCACACCGTCAATGACATACAACGGATCCTGAGAGGAGTTGAAAGAACCGATACCACGGATACGCACCGTACCGGTACCGATCGGAGAACCTGTAGTTGTGATGGTCATGCCCGGCACCTTTCCCTGCAAAGCCTTCATCGGGTCCATGTCAGGACTGGTTTTCAGTTCGTCGGTCGAAACCACAGCCACCGAACCGGTCAGGTCTGCCTTGCGTTGACTTTGGTAACCGGTCACCACCACTTCGTCGAGCACCTCCGAATCTTCTTCCAGAATCACCTTCATCACTTTCTGTACTTTTAAAGTCTGGGTCTTGCACCCCACATAGGAAACCGTTATTTCCGCACCTTCTTTTACAGTCAACACAAACTGTCCGTCCAGATCGGTAATAATACCGTTGGTCGTATTGCCCACTTCCACCACGGAAGCCCCGATTACAGGAAGGCCGTCCGCTTTGGCAACCACTGTTCCGCTCACCCGCAATGTCTGGGCGTGCACAGCAGCACATAGCCCGATGAAGAACAGCGCGAAAAGAAATGTTTTTTTCATGCCTTTCATACGCATTAAATTTTAATTGTTAAACATAGTTTTATCATCTGCTCGTTCTAACCCGAACACCGCAAATGTATCGCATTGGAATGAAAAACAATGAAAAGAATGTTTCCTCCACGTTCAAATTTGTTTCTCCGCAACATTTATGCTATATAAGGAAACATTTCAGCAACGCCCGCACGCACAAAAAAGAAACATTTTCTGTCTTTAGCCTGAAGATACGTATCTCCTGCTTAAAGATGTATATCTCCAGCGTGAAGATGCATATCTCCAGGCTAGAGATAAAGATTCTGTACGGGACGTCCGACTTTTCACACGGCCGGCACGAAAGTCTTCGCCCGGACAGGAGCATAAAAAAGCGTTCCGTCATTTTCATGAAACGACGGAACGCTTTTGCCGGCAGCAAATAACTGGCCGGAAAAATATCAGAAGGCTTCTTTCCGCTTTCTGCAGGTGGCTATCAGATATGCGCCCAAAAGAATGAGAGGAACGCTGAGCCACTGGCCGATGTTCAGCATCATGTCCGCTTCTTCCGCCACCTGCGGATTCTTCATGAACTCCAATCCGAAACGGGAGCCGAAGAATATCAGCAAAGACACGCCGGTGATAAGCCCGATATATTTCTGAAGATGGTATTTATGATACATCACCCACGAAACGACAAAAGCTACCAGGCAATAGAGCATTTCGTAAATCTGGGTCGGATGACAGGGCTGCGCAGCCCCGTCACGGTTATAAAGTTCCTGCCACTCGCGCGAACGCACAAATTCGAAGCCCCACGGCAACGAGGTAGGATAGCCGAATATCTCGGAGTTCATCAGGTTTCCGAAACGAATGCACATGCACACAATTGCCACGGCAGGTATCATGCGATCGAACAGCCACCATACGCTCTTCTTCGTCACTTTCTTCGAATACCATACCAGTGACAGAATCAGCAGGAACACACCTCCGTGACTGGCCAGTCCTCCCTTCCATATTTTCAGGATTTCCAGCGGATGCGCTCCGTAATAATCCCACTCGTAAAACAGGCAGTGGCCCAAGCGCGCGCCTACCACACTGCTTACGATGCAGTATATAAACAGTTTGTCGGCCCAACTGTCGGGATAGCCTTCTTTCTTGAACAGGCGCGACACGATTTCGTATGCCAATATGAAACCCAATCCCCACATCAGTCCATACCAGCGGATTTCGATCGAACCAAGATGTAACATGACGGGATCTACATCCCATACAATACTTGCTAAAGTCATTTCGTTTCTTCTTTTTTACAATTATTTTCTGCAAAGGAACAAAAAAGCGATTGTACTATGGCAGAAGTTCTGTTAAAAATTAAAACAGGACAGATCTTTTGTCCGCTCTTCCGGCTTGCCTGGCGGCCCGGCACGGCTCATTTCAAACGAAACTCCGCCATCATCAATATTTTCCGGCGGCTTTCTCCCACACTTACCTCTTTAAAGTAACGGTAACGGCCAGGCTTGTTGGGATGTACGTCAGGAAGCAGATTCGCCTCAAACGTCGCGCTATCCCCCGGAGAAAGCACACAACCCAAATCAACAAACGATCCTCGGAGAGGAAGAACGTACCACCGTCCGTTCCGTTCGCAAGCCAGCGAATAGCGGGCACCGTATGTAAGCTTCATGCCGCTCCAATTATGCAATGCAAAAAAAGCCTTTTCGGACTCGGCCGGAAAGGAAGGAGAAAACGGTTCCAGGCGGATACCCAACGTATCAGACGTACCGACTTTCGTGCACGGTTCGTTTCCGTCAGAACCTTCGAACCGAATACAGGGAGCGTCCATTATCTTCTCGCGAAACTCTTTCCTCCGTTCGGGGGTATTCATCACAAGCCAGAACGTCACTTCCTGCAAGCCGACTCCCGACATTGACACATTGGCGCGTACCGCCTTATTCTCAGGCATCCGCAAACGCTTCCACACTTCTTCATGCAAAGTGTCCAGCTCCTTTTCGGAAAGAAACTTTCTGCCTCCCAACTTCTGGCCGGACGCCAGACTGTCTTCCATGCTCCGGAGAGCCGTATCTTCCTGCACTGTCTGAACTGTGTCAGCAACTGCCTGCGGATTGCTTTTGCCGCCTGCCTGCACATCCCGTCAAGGCAAGCAGGCATCCGGCAAGTAAAAGCTGCATTGTTTTCATAGCTGCACCGATTTGATCTACGCAAAAATAATCATTTCCTGCGAAACAAAATAAATTACCCTGCAACAATCCTCCAACTGTTGCAGGGTAACGGAAAGCAGCCGCACGGCAATCAGCCGACTGCTACACGGCAGACAAATCTTATCACACCAGATGTGCAATCCACTCGTCACGGTCGCCCGGAAGCAGATCGACAACAGGAATTTCAATCATGGTATAGCATCCCGGCTGCTGGCGCATGGAAGCACGTGCCACGCACACCAGAACCTGAGCTGTCAGGGCAGGATTGTTGATCTTCATGTCGAACTCGAACAGCTGGTTATGCGTCTTTCCCGAAACGCCTTTACGGACAAGGTTCACACCGTGACCCACATCGTTCAAGTCGTCCACGCAAGCCACCTGCTTCACATGCGTTTCATCATTCACAAAATACGGATCAGACTTGATAGCCGCCTCCACGGTCTTGAAGTCAGCACCTTCCTCCAGTTCCACATACACCATACGGCGATGGATACCGGTTCCCACAGGAATAGTCATGGACAAAGCATCCTTCACTCCATCAATGGCACGGACTGCTACGGAATGCCCCATGCTGCGTCCCGGACCGAAATTGGTATAAGTAATACCCTTCGGAGCGATTGCCTCCAGCAACGTGCGGACAACCGAATCGCTTCCCGGATCCCAGCCGGCAGAAATCACCGAAACCGCATTGTGCGTTTTGGCCACTTCGCCCAACGAACGGCGCAAGCCGGTAATCTGCGTATGAATGTCAAAGCTGTCGACCGTATTGATGCCGAGAGCCAGAATTTCTTTTGCATATTGCTCTACACTGCGAGTCGGAGTAGCCAAAATAGCCACATCTACATCCTTCAGTTCCCTGATGTCTTTCACCACTTCATAATCGGCCAGCTCTGCCGGCTTGTTTTCTGCCCCATGACGGCGTACGATACCTGCCACTTCAAAATCGGGAGCGGCCTCAAGCGCTTCCAGCGTAAACTTTCCGATATTGCCGTAACCAACGACGGCTGCTCTAATCTTTTTCATCTTTCTTATTGATATTATTTAATAATCGGTTTCTTTCAACGCTGCAAAAATACAAAAGCAGAACTATTCTAAAAAAGAAGAAAGAAGCGTTTTTTCAAATATCCTGGCTATACTTACAATTTATAAGTTTTTTATAGCTATTTTTGCCTGCAATTTACGATTAATCAAAAAATCATGATTGAATATATCAAAGGAGAACTTGTAGAAGAAACGCCGGCACTGGCGGTCGTCGACTGCAACGGCTTGGGCTATGCCATCAATATTTCACTCAACACCTATTCTGCCGTCCAGGGAAAAAGAAACGTCAAACTTTACATTTATGAAGCTATCCGCGAAGACGCATACGTACTCTACGGATTCGCTACTAAAGAAGAACGCGAGCTGTTCCTGATGCTGATCTCAGTATCCGGAATAGGAGGAAACACCGCACGCATGATTTTATCGGCATTGTCACCAGCCGAACTGTGCAATGTGATCAGCAACGGAAACGACAAGCTGCTGAAAACTGTAAAAGGCATCGGACTGAAGACAGCCCAGCGCATCATCGTAGAGCTGAAAGATAAAATCTCCTCCATCGGCATCAGTCCGTCGGCTCCGGCAAATACCATCAGCACAGTCGTACACAGCGAAATTTATGAAGAAGCCGTGGCTGCGCTGACCATGCTGGGATTTGCCCAGGCACCTTCGCAAAAGGTTGTTTCGGCAATTCTGAAAGAAGAACCGGAAGCTCCCGTTGAGAAGGTCATAAAAATTGCCCTGAAACGGCTTTGATGCAACATCGGGTTTCAAGAGAATGCGCCTGTGCATCCTCCTGAAATCCGTCTGCTTTTTCACTCTCCAGACAAGAGGGCATGCCAAAACACAAGTCAACTTTCATCCTCGCATCCCGAGCAAAGCAAAGAAACAACGCCCGACGAAGTCAATCTCGGAAACATAAGCTGATGCATGCAAGATATTTCACTTCGGTCAACATGACATCGCCTTTTTGCTGCCAAATTCCGTCATGCCTTTCCTATTCGACCGTAACCGACTTCGCCAGGTTACGAGGCTGGTCAACATCCATTCCTCTATATACAGCTATATGATAAGCCAGAAGCTGCAGCGGAATAGAAGCTACCAAAGGAAGCAGACACTCCAACGTATCCGGCAACTCAATGCAATAGTCTGCCAGCTTCTTTATTTCGGTATCGCCTCGGGTCACAACGGCAATGACCCTTCCTTTTCTGGCCTTGATTTCCTGAATGTTACTGAGCACCTTGTCATACAGTGCCGATTGCGCCGCAATTACCACCACAGGCATCTCTGCATCTACAAGAGCGATCGGACCATGCTTCATCTCCGCGGCCGGATAGCCCTCGGCATGAATATACGAGATTTCCTTCAGCTTCAGCGCCCCTTCAAGAGCCACCGGGAAAGCATATCCCCGGCCCAGATAAATGAAGTTGCGCGCATAGGTAAACATCTTGGAAAAGTCTGCGATAAGACTGTCCTGCTTCAGCACTTCCCGCATCTTGCCGGGGATTTCCACCAGTCCGGCTACAGTCTGATGATATTCTTCCTCAGAAACAATGCCTTTTTCCTTTCCGAGAAGCAAAGCCAACAATGCAAGCACCATGACCTGACCGGTAAACGCCTTGGTTGAAGCGACACCTATTTCCGGCCCCACATGAATGTAGGAACCCGTATCAGTAGCGCGGGCTATCGACGAGCCTACTACGTTGCATATCCCGTAAATAAACGCACCTTTCTCTTTGGCCAGTTCAACAGCAGCCAGCGTATCGGCTGTTTCGCCGCTCTGCGAAATGGCAATCACCACATCATCCGAAGAAATGACAGGGTTACGGTAACGGAACTCAGACGCATATTCCACCTCGACAGGCACACGGCAGAAGCTTTCTATCAACTGCTTCCCGATAAGGCCGGCATGCCAGGAAGTTCCGCAGCCAACGATAATAAAACGATGGGCGCCGGCCAGGCGCTCCTTAAAGTTGGAAACGGCAGACAGTGTCACCGTTCCCGCATCGGGATTAACCCTTCCGCCCATGCAGTCGCTTATACATCCGGGCTGGTCATAAATTTCCTTAAGCATGAAATGCGGAAAACCGTTTTTCTCCAACTGGCCAATATTCATGGCAATAATCTGAACTTCATGCGAACATTCCACATTATTCAGGTTAACAATCCGCAAAGGCATACCAGCATGCAATACGGCAATCTCTCCATCTTCAAGATACACAGCCTTGTTGGTATAAGCAACCATGGGAGTTGCATCGGAGGCAAGAAAGAATTCATCCTTGCCTATCCCTACAACCAAAGGGCTGCTCTTGCGGGCCGCAATAATCTCGTCAGGACACCTTCTGTCGATCACGGCAATGGCATAAGCCCCGACCACTTCACGCAAAGCCAACTGCACAGCCGTCAGCAAATCCAGATTGCCCTGATTCTGTATATAACTTATCAGCTGCACCAGAACCTCCGTGTCTGTACTGCTTTTAAACGTATACCCCTTAGCTGCCAGTTTCTCTTTCAGTGCCGCATAATTCTCAATAATGCCGTTATGAACCAAAGCCAAATTGCCATCAGACGAACAATGCGGATGAGCATTGACTGTGCTTGGTTCACCATGCGTAGCCCAGCGAGTGTGAGCAATGCCCATACGGCCGGTCACATCCTGCTTTTCAGCCACACGCTCCAGATCAGCGACCTTGCCCAACGATTTATATATATTCAAATGGCAAGAGTCGCTCATCAGTGCAACACCTGCACTGTCATAACCACGATATTCCAAACGCCTCAGCCCTTCAATCAGAATGGGATAAGCGTGGCGGTTTCCAATATATCCAACGATTCCACACATAAAAATGAATATTGCATTAAAAACGATGCAAATATACACAACAATCCGCAAAAACAATATCATATTGATACATTTTTGAGTAAAAACAAAACAATATTACAACCCTATTACATCCATTTCTGAATTATTGTCAAAAGAAAATCGCCGCAAGGCAAGTTTTTTAAAAATTTAATTTGTATCTCTACACATATTTATTATCTGCCCTATAGAATCGAGTAGGAGGAAAACGAAGCAGTTTTCTTCCTACTTTCGTTTTCCGACCTCTCACACCACCACGCATGCGGTTCCGCACGTGGCGGTTCTTTATTTAGGATACCATTTGAGATACTCGTCATAAAGGGTTGGATACCCGGCAATTTTTAGTCGTTCGTTAGTCATAGAACTGTGTGTTATCCAACTGTCAGCGATACGCCAGTACCCCAGTCGTGTATAACCCCATTCATAGGCTTTCCTCTTAGGGATTCCACATCGAATCAGATTTGATATTCTCGTCTTAGGGTTTTTCCAAGATTTCCATATGCACATTCGTATGCGACGTCGTAACCACTCGTCTGTTTCAAGGAGAAGACGTTTCATGTTGGCAAGGTGGTAATAACCTATCCAGCCTCTTATATATTCCTTAAGTTTTTGTTTTCTACGTTCATAACCCATTCCATTGCTACGACCTGTCAGCCCTTTCAAACGGAGCTTCATCGTGACTTTGGATTTGGGGTGTACACATAATTCAAATTTACCTTTGGAGTTATAAAAGGAATAACCTAAGTATTTGACACCTTTGACATATGAGACGGTTGTCTTTTCCTTGTTTACTCTAAGATGAAGTTTACCCTCTATAAATCGGGTAATAGACTCCTTGGTTTGTTTCGCAGCACCTTTACTTCGGCAGAATATCATTGAATCATCAGCATACCGAACAAAGAGATGACCTCTTCGGGTTAGCTCCTTGTCGAGTTCATTAAGCATGATATTACTTAACAGGGGACTTAAAGGACCACCTTGTGGAGTGCCTTCGTTGCTCGCCTCAAACATACCATGATTCAGGATTCCGCTGCGGAGATATTTGTGTATAAGACTCACCACTCTTCCATCCTTTATTGTACGGCTCAGTATTTCTATCAGACGGCTGTGGCATACTGTATCGAAGAATCGCTCGAGGTCAAGGTCTACTACATATTTGTAACCTGAATTGACGATGCCTTTCGCTCTGCGTAATGCATCATGGCAGCCACGTCTCGGACGGAAACCGAAACTGTTTTGGCTAAACTGAGGTTCGTAGATGGGGGTCAGTACTTGGTTGATGGCTTGCTGTATCAGTCGGTCTACAACGGTCGGTATTCCTAACTGTCGCATCTTGCCGTTATCCTTAGGAATTTCCACTCTAAGGACAGGATTGGGACGGTAGCTGCCGTCAAGCACAGAGCATATCAGGCTTTTCCTGTTGGTGAGGAGCCATGGGAGAAGTTCATCACATGACATCCTGTCGATACCGCCACACCCTTTGTTTCTGAATACAGTCTTATAAGCCTTATTCAGATTCTCGGGTGAAAGAATAACTTCCAGAAGATGCTCTCTGTCAAATGGTACTTCCACGACATTGTCTTCAACCATCCATATGCAGGTCTGCGCTCCCACATACCGTTCAGATTCCGTCTTAGCTCTCTGAGGGCAGCCTGAAACTTCAGTTCCAGTTTTGTGCATTCTCTCCAGCATACGGTAGTTTTCAATTATTATCGTTTAAATAAAGTTCTGTCCTTCACAAACTTATCGACACGTTTGCTACTATGACATCTGCTGACTTCTCACGGCAAGCTTTACTCCGCTGATTTCGATTTTTTTTTATTGCTGTCCGATAAACTCGATTAAATATAAAAATGTAGTGTTCGGCCATTGTGTATTCAGTGGTCGAGTCTTATTTTATAGTTCCATGCCCCCTCAAAAGATAGATAACTGGTAATCTTCTTTCTGCTTTACGTTTAATAGCGTTTCCCAATCTTTCTCCGGATGATTAAACAGGCTGTAGAAATCAACATAATACATAAGCGTAATCCGCATCATGGTGGCAAGTCCGGAGAAACTCCAGGAACGCGTCAGTCTCTTTTTCATTACCATCAGAAGCAGATTGGCTATAAGCGTCACCCAAATCTGTATCTTGATGGCATTTGCACTTTCTCCATAGAAGTATTTCAACGGGAAGTTCTGTTTTATCTGCTTGAACAACAGTTCAATTTCCCAGCGTTTACGGTAAATTTCTATAATTTCGTTCGGGTCTGATTCCATATCGTTTGTAAGCAATGCAACCAGTTTGTGCTTTTTGGTATCGGCATAGGTAATGATACGGGCATGATGAATCAGTATTTCTCCACCCTTCAGAACTTTAGAGAATGTGACATGTTGTATGCGCACTTCCATAAGACCGTCTGTTGTCTGGTACATACAGTCCTCTATAATGTTGTATTTTAGATTCTTCTTCATTTTTGTCACATACAGAACTTCTCTTTGCGTGAGTGCTTCCAGTTTCTCATAGTCAATATATGCCCGGTCCATGGCAACTATGTCTCCTTTGCTCAATGTTGACGGCTTTAACATAAAAAGAATCGTTGGTGGCTGCAGATGTAAACTTTATATCAGAAGGGACTCCCTCATTGGCGTGTATGACGGTGTGCACTTTTATACCCCTTTCTTGTTGCCGGTTTTGGGATGACGGCCCACGCCCTTGAACAGCAGATTGGAGAACAGTGTGATAGTAGTGGAGTCGATAATCTGGAGACGCTTCATCCAGACAGCATCCCTGCTTTTTGCGGCTGTCCGAGGAAAGCACATGCCTGTATGTGGCGTATAAATCACGATAAATGGACTCAAATATAACCTCCGGACGTCGTTGGTTGGCATCGGAAAGTGTACTGCGTGAAGGCATTGAGCTGATACCCAAATGGAAAAGCTTGCGGGCTTCTGCCTGTAGGGAAGCCGTGATCTCGCGTAAGGAATCAAAACGCATGATGACCGCATAAAGCATGACAACAAGATGAGTCCAGCAATCAAAACGTTTTATGTAGTGTTCGCCACCATGTTTACGACTAAAACGAAGGATTGTTGACTTATCCAATAACTTTATTACCTGACCATAGAGCGGCTGTCCGCTAAAATGTATACTTTTGCCCATAGTTGGATTGATTTTGTTTGGCGACAGAAATCTAACGAAAATGGGCTGACATCGCAAATGAAGTCAGCCCTATTTTTATTCGTTTGCTATATTTTTATCGGACAGCAATAATTTTTTTTTCACTATTCTCATGCGTCCGTGAGACCTCCTCGGATAAGGGCATTAACTTTCAATCTTATGTCTGCTTCATTTACATCAACCGTTCCGAATAGCTATAGGGCTTTGGTTTGCTTTGCAACCTTACCCACGGTTATATGCCTTATATGAAGTTTCTGTTCGTCAGACCAGATGTTTGCCGCCAGCTTCTTTCAGATTCCAACTCGCGATGGACACCCTTGCTTTTGGCTGTATGATTCCCGCTATTAGGGCTCATTGGGGACTTGCACCCGTTAGCTAATACTCATGCCGAGCATACAAAGAAAAGGCTGCCTCAAACCAAATTTGTGCAGCCTCTTCCTCTTGGAACTATAAACTAATCAAGTCAACGCATCACGATACGTCTTTCCGCTCTGTTTCTTTTCTATTTTCAGTTTGATGACAAACGGTTCGTCAGGCAAAGCAGAAGGAACATCCACGTTAAATTCATTGCGGGCTGTTTCCTCCACTTTCACTTCTTTTCCTCCAACGACCTGCGCAGCCTTTACACTGGTGCCTCCGGGTGTTTTAACGACCAGATGCCTGGAATAGGGAGGATTGAAGACAACCATATACACATCATCGCCCTTGCGCGTGTAATATCCCCACGGCTGCTTTTCAAAGCCGGCATAGTCGCACCCGTAGATGCACTCGCCGTTCTTCTTCATCCACGATCCGATATATGCTGCAAGCTCTTTCTCTTCCGGACGGAAGTCGCCGTCACCTTGAGGACCGAAGTTGACCACCATGTTTCCTCCCATCGAAACCGCATGCACCACGCGTTCAAGCACCTCAACCGGAGTCTTCACGTAGCTGAGCGACCAGTCTTTGTGATAACCCCACTGGTTTTCGGGAACTGTCATGCATGCCTCCCAGTCCCAGCGGGTCACTTTCAGGTCTTTTACCGGATCGGGAAGGCGACGTTCATAGCCCGATTCATAGTCACCCATCATATGTCCGTTGCTGTCGAAGTGACGCTTGCCATAGTCATCCGCACGCAGACGGCTGTTGATTGTCACTCCCGGAAGCAGCTCCTTCAGCATCTTCTCGGCATGAGCTGTCCACCACCCGTTTTTCTTGATGCTGGCATCCCACGTGCCGTCGAACCAGAAGTCCTTCACCGTAGGATAACGTTCCGCCAGCTCTCTCAGCTGGTTGTCCGTGAACTCAAAGAAGCGGGCCATAGCCTCCTCGTCCTCTTTCGACTTGATGTCATAACGCCAGTCAGGATGGCTCCAGTCCATAACGGAGAAATAGAAATGCACATCGATGCCTTCATCATTGTAAGCCTTTACCAGCTCGCCCAAAATATCTTTCTTATAGGGAGTCTGGGCTACCGTATACTTGCTGTACTTGCTCGGCCACAGACAGAATCCTTCGTGATGCTTGGTGGTAATCTTTACGTATTTCACTCCCATTTGCTTCGCCATTTTCGCCCAAGCCTTGGCATTGAACTTCTCCGGGTTCCACTGGTCCATCAGCTTCATCCACTCGTCAGAAGAAATCTTTGCCCATGACTTCAGCCATTCAGCTGCACCTTTGTATACTTTCCCGTTCCATTCGCCGCCGGGAATGGCGTACAGTCCCCAATGAATAAACGCGCCCAGACGGTTGTCGCGGAACTTCTGCATGGCAGCATCCTGGCGTTTGCCCAAGCGGTCTGCGCCATACTGCAGAGGTATTTCCAAGTCAGCAGGCAGTTTCTTCGGCTGGGCCTGCGCAGCCATCCCCACAGAAAACAAAGACAAGAAGATGAATGCCCTAAAAAAGTGTTTCTTCATAAATGATACTTAAATTAACTGTTAATGATTATTGTGATAAAGTTTTTCTTTCCTCCACGGAATTTTTCTTCAAAGATAGGCATAAATTCTATGTTCCAGCGGCTGGACCGTATAGTCCACGTAGCTGAACCGTACAGTCCAGCGGCTGGATCATAAAAAATAAAGGCACATTCTGGAATTGCTGACGGGAAAGAAAGACAAACCCATGCAGGCATCTTTCTTTCCCCTTGCAGTATCCTGCTACTTTTTACCTACATTGAATTCAGCTACCGTCACATTATAATTGTTGACCGGATCCCATTCATTGAACTGTGCCTTTATGTATCTATAAGTGGAAAGCGGAAGATCAAACGTTTGTTCAACAGGGCTTTGAGCCAAATCAATATTGGCCTTGATTTCCTCAAATGAGCTTCCGTCATTACTACCATATAAAGTAATGTTATGTACTTGCATTCCTCTTGTCGTGTTACGATGCATTTCAGCAGTAATGCCACCGCCATCCTGCGATTCAGCCAAGATGGTTGCACTTCCTGCGGACAATGCGGTTATGTAATGCAGCAGCCCCTCCAAGCCTGTTTCTAAGGAAAGATCGGTCATACGCCTAACATTTTCTCGGACAATTCTTTCATCAAACTCCTTGCAGACTTCCAAACTGTCACCCTCCACCAGACGGTTTTGTATCAGATACTCCATTCCCCACCCTATGCCGGCAATACCCCTTGTCAAAACTTATACTTAGATCATTCGTGAGCTGCTCTGTCATACGATCCAACAGCACATCCATTATCTCCTTATAAATTTCATCAGATGTCCGTTCATACAATAGGGCAAAGCCTAATATGATGCCGGTTTGCCCATAGAACAGGCCGCTATCCTTTAAAAATGCCGTTTCCAGCAACAGGCGGTTCAGCATCCTTTGTTCCATCGAAAACTGCGATTCCATATCATTCCTTTTTTGAAACCTGCTTTATGAAAAGTTTCATTCCGTCCCTTATCTCCTGCTGCATGCGCTCCACTCCATGGCTCGGCCGTGTCAGGTCCGCGTTAAGCAACTCGCCTCTGGGAGACAACAGAAAGTAACGGGGTATCGGCGTGGAGGAGCCCCCGTAAACCTTCGACTGAATGTCGGCCCACAATTCTTTTGAGGCAAGCAGATGCAGGCCGGAAAGCTGGCCCTCTATACGGGAACGCCATTTCTCCTCATTACTGTCTATAGACACATAGACCATGGAAACCTGGTTGTAGAACTGAGAAAGCATGTTGTCAACCTGGTCCTTGTAGCCAAACTCCATCATGCATGGAACGCACCACGTGGCCCACAGGTCAACCAATACGAATTTCCCATCAAGCTCCTCACAAGAACAAAGGGCCTCCAGGCTCGAAGGAGAACAGGACATGACTTGGGCAGTGCTGTTCTTCGCCTTATAGGACTCATATTCACGCTTGCAGATGGCATAGGACTCCGAATCCGGAAAACGGCGGTGAATGTACGCAAGCACCGAATCGTTATCAAACCCATCAATATGAAAAATCAGCTGAAACATGAAATGGGTGAAGAGTTCTGACAGAATATCCGACGGGGAGGCCAGCATAAAGTCCGGTTCATAAGTAAGCTTGCAACCCGCAAGTTCCGATTTTACCCTGTTCCGCTCCGCCTCATCCAACTGTGAATACACATATTCATAATAGTATATAAAATACACGGAAGCATGGTGCCTGTGGAAGTCGCCCTCTACGGGACATGAACGGTAGAGGGAGTCCACCAGAAAGTCTATCCGGGCCAATGACGCCCTTGACTGCACAGAGTCCTTCGCCTTTAAAAGCTCGTCAGCCAGCACTTCGGTTTCACCATACTTCAGCTCACGGCGCAATATCTCCCCGAACCGGGAACGGTCATTCTCAAGCTCACGCTCATAGGGAGGCGTAATCTGCAGGCGGGGAATATTGTCCGGCAACAAGCCGGAGAAGTCATCCGCATCGACAAAACGCTTCAAATACTTCTGAACATTTTCCCTAAACACCAGCTCCTTGTCACGGTATAAAAAACGAGAACAGTAGTTGTTGATCATTTCATTGCCACCTTTCACCGACAGGACCCCCTTCTTACGGTATACGTACAAGGTATCGTCCGGAGCGACATAAAGAATTTCATGGCCGATTCTATCCGGAAACTTTAAAGAAAGGATAGAAATGTCATCCACATGGAGGTCGTAGTCCGCGGGCAGACCGGCCCGGACATCAAGCGTGTCATGCGCATAAACGAAATTATAGAGGCCGTCGACCGGCTTGTATATGAACAGCCTGATCGGCTCGTCGAACAGAAAGGAAACATGCACATTGTTTCCATACACCAAAGGATGGAACAGGCAAAGCAGCAGGATTGTCAGGAACTGTTTTCTCATACAATATAAAAGTTAATCATATTACCTAATTTACACTTAAAAATAATACATATGTACTCAGAATTTGCTAGAACAACAACGGCTTAACAGGGTTGGTTTCATGTTAAAGGATGTTCAATGGTATATCCCACTTGCATTTTCAATGCTTCGGGATAATCTTATTGTTCAATGGTATAAAATTGTCATAAAATATGCTGCCAATGCCGCAACAAGATTCATTAAGAAATTATTGATGGACCTGTGTCTTGAATGTACTAATTTTGCTGTATTCTTGAGCATGTCATTAATGCACTCGATGACAAAACGCTTACGCAACATGATTTTATCCCAAAATGGCATCAGTCTGTTTTTCATGTTCACTTTGATTCCTGTAACAAGATGTATGCCATCTTTAAAAAGGTCCTCAAAAAGTCTTGGAGAGATGTACCCCCTGTCAGCAAAAAAGCCTGCCGTACAGCTCTTTGGCAAGTACGTTCCAGACTTTGGGATTCCTGTCATCCACATTGGCTCCGGTAAGACAGAAGGTGATGATTTCCCCCGGTCATTGCAGGTGAAATGCAGCTTGAACCCGTGACACCACCCCATCGTCCCCTTCCCGTCCGTGGCCATGCCCTTGAAAACCTTGTTGGCATAGCGTCTGAGGTTATGACAGACCGGAATCATCGTGCTGTCCACGAAACTGATACCCGAACAGCGGCCAAAGGCATAGAGTTTAAGAAAGAACATCAGCTTGAAGAATACACGACTTTCAAGTTCCACAAACCTGTTATAGGATACCGCATCCGGAAAATCCTGATGCAGATGTACCCTGATATAATGCAGGTAGTAGTGCTTGAAGTTGGCGAACGTGCCAAAATGAAATACAATCAGGATGGTCATAATCTCACCATCGGAAAGGGAGGCATTACGATGCCGACGGCGGATTCCGTTTGAAGAAATAAGCTCGCCTTTAGCAATTTCCATATCAAATTTCTTGCTGAATTCATCTACCATACAGAAAATATCCGTAATTTTGTCTTGGGTAATCATAGATTCTGGTTTTTGTAAGTTATTGTTTGTCAGACTTAAATTTACAAAATATTTCTGTGATTACCTGTTTTTCTTTCCATTATTTACTTATTAGCCGGACAATCGACTCCGGATTGTCTGCTGCACTGTCGTCATCAAATATGTTTTTCCAGCCGATGCCATGCACAGACAACAGACTGTCCATTTTCGCAATATTCCTGTTGCTGTCATAACAGACCCCTACAAGGCTGCAATAACCACTGATTTCGTCATGAAGAACCTTCATATCAGAAAAGCCTGCTATACACGGACTGCACCATGTCCCCCAGAAATCTACCAGCAGGTAATCATTCCGCTTAAAACATGCAGCCAGCTTATCCATAACCGTTTCAGGGACTACGGTTATACGAATCTCTTTTTCCGACAAATACAGGAAATCCCAGTTGACGCCTATACTGTCCAGACTATAACATACATTGCCTATTGCAACATTATCTCCAATAGCATAAGAAGACTTGTATTCTATACCGTCCACATTCATGGAACGGTGCTTCTTCCCGGTCTTCATATCCCGAAGCTCAATCCGAACATTATCACCCGGATTCTCATACACCAGAATGTCATGATTTTTCCAAACCGCATGTCTTGACTTTTTGATATGCATAGGTCACAGGATGCTGATTTATCCGCCGGTCACTGTAAACCAGGGAACCGAAGTTCGGAATCAGATAATACTCATACGACTTGCCGTTATGTACATAACAGCCAAGAGGGTAATACATATCATGACACTTCCTTATGGAATCCATCTGAAAAGAAATAAGATATTCGTTTGAAATCTCTGGATTATATTTCCTGCAAATATTATATAGAATCTTTTCACGGTCTTTCTTTACCACTACATTGTACAGACCTATATTATATAGTATACTATCAGCCAATGCAGTGTCTGACTTGTTCAGCCACATGCGTTTCACACGCGGCAAATGCCTGGAAGGGAATTCTTTCTGCACCAAAGTATCCAAAGGCAGCCTGATTCGCTCTCCGTCTGCATGTGAGCGACATTCTACAATCCCCGTTACAGCAAAATACAATATCAAGTACAAAACCTTTAATTTCATACTCCAAAAGCCTAAAAGGAAAATCCCGAGTCTATATTTTCCGAACTGCACGAATACACTTTATCCTCACACCGTATTTTTGTCACTATATTAAAGCCGCTTATATTTTGACTGATTCTTTCACAATCTCCAATAGAACTGGTGCAGGAAACCGAACCTCCCGCACAGTTTAATGATACTGTACAAGAAACATCACCACTGCCACCAAAAAATCCCTTTCATCTCTTTTTCTGAAAGAACACTTGCATTTTTCAATTTCAAAGTTCCTAACTTTTTCATCATTTAAATTTTAAGTTATTATTCGGGCCTCTATTTTTACAGCTGCATTTCAGCCCTTTCCATACAGCCTTATTTCTATCAATGTTTCTCGTAATTGGGGGAGGGTTAAAAACAATCAGTTATTTTCATATATCGACTTAAGATAATATTCTATCACGCCGCTGTGCTGTAATACATGAAGTATTTTGCCGTTCCTGTCTATCAGAATCCCGAAAGGAATTCCGCCAATCTTATAGGCTTCCCTTATGTTTTCATCTTCGTCCGGAGACAATATGCACACATCATTGGCCCATTCCCGGGTATCCTTATTGACATAATTCAGCCAGGAGCGGCGGTTCGTATCCAATGACAGGGCAAGTATCCCGAACCCTCTGCCGCCGTATTCCTCATGCATCCTCTTCATGGTGGGGTCCAAAGCGATGCAGGGGACCACACCAGGTGGCCCAGAAATCGATGAACAGCAAATCATATTTACCTATAAAATCTGAAATCCTGCACGGATTTCCATCTTTATCTATCAGATTATAGTCTATAAAACTCGAACCTATAAGTTCTGCATGTCCCCTTGACCTATTCCATACAGTATAAGTCTTTTGAATGTCATCCCGGTTCTTGTCCGTTTCTGAAAACAGGCTGTACAAGTCATCGGCATAAATATCAAGTTCACTACCTGAATACGTCATAGCATCCTTTATGAAAAGTTCGCGTCCAAGCCCGTCATTCACATGCTTTTTCTTGAAATCGAAACGGAATCTCCACAGCTCGCTCCATAGTTTCCTGTACAGATCCTCATCTGTGACTCCGAACATCTTTCTGTAAATTACGTTCGTGCTGTCACGAAACGCCTTATACTCATCATTGAAGGACGAACGGACCACGGACTTCGGTTTCAGATGGATGTCAATCTCGCCTTTCAGGTACACATCCGCAGACAGTACCGTATCCGGATAATTACCTACAGATACCAGGGATTCCTCGTATATGTATTCCGGGCCGGAAAAGCTGAAGTGCCCGTCTTTCACGTAAGTGGAGTCCACGGAACGTATCTCGTTTCCAATGAATGTAAACAATGTCACAAGAGTGCCATTGTACGAACTGTCTATTTTACCATTTATTCTGAACGCCATATTATCGGCAAACATATATGCAGGCACTATAAGTATAAAAAGTATTATAATAAAAGCCTTATTTATTCCGGACATTCTCATCATTATCACGTGTTTTGAATATTAATATTCCCATCCTGTATTTCTCACCGTACTTCTTTATCGACTCCTTCTTGTCCACCGAACCGCCGACCTGCACATAATCCGGTTTCCAGATATAGTGTCAAAAACAAAATAATAAGGCACCTCCCTGCCATCTAAAAGAATTGTCATATTCCTTGCATCATAGGAAAAGGAAATGACGGAATCCGTTGGAACGGACAACCCGCTTCCGCATGGCCGGGCTGAAAGGGCCGCCACGGAAAACAACATTAACACAAATCGTTTCATAAGCATAAATTTTCAATATCTACAAAATTACTCTGATACAATGCTATAAAGTTAATGATTTATTTATCAACTGATACAAAACATGGATCTAAAATGGCGGCAAAATCATCTGAATGGAAAATGGGAAATTCATATCCTTCTTCCGAACGATTTTGCCAATACATCTGTTTCCTGACATTCTCGGACTGCCACCAAAATAAAAACGCAGCAAAGCAAGTTTGTTAGCAATTTAATTTGTACCTTTACAGATACTCATTATTTATAACCACTTAAAAAAGAAAGATTATGAAACACACAATGCCTCTGCTTCCTTATCCAATGGAAGCACTTGCTCCGAAAATGAGCAAAGAAACGATTGAATTCCACTATGGGAAACATCTGCAAACCTATGTGGACAACCTGAACAGACTGATAGCAGGAACACCCTACGAAAACGCTCCGCTGGAAGAAATGATACGCACCGCTGAAGGAGGAATTTTCAACAATGCCGCACAGACTTGGAACCATACGTTCTTTTTCGAGTCTTTAACGCCCTCACAAACTCCGGTTCCAGCTGAACTCGCAGAAGCGTTGGCCAAAGATTTCGGTACTATAGAAAAATTTCAGGAACAATTCACCCAGGCAGCAACCGGACTGTTCGGATCGGGATGGACATGGCTGGTAAAAGACAATCAGGGCAAGCTGTCTGTCGCAAGCGAACAGAATGCAGGAAACCCGTTGCGCAAAGGACTTACCCCCCTCCTTGTCATCGATGTATGGGAACATGCCTACTACATTGACTACCGGAACCGCCGGGCGGCATATATAGCCGCATTCTGGGAGCTGGTCGACTGGAACAAGGTTTTGGAACGGCTAAAAGCTTAAAGCCAGACTGCAGTACAACAGAAGAGGAATCGGGTGCTCCAAATATATGACACTCCCTTAGACAAATAAAAAAATCCCGACCAGAACGAATCCGGTCGGGACAATCTATAAAGTATTTACAGATAATAAATCAAGCTTCTTCTGCTACCACTTCGAAAGGAATTTCTACAGAAACTTCCTTGTGAAGTCTTACAACAGCCGTATAGTGGCCAACTTCTTTCACCTGATCCTTGATTACGATAATCTTGCGGTCGATGTTGTGACCCAATTTCGCCAGTTCCTCAGCAATCTGAAGGCTGCCGACAGATCCGTAGATAGAACCTGTTGCACTTACCTTTGTCGCGATTGTCAATGCAACATCCTTCAAAGATTCTGCCACAGCTTCAGCATCCTTCTTAATCTTCTCCAGTTTGTGAGCACGCTGCTTCAGTTCTTCAGCCAGCATCTTCTTTGCAGAAGGAGAAGCCAGGATAGCCTTGCCAGTCGGAATAAGATAGTTGCGTCCATAGCCATCCTTTACGGTTACGATGTCATTCTTATAGCCCAAGCTAGCTATATCTTCTTTCAAAATTATTTCCATACTTATTCCTCCTTTATTTATTTCATCATATCAGTTACGTAAGGCAGCAAAGCCAAATGGCGGGCTCTCTTAACAGCCTGCGCAATACGACGCTGGAACTTCAAAGAAGTACCTGTAATACGGCGCGGAAGGATCTTGCCCTGTTCGTTCAAGAATTTCTTCAGGAATTCAGGATCTTTATAGTCAATGTACTTGATGCCATTCTTTTTGAAACGGCAGTATTTCTTCTTCTTAACGTCTACTGAGGGCGGAGTTAAATATCTGATTTCCGATTGTTGCTGTGCCATGATTAATTTTCCTCCTTTTTAGTTGATTTTAAACTTCTTCTCTTAGCTGCATATTCAGCCGCATACTTGTCCAATCTGAATGTCAGGAAACGAATCACGCGCTCGTCGCGGCGGAAGTTCACTTCCAGTTTTTGAGATTACAGACGGATCGGCTTTAAATTCCAACAATTGATAGAATCCTGTAGACTTCTTCTGAATCGGGTAAGCCAATTTGCGCAAGCCCCAGTTTTCTTCATTGATAATCTCAGCACCCTCCTGAGTCAGGATAGCCTTGAATTTCTCTACCGCTTCCTTCATCTGAACATCAGACAAAACGGGAGTCAAAATGAAAACGGTTTCGTATTGGTTCATACTAGTTCGTTAATTAATTATTAATATTAAATTTCAATTGCGGCGCAAAGGTACGTTTTTTTCTCTAACAAACAAAGAATTACGTTCTTTTTCTCAAATAAAGAATCTTAAACGGGGCGGCAGAAACATTTCATCCAACCGCAAAATGTCTTATCTTTGCACCTGCCGCTAAAACAAAAATCAATGATTGAACAATTCAACTTTGACATCCAGCTCATTTTCGCCATCCTCAACGGAAAGGTGTCGGCCGCCATCAACAGAAAGCTTCTCAGGAACTTCAGACAGAACGGACTAGACATAACGCCGGAACAATGGACGGTCCTGCTATACCTGTGGGAAAAAGACGGTGTCGCACAACAGGAACTTTGCAATGCCACATTCAAGGACAAGCCGAGCATGACACGGCTGATAGACAACATGGAACGGCAGCAGCTGGTTGTCAGAATGTCTGACAGAAAAGACCGGAGAACCAACAAGATCCACCTGACAGCCACAGGAAAAAATCTGGAAGAAAAGGCCCGATTCATCGCCAACAAGACACTGAAAGAAGCGCTGCACGGCCTGACACTTGAAGAACTGAAGGTCAGCCAGGAAGTCCTGCGCAAGATTTTCCACAACACCCAGTCCTAGCAGACGCAAAAGGAGAGAAGAAAAGAGGATGCGCCCCAGCATCTCTCATGCCGGCACATCCTCATGTTTTTTTCAGTCATTATCCGGAGTAATGAGCTTGTAGCCTTTTCCGTGGATATTGATGATTTCAATCTGAGAATCGTCCTTCAAATGCTTACGGAGTTTGGTGATATAAACATCCATTGAGCGTGCATTGAAGTAATTGTCATCTATCCAGATGGTCTTCAGAGCAAAGTCACGCTGCAGAATCTCGTTGGCATGAGCGCAGAGCAGGCCCAGCAGTTCAGATTCTTTGGTCGTCAGTTTGGTCTGTTTGTCCCCGATGGCCAGAATCTGCTTCTGCGTATCAAAGGTAAACCGTCCGATTTTGTAGACCGTGCATTCCTTGTTGCGCTTTCCGCGCACACGGCGCAAGATGGCCTCGATACGGAAAGTCAGCTCTTCCATACTGAAAGGCTTCGTTATATAATCGTCCGCACCGATCTTGAATCCTCCAGAATATCTTCCTTCAACGTCTTTGCGGTGAGGAAAATAATGGGGAATCTCCGCGTTTGCCTGACGGATTTCCTGTGCCAAAGTAAAGCCGTCTTTCTTAGGCATCATCACATCCGTTACAACCAGGTCGTATTTATTTTTCAAGAAGGCCTTGAAGCCGGTTTCTCCGTCCGGAAACAGATCTGCAGAATAACCTTTCGCCTGCAAATATTCTCTCAACAGCATGCCAAGATTCTCGTCATCCTCGCACAACAAAATACGTAATTTTTCATCCATAAACTATTCGTCTTTAAATAAAGGTAATACAATAATAAACTTAGTCCCCACATTCAGTTCACTCTCAGCACGTATCGTGCCCTTGTGATCTGAGATGATCTTCTTCACATAGGCCAGTCCAAGACCGAATCCCTTCACATCGTGGCGGTTTCCGGTATGAACGCGATAGAACTTTTCAAATATCTTCTTCAGGTCTTCCCTCTTGATTCCGATTCCGTTGTCTTCAATAGAGATGCACAGCTTGTTTGCTTCATTCCATGTCCGTATCTTCAACGCAATGTCCACATCCGGACGCTTGTATTTCACCGCATTGTCCAGCAGATTGAACATTACATTTGTAAAATGCATCTCATCCACAAAGATGATGGGGTCTTCAGCGGCTAGTTCCGCGTCCAAGGTTCCTCCGCTGCTCTCGACCTTAAGGCGGAAGGTATTCACCACCCCGTTGATAACCTCATGCGCGTCAACCTCCTTCTTTTTCAGCGTCACGCTCTGGCGTTCAAACATCGACATCTGCAGCACCTTCTCCACCTGGAACCTCAAGCGCTTGGTTTCGTCATTGATCACGCCCGAGATATGCTTGAACATTACCGGCGATTTGCCAACCGCAGGGTCATTCAGCATCTGTGCGGCAAGAGAGATGGTAGATATAGGCGTCTTGAACTCATGAGTCATATTGTTGATGAAATCATTCTTTATCTCAGTCAGCCGCTTCTGGCGGAAAATGATGTATATCGTAAATATAAACGTTATCAGCAGCACCAGCGTAAAGATGATTGAAGGAATCATGAAACGCACGGAACTGAAAATATAATCGTCGAGCGTAGGGAAAAAGATGTTAACAAATCCCATCTTCGCAGGAGGATCATTTTCAAAAAGCAGGCGCGAATAAACCTTCTCTCCGTCATACGCATAGTCCGAACAGCGGTAAACTTCTTTGCCGTCGCGGTCGGTCACCGAAAAATGATACGGAATGTCTATCCCGTTATTGAACAGTTCCGACTTCAGGAAATGGTCCAGCTGCTTGAAATTGACACGCTCTTTCAGCGGCTTGTCACTGGCTGTATACAATATGTTGTAAATAACCTCGTTCAGAAGCTCGCGCTGATAAATGTAGCGTTCCTTCACGATTTCCTGCAAGGCACGTGATGTCTGCGGTATTGTCTTGCCCGTAGATATTATCACCTTGGGAACATTTGCCGGACGGCTCATGATCGTCTTGAGCTCGAAAGTAGAATAAGTAGACCCGTCAGGAGCTGTGATGGTATACTTGTGATGTTCGACCACGTTCTCTCCCACTTGCTGCTTCTGCTGCTGGCTGCCGCGGGAAACAAGCCCGGAACGCTCCTGCTCGATGACATCCTTCTCCAGGTATTTCTTCGTTTCAACCAGTTCCAGATTATGCACGGCCTTGACCAGACTGCGGTTCACACCTTCCTCAAACTGGCCCCGCCTCATCTTGACCATCTCTTCTATATAGCTGACCTGCAAATACAGCAGGCTCAAGAAAGACAGTCCCATAATAACACCTAATATCCAAATTGTAGACTTTTTCATACAGACAAAATTAACTGCCAAACAAATAACTGTTACCGGAGTTAACAAGTTTTAGACCTACATTTTTCTTATATTAACCCAATATTCCATTTTAGTTAACAGAATACGCACTAAGCAACAAAAAGCAGTTCACTCACCTGCAAAAATAATATAATTTTAAACTAAGAACAAATAAATAGCCGCAATTGTTTAAGTCTGTAAAGGGAAAAAGGCTGCATTTCTTTCAAATACAGCCTTTTCACTTTTTTAATCTATTTGTTATGTCCGGTCAGAAAAAGACAAATCACATGTCATCCTTTTCCTGCTCTTCAAACTCTTTCATCAGTTTGTTCTGAACATCGGTCGGCACAAGTTCATAGCTTGCAAATTTCATGATGAACGACGCGCGGCCTCCGGTCAACGAACTCAGCGAGGTTGAATAGTTTGACATCTCTTTCAAAGGAACCTTAGCCAGCAGCTTCTCATAGCCTTTTTCGCTGCTCATGCCGATAATCATGCCTCGTCTGCCCTGCATGTCGCTCATCACATCTCCCAGCTTCTCGCTCGGCACAAACACTTCCACATCATAAATCGGTTCCAGAATCTTCGGTCCGGCATTCTTGAACGCATCGCTGAAGGCATGGCGGCCGGCAAGCATGAACGAAATTTCATTGGAGTCAACCGGATGCATCTTGCCGTCGTAAAGTTAACAAACACTAATTTGCCGCCCCATTCAAGATCCACCGTTTCTGTACCCTTCACGGTAATCTTGAATTCCTGACCGTTGAACTTATATGTATCCGGAGCAGGCATACCTTCGTAATAAGGCTCTACAATGAGATGAACCTCACCGAACTGACCGGCACCACCACTCTGCTTCTTGTGGCGGTAGTCAGCACGAGCCTTCTTGGTAATAGTCTCACGATAAGGAATCTTCGGCTCGAGGAACTGCACCGAAAGCTTTTCGTTGTTTTCCAGACGCCACTTCAAGGTGCGCAAATGGAACTCGCCCTGGCCGTGAACCAGAATCTGCTTCAGTTCTTTCGACTGTTCGACAACCCATGTCGGATCTTCCTCACGCATACGGTGAAGCACGGCCATCATCTTTTCCGTATCGGCCTCGTTCACCGCCTTGATGGCGCGTGTATATTTCGAATTGGGATATTTGATGAAATTGAAACGGTTGTCGCAATCTTTTCCGTTCAGCGTGTTTCCGGTCTTGACATCTTTCAGCTTCACCGTACAGCCAATGTCGCCGGCCCGCAGCTCGTCTACCTTTTCACGGTTTGCACCTGCACAGACATAAAGCTGGGCAATACGTTCTTTTGACCCTCTGTCGGCATTGGTCAGGTCATCTCCTTCATGAACCACACCGCTCATCACCTTAAAATACTGCACATCGCCGATATGAGGCTCAACGGCTGTCTTGAAGAAATAAAGAAGTCGGCCCGTTGGGATCAGGAGGAACAGGCACGCCGCGCGTATTGTGTACGGGAGGCATCTCGCTTACGAAAGGAACCACATTGCCCAGGAACTCCATCAGACGGTGCACGCCCATATCCTTACCTGCGCATACGCAGAACACGGGGAACATCCCGCGTGCAGCAAGCCCCTTGCGGATACCTTCGCGCATCTCGTCTTCAGTCAGCGAATCCGACTCAAAGAATTTCTCCATCAACGTTTCATCGTGTTCGGCAGCGGCTTCCACCAGTGTCTTGTGCCACTCCTGCGCTTTCTCCATTTCTTCTTCTGGAATGTCTTCAATAATAGGAGCACCGCCCTCGGGGCCCCAAGAATATTTTTTCATTAATAGTACGTCAATCAACGCATTGAAGTCCGGCCCTGTAGACAAAGGATACTGAACCGGAACAACTTTAGAGCCGTAATTTTCCTTCAGCTGTTCGAGCACATGGTCAAAGTCACACTTCTCGCTGTCGAGCTGGTTTACCAGGAAGATGACGGGCTTTCCCAGCTTCTCCGTATAGCGGAAATGGTTCTGTGTACCTACTTCCGGCCCATACTGACCGTTCAGCAGAAGAACGGCCGTATCAGTCACATTCAAGGCTGTAATTGCGGCACCCACGAAATCGTCGCTTCCCGGACAGTCAATGATATTCAGTTTCTTGCCGTTCCATTCCACATGATAAACGGTAGAAAAAACAGAGTAGCCGTATTCCAACTCAACTGGGAAATAGTCGCTCACCGTATTTTTGGCAGTAATCCTGCCGCGGCGTTTTATAATGCCACTCTCATAAAGCAACGCTTCAGTGAGAGTGGTCTTACCTGCACCGTCATTGCCAAGCAGGGCAATGTTCTTGATTTCGTTCGTCTGATATACTTTCATGGTATTTCAAGATTTGATTTGTAAAAATAAGGATATGCTTTTCATATCTCTCGAATAAACGATTCGCAAAATAGAGATTAAAATCGGAAAAAGCAACAGAAACGGCAGTGTTACTAAACTATGTTTTCGGACATAAACCGCAGGCGCGGCAACCGAAAATATTCGGCGGCAAACGGGCGGATTAAAAAACAACTAACTTTGCACCTGCAAGCACTTGATGGAACCAACTTACGGAAACGGCATGAAAACTGACATCTTCAGATATTACATCTATTTGCGCTTACGGAGCGGAGGCAGGCTGCTGAAAGAGCTGGGGATACTCAGAAGCTCTTTTCTGACTGCACTGGCCTGCCTGACGGCAACCGCGCTCTATCAGACAGAGAATCAGTGGGCGGCGCCCGCAATATGCCTGCTGGCAATCGGCTGCTACCATCAGACCAGAAAAGACAAGTCTTTTTTGCAACATCTTCTTGCCGGCAGGAACACAAGCGCATTCTTCACAAAAGAATATCTTCTGCTGAGCTTGCCCTTCGTCTTGCTGGCCGCACTCCGAAGCAACTGGACCATCGCCCTGTGCATTCCCTTGCCCGTGTGCCTGATTCCTCACATGAAACAAATCCGCTTCAAACGGAAACCGATACGAATGTCTTTTCTTTATGCCGGAAACATCGAATACATCCGCATGTTCCGCCAGGCCGGATGGGCATACGTTTTGCTGGCAACAATCTCTTTGGCAGGGTGCATCCACGGCAACATGCGGATTGCCAAAGCCGGAATGCTTTTGTGGACGCTCATCCAGTCGGGGGCATACTTCCACGTCCCCAATCCTTGTATGTTAATGACGTTCACCAGATTCCGTTTTTTCGAGGAACTGACATGGAAATCAAACGCATGGAATGCCACAGTGTCGGCCCTGCCATTTGCCGCCATGCTGACCGGCTTCGGAAATCCAACAGAAGCACTGACGTTTGTAGCACCATGTCTGATTTCCGGCATCCTTTATATACAGGGCATGGCTTTGTGGCATTGGATATGCCGGTCAGAAATGGGATTGCTCGCGGCACAGATAGCCGTATTCATCCCTTTGTTTGCAGCCGGCTGCTTCATTCCGCTCTTTAACTTGGGAGGACTTGCTCTCACAGGCGCGCTTTCATATATCATATACTTTCAGGAAAGATGGAAACACTAAAAATCAGACACCTATCAAAAAGATACGGAAAAATGTCCGTACTCGATGACATATCACTGACATACGAATCCGGAAAGATTTACGGACTGGCAGGCGAAAACGGAGCCGGAAAGACCACACTGTTTGACTGCATGGCAAATCTGACGCCACACGAAGGAGAGGTGGAGCATCCGAAGCAGACGACACTCGGATATTTGCCGGCCGAATGCTTCTTCTATCCACTGGTCACCGGGCGGGAATACATCGAGTTCTGCCTCCGGGCCTGCGGGAAAAAAGATTTCAGCAGAGAGCATCAGCGAAACAAATGCGGTCGGATTCCAGCTCCCGCTCGACCGTTACGCTTCAGAATATTCTACTGGCATGAAAAAGAAACTGGCGATTTTCGGCATCTTTCTGCAAGATCATGACGTATTCCTGCTTGACGAGCCTTTCAACGGGATGGATCTGTACGGATGCATCCGGCTGAAAAGGCTGATATGCCGGATGGCAAAGGAAATGCAAAAAACGTTTATCGTATCATCACATCAGATGGAAGTGCTGAATGACATGTGCGATGCCATCCATTACCTCCACAACGGACGGATAGCAAAAACATTCACAGACACGTCCGTGGAAGAGATCGAACGGTTCATCTTGGAAAATGAATAGTTTTTTGCCTCTTACGCTTCGGAAAATTCTACGGACCGGCACGTGAACCGTACGGATCACATGTGTGAACCATACGGACCACCTATATGAACCGTACGGACCACGTATGTGATCCATAGATTTTTTTTCGGAAAGCAAAGAAAAACGTCACGGCGGAAAGCCAGAATACAACTATCCTTCAACCGCCTCACTTGCCCATGCCGGAAATAATGGCTAACTTTATCGGCCGAAACAGCAAGAAACATGTGCTATGGCAGGAATCTATATCCATATCCCCTTCTGCAAGAAACGGTGCATCTACTGCGACTTCTTCTCTACCACACAAAGTGAAAAGAAAGCCGCATACATAGAAGCGCTGTGCCGCGAACTCATACTGCGCAAAGACTATATCGGAAACGAACGGGTGGAAACCGTCTATCTGGGCGGAGGAACCCCGTCCCAACTGGCCGACAAGGAGCTTGCAGCCATCTTCAATACAATATATAAGGTTTATCGGGTGGACGGCGAGGCGGAAATCACGCTGGAAGCCAATCCGGACGACCTCCGTCCCGACTATATCCGCATGCTGCGCACGCTTCCGTTCAACCGGATCAGCATCGGCATGCAAACTTTTCAAGACAAGATACTGAAGATGCTGAACCGCAGGCATACGGCGGAACAGGCGATAAATGCCTTCTACGAATGCAGAGAAAACGGGTTTCAGAACATCAGCATCGACCTGATGTATGGACTTCCGGGAGAAACGGGAGCAATCTGGACGGAGGACCTGCAGCAGGCTATCTCCATGAAACCGGAGCACATTTCGGCCTATCATCTTATATATGAAGAGGGAACAGTCATGTGGAAGCTGCGCGAAGCGCACCGGATAGAGGAGGCGGATGAGGACCTGAGCGTCAATCTGTTCACACGGCTCATCCATACGCTGAAGCAAAACGGATACGAACATTACGAAATATCCAACTTCTGCCTGCCCGGCTATCACTCGCGGCACAACTCGAGCTACTGGACCGGCAAGAAATACCTGGGATGCGGTCCGTCTGCCCCTACTCCTACAACGGAGAATCAAGGCAATGGAACATCGCTTCTTTGGACGGATATATAAAAGGAATAAAAGAAGGAACGGAAATTTCTGAAAAAGAAGAGCTTGACTTATACACGCGCTACAACGACTTTGTGCTCACATCCATACGCACAAGCCGCGGAATGCCTCTGAACAGACTGAAAGCAAGATTCGGTGAAGAACTGTACAACTATTGCCGGCAAATGGCACAGCCGCATCTGGCGCAAGGAACCATGGAAATCAGCGAAGAATCGCTGAAGCTGACCGAAAAGGGCATATTCGTTTCCGACGGCATCATGAGCGACCTGATGTGGGTGTAGCAAAAAGCCGGATCATGGCAGATTTCCGCCACAATCCGGCCTTATTTCTTGCAATGACTCTCTGATTATTTTGCCAGACTATATACAATATCCATAATCTGCTTGCCCAACTCGTCGGCTTCCTCCATGGTAGAAGCTTCAGAATAAACGCGGATAATCGGTTCGGTGTTGCTCTTGCGCAGATGCACCCACTTGTCGGGGAAATCAATCTTCACACCGTCAATGTCATTGATTTCTTCATTCTTGTACATTTCCTTCACTTTGGCAAGAATAGCATCCACATCCGTTTCGGGAGTCAGGTCGATACGGTTCTTGGCTATGAAGTAATTCGGATAAGTGGCGCGCAGTTCGCTCACCTTCTTTCCTTCGTGTGCCAGATGGCTCAGGAAGAGAGCGATTCCTACCAGCGCGTCGCGTCCGTAGTGCGATTCCGGATAAATGACTCCGCCGTTGCCTTCGCCTCCGATAACAGCCTGTGTCGCTTTCATTTTGGTCACCACATTCACTTCACCAACAGCCGAGGCATTGTACTGCATGCCGTATTTACGGGTAACGTCGCGCAGGGCACGGGTAGAGCTCAGGTTAGAAACCGTATTGCCCGGCGTATGTTTCAGCACATAGTCGGCAACGGTCACCAACGTATATTCTTCGCCGTACATGACACCGTTCTCGCAAATGATAGCCAGACGGTCAACATCCGGGTCTACAACGAAAGCCACATCGTTCTTTCCCTGTTTCATCAGGCCCATGATGTCGCCCAGATTCTTTTCAAGCGGCTCCGGGTTGTGCTGGAAATCACCGGTCGGTTCGCAATACAGCTTCTCCACATGCTCCACTCCCAGACGCTCAAGCAGTTCCGGCAAAATGATACCTCCAACCGAGTTCACACAGTCGATGGCAACACGGAAATGCGCGTTACGGATAGCCTCAACGTCCACCAGCTTCAAAGCCAGCACGCTGTCGATGTGCTTCTGGTTATAGGTATTGTCCTCCGTATATTTTCCAACATGGTCAATGTCTGCAAACTCAAATTCTTCGGCGGCAGCTATACGAAGCACCTCGTTGCCTTCCGCAGCATTCAGAAATTCCCCATGTTCGTTCAGCAGTTTCAGCGCATTCCATTGCTTTGGATTATGGCTGGCTGTCAGAATAATGCCTCCGCACGCTCCCGACATGGTTACAGCCAGTTCCGTTGTCGGTGTAGAGGCCAGTCCGATGTTCAATACATCAAATCCCATCCCCATCAATGTACCGCAAACTACATTCTTCACCATTTCTCCAGAAATACGCGCGTCACGTCCTACCACAATCTTGTTGCTCGTCTTGGTGGTTGTTCTGCGAATCAAGGTAGCATAAGCCGAAGTGAATTTCACAATGTCTAAAGGATTCAATCCTTCACCGGCGTGGCCTCCGATTGTGCCGCGAATACCGGAAATTGATTTGATCAGTGTCATAAGCTAAAAAGATTTAAACTATATGGTTAATGAATTGTCATCCAATCGTCAGTACAGATTATATGCAATTTCGTAATAGCACGGATAAACATATTGTTGCGCCGTAGACGTCCCTTCACTATGAGGAACAATGAGCTTGACTCTTGCCTGCTGGTCGGAACGGGAAGTGCGCGAAGGCTTCAGATAGCGGAGCGGAATCAGCCAGCCCGACGGAACAGCCACCGTACCGTAGCGTCCGTACATGCTGTAATTGTCGCTTCGGGTAAAAGAGGCCGAATAAGATCCGTCGCTGATGGTCAGCTTGAAGTCCTCCCCTTCAATATAATAGTCAGGGTTCAGAATGTGCATGTTGGCCATCAAGGTGTCACCTGCCTCAAACATCTCGCTGCGCGTCTGCAACGCCACTTCCACAAAGCGGGCGATTATGTCATACGAACCGTCCGAAAGGACTTCCTTTCCGTTTCCTCTATAGGACACATGCATATAAACGCCGCTTTCTTCAAGCAGCACGTATTCGTTGTCAGCAAGATTCGTCGAGTCTTGAGCGGCAAACTCCGCCTCGCTGATAACCTTGATGTCATTCTGGTTAATGTAACTGTTGATGGCATCTGCCTCATCTTCTTTCATCTCTGCGTATGTTTTTCCGTTATCACAACTCTGAAGTCCAGACGACAATGCGACAACCACCAGCAATAAATAATAAAATTTCTTCATTTCAAGTCGTTTTCTGTGGACAAATATAGCGAATTCCATTCACAGGAAACGCCTTATTTTGTCCAATAAAGTCTAATATTGTCCAATAATAAAATCCAGTTTAATTCTGCAGCAGAAGATTCTCGTACTTGACCAGCGCCCGCTTGAAAAGTTCGATGGCCTCATCCATCGTTCCATAGAACTCTCCGCCGGAAGCATTCAGATGGCCGCCGCCATTGAAGAACTCGGCAGCCACTTTGTTGCAAGGGAACTTGCCGACAGAACGCAGCGATACTTTGATCATGTTTTTCTCTGTATCTTCCCGCAAGAATACGGAAAAGCAGATTCCCTTTATCTGAAGCGGCATGTTGACAAAACCTTCCGTATCACCTTTCATATACTGGAATTGTCCCTGCTCGGCCTTTGTCAGCCAGATCAGCGCTGAACGGAACTGGGCAAACACCTGCATCTTCTCATAAAGCACGTATCCCATCAAGCGGAGGCGGCCTTCTGAGTATGTGTTGAACACCCTCCGGTAAATTTCATCCTTGTCGATGCCTTTCGACAGCAGTTCACTGATAATGAAATAGATTTCCCGGCTGTTCGAGTTGTAGGTGAAACCGCCCGTGTCTGTCATCATGCCGGTATAAATACATTCAGCCCCCTCAAACGAAATATCGTCAAAGCAGCCCATGCGGCAAATCAAGCGGAAAACCAGTTCGGACGTTGAAGAAATTTCAGGATGCGAAATGGTCACATTGCAAAAAGGCTCCGGATCCAGGTGATGGTCGACCATCACTTTCCTGCCGGGAGCCTCGCCCACAACTTTACTCATTTTATCAATACGCGACAGAGCGTTGAAGTCAAGACAGCAAATCACATCGGCCTCACCGATCAATTTGTCTGCAAACTCCGCATACTTGTCATAGCGTATGATATCTTTAGCGCCCGGCATCCAGCGTAGGAAGTCCGGAAATGCATTAGGAACAATCACATTGACGGTCTTGCCTTGAGAAGAAAGGAAATGATACAAGCCCAATGAAGAACCTAAAGCATCGCCGTCAGGAGAAACGTGTGTCACAATCACAAGCTTGCCTGCACGCTCGAAATAGGTTTCCACCTTGTCAATGTTAGCCTGAAGTATTACTTTTGACAACATATATGATTCTTAATAATCTGTTTGACTGTTAGAAGGAGCAAAAGTACAAATTAATTTTCAGAAACTACAACAGAATCAGACAAGAACCTTCCTTGGACAAATCCGTATAAGATATTTTAAGCAATTGGCATTCACGAATCAGACGATTTCTAAGATACTCGCTCAAGGACGAGTCTAAAACAACCGAACGGATGTCAAACATGCGTGCCAGCATTGAAACGCTGCCCTTAAACCCACGGCAGATATAAACATAATCCAAAGACAAACGGATATCCGAGGTTTTGTTCTGCCACATGTCCGACTTCATCACCCCGACCCTTACTCCTCGGATATTAAACACCCCGTCGGCCGTCTGCTGCAAGGTCAAGGTGTTGCCGCATTTCGTATAGACTCCGGATCGGGCAAAACAAAGGTAGCAAACCGACGGCCTTGACACTTCATACAGGCATGTAAGCAGAAACAGAACGGAAAAAGACAGGGTTACAACCACCTCCCGGCCGCGCTTCAGACCGGTTACAGCCCAGATTCTGTAAAACAGACCCAAAATGATATACAACAGCAAGACTTGAAGTCCGGATACATGCAATGACGTGATCTGAGCTCCCCATAACTGCCGCACCTCCGACATCGAAAGATTCAGCAACGATGTAGAAAGGTCGACAAGCCAAATGGCGGCGGTGCCAATGACGGGGACGGAAAACAAGACCAACGCAGCCAATGTTCCTCCAAGTATGCAGACCGAAAGCGGAGCCACCACCAGATTGGCCAAAAGAAAATAAGAAGGGAAAGCCCCGAAATACAGAAGAATCAGCGGAAAAGTTCCCAACTGCGCAGCCATCGAAAGAGCCAGAACATCCCACACATACTTGCAAAAAGAATTGCCTGCCTTCAGCAGACCAGAAAACAACGGATAAAAGAGAAGTATTGAATACACTGCGACGAAAGACAGTTGGAAACTGATGTCAAACAGATAGAACGGATTGAACACCAGCATCACGAAGGCTGTCAGACTCACGGCAAAAACACCGGAATAGGCATCTTTCGACAAAAGAGATGACAAAATATACAAGGAAAAAACATGATTACAGAACGTATCACAGGAGAACTCAGCCCGGAAACAAAAGCAAAAACCCACAAAAAGAGAACAATCAAAACCGAAGAAACAGAACGGCCGCCTTTAAACCGTTTCAACGGACGGAACAAAAAGAACAGAATGCCTGTCAGAATGGCAATATGAAGTCCGGACAGCGAAAGCACGTGGCTCGCTCCTGTCGCGCTGTACACATCTTCCAGATCAGATGTCAGCCGGGTGCGGTCGCCCACTGTCAGCGCGGAAACCACAGCAAGGACATCTCCTTCCAGTCCCCACTCCTGATATATCCCGACAATACGCTGCCTCACAAGCAAAGCACGTTGTGACACCGCAGGCTGATTCTCCCCGAACGCACGGATATCACCGGAGAAAGCTATCCCTGCCCCGCTGATTCCCTGCCTCATCAGATAATCCCCATAGTCAAATCCGCTTAATTTTTCCAAAGACACCGGACGTGATATCTTTGCGTAAAAACAGATGCTGTCGCCGCACTGAATCGGACGGGACGCAGAATCCGGCATCCATGACAAAAGAACCGACCGCCCGACCGGCTCTTTTTCAGACCGGCAGACAGTATCAAACGGATTCATCTGACAAGCCACATCCACTTTGGCCTGCATCGTTTTTCCGCGCGGATACGGCACATCCTTCACTTTGCCCCAATACAACATTGCTTTGTCTTCCCATCCGAACTTCACTTTTTCACGCTCGGCCAGAACCAGACCAGCTCCCAGGAAGAAAAAAAAAAAAAAGCAAGTCCTGACATACACCCGAACAAATAACGTCTGCCAAATGAAAAAGTCCGGAGCACGGCTAAAGACAATACCGAAAAAAACAGGAAACAGCCAAGAAGACATATCCATGAAACGACTCCCGACAGCAGCCTGTCAGACAAAAAAATTCCGGCTGCCAAAAAAACTGTCAGCCGGAATATAGGATAAGTCGTTAAAGAAGAATCAATCCTCACTCTTTTTCTATGCGTTCTTTAATTGATGAATCACTTCAATCATATCAGGAGCCTTAAAAACAGCGCTTCCCGCAACCAACACATCAGCTCCCGCTTCCGACAAAAGCGGCGCAGTCTGCAAATTCACGCCGCCGTCTATTTCTATTAACGCATTCGACCCGCTTCGTGCTCTCAATTCACGAAGTTCACGTATCTTATTTAAAGTATGCGGAATAAATTCCTGCCCGCCGAAACCCGGATTCACGCTCATCAGCAGCACCATATCCAGATCTTGAATGATGTCAGACAGCATTGCTACCGGCGTTGCAGGATTAAGTGTGACCGCAGCTTTCATTCCAGCTTCCTTTATCTGCTGAATGACACGGTGCAGATGCGGACATGCCTCATAGTGCACATTCATCATCATTGTGCCGAGATCTCTGATCTGAGAAATGAATTTGTCCGGATTTACAATCATAAGATGCATATCCAAAGGTTTCTTGCTGATAGCGGCAACAGCTTTCAGAACCGGAAAGCCAAAAGAAATATTAGGGACGAACACGCCGTCCATCACGTCCAAATGAAGCCAGTCTGCTTCACTCCGGTTAATCTGATCCAGATCTTTCTCAAGGTTGGCAAAATTTGCAGATAACAAAGAAGGGGCAATCTTCAAGTCATTTCTCATATCTTCAATCATCAGTTGGACTATATTTGAAGAACAAAGTTAAACATTCTTTTTTTATTTACCAACCAACCGACACTTATTTATTGCCCGAAGCTGAAACGCATTCCCAGTTGCAAATTAAAATTGAAAGGATGTTCTTTGCGGATGGTTTCAATGCCGCTTTTGTCATCAAAATAGTATGCGACTCCCGGTTCGACATACAGACCGACCTGCTTCGTAAAGTTTACCTGCGCACCCAAAGCCGCCATAACCGACCATTGCAGCGGATCGATATCCAAAGACTCAGACTCCTCATTGCGCAGCCCGCTGCTGGTGACATAGGCTGTCTTCACCTTGCCCGAAACACATTTTTCAACAGCCCCGCCTGCCAGTCCATAAAAGGCAAACCGGTCGTTTTTCCAGATAGAGCGCTGAACTTTCAAGGGGATACCCACGTAATGAAGACGCTGCTCCTGTTCCATATATGCAGCTTCTCCCGAACGAGAGTCAGAAACCAGCAATGTATACATCAATCCTGTTTCCAACGCCCAGTCATCGTTGATATTCCAACGGAAAGAAGCGCCAACCGTTACCGGCAAATGATGGTTGACATCAGTCTTTGTTTCAAGTTCACGATTTTCAAACAGAACCTGGCTGTATGCAGCGGTCTTGTCGTCCATGGACTCCATCAGGTTTCCCACCCGATGTGAAGATACGGCAGCCAGACGTCCCATCCCGCTATAAGTGGAAGAAGAAGACACCGGCGTATTCCCCGCCAGTACACCCATTGAAAAGCCCTTCCGTTTTTTCGATTCCTTTGAAACAGAAAACAGTTCGTAGGCGTTGCGTTCCATCACTTCTCTGTCGACAGAGCGTCTTGCCTTTATGCTTTCTTCGTCAGAAGACGATTTACTGTCTGAGGTTTCTTTTTCATTCTTTTCCTTTATGCCGGGAACTTCTTCTGCGACAACAGACAAAGCCGACGGCACCGGAGTATTTTCTTTCGCATCTGATTCTCCGATGCGCGCGTTTATCGAAGGAGCGGCAGAATGAACGGCAGAAGACGGCGATGCCGTTTCCCGTCCGCTGTCCGGTTTCTGCACATCCGCCAAACGATATTCAGGCAAAGCGTCTGGACGACTCTCTGCCATTTCAGATTCAGGAGCCAGCAATTCCTCTGCAACCCTGTTTTGTTCTTCAAGGTTGAAAGATGGAGATACCAAAAACCATACGGTCAGTGAGGAAACGAGCAAGACCAGCACTACCGCTGCAGCCCGCCACCTTACTCCGAACGGAACAACTTTTGGCGTGTTCAATTCCGTTTCCAGTTCCTCCCACAAGCCGTCAGGAAGAGGCTCAGAATAATCCTCCATCCGCTTATGCAGATTCTCTATCCATTTTTCCTCGTTCTCCTGTTTCATGAATTATGCTCCTTTCTATACTCCTTAATCTTACGTGCCATCAACATTTTCGCCCGATAGAACTGTGATGATGACGTATGTTCCGTAATGCCTAATATGTTAGCTATTTCCTTGTGGCTTTTTTCTTCGAACACATAAAGGTTAAACACCGTACGATAGCCGTCTGGCAGTTCGCTGATCATCCGCATCAATGCCTTCCGCGGAATGTCGCTCACCCCGTCATTCTCATCAACCATATCAGGAACTTCTTCTACAAGCACTTCCTGCTTCGCCATCTGTACATGTTTACGCAGGTATCCCAGCGCCTCATTCACCATCACCCGCGACAACCATGCCTTCAAAGAGCCTTGCCCCTGGTACTTAAACTGTCCGATAGACTGATAGATGCGTAAAAAGCCATCATGCAGCACGTCACAGGCGGTTTCTCTATCACCGATATAACGAAGACATATAGCCAACAACGAACCTCCATACTGCTCATACAATTCTTTTCGAGCCTGATTGTCCGCCTGTTTACATTTAAACGCCAGTTCTTCTTCCGTCATATCCGGTCCGTTCTTTGATTATTAAATGAATGAAATGCAAAAATACTGCACGTTTACCAACTATTTTTCGCATTATGCTGTTTTAACAAAAAAAGATGCAGTAATCTCCCCGTAAAATTATTTTTCTTATAGAACAAAAAACATATTCGCATGATTTCCACAAAAAACATAAGCTGCATCTTTCTTCTGTTCGCATCCGGCATTATGCTGCCGTCATGTTTTGACAACGACAGCAACGACATGTACGAAAGCGAATTCGGTTCGTATTCTACATTAGGAACAATTACAAGTACAGACAAACTGCTGATCGAATCAGACACCTACGGTCTGCTTGAGCCGGTCAACGCTTTTTCCTTTGAAGACGAGAAGGCAGACAGCACAGGCCAAAGGGTATTGCTGGACTTCAACTTCATTGAAAAAGACCCTCTGATTTATCCGGACAGCATACAGCCCGTACAAGCCGTCCATTTATATAAGGTATTGACCAAGCCTGCAAACGACGTACGCACAAACGGAACAGACACGCTGCCGGATTTATCGCCGTACGGAAACGATCCCATACAGATCAACACCGCTACTATCAGCAAACATCATCTCAACATTCAGTTTTATGTGTTAGGATACTATGCAGATATAGCACACCGCATCAGCCTTCTGCTCACCGACGAAAGCAAACTCGGCGAGGATGGCATGCTGACAGTGGAACTGCGCCACAACGCGGAAAGCGACTTGCAGAAAGAAGCCTTTTGGGGAGTCGTTTCATTCGAACTGTCCAGCATTCCGGAATGCAACAGCTCCCAATTCAAGGGATTCAAGATAAAACACACAGATTTCACCTATGCCTCAGCCGAAGAAGATGTGACATTCGCTCCTACGAACACACGAAGCAGGATGATTCCAAGCAATGCCCGTCCCCTGCTTACCAAAGAATGAATGCGACAGTCTGATCATCTGACAAAGGCATCGGCTGAATGCCTGTAGCCTTTCATGAAATCAGCGATTCCCATTCTTTTCTTCCCGGCAAGCTGCAAGGAAAGTACATTCAGATAGCCGTCGGAAGTCGCAATATGCAGGTAAGACTTTCCGTCTGTTACAAACGCACCGGGTTCTAAAGCATGATCTGCAAAAATCTTTTGCGTTTCAAACAGCTTGAGGGTTGAAACCGTTTCTCCTACATGAAATTCTGTCCATGCGCCGGGATAAGGAGAAAGGCCGCGGATGAAGTCATAAATACGCTTCGTCCCCTGTGTCCAGTCAATCCGGCAAGTTTCCTTGAAAATCTTCGGCGCCGGATGCAGTTCTCCGGACAGCGGAACGCTTTCTTGAGGAACTGTCTTCACATTTCCGTCCAGAATCGCATCCACAGTTTTCAGCACCAGGTCACCGCCAAGCCGCATCAGCTTGTCATAAACCACACCTACATCATCTGTGTCAGCAATGGGAATCCGAACCTGATCAATAATTTCTCCCGTGTCTATTTCGTGCTTCAAGAAGAACGTAGTAATTCCCGTTTCGGTTTCCCCGTTGATTACCGCCCAATTGATCGGAGCCGCTCCACGATACTGAGGAAGCAACGACGCATGCAAGTTGAATGTTCCCAGACGCGGCATCGCCCAGACCACCTCGGGCAACATCCGAAACGCCACTACAATCTGCAAGTCAGCATGCAGGCTCTGCAGCTCTCCGATAAAAGCCTCGTCTTTCAGTTTCTCCGGCTGGAGCACTTTCAGTCCCTGAGATACGGCATATTGCTTGACCGGACTCGGCTGGAGCACACTGCCATGCCGCCCCATGGGCTTGTCGGGCATTGTTATTACCGCCACAACATTATATCCGCCTTCTACAAGACGCTTCAGGCTCTCCACCGCAAATTCGGGAGTGCCCATATAAACGATTCTCAAGTCTTTCTTTTCCATAAACACTTCTTCTTTATCACTCGGCCGAAAGGTCCACCATCATCTGCCGGTAAGTGCTCAGCACTTTTGATTTTGACACACAGCCGATATACTTATTGTTTTCATCCACAACAGGCAGATTCCATGAATTTGTCGAATCAAACTTTTCCATCACCACTTCCATCGAGTCGGTCGTAATGATTCTTGCCTTCGGCACCACCATAAACTCGGCCACATGATAACGGTGATACAGCTCCTGGCGGAAAATGATGTTACGGATGTCATCCAGCACCACCACCCCAATCAGCTCGTTCCGGATATCCACCACAGGAAACAGATTCCGCCCCGACTGCGAGATGGTCTTCACCATCTGCGCCAGATCCATATCCGGACGCACAGTCAGGAAGTCCGTTTCAATCACACTGTCCATATTCATCAGCGTAAGCACCGCCTTATCCTTATGATGCGTAATCAGTTCGCCGCTTTTGGCCAGACGCATCGAATAAATGCTATGCGGTTCAAACACAATGATCGTCAGATAGGCGCAGACCGAAACAATCATCAGTGGAAGAAAGAGGCCGTATCCTCCGGTCAGTTCCGCGATAAGGAAGACACCGGTCAACGGAGCGTGCATCACGCCGGACATCAAGCCGGCCATTCCCATCAGCGCAAAGTTCTTTTCGGGAATATACGTGTTGCCTATATTAAATTCGTTACACACATACGAAAAAACAAACCCTGCAATACAGCCAAGGAAAAGGCTCGGTGCAAAGATACCTCCGCATCCGCCTCCTCCATTCGTGGCGCTCGAAGCGAACACCTTGAACAGAATGATCAGAATCAGATACAGAACCAGCAGATGGGCATTGCCATAAAACAACGAATTGTTCATCACCGTTTCCCAATCAGAAATCGAAGCTCCGTTCAGAAGAAGCGAAATCGTATCATAGCCTTCGCCATACATCGGCGGGAAAAGGAATATCAGCACGCTCAGCATCGCACTTCCGATAAGGAACTTCACGTAAGGATTCTTATATCGCCTGAAGATATCTTCAATCCAATTCATCGAACGGGTAAAATACCAGGCTACAAGCCCGCAAAAGATTCCCAGCGCAATGGCATACGGAATACGTTCCAGCGAAAACGGATAATCAAGGTGGAACTGAAACATTGCCTCGGTGCCGGTAAGCAGATAAGAAACAGACGCCGCGGTCACGCTGGTGATAAGCAGCGGAAGCAGAAACGCCATTGTCAAATCCATCATCAGCACCTCCAGCGTAAACACCACACCGGCAATGGGCGCCTTGAAGATGCCAGAAACAGCTCCGGCAGCACCGCATCCCACCAGCAGCATCAGCGTCTTATGGTCCATACGGAACAGACTTCCCAGGTTGGAGCCGATGGCTGAGCCTGTCAATACGATCGGAGCCTCGGCACCCACAGAACCTCCGAAACCGATGGTTATGGCCGAAGCGCATACAGACGACCACACGTTGTGGCGCTTGATGCGGCTCTGCTTGCGCGAGATGGCATACAGAATCTTGGTCACTCCATGGCCGATATCATCGCGCACGATTTTACGGATGAACAGGCCGGTCACGAAAATGCCCACCACGGGATAAACCAGATACAGCCAGTTTGCGCCAGTCGTATCAAAGTTTTCTGTCAGAAACTCCTTGATATATTCCACAAGGAATTTAAGGATATAAGCCGCAAGCGCCGTAAAGATTCCTACAAGAAAGCTCAGAAGCAGGACAAACTGCTTGTCTTTGATGTGCTTCTCTCTCCAGAGAAGAAGATTTTGAAGAAAATTGTTCTTTTCATCAGTCGTTTTCATCGTCCTTCTCCTATTCTCTGATAATTTTCACTTCGCCTCCCTTGCCGAGCTTGATGATACTCGACGGTTTCGGATGTCCGGTTTCATCGCGCCGGTAATCAACGACATAGTCCACCGCATTCTTTATTTCATCGCTGATTTCACGGAATACGGCAGGAGCCGGCTGCCCGCTGACATTTGCCGATGTAGAAACAACCGCCTTGCGGAAGCTGAAGCAAAGCTGCTTGGAAAACGCTTCATTCGTCACGCGTATTCCCACACTGCCATCGGCGGCTATCAGGTTGGGAGCCAAATTCTTCGCCCCATCATATATGATAGTCAGCGGTTTCGTTGTCAGTTCGATCAGGTCCCATGCAACATCCGGAACTTCTTCCACATACAAATCCACTTTCACCGGACCGTCTACAAGCACCAGCATTGCCTTGCTGTCGGCACGCTGCTTGATTTCAAAAACCCGCTTCACGGCTTCTTCATTCGTCGCGTCGCATCCGATGCCCCAAACGGTATCGGTCGGATAAAAAGTATCACTCCTCCCTTCCGCATGACATCGCATGCCTTTTTAATTTCATCTTTCATCATAACTTCTTAGCGTTAAGTAGTCAAGTCGGCAAACAGCCTTTGCTGCTGCATCGGCAAAAATACAAATGATTTTTAGGATAAACGAAGAAAACTTTGATTAATTTTGCAGAAAAGCCTCTACAGCGCCTTATGGACACTTTCAGAAAAATCATTCACATCGACATGGATGCCTTTTACGCATCAGTGGAACAGCGGGACAATCCCGAGCTGAAAGGAAAGCCCATAGCTGTAGGACATGTCGAACAGAGAGGGGTGGTTGCTGCGGCAAGCTACGAAGCGCGAAAGTTCGGTGTCCGTTCGGCCATGTCGTCGGCAAAAGCGAAGAAACTGTGCCCCCAACTGATATTCGTACATGGACGGATGGAAGTATACAAAGCAGTTTCCGCCCGCATCCACGAGATTTTTCATGAATATACAGACCTGATCGAACCGATTTCACTGGACGAAGCTTTTCTGGACGTTACGGAAAACAAGAAGCAGATAGAACTTGCCGTAGACATCGCCAGAGAAATCAAACGGCGCATCCGCGAAGAACTGAACCTGGTCGCTTCGGCAGGGGTGTCATACAACAAGTTTCTCGCAAAGGTAGCGTCAGACTACCGCAAGCCGGACGGACTTTGTACAATCCACCCTGACCAGGCTACCGACTTCATTGACAAGCTGCCCATCGAATCATTTTGGGGAATAGGCCCCGTAACAGCACAAAAAATGCACAAGCTGGGGATATTCAACGGAAAAACACTGCGCGAATGCTCGCTTGAAATGCTGAAACGGCAGTTTGGAAAAGCCGGAACCGTCTACTACGACTTCGCCCGGGGAATAGACAACCGACCCGTGGAACCAGTACGCATACGCAAGTCCATCGGATGCGAACATACGCTGGAAAAGGACATCTCGCTCACGTCATCGGTAATAATCGAACTGTATCACGTGGCTTGCGAGCTGACGGAAAGGTTGAAAGCGAAAGACTTCAAGGGATATACGCTGACACTGAAGGTAAAGTTCAGCGACTTCAAGCAGATAACGCGCAGCCAAAGCACCCCGTTTCCGCTGTATAAGCTGGACACCATACTCCCTCTCGCAAAAAGGCTGCTGAAAGAGGTCGACTACGAACGCCATCCCATCCGCCTGCTGGGACTTGCCGTTTCAAACCCGAAGGAAGAACACGACTGGCCTTCCGAACGCCGGCCGGAATGGATTCAGCTCCAATTGAAGTTCAAGGACGAATGACGATTGGCACCCATCCGGAAAAAATGCCCCGCCATTCCATCCGGACGACAGGGCTTTTTCATTATCCTATAACCGCAGGAACGTATTCCCCGCAGATCACTTATGCGTATGTACAATCTCCGTCGGAGCCAGTTCTGCATTCCGCTTTTCCGTCTGGTACACCACATTGCGTGCCAGTTCAATAAACGCTTGTCCGGTCACAGAGTTCTCGTCAAGGGCCACCGGAGTTCCTTTATCACCGTTTTCGCAGATGCTCTGCACGATAGGAATCTGTCCCAGCAGCGGCACATGCAATTCTTCCGCCAGACGCTTCGTTCCTTCCTTTCCGAACAGGTAGTATCTGTTTTCGGGAAGTTCGGCAGGCGTGAACCATGCCATGTTCTCAACCAAACCGAGAATAGGAACGTTCACCTTGTCGTTGGTATACATGTTTATGCCTTTCCGCGCATCGGCAAGAGCCACTTCCTGCGGAGTGCTTACAATCACCGCGCCTGTGATGGCGAGCGTCTGCAACAGCGTGAGGTGTATGTCGCTCGTTCCGGGAGGAGTATCCAGCACGAAATAATCCAGTTCGCCCCATTCCGCATCGCCTACCAGCTGTTTCAGCGCATTGCTTGCCATGCCTCCGCGCCACAGTGTCGCCTGGTCGGGATTGACAAAGAAGCCGATAGACAGCAGCTTGATTCCGTACTTCTCCACCGGAATGATCATGTCGCGCCCGTTGATTTCCTCTGCATAGGGACGTGCATCCTCTACCTGAAACATTTTCGGCACTGAAGGGCCGAAGATGTCTGCGTCAAGCAGTCCCACCTTATAGCCGAGCTTCGACAGCGCTACGGCCAGATTGGCAGCTACCGTAGACTTTCCCACGCCGCCTTTTCCAGACGATACGGCAATGACATTCTTCACCTGAGGAAGCATTTTCCCCGGTTCGGGACGGGCTGCCTGCCTGCTTTCTGTTGATATACTTACTTCCACGTCTTTCGACACGTAAGTGTGGATAGCTGTTTCAGCCGACTTTACCACCGACTTCATGAAAGGGTCGGTAGGCTTGTCGAACACCAGCGAGAAGCTGACCTTCATTCCGTCGATGCGCAGATTGTCGGCCACCATCTCAGCCTCAACAAGGTTTTTCCCGCTTCCGGGATAACGCACGGTTGCCAGTGCGTCGAGAATCAATTTCGGATATAATGTCATAACTGATCGTATTTTTTTAAGTTATACACAATGTTTTCATCTGCTCGTGGCCAGTCCGCTCCGCTTGCTGCGGTTATAGCTGCGATAGTCGTCGAGCTCAATTTCGATGTCCGGCTCATGCAGTTCCCCTTCCCGGGGCAGCCGGAAACAGATGTATTTGATATTCAGCCCGCGGTCGAGCCACTGCTGTTCGTAATAGGTGCGGATACTCAGAATCTCATCGTCCATTCCCGAATGATACAGGTCGTCAGTAATGAACTCGACGGGCAGGCGGTTTTCTTCAATCATACACTTCGTATAAGTGAACATGAAATTGCTGTCCGTCTTCAGATGCACCAGCCCGTCGGGAACCAGAAACCTGCGGTAACGGTTCATGAAGTAAGTCGAAGTAAGCCGTTTGGTCGCCTTCTTCATCTGAGGGTCTGAAAAGGTAAGCCATATCTCGCACACCTCGTCCCGCTCAAAGAAGCGGTCGATGATTTCAATGTTTGTCCGCAGGAAAGCCACATTACCCAGCCCTTCGCGCAGCGCTTCAGTGGCTTCCCGTCCACATGCGCGCGCCCTTGATGTCTACACCGATAAAGTTCTTGTTCGGATAGCGCCGGGCAAGCCCCACGGTATATTCTCCACGCCCGCATCCGAGTTCGAGCACAATCGGATTGCCGTTCTTGAAAAAATCACGGTTCCACCTGCCCTTCATTTCAAAAGGCACATCATCAACCACCGAATACGGATATTCAAACACATGCGGATACTCCGCCATATCTGCGAATTTCGCCAATTTTCCTTTTCCCATACGTCATTTCCTAATCCGCTCCAAAGTTACGGCTTTTAACGGAATAGGCAAAATAAAAATTAAGGGCGGAAAATATCGCCCGGCACCTGCACGGAAAAAACAGAAGCATGCCTCGGAGCATTCTTTATCTCCAGGCTGGAGATGCATATCTTCAGGTTAAAGACACATATCTTCAGGCTAAGGATGTATATCTCCAGGCTGGAGATAAAGATTTCCGCCGCACAAGTCCATGTTTCCGCCCCGCATGACCGGAAACGGCAAAGAAGATCTGCGGAAAAATCTGTGCCCGGAAAGGTGAACAACCGGCACGTTTGCCGTTTTCATATATAAACCACAATGAAAAAGTCACGCTTATGCGCTCCACACCATCCATTCTTATATATATAATGTATATATGGGCCTTCTTCTTTTCCGGATGCAACGGAATTGAAGACCATGAAACCCGCCTATCCTCCGGAATAAAGATTCTGGGAAACGACGTTTACGGCTTCGGCCCGCAAGGCAGATCTGCAGGCAAGACCGCGTTTCAGACAGGCGACCGGATTCTGTTCTTCAGCGACGGAACCACAAGTCCGGACGGCTGCATCCTCACGTTCGACGGGAAAGAATGGGTGCCGGAAAAGCCCTTCGGACCGAACGGAAACGGAAAGATGCGCTACACCGCCGTCTTTCCCGTCATGGATACTGACGGAGAAGGGCTTTTCGGAAAAGAGCAATTGTACGAAAGCAGCGGAAAGACATTGAAAGATGTCCTGTTCTGCCAGGACTCGTGCGCATACGGCAACGTGATCCGCCTGAAGTTCAGGCACCGCTTTTCAAGAATAGACTTCAATACCGACAGCCAGCTGAGCGAAAAAGTCACAGGCATGATCTGCAAGACTGCCGGCATCGAATCGTTCTGCCCCATAACCGGAAACATCATCTACAGCCGGGATTGCCATGAAAGCGAACTGCACGGTTCAGAAGAAAACACTTACAGCTTCATCATTCCGCCCTCCCCTGCCGGTGAAACACCTCCTGTAGAACTATCCTTGACCGGTTCCGGGCAAAGCATCTGCCAAACAACGGTCGAAAACATAACCTTCAAAGAAGGAACAGCCTATTCCTGCAACTTGAAATCAAAAGGTTCGGGACGCGGAATATATACGGCAGAAGATTTCATCGCCTTCACTCACCTGATAAACGGAGAAGCATACGATGACAGAAAGTTGGAGGAGTTCGGAGAAACCGCGGACGGAATCACCACGTACCGCCTGAAAAGCGACATCGCGTTTTCTGAGGAAGAGTCTGCCCGGATAATGGGAATCGGAATCAACTACAAGATGAACAAGGCATTCAGCGACATATTCGACGGAGAAGGGCATACGCTGTCGGGCATCCGCCTGAACAGGAAGCTCAACGGATATTCCAATTATGGTGTCTTCGGTGACATAGCACCGGATGGGATTGTCAGAAACCTGAATGTCTGCAACATATCTTACACCCAGAACGGAAAGATTGCATACGTCGGACTGCTGGCCGGAATAAACAGAGGGAAGATTCATAACTGCACCCTCCAAAACGGATCGATGGAATTGACCGACGCAAACCAGTACAGCGGATTTATAGCCTACAACCAGGGTGATGTATTCAACTGCCTGGCCGAAAACGTCACAATATCAACCGATGACGCCAAAGACCCGGCCGCCGGACTGGTAAGGACCAACGCCGGGAATATCCTGAACTGCGGCATCGGACACGCAAGCTTCAAAAGCCCCGAAAACGGAGCGCACTTATGCTTCGAGAACAAGAAAAATATACAGAACTGCTATGTATACGGCCCGGAAGGCAAATACAACGCTCTCTGCTTCAACACATGGGAAACAAGCTACATGGCGTACTGCTACCTTCCGGACACTTACAAGAAAGACTTTATAGGAAATGACCACAATTCAGCCTACGAATTTATCCTGAGATACGACAGCCGGACATTCGTTCTGGAAGAAGGCGGGCGGAAACTCCATGAAAAGCTGAATGAGTGGATCGGCAGCACAGGTGCATCTGCTTATCCCGAACTGGAATTTTGCAGATGGAAACAAGGCGACACCCGGCCTGCCACCTTCATATTGCCCTGACGTTATGTTTTTTTTAATCAAATAAAAGAGAAGGTCTATCTAAATTGTTGTATTTTTGCGCCAAACGCAAAACTGATAGAGAAATGAACAAGAACAAGAGCCTTATTACAGTTATCGTGATCCTGGCAGTTATCGTAGCGGGGGTTTCATTCTTCGCTTTCAACCAGACTCAAAAGAATAAGGAAATGACTGAACTGTTTGCCATCGAGAAACAGGAAATGGAAAACGAATACAGCAATTTTGCCACACAATACGACGAACTGCAAATCCAGATAAACAACGACTCACTCCGCGAAAAGCTGGAAAGCGAAAAGCTGAAAACACAGCGGCTGCTGGAAGAACTCCGTCAGGTAAAGACCAGTGACGCAGCAGAAATCATGCGCCTGAAAAAGGAGCTGAAAACCGTGCGTGCAGTACTGCGCACTTACGTCATACAAATTGACTCGCTCAACCGGCTGAACGCGGCCCTAAAGCAAGAGAATGAGGAAGTAAAAAACAAATACTCGGCAGCTACCGTGCAAATAACCAACCTGTCGCAGGAAAAAGAAACCCTTCACCAAAAGGTTTCTCTCGCTGCGCAGCTGGATGCCACAAACGTTACGGTGCAGACGCAGAACAAACGCGGAAGAAACACTTCCAGGGTGAAAAACGTAAAGAAAATAGCCGTCACATTCACCATCGTGAAGAACATTACGGCAGAAACGGGAAACAAAACCATCTATGTGCGCATCGCCAAGCCCGACAACAGCATCCTGACAAAAAGCGACGCCAACCGGTTCAAGTATGAAGACCGGGAAATAGGCTACTCCATCAAAAAATACATCGAATATACAGGAGAAGAGCAAACTGTCACCGTATACTGGGATGTCGAAGAGTTCCTGCCGGCAGGAGAATACCACATCTATATCTTTGCCGACGGAAACATGATCGGACAGGGAGCTTTCTCAATGAAATAAGAGCAATGTTATGAGGGCGATTTTCAACAGACTTGTGTTGGCCGGAACTGTTCTGGCAGGACTGCTGTCTTCATGCGGTGAAGACCGCTCGGGAGAATATTATGCGCTGATAACTACCAAAACCTGGATATACAATGTCATGCAGGAGAACTATCTGTTTTATGAAGACATCCCCTCGGAAGACGAACTGGACTTCTTCGACAGTCCGCAGGATTTCCTGTCATCGGCAGCCTCAAGCAAGGACAAGAAGAACGGCGTGCTTTTCTCTCATGTGGATTCAATAGCCACCGGTTCGCGAGCCACAAGCACTTACCCGTGCTTCGGATTCGAAGCGGCCCTTGTCCGCACAACTGAAGGAACAAATACCATGCGCATCCTTTATGTCCAGCCGGACTCGCCTGCAAAAGAAGCCGGACTGAAACGCGGCGATTGGGTCATTGCTGTGGACGGAGAAGAAATCTCCCAAAGTTCATATTATGAAGACTACATCGAACGTCCTTCGGGAGCGCATACCTTCACATTGGGCAAATACAATCCTTATGTAGAAATTCCAGATGATGGAACGGCTGAAGACGACTACAACTATGCTGAGTTCGACACCATCGGAGTTGTCCAGCTTCCGGCTCCACGCTACGTGGAAGAACAGGATGTGCTCGAAGCAAAGCCCATCGAAGTAAGCTCGCATAACGTACTATACATCTTATATAATGAGTTCGGCGAGAATGCCGATGCGGTGGAAAGCATATTCACACAATATGCAGGCCAGTTCAGCGACATCATTCTCGACCTCCGCTACAATCCGGGAGGCTATGTTTCAACATCCCAGGTGATAAGCACGCTCCTTGCCCCACAAAGTGCCATGGGGCAGCCTTTCCTGAACATGACATACAACGACAAAATCAACAAAACGGAAACGTTGCTTTTCGACCCGAGCCTCCTCTCAACAGGAACTCCCGCTCAATACAACAATCTGTATGTCATCACGTCCGGCAATACGGCTTCTGCCTCTGAGATTGTGATCAACTGCCTGAGGCCTTACATCAACGGACGGCTTATCCAAGTGGGAGCGCCGACCTTCGGAAAGAACGTGGCCCAGCAATTGTTTACAGACACAAATTCTCCAAATATCGAACTTTGGCTCACAACCACTTACTTGAGCAATTCGCAAGGATATTACGAGTATTACGAAGACGGACTTCTTCCTGACTTTGAGATTGAAGAGAACTTGGGAGAAGATCTAGGAGAGTTCGGCACTCCGGGAGATTCGCTGCTGGCTCCGGTATTTTACCACATAGCCAATGGAAGCTTTCCTGTCACCGAAGTTCCGGGAGAAGGATCAAGCAACACAGGTAGCAGTCTGTCAAGCCGAAACGGACACGGTTCATTCGCCGGCAAATGCAAAATCATAGACAATTCCATAAATCACAGACTGAAACTGAATCTGCTGAACTGAGATGCGCCCATCTCGGTGCAACTTAACAAATTTATAAGCTGCATTGAGAATCTTTACAACAAATCTTTTTGGTTATTTGTTATAAAAGCATACATTTGCAATGTTGCATAAGCAACCAAATAACAAAGTTCTTCTGACAATGAAAAAGTTTTTTAGTCTTATTCTGGCCATTGGTACTTCCTTAAGCGTTTTTGCACAGCATACGCTCACTTTGGACAGTTGCCGGACACTGGCTCTGAAAAACAACAAAGAGCTGCTCATATCGCGAGAAAAAGTGAATGCAGCTCATTATGAGAAAAAGGCAGCGTTCACCAACTATCTCCCAAAAATTGAATTTGCGGGCGGATATATGCGCACTCAAAAAGAAATTTCCCTGCTAAGCGACGAACAAAAGCAGACAATCGGAAATCTGGGGACAGCTGCCGGATCGCAGCTTCAGCAAGGGCTGCAGGCACTTGCCGCCCAAAATCCCGGTCTGGCCGCCGGACTGCAAGGACTTCTTCCCGGTGCTGTTGCAGGAGTTACAAACGGACTGAACGCTGTAGGCGAAGGAATCGTAAATGCGCTCCGCACCGATACAAGAAATCTGACTGTCGGAGCGGCTACACTCACCCAGCCGATTTTCATGGGAGGAAAAATCATAGCATACAACAAAATAACCAAATATGCCGAACAGCTCGCCGAAGCTCAACATGCGACAGGACTGCAAGACATCATTCTGAACACAGACCAAGCATATTGGCAGGTGGTTTCGCTTGCAAACAAGAAGAAACTTGCCGAAAGTTTCCTGAATCTGGTCCAGAAACTGGACTCTGATGTCAGCAAGATGGTCAACGAAGGAGTGGCCACAAAAGCTGATGCTCTAAGTGTAAAAGTAAAGGTGAACGAGGCAGAGATGACACTGACACAGGTTGAAAACGGCCTGAGCCTTTCAAAAATGGTTCTCTGCCAACTGTGCGGCCTCCCATTGGATACAGACATCACACTGGCCGATGAAGACATGAGCAGCCTTACGCTTCCAAACGCTTATACAGAAGCCAATGTCAACACGGCCTTAGCCAACAGACAAGAGCTGAAAAGCCTGGAGCTCGCATCCGAAATCTATCGCCAAAAGGTGAATGTCGTACGCTCCGACTTTCTCCCTTCAGTTGCAGTCACAGCAAACTATCTGGTAACGAATCCGTCCCTCGTCAACGGGTTTGAAAACCGTTTCCGCGGAATGTGGGCAGCGGGAGTCATCGTAAAGATTCCGGTATTCCACTGGGGAGAAGGCATATATAAGGTAAAGGCAGCCCAAGCAGAAGCGAACATCGCCCGATACAAGCTGGACGATGTGAAGGAAAAAGTGGAGCTTCAGGTTACGCAAAGTTCCTATAAAGTAAACGAAGCGGCCAAAAGGCTGACCATGGCTGAAAAGAACATGGAAAAGGCTGAAGAGAACCTCCGGTATGCCAATCTGGGATTCAAGGAAGGAGTCATACCGACAAGCAACGTGCTTGAAGCTCAAACGGCGTGGCTGTCTGCACAGTCTGGCAAGATAGACGCCCAAATTGACGTAAAACTTAGCGAACTTTATTTAAACAAATCAATGGGAACATTAAAATAACATCGATATGGAAAAGACACAACGCAACAATATCATGCTGGCATTCATCACACTTGCAGGAGCCGTAGCAATCGTCAGCATCATCGGATTCTTCACTCTCGGAAAAGGAACAGAAATCATTCAGGGAGAAGCCGAAGCGACAGAATACAGGGTATCCAGCAAAGTTCCGGGACGTGTCCTGAAATTTTTTGTCCATGAAGGCGACAAAGTCAAAGCTGGAGATACACTGGCAATCCTCGAAGCGCCCGATGTCATGGCCAAGCTGTCGCAGGCGCAAGCCGCTGAGCAGATGGCACAGGCCATGAACGAAAAAGCGATCAGAGGAACACGAAGCGAACAATTGCAGGCAGCTTTTGAAATGTGGCAGAAAGCAAAAGCGGGACTGGAAATAGCCGAAAAATCATACAACCGCATAAACCGGCTGTATGAAGAAGGAGTGATGACCGCACAGAAACGCGACGAAGCCAAAGCACAGTACGATGCCATGAAAGCGACCGAGCGTGCCGCAAACGCACAGTATACAATGGCTAAAAACGGAGCGCAGCGGGAAGACAAGGCTATGGCTGCCGCACAAGTCGAACGGGCGAAAGGGGCTGTGGCAGAAGTTTCATCCTACATCTCGGAAACATACCTTACGGCCTCGGCAGATGGAGAAGTTTCTGAAATATTCCCGAAAGTGGGAGAACTGGTCGGCACCGGCGCACCGATAATGAACATAGCCCAGCTCGATGATATTTGGGTTACGTTCAATGTGCGCGAAGATTTCCTGAAAGACTTCAATGTAGGCAATGAGATAAAGGCATATATCCCTGCTTTGGAAAGGGATGCAACATTCAGAATAACCTATATGAAAGATTTAGGAACTTATGCCGCCTGGAAAGCAACCAAGACAACCGGACAATTCGACCTGAAAACGTTTGAAGTGAAGGCAAAGCCCGTGGAAACCGTAGAGAATCTGCGCCCGGGAATGTCTGCAATCATCGAAAAATAAGATTCAACAATGTCATCTGATATGTGGAAAAGTTTGTGGAACATAGCCCGCAGGGAAACATACCGTATTGCAACGAAGCCGATGTATCTGTTCTGCATCATCATCGCTCCGATATTCTGCTTCGCGTTCTTCTCTACCCTCATGAGCAAAGGGTTGCCGACCGACATGCCCGCAGGAGTGGTAGATCTGGACAATACGGCTACCACACGAAACATCATCCGCAATCTCGATGCGTTCCAGCACATTGAAATCACCGCTCATTACAACAGCGTTACAGAGGCAAGAAAAGCCATGCAGCGGGGAGAAATCTATTCATTCTACTACATACCCAAGGGTACTACGGAGAAAGCACTGGCAGGCAGACAGCCCAAAGTGTCTTTTTATATCAACTACTCTTACCTGATAGCTGGGTCGCTGCTTTACAAAGACGAACGAACGATGTCCGAACTGGCCTCTGCTGCTGTCGGACAAGCTACTTTGCTGGCAAAGGGAGCCACCGAAGCACAAGCCATGGCTTTTCTCCAGCCAATCGTAATCGAAACCCACGCGCTGAACAACCCGTGGCTCAACTATTCGGTATATCTGTGCAATACGCTGTTCCCAGGAATATTAATGCTGCTCATATTCCTGACAACAATTTACACACTGGGGACAGAACTGAAAGAGAATACGGCAAAAGAATGGATGCAGATGGCCGGAAACTCTATCGCGACGGCTATAAGCGGCAAACTGCTTCCGCAAACCGTCATCTTCTTTCTGATTGCTGTTTTCTATAATATCTATCTCTACGGATACCTCCACTATCCATGCAACAACGGCATCTTCCCCATGCTGCTGGCCGGACTGCTTCTCGTGATTTCCTCGCAGGCATTCGGAATATTCCTGTTCGGCTTGTTCGGCAATTTCCGCCTAGCCTTGAGCGCTGCGTCATTGTGGGGAGTCATCTCGTTTTCGATATCAGGCTTTACCTATCCGGTCATGGCCATGCACCCCGTACTGCAAGGCATATGCGTACTGTTTCCGCTGCGGCATTACTTCCTGATTTATGTCAATCAGGCACTCAACGGATACTCGGTCGTTTATGCCTGGGAGCCGATAGCAGCTCTGCTGCTATTCACATTGTTGCCGTTCTTCGTGCTGAAACAGCTCCGCACAATCATGCTGCACTATGTCTATCTACCTTAAACATTGTATTTCATGAACAATCATACACTTCCACATATCATCAGACAAGGTTTGGCTGGCTTATTCCATATCTGCTCGCATGAACTGAAACAGGTGTTCAAAGACCAGGGCGTGCTGATATTCTTTCTTCTGGTTCCACTGGCTTACCCTTTAATATACGCATTCATTTACACCAACGAAGTTGTAAGGGATGTGCCGGCGGCAGTGGTCGATTTAAGCAATACGGCACAAAGCCGGGAGTTCCTCCGCCTTGTTGACGCGAGTGCAGACGTAAGAATCCAGTCGCACTGCACCGATATGGAAGAGGCAAAGACATTGCTGAAAGAAACAAAGGTATATGGCATAATCTATATTCCCGCCGATTTCAACAAAGACCTTTCGACGGGCAAGCAGGCAACTGTCAGTCTGTTCTGCGACATGAGCGGAATGCTCTACTACAAATCGCTGCTCCTTGCCTGCACCAATGCGTCTTTGTCTGTCAACAAACAGATACAGATTGAAAGGGCTGGAAACACAACCGACCGTCAGGATGAAATAACGACAGCACCGATCGAATACGAAGACATCTCGCTGTTCAATCCGCAAGACGGTTTCGCCAGCTTTCTCATTCCCGCCGTACTCATTCTTATTATCCAGCAGACGTTGCTGCTCGGCATCGGAATGTCTGCGGGAACTGCCAGAGAAAACAACCGTTTCCGCGACCTCATTCCAACGAGCAAACATTACCAAGGCACACTGCGCGTGGTAGCAGGCAAATCTTTTGCCTACCTGCTGATATACCTCATCGTATCAGCCTACATATTGTGTCTGGTTCCGAAGATATTCAGTCTGGTGCAAATCGCCCAGCCGTCCACATTGCTGGCCTTCATCTTCCCATACCTGCTGGCATGCATCTTCTTCGCCATGACCTGCTCGGTATTCATCCACCACCGCGAGTCGTGTCTGATGATTTACGTATTCACTTCCGTTCCGCTGCTGTTCATATCCGGAATTTCATGGCCGGGAGCAGCCATCCCCGAATTCTGGAAAGCGTTTTCTTACCTGTTCCCTTCCACATTCGGCATCAACGGATTTGTACGGATCAATACCATGGGAGCGGAACTCAACGAAGTGCTTCCCGAATACCGGGCATTATGGATCCAGTCCGGAGCATACTTCATCACCACATGCCTGGTATACCGCTATCAGGTTACATTAAGCCGTAAACATGCCATCGAACGGCTGCACCTGCTCAGACTCCGCAGAATGTCGGCAAAAATGCGGAAGGCGTGACACAAAACCCGCCTGTTCAGCTTTATTAACACAACGGCAATATTGAATAAAACAGAATACTTGTAGCTTTGTAACAATTTAACTGCAAGCATTTATGAAACACTATATTGTCACAGCCTTTATATTGGCTGCATCCGTCTTCGCAGGGAACAACTACGGACGGGCACACGTTGCGGAAGAAAAGAAACAAACGTTCCGCATCACCGTGCTCAATACCGATGGATCCCCCCAAAACGGAATGATTCTGAAAATTTCAGGCTATGGAACAGAATACACCAGCAATGAAGAAGGGCTGTTTGAGTTCGAACATGAAATCAACGAAAAAAATATCCGGACAGGAAACTTCTATTTCCCCGACGACAAACAGAAATCCGTAAAATCGCTGCGTCTGGACAAGGCAGCGACAGACACCATAATCCGCATCAACAGCCAGGAAGATCTGATACGCTACAAACAAAGCGGAAAAACTTTTCAGATCAGCGGCATTGTCAAAAACAGCGGAGGCCCCATAGCAAACGCGGAAATATCCATCCAAGGTACAGGAAGACGGGCCTCGACAGATGCGAACGGTGAATTTGTCATCGAGGCCGACTACAACCACGTGGTTATGATACGCGCGGAAAAAATGGAAAACAAATACCTCGATGCAGATGTCTTTCTGGAGCATTCCAAAAAACCTTATACAATCAATATGATACGCGGGGCCGACCGCATCTATGCAAGCGTAGAACAGATGCCCCAATATCCCGGAGGCATGAAACAGTTCTTCAACTATGTCCGACGAAAGGCACACACAACCGAACTTGCGGAAAAGACGCAGACCGAAGGAACCGTCATGATACAGTTTGTAGTGGAAAAGGACGGAAGCATTACATCACCTCATATCGTGCGCAGCCTGAAGGCAGAACTCGATACGGCTGCTTTGGATGCAATCATCGTGATGCGCGACTGGATTCCGGCAAAAGACCACGGCACGACCGTCCGCTGCAAATATTCCGTACCGGTTCCTTTCAAGCTTCCGAAACCGAAAGAACCGGAAAAGAAACCGGTATTGCCGAAAGATTCGCTCCTGGCCGACAGCATTGCAGCCGACTCAACGCACACCGACTCACTTGGACTCTTTGCTCCCATAGCTGCCGGAGATTCGCTGAAACTCGATTCTCTGCAGAAAAAGCTGGCATTGGCTAAAGACTCACTTTTCACAGACAGCCTGAATGTTCACCAGAAGAATGACAGCCTGCAAACCGATTCTTTAAAGGCCGTACAGCAACCTGCCGCCGAAGTGAAGCCCAAAAAACGGAATGCTTTTGTAAGATTCTTCCGCTGGCTGTTCGGAATCAAAGACAAAGAAGCGAAACCGCAGACAGATGTTCCCGGGCCGGAGATGACGGAGGAGAAAGAAATTCCAGCTGCGGAATCGACAGAATGAATACAAACTTAAAAAAGATAGATGATGAAAAAGATTCTCACACTTTTGTTTTCGCTGCTTGTTCTCGCATCGGGAACAACGGCAAAGAACGTGACACTGAAAGATGCGGCCGGCGGAACTTACCGGGCACAGAACATTTACGGACTTAAGCCGATGCTTGACGGAGAGCATTATACACAGATAAGCTCCGACCACAAGCGCATCGTGAAATACTCGTTCAAGACAGGCAAAGAGGCCGGCACGATTTTCGATGTAACGACAGCACGCAATATCGAACTCAAATCATTCGACGGATACATCATGTCGCCCGACGAAAGCCTGATCTTAATCCAAACAGAAACCAAGCCGATCTACCGCCGTTCGTTCACTGCGGTCTATTACATCTACAACGTGAAGAACCGCACGCTGGAACCGCTCTCCAACAACGGCCCGCAGCAAGTTCCGCTCTTTTCTCCCGACAGCCATCAGATTGCCTTTGTACGGAACAACAACATCTATCTGGTCAAGCTGCTGTTCGGAAACAGCGAATCTCAGGTCACAAAAGACGGGGAATACAATAAAGTCATCAACGGCATTCCCGACTGGGTATATGAAGAGGAGTTCGCGTTTAACCGCGCATTTGACTTCAGCGCAGACAGCAAGATGATCGCCTATATCCGCTTCGATGAAAGCGAAGTGCCCATGTATTCTTTCCAATGGTACAAGGGACTGGCTCCGGAAAAGAAAGCGTACGCCACTTATCCGGGCAGCTACGACTATAAATACCCGAAATCCGGAGCAGACAACTCTAAAGTAAGCGTACACACATACGACATCAAAAGCCATGTAACGCGCAAGATGGACCTGCAAATCGAAGCAGACGCCTATATCCCGCGCATCAAGTTCACATCTGATCCCGACAAGCTGGCAATCATGACGCTGAACCGCCACCAGAACCGGTTCAACATCTACATGGCCAATCCGAGAAGTGCCGTCTGCCAGGTAGCTGTCCGCGACGAATCGGAGCAGTATATCAAGGAACAGGCTTACTCCAGCATCGTGTTCTATCCGGAGAACATCGTTATGATGAGCGAACGCGACGGATACAACCACCTGTATCTCTATACCATCGGAGGGAATCTGGTAAAACAAATCACCAAAGGAAAATTTGAAGTGAAAGATTTTCTGGGATGGGACCAGAAGACAAACGAATTCTACTATACAAGCAACGAAGAAAGCCCGCTGAAAACAGCAGTCTATAAAATAGACGGGAAAGGAAAGAAAACCAAACTGTCCGCACGCACCGGAACAAACACTGCAATCTTCAGCACCAACATGATGTATTACATCAATACTTTCTCAAGCATCAGCACTCCCACCCTCATCACACTGAACAACAACAAGGGAAAGGAACTTGTCACGCTGCTCGACAACAGCCGGCTGAAATCACAGCTGGCCGAGCTGAACATGCCTCAGAAAGAATTCTTTACATTCAAGACCAGCGAAGGAGTTGAGCTGAACGGATGGATGATGAAGCCGGCAAACTTCGACCCCAACAAGAAATATCCGGTCATCATGCATCAGTACAGCGGACCCGGATCGCAGCAAGTGCTCGACAAGTGGGGCATCGGCAGCTTCGGCGACGGCGGAATGTTTGAAGCCTATATGTGCGACAAGGGATTCATCATGGTCTGCGTAGATGGCCGCGGAACCGGAGGACGGGGAGCGGCTTTCGAAAAATGCACCTACCTCTCAATCGGCGTGAAGGAATCCACAGACCAGGCTGAAGCCGCCAAATACCTCGGAAGCCTGCCTTATGTAGACGGCAGCCGCATCGGGATATGGGGCTGGAGCTATGGGGGATACAACACGCTCATGTCGATGAGCGAAGGCTCGGGGGCATTCAAGGCCGGCGTAGCGATTGCAGCTCCCACCGACTGGCATTTCTATGACACCGTATATACCGAACGTTTCATGCGTACCCCGAAAGAAAACGGCGAAGGATATAACGCCTCCGCTGCCATCGGCCGTGTAGACCAACTGAAAGGCGACCTGCTTCTGATTCATGGCAGTGCAGACGACAACGTTCACTTCCAGAACTTCATGGAGTATAACGAAGCCCTCATACAAGCCGACAAGTATTTTGAAACGCAGATTTATACCAACCGCAATCATGGCATATCAGGAGGAAACACACGCAACCACCTGATGAACCGCGTTGCCGAATTTTTCATCAGAAAACTTTAAGCCAACGCTATGGAGCATTTGAGAAAACCGGACTGGTTGAAGATAGATATCGGGACTAACGCCCGCTACACAGAAACGAAACAGATTGTAGACACACACAAGCTGCATACAATCTGCACAAGCGGACGTTGCCCGAACTTAGGAGAATGCTGGGGAAGAGGTACGGCAACATTCATGATAGGCGGAAACATATGCACCAGAGCGTGCAAATTCTGCAACACGCTCTCGGGCAAGCCGCTCCCGCTGGACCTTTCCGAACCGGCACAAGTGGCAGAGTCTGTCCGCCTGATGAAACTCCGCCACGCTGTCATCACTTCGGTAGACAGGGATGACCTGGAAGACTTGGGCGCACATCATTGGGCGCAGACCATAGAAACCGTGCGCCAAGTTAATCCACAGACCACGATAGAGGCCCTGATTCCTGATTTCCAGGGAAGAACAGAGCTGGTACAGCTTCTCATCGAAGCGCATCCGGAGATTCTTTCACACAATGTGGAAACCGTGCGCAGACTCACTCCTGAGGTCAGAAGCGTGGCCCGCTATGACACCAGCCTGGCCGTGCTCCGGCAAATCGCAGAAAACGGAATCAAGTCAAAATCAAGCATCATGGTGGGATTGGGAGAAACTCCGGAAGAAGTGGAAGAAACAATGGACGACTTGCTTGCAAACGGCTGCAAACGGCTGACCATCGGACAGTATCTGCAACCAAGCAGAAAACACTATCCGGTAAAAGAATACGTCACTCCCGAACAATTCCGGAAATACAAGGAAACCGGTATGAGCAAAGGCTTTGAGATGGTAGAGAGCGGACCGCTTGTACGCTCTTCCTATCATGCGGAAAGGCATCTTTGAGCCAACAAGTCCCGGCAGGTTTTCCGGTCCAAAGAAACCGGACAGACTGCGCGACAAACTGTATCTCCAACCTAAAGATATAAATCTCCAGCCTGAATATATGCATCTCCAGCCTGAACACACATATCTTCAGGCTGGAGATAAACTTTTTACGGAAAAGCCTCCGCTTTTTCACGCAAGCTATCAGATTTCCGGACAACAAAACAATAGCTCTTAAAGCCCTTTCCTCAGGAACTTCTGCCATACACTGCAAGAATCCCGGGCAACGCCATCTGCACAAAAAAACTCAAATCCGGAACGAACAAAACAAAAAACGAATTTGTTGCATAAAAAAATGCCATCACTATGAAACTGTTGATAAAATATAGACACAAGATCGTATCCTTCGGCCTGCTGCCTACTATAATCACACTGATAGGGCTGCATTTTTTCCCCGCCACAGCAATGCTCGGCATCGGACTGGCAATCAGCCTCATCGGTTTGGCCTACGATTTCTTCCAGCTTAAGTCCCTCAACTTTTTTCTACTGCAAGGAACCGCAGGCATAGGCACCTGCTTCTTGCTCCGACTCTTTACCGGCTACGAATACATACCGCCCCGCAGCATTACTCCCACGCTGGAATTCATGCTCCTTATCTTTGCCTTCATCTATTTAACGGCACCGGAAACATACCACAGCCTGCTCAAAAAGTTCCGGCTCGACTCCAGCATATCCTACCGGCTGGAGGCGAGAGTGATAGTCATTCTGTCGGGACTGCACCTGCTCAGCCTGTTTCTGCTCCAGAACGTGATTTCCATTCACACCAACTATGTGCATTACACCCTCGTCTTTTATGCTCCAGCTTTGATCTATATCATTTGCCTGATAATAAACATGACCGGAATCCGCATGGCGGCGTCAACTTACGCCCCCCCCTGCTGCGTGATAAGGATAGCCCCCATATGCAACGGAAAAATTTATCTTATTCCCTATGCCAAGGCTGACTCCGGAAAACGCGTATGGGATGTTCCGCTGATCTTCCCCTTCGAGAAATGTCCATACAAAAGCGAAAGGTTCGCCGCCGAAAAGGTGAAGGCGTTTCTGCAAAAACAGCCGGGAAAGTGTTCGTTCATCTCTCCCCGCCTGATCCTGAAGTACCGGATTGACAGACTGACTCCCTATCCGATACAACTGTTCATACTTCCGATTGACAAAGAAGAGAAAAGCATTGCTCCGGAAGGCAGATACTTTACTTTCGCAGAGCTGATCGAATCGCCCGAAAATTTCAGCGAAATACTGCTGGCAGAGAAAGAACACCTGCAAATCTCTGCCAATCTATGGAAAGAATTCAATTTCAGATAATTCCGCAACATGCCGATGAAGCGACAGATACAGCCCATGCCTTCGCCGGAAAGCTGCATCTGCCCGCTTTGCATGCCATCACCGGCAGACCGGTTGCTGCCGGCAGCATGAGAACCATTCAATCAGACACATCACTGCATGTCAAGCGTAACCTTCAGCACATAGACCGGATAATGCTTCTCGCCGGCATCCAGCGCAATATGCAGTCCGCCGGCATCCTGCCTCCATTCGGCAGTCTGATGCGAATCCATGCATTCCACCGAAACAACCCGGTCCGAAAGACGGAAAGCAGACAAGGTGAAAGACGGAGCCGTCACATGGCGCACGATGACATAAACGGCATTGCCCTTTTGCGTATAGCGGAAGTCCGGCACAATTTCCTGAGGCGTTCCGTCGTACACCGCATCATGAAAAGCCTTCTCATTGCTTTTTTCCCGAACAGAAGGGTCATACAGTTCGCCATACGTATGCCACGGGCGTGTGCCGTAGATGGCTTCGCCGTTCGTTTCCAGCCACAGATGAAAAGCGTCCAGCCCCGGACGCGCCAATGCCGGGAAACAGCCCTTGCCGTCCGGACCGATATTCAACAGCAAATTACCTCCCTTGCTCACAATGTCGGCCAAATGACGTATCATTACATCCGGTTTCTTATAGACCGTATCATGCCGGTTGTAACACCAGTTCTTGCCCATGGTCAGGCAAGCCTCCCAGGGACGGTTGTCTATCCCGCCGGTCAGTTTCTGCTCCACAATGCTATAGTCGCCCATTCCGTTGCCGATGCGGCTGTTGATAAGACATTGCGGCTGCAGCGAGTGAATCAGCTCTCTGATCTCACGGCTCATGTCCTTCGTGACCAGCTCCGGCGTATCAAACCACAGAAAGTCGATACGGCCGTATTGTGTAAGCAGTTCGCGCAGTTGCGGCTTCACTTTCCGTTCCATATAGCGGGGCAGTTGCTTGGCATCTTCGTCCGGATAATCCCACGTGTTGCTTCGTCCGGCTTTCACGGGCCAGTTTGTCGGCACGTCAGGATCCTCCCAGTCACGTCCCAATGAATAGTAGAAGCCGAATTTCAGTCCTTCCTCCCGGCAAGCCTCCGCCAGTTCCTTCATGGGATCCTTTCCCCATGGAGTGCATTTCACTATGTTATAGTCGCTGCATTTGGAATCATACATGGCAAAGCCATCGTGATGCTTGGATGTGATAATGACATAGCGCATGCCGGCCCGGCGTGCATCCTTCGCCCACTGGCGGGCGTTGAATCCCGTCGGATTAAAGTCGTTAGCAATCAGCGCATACTCTTTCAGCGGAATGCGCTCGTAGAGCATGAAGTGCTCTCCCCCTTTGGCCGGATGCCCTTTCCAGTCGCCCGCCGTCTGTGAGTAAAGTCCCCAATGCAGGAACAAGCCGAACTTGGCCTCCTTGAACCACGCCAAAGAAGCCGTGTCAACAGATTGTGCGTTTCCCATAACCAGTACAAAGCCCAGCAACAGAGCGCATCCGATTCGCTTAATGTTTTCCAATCCCATATGCTCTTAAATATTAACAAAGATGATCGATCAAAAACCAGATACATCCGGAGAAACATCCTTATTTGTAAATAAGGAATATGCACGGAATCTTATTCAGATCGGGCAAATGTCCCTTCCATTCCTTCACGGTGCGTGTCTGGATATACTCGCCTTCACAGGTGATGTTGGCAGCAATGCACAGGCGAGTCTGAGGACAGCACACATGCAGGATTTCTTCCATCAGCTTTTGGTTGCGATAAGGCGTTTCGATGAAAAGCTGTGTCTGGTTTTCCTGATAGACACGATTTTCAAGTTCCTTCAAGCGTCTGGCGCGCTCGGCGGGATCTATCGGAAGGTAACCGTTGAACGCGAAATTCTGTCCGTTAAATCCGGCTCCCATCACCGACAAGATAATAGACGAAGGCCCGACCAGCGGAACCACTTTCAAACGCTTTCTCTGCGCAATGGCCACAACATCCGCTCCCGGATCGGCAACCGCCGGACATCCCGCTTCTGAAATGACTCCCATCGAATGCCCGTCGGCCAAAGGCCGCAGATAGTCAGATATAGCCTCCGGAAGCGTATGCTTGTTCAGTTCATAGAAAGTCAGGCTATTGATGTCAACCGAGGCATCCACCTTCTTCAGAAAACGGCGTGCCGAGCGCACATCCTCCACAATAAAATATTTGATATTCAGAATAATCTCCTTATTATAAGACGGAAGCACCCGCTCTATTGGAGTTTCTCCCAATGTAACAGGCAACAAATACAAAGCTGTTTCCATAATATTTCTCAATCAACTAATTGGACGGAGCCAGCATCTCACGGAAATCTGTTTTCTCAAGCAACTGGGCTACAGACATATCCTCATGGCTTTTCATCCATTTCTCAACCAACTGCATTCCGATCCATATGCCAAAAGACGGAGGCAACTGCTGTCCGGCAAAGACAAACCCCGGATTGGAAGAAATGTACGAGCGGATGATCATCGGGTCCGTGCTCATCAAGTGATTGCTGTCGGACATCCATTTCCACAGATCCTTGCCATGACTCCTGCACCATTTCAGTTCTTCGTCCGTATATCCCAAGGCAAACGCACCCGATTTGTTCTCTCCGAAGATATGCTCCACAATCCATGCTATTTTCCCGCGATGCATCATTATGTCAAACAATGCCCTGTGCCCCTCCTCCCAAGAGAAAGGGTATTGTCCCAAAAGATAAAATGCAAAGCAATCCGGAACGATACGCTCCGGCGACATAAACCGCCGCTGATAAGAATAGTAAAATTTCTTGTACAAAAGATAATCCGCTCCCATGTATTTGTCAAGGCTGAATCCCAGCAGACTGTCAGTTACGACAACCGACTGGTTCAAGGCAGCTATTTGAGAATAGACACGAGGAATCCTCAGCGAAGGGATTTCCTTTTTCAGTTTTCTGAAGCCTTTCGTCAATTCCTTTTCAACCGGCGTCATGTCTTTGAACTTCATGCCGGCATCTTCCATCAGCCTGACCAATATGGAATCGGAAAAGAATGTGCAGAAACGTCCGTTTATATCCGGCTGATCCACCGATCCAAGTTCAAGCACATCTTCAATGAGCAGACGGGTGGCATGCGACCATTCCGTGCTCATCCGCTGCCACGCCAACAGGCTGTTGAGCTCTGTAGCCTCAAACTGCAGGCGGTCATAGCGGAAGACTTTTATATCCACATCATCAGCCGGATTGCCCTTCCGCCTGTCCAACTGACAGGCAGAAAGCGCAACCAGACTTATTAATATGAATAAAAGCCTGTTCATTTATCCGTAAATGATATTGCCGTTAGCGTCTTTATATTCATCCAGTCCCTTTTCGTAAGTCGCCATCGCACGCAGACTCATGCCCACGCTGGAGAATCCTCCGTCGTGATACAGGTTTTGCATTGTCACCTTACGGGTCAGGTCAGAGAACATCACAATGCAATAATCCGCACATTCATCGGCTGAAGCATTGCCCAGAGGCGACATACGGTTTGCAAAAAAAGTCGAACAGCTTGTCCATCCCTTTCACTCCCGATCCGGCAGTAGTCATGGTAGGCGACTGTGAAATCGTATTGATGCGGACATTGTGTTCGCGTCCATAAATGTATCCGAAGCTGCGGGCGATCGACTCAAGCAAAGCTTTTGCGTCTGCCATATCATTGTATCCGTAGAACGTGCGCTGTGCAGCCACATAACTCAAGGCTATAACCGAGCCGTAATCATTGATCGCTTCCAGTTTCTTGGCGGTCTGAAGCATCTTATGGAATGAAATGGCCGAAATGTCAAGTGTCTTGTCCAACATATCATAATCCAGATCATCATACGTGCGTTTTTTGCGCACATTCGGCGACATGCCGATCGAATGCAGCACAAAATCTATCTTACCGCCCAACACTTCCATCGAACGCTTGAACACGTTTTCCAAATCTTCCACGGAAGTAGCATCTGCCGGAATCACTTCGCAATTCAGTTTTTCTGACAAAGCTGAGACTTGTCCCATACGCACTGCAACGGGAGTGTTCGACAAGGTTATTGTCGCACCTTCTTCCACTGCACGTTCAGCAACCTTCCAGGCAATCGACTGCTCGTTCAAAGCACCGAAGACAATGCCTCGTTTTCCTTTCAATAAATTATAACCCATATTCTTTTTATTTGATATTGATGGGCAAAGATACAAACTTAATTTTCATTTCTCACACTTTTTAAAAGCAAAATATCTGAAACAGAACAAGAGGCTGTCTGAAACCTCCAGTAAACCAACCGAATCAGCCGCTTCACGACGGAGGCTGGACGCTTTTCCACAAAAGCAAAAAAAGACGGAAAGCGGCTGCATGCCCGCCTTCCGTCTTTTCATCTGCCGGAAATCTCCAGCTCTATTCTGCCTTGGTTTCCCAGCCCAACGCACTGGCACCCAGCACTGCGGCGTCAGCGTCTTTCAACTGCGAAAGAAGCAGTTTGGTCTTTCCTGCATATATTTTCAGCACATTCTCATTGATAGCCTTCTGAATCGGTTTCATCAGGTAATCGCCAGACTTGGCCAATCCGCCGAACAGAATGATCGCCTCAGGGCTGGAGAAAGCGATGGAGTTGGCCAAAGCCTCACCAAGAACACGTCCTGTAAATTCAAATATATCCAGAGCGAGCTTGTCACCCTTAACGGCCGCATCATACACATCCTTCGACTGGATCTCATCGGCCGGAATGTTCCGCAGAAGACTCGGTTCGGTGCTCTGCACCAGCATCTCGCGTGCGGTACGAGCCACACCGGTAGCAGAACAGTATGTCTCAAGACAGCCCTTACGGCCGCAGCCGCACTGACGTCCTCCGCGTTCCACAATCACATGCCCCAGTTCGCCGGCAAAACCGTCGTGTCCGTAAACCAGTTGTCCGTTGATCACAATGCCGCTTCCCACGCCGGTGCCCAACGTAATCATTATAAAGTCTTTCATGCCGCGAGCAGCGCCATATGTCATCTCACCGATAGCCGCCGCATTGGCATCATTAGTCAATGTAGTCGGAATGCCTAACTGCTCTTCAAACATGGAAGCAAGGGGAATAATGCCCTTCCACGGCAAATTAGGAGCAAACTCAATCGTTCCGTTATAATAGTTGCCGTTCGGCGCACCGACACCCAGACCTTTGATCTTTTCAGCTCCGCCAAACTGAGAAATAAGGGGAATCAGCTTTTTGCAAACAGCATCCACATAATCTTCAATCTGCTCATACTGCTGAGTCTTTACAGAATCGGAAGCCAGAACATTTCCGCGGGAATCAACGACACCGAACACTGTATTCGTTCCGCCGATATCCATACCAACCACATAAGGTTTCTCTACATTGTTTATTGTCATGACATTTTAATGTTTAGGGTTAATTATTTGAAGCAAAAATAAAGAATCACATCATACAGAGCAAATTTTTCCCGCATTTATTTAAACGTTTGTGTAACTTTTTTTATACCTTAGCAGCGTCTAACACGACAAAAAGGCTAAAAATAAAAGGAAAAGAAACAAGACTGATATGATCCGGCTGAAAGACATCAACAAAACCTACCATAACGGCGCTCCGCTTCATGTACTGAAAGGCATCAACCTCAATATCGAAAAAGGGGAATTTGTTTCTATCATGGGAGCCTCAGGATCCGGAAAATCAACGCTGCTGAACATCTTGGGCATTCTGGACAATTATGATTCGGGTGAATACTATCTCAACGACGTGCTGATACGCAATCTGAGCGAAACCCGGGCTGCCGAATACCGCAACCGGATGATCGGTTTTATCTTCCAGTCGTTCAACCTGATATCATTCAAGAATGCCATGGAGAACGTAGCGCTTCCTTTATTTTATCAAGGAATGAATCGGAAGAAAAGAACCTGCTGGCCATGGAATACCTCGACAAGCTGGGACTGAAGGAATGGGCGCACCATATGCCGAACGAACTTTCGGGAGGACAGAAGCAGCGCGTCGCCATCGCCCGGGCCCTGATATCGAAGCCTCAGATTATTCTGGCTGACGAACCGACAGGCGCTCTCGACAGCAAGACATCCGTAGAGGTGATGAACATCCTCAAGGAACTGCATGACAATGAAGGCCTGACCATCGTTGTAGTGACTCACGAAAGCGGCGTGGCGAACCAGACCAACAAAATCATCCACATCAAGGACGGACTGATCGAACGGATAGAAAACAACACAGACCACAACGCTTCACCTTTCGGACAAAACGGATTCATGAAATAAGCATTATGACCGATCTTATACAGGAAATCTACGGAACCATCATGCGCAACAAACTGCGCACAGCCCTTACGGGCTTCTCGGTAGCATGGGGAATATTTATGCTTATCGTGCTGCTCGGAGCCGGAAACGGACTGATTCACGCTTTCGAAGGGCAGTCTGAAGGAATGATGATGAATTCGATGAAAATTTTTCCCGGATACACGTCACGCCCCTACAAAGGCATGCAAGAAGGAAGGAGCATTTCACTCGACAACAGCGACCTGCAAGTCACAGGCGCAGCCTTTCCCGACCATATCATTGCCACAGGGGCAACGGTAAGCCAGGAAAGCGTAACGCTGTCATTCGGAAAGGAATATCTTTCAATCGGAATCGACGGCGTGTTTCCCAACTACCCGGAGCTGGAAGCGATAAAAGTCAAAGAAGGACGTTTCATCAACCGGCGCGACATGACGGAGAAGCGGAAGGTTATGGTTATCCATGAAAAGACAGCCAACTCACTCTTTGCAGACAAGAGCCCCGTAGGAGAGTACATCAATGCGACAGGAGTAGCCTATCAGATTGTAGGGATTTATACAGACCAGAACAGCTTCTCTCCCACTGCCCTTGTTCCGTTCACAACCTTGCAGGCCGTATATGCCAAGGGCGACAGCATCGACAACATTACTTTTTACGACCAAGGCGCTCGCCGATGAGGCGGACAACGACGCATTCGAAGCAGACTATCGCCGCGTTATCGGAAACCAGAAACAGTTTGACGCGGCCGACGACAGCGCCATCTGGATATGGAACCGGTTCACGCAATACCTGCAGCAGCAAACGGCCACCCGAATCCTGCATACAGCCATTTGGGTAATCGGCATATTCACCCTGCTGAGCGGCATCGTGGGAGTAAGCAACATCATGCTGATTACAGTGCGCGAGCGTACGCACGAATTCGGCATCCGCAAAGCGCTCGGCGCAAAACCGGCCTCCATTTTATGGCTGATTGTTTCGGAAAGTGTCACCATCACCACTTTCTTCGGATACGTCGGAATGGTAGCAGGAATCGCTGCAACAGAATACATGAATGCCGTGGCCGGAAAACAGACCATGGATGCCGGAGTGTTTTCCATGACCTTTTTCGAAAACCCGACAGTGGATCTGTCCATAGCCATACAAGCCACTCTCACATTGATCATCGCCGGAACGATGGCCGGTATTTTCCCTGCACTGAAAGCGGTGAAGATACGCCCGATAGAGGCACTTAGAACTGAATGAATATGAAACTGTTTGACTTAGACGTTTGGGAAGAAATACTTGTCACGATCACGCGAAACAAGACACGCAGCCTGCTGACCGCATTCGGCGTGTTCTGGGGAATATTCATGCTTGTCGCGCTTATGGGCGGAGCGAAAGGCATGCAGCAAATGCTCTCGCGGGAGTTTGAAGGATTCGCAACCAATTCGGGATTCATGGGAGCCAACAAAACCAGCAAGGCATACAAGGGATTCCAGCAGGGACGCTACTGGGATCTGGAGAACGGTGATGTGACCCGCATACGGCGGAGCGTGAGCGAAGTAGACATCATCACTCCCAGCCTGGCCAACTGGGGAGTGGACATCATCTATGAAGACCAAAAAATATCCGGAACGCTCAAAGGACTGTATCCTGAATACGGAAAAATAGAAGAGCCGCTCATTTCCTACGGCCGTTACCTGAACGACATGGATGTGAAAGACAGGCGGCGCGTATGCATCATCGGAAAGCGCATCTATGAATCGCTCTTCCCCGGAAAAGAGAATCCGTGCGGGAAATTCGTCAAGATAAACGGCATTTATTACCAGGTGGTGGGAGTCAGCCTTTCATCCGGAAACATATCCGTCCAAGGAAGATCCGAAACGTCCGTTATCATACCGTTCACCACCATGCAGCAAAACTACAACTTCGGACAGAAAGTGCAAATGCTCTGCTACACGGCAAAAAAAGGATATTCCATCAGCGATGTGGAAAAAAAGGTGGAGCAGGTAGTGAAACGGGCACACTATATTCACCCGGACGACAGCCAGGCAATTATCCAGGTGAACGCCGAAGCCATGTTCAGCATGATGGACAACCTGTTTTCGGGAATACGGATTCTGGGATGGATGGTCGGCCTGGGCACACTGCTGGCCGGAGCTATCGGAGTCAGCAACATCATGATGGTGACGGTGAAGGAACGTACCGTAGAAATAGGCATACGACGGGCTATCGGAGCGCGTCCGAACGACATTCTCCAACAAATACTTTCAGAAAGCATGGTGCTGACAATCATTGCAGGAATGGCGGGAATATCCTTTGCCGTATTTCTACTGAATGCTGTCGAGGCGGGAACTTCCTCTCCCGGCTCTCCGACAGACTTCCAGATAAGTTTCTGGGAAGCGGTGGGAGCGTGTATGCTCCTGCTGATGCTGGGCCTGCTTGCCGGACTTGCCCCTGCATACCGGGCCATGGCAATCAAACCGATCGACGCCATCCGTGACGAATAATAGCCATAAGCTGAAAATATAAAACCAAAAATATGAAGAAGTTTATCAAAATCACCGCAATCATATTAGTAGCAGCGGTATTCATCGGCACATTCGCATTTCTCTACCAGAAATCGAAACCGGAAAAAGTGAGTTATCAGATTCTGAAAGTCACCGCCAAAGACTTGAAGCAGACCACCGTCGCCACGGGAAAGATCGAACCGCGCGATGAAGTGGAAATCAAACCGCAGATTTCAGGAATCATATCAGAGGTTTATAAAGAAGCCGGACAGACGGTCAGGAAAGGAGAAGTTATCGCCAAAGTGAAAGTAATCCCTGAACTGGGGACGCTCAACTCGGCGGAAAGCCGTGTGCGCCTGGCCGAAATGAACGGAAAACAAGCAGAAACGAACCTGCAGCGCATGGAGAAGCTTTACAATGACAAGCTTGTGAGCAGTGAAGAATATGAGCAGACACTGCTGGCAGCGCAGCAGGCACGCGAAGAACTGCAGGCGGCAAAAGACAACCTCGAAATCGTGAAAGAAGGCATCACCAAGAACAGCGAATCATTCAGCAGCACACTGATCCGCTCTACCATCGACGGACTGATTCTCGACGTGCCGATCAAAGTGGGAAATTCCGTAATCATGAGCAACACGTTCAATGACGGAACCACAATCGCAACCGTGGCAGACATGAGCGACCTGATTTTCCGCGGGAACGTAGACGAAACGGAAGTCGGACGGATTCACGAAGGAATCCCTGTCAAGATTACGCTGGGGGCCTTGCAGAACATGAAGTTCGACGCCACGCTCGAGTACATTTCGCCGAAAAGCACAGAAAACAACGGAGCCAACCAGTTTGAGATTAAAGCGGCCATAAACGTGCCCGACAGCATAACCATCCGCTCCGGCTATAGCGCCAACGCCGAAATGGTGCTGCAGCACGCAGACAATGCCCTCACCGTGCCGGAAAGTGCCGTTGAATTCAGCGGGGATTCCACATTCGTGTATATACTGACCGACAGCGTTCCGGAACAAAAATTCGAACGCCGCCAGATCGTGACCGGAATAAGCGACGGAATCAACACGGAAGTGAAAGAGGGTTTGAAGGAAAATGACGCCGTGCGCGGACTGAAAAACGAGAAATAAGTCATGAAACAGAACATCAAATCCATAGGCATAGCCATCGCCGCCTTTTCGCTGACGCTTCCGTGCGCGGCGCAAGAAAGATGGGATCTGGAAAAATGCATCAGCTATGCCGTCAGCCATAACCTGACAGTCAAGCAGCAGGAAGCAGCGCGAGATAAAAGCGCGATCGATCTGAACACCGCAAAATGGAGCCGGCTGCCAGATCTGAACGGAAACGCATCGCACTCGTTCAACTTCGGACGAAGCCTGCAGGCGAACAATACATACCAGAGCATCAACACGCAAAGCACGGGATTCAGCGTGAGCACAAGCATTCCGCTGTTTACAGGCCTGCAGATCCCAAACACCATAGCCCTGTCGAAACTGAACCTCATGGCGGCCGTAGAAGACTTGAACAAGGCCAAAGAGGACATCAGCATACAGGTGGCCTCGGCCTATCTGCAAGTCTTGTTCAACCAGGAACTGGCCAAGGTTGCCGAAGACCAGGTTAGCCTGAGCAAAGACATGCTCGTGCAGAAAGAGGCGTTCTTCAAGAACGGGAAAGCCTCCGAATCAGAATGGATGGAAGCCAAGGCACGGGTGGCACAGGACCAGCTTTCGGCAGTACAGGCCGGCAACAACCTCAGCATGGCACTGCTCGACCTGAGCCAGCTGCTGGAACTTCCCTCGCCCGACAACTTCGACATAGAGGCACCGGAAGTGAAGATGGACCAGCTGGAAAAGGAACTGACCTCGCCCGCTGACATCTACAATCAGGCCGTACTGACCAAACCGGCAGTAATGGCGGCCATGTACCGTCTGCAGGGAGCGGCCAAAAGCATCAAGATAGCACAGAGCGCATGGTATCCCCAACTCAGCCTCGGAGCCGGGCTGAGCACAAACTATTATAAAGTGTCGGGAAGGGAAAACGCACAGTTCAGAACCCAGCTGCGCGACAACTTTAGCCAGTATGTAGGCGTATCGCTGAGCGTTCCTATTTTCAACCGGCTAAGCACACGCAACAGGGTGCGGTCGGCACGCCTGGACCAGACAACGCTGTCGTGGCAACTGGAAGAAACGAAAAAATCGCTCTACAAAGAAATCCAGCAGGCATACTATAATGCCGTAAACTCCAAGACACAATACTACAGCAGCGAAACCGCCAACGAAGCGGCGGAATCATCGTTCCAGCTGATGAAAGAAAAATATGTGAACGGCAAGGCAAACGCCACCGAATACAACGAGGCAAGGACAAACTGGATGAAGGCTTTGTCCGACTGCATTCAGGCTAAATATGAATACCTGTTCCGCACGAAAATACTGGATTTCTACAAAGGGATTCCGCTTACACTGGAATAAAGCATACAAACAGACAGTCATGAAAATCAACAAAGTACACCACATAGCGATTATCTGTTCCGACTACAGCAAGTCGAAAGACTTTTATACGCGTGTACTGGGAATGGAGCTGCAGCACGAATATTACCGCAAGGAAAGGGATTCCTACAAGGCCGACCTTGCATTAAACGGAAACTATATCGTGGAACTGTTTTCTTTTCCCAACCCTCCGGAACGGCCCTCCTATCCTGAGGCGGCAGGACTCAGACACCTGGCGTTCGAAGTGGCAGACATCGAATCGGCGGCCAAGGAGCTGGAGAGCAAAGGGGTAGGACACGAAAGCGTCCGCACGGACGAATATACCGGCAAACGGTTCTTCTTCATGCAGGATCCGGACGGACTTCCCATCGAATTTTACGAAGCATAACATGCCGGACCGCCATCCTTCTCCGGCGGCACAACCGCATCTCCGCCACCATCCGCTTGAGGCTGTGTCAAAACAAAATTTGGCCGGCAAAAAGTAATGCCACGCTGAACGGAGTGAAACACCTTGCATGCATCAGCTTATGTCACGAGTTCTTTCGCTTTGCCCAGGAAGGCAAAATGAAAGCCGCTGTTCATTTTGGCACAGCCTCAGCCGGCCAAGAGAAGGCAAAGGGTATTCCTTGCCGCCGGACGAGGCAAACCCTTCGTCTTCTGCCTTTTCATTTTTCCACATAAAACAGCATTCTGCAAGCATTATGAAACAAATCTTCCGAAATCCTTGACCGGGCATCCATTTACAAAAATCAATCTGCAACTGTTTTCTTAAGGAAACAAAAAGAGAAACCGCGTTCAGAAGGTATCAGAAAGGGACAGACCGCTCGGAACAGGAAGAAAAAAGTCACGGTTCCGGATAAAAAACAGCCCGTCATCCCACATAAAATGTCCCAACATCTTCTGGAAAACAACGAATCATCCGAGGCAACATATCCCGTCATCTTTTCCAGGCCTCCTCAAACGGGCATTTTTTCTCTCCCGATACCGGGAATACAACCCGTCTGAATGAACCGCAAAGATACCGGACAGTCCAAACGGGCGGCATAAAGAAAGGGAAAAGAACCCATAACCACCAAAGCAAACAAGATTGATGCAAAACACGGACTATTTGAAACTACGCCGAAGATGACGGCTGCGATTTTCCGCGCCAGACTTCCCCGAAGCCCGATACAGCCCAATCTCACCGCACGGGATTGTCATTCTGACAAAAAGGCAACTTTGCCGTTTCCCTCCTCTTCCGCTTGAAAATCCTCGCTCCGCCCTACTTCAGCACCTCTTCCTGTTCAGGCACACTTCCGCTCCGGATCCGCCATTCCTGCGGATACAGGTTGTTGGCACGATTGCCCACATTCTTCACGAAGCCCAGCGGATGCCCCCTGAAAGTGACCATCACATAGCCGCGGGGCATGTCGGAAGGCAACACGACCGCTTCCTTGCGCAGATAGGCTATCGCCTCCTTATAGCTGAGTTCCGCCTGCGGAAACGCATCGCAACGGCATCCGGTGCTCATGGCCAGCGAATGAGCAGGCTGCCAGTCCTTGCCTTTCCACTCGGCCAAGGTCACTCCGGCACAAACCACTTTCAGCCGTTCTTTAAGCCTGTCATACAAGTCGGCATGGGAGGCAGGAAACGCCACGGCACATTCGCCTTCAACCTCCAGACGGAACTGCCCGCCCGCAAGAAGCCAGTCCCCCATTTCTTTCGGAACCTTCAGCGGATTCTTGCCCGGCTTCTTCCCTTTGTCTTTCCGCGGCTTCCGGCATCTTCCGGCCGGCTCTTCCGCATCCGAAGTCTTTCTCAGAACAGCCATAAACAGGCCTTCTCCCGCCGTCTTGTGCGGGAAAAAGCGATAGACCGGAAACTCTCCTCCGGCCAGGTTTGCGGTTATATTCCAGTCCGGATCAACGCCAACGGGAAGCACCTCCGCTCCCAGCTCACCGGCTATCCACGCCACATTGTCTTCGTTCTCTTCCCGGTTAAACGTGCAAGTGCTGTAAATCAGCAGACCGCCTTCCTTCAGGCATGGCCAGACAGCCGACAAGATATCGCGCTGACGCTGCCAGCAAAGAGCCACATTTCCCGTGCTCCACTCTGAAACGGCCGTTTCGTCTTTCCGGAACATCCCCTCGCCGGAACAAGGGACATCCGTCAGAATCACATCAAACACAGGACCCAGTTCCGTAAAGTCTTCGGGAGCATTATTGGTCACCACCACCTCCGGACTTCCCCATTTGGTCAGATTCTCCGCCAGCACCTGCGCCCTCGCACGGACAATCTCGTTGGCTACAAGCAGGCTCCCTTCAGGCAATGCACTCCGGGCTAAGGTTGATTTGCCTCCCGGAGCGGCACACAGGTCGAGCATAACAGCCTCCGATGTCACGTATTCGCCGAGCACCTTGTCGAGAAACATCGAAGCCGCTTCCTGCACATAATAGCATCCTGCATGCAACAACGGGTCAAAAGTAAAGGCCGGACGCGAAGGCAGATAATATCCGTCCCTGCACCAGGGCACAGGCAGAGCATCGGCAAGCGCTCCACCGTATTTTTTCCGGTTGACACGAATGCTCACCGACGGTTCTCCGGCAAGCGCCGCTTCAAGTTTCTTCCACTCCTCATCGCCCAACAGCAGCCGGGTACGCTCTACAAATTCCAAAGGAAAGTCCATCTTTTTGTCACAATTAGTTGAGAAGATAAAAACAGTTCACACACATAAGGTCATTCCATACCAAACGCATCAGGATAATGCACCATGCCATGTATGCCATCCAGTCCCCCCGCCTTCAGCTCCATCGCCATGCAACATGCGTCAGGAGCGTCAAACGGAAATCTGATTCCGAACATGGAAGCTCTTCCGTAACCGAATCTCGGGTAATAGTCTTCATGCCCAAGAAGCAGCACGGCACCATATCCCAGTTCCAAAGCCCTCTTGTGGGCTTCGCGAAGGAGCATCCCTCCTATTCCTTTCCGCTGGTATGCCGGCAACACAGACAACGGGGCGACAGACAGCACCGTATGGACATCGCTGCCAGACACCACCTTCACTTCCGACAATAAGACATGACCTGCAATCTTACCGTCCGTTTCCGCCACCAAAGACAGTTGCGGAATGTATGCATCCGACCGGCGAAGCCGTTCAACCAGCAGATGTTCCGTACGGTCACTTTCTTCCACTCCCTGAAATGCAAGTCTTACGACCTCCTGCACCTGCCTGAAATCCTCTTCCGTTTCCTGCCGGATCATAATTACACCGTCCATCGTCTTTTTTCGGACAAAGATAACTATTTTCAAGAAATAAAGATGTTTCAGAATGCCGATATGCTCTTATACCGGTATTCTGAAACATTTCTTTGACCTATTAACTAATATTCAAGCCATTTCCGGAAAGGATATCATTCCGTGATTTCAATGCACTCCCCCGGTTTCATTGCTTTCTTCTCCACCCGACTGGTAAACGGATTCAATATTTTAAGCGTACCACCCTTCTCTGAACGAACTGTTATACGTTCTACATTACCCCCCTTCATACTGGCACTGACTAAAAAAGCTCCCATCGCACGCATATCCTTGAAAGAAGCATCCTGCCAATACTCAGGCACAGCAGGAAATACGCGTATCACTCCCGTATGGCTTTGCAGAAGCATCTCCTGAATGGCAGATGCGCAAGCAAAGTTTCCTTCCAGCGTAAAGGGCCGGTACGTGAACCCGGAATAACCTTTTTTCAACTGATCCCCGTTGAGATGGAAACTGTTGGGCGAACAGAAAGCCTTAATAAAAATATGCAGCGAACGGGCAGCTGCGTCGCCATCCAGCACACGTGCCTGCATGTTGGCCAGCCAACTGTATGAATAGCCTACCCAACCTCGTGTTCCCATTTCTTCATAGTGATGGATAGAACGTCTGACAAGTCTTTCCACTTCCTTCCCCTGCGAAACGTCCAGCAAACCGAGCGGATGTATGGCCAACAGATGCGACAAGTGGCGGTGCGTATATTGCAACGGATAACCAGGAGCAATGCACAGACCGGTAGCATCGGAAGCAAAATCCGGCCACTCGCTCTCCAAATCTTTCCAGTGCGCTGCTTCTTCATCCAATCCCAAAGCTTCCGCCATCTCCCGCGCCGCACGAAGCGTAAAGCGAATACATGCCAAATCGAAATTAGTCGTTTCCTTGAACCACGCATCCAAACTGTTGTCATTGATTTCCGGAGAACTGGAAAGAGGCAGTCTGCGTTTCCCGTCAGCACCTTTTATGGAAATTTGCTCAAAATAGCGGGCAGCCTCTTTAACCCAAGGATATGCTCTGTCTTTCAAGAAATCCTGATCTGCAGAATATTTCCACTGAAGATAAAAATGATGTGCCAGCCAGCCGGAAGCTGCAGGCTGATGCGAGTATGGATTCCAGCCGCCGAGATTCTTACCGTCCAGCGTTGAGATACAAGGCACATTCAGCCCGTCTACTCCAAAGAACTGACGAGTGTATGCTTCGCTGTTGTCTTTAATGCGCCACAGCCAATCGGTAAACACAGCCGATTCCTCCAGATGGTTCGATGCATATCCGGGCCAGTAGCTCAGCTGGGTATTCAAATCGTTATGGAAATCTCCTCTCCAGGGAGGCGTCTGCCCGTTGTCAGCAGTCCAAACGGCCTGCAGACAGATAGGGGGCGCATCCTTGCGTGATGCCGCACCGAATTTGTACATTTCCAAATACCACTGCCGTTCCAGAACCTTGTCCGGCAAGTCTATCCGGCACTGTTCCCAATATTTTTTCCACCACTCAACGTGCTCTTGCAATGCAGAACGGAAGTCTTTCGTATAAGCGTCCATCATCTTGCCTGCGGCAGTCTGTTCGCTATACCATGTACCTTGTGTAGTAAGACAATAAACGCCCTCCAGCGAATGAGCATCCGGACAAGTCCAGCGTATGTCCACTTCATACTTCACATCGCCATATGCCTTCTGCGTATAAGTGATGCGATTCCCTTTGCGCACAGTCCTGCCCGGCTTGTAGCCCAAACGAGCCAGTGCATTCGAGGCAACCTTGCTTCCTTCCGGCGCCTCGAAAGCAGGAGCCTGCCAGTTCAATTCCAGCTTTCCGGGCAGATTGGTAAAGCGGAAATGTCCCGTCCTGTCTGTAGCGCTGGTAAAGAACTGCCCTGCAACCCCATTCTTCCAAACAATTGTACATACGGCTGTACGCACGTCAAGGTCTACACTCGCAACTTCCCCCAAGGCTTTCACGGGAAACTCGATGGCTCCTGCCGGAATCTTCGTGGGAGCGATATCCCGGCTGGTACGCGCATCAATCATTTCATAAACAGGCTTCAGATCTTTCTTCTCCACCGCATCGCAGATAAATTTATAGGAATAGTCCGGCCCGCTGAATTCCTTTACAGGCCTCAAATCCCACAAATCCGCACGATCCAGTGCAAGACGCAGGTTCTCTCCCTTTTGCCATATCAGGGTTCCCATGATGCCATTGCCCAAAGGTATACCCTCGTCCCACACCGTGGGAATATGGTCAAAGTGCAGTCCGTATACATCCGGCGAGCAGCACTCCCAGGTTGCCTGACAATCGTCCTGCAAATATTCACTTCCCACTTTTTTCAGACTGAAAAAACGTATTTGCGGATAGTTGGCTGCACCAATCTCCTGCGCCTGGTCAACAAGTCCGTTTGCCGGAGTCCATTCCATGTTAGACTGTCCGCTGCAAAGCCATACCTCTCCCAGCATGACATCTTCCAGCATAATCCCTTCAGCCTCACGTTTCGGCTGGAAAACGCGAAGCGTATACGGTCCTCCATAATGCGCTGTCTTAACCTTCGCCATCCAGCGGCCATCATCTCCCACGCGGGCTGAAACCGTATCCTTTGAAGACCAGCTTCCAACAATACAAACCTTAGAGCCAGCTTCTCCCCAGCCCCACACCGGCACAGAATCCTGCTGCTGCAAAACAACATGATCCGAGAAGAGTGCAGGCAATGAAATCCGTGTATGCGACTGTGCCTTTACCGTCAAGCCGCTCCCAATGCCCAATGCAATCAATAAAAACAAATGTTTCATGGTATATATAAATCTGTCATTACAAAACGTCAGAAGGTTTGTCCTTAAGCTAGAGATACATATCTTCAGCCTAAAGATATACATTTCTAAACTGAAGATACATATCTCCAGACTAAAAAGATGCAGAATTTAACAGAACAACAATCCCGGTCTAACAATATCTGATCGATTCGTCAGACCGGACACTCACAAACGGAATGCCGGAGTTCTTTTTTGAAGTTCACGTCAAACAATCGCTAACTCTTTGATAAAAATAGCTGTTATCTGAAAACATCGCGGCAGATTGCGTCCAAATATACATACCTGTACGTATCAGATTCGCTTTTTAGCTTTTTCTTTCATTTTTCATAAAACAAGGCATGAAACGAACAAAGACTTTACTGCGCGGAAAGTCCGGCTCCATCTTTCACTCCGCAACCATCTTTTACACAGGTTATTAACATTAATACAGCACACAATATATCCCCTCATTAGACAGATATGTATCCTTATGCCAAAGCATAAAAGAGCAAGGGACAGACAAATCAATGCGCCAACGGCATTCAATCTACTGCCAACAGATTATACAATCGATGCAAAAAAATCTCCCACTTGCATGATGCTTGTGGGAGATTCTTCGCGGCTCAACATGTCAGCACCCGAAGTGCATAACCGTGTCGCCAAAATCTAACCAGACCAAATGTCTGCATTTGAATGGTTCTCGGACAGCCAGAAAAGAATCTGTCAGCCCGGCTGTTACCGCTTCTTGCACTCAATGCGTGTTCCGTCTGCCTGTACGGCATATACTTTTGCGCCGTCCAGCGCAACAGACGAGGGCACATCAAATGTCAGGAAGTTGGAGAAGTAGAGCAGTTCGCTGCTTGGCGACTGGCGTATCTCAAAGGCTACGGCCTCATCGCCGTCAGTGATGCTGATACGGTTGCCCGAGCGCGTATAGCTCACCTCCTTCGTGATTTTCGTCCCTTCGCCTTTAAACTGCGTGTAATATCCTACATCGCCCACCTGATAGCTTTCGATGCCCACATCGCCGTTCTTGCGGTCTTCCAGGTAATAGAAAGCATGTTTGGGCGCGGGGAACTGCTTCATGTATTGCTTGGCAGATTCAATCATGGATTCAGTCACCACGTAGTTCCACGTGCCGTACTGCTCGATGGTAGTATTTACCGGCTCGAAGAAGCCCCACATCTCGAAAAAGTCCGTGAGGTTTTCCTTTGCTGCCTGACAAGCTTTCATGGCAAACTTCAGCTGTCCGGCTCCCGGATCGCTCTCCACGATACGGTCTTCGCGCAGCAGTTTGAACAGCGTGGGCCAGAAGTCGGGCTTGTGGCCGCAACGATGATAATAGTTCCACAACTGCCAGTTCATACGCATGTGCAGCTCTGCGTCCTCGTTCTGGTGGGTTGCACTGCCCATGTTATACCAGCCTTGGCGGTTGATGCAGCGAGCGGTGGCAAGGGCGCTCAGTTCCTCGCCGCGCGAACAGTACTTGCCTAGCTTATAAAGGATGTAGTTGGAGAACAAATTGTTGGAAGACTCGGTTGAACTTGGCCAGTTGATGGCTTTCTGGTGTACGTGCCCTATTTCGTGGGCAGGACCCCAGGCGTTGTCTTTGGCGGCCATCACATTGTCCTTCAGCAGAATGTTGTTCAGGTACGTGTAGACGAAAGCCACGCGGTAGTCCGAAGCCCACATGTAGCTGCCTTCGGGCGAGATGGCAAAGATGTGGTTGTTGACCTGAGAGGGACGTACATCTTCGATACCCATCAGTTCCTGCTGCCAGCCGATGATGTCATCCCACAGGTTGATGGCAGAGAGGATATCATAGGGTACAGCCTGCTGCATCTGCACGCGATGGAAGTAGAACATGATACGTTCGCCGCGCACACAGAAATACTTGTAGTTTGCTTTCTTTATCAGTTCTGCATACTTGTCGTTCGTCTGGTGAGTGGCCAGATCGAAGAAGCCGCTCACGACGCCGCTGCCAGGCGGAATATGGATGGTTATCGGCTGGGCATTAGGATCGAGCAAATTGGCGGTGTACATGACGAACAGCATGCCCCGCTGACTGAATCCTATCTTGTTCACGCCTTCTTCCAGGAAACGCATTTCGCCCGAGGCTGCCGTCTGCACGTAGCTTGTGGTACCATCGTTCACTGTTTCTTCACCGATGCACTGTATGCTGATTGACTGTCCGTGCGTATCGCCCACCAGTACAATAACCGAATCGCCCGGCTCCACATAGATGCCGGTAGGATTGTCCAGATTGCTGTACCGCTTGGTCATCAGAGTCTGTGCCCATTCTTCCACGTTGCTGTAGGGTTGGTATGCCTGCACACGGAATTCCTTTTCCCACGGGTCGTATGTGCCTCTGCGCAGTTGTGTGGCAAGACTTGCAAAATATCCCGGCAGAGCCTGTATCTGTGCGTCGGTGGCATCGTCCTTCACTTCCGTACAGGTAATGTCGGTAAACACTTCCAGCAGTTGACGCTCCAGTTTGTTGTCCGGATTCTTCTGGAAGAACTGCATTTCCGAACAGCTCACGAAATCGCCCAGCCCGGACTTGACGGAGAATTTGATTTTAGTGACCTTGCTGTACGCAGGAGAGAAAGTGACGCGACTTGCCGCATTCTGCATCTTGAAATCGTACGAACCTTGCAGTTTATAGTCGGGATTATCTTCTGTAGCCACATAGATATCTACTTCGCCGAAGTTGCCGTTGCCGCTCCGCGTGTTGTATACGATGTAGTCGATGTCTGGCTTCTGGTTGAAGAAGTACTCCAGCGTCACGGGGAAGTCGGCCGACTGACTCCAAACGGAATGGTAATGGTTTTCGTTTATCAGTCCGTCGCAGCTGTACTTTATCTCGTAGCCCGTCTGCTGTTCGCTGGCCTGTGCTCCCGTGGGGAGTATCAGCACGTCGCCTTCCACTTCCACGTCGTCCACGCCTGATGTTTTTGCTTCCTGCGTCACCGTGCAGACAGCCGTCACTGCGGGATCTTCGGTATAGGTATAAGTCAGCGTTACCGCACGCTCTTCGTACGTAGGATTGGCATCCACCGTGTAATTATATACCTTATCGGTCAGGGCACGCGTAAGAACTTCGCGCATCCAGGTACATTCAGCAGGCAGATCTACGGTGTATTCGATATTCGATGTCACCGTGATGTTCAGTTCACCACCATCAGCAGAGATTGTGGGTTTTTCATTTTTCAACAGGATAGCAGGACCATAACCCAGTTGGCGCACCTGTATCGTATAGCTTTCCACACCGGAGGTCACGCTGACAGTTGCCGTGCGCACATCCGGTTCTTCGCTTGCGCGCACAGAAATCAGTATGGCCGACGAGGTCGAAGAGGGTTGCTCCTGCGATACGAGGCACCAGGTTTCATCAGACGAAGCGACACTCCACTGCGAGAGTCCCAGATTGGTATTGACAGGGATGGAAACATACGATGCTCCCTGCTCAAAATCCTGCTGCAAGTATTGTTCGCCGATGCTGAATACCGGAGTTTCGCTGCCCCTGCCTTCATCATCGCTACAGGCAGCCAAAACGAAAGCTGTGCAGATGATGCAGATAGACAAAAAGATGATTCTTTTCATTGGGGTGAAGTAATTAATTAATAAATAGTAGGCAAAGGTACATGTTTGCTTAGGATATAAAAAGCAAACAGGACATGAAGAAAATATCCGGGAACGCCAGAGTATCGTTCCCGGAATAAAGTTTGAGCAGCTTTTTATTTGCCGCACATGGAGAATTCACTCCATACGAAGTACGCACTGCCTGTTGCATTGACAACATTTGTGAAGCGTACGTGCGAAATGCTTTCGCCGCAATCTATCCGTGGTGAAGTCCATGACATGGCACCGCCAGTAGGCAGACCGTCTGCAGCGTTTGTAAAGCGTTCTACCTCAGTCCACTGTTCGCCATCGGCACTTACGCTTACATACAGTTCGGCAGGAGCGGCATTTCCGTTGCTATTCCGCGTAGTGTAAGTGAAAGAAAGCGTGCTGATAGGCTCGTTCAGGTCTACCTGCAGGTAGTGCTCGTCCGTTGTAGTTTCACTCCAGGTTGAGTGGAAGTAAGATGCTACATTGCCGTCCAGCAAGTTCGCCAATGACCCTTCCGATGGTTCCACATGGTTGCTGGAAAGCATGTCGGCTGTGAGCGCGATTTCCGGCAAAGTGTATGTAATGCCAATCAGAGCCACACCGGTTTCTTCGTCCAATCGGAAATTGGAATCGGATGGATTGGCGAGGCGCACCGGAATCATATAATCACCATATTCCAAATTTTCTTTATTGACCGTAATGCTGAACGCAGCGGAAGTCTCTCCGTCTCCAAACGATACGCTGTTGTCCATCGTATAGTTTGCCGCATCCAGCAACTTATAGTTTGTGCCGTTTTCCTGATTGTAAGCATCCAGCAAAGCGGGGTCGAGTGTGAGTTCACATTGCAGTCCGCCTTCATTTCCTACAGGTATTGTAAGGTTGTAAGAAAGTTCAGCTGTCGAAACCCCGTCATCATTCAGTACGGTGGAAGCGAATCCCGGCTGCACGAAAGCAATATGCGGATATTGGGGGATTACCTGCAGGAACACATACTTTTTCTCGCTGTTGATGGAGTCCGTTCCATTGGTCAGCTCAAAAGGTATGACGTAAACGCCGTCTGTTCCGATACTGGTTCCCATGGCATCGGGCAGCAATTCAACGGGCACTTCTTTATACAAGTCGGCAGAGCCAAACTGCAAGGTAGTGTTTTCAAAATGGTAGCATGAAGCCGGATATGCCTGGTAATTATACCCGTGCCTCGTGTTATAGGCCTGCAGGGAAGCCGCGCTCATAATATTTACATCTACAGAAGACGTAGCTCCAAGATCTGACCCTGATTTGTTCACTATCAGCGTATAGTTGGCGTTCTCGCCCGTGATATAGGTTGGCAGGGCAATTTCTCCGCTGTTCCGGAAATAGAGGATGGTACTGAAGTCGCTCAGGAACTCATCCTTGTTGTCTTCGCACGCCGTAGGTACAATCAGAAGGCCGGCGGCAAGTGCTGTTAATAATATATTCTTCTTCATGAATAGTCATTTTTATAAGGTTTGCATTACCATCCGTAATTCTGTACAAGCAAGCGGTTACGGTCCAGTTCGCGTTGCGAGAACGGATAGAGATAATGGTTGTTGTTGAAGACGCGGGTCTCGAACACCGTGCGTTGCCAGAATTCCTCAGGCGTATTGGTTGAACCTCCGGCAGTAGCATTGGTATTCATGCCATACATGGGCCCTCCGTCAGTTTCGGGGGCAATCATCCATGTGCGCGTGTCGAAGTAGCGATGGCGTTCGAAAGCCAGTTCCACACGGCGTTCCTTGCGGCAGAGATCAATAAGCTGTGCAGTGCTCGCATTGGGATAAACATCGGTGATGGGATCCAGTCCGGCACGGTCACGCAAGTCAGCCCAAACTTCCATAGCCAGATCTTCGTAGCCGGAAGGCAGAGCTACACCGCGGTTCTTGCACTCCAGCACGGATTCGATGAAGTTCAGATAAATTTCGCCCAGACGGAATACCGGGAAGGTGATGTTGCCCCAATTGCCCTGCGTGCTGTTCAACGTATGGTCGTAAAAGCGATTCACCAGATAACCTGACTTTGGATAGTCGTGACTTTGGTTGCCGTTTCCACCGCTGGCAAAGGAGATGGGACCATAAGAACTGCTTCCAGCCAGCCAATAGTTACCGCCAAAGAACACAGTGACGTAGAAGCGCGGTTCGCGGTCCTTGTACATATTGGGAGCAGTGACATCGTAGTTGCCAATAAGACTCCATCCGGAGCTTGGATAATTCCAAGTGGAAAGTTCCAATTCGGCTGCAACATTGTAGCCCGAAGCCGGGTCAGCAATCGGAGTACCGTCTGACTCATAGCCGGTAATAGGATAAATTCCCGTTTTCATGGCGTAGGCGTCAACCTGTTGCTGCGTGGGGCCAACACCACCGTATCCACTGACACCAGCCGGCACTGTGTTTATACCCCAATAGTAACGATTGTTATATCGGTTTGTCCAGATCAGCTCACTGTTCCAGGTCACATTGGTTATGCCATAATAGTCTTCGTAGGGGTTATCGTTGCCTGCGCGGTACAGACTATAGCCAAGATCCATCACCGCTTTGGCAGCATCGGCAGCTTTCAGCCACTTGTTGGCCTCGTAGGTCTGCGGGAAGAGGTTCTGACCCGACTGCTCAGGGAAGTCCGGTGTTTCAGGATTGCGCAAGTCGCGATACAGCGTGTTGCCGTTGAACAGGTCGCGTGCTGAGTAGAGCAGCAGGCGTGAAATTACAGCCCGGCACGTACCTTTGGTAGCAAGCCCGTATTCGGTTTCTCCGTATTGAAGCTGCACAGCGTCGGCTTTGTCACATTCGGTCATTTCGCTTACCACATAGTCCACACATTGTTCCCACGTGTTGCGCGGACGGTAGAGTTCCTCTGTACTGGCGGTAAAGTCAAGCAGTTCATCACCCACCAGGAACACGGGACCGTAATCACACATCATCAGGAAGTAGTAGTAGGCACGGGCAAAGCGTGCCTGCCAATACCATTTGTCAAGCTCTGCCTTCGTCACGTCGGGGTCAGTACAGTTGTACACGTTCTGCATGAAGATGTTGCACTCGCGGATACCCTGATAATAGCTGTCCATCTTGTAGTAGGGCACGGTAGAAGCATTCCACGTGCCGAAGTTGATATAACGGTAGGCGCGGTCGTAAGTGATGGTACACTCGTCCGAAGCCCCAAGATATGGATCAGAATCGCCAATGAAAGAACCGTCAAAGTTAGGCAGGAACGACATGCAGTTCAGCCAGTACTGACGCACGTAGTTGCGCGACAGCCAAATTTCATCAAAAGTAAGGTTTTCATCCTCCTGTCTGTCCAGGAAGTCTTCGCACGAGGTGCAAAGCAGTGTGCCTGCGGCGAAGCAACCCATGGTGAAGTATTTAATCAGATTTTTCATGTCTTTAATTCGTATGTTGGTGTTAGAAATTAGCATTGAAACCGATGGAGAATGTGCGGTTAAGCGGATAACCCGAACCGTCGGATGTTCCCTTTTCGGGATCCCACAATTTGAAAGGACTGAAGCAAAGCAGGTTGTTGCCGGAGATGTAGAAGCGCAGCGACTTGATGAACGACTTCTGCAGGATATGCTGCGGCAGCGAATAACCGATTTCCATGCTCTTCAGACGCAGGAAAGAACCATCGCGCAACCACCACGTAGAAGCGCGGTTGTTGTTGGTAGAGCCTGCGCCTCCACTTCCTGCGCTAAGACGCGGATAGGTAACGCCAGCGTTCTGTTCGGCAGTATTGGTAGACATCCATACGTTGCCATACACGTCCTCATTGATGGCAGCACGTTCCATGTTGCCCGTTGAGAACGGCGAGCGGATGCTGCTGCCCGAAAGGAAGAAGCTGGTGCGTGCTACGCCCTGAAAGAAGAGATTGAAGTCCCAACCTTTCCACTGCGCGGTTGCACCGAAGCCATAGGTTATTTCCGGCAGGTTGGTGTAGCCGATGGCTACAGCATCCTGTTCGTCTACAATGCCATCACCGTTTACGTCCTGATACTTGATATCTCCCACACGGTATTCACCAAAGTTCTGTACCGGACTATTGGCGATTTCTTCTTCGCTTTCAAACAAACCAAGGGCTATCAGTCCGAACGGCTGCGTAGAACCGCCTGAGCCAAAAGGCTTGCCGATACGGTTCTGGTATCTGTATTCCCGATCGGGTTCATCATTGTTGATGAGTTTGTTGCGGTTGAAAGTAAAGTTACCGCGTGCGGTAATAAACAAATCGTCATTCACTTTATGCATGTATTCGACGGTAGCATCGAAACCTTGGTTCAGGGTTTCACCGATGTTCACGTAAGGAACGGTAGATACACCTACGATAGCAGGCAATCCGGCACGTTTCAGGAAAATTCCCTGGCGTTCTTCACGGAAGTAGTCAGCCTGCACGCGCACCTTGTTGAACAGCGAGAATTCCACACCCGCATTCAGTTTCAGGGCCTCTTCCCACGAAGCCTCCAGGTTTTCCACTTCGCCCACGCGGATGCCACTGCCGCCTTGGTTAGCGCTTTGTCCGTAGTACCAGCTGCCGCCAGTCACAATCGTAGGCTCATAAACCCAACGGCGGGTACCGCCGATATCATCGTTACCAACCTTTCCGTAAGAAGCTTTCCACTTCAGCATGTCAATCACCTTGGTAGCGGGTTCAAACCATTTTTCACTGGACATCATCCATCCCAAAGCCACGGCAGGGAAGAAACCGAAACGGTGGCCGCGCGCAAAGTTCTCGGAGCCGTTGTAACCCATGTTCACTTCAAGGAAGTAAGTATCGCGGAAAGCGTAAGTCAGACGGCCCGCGATACCCTGGTCCTTGTAGGGCAGCGATGCTGATGAACTGCCCGCCTGCGTATCGGTATAAATCTTATGGTTGTACAAGAACAGGGCTCCCACGCGGTGCTCGCCGAACAGACGGTTGTAGGTCAGCGATCCTTCCACATAGCGGGTCATGGTACCACTGCGGCCTATGCCGTAGGTCAGCGTTTCGTCACCCGTATGCACGGGTTCCCATATGCCGTCCCCGTTTTCATCGTCATAAATCAAGCTCCCGTCTTCAGCACGTCCGCGCGCATGATAGAAGGTCGGCGACTTGGAACGGCGTTGCAAAGTGGTGTTCCATGCGTCCCATGAGAACTTGATATTGGCGGTCAAACCTTTCAGCGGCTCCCACAAGGCACCGATGTCTTGGGTTACGCCGATGAGCGACTGGGCGGAGTTCCAGAATTGCTCGCGGTAGCCTGAGTGTACCAGCATATTCCACGGGTTATAACCCGAGTCGGTTGAGGGACCGGACAGGCGGCCGTCGGAATATTCCACAGGGAAAGCGTTAGGCGAGGTCATGAAAAGATACGACCAGATATCAGAGTCAGTGTCGCCAAAGCCCGGACCGAACGACTTCTCATAGATGTTTGCCAGATTCAGGTTGATAACCGTACTCTTGGTCAGGTTCAGGTCCACATTGGCGCGGAAATTGAACTTGTTGTAACGGATAGACGAGTCGTAGCCGTAAATGTTGCCCGCATTTTTGTAGATGGAGCTTTCGTTATAGAACGAGCCGGCAACGTAGTAACGCACAATGTCGCTACCACCCGTAATATTCAGGTTAACACGCTGGTTGGCAGCCATATTATTAAACATGGTGTCAAACCAGTCCACATTGGGATACAAATCGGGATCTGCTCCCGAGCGATACATTTCAATGTCTTCGGCCGAGTAGTAATTGGTACTGTAGGCTTCGTTGTAGAGTTCCGCCCACTGTGCCGAATTAACCATCTTAGGCTTCTTGGTAGGCTGTGTAAAGCCGAACTCCGTACGTACGTTTACTTGCGGCTTGCCCACCGCTCCTTTTTTGGTGGTAATCAAAATAACACCGTTGGCACCGCGCACACCGTAAACGGCTGAGGCTGATGCATCCTTCAGGATGGAGAACGAAGCGATGTCTTCCGTGTCTACCAGGTCGAGGTCGCGCTCAACACCGTCCACCAATACCAGTGGAGAAGTATTGCCGGTAAACGAAGATACACCTCGGATGTAAAAATCGGCTGCACTGTTCTTGCCCGGCTCACCCGAACGGCTCATGGCGACAATACCTGAAAGCTGTCCAGCCAAAGCTGTAGAGAGGTTGGATGTGGGCACAATCAATTTCGTCACGTCCAGTGTAGAGATGGCTCCCACGACGCTTTCCTTGCGCTGGCTGCCATAGCCCACAACGACGACTTCGTCCAGCACCTCGTTGTCTGGCTGCAAAGTCACATTGATATTGCTCTGGCCTACCAGTGCTACCTCTTGTGTCTTGTAGCCGATGTACGAGAATTCGAGCACGCCTCCCAATCCTTCGATTGCGATGGAGAACTTACCGTCGGTATCGGTAATGGTTCCTGTCGTACTGTTGCGCAGATAAACAGTGGCGCCGACAGCCGGTTCATTGGTGTCGCCGGTTACCACGGTTCCGGTGATGGTGCGCTTGGTTTGTTGCTGCTCTACGCCTGCAACCGTTTCGCTTTCGCTGTCGCCCGTTCCTGTAACAGCCCGCAACGTGGTGGGCGAAAGAAGCAACGACAAAACAATACACGCTGCCATGTACTGTTTACTACGTAAGAATCGTTTCATTAGTTCATTGTTTTAGGGTTAGACAATAGTTTTATATTGGTTTGTTTATTTCCAACGGGACGAGCGGAACTGTCCTTTTCCCGCCGCCCGGGTTGTTACAATCGGTCTTGCCTGCCCGGGAACTTTTGCTGGCACTTGTCTCCCGAACAGACCTCCAATTACTACCAGAATTGGTGTCGGATAATGACAGGTACTCTATTTCCCATGGTTCTCTAGCAAATATGGTTATCCGCGCGACATAGACATTTGTCCTTGCCTTTCTGCCTGCGCTTTTTTATAGCAACTCTTTCTTGATGAATGCCCGCAATCAGGCCTACTGTTTGGCAGTCGGTTCCAGCGGGAATGAAACCCGGTTCCATATACTCGATGAAACCCAACATACCCTTTCTACAAAATTTCACTGGCTCTTTACGACATTCATTCTTTTACTTCTGCTTTTCAATTCATTTGCCAACCATGCGGGATTTTTACAGAAATTTGCGGCTCGTGAAAGCAACTGACAGCCGAAGGTGTTGTGCTTATCTGGCCTTCATAATGTCCGTGTTACCTTTGCACTATGAATGATGGCAATCATAGTATTGATTTGCATTTGATAAAAGTCTATAGGCTCTTCACCTATTTTTTGTCATTTTCTACTTTTCTACAAATATACGCAAATTTTATACACTACAAAAGATTTCTATAAAATAATTTTTATCTTTGTGTGAACTTGATATAAGAAACATAATTATTTCTCTGAAAATCAGAAATGTAAAAATAGAAGTGTCAAACTTACAATGACAAATATAACATTTAAGTGATTATCATTATATCCCAGAAACTAAAACCTTGTTTAAATTTTGAATTTTGAAAGTTGAAAAGTGTTTCTTCTTTTATAAAAAAGACTATTTTTAAGTTACCATACCTAAAACAATTATGTATTCAATGGATTCCGGAAAAACATGGAGCAAACCACGGAAGACGAACGGCCATATACAACCAACATATGCTAAGTAGATGTTGAGAATCAGCCTATAAAAATCTGTGTTTCTGATCATATCATTTAATTTTTGCACACTTGCTTAATTTCCCAAAGACTCCAGCTGTCAGCCTTCGGATTCTTTTGCAATAAATCCTACAGATGCTTATCTTTGCACAGAAAAAAACAGGAAACATGGAAACAAATAGCATGAAAGGAGTCAATACATTGCGCTATTCAGACATCTTTCTGGCAATGTACTTCGACAATGGCAGAAGCTGCCTGCACCGCAACCATTCGCATGTGCTGGTCTATATGTATTCCGGAGAACTGGAAATAAAGGAGCGCGGCCAAACAACCAAACTGCACAAAGGGGACTGTGCTTTCATCCGCAAAGACTTCAGCGTGCAACTGATCAAGCAGGGATATAAAGGTGAACAGTTCAAGGCTATCTTTCTGATGTTCACCACCAGATTCCTCCGCAATTTCTACAGCAGGCTGAGCAAGAATAATCTTCCGGAAAATGCGCGGAGAAACGAAATCAGCCTGTACAAACTGCCCTCCAACCGTCCGGACATCGCAAGCCTGTTCGAGTCAATGACTCCCTACCTTGATTCCGGCATCCAACCCACGGACGAAGTGCTGAACCTGAAAATGACCGAAGGAATGTATGTACTTCTGAATACAGACCAAAACCTGTACGCATCGCTTTTTGACTTTGCCGATCCGTGGAAGATTGACATTATGGATTTCATGGAACAAAACTACATGAACGACTTCAGTCTGGAAGAAATGGCCAACTACACAGGGAGAAGCCTCGCCACATTCAAGCGCGACTTCAAAAAGGTAAGTAGCCTGACACCTCAAAAATGGATTGTCCACCGCAGGCTGGAAGCAGCATACGCACTTATACAGTCCGGCAAACAGAACATCTCTGACATTTGCTTTCATGTAGGCTTCAAGAATCTGTCGCACTTCTCGAAAGCATACAAAAGCATGTACGGTTGTTCACCGACAAACAGCCTCAATCGGCAGGCATCCATTTGTAAAACCATAAACAAAAAGCAACTTATGAATATCCAAGGACAGAACAACCAGATCACGTTTGCATTTCCGGACAGAGAAATATGCTGCCTGAATACAGAAGATACAAGAATCAGCCAATTGCTTGAAATGTCGGACATTTCCATTATCGGAAACGACAACCGCGTGCTTCTGCGTTTCGATTCGGAAGAAAGCGCAGAAGAATTGCTGACCGGCGGCGGATTTCTGCTCATAGTCAAAGGAAACAACAACCGCGTGGACATGGGAACAGTTATTGTCCGTCATTCGCCCATATTAGGAATGACGGGACTGAAACTCATCATCGGTCAGTTGCCAGGACTGGGGGCAGGCGTTTCGCGCACAGCCGACGGATGCACTGTAACAATAGGCAACAGGGTGGTTATCAATGGAGTCACACTTTATCTTCAAGAAGACGGATCACATGTCAGCATCGGTGATGACAGCCAGTTGAGCTGGGGAGTGGACATATGGTGCACAGATGCGCATACAATCACAAACCTTGACGGCATTCCCATCAACTACGCTGAAAGCATCGAAATAGGACGCCACGTATGGATAGGCAAAGATGTCAAAATCGGCAAAAACGTACGCATTGCCGACAACAGCATCGTAGGCTGGGGAAGCATTGTGACCAAACGATTCAACGAACCGAACGTGATCATCGCAGGCATTCCGGCAAAAATAGTCAAGCACGGAATAAACTGGGACCGCAAGTGCATAAACAAATATATAAAAGGCATTTAGCATATCCTTCCAACCAAAGAAAGGCTAATCCGAAGTGCGCTGGGAATGTCGTCTGCTGCCATAAGAAGAAACAAGAAGCGCTGCGGTTTCCAATAAATTGAACAGACGCAAACGCGCATGCAACAAAAAATTGCCTACCTTTGCAGAAACAAACCAACAAAAGACAAATGAAACAATACCTTGATCTTCTCCACCGCATCCGGACGGAAGGAGTGAAGAAATACGACCGCACCGGAACCGGAACACTGAGCGTGTTCGGCCACCAGATGCGGTTCAATCTGGAAGAAGGCTTTCCGCTGCTCACCACAAAAAAGTTGCATCTGAAATCCATAATCTACGAACTGCTCTGGTTCTTGCAGGGAGATACAAATGTAAAATATCTGCAGGAGCATGGAATAAGAATTTGGAATGAATGGGCAGACGAGAATGGCGATTTGGGACACATCTATGGCTATCAGTGGCGTTCATGGCCAGGATACGACGGCAAGTTCATCGACCAAATATCGGAAGCTGTAGAAACAATCAAGCATAACCCGGACTCCCGGCGCATCATTGTCAGCGCATGGAACGTGGCCGACCTGAAGAATATGAACCTGCCTCCCTGCCATGCATTGTTCCAGTTTTACGTAGCCGACGGGCGGCTCAGCCTGCAAATGTACCAGCGCAGCGCCGACACCTTTCTTGGCGTGCCGTTCAACATCGCATCGTATGCACTCCTGCTGCAGATGATGGCACAAGTGACCGGACTCAAGGCGGGTGACTTTGTCCACACGCTGGGCGACGCACACATTTATCTAAACCACCTGGAGCAGGTCGATCTGCAACTGACCCGCACTCCCCGCCCGCTCCCGACCATGAAACTGAACCCAGACATAAAGGACATTTTCAGTTTCAGATACGAAGACTTCCAGCTCGATAACTATGATCCCTGGCCTCACATCGCCGGAAAAGTATCCGTTTAAAAACAAGAAAGACATGACATTATCCATCATTGCAGCAATCAACAGGAACCGCGGCCTGGGCTTCGGGAACCAACTGCTTTACTGGCTGCCCAACGATTTGAAACGTTTCAAGGCACTGACAACCGGACACACCATCATCATGGGAAGAAAAACATTTGAATCGCTTCCCAAAGGTGCGCTGCCAAACCGCCGGAACATCGTACTGACATCGCAGAAAAAGACATTTGAAGGAACAGAGTGCTTCAGCAGCCTGCAAGAAGCATTGGACGCCTGCCGGAAAGAAGAGGAAGTATTCATCATCGGAGGCTCCAGCATCTACAGCGAAGCTATGGCATTTGCCGACAGACTTTATCTGACGGAAGTAGACGATGACCAAAAGCCCGCCGATGTCTTTTTCCCGGAAATAAAGGAAACAGACTGGAAAGAAAAAAGCAGAGAATGCCATCCGAAAGACGAAAAGCATCTCTACTCCTACAGCTTTGTCGACTACGAGCGATGCCGCCGACAATAACAGTCCGAAAAATCAGTCGTCATTCGCCAGATCCAGAATAGGCATCTGGCGCTTGATGGCTTCACGGAACGAAATGATCGTTTCAGAACGTGACAGCCCCAGCGGCTGCAGCTTATCGTGAATTATCTCCAGCAAATGATGATTGTTCTTCGCATAAATCTTAATGAACAGATCATACTGTCCGGTAGTGAAATGGCACTCCACCACTTCAGGAATCAACTTCAACGCCTCGGTCACAGAATCAAACTGCTCCGGATCTTTCAGATAAAGGCCGATATAAGCGCAGGTTTCATATCCTATTTTTTCCGGGTCGATAATGAACTCAGAACCTTTAAGGATTCCCAAATTAGTCAACTTCTGGATGCGCTGGTGAATGGCTGCTCCCGATACGTTACATGCACGCGCTACCTCCAGAAACGGAATGCGCGCATTGTCTGCTATCAATCTTAAAATTTGCTCGTCTAAACTGTCTAATTGATGATGTCCCATCTCTTCTATATTTTTATTTCGGCAAATATAAGGATTTTCCTTTAAAAATCTTCCAGACTGATAATTTTTACCGCCAGAAAGTATGAAAGTCAAGTCGCCCCAGACACGATGCAGTCCCAAAGCTCCTGATCCTCACCCCGAATATTTTTTGCAGATTCAACGGTTATTCGTACATTTGTATGCAAACGATAAAACTTAACCGTACATGAAAAGACATCTTCTCGCAGCTATCTGCATCGGTCTGTCTGCTTTCGCCGGACAGGCACAAAACTTTGACGATTATTTTGTAAATAAAACAATCAGGGCTGACTATATTTTCAGCGGAAACTCAGAAGCACAGGCTATCTGCCTTGACGAGCTCTCATCGCTTCCCCAATGGGCCGGCAGACGCCATCACCTCAGCGAACTTCCGCTGGCAGGAAACGGCGAAATCGAAATGAAAGACAAGGCAAGCGGCAAAATCATTTACCGCACATCCTTTTCAAGCCTTTTTCAGGAATGGATATGCGAAGCCGAAGCGAAAAAAGTAACCCGGGGATTTGAAAATACGTTTCTGATTCCTTTCCCTAAAAATACGGCCACCGTCACAATCAGGCTGAAAGATGTGTATCATAAGGAAACCGCATCATTGACGCACGAAATCGACCCGAAAGACATACTCATTCATCAGCGGGGCGACGAAGCTTCCATCACCCCCCACCGATACCTGCTCAAAAGCGGAAGTGAAGAAAACTGCATTGATATAGCCATTCTTGCCGAAGGATATACAAAAGAAGAAACGGAACTGTTCTACAAAGACGCACAGACCGCATGCGAGGCACTTTTCAGCCACGAACCGTTCAAGAAACTGAAGAGCCGCTTCAACGTGGTTGCCGTGTTCAGCGAATCAAAAGACAGCGGCGTGAGCATTCCAAGGCAAAACGAATGGAAGAAGACTGCGGTAAGCTCACACTTTGACACTTTCTACTCCGACCGCTACCTGACTACACGCAGCGTAAAGGCCATCCACAACTGGCTTGCCGGCATTCCGTACGAACACATCATCATTTTGGCAAACACCGATACATATGGCGGAGGCGGCATCTACAATTCATACACCCTGACCACAGCTCATCACCCGATGTTCAAACCGGTGGTCGTGCATGAGTTCGGACACAGCTTTGGAGGACTGGCCGATGAATATGCCTACGATGCCGCACCGAGCCCTCAATATCCCTACAGCATCGAACCATGGGAACAGAACATCACCACATTGGCAGACTTCGATGCAAAATGGAAAGACATGGTTGAACCCGGAACGCCTGTTCCCACGCCGGTACAAACCGACAAATCACTGATATACACCAAAGTAGGCGTATACGAAGGAGCGGGATATACGCAGAAAGGCATCTACCGCCCCACCACGGAATGCAGAATGAAAATCAATGAAGCGCCCGTATTCTGTCCCGTATGCCAGCGTGCACTGGAAAAGCTGATCCGTTTTTATACAGACAAATAACCTAAAAACTCAACCATCCGATGATTACATTTACAAAAATCAACACATCCGACAGCAACTACCCTTTTGTTGAAAACCTGCTGCACTTCTCGTTTCCGGAAGCAGAACGGAGGGACGACGAAGAACAACGCAAGAATACAGATACAAACCCCAAGTTCTCCTGCTACCTGATAACAGACGGAGATATACAGGTAGGGCTGTTCACCCTCTGGAAGCTCGACGGATTCCATTATGCGGAACACCTCGCCACTTCACCGGAAGTAAGAAACCGGGGATACGGAAAACAAATCATGGAGAAAGTCAAAGAAATCGTTCCCGACATATTGGTACTGGAGGTGGAAGAACCGGCCGACGAGATGAGCATCCGAAGAATCGGATTCTACAAACGGTGCGGGCTGCAGCTGTGCGAGAAAGATTATTTTCAGCCTCCATACAGAAAAGGAGGGGAAGGAATGCCGCTCAAACTGATGTTTTACGGAACGGACAGCATCGACAACCGGTTTGAAGACATACGGAAAGACATTTACAAAGAGGTTTACGGGGTGTAACCCCAATAAAAGAACCGCCGACGGAGGCTCCATCGGCGGTCATATTTTTTTTCAAGGCATCTTTTTTTAAATCAGAACAGTTTCGAAGGATATTCTCCTGCATCCACCAAAGCCTGGAGCTTGTCGACTACTCCCTGACGGTCGGCTGCATATGTCACGCCAAACCATTTGGAAGTTGTGTCAAGCACCTTTACGGTAGCTGTACCTTCGTTGATCAGTTTGTTCACCATCAGCGGGATGAAGTACTCGCATTTCAGGTTGCTGATGTTTTCTTTCAGGAATTCAGCAAAATAATCTTCAGAATATTTGAAGTAGTCGGGAGTAAAGCCCCACATGTTCATTGATACCGGAGTATTGTCAGGAATGCCGACCCATTCGCCCTTCTCATCCTTGTAAGAAACCACTCCGTCAACACGCATGATTTCAGTACGTTCAACAACGGTAGTCAAATGTGCATTTTCGTCCATCGCGCAGACACCGCGTGCCACCGTTCCGCTTTCAGACAATGTGTTGCCGATACGGAATCCTACCATACAGTAATCATTCTTGACACCTTCCGGGAGTTCAGACAGGTACTTGCCCAATACGGCAAAGCTGTCCCTTCCGTAAAAGTCATCTGCGTTGATAACGGCAAACGGTTCCTTGATTACATCCTTAGCCATCAATACCGCATGGTTCGTACCCCACGGCTTAACACGTCCTTCAGGACAAGTGAAACCCGCCGGCAAGTTATCCAGATCCTGGAACACTACCTCAACGGGGATATGATTCTCATACTTGCTTACAATCTTTTCACGGAAATCTTTCTCAAAGTCACGGCGAATCACAAACACAAGCTTACCGAATCCGCCACGGATTGCATCAAAAATAGAATAATCCATGATCGTTTCACCGCTTGGGCCCAGACCGTCAAGCTGCTTCAAACCGCCGTAACGGCTTCCCATACCGGCGGCCAATACAAATAAAGTTGGTTTCATAAGTGTATTAATGTTTAGTAACTGTACAAAGGTAAAAAAATAATGGCTATAAACGAATAGTTTCCCGACAAAATCTTTTTTTCAATACTTTTTTTATATATTCGCAAGAACTAACTAGAATTTTGAAAATGAAAAGGTACGTAAAATGGGGCGGAATCGTTCTGGCGAGTCCTATCCTGCTGTTTATAATCATCTGCATATTGCTCTATATTCCTCCCATACAGAACTTCATTGTCGGGAAGGCCACCCAATATGCGGCAGAGGCTACAGGAATGAACATACAGATCCGACGCATCTCTCTCTCATTTCCGCTTGACCTTGTCGTCCACGACACAAAAGTCACAGAAAACAATGACACGATTCTGAACGTCAGCAAACTGACCGTACAAATCAAATGCTCCCCCTGTTCAAGAAGCAGGTGGAAATAGACGGGATAAAGATTGAAAAGGCTGCTGTCAACACGCTCAACCTGATTGAAGGCATGCAGCTGAAAGGAAACTTGGGGGAACTCTTTCTGGACTCGCACGGAGTGAAGCTGACTCCCGAAACGGCCGTTCTGAACAACCTGAAACTGAAAGACACACAGCTTGCCATGGTACTCGCCGACACGACCGCAGCCGACACGGCTGCAGCAAGTTCGCCTCTGTACTGGAAGATCAGGCTGGAAGATATCAGCCTCGAAAACGTGTCCTTCCTCATGCAGATGCCGCTCGACACGATGGACATGGGATTCGACATAGGAAAGGCATCCCTGCGTGACGGATTCATCGACCTCCACAAGGAAGCGTACACCGCCGAAGAATTCAACCTCCAGCAAACGAAAATCACATATAACTCAGGAAACGCGCCACACGAAGACAAAGGACTGGATCCTTCGCACATCGAACTGACCGACATCAACATCGGACTGGATTCAATCTGCTATGCAGGAAACAACATACGCGCCCTCATCCGTCAGTTCGACCTGAAAGAGCGTTCCGGACTTCAGATCGTGTCAACGCAGGGCGAACTGAGAGCCGACAACCAGGCCATCCATGTGCCATCTCTGCAAATAAACACGGCAAACTCGTCGCTTGAGTTCAATGCCACGGCCGACTGGAGTGTCACGGAGCAGAACAAAGACGGAAAGCTAAGCGCCCGCCTGATGGCCGACATCGGCAAGGCCGATCTGATAAAAGCCGTTCCTGACCTTCCGCAAGAGGTAACGAACGCACTGCCTTCCGCTCCGATACAATTACGGCTCGGAATAGACGGAAGCCTGGACGAGCTGCGCCTCACCACCTGCTCAATGGGCATTCCGGGCAATTTCCGCCTGGAAGCCGACGGCGTACTGCACCATATGCTGGACAGCATAGCCAGAGAAGGGGGAATCAGTCTGACCGGGAAGTTCATCCAGATGTCATTTCTGGAAAAACTGACAGGAGGCGTCACAATTCCTTCCGGAACAATATTGAAAGGAAAAGCTGAACTGAAAGGAAATGCTTTGTCTGCCGATACCCGAATCGAACAAGAAGAAGGTCTGCTGGAGCTGAAAGGAAAATTCAACATGAAAAGCGAAGCTTACGCAGCTTCCATACTGGCAAACAACCTGAATATCCACAACTTCATGCCAAACGATTCAATCTTTGAGCTGACGGCGTCCGTCACAGCAGAAGGAGAAAAATTCGATTTCTTCTCGCCGGCTACCGTCATGCGGGCAAATGCGTCGCTCGACCATCTCCGGTATGGGTCGAGAGTGTTTTCAGGAATCGGACTTGACGCAGAGCTGAAACACTCGGAAGCTGCCTTGCATTTCAATGCCAAGGATAATCTCATGCACATATCTTCGGAACTGAACGCCCGGATCAACCCGAAAAGAATCAGCGCCGAAGGCACCGTCAATGTGCTCAACCTTGACTGGCACGGACTGGGCTTTACGTCTGCTCCGTTCAAAACCACTCAAGACATCGAACTGAGTGCGGCAACCGACATGAAAAAGAGCCACAGCGCGAGGGTATCCATGAAAAACATCCATCTCATAACAGACAAGAAAACATTTACAACCAAAGACCTGCATGTGGGAGGGACTACGGCGCGCGACTCCATCCACTGCTACGTGAACGCAGGCGACCTTACTTTTCTGTTCCGGAGCAAAGGAGGCATTGACGAACTTGCATCCCAGGCGCAAAACGCAATCAATATGCTGAACGCGCAATGGGAAACACGCAAATTCAACTTTGACGAGCTGAAACAGGTTCTGCCCACCGCCCAACTGCGGATTTTCGCAGGGCACGATAACCCCGTTTCAAACACGCTCGCCATCCGGAAACTGTCTTTCAACAAGCTCAGAGTCAACCTGAAAACAGATCCGCAGGCGGGACTGAACGGAAATGCTTACCTGCTCGGACTGCACACAGACAGCCTGTCGCTCGACACGATCAGGTTCAATGCGGCTCAAGAACATAACGGACTGACGTTCAAGAGTGAAGTGAAGGCTGGGGACAAGCCCTATCAGGAGGCGTTCGACATCACCCTTCAAAGCAGGGTGGATTCTACACATGCCAACGTGAACATCGGATATTTCAACGGGAAAAAAGAATGCGGGGTCGACTTAGGGATGACCGCCGGCTTGCAGAAGGAAGGCATCAGCCTGCATATCATGCCGCTTGACCCGACACTGGTCTACCGCAAATTCTTCGTTAACGAAAACAACTATATTCTTCTCAGAGATGACGGGCGGATCATGGCAAATCTGTCCATATACGACAAAGACCACACCGGCCTCAGCCTGTATTCTACGCCCGACAGCCTTGCCACACAAAATCTTACACTGGGAATTAACCGGCTGGACATTGCCGAGTTCAGACGAATCATTCCCTATATGCCCGACATCGCAGGAATCATCAACCTGGAAGCGCACTATGTGCAGACGGACCAAAGCGACCAGATTGCAGTTGAAACAAGCATCAACAATCTGGCATACAGCAAACAGGCTATGGGCAACTGGGCGTTGAGCGCAGTCTACCTGCCCAAACAATCGGGAGTGCAGAGCATCGACGGATTCATCACGAGAAACGACGAAGAGATAGCCAGCCTCAGCGGTTCCTATTATCCGGCACGAAGCAAGGAAGAAACAGACAAAATAGACGCGAAGATGGAACTGCACCATCTCCCGCTCGACATAGCAAATTCGTTTGTCCCCGGAAGAACGGCAGTGCTGAGCGGAGATCTCGACGGAGGACTGTCTGTGAAAGGAGATGTCAGCGCGCCGCTGATCAACGGAACGATCAATCTGGACAGCGTAAATGTGTTCGTGCCCCAGGCATCACTGAACCTGCGCTTTGACGACCGTCCGCTTGAGATCAAAGACAGCAAACTGATATTCAACCGGTTCAAGATATTTACAAAAGGAAAAACGCCTTTCACCATCGACGGCAATGTAAATATGGCAGACATGGCAAACATCCAAATGAACCTGAAAATGGATGCCAACAACTTTGAACTGCTCAATGCGAAAAAGACAAAAGAATCCCTCGTCTACGGCAAGCTGTATGTAGACTTCCACTCCGTGCTGAGCGGAACTCCCAACCTGATGATGATTCGGGGGAACATGAACATCCGGGGGGGAAGCGACTTTACATACATCTTGAAGGATTCGCCGCTCACCGTAGAGGACAAGCTGGGAGAAACCGTCACATTCGTCAACTTCAACGACACCGCCTCTGTCAGCCCCGAATCCCTCCAGATGATTACACTGGGAGGTATAGACATGCTCATGACGCTTCATATCGACGAAGGAGTGCAGTGCCGGGTAAACCTGGACGAGCAGGGAAGCAACTACATGAGGTTTGAGGGAGGGGGAGATCTTTCATTCCAATATACAATGGAAGGAAACATGATTCTGAGCGGACGGTACACCCTGCTGAGCGGAGAGATGAAATACGAACTCCCCATCATTCCGCTGAAAACATTCCACATAAAGGAAGGAAGCTACATCGAATGGACGGGCGACCTCATGAATCCGAACCTGAACATCAAGGCGACGGAAAGAATGAGAGCCTCCGTAGCACAGGAAGGACAGAATGCCAGAACCGTCAACTTTGACGTGGGAGTAGACATCACCAACCGGCTTGACAACCTGGGATTCACCTTCACGATCGATGCCCCGGAAGACGGAAGCGTGCAAAACGATCTTGCATCCATGTCGGCGGAAGAAAAGAACAAGCTTGCCGTAACCATGCTCGTTACGGGAATGTATATGGCCGAAGGAAATACTGCCGGAGGCGGGCTGGACGCCAACAGCGTAATGAATTCGTTCTTGCAGGATCAGATCAACAAGGTGGCAGGAAGCGCATTGAAAACCATCGACGTGAACTTCGGAATCGAACAGACCGACGACGGAGAAACGGGATCTACACGGACCGACTATAACTTTGAATTTGCCAAACGCTTCTGGAACAACCGGATAAGGGTAGTTATCGGAGGAAAGGTGTCTACGGGAAACAATGTGCAGCAACAGGACGAGTCCTTCATCGACAACATCTCGCTGGAATACCGGCTGGACGACAGCGGCACACGATATATAAAGGTATTCCACGACAAGACGTACGAGAATATACTTGACGGCGAAGTTACGGAAACAGGAGCAGGCATTGTCCTCCGCAAGAAGGTGGGAAAACTGGGCGAACTGTTCATCTTCCGGAAGAAAAGGAAAAATGACAAACCTACAAGCGCAGAAGAAAATGAAGAAACTGAATTATAAGACTCTACTGACCGGACTGATGCCGGCGCTCATTCTGGCATCCTGCTCCACAACCAAACACCTGGCCGAAGGAGAAGTGCTGTATGTCGGTACACCGACACCGAAAATCACAAACTACGAAAAGAGCAAGACCGGAGAAAGCACGCTGGAAGAGGTGATGGGGGCAATCAACGTGGCGCCGAACAACTCGTTCTTCGGAAGCCCGAAATCCCGCTGGCCGTTCCCCTTCGGGCTGTGGATATACAACCGGTTCGAAAGATACGACAAGGGAATAGGCAAATGGATTTTCAACAAACTGGCCGCCGACCCGGTCTATATCTCCACCGTAAACCCCGACACCCGAAGCAAAGTGGCCACCAACCTGCTGAAGGATTACGGATATTTCAACGGAAACGTAACCTATACGGTAGATACATTGAAAAATCCTAAAAAAGCCAAGCTGAACTATACCGTCAACTTCGGCCACGGATACCTGCTGGATTCTGTCATGTATGCCGGATTCGACGCGCGCTGCGACAGCCTGATCCAGGCAAACAAAGATGAAACAATGCTGCACAAAGACGACCCGTTCAACGTGAATACGCTGAACCAGGAAAGAGAACGGCTCGTAGAGCTGTTCAAGAACAACGGGTATTACTTTTACCGTTCCGAGTTCATCACGTTCCTCGCCGACACCATCATGAAGCCGGGATATGTCAACCTGAAAATCGCGCAGCAGCCCAACGTGCCGAAAAACGCCCTGAGAACCTATCATATAGGAAACACAACGGTCAACCTGATCGGACAGAACGGAGAACAGCCCACCGACTCGATCAAGTTCCGCCACTTCCAGGTCAACTATGCAGGGAAAAAGCCGGGCGTACGCTTCGGCGTACTGCGCAGAAGATTCCTCTACAGAAACGGCGAAATCTTTTCGCAACAGAAACAGAACTACTCCCAGCAGGCTCTGTCGCGCCTGGGCATATTCAAGTTCAACGAATTCAGATACAATCCGAAGGGCGATACAGACACGCTGGACATCACGATAAACGCCATGTTCGACTTGCCATACGACAGCGAGCTGGAACTGAACGTAAAGACCAAAAGCACGAAGCAGACAGGACCGGGAGCCGTATTCAAACTGTCTAAAAAGAACTTCAAGCGGATGGGGGCGTCGCTGAACCTGGAACTGAACGGATCGTACGAATGGCAGACCAGCTCGACGGTGGACGGAGAAAGCTCCGTGATGAACTCGTATGAACTTGGAGCGGCCCTGTCGCTGAACTTCCCGCGTCTGGTCCTCCCCTGGCAGCAGAACCGGATGAACGCTTTCCGCTTCCCCTCGCAGACCGACTTCAAGATCTATGCCAGCCAGGTGAACCGTGCGCGCTACTTCAAGATGCTCTCTTTCGGAGGAGAAGTGACTTACAACTTCCAGCGGCGGCGCGGACTGAAGCACACGGTTACGCCGGTGCATCTGGCTTTCAACATGCTGCAGAGGCGGACGGCCGAATTCAACGCCATCGCCAGCCAGAACCCGATGCTCTTCCACAGTCTGGACGACCAGTTCATCCCGTCGTTCTCTTATACGCTCACCTACGACAACACGTACAAGCAGAAGCGCAACCGCCTGTGGTGGGAAAACTCGCTGACCTCGGCAGGAAACGTAACCTCCATGATTTATGCGGCATTCGGACAGAGTTTCAAGAAACAGGAAAAGAAACTGCTCGGAAACCCGTTTGCCCAGTTCGTAAAATACTCCACAGAGTTCCGCTATCTGTTCAACATCAGCGAGAAACAGCAGATTGCCACGCGCGTGATGGGCGGTGTCATCTGGGCATACGGAAACAAGACCATCGCCCCCTACAGCGAACAGTTCTACGTGGGAGGTGCAAACAGCATCCGTGCGTTCACCATCCGTTCAATCGGACCGGGACGTTTCCGCCCGGCCTCCAGCACCAACTATTCGTATGTCGACGAAACCGGAGATATCAAGCTGGAAGCGAACATCGAATACCGTTTCCGCATGCTCTCCAACTTTTTGGGAGGGAATCTGAACGGAGCCGTTTTCCTCGATGCCGGAAACGTATGGCTGATGCGGAAAGACGAAGCCCGCCCGGGTGCGGAATTCACCCTCAACCGCTTTTTCGACAGCATAGCCACAGGCACCGGCTTCGGAATCCGCTACGACCTGTCGTTCCTTATCCTCCGCCTGGACTTCGGAATCGCGCTCCACGTGCCGTATGATACGGAGAAAAAAGGATACTACAACATCCCCAATTTCAAGGACGGCATGGGCATCCACTTTGCCATAGGCTATCCGTTCTGACCCCTGCCCTGCTGCCTGCTCCGGAATGTCCCGTTGCCTTCACCTCTTCACTCCAGTGAAGAAATCGTATCACTGGAGTGAGGAGAACGAATCGCTGGAGTGAGGAGAACGTATCACTGGAGTGAAGAGGTAGCTTTACCGGGACATATTCAAGTCTTCATGCCAGGCAAACGCGCTGTAATCCAGCACAACAGAATTCATCAGCCGAGATTCGGAATCCTTTGCGCAGGATGCGGCAGGGGCGGCATGCAGCAGGGCGGAAAAGCTGCCATGCCGCCCTCATCCACCCCCGCAGAATCCCCCGGCTCCTGCCCCGGCAACACCCCCCGCAGAAACCGTCCGGGGCGGTCCGGAGAGCCGGATGCCCGCATTTTTCCGGATGCAGTGACACCCGCGTATCCGTTCGTCCGGCAAGCAGCTCCCCGATACCTTTTGTGAATAAAAATACAACGCAAATATTTTAAGCGTTTTTACCACATAAATTTCGCATAAATAGGGATAATTATCTACCTTTGCGGTGTTTTTATTGGTTGTTAACAGAATCTTGTGGTTCCATCCCTATGCGAAACGCATGGCATTTGGCAATTTCGAGAACACTTTACGGCAGGGGAAACGCCGCCGAGCAAGCAATCAATGCGCATAGAGAAACATCATTTAAAACACTTAATATATGTTTTTTACGTTTATTGTTGTCGTTATTCTAACGGCTGTTGTATTGGTAACGGCGGCTATCTGCATAGCCAAGCTTTTAGCTCCCCGTTCATTCAACCCGCAGAAAGGCGAACCTTATGAATGTGGTATTCCCACCCGAGGACAATCATGGATTCAGTTCAAGGCGGGCTACTACCTCTTTGCCATTCTGTTTCTGATGTTCGACATCGAAACCGTATTCCTCTTTCCGTGGGCTGCTGTAGCCCAGAAGGCGGGACTCGTTGCGGTGGCGAGCGTTACAGTATTTCTTGTAATCTTAGTGCTGGGCTTGGCTTACGCCTGGCGGAAAGGAGCGTTGGAATGGAAGTAAAGAAACTTGCCCCGATACGCTCCATGAAGTATGAGGAGTTCAAAAACAACGACTACCTGGAGAGCCTGGTAAAGCAGCTCAACGATGAGGGTGCCGGAGTAATTCTTACCACAGTAGACAGGCTGATCAACTGGGGACGGAGCAACTCGGTGTGGGGACTGCTGCTCGGAACGAGCTGCTGCGCCATCGAGTTCATGGCTCTGGGCGCCGGACGCTATGACATGGCCCGCTTCGGATTCGAAGTGACCCGAAACTCTCCGCGCCAGGCCGACGTGCTCATCGTGATGGGAACCATCACCTACCGCACAGCGCCGGTGATGAAGCGTCTGTACGATCAGATGGCCGACCCGAAATACGTGGTGGCTGTGGGCGGATGCACCATCTCCGGAGGCCCGTTCATCAAATCCTACAACGTAGTGAACGGCATCGATAAGGTGATCCCCGTGGATGTGTTCATTCCGGGCTGTCCGCCGCGCCCCGAAGCATTCTTCTACGGACTTATGCAGCTGCAGCGGAAGATGAAGGTGGAACGCTTCCTGGGAGGAGTAAACCACAAGCAACCGAAAGAAGAGGCGGAAAAAGCAAACGCCGCCAACAAGGAAGGAGGTGACGAATGAAACGTGACGATGTATTGAAAACAATAAAAGGGGCTGAGGAATGTCCGGGAAACGCCGGAGTCATCAAAGTTCCCCTGGAAGTATTCCACCAGACCGCGGAAGCGCTGAGAAACGACCCGCAGAGTCCGATGGACTTTTTGCGTGACATTGTGGGCATGGACTGGGGAGAAGAAGGTCTGGGTGCCGTGTATTTCATGGAATCAACCGCCACAGGCGAACAGATTGCGCTGCGCACGGCTACAGCCGACCGCGAAACGCCGCTGCTGCCCACCGTGAGCGACTTATGGAAAACCGCACTGATAAAAGAACGCGAGGTGTACGACTTCTTCGGCATCCGCTTTACGGGACATCCCGACATGCGCCGCCTGTTCCTGCGCGAGGACTGGATCGGATGGCCGCTCCGCAAGGACTACGACATGAACTCGAATCCGCTGCGTCTGGACAACGAAATCAACGCTGACTTTACAAAAGAATACCGCCTGCGCAAGGACGGCACGCTGGAAGGCATCGACCACCGCATCTTCGGCGAAAACGATTTTGTGGTGAACATGGGCCCGCAGCACCCGTCAACACACGGCGCGCTCCGCATGCGTATCGGACTTGACGGCGAGGTGATCACCAAGGTCGACCCCGTGCTGGGATACATCCACCGCGGCATCGAAAAGATGAACGAAAGCCTCACTTATCCGCAGACGCTGGGCATGACCGACCGTCTGGACTATCTGAGCGCACACCAGAGCCGCCACGCGCTGTGCATGTGTATCGAAAAGGCAGCCGGAATCGAGGTTTCGGAACGTGTGAAGTATATCCGTACCATCATGGACGAGCTGCAACGTATCGACTCGCACCTGCTGTTCTACTCGTGTCTGGTCATGGATATGGGTGCCATGACACCGTTCTTCTACGGATTCCGCGAAAGGGAAATGATCCTCGACATCTTCGAAGAAACTACCGGCGGACGTCTGATACAGCACTACAACCTTATCGGCGGCGTGCAGGATGACATTCATCCCACTTTCTGCCAGAAAGTGAAGGAATTCATCGCCCACCTGAAGAAAGTGCTTCCCGACTATCACCGTATCTTTACCGGAAACGTCATCGCCGACACCCGTCTGAAGGGCGTGGGCATCCTGTCGAAGGAAGATGCCATCTCTCTGGGATGCACCGGAGGTACGGGACGTGCCGCAGGATGGAAGAACGATGTGCGCAAGCGTATGCCTTACGGCGTATATGACAAGGTAGACTTCAAGGAAATCACCTACGACACCTGCGACTCGTTCGCGCGCTACATGGTCCGTATGGACGAAATCGTTGAGTCGTGCCGCATCATCGAACAGCTCATCGACAACATTCCGGAAGGCGAATACCGCGTGAAGACGAAACCGATCATCAAGCTGCCCGAAGGCATATGGACCTCGGCCGTAGAAGCGAGCCGCGGAGAATTCGGCGTGATGATCGAAAGCCGAGGCGACAAGACACCGTACCGCATGCACTTCCGCTCGACGGGACTGCCGCTGGTACAGGCCATGGACACGCTCTGCCGCGGATGGAAGTTTGCCGACCTCATCGCCATCGGCGCATCGGTCGACTTCGTGATTCCGGATATCGACAGATAAGTGAAGAATGAAGAATTTAGAACGAAGAATTTAGAATAACTGAAAACCTATGAACGATTATTATAACCTGGAGTCGCTTACCTCTGCCATCCACACCGCCCTGTGCGGCGTGATGCCCGAGTGGGCGGCCCTCACGATTGAAGGCATCATTGTGGGCGTGATCATCATCCTGCTCTATGCTGCTCTGGCCGTGGTCATGATCTACATGGAACGCAAGGTGTGCGCCGCATTCCAATGCCGCCTTGGTCCGAACCGCGTAGGCGGAAAAGGCGGTCTGCTGCAGGTGCCGGCCGACGTGCTGAAGATGCTCATCAAGGAAATCTTTACTCGACATGTGGACAAATTCCTTTATGCGCTGGCACCCTCCTCGTGATCCTTGCCTCGATATTCACGTTCTCATGCCTGCCATGGCATAACGGAGGACTCATCCTGCACATGAATATCGGTATCTTCTTCGTGCTGGCGGCTTCGTCCATCGGCGTACTGGGAATCCTTCTGGCCGGATGGAGCAGTAACAGCAAGTATACCATCATGGGAGCCATACGTAGCGGCGCCATGATCATCAGCTACGAGCTTTCCATCGGAATCTCCGTACTTACCATGGTAGTGATGGCCGGAACGATGGACATCCACGAAATAGTAATGGGCCAGGCGGACGGCTGGAACCTTTTCAAAGGACATATTCCTGCCATTCTGGCATTCATCATCTACCTGATCGCCGGTAATGCCGAAGCCAACCGAGGACCGTTTGACCTTGCCGAAGCCGAACAGGAACTTACCGCCGGCTACCACACGGAATATTCCGGCATGCACTTCGGATTCTTCTACCTGGCAGAATACCTGAACCTCTTCATCACTGCCGGTATCGCCGTAACGCTCTTTCTGGGTGGATGGATGCCGCTGCACATTCCCGGACTTGACGGATTCAACGCTGTCATGGACTACATTCCCGGAGTGTATGGTTCCTCGGAAAAACGTTCGTCATCGTCTTCCTGCTGATGTGGATCCGCTGGACCTATCCCTCGCCTGCGTATCGACCAGATCCTGACGCTGGAATGGAAATACCTGATGCCGCTCTCACTGCTGGTTCTGCTGGTAATGACTTTGTGTAAAGTCACCGGATTAACATTTTAACCACCGATAAGAAAGGATTTGTAATCAAACATTATGGAAAGTTTTAACGAATATATCAAAGGATTCGGTTCGGGAGTAAAAAGTCTGCTGATCGGCATGCGTACCTCCATGAAAGTATTCTGGCAGCCTAAGGTCACAGAACAATACCCGGAAAACCGCCACACAACGCTTCATATTCCGGAACGCCATCGTGCCATGCTCGTCATGCCGCACGACAGTGAAAACCATCATCACTGCGTAGCCTGCGGTCTGTGCCAGATGGCCTGTCCGAACGGAACCATCAAAGTCACCTCGGAAACCCGCGAGGATGAAGACGGAAAAAAGAAAAAGTTTTTAGTGAAGTATGAATATAATCTGGGATCCTGCATGTTCTGCCAGCTGTGCGTAAATGCCTGTCCCCACGGAGCAATCCAGTTCACCAATGACTTCGAGAATGCAGTCTTTGAAAAGGAAAAACTCCTGCTTACACTAAACCATGAAGGTTCAACACTTGCTAAATAAAAAAGAGAGAACATGGAAATTACACTTCAAGAAATCGTATTCTACGTTGTAGCGGCAGCCATTGCGGTCTGTTCCGTATTAGCCGTCACAACCGGAAAAATCCTGCGCGCAGCCACCTACCTGCTGTTCGTACTGTTCGGCACAGGAGCCATTTACGGCATACTGGGATATACTTTCCTGGGAGCTGTACAGTTGATGGTCTATGCCGGAGGTATCGTGGTCCTGTATGTATTCTCTATTTTGCTGACACAGTCAGATAAAGATATGAAATATCGTATGAACCGCGCCAAACTGATCAGCGTACTGCTCACGACTCTTGTCGGAGCCGCTCTGGTTCTTTTCCTGGTACTTACCAACGGATTTGCCCTCAACATGATTCCGCAGGGCGTGGAACTGCCGGTACGCGAAATAGGTCTCGCCCTGACCGGTACGGGAAAATACCAGTTCATACTACCGTTCGAAGTTGTCAGTGTCTTACTGCTTGCCTGCATGATCGGCGGTATCCTGATAGCAAGAAAAGATAAATAAAAAGCTACGAATATGGAATTAGAAATACACGTAATACACTATCTGGTCATCAGTACCATCATGATGTTCTGCGGAATCTACGGATTCTTCACCCGCAAGAATCTGCTGGCCCTGCTCATCTCGGTAGAGCTTATGTTAAATGCCACGAACATCAACTTTGCAGTATTCAACCGTTACTTGTTTCCAGATCACTTAGAAGGTCATTTTTTCAGTTTGTTCGGTATCGCCATAGCAGCAGCAGAAACCGCTGTAGCCATCGCCATCATTATCAATGTATACCGGAATGTCAAACAGATACTGACTGATGACATTACCGATCTGAAAGGATAACTAAAAACAGCTATTGATTATGGAATATACAATTCTGATACTTGCACTGCCTGTACTGAGCTTCCTCATTCTGGGACTGACAGGCATGTACATGAAACATCGTACAGCGGGATGGATCGGTACGCTTTCCCTGGCAGGGGTAACCGTACTGAGTTATCTCACCGCCTTCAAATATTTTACGACGCCACGTACGGCTGAAGGAATATTCCCTACCCTGACTCCGTGGAACTTCCAGTGGCTTCCGTTTACCGAATCGCTTCATATTGATATGGGGATCCTGCTTGATCCTATTTCAGTCATGATGCTGGTGGTTATCTCCACCGTATCTTTAATGGTACATATCTATTCGTTTGGTTACATGAAGGGAGAAAAGGGATTCCAGCGCTATTATGCTTTCCTGTCCCTCTTTACCTTCTCCATGCTTGGCCTGGTGGTTGCAACAAACATCTTCCAGATGTATGTGTTCTGGGAACTGGTGGGTGTTTCTTCTTACCTGCTCATCGGATTCTACTATACCAAGCCTGAAGCCATTGCAGCCAGCAAGAAAGCATTCATCGTAACCCGCTTCGCCGACCTGGGATTCCTGATCGGTATCCTGATCTACGGTTATTACATGCAGACCTTTACCTTCACTCCGAGTGAAGAGCGCCTGATGCAGCTGGGAATGGTACTTCCGCTGGCTTTGGGACTGATGTTTGTGGGCGGTGCCGGTAAGAGCGCCATGTTCCCGCTTCACATCTGGTTGCCCGACGCTATGGAAGGCCCGACGCCGGTCAGTGCTTTGATTCATGCTGCCACCATGGTCGTTGCCGGTGTATATCTGGTTGCCCGCATGTTCCCGCTGTTCATCGGTTTTGCTCCCCATACCCTGCATCTGGTTGCTTATGTAGGAGCATTCACAGCCTTCTATGCAGCATCCGTAGCCTGTGCCCAAAGCGACATCAAGCGTGTGCTGGCTTTCTCTACCATTTCCCAGATCGGTTTTATGATGGTCGCCCTCGGTGTCTGCACCTCGGCAAATCCGCATGAAGGAGGACTGGGATATATGGCAGGAATGTTCCACCTGTTCACCCACGCCATGTTCAAGGCATTGCTCTTCCTGGGAGCCGGATGTATTATCCATGCCGTACACAGCAACGAGATGTCAACCATGGGAGGCCTGCGCAAATACATGCCTATCACGCACATCACATTCCTGATAGCGTGTCTGGCCATTGCCGGTATTCCCCCGTTCTCAGGCTTCTTCTCTAAAGATGAAATTCTGGCAGCCTGCTTCCAGTTCAGTCCGGTCATGGGATGGATAATGACCATCATCGCCGGTATGACAGCCTTCTATATGTTCCGCCTTTATTACGGTATTTTCTGGGGAACAGAGAACAAGGAACTTCATGCCGAACACGTTCCGCACGAAAGTCCGCTGGCCATGACTTTCCCGCTGATGTTCCTGGCAGCCATCACAATCGTTTGCGGATGGTTACTGCCTTTCGGACATTTTGTTTCAGCAAACGGTGAAGCATACGACATTCACCTTGACACACAGGTGGCCGCAACAAGCATCATCGTTGCAATCATTGCCATCGCCATTGCAACCTGGATGTATGCTCGCAACAGACAGCCGGTAGCAGACATGCTGGCAACCCGATTCAGCACATTGCACCGTGCTGCATACAAGCGCTTCTATATGGATGAAATCTGGTTGTTCATCACCAAGCGAATCATCTTCCGCTGTGTTTCCACTCCGCTTGCCTGGTTTGACCGCCACGTGGTAGATCAGTTCATGAACTTCATAGCCTGGGGTGCCAACGCAACAGGAGAAAGCGTACAGCCCATGCAAAGCGGAAAGATCCAGAGCTACACCATGTGGTTCCTGGGTGGAATTATAGTATTAACTGTCATGTTATTAGTATTATGAATATATTAAGTCTATTTGTTATAATTCCCCTGCTCATGTTACTGGGTCTCTGGATTGCCCGTAACGTGAATCAAATAAGGGGTGTCATGGTAACCGGCTCTTCCCCGTGCTGCTGATTCTTGCAGCCTATCTGGCCGTATCCTATATCGGACTGCGCAACGAAGGAGCCACTGCCGAGATGTTGTTTACGGACAGCGTAGTCTGGTATGCACCGCTTCACATCTGCTATTCCGTAGGAGTGGACGGTATCTCCGTAGTCATGCTGCTGCTAAGTTCCATTATTGTGTTCACAGGTACTTTTGCATCCTGGAAACTCAAGCCCCTGACAAAAGAATATTTTCTGTGGTTCACCCTGTTGAGTACAGGAGTATTCGGCTTCTTCATATCTACCGACCTGTTCACCATGTTCATGTTCTATGAAGTGGCACTGATCCCGATGTATCTGCTGATCGGAGTCTGGGGAAGCGGCAAAAAAGAATATGCAGCGATGAAACTTACCCTGATGCTGATGGGCGGATCTGCCTTCCTGCTGATCGGTATTCTTGGAATCTTCTATGGAGCAGGCGGTGAAACCATGAACATTCTGGAGATCGCCCAACTGAAAATCCCGACCGAAATGCAGCGCATCTTCTTCCCGATGACCTTTGTCGGTTTCGGCGTATTAGGTGCCTTGTTCCCCTTCCATACATGGAGCCCCGACGGTCATGCTTCAGCACCGACAGCCGTGTCCATGCTCCATGCCGGCGTACTGATGAAACTGGGAGGTTACGGATGTTTCCGCATCGCCATGTTCCTGATGCCTACCGGAGCTGCAATCTGGGGAGACTTCTTCCTGGTACTGACCACGATTTCCGTTGTATACGGGGCTTTCAGCGCTGTGGTGCAGACCGACCTGAAATACATCAATGCCTATTCTTCCGTAAGCCACTGCGGCCTCGTGCTTTTTCGCCTTGCTGATGATGACCAAAGTGAGTGCAACAGGTGCTATTCTCCAAATGCTGAGTCACGGACTGATGACAGCCCTGTTCTTTGCCCTGATCGGTATGATCTACGGACGTACACACACCCGCGACATCCGTCAGCTGAGCGGACTGATGAAAATCATGCCGTTCCTTTCTGTCGGTTATGTCATTGCCGGACTTGCCAACCTCGGCCTTCCGGGATTAAGCGGATTCATTGCTGAGATGACAGTCTTTGTCGGTTCATTCCAGCATGCAGTGCCTTCCACCGCTCTGTACCGTAATCGCTACCATGAGTATCGTTATCACTGCCGTCTATATCCTGCGCGTTGTAGGCAAAGATCCTGTACGGAACCTGTACAAACCCGGAACACCTGAAACTGACCGACGCAACGTGGGATGAACGTTTTGCCGTGATCTGCCTGATCGCAGCTGTAGCCGGACTGGGACTCGCACCCTGGTGGGCAAGCGATGTAATCAGCGGCAGCGTAGAACCGATTATCAGCCAACTGATGAGATAAAAGATCAAACTATTAACTATAAATATTCATTCATATCATGAACGGATTCTTATCAATGCAGGCCGAACTGGGAATGGTGGCAGCGATTATCATCATGCTGCTGGCAGACCTCATCCTGAAACGGCCTAACCACAAGCCGTTGCAGGCGCTGGCCGTCGTCCTGACACTCGCGCTGACAGTGCTCTGTCTGACCGAGCCCGCAGGAGAGGCCTTCGGAGGAATGTATGCAAACACCTCCATCGCATCGGCTGCTAAAAGCGATATGCTAACCGCAACCCTGCTGGTGTTTACTACTTGCCGGACGCTGGCTTGAACGCGAAGATACCAGCCACAAGGCCGGCGAATTCTATACGCTCACGCTCAGCACGCTTTTCGGAATGTACCTCATGGTCAGCTCCGGAAGCTTCCTGACATTCTATATCGGTCTGGAAACAGCCAGCATCCCGATGGCCTGCCTCGTGGCACTCGACAAATGGCGCCACCACAGCGCAGAGGCTGGAGCGAAGTTCGTGCTCAGCTCGATGTTTTCTTCCGCACTGATGCTTTATGGCGTGTCAATGATTTACGGAACGAGCGGAACCGCTTACTTTACTGATGCGGCAGCTATGCTGACAGGCACTCCGCTGCAAATTGCGGCCATGGTGTTCTTCTTTGCCGGACTGGGATTCAAGATCAGCCTTGTGCCGTTCCACGCATGGACTCCCGATACTTATCAAGGAGCGCCGACACCGGTTACCGGATACCTTTCAGTGGTATCCAAAGGTGCTGCAGCCTTTGCGCTGACAGCCATCATGATGAAGGTTTTCGCACAGATGGTAGAAAACTGGAGCCTGATGCTGGGCATTGTCATCGTAGTCACAATCACCGTAGCTAACCTCTTTGCCGTATTGCAAAAAGACATGAAACGATTCATGGCTTACAGTAGTATCTCTCAAGCCGGTTATCTGGTGCTTGGCACATTGGCCGACAGCGGACAAGGTATCGCCTCGCTGGTTTATTACCTGGCAGTCTATGTGGTTGCAAACCTGGCAATATTCGGCATCATCGGAATCGTTGAACAGCAGACCGGACGTACCGACCGCGACGCTTACAACGGATTCTACCGCACAAACCCGCACCTGACCTTCATTATGACGCTGGCACTGTTCTCTTTGGGAGGTATCCCTCCGTTCGCCGGCTTCTTCTCGAAGTTCTTCGTGTTTGCTTCGGCATTCCATGCAGGACACTGGCTCGTCGTATTCCTGGCTTTGGTGAACACAATCATTTCGCTCTACTACTATCTGCTGGTAGTAAAAGCGATGTTCATCACTCCGACAGAATCTCCGGCACCGGCATTCCGTTCGCCGGCTCTGGCACGTACAGGACTGATCATTTGCCTTGCCGGTATCCTGGTTCTGGGTATATGCAGCGGAGTTTACGACTGGCTGACCGGTTTGTCAATGCAATAAACAGTTCAGACAAAGCCCAAGGGGAGGCTTATTGATGACAAAAGCTTCCCCAACCTCTTACTTTAGAGGAATTTCCATAAAAAAGGAAGCGGAACCGCGCAGCACATTGTGCGGTTCCGTTTCCTTTTTATGCTTTACCTGATAACAGACGCAACGTCCTGCCGAAAAAGGGCCGGATAGGTCTTATAACAACGGAAGGAGCGATTCAAGAGTCATACTATGCGAACCTTTCAAAAGAATCAAGAAACCTTCCGGCCTGGTCTTCCGAAACAATTCGCCCACTGCTGCAGCGTCCGGATAGTTTTCTACCGGAATATCCCCGGCAGACAAAGCAGAAGCAAACTCCGGCCCCACAACAATCAGCCGGTCGAGCCCCAAACCGAAGGCAAGCTCAAGAATACGGCGATGGTCACGGCCGGACGCCTCGCCAAGCTCTTTCATATCTCCCAAAACCGCCATCTTATGCGGTGCCTCCATCCGGGCAAAATTACACAAAGCCGCTTCCATGCTCGTGGGATTGGCATTGTAAGCATCCGCTACCACACGGTTACGCTCCGTTTTGACCAGACGTGAACGGCCCTGTATGGGAACATAGCTTTCGATGCCTGCACAAATATCTTCCGGAGAAACTCCAAAACGGATTCCCACAGCGCAGGCCGCAAGCACATTCGGGAGGTTATAGGCCCCAACCAAGCAAGTATGCACTTTATACAATGCGTCCGGACAATTGCAGTCCCGCCATGCAAAAGAAAAACAAGGGTCTGACGATGCAGATTCCATGCTCTCTCCCCAAATGCGGACGTTTCCGGAAGTGCCGTATGCAACAGCATCCAGACCAGCAGCCATCATGCAAAGACGTGAGTCGTCAGCATTCAGAAAGATTTGCGAACCCTTACGCGACCGAAGAAAATCGTACAGTTCTCCTTTCGTGCGGGCTACCCCTTCGATTGAACCGAAACCTTGCAGATGGGCTTCTCCCACATTGGTGATGATCCCGAAATCCGGTTCCGCCACCTCCACCAGGCGACGGATATCCCCCGGATGGCTTGCCCCCATTTCAACGATTCCGACTTCATGCTCAGGACGAAGGCGAAGCAGAGTAAGCGGCACACCGATATCATTGTTCAGATTACCCTCTGTGGCCAATACACGGAAATGCCGAGAAAGAACCGCACGCAGCAATTCTTTCGTCGTTGTTTTCCCGTTCGTGCCGGTAACTCCAATTAGGCGGGTGCCCAATTTCCTGCGATGCTCGCGAGCCAGCAGCCTCAACGCTTCCAGCCCGTCATCCACCAACAAGTAACGGGCAGAATCATCCGAAGGAATAACCCCTGGATCATCCACCACCGCATAGCTGCATCCGCCCTCCAATGCCTTGCCGGCAAAAAGATTCCCGTCGAAACTCTCTCCTTTCAAAGCTACAAACATAGCTCCCGGAACCGGACGGCGGCTGTCGGTCACCACGCCTCCCGGACAAGAAAGGAATACACGGTATAATGCGCCGACATCCGTCATCTTAATCCTCCTTTCCGCTACGTTGGAATTCGTCTATCAGGCTTTCGTCTTCAAAATAATCAATTCTCATCGCACGGCGCACATCGGCCATTGTCGCGGCAGCTACCTCTCGGGCCTGTTCACAGCCTTTGCGCAATATTTCGTATACCGAAGGAATATCTTTCTCATACTCGCTGCGACGCTTGCGGATCGGCTCGAGCGTTTCCTGCATCACGGCAGCCAAGAACTTCTTCACCTTCATGTCGCCCAGACCGCCGCGCTTGTAATGCGCCTTCAATTCATCCAGCGAAGGATAATCGGGCAGATAACGCTCAAAATGTTCGGGACGGCAGAAGGCATCGAGATAAGTAAACACAGTATTGCCCTCTATCTTGCCGGGATCGCTCACACGAAGATGTCCCGGATCAGTATACATTGACTTCACCTTGCGTTCCACCTCATCAGCGCTGTCCGACAAATAGATGCAGTTGCCCAACGACTTGCTCATCTTCGCCTTTCCATCTGTTCCCGGAAGACGCAGGCAGGCCGAATTGTCAGGCAGCATAATTTCCGGCTCCACCAATGTATTCCCATAGATGTAGTTGAAGCGGCGGACTATTTCGCGGCACTGCTCAATCATCGGTTCCTGATCTTCGCCGGCAGGCACATGAGTAGCACGGAAGGCAGCGATATCGGCAGCCTGGCTCACAGGATAGGTGAAGAACCCGGCGGGAATCCCCTCGCCAAAACCGCGCATGCCAATCTCTGTCTTTACCGTAGGATTGCGCTGCAGACGCGCCACGCTTACCAGATCTAGGAAATAGAACGACAGTTCGCACAGTTCCGGAATCTGGCTCTGGATAAAGAGTGTGGTACGCGAAGGGTCCAAGCCCACAGAAAGATAGTCGAGCGCCACTTCCATCACATTGGAACGCACCTTGGCAGGATTATCTATATTGTCAGTAAGAGCCTGACCGTCGGCTTCAAACACAAAAATACGGTCGTACAGACCGCTGTCCTGAAGCTCTACCCGACGGCGAAGCGAGCCTACATAATGACCGATATGCAGTTTTCCGGTCGGACGGTCGCCCGTCAGAATAATCTTTTGCTTTTTCATTTTTCCTGTTGTAAATTTATTTTTAAATGCAGCAAAGATAACCAAATACTTTGTTTTCTTCAAAATAAATTCTTTTCTTTGCATATAATCCTTTGATTATCCAACTATAAAACTACGATATACACATGAAAAAACAACTTAAGAAAGTCCTGGTACTCGGCTCCGGAGCCTTGAAAATAGGCCAGGCAGGAGAATTTGACTATTCAGGCTCACAGGCGCTGAAGGCTCTCCGGGAAGAGGGGATACGCTCCGTACTGATCAATCCGAACATTGCGACAATCCAAACATCCGAAGGCATTGCCGATCGGGTATACTTCCAGCCCGTAACACCTTATTTTGTAACAGAAATAATCAAAAAGGAACGTCCGGACGGCATACTGCTGGCTTTCGGCGGACAGACCGCGCTGAACTGCGGAACCGAACTTTACCGGAACGGAATCTTGAAAGAATATGGCGTGGAAGTGCTCGGCACATCGGTAGAAGCCATCATGAATACAGAAGACCGCGACCTCTTTGTAAAGAAGCTGAAAGAAGTAGACCTGAAAACCCCCGTCAGCCAGGCCGTATGCAACATGCAGGAAGCGCTTGAAGCTGCACGCAAAATAGGATACCCCGTAATGATCCGTTCGGCCTATGCCTTAGGAGGACTCGGCAGCGGAATCTGTCCGGACGAAGAGAAATTCATCGAACTGGCGGAGAGCGCCTTCACCTTCTCGCCCCAGATACTGGTGGAAGAATCCTTGAAAGGCTGGAAAGAAATCGAATTTGAAGTGATACGAGATGCCAACGACCACTGCTTTACCGTAGCGAGCATGGAGAACTTTGATCCGCTGGGCATCCATACGGGCGAATCCATTGTCGTAGCTCCTACCTGCTCGCTTACCGAAAACGAAGTGGAGCAACTGCAGACACTGTCAAGACAGTGCATCCGGCATCTGAACATTGTAGGCGAATGCAACATTCAGTACGCATTCAACTCTGACACAAACGACTATCGCATCATCGAGGTAAATGCCCGACTCAGCCGTTCGTCGGCACTGGCCTCAAAAGCGACAGGCTATCCGCTGGCTTTTGTAGCCGCAAAAATCGCACTCGGATATACGCTGGACGAAATCGGAGAAATGGGAACGCCCAACTCGGCATACGTGGCTCCCTCGCTCGACTACATTATCTGCAAGATTCCCCGCTGGGACCTGAACAAATTTGCCGGAGTTTCACACCGCATCGGATCGAGCATGAAGTCTGTAGGCGAAATCATGTCGATCGGACGCACGTTTGAAGAAATCATCCAAAAAGGCCTCCGCATGATCGGACAAGGGATGCATGGATTTGTGGGCAACGACCACACAAGATTCACGAACCTTGACGACGAACTGGAACATCCTACCGATCTGCGCATTTTTGCAATCGCCCAGGCATTGGAAGAAGGATACACAATCGAGCGCATCTACGAACTGACAAGAATTGACCCGTGGTTCATCGGCAAGCTGAAAAACATTGTAGACTTCAAGAATAAACTGCTTGCATACAATACGCTGGAAGAACTTACCCCCGAAATCGTGCGCGAAGCGAAAATTCTGGGATTCTCCGACTTCCAGATCGCCCGGTTCGTGCTGAAACCAAAGTCGGGAAACATGGAGAAAGAAAACCTGGCCGTCCGCGAATACCGCAAGAAGCTAGGCATACTGCCGGCCGTGAAACGCATCAACACGGTGGCATCCGAACATCCGGAACTGACCAACTACCTGTACATGACGTACTCCGTGGAGGGATACGACGTGAACTACTACAAGAATGAGAAATCGGTTGTCGTGCTTGGATCGGGCGCTTACCGTATCGGGTCATCGGTTGAATTTGACTGGTGCTCGGTAAATGCCATACAGACCGCACGACATCTGGGATACAAGTCAATCATGATCAACTATAACCCAGAAACGGTATCTACAGACTATGACATGTGCGACCGCCTGTATTTCGACGAACTCTCGTTTGAACGCGTGCTCGATGTCATCGACCTGGAACAGCCGCGCGGAGTCATCGTTTCCGTAGGAGGACAGATTCCGAACAATCTGGCGATGAAACTCTACCGCCAGTCGGTTCCCGTACTCGGGACATCGCCCATATCAATAGACCGTGCGGAAAACCGCAACAAGTTCTCCGCCATGCTCGACCAGTTGGGCATCGACCAGCCGGCATGGCAAGAACTGACCAGCCTTGATGACGTAAAGGATTTTGTCGGCAAAGTTGGCTATCCCGTACTGGTACGCCCGTCGTATGTGCTGAGCGGTGCGGCCATGAATGTATGCTACGATGAAGAAGAGCTGACCCGCTTCCTTCAGATGGCAAGCGAAGTGTCGAAAGAATATCCTGTCGTAGTTTCACAATTCATGCAAAACACCAAGGAAATAGAGTTTGACGCCGTAGCGCAGAACGGAGAGATTGTGGAGTATGCCATATCCGAACACATTGAATATGCAGGCGTACACTCAGGCGATGCCACGCTGGTATTCCCGGCACAGCACATCTACTTCTCCACTGCACGCCAGATCAAGAGGATAAGCCGGCAGATAGCCAAAGAGCTGAATATCTCCGGACCGTTCAACATCCAGTATCTTGCACGCAAAAACGAAGTAAAGGTTATCGAGTGCAACCTTCGCGCATCACGCAGCTTCCCGTTTGTATCGAAAGTGCTGAAGCGCAACTTCATCGAAACAGCCACACGCATCATGCTCGACGCTCCCTACTCACGTCCCGACAAGTCGGAATTCGACATCGACTGGATTGGAGTAAAGGCATCGCAGTTCTCGTTCGCCCGCCTGCAAAACGCCGACCCGGTATTGGGAGTAGACATGTCATCGACAGGCGAAGTTGGCTGTTTGGGCGATGACTTCAACGAGGCCTTGCTGAATGCCATGATTGCCACCGGCTACAAGATTCCGCAACAGAGCGTACTGCTGTCATCGGGCGCGACCAAATCGAAGGTAGACCTGCTCGATGCAAGCCAGATGCTCAGCAAGAAAGGTTACAAGATCTATGCGACGGCAGGCACGGCGACTTTCCTGAATGCGCATGGCGTACCGACCACTCCGGTATTCTGGCCCGACGAACGTCCGAACGCTGAAAACAACGTAATGAAGATGATTGCCGGACATAAGTTCGACCTGATCGTAAACATCCCGAAAAATCACTCGAAACGGGAACTCACCAACGGATACCGTATCCGCCGCGGAGCCATCGACCACAACATTCCGCTGATTACAAACGCACGCCTGGCAAAAGCCTTCATCGAAGCGTTCTGCGAAACGAAACTGGAAGATATCCGGATAAAAAGCTGGCAGGAATACAAATAAGGAAATGCCATACATTGCAAGGAAATCCGCCCTCAGACCAAAGGCGGATTTCTAGCATTCTGAGGGTGTGCCGAAACAGATTTTGGCTATCAAAAAGCAAGGGAACGAAGTGAAACCTCTCGCACGCATCAGTTCCTTCGCTTTGCTTTGGATGACCAAATGAAAGTTGATTTGTGCTTCGACACACCCTCCTTTGTCGCAAGATGCATATGCCTCAATATCTCTTCAGACATCTAACATCTTTACTTCAAGGCATTCTCTATCGCATCCATCAGCTTCCGGAACTCGTCCTTCGAGTAGCCCACGGAAGAATATACCAGCTTTCCGTCTTTGCCAAACAAGTAGGCGCGCGGAATGGTCTGGTCTGCGAAAAGGGAATAAACCTTGCGCCCCGGATCGGCATACAAGGGGAAACTGAACTTCTTCCGTTCATTGTATTTCTTAAGCTCCGCTTCCGTATGTTCCCGGCCGACCACCAGCAACTTGAAATCCGGATTGTCCTTATAGGCTGGCCACAAGGATTTCTGCACTTCGGCCAGTTCCAGCTGACAAGGTCCGCACCAGGTGGCAAACAGACTGACCAGCACCACTTTTCCTTTCAAGCTTTCGGGAGTGACATCACCATAGCTCTCCGATTTCAACGTTATGGAGGGCATATCATCGCCCAACTTTACTTTATCTGCATCCGCCTCCTGCGCCAGGACATTTCCGGCAAACAGAAAGAATCCGCAAAACAATAATGCAAAAAACTTCTTCATCTTCTCTGTTGTTTTATATGAAACGGCACAAAGTTATCCGAAAACGCAGAAATATCCTGCAGGAGGCTTATCTTTGTAAACAGTTTTAACATTAAAAGAAATTCCGGATATGATGACATTCATTTCGTGCGCCAAGACGATGACCGCACGCAGCAAAATACACACGCCCGGCACGTCCGTGCCCCGCTTTGAGAAAGAGGCGGAAGCCAACGCGCTGCACATGGCGCAGTTTTCGCCCGAACAGCTCGGGAAACTGCTGCGCGTCAATCCCAAACTGGCAGCGGAAAACTGCCTGCGCTACCACAACTTCTTCTCCGAAGACAACCGCCCGCTTCCGGCTCTGACTTCTTATACGGGAATCGTATTCAAGCGCATCAGCCCAACGGATTTCTCGGAAGAAGACTTTCTTTTCGCGCAGAACCACCTGCTCATCACATCGTTTCTCTACGGACTGCTGCGCCCTTTGGACGGCATCAAGAACTACCGGCTTGAAGGGGACGTGAAACTGGCAGAAACAGGATACCTGACGATGTTCGACTACTGGAAGCCGCTGCTCACCGATTATTTTATCGGCGAAATCAAAAAGCAGGGAGGCATACTGGTCAATCTGGCCAGCGGAGAAATGAAAGAGCTTTTCGACTGGAATAGGGTATGCCGCGAAGTGCAGGTCATCACACCCGAGTTCTATGTCATGAAAAACCGGAAACCCTCTACCGTCGTTGTCTATACCAAGATGTGCAGGGGAGAAATGACAAGATATATCCTGAAAAACCGGATCGAAAGCCCCGAAGCACTGAAAGGGTTTGAATGGGAAGGATTCTCGTTTGACGAAAGCCTCAGCACTCCGCACAGCCCCGTCTTCACGCTGATGTAACAGCTGCTTCAACAATGTAACATCTCCGCCAATATTGACAAGGAAACGAAACACAGACGTAAAAGCCTATTCACCCCGATGATATAACGCTGTAACCTCGCTGCCCGATCTTTGCCGTCGGAAAAAACAAAGCATCGACTACAGCAATGAAGAGGTTAAGGAATTGGATCAGCGCAGCCGCATTCATGACACTGGCTGCCGTACAAGTTTTTGGGGCTGAAGAAACGGAAATAAACATCAGGGGGCGGATAAAAGACCAGAAATCAAAGGAACCGCTGATTGGAGCAACCGTCCAGATTGTGGGAAGCAACATCGCGACCGTCACAGACATCGACGGAAACTTCCAGCTGTCAGGAATAGAAGACGGCATCTATGACATAGAAATCAAATACGTAGGATACAAGACAGCCGTCAAACGGCAGGTAAAGATTGAGGACAACAAGATTACCACACTCGACTTCGAGATGGTTACCGACAACCAGATCCTCTCGGACGTAGTGGTAGTGGCCAAGGCAAACCGCGAATCGGAAAACGTGACGCTGCTCGAACAGAAACGTTCGGTGGTGGCTGTTCAGGCTGTCGGAGCCCAGGAACTTTCGCGCAAAGGGGTCAGCGACGCGCAGGGAGCCGTCACCAAAATATCCGGAATCTCACAGCAGGACGGCGTGAAAAACGTATTCGTCCGCGGTCTGGGCGACAGATACAACATCACCACCCTGAACCGCTTTCCGATACCCTCGGAAGACCCGGAATACAAAAACATCGCACTCGACTTCTTCACGACAGACATCATCCAGTCGGTAGAGGTTAACAAGGCGTTCTACAGCAACACGCTCGCCGACGTGGCCGGGGCAAACATCAACATCACATCTAAAGAGCTTACAGGCGAAGGAAAGCTGAACGTCAGCCTGTCGGGAGGACTGAACACACAGACTGTTTCTTCCGACTTTCTGAAAATGGACGGAGTGAACGCATTCGGATTCGCCGGCAAAACCCAGCCGGGAGAAAACTTCGACGGATACAGTTTCAGCAACTCGCTCGACCCGAGCAGACAGAACCTGCAGATCAACCAAAGCTATGCCATCTCAGGCGGGAAAAAGTTCCGCATCAACGGCAACCCGCTCTCGTTCTACCTGGTGGCAAGCCACAACAGAAACTATACGCACTACGACGAAGAAGTGCGCAACACCACGACAACCGGAACCTTGTCGCAAGACATGAACGGAAACATCTCGCAAGTGGAAACAAACCAGCTTGCCATGGCCAATCTGGAATACAGCCACGACAACAGACACAGAATCGCATACAACTTCATGATGGTGCATGCCGCCAAAGAATCGGTGGGCGAATACCTTGGAATGGACAACGACTATCAGTCGTCTGACACATACGAAGGCTTCATGCGCCGCCAGCAGGCAAACGACAACCTGCTGTTCGTGAACCAGTTGAACAGCAAATGGGAACTGAACAAGAAGTTCGACCTGAATGCCGGACTCTCCTACAACACGATCAAGGGAAGCGAGCCCGACCGGCGCATCAACAACCTTTCGAAGACGGACAAAGGCTATGTTCCGATGAGAGGCACCGGCGTGCAGCAGCGCTATTTCTCGGAACTGAACGAAAAGGACCTGAACATCCGCATGTCGCTCGTCTATAAGATAGCCGACCGCTTCGAACAGAACTCCAACGTGCAGATCGGCTACATGGGACGCATCATCGATGACGGATTTGAGGCCGCAGAGTACGACATGTCAGCCGTAAGCCAGTCAGTGTTCGACATCAGCGACGTGCGCTTTGACGACTATTACAACCAGACAAACTATCTTGCCAACAACTTCCTGCTGGACTATAACCTTGACGAATACAGCGTAAAGAAGAATATCCATTCGGCTTACGCGGAAGCTACCTACCAGCTGACCTCCGGCTTCATCGCCAACATCGGACTGAAATATGATGATGTATACATGAAAGTAGACTATAACGTAAACCGCGGAGGAAGCAAGGGAGAGCAGAAAATAGACAAGTCGTATTTCCTGCCGAGCCTAAACCTGCGCTACAACATCAACGACAGCCATACCCTGCGGCTCGCCGCAAGCAAGACCTACACCCTGCCGCAGTCGAAGGAAATATCTCCCTACCGCTACATCAGCGTAAGCTTCAAAAGCCAGGGTAATCCCGACTTGAAACCGTCGGACAACTACAACATCGACCTGAAATGGGACTGGTATCTGTCGCCTTCGGAACTGTTTTCGATAACCGGATTCTACAAATACATCAAGCGCCCGATCTCGCGTATCGAGGTGGCCAGTGCCGGAGGCTTCCTCTCCTATCAGAACATAGCGGACCATGCGACAGCTGCCGGCATAGAAGCGGAACTGAAGAAAGACCTGTTCGCACGCCAGCTCCCGGACAACGGCCTCAGCAAACTGAGCCTCGGAGTGAACGGGAGCCTACACCTATACCCGCGCAAAGGTGCCACAGGCAACCGACCCGACCGGCTCACAGCTTGAAGGAGCGGCGCCCTGGATCGTCAACGCCGACCTGAGCTACCTGTTCCGTAAGGGCACGAAATCCCTGAGCACGGCACTTGTGTTCAACTATTTCAGCGACAGAATCTACACGATCGGAACGCAAGGCTATCAGGACATCGTTGAAAACGGAATCCCGACACTCGACTTCATCGCCTCCACACAACTCGGGAAATATTTCTCAATCAGCGTGAAGGCGCGGAATCTGCTCAACTCCACCCACCAGCTTACCCGCAAAGGAAACGCCGACAACAAAGAGGTTGTGCTGAGCAAATACAAGAGAGGAATGGACTTCAGCATCGGGCTGAGCTGTAACTTCTGATTATGACAAACAACTATTTACTAACTATTTTCTAACCAATTTTTATCAACATGAGAAAGCTATTTTTAAGCGCAATGGCACTCACGGCCATCGTATGCGGAATGAGTTTTACATCTTGCAGTGATGACGAAAATGCAACAGATCCGAATCCGGATGACAATAATCCGTCGGCCACTGAGGAAGCCGAAGACCTGCCCGGAGAAATCAGAGAAGACCTGACGCTCGACGCAAACAAGCAGTACTACATCAACGGAACCGTACACGTGAACGAAGGAGCCACCCTCACCATCCCTGCCGGAATGACCATCAGAGCAAGAGAAGGATTTTCAAGCTATATACTGGTTGAACGCGGAGGAAGAATCGTTGCGGAAGGAACTGCCGACGCTCCTATCACATTCACCGCTGATGACGAAACACAGGCAGAACCCGGATACTGGGGCGGACTGATTCTGAACGGAAAGGCACGGATTTCACACGCTACGGGAGAAAACGGAGAAGAGCCTGTGATAGAAGGCTCTACGGAAGTTGACACCAACTATCTCTACGGAGGAGAGGATGATACCGATAACTCCGGCGTTCTGACCTACGTCAAGCTGCTTTACACGGGCGCACGCTCAAGCGCAGACATCGAGCACAACGGCCTGACACTGAACGCCGTGGGAAGCGGAACAAAAATAGAGAACATCTATGTGGCTGAAGGCGCAGACGATGCTATCGAGTTCTTCGGAGGTTCTGTAAACGTCAGCAACCTGCTGGCTATAAACTGCGATGACGACATGTTCGACTTCACCCAGGGATATACCGGAACATTGTCCAACTGCTACGGAAGATGGGAAAGTGCATTCACCAGCACGGAAGAAGACCCGCGCGGCGTGGAAGCTGACGGAAACCTGGACGGAAACGGTCCCGACCACATTCAGCAGTCTGACTTCACGATCGAAAACATGACCATCGAAACGCTTTCTTCCACACAGTCAATGCAGGATGCCATCAAGATCCGCCGCGGAGCTACGGCAACCATCACAAACGCACTGGTGAAAGGTTCAGGAGCGATCGAAAACCTTGTAGACCTGACTGACTCCAAGAGCAACGCCAATAGCGCAACATCCATCCAGGTAACCAAGGAAGCTACCAATGTGGAGGCAGACCAGAACAGCTCGAACACCGGAAACGGAACCGTAACCATCGAAGCCGGACACACCGGATGCCCCACCGACATCTTCGGATGGACAGGCTACACACTTTAACTTGTTTTTTCCCTTAATCTAACTTTCATTCATCTCCGGTTGCCGCGAATCATCTTACGGCAGGCCGGAGATTTTTATTTCTCCGCCCGATAAAGGCCAATCCGTTTCTTTTTGCTACATTTGCATCAGTCTAACATTAAAACAGAAACTATGTATCCTTTGAAGTTTAAACCAATCTTAAAATCCACTATCTGGGGAGGCAACAAGATCATTCCGTTCAAACATCTGGACTGCCAGCAGGAGCAGGTCGGCGAAAGCTGGGAGATTTCAGACGTGAAAGGCGACGAGTCAATCGTGGCCAACGGAGCTGACGCAGGAAAGAACCTGACGCAGCTGATGAATGAATATAAAGAAAAACTGGTGGGGAAAGAAAACTACGAACGCTTTCACGGGGAATTTCCATTGCTCATCAAATTCATCGACGCGCAGCAGGACCTTTCGATCCAGGTTCATCCGGATGACGAGCTCGCGATGAAACGCCACAACTCAAGAGGAAAAACAGAAATGTGGTATGTAATCGGAACGGCGGAAGGAGCACACCTGCGCTCAGGACTCTCTCAAAACATCACGCCCGAAGAATATGCCCGGCGCATTGCCGACAATACGATCTGCGACGTGCTGGCTGACTACCAGATTCATGCCGGCGACGTGTTTTTCCTTCCTGCCGGACGCATCCACAGCATCGGGCGGGGTCGTTCATTGCTGAAATCCAGGAAACATCCAACATCACCTACCGCATCTACGACTTCAACCGGAAGGACAAAAACGGAAACACGCGCGAACTGCACACGGAACTCTCGAAAGATGCCATCGACTATACGGTGCACGAAGACTACCGCACGCACTATACTCCGAAACAGAATGAAGGAGTGGAACTCGTGAAATGCCGGCACTTCACCACTTCGGTGTATGACCTGACAGAACCGATGACCGTCGACTACAGCGAACTCGACTCGTTCGTCATCTACATCTGCATGGAAGGTTCCTGCAAAGTCACCGACAACGAAGGAAACGAACTGCAGCTGCGCGCCGGCGAATCAGTGCTTTTCCCGGCCACTGCCCAAACAATCGACATCGCTCCGGAAGGAAGCGTGAAGTTCCTTGAAACATACGTCTGAACAAACCGTCAGGCAAATCATACAGCAAGGCACAAAGCCACGGCGAAACGCTGCGTCTTTGTGCCTTGCGCTTAAAATCTTATCCCGGCACGCCTTCCTTGTCCGGGCGTTTGCTCAGAACTTATACCCTACGGTAAAATAGAAAGCCAGGTTGCGCGTCTTGCTGTCGGGCATCACCTTGCACAGCCCGAACTCGCCGTCAAGCCCTACATTCCAGTGGGCGAAGTCGAGAGCCACACCAGCCTGCAAGCCGGCATCAAAGCGGTTCGCTCCTTCTCTGGTTACGCCAGTCGGCAAGGTTGAATCTCCAAACGAATCCCACGAAACGGTCAGGTCTTCCATCTCAACGTCGTTCTTCCCTTTGACACCGTATGCCAGATATCCTCCGGCCGAGAACACCATATCGAAATTGGCAGGCGTTCCCACATGGAATGCGGCAAGCAGAGGCATCTGGAAATAATTCAGGTTGCAGTGCGCGTCATACCTCGTTCCATTGTCATGAAAGTCATAAGCTATACCTTTCGACTCCCACATCAAGCCGGTCTGGAAAGACACCAGACCTGTCATCGGTATGTCAATGCCTACACCCACCTTCTGATTGAACAAAGGCGATGATCCGCTGGCATCCTTTCCCATCCAGGTGCTCATACCCAGCCCGAGATTCATGCTCCAGCCCACTTTTGTCTGCGCCCCTGCCGTCAGAACCATGCAGAAGCACAATAAAGCAAAAAATATACGCTTCATAATCTTAAGGGTTTAAAATTCATAATCAATGCCGATGGAAATGTTCTCTCCGTCCACCGTCACGCCGAAGCCGTCTTCGCCCATGCTTCTGTAGTAGTCCTTACGGTAGCCGGCAAATCCGACCTTCGTAATGAAGCTGAAGCTGTCGTTCAGCTTGATGGCAAGTCCCGGCTTGAATCCGATTTCAAAGCCGTTGTCCCTGTTCCCGTCTTTCACCTTGGTGGTAGAAATTCCCACGCCCATATCGATGAAAAGGCGGACAACCTTGTTTTCGTAATACGAATAGCGCGCGTAGGGAGCGATGGCAAAAGACCTCGTCTGCGGAGAATTGTCCCCTTTTCCGTTGATCGCTATTCCCAGCTCGCCTCCCACGGCCCAGCGCTCGCTCAAGTTATATCCGAAATCGGGAGCGATGGAGAACGAGGTCCTGTCAGCTTCCGTATTTCTCCAAAGGCTGATTCCTCCTCCCAAATACATTTCCTGCGCCTGGGCTGACACAAAGCCCAGCACGGCTGCAATTACCAAAAGAAACTTTTTCATAATTCTCTGATTTTAGTTTTATACTGTTTGAAAATAATACATCCGGACAGAAACGGGCTCACTTGCCGTTTTTATGCCGGTTAGCCCTGCGGCGCCGGTATTCCGCCTTCATCTTTGCCGCGCCCGAACCATGCTGGCCGGTAATATACGCTTTCTTTTTCGCTTTCGTCTTCACCTTTTCTTCCTTCCCCTTTCCGGACGGCGATTTTCCTCCTCTGAAAACGATGCCATCTGTAAGAACTTTTTCAATATCCATAAATCAATCATTTAAAATAAACAATGCTGACATTTTCGGCTTCCGCAAACTCTTTCAAAAGGCCTGCCATATAGTTCACCGAGTCTTCAAGGCCTTCACTTCCGCTGTAGGCGTTCATGATGGCAAGCAGCCGGGACGTTTGCAGGCTGATTTTAGTCCGCTCGTTGTCGCTTGTAGGCGTACCGACCCCTCCGGCAGCATCCCGGTATACAGGCATCCCCTCGATGTTCAGTTCGCCGCGCCCGATACCCTCGTAAGGCTCTCCCGCCTTTCCGATTCCCAGCACCAGACGGTCGCCTTGAATCTTGTCGCGGTCGAACCCGCCAATCGAATGTCCGCTATAAATAGACGCCAGATTGATCAGATCGACAAGCGTATCAATCTGATACAAAGGTATCCCGCGCAAGATGCGGCGGCACAGCGCCTCAGACGAAGGCCGGTAACGGCTGGGGTCCTTGCCGCATTTCTTGTAAGCCTGGCGGGTGGCCTGTATGGCAGGAATCAGCTTGATCGAATCCGTCGTATACCGCTGCCGGTAAAGCTCGGTAAACTCCCCTATCCGCTTCCACAGCTCTTCGCTATAGGCCGAATTCTTTACCGAAGCAAACACCGCCGCCCCGCAGAACCGGGGCCATGCCTGCCTCAATTCATCAGAAACTTCTATCTTCAAATCATTCATAATCATCTGTTATCTGAGAACAAAAGTAGCGATTTATCCTGCACATTCAAACCTTTACGTCCATTTTTGACAATAAATGCGAGAAAAAGCCGCAATTTGCATCCCGCACGGAAAGGCTGGTTCCGAAGAAGGCGGACAATAGGCCGGTGCAGAATCGGCTTTCATATCCCAACTGATTCCAACCGGTCCACCCATTACATTTCAAATGCAAAGGCTCTTAAAAATCGCAACTTGATGAAGATTTATAGCATACAGGCCGCATTCAATGAAAAATAATGAGTAACTTTAGAACCCGTTTCAATTAGGCAGAAGCCTCTTGTAAGGGTGCATCAAAAGGCAATGTCATGCACGAAGTGAAACATCTCGCATGCATCAGCCTATGTTTCCGAGCCTTTCGCTTTGCCCAGAATGACAAAATGAAGGCTGGTTTATGTTTCGATACCCCCTTATGCAAGAATCGGCCAAAAGAAGTTTAACATTCAGATTGATATGGAAACAGAAAAAATGAAAATGAAGGCGGGCAAGCTCTACGATGCCAACTATGACCCGGAACTGCTGGCTGAAAGGGCTGCTTGCGCCGACCTTACCTACGAGCTGAACCAGTTGCGCCCGTCAAAAGCAGAAGAACGCGACGTGTTGGTAAGGCGTATTCTGGGAAAGGTGAATGGCAGCTGCACCATCGTATCTCCTTTCTTCTGCGATTATGGCTACAACATCGAGGTGGGCGAAAACTTCTTCGCCAACATGAACTGCGTGATTCTGGACGAAGCCGCGGTGAAGTTCGGCGACAATGTATTTGTCGCTCCCAACTGCGGCTTCTATACGGCCGGACATCCGCTTGACTCAGAACGCAGAAACAAAGGGCTGGAATATGCGCGCCCTATCACGGTCGGCAACGATGTATGGATTGGCGCCGGAGTCAGTGTCCTGCCGGGAGTGACCATCGGCGACGGAGCTGTGATAAGGTGCCGGCAGCGTAGTGAACAAAGATATTCCTGCCGGGGTATTGGCCGCCGGAAATCCGTGCAGGGTGATACGTGAGATTACGGAGAAAGACAAGGAACGATACATCTGACAAAGCAAAACAGGCGAACGAGAAAGATTACTCTTTCCTTGTCGGATTGCCGGGAAAGGAAAACATCACACAAGCAAGCAGCTGTTGAGTTTATACCCAATCTGCGGAAATCTGCGTTTTGAATAATCGGTTTGAATCCCAGCGAATTTAGGCGGCAATGCAGAACGTATGTTCCACACTGTGGAATCTGTAAACCGCATTGTGGAATGTATGTTTCACGATGCGGTTTACAGATTCCGGCAGCAGGCCGCGACAAATCCATGCCGGAAGTTTGCACTTCGGCAATTACTTCGTAGCTTTAGAACCTGTTTGAACTTTCTATCAAGACCGAAATGAAAAAAAGCCCGACGACTACACTCCCTACAAGGATAACTACTCAGAATCCGAACTGTGGAACAAGATCAAGAAGACGGCAAAGAAAGCCGGAGCAAAAGCGATATATGCCGTCCTGTGCTTCCATCCGGCATACCGCCGGCCGATTATCTCAGCAGCATGATGCCCGAAAGGATACGGCCGGAACGGATTCCCAGACGGCGGGCTGAAAAGAAGTCGGCCGGAGCATTGTAGGTGCAGATGCCGGAGAGTTCGACATTTTCCGGCAGGACTCCGGAGTCAAGCAACTGCATCCGGTTGGCTTCCCACAAGTCGATGTGCCATTTGCCGCGGCGGAAAGCGATCCGGTCCATTCTGAATCCGGCACTCCGGAACGCCTCATAAACCTCATCGCCCACTTCAAAGGCATCCGGCGAAATGCTCGGACCGATGCAGGCCGCAACGTCCTGCCCTCTCGTTCCGTAAGCGTCAGCCATCACACGCAGTGTTTTTGCCGCAATCCCGGCCACGGTTCCGCGCCAGCCGGCATGAGCCGCCGCCACAATCTTCAGGCGGGTATCGAAAAACAGTATGGGAACGCAGTCGGCGGTAGAGATACAAAGGCACACCTCCGGAAGGCTGCTCACCAGCGCGTCAACTCCTTCAAGCAAAACCGCCCGCTCCGATTCATCTTCAAGCAGGAAGCTCTCGTCTATGCAGCGGACCTCCGTGCGATGCACCTGATGAGGGATAACCAGACACTTGGGACGCACCGGCATCAGCGAACAAAGCAGCCCGCGGTTCTGCGCTACCGATGTTTCAGAATCGCCGCAACAGGCGTTGCAGTTGAACGAAGCGTAGTTTCCCCCACTGTATCCGCCATGGCGTGTGGTAGAGAAACAAAAAATGTCGGAATGCAGCCCGTTCAAGCCATATTCCAACATCCTTCTATCTTTAACAAACTGATATTCCATTACTTTTCAGGTTCGTCTTCCCAGTCCTCTTCTTCATATTCATACTCGAAATCATCCGGATCGTCATCCTCATACACATAATCAAAGTCTTCGTCCTCACCCAGATCCTTCAGTTCCTCCTGAAGCTTTGTCAAGTCCTTCGGGCGATGGACAATCGCTTCGTGGCGCACGGCTTCCAGACGGTTGCTTTCCTTGTTCAGCTCGTTCCACAACAGGTCTTTCAACTGAGCGATTCCTGTCCCGGCCACAGCCGAGATGAATACATAAGGAACACCTTCGGGCAAAGTCGGCTCCAGCATTCCGACAAGTTCGTCATCCAGCAAGTCACACTTCGTGATTGCCAGCACACGCTGCTTGTCGAGCATTTCCGGATTGAACGTAGCCACCTCGTTGAGCAGGATTTCATATTCCTTGCGGATATCATCCGTATCGCCCGGCACCATGAACAGCAGCAGCGAGTTGCGTTCGATGTGACGCAGGAAACGCAGTCCCAGTCCCTTTCCTTCGCTTGCTCCTTCGATGATTCCCGGAATGTCCGCCATCACGAACGACTTGCCGTCATGATATGACACGATGCCCAGATTCGGTTCAAGCGTAGTGAACGGATAGTTGGCTATTTTCGGACGGGCGGCAGAAACGGCAGAAAGCAGCGTAGACTTTCCGGCATTCGGAAAACCTACCAGACCGACATCGGCCAGCAGCTTCAGTTCGAGAATCACCATCATTTCCTGCATCGGCTCTCCCGGCTGGGCAAAGCGCGGCGCCTGCCTTGTAGCCGTACGGAAATGCCAGTTTCCCAGACCTCCGCGACCGCCTTTCAGGAGAATGACTTCCTGTCCGTGTTCGGTAATGTCGCACACATATTCGCCGGTTTCCGCATTGTACACAACGGTTCCGCACGGCACCTCTATCACCTTATCCTCACCGTCCTTTCCGGTACTCCGGCTTTTAGAACCGTTTCCGCCGTGTCCGGCAAACACATGACGCTCGTACTTCAGGTGAAGCAGTGTCCAGTAGTTGCGGTTTCCCCGCAAAATCACATGACCTCCTCTACCACCGTCGCCACCGTCAGGTCCTCCGTTTGGCATATATTTTTCACGGCGCAAATGTGCCGAGCCGCGTCCTCCTTTTCCGGAGCGGCAGTAGATTTTTACATAATCAACAAAATTCGATTCAGCCATAATCTTTTTTCAGTTACGAGTGACGAGCCAACGAGGTGACAAAGCTTATCCGGCCTTTTGTCACCCCGCACTTTGCCAACCCGTCAACTTCAATTTAAATATTTTCAATAGCCTTGCAGATATCGGCAAAGATACCGTCCATCGTGCCCAGTCCGTTGATGTGGCGGTAAGTTCCGTCTTTCTTGTACCAGTCGATCAGCGGAGCCGTCTGCGAATGATAAACCACCAGGCGTTTCTTGATTGTTTCTTCGTTGTCGTCGGCACGGCCAGACTCCTGTCCGCGCTTGATAAGGCGCGTCATCAGCTCGTCTTCCGGAACTTCCAGGTCGAGCATCACAGACACTTCCTGTCCGCGTTCTTTCAGCATCGCCTTCAGCGCATCTGCCTGAGCGATTGTACGGGGGAATCCGTCGAATATCACGCCTTTGCTGTCTTTCAGGCTGTCAAACACACTTGCCAGAATATCAATCATCAGTGCGTCGGGAATCAGCTGTCCGTTGTCGATATAGCCTTTTGCAGTCTTGCCGAGTTCAGTTCCGTTCTTGATTTCCGCACGCAGCACATCACCTGTAGAAATATGGTTCAGTCCATATTTTTTCCACGATACGCGCACTCTGAGTGCCTTTGCCGGAACCCGGTGCGCCAAAAATTACAATGTTCAACATCTTTTTTACCTTTTTGTTATGTTATTATTACTGTTTCAGTCGATTACCGTATAAATGTCCCGGTAGTTACGTCCCAGTCCGTCATAGTCAAGTCCGTATCCCACGATGAAGTCGTTGGGAATCTTCATCGCCACATAGTCGAGGTTCAGCTCCACCTCCAGTTTGTCCGGCTTCACCAGCAGCGTAGCCACGCGGATGTCTTTCGGTCCGCGCCCCTTCAGCGTTTCGATGAGCCGCTTCATTGTCAGTCCCGTATCCACGATATCTTCCACAATCACCACCGTGCGTCCGGAAATGTCTTCATTCAGACCGACAAGTTCCTTCACTTTTCCCGTCGACGATGTGCCCGCATAGGAAGCAAGCTTTACGAACGATACCTCACAAGGTATATCCAGACACTTCATCAAATCGGCCGTAAACATGAAAGAACCGTTCAGCACACTCACAAACAGCGGATTCTCACCCTCAAGGTCGCGGCTGATTTCACTTGCAACTCTATGCACTTCACGCAATATGTCCGCCTCAGGAATGAATGTTCTGAAACGCTTGTCTTTTATCTGAATTTCTTTCATACACATTGACTGATTTTAAAATTGCCGCAAATTTACAGATTTTCCGACAAACCATTGCACGAGTCAGTAAGGTTTTAAACATATTTTCAACAGAACATATACTTCGTCTACCGCTTTTTTCGTACTTTTACCGACAAAATACGCCGCAGAGAACACAGAGCATCACTGACGTTTCATGTATCCTGTGCCCGCTGCCGGAAGAATTTCACTTTTATGCATGATTAATTAGCTAACGACATGAAAATCTTAACTTGCGCACAACAGAAAGAGGCTGATGCCTATACTATTGCCAACGAACCCATATCCTCCATCGAACTGATGGAAAGAGCCGCCGCTGCCATGACGCGGATCATCTGCTCACGCTGGGACACGTCCCACCGGATGATCGTGATAGCAGGAGCAGGCAACAACGGAGGCGACGCGCTGGCCATCGCGCGGCTTCTCGCCGACAAAGGATATTCCGTGAATGTGATTTTCTTCAACGTCACAGGAAAAATATCCGAAGAATGCCTTGCCAACGTGCGGAGGCTCGACGAAACGGCGATAGAAAGCTATACGGAAGTCACTAAAGAACTGACCATCCCGGCAATCAAGCCTACGGATGTCATCATCGACGGACTGTTCGGCTCGGGACTCGACAGACCGCTCGAAAAAGGATTCGCCAAGGTTGTGCAGATGCTGAACAGTTCGCCGGCACCCATCGCTTCGATAGACATACCCTCGGGAATGATGGGAGAAAACAACTCTACGCTGAACCGCCCGAACATCATCCATGCAACGCTGACTCTCAGCGTACAGCTGCCCAAACTGGCGTTTCTGTTTGCCGAAAATGCCGACCTCGTAGGCGAATGGGTGCTGGTAGACATAGGCATCAGCAAGGATTTTCTTGAAAGAACTTCCACTCCCTACTCCATCGCAGAGGCTGAAGAAATAAGAAGCATCATCAAACCGCGCAAGAAATTCGACCACAAGGGCATGTTCGGGCACGGACTGCTCATTGCCGGCTCATACGGCATGGGAGGGGCAGCGGTGCTTTCGGCACAAGCCTGCCTGCGCTCCGGAATCGGACTGCTTACCGTACACACTCCGGTATGCAACCACGCGCTGCTTCAGGCTGCCGTTCCCGAAGCCATGACGGAAGACGATGTGCACGAGCATATCTTCGCCTCAGAAACAGACCTTGACGCATATCAGGCCGTGGCCGTCGGTCCGGGACTCGGACAGGACGATCTGACAGCCGAAGCGCTTTACGCACAAATCAAGAACTGCTATATGCCGATGATTGTCGACGCAGACGCGCTGAACCTGCTGGCCAGAAACAGCAGCAACCTGTCGAACCTGCCTGCCGACTCCATCCTCACGCCTCATCCCAAAGAGCTCGAACGCATTGTCGGACGCTGCTCCAATTCATACGAACGTCTGACAAAAGCCAAAGAACTGGCGAGCTACCTGCGCTGCTACATCGTGCTGAAAGGAGCATGGACGGCTGTCATCTCGCCTAACGGAAGCGTCAGTTTCAACCCGACAGGAAATCCGGGAATGGCGACGGGAGGAAGCGGCGACGTGCTGACGGGCATCCTGCTTGCACTGCTCTCGCAAGGCTACAACTCGTCGGATGCCTGCCGCCTCGGAGTTTATGTGCACGGACTGGCGGGCGACATTGCCTGCCGGCGCATGGGAGAAATCAGCATGACAGCCGGCGATATCATCGCCGCACTTCCTGAAGCCTGGAAACAATTGTCTGACAAAAACAACGTAAACCCTGAATAATATGAAAAAAGCCATTATCGCACTTGCACTGCTGGCATCTGCCGGCATACAGGCACAAGACATCTACACACCGGGCGAAGGTGAAGGTATCATTTATTTTCTCCCGAAAACACAGATAGTGGTAGACATTATCGCCACGCGCGTTGACTACAAGCCGGGAGAATTCGGGCTGTATGCCAACCGCTACCTGCGGCTGAACAATGTCAGCACCCGTCCGGAAACGCATTGGGAAATCAAAGACATCCAGGTGCGCACCGCCGGAATCCCGGATTCAACCAAGGCTTACATCATGAAGCTGAAAGACAAAAGTCTGGAATCAAATATCGAACTGACAGACCAAGGGATTGCAAAAGCTATCAACACCACTTCCAGCTATAAGGAGGAACAGCCGGAATACAAGCTCCAGATTCCGCAGAAGCATGAGAATGCACACCAGTATATGACGGAAGACATTCTGCTGGCAGGCTCTTCGGCTAAGATGGCAGAGCTTACCGCCCGTGAAATCTATAACATACGCGAGAGCAAAAACGCCATCCTGCGCGGACAGGCCGACACAATGCCGAAAGACGGAGCCTCTCTGAAACTGATCATCAGCCAGCTCGACAAGCAGGAACGCGCGCTGACCGAAAGCTTCACCGGAGTGACAGACCGCACGGACAAAGTGTTTACATTCACGGTCAATCCGGAAGACAAAATGAGCGACAAGGTTTTTGCCCGCTTCTCTTCCAGACTGGGCGTTCTGCAAGCAGACAATCTGGCCGGAGATCCCATCAGCATCAGCATAAGCAACTCGTCATCGCTTCCGGCACCGGTAGAAGACGGGAAGAAAAAGAAGAAAATCGACGGTGTGATCTACAATATCCCCGGCAAAGGCAAAGTGAGCGTTTCTTTCCAGGGAAAGACAAAATGGGAGAACGAACTCCAGATAACGCAGTTCGGCTACACGGAAGTGCTGGTAGACGGACTGTTTGACAAGAAAGTGAACACGCGCGTGGTCTTCAATCCGGTTACGGGCGGTGTGATCAAGATTGACAAAGACTGAAATTCATCCAGACAACAAATGCAACAGAAGAGGCTGTGTCAAAACAGGAAATGACTGTCAAAAAGCAAATGACAGCTGATTTTCATTTTGACACAGCCTCTGTTTTTATGACTTTACAACGCTTTCAGCCAGGCAGAAAAACGCGCACCGGCAAGCACCGGCACTCTCCTTTCAGGCTTCTTAAACACAGCATTGCAGCCTTGGAGGCAGCCTGTTAAATGCCTCTTCTCCAGCATACTACAATCTTTCAATGACATCAGGTGAAAGTCCGGTAGCACGGGATATGGAAGAAACGTCAAGCCCCATCTCCTTGAGATTCCGCGCCACGTCTTCTTTCCCTTTTTCCATACCTTTTTCTATCCCTTCCGCAAGGCCCTTCTCCAGACCTTCCGCAAGGCCCTTCTGACGCTCGAACTCCATCACCGCAAGCTGGTCGCGGTAGACCTTGATGCTTTCGTCATATTTCATCCGCTCCTCCTTGCTCAGGGCAGCAATGTCAACAATCTCCTCCAGTCTTTTGAAAACGGCATTGCGCGCCTTAAAAGGCAACCTGTTCAATGTTTCCATATTCTTCAATACATAAATCCAACGTTCAAAATCTGTCGCGCATTCAGACTCCTCCTTGTCAAACGAAGGAAGCTCCAGAAAAATGTAGCGCATCTTGTCGCTGAACTGCTCATGAGTTTCACGGTCGGCAAGAACGATGTCTGTGCGCAGCTTGCTCGGAAGGTCTGTCAAACGGAAGTTCACGAAGAATATTCCATAGACAGCCTTCAGGCTGAATTTCCAGTCCGATCCCCTTTCGCCCTGACGGGCTATCGCCTGAGAGAGGTAGTAAAGCGTACGCTCCCGGAAATTGACGTGCTCACGGTTCTGCATTTCTACGATAAACTGCTCGCCGTTCGAGTCTGTACAGTAAACGTCATAAATAAGACCACGGTCGTTTTCGAATTCCGGAAGAAGTTCCTTGTCCAGAAAATGGATATCCTCCACATGACGCTCGCCTTCCAGCAATGCGTTGAGAAAATCAATCAAAAGGTCCTTGTTGATCTCCTGACCGAAAATGCGCTTGAAGCCCACGTCTGTAAAAGGGTTGATGAATTTTGCCATAGCAGTAATGTCCTGAAAATTGCCGTTATAACGCAAATATACAGAATCCGGCAGATATAACAAAAAGGAACGATGAATTTCATTCCGTAAGGCTCAAATTCCGGCAATTGCAGGATTTTTCCCATCCTGCCCATCGACAGACAATAACCCAAAAACCGTCGGCAACGGTCTGTGCGTCACCGACGGTTCGTACAATAACAAATACAAAAACTCTCTTAGCCGCTGCAAGGACTAAAAAGATTGCTTTTCCCAAAGCATGAAGGAAGCCTCCCAGGTATGCATCCTCCATACTTCCATGACTTTATTTCAATGCATTCAACCAGGCTGGAACATATCCCAAGCGACGTTCAAGCTGCGCTTCGTAGAGCGACTGCGGCTCCACAGGCGTACCAAGACTTTCCATATATTTCACTTGCTCCGGCGATTCATCAAAAACAATAGACGCCCCATGGAAACCGACAATGACGGGAGGCATGTTTTTCCACCACCTGTTATTGTTGTCCCACCAAATAAACTTGTTACCCCATCCGCCGTCATAGCCCGTTTTGGTGGCATTCATATTCCAGATAACAAGATCGTTCAGATGATTAGGAAGCTGGACTTCATCCCCTCCTTCCCGCCAAGGAATGAAAGCTCCCCTACACCGATCTATCAGTGTAGCGCGCGGCTGAGAAGCATGCGACTCAAAACAAGCGTCATTGCCCCATTGCACATTCCATATCACTGCACCCATACTTTCTTTAGAAACGCCACACCCGTGATACTGTCCGGCACCTTCCATATATTCACCCAGGTTCTGCCCTCCGCTGTCCAATGCAATTTTTCCGCTGCTGGTATCTGTTACATTGCCAATAAATACCCGGGAAGAAGCCTGTGAACGTACAGAAGCATGCCCGCGATTGCCTGAAATATTGATTGTATAGGCTGATACATTAGCGCACGATACAATTGAAAGAGCTTCACTGACGCTCTCAAAATCTACACGACGCATCCACGAGTTGGTCAAACGAATCAGGTTAATCGGTTTGAACCCACCATCATCCGAAGCGCTGCCATGATGCCGAAAATCGTCTTTGGCATGGCCCAAGAAAGTCAAGTCCTCCACACCCACATTCTCAAAATGCGGATACTGCTGGATTTTCCAATTCCACTTCGAATTAACTTCACGCATGATAGGTTCATAGAAAACAAGTTTATTGCCAGAAATAGCCTTTACTTGATGGAACTCGTGTACCAGCACTCCACTTTTTGCAATCTCTACCTGGCTGGACAAGTCTGTCACTGAATGAGGAGCCAACTCCTCAGCAATAAATTCCGAGTCGTTGTTCTGAACGGTCAAGCAGATCCAATCACCGACAGAGATACCCGATGTAGAAGCTACCTCTACAGAAAAACTTCCCTTAACCGCATTACCGACAACATCCGTCAAATCAGTCAAGCCACTATTGTGTTTAATTTCCAACAAGTTCGGAGTGCTCCACAAATCACCGCTGGCAGGATTGTTCTCTACAGCCATTTCAATCACAGTATTGTCTGCTCCGGCACCTTTCATTATCAGATTGCCCATGGTAAGACGAATCGTTTCAACTGTTTCATCTTCCGCTCCTCCACGAAGCACAAACGTACCTTTGGGGAAATAAATCACGGCATTGGCTTTATTGCCGCCGATATAATAACGAAGAGTTTTTCCACCATCTTCATTTGTCCTTTCAGTACATCCCATCGCGTCTTTAAGAATCTTGATCAACGCAGGACGGTCAGAAATGCCATCATCCGGCACCGCACCGTAATCTGTCACATCATATACCTTATAAATCGCACTTCCCTGTGCGCCGCCGGTCAAGTAAGCATTATAGTAAGGATTGCCACTTGCGTCCAACTGTTTGTTGTCAAAATTGATATAGACATCCGGCGGAGCCACTTCACCGTGCATATATCCGGCATACGAATAGTCAAGCAATACATTGTCCTCGCTGCCCATCACAAACTTCTTCCATGCCTCAGCAGAAGATGACGCACTCGCATCAACCGTCACAGACGCTTCACCGTTGCGCAACGACAATGTAAGCTGACCGCTGCCATCCATTTCAACCGATTTGTACAGAGAAAAGTTGGCAGAGGTCTTTCCCGTCATGTCAGCAGCCGGAGTATCAGAAAGCCGCTTCCACTGATTGCCGTTCAAAGAAACCTGCCAATAGCCGTCCTCGCCCAAGGCAATCTGGGGAGTATACACACCTTTGCCTGTTTTTTTCTCAAAGCCGGAACTGAATTCCCGGCCATATCAGTCAGCAAACCGCTTTCTCCGTTCAACTGTACCGTCCAATAGCCTTCTTCGTTCACGCCAAACAACGGAATGTCTGCATCGTCCTCCGTCCGGGAAACGGCAGTCGCGATTTTCCCGTCACTCAATTCCAGGCGATAGGCTCCAGACTCTTCCTGCGTATAATTCACCACCTCTGCATCACCCTCAAAAGCGCCTGCATCGCCGCAATATCCGCATTATACTGGTCAATAACGGAAGCTATTTCCGCCGGCTGTTCCGGTATTACAGGAGCATCGTTCTGAACCACTTCTTCGTCCGAGCATGCCGCCATAACCAGCAAGCCCAAACACCACATCCAATTTTTTAAAAGTCTTACACTCATAGTATCTAGTTTTTATGAAGTTTTTCAAATCCGCTCAGACTATATTCAAGCATAGTCCGTAACATAACAAATTTAATACTTTTTCCGACACTAAGAAACACAACAGGAAGCGGATATGAATTAATGAAAAATAAGATACCTATTTTTGTACAATTATAGCATACGGAGCGTCTTGACACCCCTCTTTCATCAGATAAAGAACTATCTATGGATAAAATCTGACTTAGGCAGATATCCCAATGCGCACCATTGGCGCTCTTTACTTTTTTCTCCATCGTATCAGTCAGTTAAGGTTGAGCATTTGGTGCAAAACATGGATTATTATCTGGAGGTCCCAAAGCAGACCGCATTTAAAAATTGCATGAAAGCAAGCAACAGTCCCTAACGCAAGCCGTCCCGATGTCCACATGCAGGACACCGGGACGGCTATATTCTTAAGGCTAAATATTCCTCTTATAGGATTGCACCTTGCAGGAACAGATTATCTCATAGTCGAACCATAATCTGCATAAGCGTTACCAGGAATGAATACTCCATTCGCCGGATCGAAGGTTCCACCGTCGAACGGATTAGCGCTAATCTGTTCGATATCTTCCGCTCCATCCCAGCCGCAGCTTACACCGCCACTCTGATAGAACATTCTCCATCCCTGGCTCGTAGCATCCGAGCGGTAACCCACATTATCCTGACACAAACTTCCCGGTATGGCATTTGTAGTACGGAATACAATATAATAATTATTTATGCTGCCGTTGTCTGCAAAGAACAAGTTATTGGAAACCTGTGCATCTTGAACGGTAGAAGCATATACATAACTTGTCGTTGCAGACCCCGTATTGACGAATGTATTATTCTGCAAAACAATTTTATTGATTGTTGCTGAAGAGCCGTTAAACAATTTGAAATTTGAAATCAAATTGCCGTCTGTCGCACAATAGAATACATTGTTTCTGAAAGTCAGCGTTCCATAAGTCGCCGTACTGGAGCCAACGCTAATAATAAAACGCTGGTCAGTCTTCCCTTCCGGATATTTTATCTTGCAGTTCTCAAGTACAAAGTTTTCATAACTTCTGTTGCTTGAACTGATATACGTAAGCGGCTGCTGAGTGGTAGACAATTCAATTTCACAGTTTCCAAATACAGCATTCTTGAATGCCGTATTACCATTTTGCGCCAGCAGATAAGACAAAGACGGCGAGGTTCCTGTATTATAAACTTCCGTAGCATCTATCTTGAGATTGTAGCAGAAGAACAGTCCTTTACCCTCGTTTCCGGAGGTTTCAGCTACTCTTAACTGCCTGTTGACTTTCAGTTCCGGCTTATCCGTCGGATTATCACCGATAAGTACCAATGTTGCAGCATTGTCACCCGTATTATCATAGCTGACATTTACACCTGATCGGATGAAATAAACGCCGCCCGGCTCAGTTATAGACTGATCGGAAGAAAGAACATGTATTTCTTCACCATCAAACATGTACTTGTTTATCTTCACATTTCCTGCCTGAACATCCAGTCCGGCCATAAAATCAGCGTAATAGCTGTCTGTCGTAGTGTGAACCTTTATTTCTGATGCCGCAGTATGCACGCCACGGGTAACTTCTACCGAAAGCACGCATTCGGAAGGAGTTTCAGGAGCTCTTACACTCAAGGTCAACGCCTGCTCTCCTGTAAGAGCCGAATAGTCAGGCACTGTAACCGTCCAGTCAGCAGGAGCAACGGCACGCACAATATCCCCCCGACTCTAAGTTCACATTGACAGTCAGGTCTGTTCCATCACCGCCTTTAGCCACATACCAAGTATCGTTTTCCACATTCTCAGGCTCTACAATCTGGCATACCAGTCCTTCAACAATAGGAATAGTGTATTCTGTTCCATCCACTGTTACAGACAGACAGCCGTTCTCCACTTTCACCGCTTCAATCGGGTTAGTTCCAGATACTGTACCGGTAGCTTTTACATGAGCCCCGGTTTCATCCGTTACATAATCCCAAGTTGCGCCTTCGTCATATGATACCTGCCAAACCTTGTCTGTTCCCTCCGTTACTATCTGGAACTGGGGAGTCACTGTTACAGGCGTACCGTCCTGAGCCTTCGCACGCTGCCCTGTGTCTACGCCATCAACGAACCAATTTCCGTTATCACCGACAGTAACCTGCGGATATGTGATGTTATCGTCGTTTCCCTGTGTCAGCGTCATGGTCTGTCCGTCACTGAGAACAAGCGTATAAGTACCCGTAGCCTCATCATATGTGTAACTCTGGATGGTCTTGTTTCCGTCCAGCAATACGCGGATCACGTTCATGTTGTCATTTAAAGCCTGCACCTGCTTCTCCATGTCTTCCACACGCGTGGTAAGCTCATCGATGTTCCGCTCCAGATCGTCCGTATTACATGACGCGAACGACAATGCGAACATTCCGAGAAGGATGAATGATTTATAGTATTTCATAATCTTTTCTTTTTAAGAATTCAATCAATTATTCAGAAACCGTCACTTTAAGCGGAACAATCACCCGGTAGCCCTCCGATTTTGCAGAGAAAATCTGGAAATAGACTGTATAGCTGCCAGCCGCCAGCCCGGAAGGAGCTGCAACGGTAAGGGTATGCTTTCCGTCGGTTGCAGAGGGGTCCGTTTCGTCCAGTTTCACTTCCAGCGGCGTAGGATCGATGACAACTTCCTCCACACTGGTCAAAGTCGCATTCAGCGTGACGCTTCCGCCTGCCGGTACTGTTGTTTCCGTAACCTCTTCTGCCGGAGCATCTGTAGTGGAGAAGGTCATGTCCAATCCGCCCAACAAAGCCACAGTATACTCTGCACCGTTCTCACCCGCAAGTTTAAATGTAAGCGATTTCCCGTCATCAGAAGGAGTCACATCTGCAAAAACGCCAGCCGGTATATCATCTACAGAAGCGATACCATAATTACCCTCGATCATTATGGGCTCACCGTCACCGATTGTATAGCACCAGCGTCCATCAACGACGCTTATTTCAGGCACTACGCCATCACGTCCGTCGGTAGGACGTGCAGAAACCTGCTCGCCGTTCACGGTCAGATAGCTCGTCACACCATCCAGCGTATAAGTCCAATAGCCGTCCGCATCGATGGCCAACACCGGAATATCTTCAGCGGGCATTCCTCCATAGATTACGAGAGGGTCACCCTCACTCAAAGTGAGGGTATAGTCGCCTTTCTCGTCCATGGTATAGTCTGTAATAAAGATTGAGCCTTGAAGCACAGCCACATCATAAAACGAGTTGATGCTTGTATTCAACGCCTCCAACCCACTGGCCAGTTCGTCCAGACGGGAGTTAAGTCCGTCTACATCTGCTTGTATATCGTCCCTTTCATCACACGCATTGAACGTGAACAAGGGAATCATGCTGAGTAATATTATTGCTATTCGTTTCATAATTCAATTGTTTTTTAGCGGGTTGCACCGCAATTTACCCCTGCTTTAACAATAAAGATTCCATTTTCAAAGTCTGCGGTTTGAAGCGGATCTTCCTCTTCCTGAGATATGGTCAGATTGACAGCTTCATCCGGTTTATTACTTTGATAGTAATATTGATAAGTCACATAATGTTCACTACCATTCATTTTACTATATGCCTTTATATTTTCAATTGTTGTTGTCGGATTTACTTTATTCACCGTATTCAACAAACGACAAGCATTTTGAGTGGTATTCTCCACATTATCCCAGAACAAGCAATTACTAATTGTCACTTGAGCATTATTAAAATGAGCACGCAACAATCCCCCTTGCCCTGATGAAGACATATTAATAAACGTATTGTCCTTAATTGTAATAGAACCTTGGAAATCACCATACAAGTCATTACTTACAGCGACACTCAATATAGCACCGTTGTTACGGTTATTTGTAGAACGGGTATAAATGACATTGTTCTCTACATCAATGGACGCATTTACATCAATACATTTGCCTGTAACTGCAAAATTCAGAAGACGGCTTGTAGAAACGCCGCCGCTATTTTCTGATATGCAAATATCATTGTTAAGGAGCTGGATATTTTTAATAGAATTGTCTTGTCCTTTATCTCCATTAAACAAATGTCTGTTATTCGGAAGCGTAAACTTACAACCGTCAAATATTAAATTGTCAATAGTAGAAGTGGCATCGTCCGCCATATCAATAACCAAACATCCGCTAGTAAATTCAATATTTTGAGCAACAATATTCGAAGTTGTTCCACTGCCTGCAACTCGCAAACTTACAGCATTTGTCAACGAAATATTTACCTTAGCTTTTTTATTTCCCTCCAAATCATTAGAAAGCAGAATCAAATTAGAAACACCACTTAAAAGGGCATTCGGGAAATTCAATGTAGCATCCGTATCAATAATATAGACTCCGTCAACATTGTTCTCAATAGTTATGTCATCAGTTGAAGTCACATGAGTAACAGTCAGTCCCGATTGATTATTGAAGGTATAGTTCCCGACAGTTATATCTCCACCTTTCTCATATTTATCATAGACAGAAGCATAAGTCGGTTCTTCGGTTCCTCCACCTTCTATTCTCACCTTAATCTTGTCTACAGCCCAATACATGCCGCTATTCACACGCACTGTAACTTCAGAAGTGTTGTCGGCAGTCACTCTCGATGAAGCCCCCGTTGCTTCTCCGCTTGCAGGAGAATAGATAGCCAGCACATAATTGTTTTCTCCCTCAGAAGAATCTGCCTGCTCGATCGTCGCTCTCCAGCCTGCAGGGTAAGTTACGGAAGGAGTTCCTCCGGAGATCTGCACCGGAATCTCGGTACGGGAATCTTCAGCCACCTCCAGATAGCCGTCAGGATCTGACAAGGTCAAGCCCGAATCGTCTATCGCACAAACCAGTCCCGGCACAATGGCAACACTTGCCGTAGCCGTTTCACCCGTTGCATAATCGGTATAATAAGTGATGACAAACTCATTGCCCACCACTTCTGCCGAAGCAATCAGCTGGTCACCTACAACACCCATGTCTGAGTTGGCATCGCCACCAACCTTTTCCCAAGCACTCACTTCACCGTCACCAGTTACATAACGCACTTCCCAGCTTCCTTCATTCACACGGAATTCCGGATAACCTTGTCCGTCCGCTCCTGCATTTCCGATAGCCGGCACGCCAGTCGACTCACCTCGAACCGCCCAACAGCCGTCTGAACCGATTGTTATTTCAGGCACTTCTGCAGATCCCTGCACACCGATGTTCAAAGTAAGCGTTTCCCCGTTGCTGAGCGTAAGGGTATAGGCGTTTCCGCTCTGCGTCACGCTCTGAATGGTCTTATTCTCTGAATTGAGCACGAAGGAAATCGTTTCCAGATTCTCATTCAGCAGCTTCACCTGTTCCTCCAGAATGGCCACGCGGTTAGCCAGCGCGTCCACATCGTCCTGCAAGTCATCCTGCTTGCACCCCGTGAGCGCAAGCGCAGCGGTGAGGACTAAAAACAAGTATGATTTTATGTATTTCATAAATTATTCGTTTTAAAAGATTATTCGGTTACATTGACTACAATCTGGTATACTCCCCGATCCTCATGCTTATAGTTGCCGTTAGTCACTACGAAAGTTGCCGTATAGGTTCCTACATTTTCGTATGTGTGCGAATAAGTCGGCATGTCCTGCGAAATGTTCTTGACGCTCACGCCCTGATCGGGTTCACATGCAAGGATGTTGATCGGATCAGAAACAAGCCACGAAGATTTCCAATGCGAATCGTTTGCCGTTCCGTGGATATAGAAACTACCAGAACTTGCGCTCGACAGATTCCAGCGTCCAGCCACATTGGCCGTCACTGTTCCGTAACCGCTGTCCTCAGGCAGATAGCTCACCGTGCTTTTCCAGTCCTGATAATATGCAGTGTCACGTTCATGATGCATATTGACTGCGGTAAGCACAAAATCAGAAGCAAACTGTTCCGTAGTCTGTCCATTGCGAAGCGTATTCGTGATCTTCATCGAAGCGAAATTATAGCGCGGCTGTGCGACATTCACAGCATCCGTTTCATTGAAATGGGGATTTTCCCACTCATCCTTATTGTACGCAAAAGCAAGCACCAGATTCTTGTCAATGTAATTGACTACATCCCGTTCGTATGAGTTTCCGGCTACAACATTCTGTCCCATACTGACAAACTCATCCCGGTCAACCAGTTCATGCCATTTCCCGTCTTTCCAGAACTGGACAACAGTAGTCGAATCGGTCACAATGTCATTCTTTACCAATCCCGGGAAAGCCTCGAATCCGTTTTCCGCATCATCCATCGTATAGAATATATCCATACAATTGTTGCGGCGATCATTGCCATCCGCATAGATAGTGGTGCTCGTATAAACAGTAAACGACAAGACAGAAGAAACGACATCATCCGCCGAAACAGAAGTGCGGTCTTTGTAAATATACTGATGTCCCAGTTCGCCGCTATAGAAAGTCACGAAATCCGGTTCACCGTTAATGGTGAACTCTACGGGCTGCCCTTTCTTCGCCGTCACAATCATGCCGTCGTACATCACGTTCTCATCGGTTACAACGCCAATATTCACATCGTCAAGCCCCTCTGTCAATTCTTTGCTGCAAGAAGCAAGTGCGAAAGCCGACAGAGCGAAGGCATACATATATAAGGTATATCTTTTCATTGATTCAATCCTTTATTAGTGTTTTAACTCAGATAGATTACCATCCCGGATTGTTTGAAGTGATGGCCTTGTTCACAGACAACTCGGCATCCGGAATCGGGAAATAATTGTACGTATCGTCCAGCTGGAAATAAGTGTACACATTGCTCGGTCCCTGATTCCATTCACCTCCAATCTGCGCGAACTCTACCAGCTCACTCATACGCTCAGAAAGTTCTCCCCAACGGATCAGGTCGAAGTGGCGCAACATTTCAAAGCAAAGCTCACGCCCGCGTTCGTCCTTCAGCACCTGACGAAACTCGTCCTTGGTCAGCCCTTCCTGCAGATTGTAGCTTGCATCACCGCCGAAAGCACGCTGTCTTACCTCGTTCAGATAACTGATGGCATTTGCAGGACCGTTCAGTTCGTTCTCCGCTTCAGCCAGCATCAGCAGCACATCCGAGTAGCGCAATACCGGGAAGTTGATGGAAGTAAAGTTCTTGTCTTTCTTGTCAGCCTCGTATTCCCGGCGGAACTTCGCACATGCACGGGCAATATTCGCGGTGAAATGATTATTTCCGCTTCTGTAAGTGTAATCTCCTACGCTGGATTCCTGCCATGAGCTGCTCGTCGAATTATACATGTAGTCACCCTCACGGTACTCAAATCCCGGATACTGCTCTTCCAGTTCAGCCTCTTGCGCAGACGAACAAGTATACGAATAAGAACGTCCGTTATCATAGCTGTTCCAGACATTCAGCAGATTGGCTGTACCGTCTTCATCAGTCGACGCATTGACAAAATAATTTCCTTCATAGAATCTGCGTCCTGTCACTCCCGTATTCTTTCCGCCGCCTTCAACATAAACGAACGGCGCAATGTTCCACAAGAAGCGGCGGTCTTTTACCTTGAATTTCGCCAGTTCCCACGCAGCAGCTTTTTCTTCCGCTGTGCCTGAAGCATAATTCACCTGCAGCCCCATCAAATCGTCAATCGTATAGCTTGTCGAGATATTATTGGACGGGTTGGAGAAACTATGATTCACATCCATGCAATACAGGCGGTAAAGTTTCGGCGTAGAGAAGATAAACTCATACGCGTACCCCGGATCGGCAGAGCCAGTCACGTCTGAACTGTTCGACAAGTCAGGACGCCAAACCGATGATGTTTCCGATACGTCCTTCAGCCACTACATCCGAAGTGTTGTTTCCGGCAAACTCAATTTCCCAGATGCTTTCACTGCCGTCTGTGTTATACTGGTTTGAGCACATGTCGATGAACACCTGCCAATAGTCGCTTGCCAACTGGTGTTTTCCGTAAACCTGCAAGGCAAAGTCTTTCGCCTGCTGGAAATATGAACGGAGCGTCGTTTCATCGCTCGGCGCATTGCTGTCCCGATAATGCTCACCGGCACGGAACAGGCAGACACGTGCCAGAATCCCATATGCAGCCGACTTTGAAATATGTCCCGGTTCGCTGGAGTCGAACTCCGGCAAACCGTTCTCCGCAGCCTCGCTCATTTCCGTCACGATAAAGTCATAAATCTGCTGCTTGTCGGTGCGCGGAGAGTCCAGGCCGGAAACGTCTTGAGTGGACGAAGTCTTAAAAGGCACGTCGCCCCAGCACTGCACCAGATTGAAATAATAGAACGCGCGGAGGAAACGGGCTTCTGCTATGTACTGCGACTTTGTCGCATCGTCAATGTCAGTCACACGGTCGATATTTTCCAAAAATATGTTCGCGCGGTTGATACCTGAATAAAGGGTATACCAGAAACCCGTTACTGCCGGATCGCTGACTGTAGCGTTGTGACAAATCAGTCCTCTTGTGGCAGGCGCACGCCCGGAACCGCCATAATGAGAGAGGTCATCTCCTCCCACCAGATAAATGTAGTCAGCTCCATAGAAGGATGACTGGCTGAGTATGGCATAGATACCCGTAAGGAACGAGTTTGCCTCCTCCGCCGTATTGAAATAATTTTCCAATGTCAGTTTGGTCGGCTCCTTGTCAAGGAAGTTGCACGAAGCAAACATCCCGCCGAACATCATGAGCAATAGAGTATATTTAAACTTTTTCATATGATATATTCTGATGAATGATTAGACAGATGCAATTAGAATCCCGCACTTACTCCAAAACTTATAGTATATGCCCTCGGATACGACGAGAAATCAAGTCCCGGAGTCAGCGCACTGTTACGGATAGACACTTCAGGATCGTATCCCGAATAGCTTGTCCATGTCCACAGATTCTGTCCTGCCAGATAGACACGGAGTGAACTCAGTTTTGCCTTCTGTATCAGTTTGGTCGGGAACGTATAGCCCAAAGTCACCGTCTTCAGACGCAGGAACGAACCGTCTTCGATGATGCGTGAAGAAATCACACGGTTGGAAGAAGAGTTGGTGGCTGCCGGAATATCGCTGTCCGGATTTTCCGGAGTCCAGCGGTCAGCATAGCTCGCAAACTGGTTCAGCTCGCGCGATCTGTTATTGGAACTTTCAAAGAACAGGCGGTTGGCATTCATGATGTCGTTGCCGTATGACCACTGGAAGAACACGCTCAGGTCGAAGCCCTTATAAGTAAAGGTGTTGGTGAAACCTCCGGTATGGATAGGCAAGCCACGGCCGATAATCGTACGGTCATCTGAATTGATGATTCCGTCACCGTTCAAGTCCTTGTATTTAGGCATACCCGGCTGCGTATTGGTTTCGGTAGAGAAGTAAGGTACGCCCGACTTCAGCGTATAGGTATCGCCCGATTTGTTGAAATCGTCGTACTTGTATGTACCTTCGTACAAATAACCATACATCATGCCCATCGGCAAGCCAACCTGTGCAATGTAGCTCGACTGAGAGTTATAGTTCTGGTCGAAGTTGACGGCGCTCAGCAATGTGCTCTGTCCTTCCGAAAGTTCAAGCACCTCATTCTTGTTGAACGCAATATTGAAGTCTGTTGTCCAGCTAAAGTCCTTATTCTTGATGTTCACCGTACTCAGGCTCAGTTCGATACCATCGTTACGTACCTTACCGATATTGCGGGTTGCACTATAAAATCCTGAACTCAACGGGAGTGAAGCTTCCAGCAGCAGGTCGCGCGTGGTCTTGCGGTAAATATCTCCGGTAAAGTTGATACGGTCATCAAAGAAGCTCAAATCCAGACCAAGGTTCCTGCTCGGTGGTTTCCCATTTCAGGTTGTTGTTAACGATAGAGGTAGGAACTGATCCCACATTCGTATTGTCATTATTGAAAGGATAGACACCGCTCGGAATGCTTCCGTTTGAAATATAGTCGCCTATATTATCTTTCAGCACCTGCAAGAGGGTATAGTATTCATATTCATCGATACGGTTGTTACCCGTGAGACCCCAGCTCAGACGGAGCTTACCGTTGGAAAGCACCTTCTTTAAAGGCTTCATGAACTTTTCTTCCGTAAACGTCCATGCAACAGAACCTGAAGGGAAGTAACCCCAGCGGTTGTTTTTGCTGAACTTGGAAGAACCGTCGGCACGGAAAGATGCCGTAGCATAGTATTTCGACTTGAAATTGTAGTTCAGGCGGGCCAGATAAGAGAGCATCGACCACGAACTCTTCGACGAACTGATGGTGCTTCCCTGTCCTTCCGCCATACCTGCCATTCCCAAAGACTCGTTCGGAATATGGATGGTGCGGAACGAATAGTATTCATAGTCAGAGTTCTGGAAAGTTACACCAGCCAATGCATTGAAGAAATGCTTTTTGGCAATGTTAGTCTGGTAAGTAACCGTATTTTCATTCAACCACGTCAGACGCTCATTGCGTACAACCTGCGCATTTACCTTGTCCGTTGAAGTAGGACCTCCGTAACGCGTCTTGGAGTTGTTGAACTGATCCTGTTTGCGGGCATCATAAGTATAACCGGCAGACACCTTTACCTTCAGTCCCTTGATAATTTCATATTCTGCAAATCCGTTCAACTGCAAGTTGTTCGTATAGTTCTTGCGGTATTCATTCTTCAACGACAGAATCGGGTTGAAACGATAGTCATTCGTGGTATTCAGCGCATCATCAATCGCGTTATCCATCAACGAACTCAACGGTTTGTTAGGATAAGTGACCGGACGATATCCCCATACGCTGTAGAACAGGTTGTTCATACCGCTGTAAGAGTTTTCAGAAGGAGTAGAACCCGTCTGAATAGCACGCGAGTAGTTGGCTGTAATGCTCATGTTCAGCTTGTTGCGGCGCACAACCGTGTTGATACGGCCCTGCATACGCTTGTAGCCCGTTTCGAGCAAAATACCCTGCTGGTCATAATAAGAAAGTGAAGCGTTGTAGCGGACACCTTCCGTACCACCGGTCAGGCGGAGGTTGTGGCTGTGCTGCCATGCAGTGCGGAAGATTTCGTCCTGCCAGTCATACTGGTCGATGTTGCGGTAATCGTCCAGCGTCCACTGCTTGCCTTCCCAGTTCATCAGGTAACCACCGGAGGAAGATGTAGCCTGTTCGGATACATCTCTGCCTGCAGCTTCACAAACTCGTAGGCGTCCATCATCGGAATCTTGCGCGTCACATTCGACATCGTGACACTTCCGTCGTAAGTGAGCTGAGCCTTACCGATCTTACCTTTCTTGGTAGTAATAATTACGACACCGTTCGCACCGCGCGCACCATAAATAGCGGTAGCGGAAGCGTCTTTCAGGATATCAAGGCTCTCGATATCGGCAGGGTTGATGGTAGAAGCCATCGCCGCATCCTCCACGGGAAATCCGTCGATTACGTAAAGCGGGGAGTTGTCCTGTGTCAACGAGTTGTTACCGCGGATAACGATGTTCATCGTTCCGCCCGGCATACCTTCACTGGAAGACACGTTCACACCGGCGATACGCCCTCCCAAAGTCTGGTCAAACGAAGCGACCGGCGTGTTGAGCAGCTGGTCCATATTGGCTTTCGCTACAGAACCTGTCAGGTCACGCTTCTTTACTTCCTGATAACCTACTACCACCACTTCGTCAAGAAGCTCGGAGTCGTTTTTCAGCAAAATAGACATCGGCTTGGAAGCGTCAACTTTTACTTCCTGCGTCTGATAGCCGATGAACGAAACAACAAGTACGGCCTTCTTGTCAGGCACGTTCAACGAGAACTTGCCGTCAAAGTCCGTAATCGTACCTTGGGTGGTGCCCTTTGATCATAACACTCGCCCCGATCACTGTTTCTCCGGTTTCGTCAATAACAGTTCCCCTCACGAGAACCTGAGCGAAAGCCGCGGTAAAAGAGAATAAGGTCAACAGCAACAAACTGAGAACCCTCTTCCTTAAATCAATTCGGAATTCGGTTTGCATATCTCTACAATTTACTTTTAAATAAAGGTTTTAAAACGTCATAAGCACAAATTTACAGCATTGTATCAAGAGAACGGTATAAAATCATTCACTTGATGGGACAAAAATATCCAATTTTCAAAAATATTACATCGGCATTAAATCTTACGAGTCTTATAAAGTGTTTTTCCAATAGTTGCGAATATAATAAATATATTTCAGAATCAAAAACGACATCCTCAAAAAAATCTTGAAATCTTTATCTCCGCGGAAAACAGGAAAAGTCAGAATGCCAAAAAGATAACGGGACATTTTTTTAATGTGAGCCGTCATCCTGAATGAAATGAGCCGTCAAATGCATTCAGATAACGGCTCATTTTTCAGAGATTATCAAACATCTTTTAACCAAACTAACATTGTTTTTAAGTTAAAAATCAAAAGGGAACCACGAAAGTCACGCATAACAAACTATCAATCAGCAAATTACAGCGACAGGTAGACCACGAACGGAACCACGAAAGCCGTTTTACACCTTATTATATATAAAAAATAAAGAAAGAAACCCCTACCCCTTTATTTTTTCATTCATTAACAAACCTGGAAGATGCCTGGCTTCATCACGCAACGACTGAAAAACCGTCCAAGACATACGAAAACGGATACAGCAAAACGGAAAAGCCGTCCGCATCATTCCCAAGTATCACAGCCATGAGAACATCCGCAGAAGAATCGAAAACAGCGTTTCAAACGCCCAGAAGCCCATGAAAAGAATCACAGCCATGAGAACATGCAAACCCAAAAGCCGACCCGACATTCAAGAAAGTGTTCGGAGAACATCCCGACCTGGTGATGAGCCTCCTGAACGCACTGCTCCCGCTCGAGGAGGGAGAGGAGATCACGGAACTTGAATACCTCCCGGCAGAAATGGTTCCCGACAATCCCCTCCGGAAGAACAGCATCGTGGACGTCCGGTGCCGGGACAACAGGGGAAGGCACTTCATCGTGGAAATGCAGATGGTATGGTCGCAGGAGTTCCGCCAGCGCGTCCTGTTCAACGCGTCGAAAGCGTACGTGAGGCAGATCGAAAAGGGAAACGACTATTCCCTCCTCCAGCCCGTATACTCCCTGAACCTCGTAAACGAAGTCTTCGAGCCCGAGCTCAGGGAATTCTACCACTACTACCGCCTAGTGCACGTCGAGCATACGGAGAAAGTGATAGACGGGCTGCACCTGGTGTTCGTCGAACTCCCGAAGTTCAACCCCACACACCTACAGCGAAAAGAGGATGCAGGTGCTGTGGCTCAGGTACCTCACCGAAATAGACGAGCGGACGCGCAAGGTGCCGGAGGAGCTGCTGGAAAACCCCGAGCTGAAGAAGG
>VOFC01000815.1_pt1 | contig 218000 bp, 239 predicted proteins | sample 5384161 | NCBI WGS metagenome assembly VOFC01 (sample SAMN12384722, study PRJNA508395) | human gut metagenome | isolation source: healthy gut B | host: Homo sapiens
TTTCTGATAGGTTGGGAGATATATCGCTGACAGCGATAATATCGAATAGATTTATTTTTTGCAAAAGGGTTATTAAGTACCGTCCCCGGTAGCCGGCTCCAATAATGGCTGTGCGTATGTTTTTCATTGCAGAAATTTTATAATTAAAGAAAAAACTCTACAAATATAGCGAAAGGCAAGTGCAAAGGCAAACGGAAATTTCATTTCCGATTTGACTCTGCCGAACCGTATCCTATATTCTACAAATATAGCGAAAGATGAGAAAAAGATAAAGCGACTAATTTCATTTTTATTCGAATCTCCTCTATCTCAATGATCCCAAGTATAAAGGTGAGAATATCGGTTCTTGTGAATATGGAAGTAGAATTGTAGGTGTCGTGGTGAACCAACGAGATATCGCAATTGTTATTAAGGAAAGTTTTTAATCTAAAAGAGATATAATTATGGCAAAAGAAAGTGTAGCTATTTTGAAGGGAAGAATAGATGTATCGGAAGTTCTCGATGAGTTGAATGCCGCTTTGTCGGAAGAATGGTTGGCGTTTTATCAATATTGGGTGGGAGCCCTTGTAGTGAAAGGCGCTATGCGTGGCGATGTACAACGAGAATTTCAGGAACATGCTATGGAAGAGTTCGAACATGCTAAATTGATAGCCGACCGTATTATCGAGTTGGAGGGTGTTCCCGTATTGGATCCTAAGAAATGGTTCGATTTGGCAAAATGTGCTTATACTCCTCCTACTGATGTAGATGTAGTCAAGTTGCTGAAACAGAATGTCGCAGCAGAACGTTGCGCTATATTACGTTATCAGACGATCGCTGCATTGACCGACGGGAAGGATTTTACGACTTGCGATATCGCCAAACATATTTTGGCAGAGGAAGAAGATCATGAACAAGACTTACAAGATTATTTAGACGATATAGCTCATATGAAAGAATATGTGTTACAGAAGTAGTGTCTGTTTTGATTTATATTTATGGTTAGAGTTCAAAGACAGAATCCCAAGCGGATTCTGTCTTTGTTTCGATTAAGATAAACCGATCGTCTAAATTTGCGGTGTGGTGTTTTGTTGTGTCGATTCGGCTTGACTTTGATGGATAGCTTGCAGCAGTTTGTCGGCGAAAGGAAAGGCTCCGTTTTGCAGAAGCATTTCGAGCGATATTTTCCCGGAACGAAACAGCTCCATAAGAAATTCGTTGGATGCCATTCTTAAAGCGGGTGTCGATAGTGTTTCGGCAATTGATAAATCGAATTCTGTATTACGAACTTCCTCTGGGGTATAGGTAGAGATTTCTTTTCCGTAATTGTTTCCTGCTAAGTTTAAATAACGGTTATCCGAGTAGAATTGCTGGATTGTTTTCATGATTTTTATATCCCGGTCTTCTCGGAATGTTTTGAACGACTCGAATAGATCGAGCAGATTGGTCGAAGAATATTGTATTTGTTGGGCATATAGAGAGGCCGGAGTCCCAGATTGGGCTGCTTTGCCCTGCATCGCACCGTGGACGCCGGATATGTCTTCGAACAAGCGCATTTGCAACGAAAGCATTTCATAGGCTCCCACTTGTGTGGCATTGACCGCTATTTGCTGGGGCATGGGAGAGCCCGGTCTGGGACGGAATAAAATGATACCGTTATATTTGGTCCACTCGTCGGCAATATCTTCGATTGTCATGCCATCGGGAATTTGATCTTCCGGGAATAGCAATACGCCTTTTGCGCTCGAACCCATGATAAAATCTATCATGGTAATCAGTCGGTTGATATACCTCTGTTGGTCGATTACATCTTCGACGAAGGCATGTACTTCACCGTCTATGAGAGGGTATAGTTTAAACACGTAAGGGTGTTCTCCATGCCAGTAGGGAGTTTCTCCTTCGTCCAATAAGTCTCCCAGTGGGGAGAAGAAGCTATACCGCCATGTTTGCATTATACTCCATTCTGTTTCGATAAGCTGTGCAGTCTCTTCCGGTTGTCCCTGATGTGCGAGCTTCGTGTACTCTTTTCCTATTTTCTTTGTTTATATCCTCGGCTCCTGTCACAGGTATGTGGTAATATTCACCGGAACGGAAATCGTGGCAGTTCAGTACTTCCCGACTTTCGAGTTTCCATATTTCTATGACTCGGCACATATCTTGATTGGCCGGCAGAAAAATCGAGCCGGTCGATTGCTTTTTGCCGTGAGGTTCTCGAAGTTGTGCCGTATCGTTTCATTGTCGGCCTCCGAGTAGATGTTACGTAATTGTATGGCACGAGCCCTTGACCCGAAAGAAAATCTCGATATTACTTCGGCGATAGACATGTCGTGTAGTTCGCCTATGAGAGTGCAATCCCAATGGCGGCTGTCCTCCATAGCGTTGAAGAATATTCGGTTCGGATTTATTTCATCTACCCAGACGTCGGTTTTTCCTCTACGGTGTCCATATCCTATTTTCTGGAAACAAATACCCGAAATCAAAAACTCTTCCAATGTGCGGCTATCGAGTTCTTGTAACCGATTATGCTGGTAGGCGTATTGGACGGCTGTGCTCATCAGTTCCCCCAAACTCTGTTCCTGCCTGTCGCGAGCTATACATACGGGTTGGGTTTGGTTGTTTCTGAATTGTCCTAAAACGGCTTTGACCATTTGGCGGATCAGGTTGTTTTTCAGAGGAACTTTTTCCTTGTTCCCGTATATACTGTTCTTCGCTTACAACTCTGCCGTCGGGTAGTTTTATCAAGTCGTTCCATTGTTTTCCATAAGTATAGTCCCTGTTTCGTTTTCGCTTTTGCCTGAAATGTTCTATATTCTCCCATGCTTTTTGAGCCTGTAACAGTATCGGGTAGTGAGAGCGTTCTATTTCATTTTCGGTTTTTAAAATGTCGAGTTGTTTCATCGATGGATTTTTTGTACGAATTATTTGCCATAGATTTTTTGTTTTTAAGTTCGCTACAAAGAAAATAGTCGACATTTTTATTTTTTATGGCATGATTATATAAACATTCGTTATCTTATTATTATTTTGTCAGTAATGTATATGGCTGATATATAATGGCTTGCAAAATGTGTCTTTATGGCGCGGATAAAAAAATATAAATAGTTTTTATATATAGCTTTAATGGCTATATTTGCGCCTTATTAACCTGCGATCAGTAAATATTTTTGAGAAAAAATTACTGAAGTTCTCCCCCGCAGAAATTGTATTAAAATACCCCTTTGGAGAACTAGGTGTAACAAAACTAAAAAGAAATGAGAAAGATTTTATTGGTAGTCGCTACCGTGATGTGCATGGGTGGAGCTTTCGCTCAACTTTCTATGGGGCCGAAATTAGGTCTTAACGTCTCTTCTTTGACTGGAGATGGATCGAATTTCAGAGCAGGAATGAATGTGGGGATCTTTGCTAATTATCGTATTAATAAATTATTGGCGATTCAGCCCGAATTTTATTATTCGATGCAGGGGCTGGTTTTGATGATATACCGGTTCTCACGAAAACTTTGGAATCGAACTATACTTCACACTATCTGAATATACCAGTTTTGTTGAAAATTTATCCGTGGGCAGGTTTGAATGTTCATTTTGGTCCTCAATTCGGCTTCTGTGTCGATGATGAATATAAAGCGAAGTTGGCGGGAAAAGAGATTTCGTCCAAAGATTTGGAACCATATGGATATGGCTATAAGGCTAAAACATTCGATTTTTTTCTCTTGCTTTGGGAGTTGGGTATGAGTTTGATTTTGGTATGACGATCGATGCCCGTTATAATTTCGGACTTTCTAATGTCTACGATGAGGAGGGTAGTCCTAATAATACAATGTTCATGCTTTCATTAGGCTATAAGTTCGATTTGTAAATAAGAAAGGGTTTTAAAATAGAATAGAAAAACAGAGGGATACATCGTTAACATGTATCCCTCTGTTTTTTAGGGCTAATACTCTGCTAGTCGAACAGAATTTTGGGGTTCATTTGGGACGGGCTACGCCACTGGATATCGTAGTCTTCGGCCAAAATAGCAGATAACGTCGGCCAATAGGCATGACAAAACCCCATGCCCTGAGGGTGTTCTTGTAATCTGTTATATGCTTTTGCTTCTGCTTCGTCGATAACCTCTTCCCAGCGGGCAGTCCATTCTACCGGGTCGTGTTTCAAATGTCCCTCGTCTTTAATTTTATCATATTCACCACGGTCGGCATACCATATATTTGTTCCTAATAGGCTAATTTCATGTTGAACGTCTTCGGTGATACCCAGTTCGTGACCGGTTTCGGCTTCGATACGATAAAGGGCTTCCCTTTCCAATTCGAGAATTTTTACAGATAGGCGAGGATGTGAAAATATAGTCCTTTTTATTCTGTCGCATGTTTTGTAAACGAGGTCATACATGCTCATTTTCCCGTTTCGAGTAAAAAGAGGCCCATATTGTAATACTTCACGTATCAGATTCGCATTTTGCCATGTGTTTTTGTTTCCCTTTATATTTTCTTCGGCCCAAAGGCAGTTACAACGCAGTAGGTAGGCACGGGCTTCCATGTCGTTCGGGTTTTTCGCCAATCGGCTAAGTAAGGTCTTGTGTTCTTTGGAGAAATCTATCATAATGTTTCATTTTTGGTTAACTGTAAGGTTCTGCAATATCGCCGGGGCTGTAATAGTCTCGTAACCATTCATGAGCCTCTTTACTACCCAGATTTCAGCAACGGCCATATATTCTGCGATAATTTCGAGCGACTCCGGTGATTGTTCGGCGATAGATTCGGCAATGAGTAAAGCAGAGTCTACATCACCGTCTTGCATGAGATCCCAGTCGATTTTATCGACCGTGAATTGCCGAGAGCATTCGAAAAATTCGTCCCAGTGAGTGAGTCGTACTTGGGAGCAAATTAATTCGATGTAAAAATCTCCTTGACTGCCGGGGGAGCACTTGTGGAACTTCGAAATGATATTTTGCTCCATCGGACAATATTATCCTCGTGCCATTGTGTATAAAAGTTATGGAAGTATCGGTCGTTTCCAGAATTGTTAAGGTTCCCCACGATGTTTCGAGATTCAGACGTTCGATCAAATTCACTCCGATAGCCAAACCGTCTTTATCGAACGTATGGATTCCGGCAATTCTGTAATCATACGACCATGTTAACAATAGGCTATTCCAAAGAATTTCGATTTTTGCTTCCATACTGCTCATGAGGCAAACTGTGTGATGAACATTCAATTTAAATAAAATGAAGTAAGGTTAATCCCTACACAGCCTCCCTTTCGTGAAATTTCTTGCTTACAATATTCGTAAAATTTTTTGATATATGCAAGTAGAAATTTAGAAGCTGTTTTAAATTTATAGAGAAATAATATTATCATTTCAAGCAGGTATGTTCCGGCCATATTGAGCCCCTGTCTCGCATCTAGAATCCCTTGATTTTTGTCAATAGCCCGCTATTGACAAAAATCAAGGACTCCAATCAGCTTCAACATAGGTCTCAATCTGTCTCGGAATAAATTTAAAACAGCTTCTTATTTTGTATTCTCGAAAAGAGCTCTTAATATTTATGGAACATATGGTATCGTATTATACCGACTGGGCTATCTTCTCATCTATCTTAGCTATTTTTTCATCGAGAGAGGGCTGCGTCGAGCCAAAAAATGGAGAATCCCCGACGCTCCATACCCCGAAACCATGTCATTTGCCGTTTGGCGAATTGGTGAATCGCTATTTCGAGCAATGAAACCATTTGATCGTATGAGGTGCGCCCGATGAGGTACTCGGTAATATATTTGTATTCGAGCCCGTAGTAAATGAGAGATTCTGGATCGATGCCGCTGTCGAGCAAACCTTGAACTTCGGCCACCATGCCTTGTTCGAGACGATTGCGCAGACGTTGCGAAATTTTGGCGCGTCGGTTTTCCCTATCTATGTTCACTCCGATAATCAAAGCGTTTTTTACCGGATTAGGAATAAGTTTTTTCGGGCTCTTGCCGAGAATAATATTCGGCTATTTCAATGGCGCGGCTCGCTCGCTTACAAGTATCGGTATCTGTTTGGTTGTGTAGAGTCTTGTAGTTTTTGAGTATTTCTTCCAATTCGGATAGTGATTTTTCAGCAAGTTTTTCACGCAGGGCCTTGTTTTCGGGTACGGGAGGTAACGAGTACCCTTTGAGTACGGCTTCTATGTACAGACCTGTACCCCCCGCAAAGAATGGGCGTTTTACCCCGCTTGATAATATCTGCGTAAGCGGTGTTGTAATCCCGAATATATTCAAATAGATTATATTTATATCCGGGTGGGCAAATATCGATTAGATGATAGGGAATAGCGTGTCCTTCATAGGTGTATTCGGATAAGTCTTTACCTGTACCGATATCCATTGAACGATATATCTGACGGGAATCCGCACTGATAATTTCGGTGTCTAGGTGGGCGGCCAGCGCCACCGCCAAAGATGTTTTACCGGAAGCGCTGGGACCCAATATGGTGATTAAATCAAGCATCGCAGCAATTTGATGAGGAACATTTTTTTACCTAAAATTTTTTCGAATCCATTTGTCTATACGGTATAAAAAGGCGGTCGTCATTGTGCCGGCTTACGTAAAGCCAAACCGGGTCATCTAATTCGATATCCAGCAAATCGATTCTGTGTAATGTAAAGGCCGGCTTATATCCTCTTATCGGATATCTCCTTTTTCCATTGCTGTAATAGGTACGGGCCGTATTGACAATCGTATAGAAACGGGCATATATTTCTTTAAATAGAGGGTAAAGCCTATTGCTGTGGAACAATCTTGTTATTTCTTCTAAGGTGTACCAGCGGCCGTTATATCTGTTTAGTTTATTTTGATCCTTGTCCGAGATAAATAATACGTAATGTCCGACCCTTCGCCAAGAATCTTCGGCGATAGCCGATGATATGTGGCGTAAATCGGGTTTTTCTATTTGAAGTTCTTCGCGTATGATTTGCCGGGCTTTTTGTTCCTCTTCTTCTTGCGTCGTACAATAGTCTGTATAACGATGTATAGGAATATCGAACCCTTTGCCGCTATTGAATTCTATTTCATCTCCTTTGTTTTCGATTAAGTAGATTTTTTCTTGACCTATGACCATAATACGAATTACCGTGAAAAAGTAATCCATATCGGGATTATTCGTTTTGTCGTTGATATAACGTTTACATTTTTTCTCGTGACTTTCGATAAGTTGTTGGATCAGCAGACGGCGAATAATTTCGAAGATAATGATAGCTATACTTAACCCCAGAGGAAAATAGAAGTAAAAATAATTCCCGGCACGGCTTTGCCTTTCCACGCCAAAAGCAAAGAGTATCCATGATAACATAGTTACTAATATAGAGCCTATTAGAATTAAGCGTACGATATAATGAGTTTCATAGCGGCTGAAATCTCCCAGTAAATGCCGTTCTCGAATCCCTCCTCGTTTCAAGATACACTGATAACAGAATGGGGGTGTATATTCCGATGTTCGAACAGATATAATATGACAACCATGCAGGGAGCCCAAAAAAGTACGATAGGGATATTATAATACCCGAAAAGGAGCAAGAATGCTTTTTGTTATTCCTCCAAATATCATAGACCACCCTGTTATCCACCCTATTATTCCACATCCTTTAAAAAAATGTATGTAAAGCCGGGAGAATATAGTCCATATAATACCGGCGATAATCGATGTCAGGACAATGACATTTTCTTTAAGCGATGGGGCTAATCCCCATACGAGAATAGCAGGCACCAATCCCAAAGAATAGATGGTAGACCAACTTATTTTGTTACTTTTTTTCTTTTCCATAGGGTTGGGATGCTATTCCTTTTATTTCAGTTTATCGAGGAAAAAGTTACATACTTTGGTATACAGATGATGACGGGTGTTGCAACCTCGTATATGGTGGTCTTTATTGGTATATATTTGAGTATCGAATTGTATTCCTGCTTCGATTAAAGCAGCGGAATATTGTAATGTGTTAAGATAATGAACATTATCGTCTGCTGTCCCCGATATAATCAACAAATCTCCTTTTAATTTTTCGGCATGAGTAATGGGGGCGGATTGTTCGTATCCCTCGTTGTTTTCATTCGGCGTACGCATAAAGCGCTCGGCGTAAATCGTATCGTAATAACGCCAGTCGGTTACCGGAGCGATAGCCACTCCGGCTTGATAAGTACCGTTGCTTGTGGACATGGCCATAAGAGTTTCGTACCCACCGTAACTCCAACCATATATACCTATGTGTTTGTCGTCTACATAGGGTAGGGTCCGCATGTATTCCGCTCCCGCTACTTGGTCTTCGGTTTCGAGTTTCCCTAATTGCATATATACAGAGGTTTCGTATGCCCGACTGCGTCCGCCGGTTCCTCTCCCATCGACGCAGGCGACGATAAACCCTTTGCTGACTAAGTAGTATTCCCAGTCTATTGTCCATTTATCCAGAACCGATTGGGAACCCGGTCCGCTGTATTGGGTCATGACTACCGGATAGCGTTTCGAGGGGTCGAAATTCGTGGGTTTCAAAATATAACCGTTCATTTGATCGCCTGCGTGATTGGGGCAGGTAAAAAATTCTTTGCGTGGCAAATCGGTTTGGGCGATTCGTGCTTTTAGCGTGGCATTGTCTTCCAGTGTGCGTATTACTTTCCCTTTGGCATCACATACGGTTACGAGCAAAGGTTCATTGCTGTTGCTGTATTTGTTGATAAAATAAGTACACGAGGGATTGAACGAAGCCTGATTTGTCCCGATTCGTTCCGATAATTTGGTTTCTATCCCTTTTTCATTTATTTTGTAAATGGCTTTGTAAAGGGGGCCTTCTTGATTCGATTCGTAAAAATAAGAGCGACTTTTTTCATCATAACCCAAAAATGCCGAAACGTTCCATTCGCCTTTGGTGATTTGTTTAGCTAATGTTCCATTATAATTGTATCGGAAAAGGTGTTGATAACCGCTACGACTGCTGGCAATCACGAAGAAATCGGGATAGAACGAGATATTGTCTAATATAGATTCTTCGATCCAAGATTTGTCTGTTTCTCTCAATAGCAGTTTGCTGATTCCCGATTTAGGATTGACAGAGTATATATCCATTTCGTTTTGTGTGCGGTTTAGCGTGACAACCGCGAGTCTGTTCGGATCGGTCGTAAATTTGATTCGAGGTATGTAACTGTCTGATGATATAGGCAGTTTCATCGTTTTTAAGGCTCGTGTTTCGACGGTATAAGAGAGTACCGATACTTGTGAATTGGTCTCGCCTGCTACCGGATATTTGTAAGTGAATCTTCCCGGATATAGGGTGTATTCCGGGTATGTGGGACAGTAACCTTCGTAGAGAGAGAAAGAATATTCGGGAACATGGCTTTCATCAAATCTCACAAAAGCTAATGTAGCATCGTCCGGTGACCATTGCAGGGTAGAAGTAAGAGCGAATTCTTCTTCGTAAACCCAATCGGGAATCCCATTGATGATTTTGTTTCTCTCTCCGTCGCGGGTGACGGCTACTTCTGTACCGTAATCGAGTTTTTTGATAAAGATATTGTTATCTCTTACAAAAGCGACCATTCGGCCGTTAGGAGAGTATACGGCAGCTTGTTGTTTCCCTCCGTCGGAAAGCGGTTTCAATAGGTTCCTGCGTATCTCGAACGTGTAATAAGTGGCTTTGAATGAGCGTCGGTAAATAGGTTCCGAGTCGGCATAAATTAATAGATGTTTTTCATCGGGGCTGAGAGAAAAACCGTCGAATTGTTCCAAATTGCATTCTCTGGCGGTTTTACGTCAAAGAGAGTATCGACTTCGTGTCCCGTCCGGTATTCACATTTTACGATACGTGTATTCCCGTTTGTCGCTGTGAAATAATGAACGCCATCGGCTGATGGATAAACCTCTGCTATATCTTTGGACTGAAATTTCCCGGAAGTAATATCTTCCAATGTAATAGCTTTTACTTGAAACGTGAAAATAAAAATCAAAGAAAGGAAAATGAGAAATACTTTTTTCATTGTTGTATAGTGATAAATCTATTGTTACATAAGTGATGAACAGTTTCGACACTAAATTTTATTCGTTAGATACAAATGTAATAAAGGTTGATAGCTGTACAAACAAGTTGCTCGTTTTTAATGCCGAGACGTATATTTTATTAGGAATCAAAAGTAGAAAAAAATATGGATAAAAAATTATATATATAATATATTAACTATATCGAGCCAAAAATTCCGTTTGCCTCTGCGCTTGCCTTTCGTTATCTTTGTAAATACGAAGATAGGATGCGGCTCGGCATAGTCAAAACGGAAATTACATTTCCGTTTGTCTCTGCACTCTCCTTTCGCTATCTTTGCAGTTTGAACAAAATGAATAAAAAGAGAACGATATGATAGAATATATTACGGAGAGGTTACCGATTTACCTCCCGCCACGGCGGTTGTGGAGTGCATGGGAATAGGTTATTTGCTTAATATTTCGTTAAATACTTATTCTTGCCTTTCGAAAGGGCAAGCTACACGTCTGTATGTTTACGAAGCGATTCGGGAAGATGCCTATCAGCTTTATGGCTTTTATGACCGTCACGAACGTGAACTATTCATATTGTTGATTTCTGTTTCGGGAGTAGGGCCCAATACGGCTCGCATGATATTGTCTTCATTGAATCCTTCTGAATTGGAGCAGGCGATTGCGTCGGAGAATCTAAATTTATTGAAGTCGGTAAAAGGAATAGGCGCTAAAACTGCACAGCGTGTAATTGTTGACTTGAAAGATAAAATAAAACCTACCGACAATCCGTTAGTAATAAGTACGCCCGCAGCCTCGGAAATTTACGAGGAAGCTGTGGCTGCGTTGGTGATGCTTGGATTTTCACAGCCCCAATCGCAAAAAACAGTTCAAAAGTTATTGCGTGATACTCCTTCAATGAGAGTTGAAGAGGTAATTAAGCAGGCTCTGAAAATGCTCTGATACCGGCGTCGTCGCCTTTTGAGTAAAGGCGGGAATTTGTGTAGGAGTATCGAATGAGAAGACGGATAAGGATTGGAACAATAGTTGTGCTAGCAGTGAGCGGATTAGGGGCCTATTCCGCTTTTTGCTGCTTTGCAGTCGGCCGATCTGCAAAGTTCATCGAGTGGTATATCGGCAACGCAAAGCAATAAAGAATCCGATTCTATACAAGTCCGTTATCCTGTCACTAAAACATCACCCGAATCATACGATGAAATCGGGCAGATAGCTCCGATGGATTTGAAAAATCCTTCTAATCTGAAAACAGAAGTAGAGTATGATGCCGAAACGAATTGTTATGTAATCCATACCCGAGTCGCCGGGGTTGATGTTTGCACTCCTTTCATGTTATCGGCGGCCGAGTATAACGATTATACGTTGCGTAAATCCATGCAGCAGTATTATCGGGAACGGAATGCCCAGAATTTTGCAGAGAACAGTAAATCGGAGTTCAATTTTTTGGATATGCAGTTCTCTCTCGGGCCATTGGAAAAAGTTTTTGGACCGGGTGGAGTACAATTGAAGACACAAGGATCTATCGAGTTGAATATGGGATTGAAACATAACAAACTCGATAATCCCGCACTGCCGATGAGTTCCAGAAAGAAGACTTATTTCGACTTCGACGAGAAGATACAGGCTTCGGTAACGGCGAAAGTCGGTGACAAGATGTCGTTCAATATGAACTATAACACCGATGCGACTTTCGATTTCGACTCGAAAAATCTCAAATTACAATATCAGGGAAAAGAAGACGAGATTATTAAGAATATCGAAGCCGGTAATGTGAGTATGACCACAGGGTCGTCGTTGATACGTGGTAGTACGGCTTTATTCGGTGTAAAGACGACTATGCAGTTCGGTAAATTGACGGCTACCGCTCTTATTTCTCAACAACAGTCCGAATCGAAAACGGTCAATGCGAGTGGTGGGGCACAGACCACGCCGTTCGAAATCCGGGCAGACGCTTATGACGAAAACAGGCACTTTTTCTTAGCTCATTTTTTAGGGACAATTACGATAAATTTGCTTCCAAATTGCCTTATGTCTCATCGGGCGTGAGTATCAATCGAATAGAAGTTTGGATTACGAATAAACAAGGTAATTATGAAGAGTCGAGGAATATTGTCGGTTTTATGGATTTGGCCGAAAATGTTCATATCGGTAACGACCATTGGATATCGGCTACCGCGCAGCAGAATCCGATGAATAACTCCAACTCGTTGTATGCCGAGATTAAAAACGGTTATCCCGATGCTCGTAATATCAATTTGGTGACACAGGCTTTGGAGCCTCTTTCTGTTTATGGTATCGAGGGGGGGGCAGGATTATGTGAAAATAGAGAGTGCCCGGAAACTTGCTTCTTCTGAATATACGTTGAATTCCCAATTGGGCTATATCTCCTTGAAAAGTAAGCTGAATGCCGATGAGATGATTGCTGTCGCTTATGAATATACTTATAACGGACAGGTTTATCAGGTTGGGGAATTTTCGGGAGATGTTACCGATACGGATCAATGTCTTTTTCTGAAAATGTTGAAAGGTTCTACCATTTCGACCTCATTACCCATTTGGGATTTAATGATGAAAAATGTTTATTCGCTGGGGGCCTATCAGGTTCAGAAGGATAAATTCAGGTTGTATATTAAATATCAGAATGATTCTACGGGGGTAGCTGTAAACAATATACCGGAGGGGAATATATCCAATCAGACTTTGTTGCAAGTAATGAATCTCGACCGCTTAGATGTGAATGAATCGGAATATTCCGATGGCATTTTTGACTATATAGAGGGGTATACGATTCAATCTTCGAACGGGAGAATTATATTTCCGGTCATAGAGCCGTTCGGTAGTCACTTGGCCGAAAAAAATAGGAAATGCGGCGATAGCGGAAAAGTATGTTTATCAAGAGCTGTATGATTCGACATTGACTATCGCCCAGCAAGTATCGGAGAAGAATAAATTTATTATGACCGGAGAATATAAAGCATCTTCGGGCGCAGAGATAAGATTAAATGCGATGAATGTACCTCGGGGATCGGTGGTTGTTACTGCCGGAGGTATGACTTTGGTCGAAAATTCCGATTATATTGTGGATTATGCGATGGGTGTCGTGACGATATTGAACCAAAGTATAATCGAGGCGGGAACTCCGATTAGTGTATCGCTTGAAAATCAATCGATGTTCAATATGCAACGTAAGACAATGCTGGGACTCGATTTGAATTATGCGTTCTCCAAAGATTTTAATGTAGGAGCGACGATTATGCATTTGTCCGAAAAGTCCCTGACAGAAAAAGTAAATATGGGCGATGAGGTACTGAATAATACTTTGTGGGGAGTGAACTTGTCTTATAATACGAATTTTTTATGGTTGACCAATTTGTTGAATAAAATTCCGACTGTAAACGCAACAGCTCCTTCTACGTTGGCTCTCACGGCCGAATTTGCCCAATTGATACCGCATAAATCCAAAAACGGCAGCTCGCAGGGAACATCGTATATCGATGATTTCGAATCGACACAAACAGGGTTGGACTTGAAGTCTCCTTATTCATGGACGTTGGCTTCCACTCCGTACGACCCTTCATCTGATGCTTTGTTTCCCGAAGCTCGCTATTCCAATGATATTCGTTATGGGCAAAATAGAGCATTGCTATCGTGGTATTATATCGATAGAATGTTTACTCAGAAAAACTCGACATTGATACCGGCTCACCTGAAAAATGATTTGGACCAATTGTCCAATCCTTATGTACGTGAGGTGAGTGTACGGGAAATATTTCCCAATAAGGAAATCAATTATGGAGAATCGACGACCTTACAGACATTGAACCTTTCATTTTATCCACAGGAACGGGGGCCGTACAATCTCGATGCCGATAATATCGACTCACAAGGACTTTTGTTGAATCCGGAGAACCGTTGGGGCGGGATTATGCGAAAAATGGATTATACCGATTTCGAATCATCGAATATCGAATATATACAGTTCTGGCTCATGGATCCGTTTTTAGATGAGAATCAGACTAATCATAACGGGGGAGAATTGTATTTTAATTTGGGAGAAGTGTCGGAAGATATTCTTAAAGACGGTATGAAGTCTTTCGAGAACGGTTTGCCTGTCGACGGTGATACAACACAGATAGCGACTACGGTGTGGGGAAAGGTATCCAAACGTCAGTCTTTGACTTATGCATTCGATAATACCAGTGGTGCACGGGCTTTGCAAGACGTAGGTTTAGACGGTCTGTCGAATGACGAGGAATATGGGTTCTCATCTTATAGAGATTATTTGGACAAGCTCGAAACTAAACTATCTCCGGTGGTAGTAGAGGCTATGCGACAAGATCAGTTTTCTCCGTTTAACGATCCGGCCGGGGATAATTACCATTTTTATCGTGGACACGATTATGACGATGCCCAAACTTCTATATTGGACCGGTACAAACGATATAACGGAACAGAAAACAATTCCCGGTCTCCCGAGGAAATGAATGATTCGTATTATCAGTCTTCCAAAAGCGTTCCTGACGTGGAAGATATCAATCAGGATAATACGTTGAACGAATATGAAAGGTATTATCAGTACCGCATATCGTTATGCCCCGATAGTTTGGAGGTGGGAAAAACTGTATTACCGACAAACGGGAGACAACCGTCCGGCTCCGCAATGGTGAAGAAGGAAAAGCTGTGTGGTATCAATTCAAAATTCCTTTGTCTCGTCCTCAGAAGAAAGTGGGATCTATTCAAGATTTTTAAAACGATACGTTTTATCCGCATGTTTATGACGGGTTTTGAGTGTGAAACACATTTGCGTTTTGCCACGTTGGAATTGGTTCGGGGTGAATGGCGAACGTATAACTATGCTTTGAATTTGAAAGGAGATGCTCCGGCTCAGGGTAAGATGGATATATCGGTGGTAAATATTGAGGAAAATGCAGGACAGGTTCCTGTTAATTATGTTTTACCTCCGGGAGTAACCCGTATTATAGACCCAGGGCAATCGCAAATAACTCAGCTTAATGAACAAGCCATGTCTTTGAAAGTAACCGATTTGCAGTCAGGGAGATGCTCGTGCGGTTTATAAGAACAGTGGTATGGATATGCGTACATACAAGCGGTTACAGATGTTTGTACATGCAGAGAAGCTGATTGACGATAAAACTAATTTACGAGATGGCGATGTGTCTGTGTTTTTACGATTAGGATCCGATAGCAAATCGAATTATTATGAGTATGAGGTCCCGTTGTCATTGACGGAGCCGGGTAATTATAGCACATATAATGCACAAGATCAAGAAGCGGTTTGGCCACAATCCAATATGTTTGATTTTCCTCTTTCTTTGTTTACCGATTTGAAGCTGGAACGGAATGCAAAGAAGCGTATGGATAATTCGACGGTGACGTTTCAAACTCGTTATTCCAGTTATGATCCCGATAAAAATCAAAATAAGGTGACTATCGTGGGGAACCCTTCTTTGAGCGATGTTCGTACGATGATGATCGGTGTGAGAAATAATTCGAATGCAGCTAAGGATATAGTCGTTTGGGTGAATGAAATGCGTTTGACCGATTTTGACCAATCTGGTGGTTGGGCTGCCAAAGCAAATGTAAATCTCGGTTTGTCGGATATTGCTACGCTGAATATCGCGGGGCATGTAGAAACTGTCGGTTTTGGGGGATAGACCAAAGCCTTACGGAACGTCGATTAGACGATTACTATCAGTATAATATAGCTACGATGGTCGAGTTAGGGCGTTTTTTGCCTGAAAAAGTCAAATTGAAAGCCCCGTTATTTTATTCGATTACCGAACAACGTACTTCTCCTAAATACAATCCCGCTTGATCAAGATATCTTGTTGAAAGATGCTTTGGACAATGCGGGCAGTAAAGCCGAGCGTGACTCTATAAGTGATGCTTCGATAGAGAAATCGACTGTCGAGAGTTTCAGTTTGTCGGGAGTTTCTTTCGATATTAGGAGTAAGAATCCTATGCCCTATGACCCGGCTAATTTTTCTATCAGCTATTCTTATAATCGACAATCGAAACAAGACCCTACTACCGAATTTGAGAATACATACGATTATCGGGGTAGTTTCACTTATTCCTATACTCCTTTTATTAAACCTTTTGTCCCGTTGAAGGGATTAAAGAGTAAATCTAAGCATTTGAAATTTTTGAAGGAATGGGAATTTAATTATTTGCCTAATAATATTGCGTTTAATACCAATATGTCGCGATATTATTATGAACAGCAGATTCGCGATGTGAGTGGATCGGGAGGAATGGCATTGCCGACAAGTGTAAGTAAAAAGTTTTTTATGGGATCGGCAGTTCTCGTTGACATGGAATCTCACCAAGTCGATAAACCTTTCGTTGCAAACGATGACGAACGCTCATATCGAGGAGCCGGTCGGTGTGGTGAATAAACAGCTTTTCCCAGATGAATACGAAGCATGGAAAGATACCGTGTTGACCAGTATCAAGAATTTGGGAACACCGTGGAATTATAATCAAACTTTCAATGCATCGTATACGGCTCCATTCAGCAAGATACCTGTTCTTGATTATTTGTCGTTTAATGCCAAGTATAACGCTACATACACTTGGGATAGAGGAGCCCAGATTTCAGAGGAAATAGATTTAGGTAACTCGGTGAATAATCAGGGGCAGTTGAGCTTTGACGGGCGTTTCAATTTTGAACAATTATACAATAAGTCGAAATATTTGCAGAAGATAAACAAACGTTTTTCTTCCAATAATAGGGCTGCGGCGGCGAAGAAAAATAGAAAATTCGAACGTACCATTTTGCTTCGGGAAGATACTACGGTTACTTTAAGGCATAATCTCAATAATAAGAAGGTAAAAGTTGTGGCAAGGGACGATGCCGGAAAGAAAGTGGCCCTGAGGACGAAAGTTCTCGATGCCAATAATGTGGTGATTCTCGATAAAGGAACCCAACGCTTGAATGTGATAATTACTCCTTCGAATAAGAATGAACGTAATTTCTGGAAAGAAGCAGCCGAGTATTCTTTACGGGGATTGATGATGGTAAGAAATGCGAGCGTGCGTTATCGTAAGACCAATACTACTTCGTTACCTCTGTTTTCCCCGAATGTAGGCGATGTATTCGGGCAATCGACTTCGTATGGCCCTATGGCTCCCGGCCTCGATTTCGCTTTTGGTTTTACTGATGAGAGCTATGTATATCGGGCAAAAGAACGTGGTTGGCTTTTATGTGATTCCACGCAGATAAGTCCGGCAGTTATCGGTCGTACCGAAGAGTTTAATTTCGAAATAGCGCTTGAACCTATCCGGGGCTTGAAAATAAACTTGACAGGAAATAGAACAGACACGCGTAGTTCTCAAATGCAATTTATGTTTGACGATATGCCGACTGTACGAGGCGGAAGCTATACCAAGACACATATTGCATTGAAGACTGCATTTAGGAGCAGTTCTGCAAAAGACGGATATTCGTCGCAAGCATTCGATGATTTTTTGAAAAATCGGGAAATAATAGCGGCTCGGTTAGAAGCGCATTACGGATCGTTGGGCAATTATCCGAATAAAGGTTTTATTGCCTCCACCGGTTTTGGAGATAAGCCCTATGATTCGGCTAACGGTGGTGTAAATCGTAGTTCTGCCGATGTAATGATACCTGCATTTATTGCTGCATATTCTGGCCGCGATGCCCGTAAAATCGATTTGTCTCCGTTCCCGGGATTGTCGGCTATATTGCCGAACTGGCGAATTACTTACGATGGTTTCATGCAAATACCGTTTATAAAGAAACACTTTAAAGCGTTTACTCTATCGCATGCTTACCAGTGTACCTATGCTGTGGGATCATTTACTTCGTTCCTTAATTGGGTGGAATCAGACGGGGATTTCGGTTTCGTTCGCGATGAACTTACGGGCAATCCCATATCCTCTTCTCCATTCGATATATCATCGGTAATGATAACCGAGAGGTTCGCTCCCCTTATCGGGTTAAAGGTGACACTGAAAAATAATGTTACGGGCAATATAGAATATAAAGATTCCCGCACGTTGACATTGAATTCGGCAGCCGGACAAATCGTAGAGGCGTCGACAACCGATTTTACAATCGGGGCCGGGTATAAGATCGCTAATTTTAATACGATTTTGAAATTGAAAGGGTCTCAAACAGGTGTTAGCAACGATTTGACGATCAATGCCGATTTTTCATTCCGCAAGAATCAGGCTCTCATTCGCCGTATCGAACAGAATTTTACTCAGGCAACTAGTGGAACTCGTACTACGATGTTGAAAGTGACGGCCAATTATGTATTGAGTAAACGTATTACGGTAGGGGCTTATTTCGACCATCAGATTAATACACCGTTAGTATCTTCTTCATCATATCCTATTACGAACAGCAATTATGGAATCTCGGTGAGATTATCGTTATTGAAATAAAAGGAATTTATATTTTAAGTTAAACAGGTCGTTTGTTTAAACTGTTTCTTCAATTATTCGTTTTTCTTAATTAAAGGAGGGATAGAGAAATTTTTTGAGTCGGAGCTTAAACTCCTATCTTTGCAGTTGAGATGCTTCTCCGTAGTTTTATAAAACCCAAATAAATGTATTGAATAAATGAAACGACTGATTTTTTATTCTTATGGCTTTGTTGTCTTATGGCATTTTGAGAGCCGAGACTTTGAAATCTCCTGACGGGGAACATTGTATTAGATTTTGAATTGGACAATGGAGTACCGGTTTATAAAGTAGATTATAAAGGTCGGCCGGTTATTAAAGAGAGTAAATTGGGATTAGATTTGAAGTCGGGAAAAAAAATTTAACCGATGGATTTCGTTTGGCTGGTTCTGAGACATCGACTTTCGATGAAACATGGAAACCTGTTTGGGGAGAGGTAAAAGAGATTAGGAATCATTATAATGAATTGGAGGTAACATTGGAACAACCGTCGACCGATCGTCGTATGATTATTCGTTTCCGGGTATTTGACGATGGGGTAGGATTCCGATATGAATTTCCCGATCAGCCCAATTTGGATTATTTTGTGATTAAAGAAGAGAAGACGCAGTTTGCTATGGCGGGAGACCATACTGCTTTTTGGCTTCCGGGCGATTATGATACACAGGAGTATTCCACTGTGACGTCGAAATTGTCCGAAATCCGTGGATTGATGAATGAGGCTATTACACCGAATTCTTCTCAGACTCCATTCTCTCCTACGGGGGTACAAACGGCTTTAATGATGAAAACCGACGATGGCTTGTATATCAATTTACATGAAGCTGCATTGGTCGATTATTCTTGTATGTCGCTCGATTTGGACGACAAAAATATGATATTCGAGTCTCACCTTACACCCGATGCATTGGGGGATAAGGGATATATGCAAACTCCGGCGAAATCTCCGTGGCGCACGATTATTGTTAGTGACGATGCGCGTGATATTCTTGCATCCAAAATGACTCTTAATCTGAATGAACCGTGTGTCTATGAAGATACGAGTTGGCTAAAACCGACGAAATATATAGGTGTATGGTGGGAAATGATAACCGGGAAAAGTACTTGGGCTTATACCGATTTGCCTCATGTGAAACTCGATTTGGTCGATTATTCTCGTTTGACGCCTAATGGACGTCATGCCGCTAATACCGAGCATGTAAAAGAATATATCGATTTTGCCGCAGAACATGGATTTGACGCTGTGCTGGTGGAAGGTTGGAACATAGGGTGGGAAGATTGGATAGGTAAGTCGAAAGACTATGTATTCGATTTTATCACACCGTATCCCGATTTCGATGTAGAAGAAATAGAGCGGTATGCCAAATCGAAGGGAGTGAAAATGATTATGCATCATGAGACCTCGGGCTCGGTTCGTATTATGAACGGCACATGGAGAAAGCATATCAGTTTATGAACGATCATGGCTATGATGCCGTGAAGAGTGGATATGTAGGGAGATATTATACCTCGTGGGGAACATCATTACGGACAATGGATGGTTAATCATTATCTCTATGCATTGACCGAAGCCGCCAAGCATAAGATTATGGTGAATGCCCATGAAGCTGTTCGTCCTACGGGTTTGAGCCGTACTTATCCCAATCTTATCGGTAACGAGTCGGCGAGAGGAACCGAGTATGAATCGTTCGGGGGCAATAATCCCGACCATACCACTATTTTGCCGTTTACACGACTTATCGGAGGCCCGATGGATTATACTCCCGGTATTTTCGAGACGGATATTTCTAAACTTAATCCCGATAACCACAGCTATGTTCGTTCTACTTTGGCTCGGCAACTGGCTTTATACGTGACCATGTATAGCCCTTTGCAGATGGCCGCCGATTTACCCGAAAATTATAATCGTTTCCTCGATGCTTTTCAGTTTATTAAAGATGTGCCTGTCGATTGGGACGACAGCCGTTATTTGGAGGCAGAACCGGGAGATTATATTACGGTGGCACGCCGGGAAAAAAAGGTGGTAATAATTGGTATGTAGGTTCCACGGTCGATGAGAATGGGCATACGGCTCGTTTCTCCTTAGATTTCTTGGAGCCCGGGAAAAAGTATATTGCAACTATATATGCCGATGCTCCCGATGCCCATTATAAGGATAACCCGCAGGCTTATACGATTCGTAAATATATTGTGACGAACAAGACTCGTATCGTTCAGCCTTGTGCTCCGGGTGGAGGCTTTGCTATGAGTATCGAGGAGGCTACCGATCCAGCAGCTTTGAAAGGATTGAAAAACTATAAACCGTAGATTGCGGTATGATGAGAATAGTAGGGTAGGACTTATACAATAAGTCCTACCCTTTTTTATATTAGTGTAACCGATTGCTGATGATGTTTTCGGAGTGGATATCGACAGATGAAAGATGGAAATCAGAGGAGACGTTCCCGCAAAGAATAAGCCTGAAATATTTATATGCCGGTCCTGTAAAACGCATGGGTAATTGTCCTGCTACTTTTGATGCGCTCGATATTTCACAGATTTTGGAAAAGTTGCCTTCGGCATCATTGCCTCCCCAAAGAGAAAGCAAGAGCTTTCCTTCTGACATCGAGAGTCGCCAGAAAACTTCTCTCCATTTTTGGTACTCTTCACTTTGGAGAGTAATTGGGCGGGATACGAGTGCGATTGGGGTTATCTCTGCTGATTCTTTTTGTAAATCGTAAACTTTTCCCTCTGCGTCTTGGGCGAGTAGATGACTGGCATCATAGAATAGGGAAGAGTAATGTTGGCTTATGCGATACATGTAGAGAGAAGGAATATGGATAATGAGACTATATTTGAGATCGGGCCTGCAACATATCAATTCTTTTTCGATTGTATTGTAGGCGATGATACTTCCTTGAATAAATTGAGATAAAGTCGTTTGATCGGTGGTCGCAGGAATTAATGTAGAGTCTATGTCGTGGTGAGCGATTGGGCTATTGTTTTCGCAGGCGGTTTCGTCGAACGATAAGAGCTGTTGTATTTCGGAGCCTCGTATGATAAATAATCCTTTTGCGGTAGTAAACATAATCATATCTTCGAGCGGGACGATAGGGTTTTCCGGCAGTATGGGCTCTCGATTCAGTTGATGTTGTGCTCCGTAACATACGATTCCGTTTCCGTTTTGCAGAGCCCATATTCCTTCTTCTGTAAATACGTATAGGGGAAATTCACCGAACTGTCCTTCCGATAAAGCAGCTGTAATGGTCGCTATGCCTGTAATCTCTCCGTTCGAGATGGTATAAGTTTGTTCGGACGGGAATATAAACGGGTTTTCGAGTTCCGAAACCCGCAGTATATTAGGCTGTGTGTAAGTGTCATTTTCGGACAAGGGTATATCGAGTGGGGTAGAGGCCGGCAGAGAATCGTTTTCCAATGAGATTGCAGAGAGCGTCTCGTTGAGATAATCGGCCCTATTTTTCATATTCGGAGGCTGTCAGTAGAAAGCTCCCCTTGTATCGGGTATTCTCGCTTTTTACGACGATTTCCATTTTATAGGCGTTACTGTCGGGGTAAGAAATCAGAGGTGAAAGTTGATTGAAGAAATAGTTCGATTTCCCCTGCCAAACGACTTTGCATTCTCCTCTTTCGGTTTTGAGATAAGTGCAGATATAAGCATCGACAGTCTCGGCATTTTTGTTCCCCACGTTGAACAGACTGAGGGGAAATCCGGGAAAAAGTTTTTTCTTTAAGTTGGCTATGTGTAGTCTTTTGTTGTGTATATAGCTGACATGTGCTCCCGTAGAAAGCAGTGTCGTATTATCTGGCGAAAGAACTTCCTCGTGTACGAGTAAATCAGGCCGTATTTTATTTTCTATGGCGTACGATTCACCTTCCTTCCAGTCGCTCCAATCCTCTATGGTCGCTATTTTATAAAATAGAGAATCTTGTAAGTAGCGTTTCTTTATCTCTTTCAGGTCGAGAAAAGAGATGTCTCCTTTCAGTAGAAAAGAGAGCGTTTCGTTTTTTCTTCTGTACGTTCGATCGTAAATTTAAGGCCTTGTTGTTTTTGATCGGGTTCGAAGATCGTGGCTTCGGGAGAGACAAAAAGGCTATACTTCTTACGATATCTTTCCAGTTGTCGAGATTGAATTGATGAATATAATATTTCAGGCTATAATTCCCGGCGATGATTTGTCCTTCATGAGAACCTAAGCAAAGATTGTTTGAATTTTTCAATCGTATGCTCATTTGATAGGGTTGTATGGGGGGTGGCAAAGAGACCATGACCGGAGCCGATGAAAAAATTCGGCTACCATCATATAAAGTGAGGGCATAACGTATGCGTATGGGTTGTATGAAATAGTGCCGTTTCCATGCTTTTTCTTGTAGCTGAAAGAATGCATTGTAGTAAGCTTTATCGTTGTAATAATTGATGTCTTCGGTGTCGAGTCGGGTCGGATTGTTGTATCCATGTTGAAAGGTATATTCGCTTACGAAGTAGGCATCGGTATATTCTATATAAGGGAAAAATGAAATTTCAGGTATGTCGGGCTTTTCACCCCAAAAAGATATATTTTCCCTCTTTATAAAGTAAATAGTATATACTTTCGGTACAGATGATTATGAGTGTGTTTCCTATGGATTGAATAGACAGAACTTGTAGGTCGTTTAGCTCGAACAACTGGCTTGATTCTTTTTGGATATTTCCGTTTTCTTTTTTTATCAGAGCCTCATAATACAAGGTATTTTCATTTTCCGTTATATGATGCTCTCCGTCGTAGCAGATATGAACATAGACGAGCCGATGGTTTTCTTTTCCGGAGTGTATAGATATTCCGGTGTCCCGACAGGTTTGAGGCAGTTTGATTGATTTCGTAAATTGACAATAGCTGTGCAATCTCCCGGCTGTGCCGAGTTCGGTGGGGAATAACGGTTCATGCCGTTAAATGTAATTCTCGATTTCATAGAGCTGGTAATTTTTCGTAAAGGTACACCCGGTATGCGGCTCTATTTTGGCATGATGATATTCTTTGAAAAAGAGACTCCTTCCGAAGCTATTGATTGAATTTTTGAAAATAAAAATAGGAAGGAGTCTCCTGTTTCCCGCTTTGGGGAAACTGCGCAATTGCCCAAGTATAACCAATCACTTCATTTATTGCGCAAATTTGTTCTTCTACTATGGTTTTCAAGGTAAAAACAAGAGATATTGAATGAAAGTTCATTTTTGGAGCGATTATAAATTATATGTTTTTGAATGAGACTTTATTTTTAATCGAGATGTTTTATTGGGGAAATGATTATCTTCGCTTATAGAATGAGAAACTTTATGGACAGACTTAATTTTGCGGCCATAGATATTGGCTCGAATGCAGTGAGATTGCTTATCAAAGGTTTTTATCCGGGAGAGAGTGTATCGGATTTATCGAAAGTTTTTATTGTGCGTGTACCGCTGCGATTGGGACAAGATACCTTTACAAAAGGTCGTATTTCTACGGAGAAGACAGAAAAATTATTACGTCTCATGCATGCTTTTTCTCAGCTGATGCAGGTTTATAATGTCTTGTCTTATCGGGCTTGTGCTACGTCGGCTATGCGGGATTCTTCGAATGGAGCCGATATTGTCCGGTATATCTCGGAGAGAAGTGGAATAAATATCGAAATTATTAATGGTCTTGAAGAAGCACGTATCGTATATGACAGTCATATCGTGGACGAGCTGGAACAAGAGGGCGATTTTATCTATGTCGATGTTGGTGGCGGAAGTACCGAGATAAGTATAATTAGTGACCGTTCGTTACTCCAATCTCAATCTTATAATATAGGAACTGTACGTATTTTGAATAAAAAACTGAGCCGTAGTGAATTGTTCCGTATGTATAGGGATTTAAAGCGTTTGAAGGAAACGTACCGGCATATCTCTATTATCGGGTCGGGTGGTAATATCAATAAATTGCATCATTTGGCAGGAGTGTCTGCTCGGGAGCCATTGACTGTGGAGCGGCTTTTGACCCTGAGAAATGAATTGAATAGCTATTCGATCGTGGAACGTATCGACCGTTTTGCATTGAAACCCGACCGAGCCGACGTGATTGTACCTGCCGCCGATATTTATTTACAAATAGCGACGCATATAGGCGCACGAGAAATATGGGTTCCTACCATAGGAATCGTTGATGGTATTATTTATTCTCTTTGTTCCGATTACTTGAAAGAGAAAGAGAATTAAGACCTATTTCTTTTTCTCCCATTTGGGTAGCCCGTCTTTCTTTTGGATAAAATCGCGGATAAATATGGCTGTCTCTTCACTGCCCAATATAGAGGAATCGATAGAAAGGTCGTATGAAGAGGCTACTCCCCAACCCTTATCGGTATAAAAATTGTAATAATAAGCTCTTAATTTATTTTTTCTTTTCGGCGAGTTCGATAGCCTCTTTTCGAGTCATTCCTTGTGAGCGGCTGATGATTCTCTCGATTCTGTCTTCAAGGGGAGCATGTATAAATACATTGTAGCATCGTGGGTATTGTCTGAGAATATAATCGGCGCAACGTCCGACGATGACACACGATTGAGTTTCAGCTAAATGACGAATGACGTCGGATTGAAATTTGAAAATGTATTCGTTCGATAGGCCTCCGTCGCCCCATATTCCTCCTGCTCCTGTGAGCCAGTTTATTGAAAAAAGAATTTAATAAAGCGCTTGGAGCCCGCTCGTCGGCTTTCTCGAAATACTCGGTGCTGAGTCCGCTCGATTTCGAAGCCTCGTTGATTAATTCTTTATCGTAATAAGCTATTCCGAATAAATCGGCCAAACGTTTTCCTATTTCTCGTCCTCCGCTTCCGAATTGACGGCCTATGGTAATGATGAGATTGTCATTCATGATGGTTGTAGATTCGATTATTCATAAGCAAACATACATCAAAAAAAAAAAATATTAATTCCTATATCAAATATCTTTTTTTTGTTTACAGAAGTTGTTTTTAGGGTTTCTTGAACTGTTTTTGTGAAATATTTTGTTGCGAAGAAAGTTTTTATTTAATTTGTGTCATTCAAAAGAGGTCAGCTATGAATAATGATTTGAAAAAATATTGAATAGTGATACTGATGGATTGCTCACCTACGAATATATTGCCAATCATATGGGCTCTTGTGATGAAGATATGCCCGTCCTAGCCGATAATATAATACGGGTAGATATGACGGGGCAGATTACGGTGAGTGCCGCATTATATTTGCACGCTACGGGAGCTGAGAAATATAGGGAAATTATTGACAAGCTCATCGCGGCTTCTTTGTCGAAAGATAGAGAACACAAATATATTGTCGATTTGTTGTCGGGGATTTGGGGTGAAGACTATAAGTTGCATGCAGAGGAGTTGAAGCAAGAAAGTGATAATTTCAGGCGTATTTATAAGCGTGTTTATGTGAACGATATAATTTAGTTTTTTGAGAAATAACAAAGCGGAGGCTTTCTCTAATGAGGGAAAGCCTCCGCTTTGTTATGGAACTTGAAGTATCGTTGTTGTTATTTAGAATAGATATTGTCTGTTTTTTTTGCAAAAATTGTTATTATTTGTATAAACATTCGTTTTTTATAAAAAAAAATAAGAGTGTTACGATAATATTTTTTGTTGAAATATATAGATATTAATAACAAATTCTTATATTTGCTGCAAATAAATTAATAGTTATAACATTTCTGTCTGTTGCATGTAATGTAAATTTTATAATGAACCTAATAAATTATTTACAATGACAAAGAAAATTACGCTTGTTTTTGTACTCTTCTTATTTGTGTTTGGATTGCGTGCCGAATCTCTGTTGAATGAGGGATTTGAAGGTTGGTCGACGACGAACTTTCCGACCGGAGGTTGGACTGTAATTAACGACACCCAAGAAGGGGCTATTAATCATTGGACTGTCGATAATAGCAAATCGGCATGTGCCGGTTCAGTGAGTCTTTATTGTAACGGTGGTGAGTGGGATCCTATTGAGCCTGTGAAAGAAGAGTGGATAGTATCTCCATCTCTGACTTTGAGTGAGACGAATTATAATTTGAGTTTTCTGTGGAAAGGAGCTTCGGCATCTGCATTTAAAAAACGAATATGATGTTCAAGTGCGTATCACGGAAGACGATGGTAAAAGTTGGAAAACTGTTTTCTCTTTCCTTGATCAAAGCATGGTAGAAAATAGCGGGGTTGCCTTTCCCTGGACTGGATGGGTTACAAACACTTCCAAGATAAGTTTAGGCGCTTATTCCGGTAAGACAGTAAAAATAGCTTTTGTACATTGTCTATTGGTCAGCGGCGCTGGTAAAGGTAATAGTATATGGGTTGATAATGTTGTCGTAGAAACGGGCGAAGCGATCGATGCTCCTATTGCAGATGTTAATCCCACTTCTTATATATTCGATGGAACCTACATCGGAGTAGGGAAATGGTCGGAGAAATTTGTATTGCGGAATAAGGGCGTGGGCAATTTGACGGTAAGTGGAATTTCTGGATTAGAAGGTTCCGACTTTTCAACCAATATGATTCCCTCGGAAGTTTCGTTGAGACCGAGTGTAGAGGATGAGTTTTATGTGAAATATACTCCCTCGTCTGAGTTGAGTAGTAAATCTGCTACGATGACTATCCATACGAACGGAGGTGACGTCTCTATCGTATTAGAAGGAACAAAGATAATTTTACCCGATGAATACAATCTGGAAAGTTTTGAGAGTGGAACGTTCCCGCCCGTAGGTTGGACTGCCGATAAAGGTTGGACCGTAAGCAGAACTTATGCTACGTCGGGGAGACTATTCGGCTTCTTGTAGTTTTGCAGAGAATAACCCGACTTTGGTTTCTCCTCGTCTCGATTGTTCGACGGGTACTCACGAGTTGCAGTTCGACTATGCGAATGTTTGGGAGCCGACGGCAGATGATGCTCCTGCTCCTGAAAGCGAATTTGAAGTCTATTTTTTCAAAAAATGGCAAGGAAACGTGGGAGAAAGTTGCTACGTGCGATTCTATCAACCAATGGTGGCACATGAAGCTCGATTTGGGAAGCCCGGCATCCGATAATTGCTATATCATGTTTAAATATGTACTCGATGTCGATTTGTCGGGTGGTTGGGACGATGTGCCCGAGTATGCATCTACTTTCTTGGACGATGTAGTTTTACCTCCGTTCTATGGTAGAACTTCTGTTCCGGGAGCTGCAACTACCCCTTCTCCTGAAAATGGAGCAACCGATGTATTTAACGAAGACATTGTATTGTCATGGAACGGAGTACAGTTTGCTAAGGGCTATAAGGTATATGTTGGAACTTCTACCACAGATTTTTCGGTCGTGCCGGGTACAGAGGTAGAAGGTTGCTCTTATACGATTCCTGTGTTGGACTATGCTACTACTTACTATTGGAAAGTAGTTGCTTATAACGATATGGGAGAGACGCAAAATCCTTCGGTGTGGAGTTTTACGACGCTTGCCGACCAAACCGTGAACACATTCCCGTGGTCTGAGGGATTTGAAGGTGACATATTTCCTCCGTTAGGTTGGAAGAGCGAGAAAGAGGGATATACAGCATGGGATAGATCTAATTATAATGCATACGATGGTAAAAATGCAGCTTATATTTCTGCTGGGGCTCCAACGAGCAAGGCATTCTTCAAACACCGATGTTCGTGCTGCCTGCTGATAAAGATATGCAGGTTAGCTTCTACTGGGGAAATGCCGTTCCGTCTGGATTGACGAAATCGGTAAAAGAGACGATGACGATTAACAAAGATACGCTTTACTTCGAAATAAAATCCGATGGAACATGGCAGGAACTCGCCCATATTTCTTCCGCTCAGGCCGAAGGTCAAAAATGGGTTCGTCAGCGAATCGTTTTGTCCGATTATAGAGGTAAGAATGTGAATTTCCGTTGGCGTTATAGTGCAGTAGATTTTACCGGATCAGGAGGTGCTTTGGATAATATTTTGGTTGAAGAAGCTCCCGTTGGAGGAAAAGCTGTTATTAATGTGACTTCTTGGAATGCGGGTGATGTGAATTATAATAAAGCCGTTACCTCAAAGACATTGAATCTTTTGAACGATGGCGAGCAAACAATGAAAATCACCGATGTGTCATTTAAGAATAAGAATTTCTCTACTTCGTTGCACAAGGATTTAGTGTTAGACAGTCGTGAGAGCGTAGATTTCAATATCACGTTCGCTGCCGGTGAAACAGATGCCCTTGTAGAGGACGAGATGACTGTTACATTCGACAATGCTCCTGCTGTGACGTTGCCTGTTTCGGGTAATGCGTTGGGCATGTACACTCGTTATTTTAGTTTTGAAGATGATGAATTTGGTTCTGTGGCTCCCAAAGGCTTTACAACGGTAGATGCCGATCATAAAGCGACAGTTCAACCTCTTATGATAAACTATCCGAATATTGGGAATGCTTATGCCTATATTGTCATTAATCAACAACCGGAACCAGAAGGAGCCGATTGGAGGAATATCTATCCTCGTTCGGGAGACCAACTGTTAGCGACGATGGCGACTGCCGATGGGACAGAAGCCGTAGACTGGATTATCAGCGACCAAATGACGGCTCGAAATGATGCCAAGTTCCGGTTTTATGCTAAGTCGTATGATGGAGATAACACTTATCATCCGTGGGCTTATTTGACAGTATTGGTTAGTACGACAGATAACGCTGTGTCTAGCTTTACTCCATTGTCTGGATTTACATCGGTTCAAGTTCCTCACAAGAATAATAACGATAGTCAGACATCGTGGACAGAGTTTGATGTGGATTTAAGTGCATATGCTGGACAGAAAATCTATATAGCTGTTCGTAATAATACTCCGTCGAATGGTTTTGTGACTTTCTTCGATGATTTCTATTTCGAAAATTTTGAATATGTCAATAGTGACAATAGTGCTCCTTACTTTACTACGGTTCCTGAGACAACAGCAACGGTAGGGAAGAAATGGACTTATAACTATTCTGTGGCCGATCCCGATGGAGATCCGTTGACGGTGACCTTGCAGGGCAAACCCTTCTGGCTGAATCATACTCCGGGTACTAACGGCGGTACGATTACCGGCATTCCGGGGGCAGAACAAGAAGTGATTATGAAACTATCTGTTTCAGATGGTTCAAAGACAACTGTACAAGAAATTATTCTTGTTGTGACTGATGGTTCGGGAATCGAAGGCGTAAATGGTGATCGATTGACGGTTTATCCTAATCCTGTCGTTTCCACGCTCTATTTGAATGAACTGTGTGACAAAGTAGTGGTTACCGATATTTCTGGTAAACAGCTGCTTTTTGCCGAGCAAGTAGAAAGTGTAGACGTTTCGATGTTATCGTCGGGTATTTACTTTGTAACCATGCAATTGGGAGATCGAGTCAATACCACCCAAGTTATTAAAAGATAATTAATTCTATGGAAACTATGAAAAGTATGTTTTTCGCCTGTGCATTGTTGTTAGGCAGTGCAGAAACCTTTTCCGCTGAAAATCTTGTACTCAGCGAAGATTTTGAGAGCCAAACATTCCCTCCTTCGGGGTGGGTTGTAAAAGGTACTGAATTATCGGAAGATCTTGAATCGGGTTATGCGCATTGGAGCCTTAATTGGAATGAAGTGACGGGTTGCAGTATCGCTGGTTCGGGGTGTGCCGAAGTGATGAGTGACTTTAAAGAAGGACAGGCCGGTATTTCGAAGGAGGAGTGGCTTATTACTCCTGCCGTGCAGGTTGCTGATAATGCGTCGCTGTCTTTTACTTTTTGGTGTAACGCTTCATCGTTTATGACCAATAAATACGGAAGTTTTTTGGTGAAAGTTTCTACCGATGATGGAGATACATGGAGCGATTTGTGGAATGCAGCTTCTCAGGAAGATATTGAAAACTCTGGACTGACATGGCCGTGGAATAAAGATGCTATGGGGATAGAAAATAACTGGCAAAAGTTAACCCCTAATGTGAGCCTTGAAGCGTATGTCGGGAAGACGGTAAAGATTGCATTCTATTTTCGATCTATTCTTGTAAATAATTATACACAAGCGACATTGGCCGTTGACAATGTAAAAGTGGGAAATCAAGAGATTGAAAATTTGCCGGTTATAGAGGGCTCGACTTCTTACGAGTTTTCCAATTCTTATATTGGTTATTTGGCTCAATCCGAACCGATGACTATTCGTAATGTGGGTTATGGCACGTTGACGATAACCAGCATTGAGGGTATTGAAGGTACAGATTTTTCTACGACACTCGATCCCGCTTCCGTTTCTTTGAAGAGGGGAGAAGAGCTTTCATACCGCGTCAATTATACTCCTACGATTACGGGAGCCAAAAGCACGGTCATGAAAATAAATACGAATGGCGGAACTTTGTCGGTCGATTTGTCGGGAACCAAAGTTATGTTGGAAGAAGGATATACTTTGGAAAGTTTCGAAGGTGATATTTTCCCACCGGCCGGTTGGTCTCGTAATGAAGGCTGGAAGACGATGGAAGGTATGGCTACATCGGGTGTGAAGTCGGTTACAGTAGGCGGTATGATGACGTGTGATATCGTTTCTCCCCGTTTGGATTTATCGGCTGGAAACGGTAAAGTGAAATTCGATTATATCGAAACTACCGGTGAAGAATACATCGATGATTCGTTCTTACCGTCAACATATTTCATTCTTTATTATAAGAAAAATACCGATACCGATTGGACGGAGTTGTGGTGTTCTCTTGATGATAGTAAGTATAATGAATGGGTACAAAAAGAAATCGAGATTAAAGACGCAAATGGAAATTTCGTAGTGGACGATAATGTATACCTACGTTGGACCTATGAGTTTGAAATGGGCGACGGTGGTCTCGATAATATGGTGGTGACCGATATCTATTTCGATAATGTAGTGTTGCCTAAGCTATATGGAGAAGGAGAGCTCCCGTTGGCAATTACGACACCCAATCCGGTGAATGGCGTTTCTAACGTTGATTATAGCAGGTTGACTCTTTCTTGGGAGCCCGCTTTGTTTGCCGATGGATATGAATTGTCGGTAGGAACGGATAAATCCAACCCCACTTCTTTGTTGGAAAATGAGAAATTAGAAGGAAATACATCGGTGTCTTATACGATTCCCGAGCTTGAACCTGCTACTACCTATTATTGGAAAGTTGTACCTTACAATGCAGTAGGTAAAAATGAAAATGCTTCGGTTTGGTCGTTTACTACGATGGAAGATCAGTCTGTACGTGATTTCCCCTATACTATGGGATTTGAAGGAAATAACGGAGAAATTCCTCCTATGGGCTGGAAAAACGATCATGAAGGCAAAGGTATTCAGATGTGGAAATCTAATGAGATAGAGCCGTTTGCTGGAAAATATTCTGCTTCGGTATGGCATAATAATGCGGGCGAGGTTTCTGTCCTGACTTCTCCTGTGTTCGCAATCCCTGAAACCGGTGATATAGTTGCTTCTTTTTGCTTGGGGTGGTGCTCTTTGCAATCGCCTTGAAAAAGGGTATGAAAATGAGGCGATCACCGAAGGGCCTATTTCCCGAAGTTAATGATGCCGATGGAACTCTCTATTTCGAGATTCGAGCTGTCGATGCAGCCGATTGGACTCCTTTGGCTTATACTCAGGACCGCACGAAATGGCGTCATAAATATGTTTCACTCGCCGATTATGCTGGTAAGAGTGTGAATATGCGTTGGCGTTTTGTCGCTACTGAAAATGCCGGAGTTTCTTCGGGCGGGGCTTCTCTCGATGAGATATTTGTTGGAGATATAAAAGATATGCCTACCTTAGCCGTTTCGGAAATTAAGAAAGAAAATCTGACTGTATATCCTAATCCTACTTCCGATTATGTCTATTGGGCAGGAGGAAAAGCCGATGTGAAGGTATATGATTTAGCCGGAAATTGTATAAAAGATTTGACCGAAGTCGAGTCTGTGTCTTTGGAAGGTTTGGCTTCTGGTATGTATATCGTATCCGTATCGTGTGGCGATTCGGTTTCTACGGCACGAGTAATGAAACGATAAAAGAGCCCGTTTAATCGGGAAATGTATACCAAAGAGGACTCCGTACTGAGGAGTCCTCTTTGTGCCTTTCGAGAAAGATTTGTAAGAATTTGTTTCAAAATTGTATTGAAACTATAAACCCAAACTTTTTGTAGAAAAAATGAAGAGAAAAAATTTTGTGTTTTGTAACAGCTCTGTTAAGTTTTTTTTTATTGTTGAGGCTCAGCAACCTTGTACATTGACTTTGGAGGTTTCGGCTGTTACAGGAGAGGATATGGCTGGGACTCCGTTTCATTTGGAACGGGTAGAATCGGGATTGATTTATGACCGAGTACTAGGTGAGAATGGAACTTATACAATAAATAATATATATTCCGGTATACACCATTTGGTGATTGAAAAAGAGGGATTAAAGACTTATGATAATTCTGCTTTGGATATAAAAAGGCGATACCGTGTTAAAGATTAAGTTGGAAGAACCGGTACGTACACCTTATAATTTGCAATCGGTTTTAGCCCATGATCCTAAAACGGGAGTTAATGATGCTTCGTTGGTTTGGAATGAGGAGACCGATTATTTCTTCGATGATTTCGAGAATTATACCTCTTTTTTACGCTCGATTTCGCTCCGTGGACCGGAATCGATAAGGATCAGGCAGAAGCTGCTATGTTAATGCAAGGAGGTTATCCGAATAGTAGCTTGAAACAATATGCGACTATTATTGCTCCCCGACGAAGCTTATGTCTCTACTACGGGAGGTGACGTTTCATGGTGGTTTTATGCCCCTCAATTGAGAGCTTATAGTGGAAAGAAATATATGGGATTTATTCGTACGGCAAGCGGAACTACGAATAATGACTGGGCGATAACCCCTCAGGTACATGTCGGTGTAAATAACGTCGTTCGATTTAAAGCCAAAAGCAGCGGATGCTCCTATTGAAAAAATTCAAGGTATGGATATCGACCACCGGAACAGAGGAAAGTGATTTCAAACCTTTGACACAGGGTAATTATGAGTCAGTTAAATGGGAACAATGGCTTACGATGGAGTATGATCTTTCGAAGTACGAAGGACAAGATGTTTATATTGCCATTCAATATATTACACAAGCTGGTTGGATGTTGATGGTTGATGATTTTTATGTAGGGCCGGCAAAGTTAAATCCTTCGTCTATAAAAGCTCGTCTTCCGAAAACACGTCGTGTTCGCAAAGCAGCGGAGAGTGATGCCCCTCAAAGTTATACGGTTTATTTAGATGAACAAGAGATCGGGTCGGTTAAAAACGAACTCGTTTATCTTTGAGAATCTTTCGGCTGGAATACATACGCTGGGTGTTAAGTCGGTTTATAAAGTTTCCGAGTCGGATATAGCGACAACGACGTTAGAAGTTCCGGCGACTTCGGATTATGCCGATGTAAAAGTAAAAGTTTCTACGAACGGAGGTTCTTCCGAGGGAGTGGCTGTGAACTATCTTTCCGGTTCTTATCAGGTGACCGATACAATCAAATCGGGAATATCTCATTTTGCTTCTTTGAAAAAAGGGGGAATATATGATTAGTATTAACGATGATCGCTTTTTGGCGGTAGATACGCTCATTGATATAGACAAGGATATGGAGATAAATTTGTCGTTGGTGTAAAAAATTACTGCTCCATATAATCTATCTGTTGATTTTTCTTATCGTGACACGGATAAGAAGACCGATGTCTTGTTTAGGTGGAATCAAGATTTGGGTTGGAGCGATAGTTTCGAAGAGTATGATGATTTTGCGACCCAATTCGGTGGCTGGGCCACTTTCGATAAAGATCGTCTGCGTCCTTACGGTATAACCATAAATAATACGCATATATCTATTCCCGGACTTGAACAAGGCGAATCCCCGGTAATGGTATTCAATCCTGAAAAAACGACCCCCCGGTGTGATAGCGATGCATTTTTAAATACGGTTTTCGGGAAAAAATACATCATGTTTTTTGGAGTCCAAAGCAACCTGTCGGACGACTGGCTCGTTTCTCCGAAACAGAAAATCAACAAGGGGTATGTGGCTCATTTTTACGTGCATGTTTATCCGAGTATGGCTACGGTTTATCCCGAAACCATTAAGGTGTTGGCTTCCACAGGAGTCCAGACCGATCTTTCTTCGTTTGTCGAACTATATAATTATACTTTTACCGAGAGCGGTTGGTATGAAGTAACAGTCGATTTGAAAGATTATGTGGATCAGGAGGTTTATTTAGCGGTTAATTATGTTTCTAATGACGGTGGATGCTTAAAGTGGACAATTTTTATGTCGGTCCTTCGGACGATGCTCCGGCTCCCGAAGTTGGAAATGCTACCTATGATATATATTTGAATGGAGAGAAAAAAGCATCTGCGATAACTGATAATTCCTATACATTCGAAGCATTAGATGATGGTACATATACAGCTGGTGTAAAAGCAATATATGAATCCGGGGAGTCTGAGGTCGAAGAGTATGTGTTTACAACTCAGTATAGCGGGATTGAAAATGTAGTTGTTCCGACCGTAAAGGTATATAGCCGAGACCATGCTATTTGTCTGGAATCGATAGAAGGCGAAAACGTGTTGGCGGAGGTTTATGGCGTTTCTGGACAGCTTGTGGAATTAGTAGAATTTGAAAACAGTGCCCAGATTTCTGTTTCTGAGGGGCTTTACTTGGTACGGTTGACAACACCACAAGGGACAAGTACAGTTAAGGTATTGGTGAAATAATTACTGTCTATTCATAAAAAAACGTCATGAGAATTATTCTCATGACGTTTTTTTATCTCTAAAGTTTAAATTTCTTTTTCCCTTTGTTAATAATTTATTTAATTTTGTACCTTTGTATATATGATATATCAACGTTAAAAAGTAAATTTATTCGCTTGATTAGGCTTTGAGCCGATATTGATTTTATGAATGGGAATTGCTAAAACTGCAATTGTATGGATAAGACGATTTATTTTATTTTGTTATTAACTATAATAATCAGTATGAGTTGTGAGTCGAGAAGTCATAAGGAAACGGTAGTCCTTATGGAAACGTCTTTGGGGAATATAAAAGTGAAACTTTATGATGATACACCTGCTCACCGTGATAATTTTATAAAGTTGGTCGAGGAAGGATATTATGACGGGACTTTGTTTCATCGAGTGATTAATGAGTTTATGATTCAAGGAGGCGATGGCACGTCCAAAAATGCTCCGGTAGGAAAAATGTTAGGTACGGGTGATCCGGGATATACTATTCCCGCAGAGTTCGTTTATCCGAAATATTTTCATAAACGGGGTGCTTTGGCCGCGGCTCGGCAAGGAGACCAGGTAAATCCAGAGAAGGCCTCTTCGGGTTCCCAGTTTTATATTGTCACGGGTAAAGTTTTTAATCCGGGACAGATTGACCAGCTGGAACGTCAAATGCAGATGCAGCAAGAGCAATCGGTTTTTCAGTCGTTGGCGGCAAATCATAGGGAGGAAATCATGAATATGCGTAGAAATCGTGATATGCAGGGACTGCAAGCGTTGCAAGATACATTGATCGCTCAAACTCATGAACAAATTAAGAAGGAAGGAAAGCGGACGCTCACGCAGGCGCAACGTGAAGCTTATACGACTGTTGGCGGAACGCCTCATTTAGACGGTGAATATACTGTTTTCGGTGAAGTGGTAGACGGAATGGAGGTTGTAGACAAGATACAACAAGTCGAAACAGGCTCTGCCGACAGGCCTAAAACCGATGTCAAAATCTTGAAAATGAAAGTGGTCAAATAGTGATATCGTTTCGTCGTCACATATTGCCTAATGGATTGCGCATCATTCATCATTACGATGGCTCTACGAAAATGACTGCGTTGAATCTGCTTTATGATGTCGGTTCGAAGGACGAATCGCCGGAGCGGACAGGATTTGCACATTTGTTCGAGCATCTCATGTTTGGTGGGTCTGTGAATATTCCCGATTTCGATACCCCTCTACAAAAAGCAGGAGGAGAGAATAATGCGTGGACAAGTAACGATGTGACCAATTACTATACGGTAGTACCTACGCATAATGCCGAGACGGCATTTTGGTTGGAGTCGGATAGAATGTTAAGCCTTGCTTTTTCTTCCGAGTCTTTGTCTGTACAGAAACAAGTCGTTATAGAAGAGTTCAAGCAACGTAATTTGAACCAACCCTATGGAGATTCGTTCTTGCTATTGCGACCGATGGCTTATCGGGTACACCCATATCGGTGGCCTGTTATCGGGAAAAATACTTCGCATATTGGTAATGCATCATTGGAAGAAGTAAAAGAATTCTTTTTTGCCCATTATGCGCCCAACAATGCGATATTGAGTATTTCGGGAAGCCTACCATTCGATGAAGCCATATTGCTTTGTGAGAAATGGTTTGCTCCTATTTCTCGAAGAGAAGTCGCTTGCCGCGATTTACCTCAGGAGCCGGTTCAGACAAAACCTCATAAAAAGATAGTGGAAAGAGAGGTTCCCTTAGATGCGATTTTTAAGGCCTATCATATGGTAGACCGTAAAGCATCCCGATTATCAGGGGTATGATGCTCTTTCCGATGTATTGGCTTCCGGTCGATCCTCTCGGTTGTATAGACGGTTGGTGATGGAAAAGAAACTATTTACAGAAATAGATTCTTCTATTACCGGTGATATAGAGCCCGGTTTGTTTTTACTGAAAGGGAAACTATCACCGGGAATTTCGTTGGAGCAGGGAGAAGAAGCCATTGAAATGGAATTGCGACGAATGAGGGAAGAACTGTTGGAGCAAAGGGAATTGGATAAGGTGATAAATCGTTTTGAATCAAACGATTTGTTTTCCAATTTGCACTATCTGAATAAAGCCACCAATTTAGCTTATTATGAATTGTTGGGTGGAGCGGAAAATATTGATACAGAAGTTGAAAAATATAAAAAACTTACCCCTTTCGATTTGCGGCGTATTGCGGAAAAATTGTTTGTCCCGGAAAATAGTTCTACATTATGGTACAAATCGGTACATGCAAAACGAGAAATAATAACAGATGTCTCTGATTGATAAAAGATATAGAATAGTACTATGCGTTTTAAGTTAGTGTTGTCGGTTAAATCGGAAAGTTTTGGTAGTGTTTTGCCTGTAAGCTACCAATACGAATTGTCGGCTGCTGTATATCGTCGTATTCGGGAAAATTTCGAGCTATATTTACACTGGCTTTCGAGCAACGGTTTCGCACCGATCGATGATTGCCGTAATCGCTTGTTTTCGTTTTCAAATTTATATATCCCCCGCATTCGGGTAGAGTATGACAGATTACATATTTTGGTGAAGAGGGTTCAAATGTGGATTTTTTTTGCCTGTTCGGGGAACTCACGAGTTTGTAAAGCAACTTTTTTCGGGAGAAACTTTTGTACTTGGGGATAGGCGTAGTCGGGTGGAGTTAGAGGTCGAAGATATCGTTGAATGTCCGGCTCCTGGGTTTGGAGAGGAAGCAGAGTATTTGGCTTTATCTCCAATCGTGTTTATGGTGGCTCGCCCCAATCGGAGCATGGAATATGTCGGGCCCGATTATCCCGGGTATGCCGATTGTTTTATCGCTCGGTGCTGGGAAAATATGAAAAGATTTTCGGTCGGCCTTTTGATGGTGATACAGGATTTTCATGGAGTTTGCTTTCCGAACCGAAAAGAAAAGGAATTTTTATGATGCGGTTTACTCCCCGAAGAGTCGAAAGTTATAGGATATATGTATAAATTCAAATTATCGATGAGTCCTATTCTCCATCAGATAATGTATGAAACGGGAATAGGGGAGAAAGTAAATCTTGGTTTTGGTTGTGTAGAGATTCTTCGTCAAGATACGACTCCTAATGACCAAAATTTCCTTTCTGATGAAAAAGACGATACTTCTGTGAAAATAATATGATTTTTTGTATGAAATGACAAAATATTTTTTTTAATTTGTATAGATAATAGAGAGTTTATTCCTCATAAAAATAGATTATACTATGACAACAGCGCTTGAAAAACCTGACATGAATACAGAAGAACTTCTTGCAGGTCAAACTATTACTCCCGCCGAGGAGGAACAAAATTCGGTACAATCGACTTCACGGCTTTCGAGAGAAGAAATTATAGACTCGTTGAGAAAACTGGTAGAAGGTTCGGTTGAAGAAGTCAAAGATGAAGTTGACGAACTGAAACAGGCTTATTATAAACAGAAAAAATTGAAATAGAAGAGGCTCGTAACGCCTTTATAGCCGCGGGTAACCCAGAGGCTGAATTTGTGCCAATGCCCGATGAACAGGAGGAAACATTAAAGTCTTTGTTATCTGTTTTTCGAGAGAAAAAAAGCCGAATATACGGCCTTGCTCGAAAAGCAAAGAGAAGAAAAATTTGGAGCGTAAGCAACAAATTTTGGAAGAGATGAAATCTATTACCGAAGATTCGGATAATATAAACAAACAATATACCCGTTTTCAAGAGTTGCAGCAATCGTTCAAAGAGCCTTGCGAATTACCCTCGGCGGCGGTGTCTGGTCTTTGGAAAAAGTTCCAGTCTTACGTCGAGAATTTTTATGACTTGTTGAAAATAAATAAAGAGTTACGGGATTATGATTTCAAGAAAAATCTGGAACAGAAGACCGCTCTTTGTGATGCAGCAGAAGCATTATTGGCAAATGACGATGTTGTAGCAGCATTTAAGCAATTACAATTATTTGCATGACGAATGGCGCGGAATAGGTCCCGTCGCCAAGGAGCTGAGAGAAGATTTGTGGAATAGGTTTAAAGATGCTTCAACAGAAGTAAATAAACGCTATCAAAGTTTTTTTGAGGCGCGTAAAGAAGTGGAACGTAAAAATGAAGAAGCCAAGATTGCTTTATGTGAGGAAATCGAGTCGATGGATTTAAGTTTATTGACTTCTTTTGCTCAATGGGACGATGCTACGAAGCAAGTTCTCGATTTACAGGGTAAATGGAAAACGTTGGGGTTTGCCTCACGGAAGATGAATAATCAGTTATTCGAGAGATTCCGTAAAAGTTGCGATGAATTTTTTGCAAAAAAAGCCGAGTACTTCAAAGCTGTCAAGGAAAGAATGGCAGAGAATCTCGAAAAGAAAAAAGCGTTGTGTGAAAAAGCAGAGGCATTAAAAGACAGTACTGATTGGAAAGCTACTGCCGACATTCTTGTCGCTTTGCAAAAGAATGGAAAGCAATAGGCCCTGTGGCTAAAAAACATTCCGATGCTATTTGGAAACGTTTTGTTACGGCATGTGATTATTTCTTTGCGCAAAAGAATGAACAATTGGCTTCCACTCGACAAGTAGAACAAGAAAACTTGGAAAACAAGCGGGGTATTATCGATAAATTGAAAGAGATAGATGAATCTATGGATAGTACAGAAGCCGTCAAAATAGTTCGTGACTTGATGGCTCAGTGGAATTCGATCGGTCATGTACCTTTTAAAGAGAAAGATAAAATATATAAAGAATATCAGTCTTTACTCGATACTCTTTTCTCCCGTTTGAATATGAATGAGAATCGCAATCGGTTAAGTAACTTCTCGGCTACGGTACAGCAAATGGCCGATACGAACCACGATAAACTCTATCGGGAGAGAGAAAGACTTTTGCGCATGTATGAACAGAAAAAAGGCGAGTTGAAAACCTATGAGAATAATATAGGATTTTTGAATATATCTTCGAAGAAATCCGGTGGCTTGTTAAAGGAGATGGAACGGAAAATGCAAAAAATTCGAGAGGATATGCAGCTTATCGAACAAAAAGTGCAACTTATAGATAAGAACTTGTAATTAAGAACAACGTATTTTTATAAACAGGGCGGCTCAATAAATTGGAGTTGCCCTGTTATTTCCGGGAGAAAAGTAAAGCTCTCTGAAAAATATTTATGTAGTTAGTCGTGTAAAAAGTAAGAAAGAGAGAATGGCACGTGGGCGGTATGGACATATGATAAAGTCACTGATTGTCATCGGCGACTTCTTTTGCTTGAATATTGCCTATGCCGTAGTTTGTTATTGGGGTGGCGGATTCGACGGCGGATTTGGTGTGAAAATAATATGGCTGTTACTTAATCTTTCTTATTTCCCGGTATTTTCACTTTTTGCAAAAAAATACATGAATTGCGTATTTTACATGTCGATAGAGTCTTGATAAAAGTTACACAGGCCGTGTTGTGCCACTTAGCGGTTTTTCTATTATTGATATTCTTTTTTTGCAAATCGATAATATTGGAGCGCGAGTATTGTTGAGGTTCTATTTGCTTCTATCGGTCTTGTTGGCCGTGTGGTGGATCGGATCGAGAAAACTTTTGAAATATTTTCGACGGAAAGGCTATAACTTCAAGAAAGTAGTTATTGTAGGAGCCGGGGCTATGGGTATAAAATTATTAGACGAGTTACGTTCCGATGCCGGATATGGCTATAAATTTATGGGCTTTTTTCGATGATAATCTGTCGTTAAAGAAATCTTTGCCGAATTTTCAAGGGGACTGTTCTTCTGTCGAGGATTTCGTGATAGAAAATAAAGTCGATGAGATTTATTGTGCGTTACCGATGAGGCAAGAAGAAAAGATAACTCGGTTATTGAAGTTTTCCGAAGCCAGTAATATCTCGTTTTATATGGTTCCCGATGTCGGTCGATATATTCATCGTCAGCTCGAATTTCAGTTAGTGGGTAATGTTCCGGTTCTTTCGTTGCATCCAGAACCTTTACAAAATCTCTTTTCGCGTTTCTTGAAGAGGGTGTTCGATTTATTGTTTTCATCAATTGTACTGGTTTGTTCTCCCATTATTTTCACTCCTATTGCTATTGCCGTTAAATTGTCGTCTCCGGGTCCAGTATTTTTTAAGCAGAAACGGACAGGATTTAAGGGGAAAGAATTTAATTGCTATAAGTTTCGAACGATGAAAGTCAATGCTAATAGCGATCAGTTGCAGGCTTCTCGTCATGATCCTAGAAAAACAAGAGTCGGAGAATTTTTACGGAAGACGAGTTTGGACGAATTACCTCAATTTATCAATGTTTTTGTGGGGGATATGTCGGTCGTTGGTCCGCGTCCTCACATGGTGAAACATACGCAGGATTATTCGAAGATTATAGATAAATACATGCTTCGTCATCTTATTAAACCGGGCATTACCGGTTGGGCACAAGTAAACGGGTATAGAGGGGAGACTCGGGAGTTGTGGCAGATGGAACGTCGGGTAGAATATGACGTTTGGTATATCGAACATTGGAATTTTTTGGCTCGACATCAAGATTATATTCCTCACTGTCGTGAATGCTTTTCGTGGAGAAAAAATGCATTCTAAGAGGGTTTTATAACAAGCAGAAAAAGTCCTATAAAAAATAATTCTTTCTTTTTGGAGATTTGCTATCTTTGCACCCCGAAAAATAAAGTAAGATGAATCTGAAAGTCAAGGGTACAATATTAGGAATTGTTTCTGCGGTCAGTTATGGAACAAATCCGTTGGGGGCATTATTCTTATATCAAGAAGGATTGAATTCGAATTCGGTTTTGTTTTATCGTTTTTCATTGGCGGCAGTTGTTTTGGCATGTATTCTGTTTATTCAGAAACAGTCATTTAAATTGTCTCGCAAAGAGGTGAAAACATTGTGTTTGTTAGGAATCTTGTTTGCTGTGTCTTCTCTGACTTTTTATACGAGTTTTCACCACATGGATGCCGGTATAGCTTCGACTTTGTTGTTTGTGTATCCTATAATGGTAGCTGTCATTATGTCTCTATTCTTTAAGGAGCGTATATCGCCGGTGACTATGTTTTCTATTATTCTCGCTCTATCGGGGATAGCCTTGCTTTACCGGGGAGGAACAGGAGCCGGATTAAATGGTTTGGGCGTATCGTTGGTTATGATTGCATCGTTAACTTATGCCCTTTATATTGTCGTAATCAATCAGTCATCGATAAAACTTTCATCTATAAAGCTGACTTTTTATGTCTTGCTGTTTTGTATGGTAGCCATAGTCTTTCATTCGTTTTTCGACGGAAGTAATTATTTGCAACCGCTTACTACTCCACGTATGTGGCTGTTTGCTATCATGCTAGCTTTGGTTCCTACGGTTATTTCTTTGGTGACGATGACTATGGCCGTTCATGCTATCGGTTCTACACCTACGGCTATTATGGGTGCATTGGAGCCTCTCACTGCCGTGATTATCGGTGTGACTGTGTTTGGTGAGATTTTTTACGTTGCGGTTGGGAATCGGTATATTTATGATCCTTGTTGCCGTAATTCTCATTGTTGCGGCGAAATCATTTTCTCCCCGTAAAATTGTTTCTTTTATCGGACATGTTGTGCATACTGTTCCGGTACGTAGGAAGTAATCGGCTTTTTTACTCGCAACGAAATTCGTCGTTAAGATGAAAACCCCGTAATAAATCGGGTGCAGCCATTCTCTTTTTCCCAGCGAGTTGTAACTCTTCTATCCGTATAAATCCGTCGGTACAAGCTATGTCAATATGATTTTTTCCATCTGTGTGTATAGACCCCGGTGCATAGTATTGTTTGGAGGGTAGGGGGGGTTGTACGGTATATTTTTACTCCGAAACGATTATTATCCGGCGATATCCATTCGCACCATGCGGCCGGATAGGGAGACAGTCCCCTCACGAGGTTATGGATTTGCTCGCTTGTCTTTTTTCCAGTCGATATGGCATGTTTCCTTAAATATTTTGGGCGCAGGTCGTAAGGACTCGTCAGTTTGGATAGAGGCTTGGTCGATAGGGGTGATATTCCCGGAGATAATGGCATCGACAGTTTCGACTACCATATCGGCTCCCAATGTCATTAGTTTGTCGTGTATTGTCCCTACATTATCTTCGGGAAATATAGAGATTCTTCGTTGCTGTACGATTTCGCCCGTATCGATTTCGTGTTTGAGGAAGAATGTCGTGATTCCTGTTTCTGTGTCGCCGTTGATAATAGCCCAGTTGAGGGGAGCGGCTCCTCTGTATTGAGGTAAAAGCGAAGCATGTAAATTGAAAGTACCCAGACGGGGCATGTTCCATACGATTTCGGGAAGCATGCGAAAAGCTACGACAATTTGCAGGTCGGCATGTAACTCCCTCAACTGTTCGATAAAGCACTCGTCTTTCAGTTTCTCTGGTTGTAGAATCGGCAAACCTCGGCTCAGAGCATATTCTTTGACCGGAGAGTATTGTATTTTGTGGCCTCTTCCGGCCGGTTTGTCAGGCATGGTAATAACAGCCACGACATTGTATCCTCCTTCGACAAGGCGTTTCAGACTCTCGACAGCGAAGTCGGGAGTACCCATATAGATGATGCGTAAATCTTGTTTTTCCATTGTTTTTAATCTTGAGAAAAGTGAACGAGTACCCGCCGGTACGAATTGAAAATTTTTGATTTGGAAACAAACCCGATATATTTCCCGTTTTCTACGACAGGTAGATTCCATGCGTTGGTTTGGTCAAATAACTTCATGACATTATCCATGTTGCTCCCTATTTCTATTTTGGCTGGGGGGGCATGGTCATGAATTTTCTGACATAGAAACGGTTATACAGTTCTGGCCTAAACATGATATTGCGTATGTCGTCGAGTATGACGATGCCTAATAATGTATTGTCATTGTCGGTTACCGGGAATATGTTACGATGGGATTGCGAGATAACCTTTACCATGTCTCCGAGACTCATATTCGGGTGTACTTCGATAAAATCTTTTTCGATGACACTGTCCATCTTCAAAAGAGTAAGTACGGCTTTATCCTTGTGATGGGTGAGTAGTTCTCCTTTTTTTGCCAGACGCATGGTATATATGCTATGTGGTTCGAACACTTTTATCGTTGCATAAGCTACGGTCGAGGTAATCATTAACGGTAGGAATAAATCATACCCACCGGTAAGTTCTGTTGTCAAGAAAATAGCCATGAGCGGGGCGTGCATAACGGCGGCCATGACTCCTGCCATACCCATCAATGCGAAATTTTTGTCAGAAAGCTCCATGGGTAATAGTCCTGTATGATTAAGAACATAGGCAAAGAAGAAACCTGCGAAACACCCTACGTACAAACTGGGTGCGAAGGTTCCTCCTACACCACCTCCGCCATTGGTCGCACTGGTCGCTAATACCTTTACGAGTATGATGAGTCCCAAGAAGAGCATCATGACCCACATATTTCCATTCTCAGTATAAAATAAACTCCCTTCGGCCAGTTGTTTGAGATTGTCGTTCAGCAAGCTGGTAATGGCTCCATAACCTTCGCCGTACAGTGGCGGTAATAGAAAAATAGAACAACTTAGAATGAGCGAACCGAGAATGAATTTTTTCCATGGAGTCCCTATCCGGCGGAATATATCTTCCATACGGTTCATAATGCGGGTAAAATAAAGAGAAACAAATCCGCAAAAGAAACCGAGAAAAATAACGTATGGTATGCGGGCGGCGACGAACGGTTCGGTTTGGACGAAACTAAATTCGGCATTGTATCCGGTAAAGATATAAGAAACAGTGACTGCGGTAATCGACGAGATGAGTAAAGGTAAAACCGAAGTTGCAGTCATATCGATCATCAGTACTTCGAGTGTAAACAAGATTCCGGCGATGGGGGCCTTGAATATTCCCGCAATGGCGGCGGCAGCTCCGCAACCCACCAAAAGCATTAGTAATCGTTGGTCGAGGCGAAACAACCTTCCTATATTCGAACCGATCGCAGCCCCGGTATAAACGATGGGAGCTTCCGCTCCGACCGATCCTCCGAATCCGATTGTGATAGAACTCGCGATGACCGATGTGTACATATTATGTGGTTTAAGCCGGCTTTTCTTTTGCGATATGGCATAAAGTATGCGGGTGACACCATGACTGATATCGTCTTTTACAATGTAACGTACGTACAAGCCGGCCAATAAAATACCTATTATCGGGTATATGAGATAAAGATAGTTGGCGCTGTCGGCATTGAAATGCGATGTTAGCAACTGTTGTATAAAATGTATGAGAAATTTAAGAATGAGAGCAGCGGCGGCAGTACAAATTCCGATAATAAAACTGAGAATTAAAACGAAATTGTGTTCATTGATGTGTTTTTCCCTCCACATCAACAGCCGCATCATCAAATCGTGCCTATCTTCCCTTTGGGTATCTTCTATTTCTATATCTTCGTCTTCAATCATATATGTTTATTTATACTCCTTTTCCTGTAATAACGGTTCTGATGGTGTAGATGATAATTTTGAGGTCTACCAGCAAAGACATATTTTCCAAGTAAAGAATATAGTATTTCAACCGGGCTATCATTTCATCGACGTTTCGAGCATATCCGTATTTTACCATTCCCCAAGATGTGATTCCGGGGCGTATCTGATGCAATAATACGTAATAAGGAGCTCGTTCGACGATTTGACGGATAAAGTATTCCCGTTCAGGTCTCGGCCCTACGAGAGACATGTCTCCCTTTCAATACATTCCAAAACTGTGGTAATTCGTCCAATCTGTATTTCCGTAATACTTTCCCTATTTTAGTAACCCGCTTGTCGTTTTCTTCCGATAACAAAGGGATTCCGGTTTCTGCATGGGCTTTCATCGTTCGGAATTTGTAAATTTTGAACGGTCTGTGCCTGTAACCTATGCGCTCTTGTTTGTAAAATATAGGACCGTTCGAGTCTTTTTAATTAGTATGGCTAAGAGTAGAAACAAAGGAGAAAGTAAGATCAATGCGATAAAAAGAAACAAATATATCGATTACTCGTTTCATATTCTTTTCTCCCTCGGAGATAGCGCAATTACTCATGTCGATGAGCGGAGCCCCATAGATGTTGGTTAGTCTTACTCTCGAAGAGATAATGTTAAACTCGTCTGTCCCCAATTTTATGGGTAAGTTGAGTGGATATAGTGTATTGATAAGTTTATGAAGCTCTGCTAAATCGTTTTCTTCCGGGGCAACGACAAGCTCTTGAATGTTCATTTGTTTACACAGCGAGGATAATTGTTTTATCGGGTATGTCCTTCCTTCGGCTTCCGGGGCAGGAGTTTCGTGGTTGACTCGAATGAATCCGACGATATGATAACCGAGCGATTGTCTGGGTTCTTCGAGTTCTCTCATTTGCTTGATTGCTTTGGGGCCACAACCGATGATAAGCGTGTTGAATTGCCATTTTCGGTGGTGAATCATAGATGTGGCATTTCCTGTGACAATGGCCCGCCCTGTATATACACAGACAAATTGTAAAGCGTATAAAGCAAGTAGCAATTCGTAATTGTCTATTCTTATTCGTAGAACATCGTTGATGAGGGCAATAAAAAATATAAACAGTGTATTGACCAATACAGATCCCAATGTCTGTATTAATTCTTGAATGCGAGATTTGAAAAAAGGCTGATTGTAATATCCCGACAAATAATAGACGCACATCATTAACAGCGGGAAAAGTATTTGTCCTTCTATGACACGAGGCGAAAGCAGATACATTTTCAATGATTCGCCCGCTGCAATTCCCGGAAAATGGAAACGGACAATATTGAAAAGGAACCACGATACATTCGATGTAAGGTAATCCACCAGTACGTATCTCCGTATTTGTCGTTTACTGTTGATCACTCTCGTATAATCTTGATAGTTCCGTCGGCTTCGAGTTTGATGATACTCGACGGGAGGGACTCTTTATTTCGTCTCTGCGTGCCGTTACGATATAATCGACGGCATTTTTTATTTCGTCCGATATTTCGGAAAAGTTATGGGGAGCCGCATTCCCGCTGATATTGGCCGAGGTTGATACGATAGCTTTTCTGAACAGTCGGCACAATTGTTGTGAGAACGGTTCTTTTGTGATGCGTATGGCTATGCTTCCGTCATCGGCGAGCAAATTCGTTGCAAGGTTGCGTGCTCCGGGATAGATGAGGGTAAGAGGCTTTACGGCCACATCGAGTAGTTGCCACGCCGTTTCGGGTACTTCCGAAACATAATATTCCACTTTCGCTTCACTGTCCGTAAGTACAATAAGGGCTTTGCTGTCGGCTCTCTGTTTGATTTTATAAACTCGTTGTACCGCTTCTGCATTGGTAGCATCGCAACCGATACCCCATATTGTGTCGGTGGGATATAAAATGATTCCCCCGCTGCATGACCTCGCAAGCCTGTTTTATATCGTCGTTGATTGTCATGGGCATATCCTCTTATTTCTGTTCAAAAAACAAAGATAATACAAACGAAAGCATAATGGTGAACAAATCTTCGTTTTTAGAAGCTGTTTTGAAAAAAAACTCCTGGGTAGTATTTCTTTTTTTTTGTTTGCCGGTATGCGCGCTTTGGGGGAACTTTTCATTAATGAAACGATAGGCGGTGTATTGGTGATAGTTCGTCGTACACTTTGATTTAAGTTCCCCGACATATTTTTAAAGCATTATTTATAAATGGTTTGCTACATAATATATTGTGGCTTTATTGAAAAATGCTATCTTCGCACAGTAAACGAAAATGAAAATGGCAAGAGAAAGAGAGAATCTGCCGGTAGAAGTTCGCCCCTATCGTGTAGGCTTGACGTTGAGCGGGGAGGAGCCAAAGGTTTTGCCCATGTAGGGGCATTGAAAGCAATGGAAGAGTTGGGGATTCGACCGGATATTATATCTGGTACGAGCGCAGGAGCTGTTATCGCGGTACTTTATGCCGACGGCTATTCACCCGATGAAATCTTAGACCTTTTTTCAGGTTTGTCTTTCAATGATTTGGCCGAAATAACTTTGCCCCGTTCCTGCTTTTTTAAAATAGATCGGTTTAAACATTTCTTGCAAAAAGTCGTTGCGAGCAGTCAATATCGAGGATTTGTCTATCCCGGTTGTCGTTACGGCTACCGACCTTGATCATGGAAAGTATGTAGCATGGCGATCGGGGAGAAATTGCCGAGCGGGTAACGGCTTCGTGTAGTATTCCCATTATATTTCCTCCGGTTCTTATCGATGGTACGCATTATGTCGATGGAGGTGTCTTGCGTAATTTGCCGGTTTACCCCATTCGTCCCGAGTGCGATGTCGTTATAGGTATCAATGTGAGCCCGTTAGTTAATAAGCAATATAAGCAATCGATATTGGATATAGCGGTTCGTTCATATAGCTTCATGTCTAAAAGCAATGTGATCGAAGATATGAAATTGTGCGATCTTTTTATTCCTATGAAAGAGGCTGCACGATATGCCGTATTTGATATTCATGCTTTGTGTGATATCGCTAATGTCGGTTATCAGCAGACATTGAAACTTTTTACAGGAAAACATGCTTCCAAAATAAATGAATTGAATAAATAAAAAACGCGCGATATGTCCGATGAGAAAATAGTCATCTATCAGGTTCTCCCCCGATTGTTCTCTAATATGTGCGATACATGTGTCCCTAATGGTACTTATGTGCAGAATGGAGCCGGGAAGTTAAACCATTTTACCTCGAAAGTCTTACGGGAGATAAAAAAGTTGGGTGCGAACTATATTTGGTATACGGGGGTTATAGAACACGCTACCAAGACAGACTATTCGAAATATGGGATTCGAAAGGATAATAAATATGTGGTTAAGGGTGAAGCCGGGTCGCCTTATGCTATCAAAGACTATTATGATATAGACCCCGATTTGGCCGAAGATCCATCGACACGTATGCAAGAATTCGAGGCGTTGGTAACCCGTACACATGAAGTCGGATTGAAAGTAGTACTTGATTTCGTGCCGAATCACGTGGCTCGTCAATACCATTCTGATACTGCGCCAGAAGGTGTCGATGATTTGGGGGCTCATGACAACAAGGAGATGCATTTTTCTCCTTCCAATAATTTTTTATTACATACCTCGGCAGGCGTTTACACCGCAATTTTACATAGGTGAAGGAGAGGATCGCTATTTCGAATATCCTGCGAAGGCAACCGGAAATGATTGTTTCGGGGCTTTCCCGGGAGAATATGACTGGTATGAAACGGTGAAGCTGAACTATGGAGTGGATTATACAGGAGGTGGCCGTTGTCACTTCGACCCTATACCCGATACATGGTACAAAATGCTCGATATTCTCCTATTCTGGTGTGGGAAAGGTGCTGATGCTTTTCGTTGCGATATGGCCCACATGGTTCCTGTCGAATTTTGGAATTGGGCTATTTCGAAAGTGAAAGAAAATTACCCCTCGGTTATATTCATTGCAGAGATTTATGATCAGGCGTTGTATCGGGTTTATATCGAGAAAGGTAAATTCGATTACCTATATGATAAAGTAGGATTGTACGATAAATTGAGAGGGGTATTGTGTCATCAGGTATCGGCTGCCCAGCTCACTTATTGTTGGCAGTCTGTCGATGGAATAGGAGGAAAAATGTTGAATTTTCTCGAAAATCATGACGAACAGCGTTTTGCTTCCGACCAGTTTGCCGGTGATGCCGATAAAGTCCTCCCTGCATTGGTCGTTTCGTCGATGATGAATACAGGGCCTATGATGATATACTTCGGGCAGGAATTGGGCGAGCGTGCAGAGGATGCCGAGGGATTCAGTGGTAAAGATGGTCGTACGACGATATTCGACTATTGGAGCGTGCCCACGGTTAGAGAGTGGTACGATAGCGGGCGTTGCTCGGTGTCTAAATTGTCGGCAAAGCAGAAAAAACTACGAAATCTGTATAAAACGGTTCTTAATATCAGTCGTTTGGAGCCGGCTGTTGTTCATGGCGATTTCTTTGATTTGATGTATGTCAATGGGGAAAATCCAAGCTTTAATCCGCATCGGCAATATGCATTCCTTCGTAAATATGGAAATGAGTTATTAGTTATTGTTGTTAATTTCGATGACCGGCAGGCGAATGTGAAGATCAATATCCCCGATCATGCATTCGAAACGATGAAAATAGTTTCGGGTAAATACGAGGCATTAGAACTGATTGGAGGAGATAAAGAGATGAAGGAGTTGAGTCCCGAAATACCGTTTGTTTGCGCCCTTTCGGGGTATGGAGCTGCGGTTTGGAAAATAGAGTTAAAAAATTTTTCCAAAGAGATACAGAAAAAATAAAAAAGTACAGGAAAATTTTGAAATAGAAATTGTACCTTTGCCGTATAATTAATAATCTCTGTTTTACACACAAAAATCATGAGTCAAACACCTCCTTTCAAGGTATTTTCGGGAACCAATTCAAGGTATCTCGCTGAGAAAATTTGTAATAGTCTGGGTTGTGAGTTAGGTCAAATGAACATTCAGCATTTTGCCGATGGAGAATTTGCCGTTTCTTTCGAAGAGTCGATCCGTGGTTGTCAAGTCTATTTAGTGCAATCGACATTTCCCAATTCCGACAATCTGATGGAATTGTTGTTGATGATCGATGCTGCCAAACGAGCTTCTGCCAAGTCGATTGTAGCTGTTGTTCCTTATTTCGGGTGGGCTCGCCAAGATCGCAAGGATAAACCACGTGTTTCCATTGCTGCGAAATTGTTGGCCGATATATTGAGCGTTGCAGGTATCAATCGCCTTATAACGATGGATTTGCATGCCGATCAAATACAAGGTTTCTTCGATGTTCCGGTGGATCACTTGTATGCTTCGTCTGTATTTATTCCCTATATTCAGTCTTTGAAATTGAAAGATATGGTGGTTGCTACCCCCGATGTGGGTGGTTCCAAACGAGCCAGTACTTATGCCAAATACTTGGGTGTACCTTTGGTTTTATGCCATAAACAACGGGCTAAGGCCAATGTGGTAGAAAGCATGACAGTGATAGGAGATGTAGAAGGAAAGAATGTCATTTTGGTAGACGATATGGTCGATACGGCCGGGACGATAACCAAAGCAGCCGATTTAATGATGAGCAGAGGAGCTCTTTCGGTACGTGCCATAGCTTCTCATGCCGTGATGAGCGACCCTGCCAGCGAACGGGTTCAAAACTCTTCTATGACCGAATTGATTTTCACGGATAGTATTCCTTATACTAAGAAGTGCGACAAGGTACATATCCTCAGTATCGCCGACTTGTTTGCCGATACTATTCGTCGGGTCTACGAGAATAAGTCTATCAGTTCGCAGTACCTTCTGTAATTGGGAAGTATAGAATCTAATATAATGTTACCGGGCCTATTGCAAAAAGCAAATAGGCCCGGTAATTTTTAGGAACGAGGGTAAATTCATTTTGAACGCTTTCCCTGTATTTTTCCGAATTGAAAAAATATTGGTAAGAAAACGAGGAATATAACAATGGATAGGGGGGGCTGAACCAATGTCTTAAAAGATTCAAGAATTAACCACCCTTTATTATCCTTAGCTTTCGTATGTGAGTAGAATTTAGAGTCTGAATTTTGGACTCTATTGGGGATAATGAAATGAAGGAAAAGGGCGTTAAAAAAAATAATCTGTGTAGTTACTACACAGATTATTTTTTCATTATCGTTGTTTATCGATACTTACTTCACTTCCTCGAAATCGACATCGGTAACGTCTTTACCATTATTTCCGCTTTTGAAGCATCTGCTCCCGGTTGAGCTTGTTGTGCTCCGGCAGCTTGTTGTTGAGCCTGAGCATTGTACAAGTCTTGGGCGGCAGCTTGCAATACATTGTTCAATTCGGTCGAAGCGGCATCGATACCGGCAATATCCTGAGCTTTGTGAGCTTCTTTTAATTTAGCCAAAGCCGACTCGATAGCGCTTTTCTTGTCCGCCGGGATCTTGTCTCCCATTTCATTAAGCTGTTTTTCGGTTTGGAAGATGAGAGCATCGGCATGATTCAGTTTGTCGATACGCTCTTTTTCCTTCGCATCGTTTTCAGCATTGGCAGCAGCCTCGTCTTTCATTCGTTTGATTTCGGCGTCGGTCAAACCGCTCGATGCTTCGATACGTATGCTTTGTTCTTTACCTGTACCTTTGTCTTTGGCCGATACATTCAAGATTCCGTTGGCATCTATATCGAACGTGACTTCGATTTGAGGCACACCCCGCATGGCTGCCGGGATCCCGTCCAAATGGAATTTACCGATAGTTTTGTTGTCTTTTGCCATAGGGCGCTCACCCTGTAATACATGGATTTCAACTGAGGGCTGGTTGTCGACAGCCGTCGAGAAGACTTCCGATTTACGGGTAGGAATAGTCGTGTTGGCGTCAATCAATTTGGTCATTACGCCACCCAGTGTTTCGATACCCAATGAAAGGGGAGTTACATCGAGTAATAATACATCTTTCACATCGCCTGTCAATACCGCACCTTGAATAGCAGCACCTACTGCAACTACCTCATCGGGGTTAACACCCTTTGAAGGAGTTTTTCCGAAGAATTTTTCTACAATCGCTTGTATAGCAGGGATACGAGTAGAACCACCCACGAGAATTACTTCGTCTATGTCAGAGGCACTTAGACCAGCATCTTGCAAAGCTTTGCGACACGGTTCGATAGTAGCCTGAATCAATCGGTCGCTCAATTGCTCGAATTTGGCACGAGTCAATGTTTTAACCAAGTGTTTGGGTACACCGTTCACCGGCATGATGTAAGGCAAATTAATTTCGGTCGATGTCGAGCTCGACAATTCTATTTTAGCTTTTTCGGCTGCTTCTTTCAAACGTTGCAAAGCCATCGGGTCTTCTCTCAAATCGACACCTTCGTCTTTTTTGAATTCATCGGCAAGCCAGTCGATGATAACGTGGTCGAAGTCATCACCGCCGAGGTGAGTATCACCGTTGGTCGATTTCACTTCGAATACACCGTCTCCCAATTCAAGAATAGAAATATCGAACGTACCACCACCCAAGTCAAATACGGCGATTTTCATGTCTTTATTCGACTTGTCAAGACCGTAGGCCAATGCGGCAGCAGTAGGCTCATTGACAATACGACGTACATTCAAGCCTGCGATTTCACCGGCTTCTTTCGTAGCTTGACGTTGAGAATCGTTAAAATAGGCCGGTACGGTAATAACGGCATCGGTTACTTCTTGTCCTAAGAAATCTTCGGCTGTTTTTTTTTCATTTTTGAAGAATCATTGCCGAAATTTCTTGTGGAGAATAGAGACGACCGTCGATGTCTACACGCGGTGTATTATTATCGCTTCTTACTACTTTGTAAGGTACGCGAGAAATTTCGTTAGCTACTTGATCGAATGTTTCACCCATGAAACGTTTAATCGAGAAAATAGTCCTCGTAGGGTTGGTGATGGCCTGACGTTTGGCAGGTTCTCCCACCTTGCGTTCACCACCATCTACGAAAGCCACGATCGAAGGAGTCGTACGACGGCCTTCACTGTTGGCAATTACTACCGGCTCGGTTCCTTCCATAACGGCGACACACGAGTTGGTTGTTCCTAAGTCAATACCAATAATCTTTCCCATAATTTTATATCTTTTATTGTTAATTCGTTATTTTGTTTACTGTCTGTTTTTTTATAGACACTGCATCTTGTTCAAATGTTATGCCAAAAAACGAAAGCAAGGAAAATGTTTTTTTGTCAGACTTTTCCAAAGCGCTTTGTTGTCCTGTGTCAGTAATGCTGTCGATTTGTCATATTGACTTTGCTCTCTCTGTTTATCTAAAAAACGCAAACGAGCGAGTATGGGGTGGTTCTGTTTGTACTTATTTCCCCGATTTATTTCGTTATTAAACCGAAATGATGTAAATTTGCCAATCTTATAAACAGGAATTTTTATCGAAAGTATAGTTAACTAAATACTAATTATTATGAACATTTCTCACATTGAACATTTGGGAATCGCTGTGAAGAGTCTCGAAGAAGCCATTCCTTATTATGAAAACATTTTAGGTCTTAAATGCTATTCTATTGAAGAGGTTGCCGACCAGAAAGTGAAGACGGCCTTTTTCAAAGTGGGGCAGACCAAAATCGAATTATTGGAGCCGACAAGCGAGGACAGCACTATTGCCAAATTTATAGAAAAACGCGGCGAGGGAATTCATCATATGGCGTTCGCTATCGAAGACGGTGTTGCCAATGCTTTGGCCGAAGTGGAAGCCAAAGGGGTACGCCTTATCGATAAAGCTCCCCGCAAAGGAGCCGAAGGGTTGAACATCGCATTCCTTCACCCCAAATCCACTTGTAGCGTATTAACCGAACTTTGTGAAAATCCTAATAAATAAGAATATGAGCAATCAACTTGAAAAGGTACAAGAGCTGATAGAACTACGCGCTCAGGCTCGCTTGGGCGGTGGACAGAAAGCTATCGATAAGCAACACGAGAAAGGAAAGTATACGGCTCGTGAACGTATTGCACAACTCCTTGATGAAGGTAGTTTTGAAGAATTGGATATGTTCGTGAAACACAGATGTACCAATTTCGGCCAAGAGAAAAAATCATTTTTAGGCGACGGTGTCGTTACGGGTTATGGTACGATAGAGGGTCGCCTTGTTTATGTTTTCGCTCAGGATTTTACAGTGTTCGGTGGTTCTTTGTCCGAGACAATGGCTTTGAAAATTTGCAAAGTCATGGATATGGCTATGAAAATGGGTGCGCCTTGTATCGGTTTGAACGACTCGGGTGGAGCTCGTATTCAAGAAGGTATCAATGCTTTGGCTGGTTATGCCGAGATTTTCCAGCGTAATATCATGGCTTCTGGGGTTATACCTCAGATTTCAGCTATATTGGGCCCGTGCGCAGGTGGTGCGGTATATTCTCCTGCTTTGACCGATTTCACGATCATGGCGAAGGGTATTTCATATATGTTTTTGACTGGGCCGAAAGTGGTAAAGACCGTTACGGGCGAAGATGTTACACAAGAGGCTTTGGGTGGAGCCGAAGTTCATTCTGCCAAATCGGGTGTAGCCCATTTCGCTGCCGAGAATGGAGAAGAAGCTCTGTCTATTATTCGTAAACTCATCAGCTATATACCGCAGAACAATTTGGAGGAGGCTCCTTTGGTTCCTTGCAATGATCCTATCGATCGTTTAGAGGATTCTCTCAACGAAATTATTCCCGATAGCCCTAATCGTCCGTACGACATGTACGAGGTAATCGGCGCTATTATCGATAATGGTGAATTTTTGGAAATACAACGTGATTATGCCAAGAATATCATCGTCGGCTTCGCTCGCTTCAACGGACAGTCAGTCGGTATTGTCGCTAACCAGCCTAAATATTTGGCAGGAGTTCTCGACAGCAATGCTTCCCGCAAGGCTGCTCGTTTCGTGCGTTTCTGCGATGCATTCAATATTCCTATTGTAAGTTTGGTCGATGTGCCGGGCTTCTTGCCGGGAACCGGACAAGAATACAATGGTGTGATCCTGCATGGTGCCAAATTGCTTTATGCTTATGGTGAAGCAACTGTGCCTAAGGTGACTATCACGTTGCGTAAATCGTATGGCGGTTCGCACATCGTGATGAGCTGTAAGCAATTACGGGGAGATATGAACTACGCATGGCCTACTGCCGAAATCGCCGTTATGGGTGGGGCCGGCGCTGTGGAAGTCCTTTATGCCAAAGAAGCCAAAGCAGCCGAGGATCCTGCTAAATTTATGGCCGAGAAAGAAGCCGAGTATACCAAGTTGTTCGCTAATCCTTATAATGCGGCCAAGTATGGATATATCGACGATGTCATCGAGCCTCGTAATACTCGTTTCCGTATTATACGCGCATTGCAGCAATTACAGACTAAGAAGTTAACTAATCCGGCTAAAAAGCACGGAAATATTCCTTTGTAATACATTTAAAGTATATAAGCGATGAATAAAAAAATCTTAGGGGTATTCCTGTTCGCCGTTTTTACGATGTCTTCGGTGTGGGCGCAGGGCCGCAAAGGATTGCGTATTAATGAAGTCTTGGTTACGAACGAGACGAATTATCAGGACGATTACGGTTGTCAATCGGCTTGGATAGAGATATTTAATACGACCTTCGGTACTGTCGATATACGCAGTTGCTATTTGACAAACGATAGGAATAATCCCAAAAAGTATCCTATTCCCAAAGGCGATGTACTTACAGAAATGCCTCCTCGTCAGCATTTGCTGTTTTGGGCAGATGATATGCCCAATAGAGGGACTTTTCATGTGAATTTTAAATTGGATCCCGATAAGGATAATTGGATTGGGCTTTATGATGCTAATGGAAAAGATCTGATAGACTCGGTGACAGTTCCTGCCGGTATTCCTGCCGATCACTCTATGCTCGTATCGAAGATGGTGTAGGGCAGTGGATCATCAAAGGCGGTGATGAGACATCGGGGTATGTGACTCCAAGTACGAATAACGTTACGCTCGACTCGAATGAAAAGATCGAAATGTTTTCGGAACATGATCCTTTTGGTGTAGGCATGGCTATTATGGCGATGGCTATTGTATTTTCCGGATTGTTACTGCTTTATTTGATGTTCCGCTTAATTGGTCAAATAACGGTGTTTGTTAAAAAGCGTAATGCTATGCGGGTTCACGGAATATCCGATAAGGAAGAGGCTAAGGAAAAAGGTCTTGGTCGTGAATCGGGCGAAGTGTATGCCGCTATTGCTATGGCTTTATATCAACATCTCGAAGTACACGATGTGGAAGATACTATACTAACCATAAACAAAGTGAAGAAAGCGTATTCGCCGTGGAACTCTAAAATTTATTCTTTGAGGGAAGTTCCCAATAAAAAGTAATTCTCAAAATAACGATTAAAATCTTATGAAAGAATATAAGTATAAAATCAATGGAAATCTTTACAAAGTTTCCGTTGGAGAGATAGAAAAAACATAGCCCATGTCGAGGTTAACGGTACTGTTTATAATGTCGAGATGGAAGAAGCTGCACCTGTAAAAGTGAGTGCACCTAAACCCTCTTCGGCTCCTCGTACGGCTACGGGAGAACCTGTTATTTCCAAACCCACGTCTGTAAGTTCTGGTGCAGATGCTGTAAAATCGCCGCTGCCCGGTGTTGTCAATGATATTTTAGTAAACGTTGGCGATACGGTGAATGTGGGACAGACTGTGCTTATTCTTGAAGCTATGAAGATGGAAAATAATATCAATGCTATCAAGAGTGGTAAAGTTACAGCCATCAAAGTAAATAAAGGTGATTCGGTACTCGAAGGAACCGAACTTATTATAATAGAATAAGGCTATGGGATTTATAGATTTCTTAGGAGATAATTTGGTTCAATTTTGGGAATATACAGGGTTTGCCAATTGTACACTCCCTCATTTGGCCATGATATTGGTCGGATTGTTCTTTATCTATTTGGCAATAAAGAAAAATTTCGAGCCAATGTTGCTTGTGCCCATCGGTTTCGGTATTCTCATCGGGAACATTCCTTTCAAAATCGATGCTGGTCTCGAAGTTGGTATTTATGAAGAAGGCTCGGTACTTAATATCCTTTATCAGGGAGTGAGTGCCGGTTGGTATCCGCCGTTGGTCTTTTTTAGGTATTGGAGCAATGACCGATTTCTCGTCGCTTATCGCTAATCCTAAATTGATGTTAGTAGGGTGCGGCTGCCCAGTTTGGTATTTTCGGGGCTTATATGGTTGCTTTGGCTATTGGTTTTGCTCCCGATCAAGCTGGTGCAATCGCCATTATCGGTGGAGCCGATGGTCCTACGGCTATATTCCTTTCATCGAAACTGGCGCCGAATCTTATGGGGGCCATTGCGGTTTCGGCATATTCTTATATGGCCTTAGTTCCGGTTATACAGCCTCCTATCATGAGGTTGCTTACAACGAAGAAAGAACGGGTTATTCGTATGAAACCGGCGCGTGCGGTTTCTCAGAATGAGAAAATTATGTTTCCCATTATCGGGTTACTACTTACCTGCTTCTTAGTGCCTTCGGGTCTACCGTTGTTGGGTATGTTGTTCTTTGGTAATTTACTTCGTGAAAGCGGTGTTACCTCTCGTTTGGCTAAGACGGCGAGTGGTCCTTTGTGCGACATTGTGACTATTCTGTTGGGTATGACCGTGGGAGCATCTACGCAAGCATCCGAGTTTTTAACACCCAGTACACTCGGTATTTTCGCCTTAGGTTTCATGGCATTTATCATAGCTTCTGCTTCGGGTGTATTGTTTGTCAAGATATTTAACCTTGTATTGCCCAAGAGCAAGAAGATTAATCCGCTTATCGGTAATGCAGGTGTATCGGCTGTACCTATGTCGGCGCGTATTTCCAACAATATTGGTCTTGAATACGATTCGACGAACTATCTGTTGATGCACGCTATGGGACCCAATGTAGCCGGTGTTATAGGCTCGGCCGTGGCCGCCGGTGTTCTACTTGGATTCTTATCGTAATTACAAAGACATAAAAAATGGAGGAGGTATGTCTGTTATCATGACATACCTCCTCCATTTTTTATGTCTTTGTAACTACGAAAATAGGATGCGGTTCGGCATGGTCGAATTGGAAACAGGAATTCCGTTTGTCTCTGCGCTCACCTTTCGCTATCTTTGTTGGTACGAAAATAGGCTGCGGTTCGGCATAGCCAAATCGGAAACGAGGTTTCCGTTTGTCTCTGCGCTCACCTTTCGCTATCTTTGCATAAAATGCAGGGCTGTGTCTTGGTATAATTGTGGTAATTTTCTGTATGACAGAGACTGCCTTTGCAAAAAAATAGGGAGTGTGAGTATGTCGGTTTCGTGGAATTTGTGGCATGGTTGTCATAAAATAAGTGAAGGGTGTAGGCATTGTTATGTATATAGGCAAGATAGTCGATATGATAAGGATAGTAGCGTCGTGACACGTACGGCAGCTTTCGATTTACCATTGCGTTGTAAACGTAACGGTGATTTTCGTATACCCTCGGGTGAAATGGTATATACATGTTTTACTTCCGATTTTTTTTCTTGAAGAAGCCGATGAATGGAGAGCCGAAGCATGGGCTATAATTAGGGAACGCTGTGATCTATCGTTTCTAATTCCGACGAAACGTATAGACCGTTTCAGAGTATCTTTGCCCAGTGATTGGGGCGATGGTTATGACCATGTCGCTATTGCTTGTACCGTAGAAAATCAAGACAGGGCGAATTATCGGTTGCCTCTTTTTCGTTCGTTGCCTATACGGCATAAACTATTGTTTTGTGCTCCCTTGTTAGGAGCGTTGGATTTGTCTGGCTATCTCGATGACGATATAGAGGAAGTGTCGGTCGGAGGAGAGTCGGGTATGGATGCGAGGGTTTGCGACTATGATTGGGTGTTGGATATACGCCGACAATGTATAGCTGCCGATATCCCGTTTAGCTTTCACCAAACCGGAGCCCGATTGCGTAAAGGAGGGAAGGTATATCGTATTCGTCGGGAATTCCAGCATTCACAGGCGAGACGTGCGGGGATAAATTATAAAATCGATAGGTAATTCTTTCCAAAAAGCAAAGTAATTTCTCGGTGGGTGTATGAAAAAATTTATTCGCTTGATCTATATTCGCTAGGAGAGAGCCCGGTTTGGTGCTTAAAATATTTCCCGAAAAACGATTGAGTCGAAAAATTTAAATGATAGGCGATTTCCTGTATACTCATACCCGAAAATTTCAGAAGATTTTTAGCTTCGAGTATTACATAATCATCGATCCATTGAGCCGCTGATTTTCCTGTTTGTTTCTTTATCAGAGTCGAAAAATATTTGGGTGTGATACACAATTTTTCTGCATAAAAAATAACGCTTCGTTCTTGTGTGTGATATTGGGTGAGTAGGGTGATGAATTTTCCGAAAAAGATTTCCTGCCGACTCATTTTAATTTCATTTTTGGAGGGTGAATCATGGGTAAGTATCGTGTCATGAATTTTATACGCAAGAGCAGAACCGAGTCTTAGGAGCGTTGCAGTTTTCTTGGGTGTATCTTGTGTGTGGCAAATGAGCTGCATGAGAGAGATAAACCGACAAAAAATATCAGTATCTTCATTAGATAAATGAAAGCAAGGTTCTTTTTGTATTTGCATGTATAGAGGAATCATGTCTCGCGCGTCGAGGAAGGATTGTTCGAAGAAAGCACTTGAAACGGCTATTCCATAAAATTTACGATTACCTATATCTTTTACCTGTATAATATTTTCAGGAGTGTTTATAATCATCATGTTGGTAGTGATGCGATATTCCTTTAAATTAATATTGCATATTAGTTCTCCTTCTAAACATATTACAGCTACCAGAGCATCAACTCGACAAGGATATTTGAACAATTCGGTGTTCGGTAAATTTTCTCCGATAATGATGAAGTCATCATCTAATCCCGTGGGATTATTTCTTTTTATCAATTTCGAAAGTTGGGCAAGAGTGAAACTTTCGATGCCTTTTTATCCATAAATACGATATTTTGCCCAAATGTAACTAAATAACTTAGAATTTTAGCTGTGAATATTATTTAAATACGACTTTTAGAACATCAACTGTGAAAAAGAGGACTTTGTCGATGGAGGGCTTTGCGTCATCTTTGTATCAAAATTTAATGGAGAAAAGTATGAAAAGGAATGGTAAAGCATTTGCTTATTTGTTTTTGGCGGTATGGTCAATGACGAGTATAGGATGTACGTCTTCGAGTAAGGAAGAACGAGCTGTCAGGGAGATTCCGGTGAAGACATGGACGGTGTCTCTTCGAGAAGGAGTCTATACTCGCAGTTATATAGGAGAAATTGAGGGCGAATCTTCTTCCTCGTTGAGTTTTCAAGTCCCGGGGTATGTAGAGTGTATATATGTAAAAAGAAGGTCAACGGGTGGAGCGAGGCGAGCTGTTGGCTCGATTGGACGAGACTACGTTACAAAGCACTTATGATGCGGCATTGTCTACTTTGAAACAAGCCGAGGATGCTTATGCTCGTATGGAGCAACTGCATAAGAGCGGAAGTTTACCCGAAATTAAGTGGGTAGAGGTTCAAAGTTCTTTGCAACAGGCTCGTAGTATGGAGCAAATAGCCAAGAAAAATTTGAAAGATGTCGAGTTGCGATCTCCATATTCGGGGATAATAGCTCAGAAAAGTATAGATACGGGGAGTACTGTGCTTCCGGGAGTACCGGCATTTAAACTGATGAAGATTGATTGGGTGAATGTGAATATTTCTGTTCCTGAGAATGAAGTTGCCGATGTGAAGATGGGAGCCGATGTAACAGTTACAGTAGCTGCTTTGGGTGGTAAATCTTTCTCTGGAAAGATTACGGAAAAAGGAATTGCGGCCGATCCTCTGGCACACACTTATAAGGCGCTTGCAAGGATAGAAAAACCGGCAGGGGAGAGTTGTTGCCGGGTATGGTGTGCGTGGTTAACATGGGAAGTCGGAACAATTCGCAGATAGTGATTCCCAATTCTGTTGTACAGGTAGATTATAATGGCGATCACTTCGTTTGGCTTTGCAACGACGGGGTAGCGGTGAAACAGACTGTATCGGTTGGCGCTTTGTCGGGGAATGGTGTCATTATTTCTTCTGGTTTGGCAGTCGGTGATAAGGTGATTGTCGAGGGTGCATCGAAAGTGAGTGAAAATATGAAAGTATCGGAACAATGAAAACAAAAGGAGGTATTATAGAAGCTGCGATGAAATATCGTCAGATTGTCATTCTGATTGTTTCATTGATGTTTTTCTTGGGTATATATGCTTTGATAAAGATGCCCAAACAGGAATTCCCTGTTTTTACGGTGCGTCAGGGAGTAGTGATAGCCGTTTATCCGGGAGCCACTTCCGATGAGGTGGAAGAGCAGGTGACTAAACCGCTTGAAGATTTTATTTTTGAGTTTAAAGAAGTAAAAAAGTCTAAGACCCATTCACTCAGTCGAGATGGCATGGCGATCGTTTTTGTCGAGTTGAACGACGATATAACCGATAAAGATGAATTTTGGGCTAAATTCAAACATCGGGCTGCGGTTTTTAAATCCGAGTTGCCGACCGGGGTATTGGCATTGGTTACTAACGATGACTTCGGCGATACGTCAGCCATGTTGATAACGATCGAATCGAAAGATAAGACCTATCGGGAACTGGAAAATTATCTCGACGAACTTAAAGACCGATTAAGGAGTATCGATGCGGTAAGTAATTTACGAACATTCGGTGTGCAGAAAGAACAGATAAGTGTTTATCTCGACCCTGCGAAACTTGCCCGATATGCTATCGGTAACACGACATTAGCAACAAAGTTGTTAGCGCAAGGTTTTACGACGATGAGCGGGGCGGTTGATAATAGCAAGTTTGTGGCTCCCATTCACATATCCGAGGCATATGATTGTGTGAATGATGTGGCTGATCAAATAATTTTTAGCGATCCGCAGGGGCATGTTATACGTCTAAAAGATGTGGCGCGTGTCGTGCGGGAATATTCCGAGCCGGATTCTTACATTACGAACAACGGAACGAAATGTTTGGTCCTCTCTATGGAGATGCGCGAGGGGAACAACATCGTTCAAATGGGTGAGGACGTCAATAAGGTATTGGAAGAATATGAGAAGGAATTACCCGATGATGTTTCTATATTTCGTATTACCGACCAATCACAGGTGGTGGGAGATTCAGTGACGACTTTCCTCAGAGAGTTGTTGATCGCTATTATTGCGGTTATTATTGTAGTTATGCTGTTAATGCCTTTGAGGGTCGCTTCGGTGGCTGCATCGACGATTCCTATTACTATTTTTCTGTCCCTGTTGGTATTTTATGCTTGTGGATTGGAATTGAATACGGTGACTTTGGCGGCGTTGATTGCTACATTGGGTATGATTGTCGATAACTCCATAGTGATTATCGATTGTTATATGGAAAAATTGGATAGCGGAATAGACCGTTGGACTGCTGCGATAGAAAGTGCAAAAGAGTTCTTTTAAATCGATCCTCTCGGCTACATTGGCGATTAGTATCACGTTTTTCCGTTTTTGATAACCTCGCAGGGAATGATCAACGATTTTTTGCAATCCTTCCCGTGGGCGATAACTATTATTTTGTTTTTATCCTTGCTGGTAGCTGTTTTGCTAGTTCCTTACATACAATATCATTTTATTCATACGGGGTTTAGAAAACAGCCCAAAGAGGAGAAAAGCAACGTCGTTCGTTCTTGACGATTCTTCAATCTTCTTACGACAAATTGATTGTTAAGTGCTTTGCTCATCCGATTCGGACGATGGGGGTGGGACTTCTTTCTATTGTTGCTGGTGTTGTTATATTTTTATCATTACCGATGAAGTTAATGCCGTTTGCCGAGCGTAATCAATTTGCGGTGGAAATATATATGCCTTTTGGTACGGCACTCGAACAGACAGCCGCTGTGGCGGATAGTTTGGAGTCCATACTTCGGCAAGATAGTCGAGTTGTTTCGGTAGCTTCGTTTAAAGGTGGCGGTTCTCCTCGTTTCCATACTAGTTATGCTCCTCAAATGCCGGGTTCTAATTATGCCCAATTTATTGTCAATACCATTGGTAATAAAGCTACGGAAGAGATGATTGCAGAATACAAGGATAAATATCTCAATTACTTCCCGAATGTCAGAGTCCGGTTTAAACAACTCGAATATTCCGAAGCAGCCTATCCGATTGAAATGAGAGTGAAAGGGAATAATCGGGATAGTTTGCGATTGGCGGCCGATAAGGTAAAGTCGGTAATGTCCGAATTTGATGGACTTTCGCTGGTTCATGATAATTGGGAAGGGCAACTTCCCGGAGTATCGTTGCGATTGAAAGACGACGAAATGAGCCGATTGGGTATTAACAAGGCATTGTTATCGACCGGTTTGTCCATGCATTTGGGGAATGGGTTGCCGGTAACTACCGTATGGGACGGCGATTATCCTATCGATGTGGTCCTGAAAGATGGTGGCAATATAGAACCTTCATATGAAGATGTGGGCAATCAATATGTATCGGCATGGGGGGTACGGTTTCTGTCCCGGTAAGGCAGATTGCCGACATTGAGCCTGACTGGCACGATGCCCAAATCGCGCATCGTAACGGTATACCGTCTATTTCGATACAATCCGATGTAAAGGAGGGTTCCAATGCGGCTGCATTGACTAAGGAGATCGTAAAGGCGATTGAAAAAATCGATTTGCCCGATGGGGTTGATTTTGAAGTCGGTGGTAGTGAGGAGACAGACAATGAGATGTTGGATATGATATTGAGCGGTCTGTTTATTTCCATTGTTGTTATATTCTTTATTTTGCTGTTTCATTTCCGCCGAATCAATATGGCGTTGCTTGTTTTGGGCTCCATTTCATTGTGTCTATTGGGTGCGGCTCTCGGCATTTGGGTAATGGGACTCGATGTGAGTGTGACAGCCGTATTGGGTATTGTGAGCTTGATGGGTATCCTTGTACGTAACGGCATTATTATGCTCGACTATGCCGATGAGCTAAGGGAAAAAGAAGGTTTGACGGTTAGGGAAGCCGCTTTGCACTCAGCGAAGCGTAGAATGCGCCCTATTTTTCTTACTTCTGCTGCTGCATCGATGGGAGTTATTCCTATGATTCTTGGCGGTAGTCCGTTGTGGTCCCCCTATGGGTTCGGTAGTGTTTTTCGGGACTATTGTTTCTATGGTACTGACTGTAACGGTATTACCCGTAGCCTATTGGTTAATATTCAGCAGAGCCGATCGCAAAAGTATAAATCATTGAAAGAAAGAACAATTATGAGAAATCGAATTATATATCCTGCGTTATGTTTGATGTTAAGCGTGGTATCTTCAAATGCGCAGAAACTTTATACACTCGAAGAATGTAGAACATTGGCATTGGAAAATAGTGCAAAAATGAAAAACAGCCGTTTTGAAGTCGAGGTTGCCAAACAAACTTCCAAAGAGGCTTTTACCAATTATTTCCCGAATGTGTCGGCGGTAGGTGCGATTTTCAAGGCCAGTGAAGGAATGGCTCAGATGGATATGGCACTGCCGGTTCCGGGAATACCGCCTTTATCTATGGAGATGTTGAAGAAAGGGAAGACGGCAGGGGTGACTTTGGTTCAACCTGTTTTTATGGGTGGTCGCATTGTTAATGGGAATAAGTTGGCAAATATAGGAAAACAAGTGAGTGAATATCAGCTTTCTCTTACAAAAAGATCAGGTAGAAGCCTCTGTTAATCAATATTATTGGCAGATTGTCGCACTAAAAGAGAAGTTGCGTACGTTGGAGACGTTGGAAACTCAACTCAAAGGAATATATAAAGATGTAAAAAGCAGCGGTTGATGCGGGGCTTACTACACGAAACGATTTGTTAAGAGTGGAGTTGCAACAGCAAGACATTATGGCGAATCGATTAAAAGTAGAGAATGGTTTGTCAGTGACAAAGATGCTATTGTGCCAACTTATAGGTGTCGATAAGAGTGAATTCGATATTGCTTTCGATGATTTTCCTTCGGCTGTATCTCCGTTGGACTATTATGTTGCCCCGAGACGGGACTTGAAAATCGTGCCGAAAGTAAACTGCTCGATAAGAGTGTAGAGGCTGCTAAATTGCAACTGCGCATGAAGCGAGGAGAAAATCTTCCTTCTGTGGGGGGGTAGGAGCCGGGTATATTTATCATGATTTGATGGAAAAAGATACCGATTTCGGAATGATTTTTGCCAGTGTGTCGGTTCCTATTTCTTCATGGTGGGGAGGTTCGCACGCCATTAAACGGGAAAAAATAAAAAAGCAGCAAGCCGAAAATACCCGGCAGGATTCCCGGGAAATGATGTTGGTTGAGATAGAAGTCAAATGGAACGATTTACAGGAAGCCTATCAGCAAGTGCTTCTTTCCGAGAAATCCATAGAATCTTCTACCGAAAATCTTCGTCTCAATAACGATTATTATAAGGCGGGGACTGTCTCTCTGTCCGATTTGCTCGATGCTCAGTCGCTTATGCAGCAAAGCCATGATCAGTACGCCGAGGCATGTACGGCTTACCAACAGAAACTTACAGCCTATTTGCAGGCTACCGGACGATAATTAGTTGCATTGGATTTGTAAAACAGTCCGGCCGATAATGAATCTATATCGGTCGGACTTCGTTTATTGTATGTAAGAAGAAGTTTTTTTGGCAGGGAAGTTTATAACGAAATTTTCGAATGGTATCGCTTCTCTCCTTGAAGAATCTCTATAATATAAATCCCCGGTTTCAATGAGGTGAGAGGTGAAACGATAGAAGAACTGTTGTAGCAAGATGAATGAACCAGCGAACCTGATGTCGTATATACATTGGCTTTTAGTGGCGTTTGATCGTTCGTGTCGATATACAACATTTGTTTATAACAATAACATCGTAAAGATGTATCGGTTTTACTCGTTTCAATATCGCTTCCTCCTGTCGATTGACGTTTTTTGGCGAATATCCAAGATAAAAAGTCTTCTCTTTTAAAAACCTCGTCCCATACGAAATGGCTTGCACCGGGAACTTCTATATATTCTGCGTCAGCTTTGATATTTGTAAGTTTCTGGTAGGCTTGGCGGGAATTGTTTACGGAACGACTCCGTCTGCGTCGCCGTGGAAAAGTCGCCAATATATGTTTTTTACCTTGTTGTCTAGTCTTTCTACATTCACTCCGCCGCAAATGGGTATAGCTGCGGCGAAAGTCTCGGGATACCGGCAGGCTATATCGAATGTACCCATGCCACCCATCGAAATGCCGAGGATATATATACGGTCTTTATCGATTTCTTCCATTTGAAGGTAAGAATCGATGAGTTCTTTTACCAGTTTGATCGGTGTGGAGGTTGGATAATCGATTGGGAAAGTTGTAGCATCATAGGAGGCCGGTTGTGACTCGAATGGCCAAAAATTGGACAGAGGACATTGTGGGAATAGTACGAATGCAGGATAATCTTTTCGGTTTTGGGGATTTGCGAACATTTCGGAACCGTATCTCAGTTGACTTTCATTGTCTGAGCCTCTCTCTCCCGCACCATGCAGGAAAATAACTAAGGGATACTGTTTCCCTTTTTCTATGGTTGGTGGTTCCAATTTCCTGTAATTTAGCGACCCTTCCGAGGTTGAATGGAATGCTTCTTTGGTAAATACAAGATTGGGATCTTCATAATCGGCGATTTTGGTGCATTTCATCTTCATGGACGATGTATTCACTTCTATCGTATATATTCCGGTTTCCGCTACTTGGAAAGCGTTATCCGGTTTACCGTCGGTTTCTAATTTTATGTATAAATCATACTCTCCGCCCGAAGTAATTATTTGATGGCCTGCTTTTTCCAAGTTACAAGTCAGTGAGGTTGTCCAAGACCGTGCTGTAAGTAATTTAAATCGTTCTTGATTCCCGTTGTTTTTTTAATGGGCCGCTCCACGTAAAAAGTATTTTCACTTTCTTGAACCATGACGAGTGCTCCGTCTGGATTCCAACCGGCCGAACAAGCATTGCCTACTACATATAAATTATCATAAGTAACGGCAAATATAGGATCTAGAACAAGAAAGATGAAAATAGATAAAAGTGAGACTTTTTTCATGGTTTTGAGCTTTTTGAATTTTGTTTATTATTATGACACAAAAAAGAATGTATAACCCTTATAGTTACATTCAAATTTTTTCGAACTATAAAAAATAGAAAATTGTATGGATAAGAACTTGTTTAAATTTTCATATTGCCCCTGCTTGCGTTATCTTTGCATTATGCGAAGATGGGGATACAGATAAGTTGCGTTCCGGCAATTTCAAGCCTGATCTTTTATATTATTTGCATGTTATAGAAAAGAATGAGGAATATTATGTATTTACGTCCTATATTTTTAGGGATATTTTCTTTTTTTAATTTTAACGGTGAGTAGAGGTGAGATGATATCGCCTTTGAAAATTCCGTTATTGATGAGTGCTAATTTCGAGAATTACGACCGAATCATTTCCATTCGGGGATTGATTTGAAGACACAAGGACGTATCGGATTGCCAGTATATGCTATGGACGACGGTTATGTTTCTCGGGTCGTTGTTTCTCCGTGGGGATTTGGCAGAGCTGTGTATATCAATCACTCGTCGGGTTTGACTACGGTTTACGGACATTTGGACCGGTTTGCGCCTTTTATCGATGAAATTGTTCGCCGTCAGCAGTATGAGCAAGAGGATTTTTCTATCGATTGTGAATTTGCCGAAGGTGAAATCCCTGTCGCACAAGGCAATATAATCGGATATAGCGGGAATTCGGGATCGTCTGGCGGTCCTCATTTGCATTTGGATATACGGGATACCGATACGCAAGACCCGATGGATCCTCAGGAATGGTTGTCTCCTTTAATCACAGACGATGTAGCTCCCGAAGTTCGTAACCTCGTTTTTTATATACGCATGAAGGGGTGATGGGAAATACGACTCGTCGCATGGAAAGAAAAAGCGGTGCGCGCTTCGGCCGGTTCTTACTCGATAGGGGAGTCGGTTCCGGTATGGGGCGATGTATCGTTTGGTATCGAGGCGTATGATCGAATGACGGGTACGACGAATAAATATGGAGTCCATCAAGTCGATTTGTATATCGATGACAGCCTGTTTTTTTTTTCGACCTATATCTATCGTTATTCGTTTGACGAGACTCGTTATATTAATAGCTTTGCCGAAGAAGGAGTGATTATGCGCACTTATATTGCACCGGGTAATCGGTTGAAGTCTATTTATAAACAAGTAGAAAATAGAGGCATTCTTCATGTCGATGAGGAGCGAGCCTATCGTTGTCGGTATGTTTTGACCGATTATGACGGGAATAGTTCCTCTGTCGAATTTTCATTGATTGGAAAATTGCAGGAACCTCCACTCCCTAAAAAAGAGGGGATATATTTCTCTTATGCAGTAGATAATCTCTATAAAAAAGACGATTTTGGCATTTTTGTGCCGGCCGGAGCTTTGTATGAAAATCTCGATTTTACGAGAAGAAAGATTCCTTCGAAAAAATATTGTTCCGATATTCACATTATTGCACCTTCTGTACCCCCTTTGCATAAAGCTGCCGAAATTTCTGTACGGTTGACCGAGGATAAATTGTCAGATAAAAGGCAATATTATTTGGTTCGTTTGGACGATGATAGATCCTATCCGGTTTGCGGGGAGTATGCAAATGGTTGGTATAAGGCTAAAATTACGGAGTTCGGGTCTTATGCCGTTTCGGTAGATACATTGCCTCCGACGATACTTCCGATTGCACCAGACAAATGGTCGACTCGGGAAAAAGTCATTTTGAAAATAAGCGATGACCAAAGTGGTTTGAAAAGTTATCGGGGAGAGATCGACGGGAAATTTGTTTTGTTCGAATTAGACGGGAAGACAGGTAGAGTTTCATATCGTCTCGAAAGTAACAGGGTAAAAAAAGGTAGCGAGCATACGTTGCACGTTGTGGTTTACGATATGTGTGGCAACGAGCAGTCTTATACGAACTCTTTTGTGTGGTAAATAAAAATTATTTGATATGAAGAAAATTGCGATTTTAGTTTTTTTACGGTAGGATTTTTTGTCCACGTGTGGGCTTGTACGGGATTGATTGCCGGGAAGCAGGCTACTGTCGATGGTAGTGTATTGGTTACTTATTCGGCAGACTCTCATACTTTTGTACGGAGCTTTGACTTCTTCTCCTGCTGCCGATTGGCCAAAGGGCTCTATGCGTTCGATTGTAGAGTGGGATACGAATAAACCATTGGGAGAAATAGAACAGGTAGAACATACCTACGCCGTGATAGGCAATATGAACGAACATCAGCTTACTGTTGTGGAATCGACATGGGGTGGTCGTCCCGAATTGGTCGATACGACAGGTATTATCGATTATGGCTCGTTGATGCAACTTGCACTTGAACGGGCGAAAACCGCACGCGAAGCTATAAAGGTAATGACCGGACTTGTAAAAAAATACGGATATTATAGTAGTGGAGAATCGTTCACGATTGCCGATCCCAACGAAGCATGGATTTTGGACTTGATCGGCAAGGGCCCCGGACGTCGGGGAGCCGTTTGGGTGGCGGTTCGTATTCCTGACGATTGTATCGCCGGTCATGCCAACTATCCTCGTATTCACAAGATTCCTATGGACGATAAAGAGAATTGCCTGTACTCTCCCGATGTGATTTCTTTTGCTCGGGAGATGGGGTATTTTGATGGGCTGAATAAAGATTTCAGTTTTGCGCGAGCCTATTCACCCGCCGATTTCGGAGCTTTGAGAGCTTGCGATGCTCGGGTGTGGTCTTTCTTCCGTAAGTATGATAGTACGATGGACAATTATTTGCCCTATGTCAATGGAGAATCGGCTGAACCGTTTCCGCTTTATGTTAAACCCTCGCGAAAGTTATCTGTACAAGATATGAAAGAGGCTATGCGTGACCATTTTGAAGATACGCCTTTCGATATGACGCAAGATGTAGGGGCTGGGCCATTCAAAGTCCCTTATCGTTTCCGTCCCATGTCATTCGAGGTAGATGGCAAATCCTACTGCATGGAACGAGCCATTGCTACGCAACAGACCGGATTTACGTTAGTCGGACAAATGCGGAATTGGTTGCCCGATCCTGTCGGTGGTGTACTTTGGTTCGGAGTCGATGATGCCAATACATGTGTTTATATCCCGATGTATTGTGGTATTACACAGGTTCCCGAATGTTTTAGTCCGGAGAATGGATCGATGTATGATTTCTCATGGACCTCGGCTTTTTGGATTCATAATTGGGTGGCGAATATGGCTTATGCTCGTTATGAGCCTATGATAGGAGATATTCGCAAAGTCCAGTCGGCTGTCGAAACCTCGTTGAATCTCCGTCAGCCGGCGGTCGATAAGGCTGCTGTCGAGTTGTATGCGACCTCTCCCCAAGAGGCTATTGCCTACCTCACGCAATATAGTTGCGATGCCGCCGAAGCCTCGACCGCTCGTTGGAAGAAGTTAGGTGAGTATCTTATGGTGAAATTCCTCGATGGAAATGTAAAGCAAGAAGAAAATGGAAAATTCAAGGATAATGGTTATGGATTGCCCGATTCTCCACTTTTCCCCGGATATTCCCAAGAGTACTATGAAGAAATCGTGCGGCAGACGGGCGATCGCTTTCTCGAAACGCCTCCGAAGTATTGAACCTTGTCGGGAATTGTTTGGGGGAGTGAGGTAGCTCTTGGATTACTGAATGTTAAATTAATGAGAAACTTTTGCTTAAATAGTGTGGTGGTCTCGTTGAAATAACTAAATTTGTGACAAAAGATAATTAACTATTGAATTCTTTACGATATGGGAAATGAAGATTTATTGAAACAGGTGACCGCCAAAGCTCAAATATGGTTGGGCGATGGCTATGACGAAGAAACAAAAGCCGCTGTGCGTGCCATGCTCGATAACGAAGATAAGACCGATTTGATAGAAGCGTTTTATAAGGACCTCGAATTTGGTACGGGTGGTCTGCGTGGAATCATGGGAGCCGGAACGAATCGTATGAATATCTATACGGTGGGAGCTGCTACTCAGGGATTGTCCAATTATTTGAAAAAGGCCTTTGCCGACCTGCCCCAGATAAAGGTTGCTATCGGTCACGATTGCCGGAACAACAGCCGCAAATTTGCCGAGGTCGCTGCCGATGTTTTTTCGGCGAATGGTATTAAAGTATATTTGTTCGATGCTTTGCGTCCTACTCCCGAAGTTTCTTTTGCCATTCGAGAGTTGGGGTGTCAGAGTGGAGTGATACTTACAGCATCGCATAATCCCAAAGAATACAATGGATATAAGGCTTATTGGAACGACGGGGCACAGATGATAGCACCTCACGATAAGAATACCATAGACGAAATAAAATCACTTCGGTGAAAGATGTGAAGTTCCGGGGAAATGCAGAGCTGATCGAGATTATCGGAGAGGAAATAGATCGTCGGTATCTCGACCGTATTAAGACTCTATCGCTTAGTCCCGAGGCCATTGCTCATCATCACGATATGAAAATCGTATACACGCCTATACATGGTACGGGAGTGAAGTTGATTCCTGCTTCGTTGAAAAACTTCGGATTCACCAACATCATTCACGTTCCCGAACAAGATGTTGTAAGTGGAGATTTTCCGACTGTCGTTTCTCCCAATCCCGAAGAACCTGCGGCTCTCGATATGGCTATTAAGAAAGCCATTGAAACCGATGCCGAGTTGGTCATGGCTTCTGATCCCGATGCCGATCGTATCGGTATCGCTGTGTGTAACGATAAAGGTGAATTCGTTTTGGTGAATGGCAATCAGATTGTGATGATATTCCTCAATTACCTGATGACCCGTAATAAAGAATTAGGGCTGCTGAAAGGTGACGAATATATCGTTAAGACTATTGTGACGACCGAGACTATCAAGACGATCGCCGAGCAGAACGGATTCAAAATGTACGATTGCTATACAGGCTTCAAATGGATTGCTTCTGTTATTCGTGAGAACGAAGGCAAAGCCCGCTATATAGGTGGCGGAGAAGAAAGCTACGGATTTTTGCCCGAAGATTTCGTTCGCGACAAAGACTCTGTATCGTCTATTTCTTTAATGGCTGAAATCGCCGCTTGGGCGAAAGACAAAGGCATGACTATGTACCAAATGTTGCAGGATATCTATATTAAATATGGATATTCCAAAGAAAAAAAGGGTATCTCGGTCGTTCGTAAAGGGAAATCGGGAGCCGAGGAGATAGTCGCCATGATGAAGAATTTCCGTGAGAATCCTATGAAAGAACTCGGTGGTTCTCCTGTGATTCTTATAAAAGATTATGCATCGCTTGAAGCTACCGATGTGGTGAATGGTACGAAATCGAAACTCGATATGCCTGTAACTTCCAATGTCTTGCAATATTTTTCGGCAGATGGTTCCAAAGTCTCTATCCGTCCTTCTGGTACAGAACCTAAAATCAAATTCTATATCGAAGTGCGTGGTATCAAGATGGATAACTATGCCGATTACGATGCAGCCAATGCAGCGGCCGATGCTAAAATCGAAGCGATTAAAAAAGAGTTGGGTATTTAATCGTTTCTGATTGAAATAGAGCCTTCTTGGCAGTAGAGAGGAATTAAATTTTGAAACACTCTCTCAAGTATATATCCCCGGAAAGAATTTCTTTCCGGGGATTTTTTTTATTAAATGACTTTATTAACTTTTCCTTACTGTTCTCGTAATCGAGTTCAATAGTCAGCATTCAAGTATAGTTAGTTTTACTAATAGTTCTGAACCGTTTGATATGGTTTGTCTTCATTCAAAAACGATCGATAGGAGCGAGGATATACAAGTGCAAAAAGTAATCGAGAAAAGACTTGTCGACTTTGCTGAAAGTCAAGAATAGATTGTCCCAATCAAGTAAGAAGTATGCCTGCAATGAATAAATAGTATTATACAAAGGGCGTATAACTAAAAAAATTAAGAGGAGAACATGGTGAATTGGTATATAGTACACATATCATGCAAAGAATTTTTGAGCAATTTCCTGTATGTCATTGATTAATTTACATGTGTGATAACCGTCTGCTACTGCATGGCTAACAAAGACGGAGATAGGAAGCTGTATATTTCCATTGCTCTCAAAATATTTTCCGAATTTAATAAGAGGAAACAAAAACGACTTTCCGAGTATGTGTCTTGGGCAAAGTTAGTAAAACTTAACCAAGGAAGGCATGATACAGGGCAGAAGTTGGCTGGTTGTCCTGGACGTGCTTTTACAACACCTGTAATATTGCCATAAGTATGAATGTCTTCTATCACGGTGCGATAGAAGATGTTAAAATCTTCATCGTATTCACTCCAAATGTCAGTAAATGTTTTGTTTTCATTGTGAAAAAGTGTATAGCATGGTACGACCTTATCCCAATAACCAAGTTCTCCTTTTTTCATTGAAACTCATACGGAACTCTTTGTTTTGGTTTACAGCTTTCATGATGACGAACAACATTGTAGGAAAGAATTTATACCTATTGACTTTCTGCCATCTAACGAGGTGGGTGATGTCAATGTTTGAAGTCAGATTATACTTGCATTTTATTTGCGAATAGTAATAGTTAAAATGGGCGATGCGTTCCCAATTTGATTTATCTATAATATGAAAAATAGCATTCATGTTGTTTTTTGTTGTTTTCTTTTAGCTTGTAAAATTAAAAAAAATACCATTTATCATATTAAATGAATGATACTTTTATTTCTTAGGTGAAGGTGTGATAGGTGGGCATCGACTGAAACTTTCTTCCTTGTATTTTATATAATATAGGGGAATCTTGATAGACGAGAAAGTTGGGGTATGAAGAAGGTTAGTTTTCGTAGAGAGTTTGTAAAGATGGAGTGAGAGATGAGGGTGAATTAGTCCGATAACAAAAATATCAGACAAAGCCTGCAAAAAGCGGGTTTGTCTGATAGGTATAAAGTTTATTTATTTGTTTGTGATTGTAGTTAGAACTCACTTGTGAAGTGGAATTTTATCTTGGGAAAATCTGTTTGAGCCATTTGCAGAACATAGTTCGAATCGGCCATGAAGACATCGCGACCATCGCGGTCTACACTCATGAACTGGTGTTTTCGTTTTTTGAATGCTTCGAGAGCCTGTGGGTCGTCGCTTTCTATCCAACAAGCCTTGTAAAGGCTAATGGGCTCCCAACGGCATTGCGCTCCATATTCGTGTAGCAATCGGTATTGGATAACTTCGAATTGTAGTTGTCCTACTGTCCCGATGATTTTACGGCCGTTGAATTGACTGACGAATAATTGGGCTACACCTTCGTCCATTAGTTGATCTATACCCTTGTTCAATTGTTTCGACTTCATCGGATCATCGTTTTCGATGTATTTAAACATTTCGGGCGAGAAACTCGGTAGCCCCTTGAAGTGCAATTCTTCGCCACAGGTGAGCGTATCGCCTATTTTGAAGTTGCCTGTATCGGGCAACCCGACGATGTCGCCGGGATAAGCTTCGTCGACCACCGATTTCTTCTGTGCCATGAATGCCGTGGGACTCGAAAAGCGCATCATCTTGTTACTGCGCACATGCTTGTAATTGGCATTTCGTTCGAATTTTCCAGAGCATACTTTTACGAAAGCGATACAACTGCGATGATTGGGATCCATGTTGGCGTGTATTTTGAATACGAACCCTGTGAAGTTTTCCTCTTCGGGTCGGACGACTCTTTCTACCGCTCGAATGGGTTTGGGTGCAGGCGCTATTTTCACAAAGCAATCGAGCAATTCTTTTACTCCGAACATATTTAGTGCCGAGCCGAAAAATACGGGAGCCATTTTGGCAGCTAAATAATCTTCCGTGTTAAATTCGGGATAGACGCCTTCGACCAATTCGAGGTCGGCACGTAACTTTTCGGCATCTTGTTCTCCTATGTAGGTTTCCAATTCGGGACTGTTCACATCAGTTAATTCGATGCGTTCGGTAACGACTTGTTTATTCGGTGTAAATAGGTTTAGATTCTGTTCGTAGATATTGTAAACTCCTTTGAATTTTTGTCCGATGTTGATAGGCCAACTGAGGGGCCGTACGTTTTTATTTTCAGCTCTGCTTCCAATTCGTCCAGAATGTCGAACGGGTCGCGACCCTCACGATCGAGTTTGTTGACAAACACGATTACCGGTGTATTGCGCATACGACACACCTCCATGAGTTTGCGAGTTTGTGTTTCAACACCTTTTGCAACGTCGACTACGATAATTACGCTATCTACTGCTGTCAGTGTGCGGTATGTGTCTTCGGCGAAGTCTTGGTGACCCGGGGTATCGAGAATATTTATCTTGTAATCGCCGTAATTGAATCCCATGACCGAAGTAGCGACCGAGATACCGCGTTGCTTCTCTATCTCCATCCAGTCCGAAGTGGCGGTCTTTTTTGATTTTATTCGATTTTACAGCTCCGGCAATGTGAATAGCTCCTCCGAAAAGAAGTAGTTTTTCGGTTAGTGTCGTTTTTCCTGCATCCGGGTGGCTGATAATAGCGAATGTTCTACGTTTACTGATTTCTTCTGTAAGTGTACTCACGTTATTAATGGGTTTCTTGTAATAGTTTTATGCAATTCGACAGGCTTTCGTACCAGTGAGGAATAGTCAGCCCGTATGTTTTTTTAATTTTACTTTTATCGAGGACGCTGTAAAAAGGTCTGTGTGCCTTACTGGGATATTCATCACTTCGTATCGGTGTCACTCGACAGGTCGTGATCCCGGCCAGCCTGTGAATAGTTACTGTGAAGTCATACCAACTACATACCCCTTCGTCGGAGAAATGGTATGTTCCCGGCACGAATGTATCCGCTTGCAGTATGACAAGGATTGCTTGTGCGAGGTCGGCGGCACAAGTGGGCGTGCCTATCTGGTCGGCGACTACCGATAACTCCTCCCGTTCTTCTCCTAAATGCAGCATGGTTTTGACAAAATTGTTGCCATAAGGGGAGTATAACCATGCTGTGCGAATGATAATACTTTCGGGACAGATGTCGGTCAATATTTTTTCGCCTTCCAGTTTGGTCGAACCGTAAACCGATTGCGGGTCAGGGACCATATCTTCGGTATAAGGACGGTAACCTCTTCCGTTGAAAACATAGTCGGTGGAGATATGAATCATGCGGGCTCCGTAATCGGCAGCCGCGCGAGCAAGGTTTTCGACAGCATCGGTATTGATTTTTTTGCAAAGTTCGGCATTGTCTTCCGCTTTGTCTACCTGGGTATAGGCGGCACAGTTGACGATATAGTCGATATGGTTGTCGGCTATGATTTGTTTTACGGCTTCGGCATTGCAGATGTCCAATTCGGCGACATCGGTAAAGATACATTCGAAACGGTTGTTACCTTTCAATGCGTTCCGCATTTCATGTCCCAACTGTCCGTTAGCGCCCGTAATAAGAATTTTCTTAGTCATCGCATTTTATGTTTTATTCCAGTTCCAATTCTCCGGCTTTTTCCTGTTTGTATTTCTCGGCGAGAATCGAAAGGAAAGTCGATATCTGTTGAATTGCTTTCAGTGTGTCGGATTGGATTTCTTTTTTCTGCAATCGCAGTAACAATACTCCGTACAACGCATTGAAACAAGTTTCCAATTCACCGGTCTTTCCCTCTCCCGATTTGGCTCTCAGCTCCACTATATAGGGCAGAGTCTTGAAAAATGCTGCTCCGTAAAACGGTTCTCGGGTAGATTTCAGCAAACGCAGGTGCAAATCTGTCAAGTCGATAAGTACGTTTTTGTTCAGTTGTAGATGGCCTTTCTTTTTCTACACCCTCCGAGTGCATCATATCGATGAGTGATTCGTACCAATCCCGCATGCTCTTTTTTGTTCCTCGGGTAAGTCATAAGAATCGATGATATGCTTTTTGTATTTGGTCTATATCCAGCCCGTAAGCTCGGATAATATCCTCGATTTGCCACATATACAGCAAGTATTCGGCAATATTTTCCTTTTTTTTCTGACTGGCTATGATCATTTGTAACGAAATTTTAAGTAAACAGTCTGTGTTGCGACCTTTGGGTTATAGGGATTCCTTTCCCGAAATTGTTTGCAAAGATAATGTAAATCGTTTGCTGTCGCAATGTTATGTAATGAAAAATATAAAAGTTCAAAGTCTCCTGTTAAGGTGATTGAATGGGAAGAAATAATTTGTAGAGTCGGAATGCGTTGTTCCGAAATTCGAGAAGTGTTTAGGGGAGAAAGAGAAAACCTCCGTTATGTAAATGAAGCATAACGGAGGTTTTGATTATTGACGAATAAGTTTTGTCAATTGTTCTGGATTCGGGTCTTTGGCGATGATGACACCCTCGGGCGAAATCAGATAACTGGCGAATCCTTTGTTCAGACGGTAGTTGTCGAATATATCCGATTGAGAACCGTCTTTGTCATAGAATTGGGTAGCGGTGTTTAGTCCGTCTCGTTTGATCGTCTCTTCGAAGACTTTTCGACTGGTATCGAACGATACCGATACGAGACTGATGTTTTCGATTTCACTTTTGTCTATTTCTCGGGCAAACCGTATATTTTCCATACGAGACGGAGCATCATATCCGGCCCAGAAATTCAGCAAAACATATCGGCCTTTTAATTCCCTGAGAGTAACTGCTCCCTCTGAATTTTTTAATTTCAACATTGGGGCCTGTTTCCCTTCTTTTAATCCAGTTTCTACTGGATTGAAAGCCGATGAAAACAATAAAACCAACGCCAGCATACCAATAACTGACTTTGTTTTCTTCATAATGAAGTATTATGGTTCATACTAAATCTGACGTCAGGGTATCGCACCGAAACGGCAGACCCCACTGATTTTCAGCGGTTAGTTCCTCTTGCTTAGGACGCTTCCTTCACTACCGGGAACCCATAAAATCGGGACAAAGTTGGAGGTTTTTCGGGAATTAACCAAATTATTTGTTCACTTTTTAACTTTTTGGATTCGTAAATGATTGATTTTTTAGTATAAAATAAAACTTTTTGGAGTAGATGTCGAACTTGGTGATGAGTCGCTATTTATAATTGAGCTAAAAGGATAAGTTCTGGGTAGCGGTTTGCGGTAAAAATGTTTTTTCGAGAACAAATTAATGTTTATGAATGTTAGATAATTAGAGCCATTAGAATAGGCTATAAGGGATTATAAAACAATTATAGTAGGGTTGAATAGGTGTGAATACGAAGATATTAATTTCTATATGAGACTCTTTTTTTTTGGGATTAATGGCTAATAATATTTAGATGAATCTGTCCATGTTTGTTTTTCAAAATTTTTAATGTTTTTGGTGAGACATGGACAATGATTAATTGATGATTAAAATTCTGCAATGATAATGCAATATACAATTACAGAGAAGCTAAAACGATTGATGTATAAAATTTTAGTCGCTTTTTTTTAGGTGTGATGTTTACTTGTTTCTCGGGAGTGGCGCAAGAGGAGCTCTCGGTTTTGGCAGATATAGGATATAAAGAGAAGATAACATCAGCACTTTCTTCTAAACTGGTTGAATATAAAAATACATCGGTATCGAAAGATACTTTTTTATTAAAACAATCGGGAGAACGAGCTATTGATATGATTGCCGGTAATGATGATATGTTGGTGGATAGTGTAATAATTAATATCGATGTAGAGTCTTCTTGGAAAAATAGGACGCATAAAAGTTTACGTTGGAGTCTCAAAACAAATCTTTTATACGCTGCGACATCAACTCCGAATCTTGGATTGGAGGTCGATTGGGGAACACAAATGAGTGTGAATGTAATCGGCGGCTATAATCCGTGGAATAGGAAAGGAAAGAAAGGTGATAACGATAAGATTGTGCATTGGCTGATTCAGCCTGAATTGAGATATTGGTTTTGTGAACCGGCAGGTGGACATTTTATTGGGATTCATGCTATTGCAACTCAATATAATATTGGCGGACATAAGTTTTTCCATATTTTCGATAAAGGATATAGGTATGAAGGTTGGGGAGCAGGTGCAGGATTTACGTATGGGTATAGTTGGATGCTTTCGAGAAGATGGGCGATCGAAGCCTATTTGGGTTTAGGTATAGTACATCTTGATTTTGATAAATCGAATAACAAAAATTGGTGTTGTACGAGGTCGGAACATTTTACTAAAACCTATTTAGGACCGACAAAGGTTGGCCTTTCATTAATCTATAATATTAATAAATAAACGAATGATGAAATATATAATTCATACTTTGACTATACTGTTCTTTTTTTTTTCGCTGCTGGTACTTGTTTGTTTTGATTCGATGGCTAGTGAAACAACTCATCGAGGGAAACTATCTATCACCGAAATACGAATACAGGTTGTAGGAGATAGTATAGAACTTAGTTTTAACTGTGTTCCTGAACGGTTTGTTTTGAAGGGAAAAGAACGAATAGTAGTGATTCCAATGATATCCGATGGTATTAATCAGTCCCAATTCCTTCCGTTTGTCATAGTTGGTAAGAAGGGGAAAATGTCTTTTTTGTGGAGTTCCGATTACAGAAACGGCATGAAAATCGTCAAACATAAACAAGAATTCGTGTATAGGGAAAAGATGAAATATGAAAAATGGATGAAAGGCGGTTTGTTATCTTTTCAAGGTTTAGTCAAGTCGTGTACGAAACAAGCTAAACTGATAACTGTTCCTGTTTGCGGTAGGATTTTGCAGAACCCGGACCCCGAAGAGTCGGAGTCTATCATAAAAAAGAATCAACCTTTGGGCTTTATCAAAAAATTGGGTCTACGTACAATTTTTATGGAAGCAGACGAGAGATTGAAAAAAGACTTTTATAATCATTATAAAACTACTTCATAATTAAATTTTAGAATTATGAGAATTAAAAATTTATGGGCAGTTGCTATAACTGTATGTACATTATTGTCGTGTAGCGATTCTGACAATAGTATGAACGAACCTATTGTTCAAGGTAAAAAGGCAGCTATTACTGTTAAAATAAAAGGAAGTACCGTTACTCGGGCTCAAACGGGTGAGGAGGCAGGATCGGCCGATGAAAACGCTATCAAATCGTTGGAATTTTTTGTTTTTAACTCTGACGGGTCTTATCAAAAATATTTTAAGCCAGAAGTTTTAGCCGCGAATAATCAGTACACGTTCCTTGTCGATGCAGGAAATCTTACTGTTCTCACTGCGGTCAATCAAAATTTGGGCGAACCTTCTCCCCGCGCCGGCTTCATTGACGGATTTCAAAAAAAATAGTCTTTATAAAGAGCTTTTTTATTAGATGGCTCGAATTCTCGTGCAGATATCAGTACTTCCACAGGATTTGCTATGGCGGCAGAAGGGACGATTAATGTTGTGGAAGGGGAAACGAATACGCTAAATCTCTCTGTTCGTCGATTACTGAGTAAAATTGAAAGTCCTAAGGTGGACCCTTCAAATCAAATTACTGCTCCCAAAGATGACCTGCTTAAAATATTGGGATTGGGTGAAAATGGTACGGTTCCGAGTGATTTGAAATGGACCTTCGACGGTTATATGGTTATTAATGGAATTAATCAATCGCGTGCTTTTGAATATAAGGAGCTCGAAGATTGGACGCGTTTTGCCACAGCTACTAATTTCAAGACGACATTTTCTATGGACGGGGAAACGGTTGAATCTGTGTATTCTGTGAAAAAAGACGATGCCGATGAGACCACGAATGGCTTTTTACCAGCGATTTATGATAAACCGGTTTATGTATATGAGAATGTTCCGACTACTTTGCAAGGCGGTAACGGTTCGGCTGCAACGGTATTCGATAAAGATGAAGTAGTGGCTTTCATTGTTCGAGGAACGTTCTCGGGTACAGGTGTAAGTGGCGTAACTCGTTATTGGAGAGTTAATTTGTTAAAAGACGATGCTTGGAAAATCTACCGTAATAGTATTTATCGCATAACGATGAAAGATATTAAAACTGTGGGTTGGTCTACGCCGAAGGAGGCAGAGGAAGAAGGGCCGGTCGTTAGTCCTACAGAAAGTTCTATTTCCATCAATATAGAGGTGGCTCAATGGGATGTAAGGACACAAGATGTAGATTTATAAATAGCATAAAGACTGATTGCCATTATTCTTGGAGTAGTATTTCCACTCCAAGAATAATGGTAGATAGAAAAAACGATTGTATCGTGAAGAAGATAATTCTGGTATTATTGGTGATATTTTGTATGGGGTGTACTCGTGAGGGGCCGCATTATGATTGTGAAGATGGGGCTTTGAGTTTGGTCTTCACGCATGAGGGAAGTACGGCTAACTTCGATCGTTCGGTTGCAGATGATATAGAATTGTATTTGTACGATAATAATGGGAAAAATGTAGAAATGAGGCATATTCCTTACGAAGAAATAAAAGGAGGAAAACCCTATTTCCTTGAACAAAGATATACTGGAAGTATCTATTTGATTGCTTGGATTTTATCGGGTGATAGAGTAGATGGAAAGGCCCCGATTGTGTTTTTTTAATGAAGATAATTATTTTACAGCAAGATTTGCAATGGGGAACGACCGATAAGTCGCTCTCAATCGTATAGCGGCTCGTCGCAGGAGCTTTTTCTAGGGAGTTTGATGTTCGATTCAAATCCATTAGAAGAGAAAGTTATTAATGTTGAGGTTGAAAAAATGTTATGTAGTATTGCGGTTACTATAAAAGACGGTAATAGTTTTTAAAAAACAGTATCCGGGAAAACTCAGTATGACTGTTGCAGGAGCGTCTGATTCTTATCATGTTTCTAAGGGTCACCAATCTGGTGATCGGGTTATAATAGAAGACAATTTTACTTATGTTGAGAGCGAAGACGAATATGTTTCGAATAATAAAGTATTGCCCGCCTCTATGGAGGCAGAAAGTGGGTTGGAAGATAATATCGTCATTACGATTTTGGAAAATGGGATAGCTCGATTGGCGGTTGACACAGAAACTAAGGCTAAAAAAGGTACACGGATAGATGTGGTAATTAGACCAACTCAACAGGAAGCAATTATTTCAGTCGATTCATGGCAGATTCGTAAAGCTCTGATCGTACTATAAAAAGGTGACAATATGAAAAATTTATTTATATTATCGATTATCTTTACACTGGTAGGATTTTATTCTTGCCAAACTAGGTTTAACGATGAACCTTCTTCCGAAGACTATTCTTCTGGTGAGTCGGAAGTTGAAATATCTATTGTAACCGATCCAGTAAGTCGAAGTACCGAGTATTCCACTCGAATGAAAATATTGTCGAAAATCTTGATGTATTGCTTTTTTTGACTCAGAAGGAAATTTCTTTGTTGGCGAACTACTTTTAAAATAAATGGAAAGTTGCGTACGACACTTCCTATTGGTAAAGATTATGATGCTTATTTTTTGCTAATTGTCGATCGTTTATTGAAAAAGATGCTTCCTGATGAGGTAACCGAGAGTCAATATATAGGGAAAGCCGACTGGGAGGTGTTTCGGAAAGAGTTGGTAGATGAGGATCCGAAGAGACTATTACAAAATACTCCTGTATTTACGTGTTTGCCCATGTGGGGAATGCTGGAAAAACAAGAGGTGAAAGATGGAGTAATTAATTATTGGCCGTTGTTGAGTCTTATTCGGTCGGTTGCGTCTGTTGATGTATATGTGACTACCGATATTGCAGAATTTACACTGAAAGATGCTACTTTGTACAATGTTCCGGATAAAGGTTTTTTGGGTAACAGTTCGAATAATATCGTCGATGATAAAGTGCAAGTGGCGTATTCCCCAGTAGATATGGGAACTGCTCTTATTTTGGAATCAAGCGATTATAATATCTCCGACCAATCTATTGCCAATAAGCTGTATTTATATGATAATGATACCCAGACCGAAACAGAAAATCGGAGACACACTCGTCTTGTAGTTGGAGCTGAGTATAAGGGGTCGAAATATTATTATCCGATTGATTTCGAGGACTCTGAGGCTGATAAGCTTATTGAGATTGTACGAAATAAAAAGTATGTCTTTAATATTAATTCAGTTAGTGGTCCCGGATATACCGATAAAGAAACGGCTGCGGGACAACCATCTGTTCATCTGAATGTCAATATTGTTGAATGGGACATGACTGCCGGACAAATGGGGACAAGTGGTAATTACTATTTGTGGACAGAGAAGCGAGAGGCTGTGTTATATCGAGATACGAATTCGATGACTTCTATCGGAGTGGAAAGTAACATTTTATCGCAGGCTATTCTTTTGGCATTTAAAACCGATATCAATGGTTCTGTTACTACACTGCCTAACGGAATTCAGAACAATCGTTTTAAAGTTGAGCTTATCGATGATACCGATGGTTATCCTATAAGTCTCAGAGTAACTGCTTTAAGAGATTTTGATAAGACAACGTCTACCGCCAATACAGATACGATCGTATTGCTTTCTGGAAGAATTAGGTTAGAAATACAAATATTTCGCTATGACAAAGGAATGAACGATTGGGAACTAGATGACGATATTGACATTGATTTGGAGAAATAATTACATATATAATCATAAAAATAGATAGTATGAAAAAAGTAATATGGTCGTTTTCTCTTTTGGTAATGGCCCTTTTTCTGTCTTGTAGAGAAGATGATGCCGATCGATTTTTCTCTGGGCAAAATGATAAATTAATCATAAATTTTAGTGTTCAGGATCCTACTAGCGGATTAGCTACACGTTCGGCAATAGCTCCCGAAGCTGGGGAAGAAAATGTGAAGACGCTTGATTTGTTTTTTTTCGAATCGAATAGTACTGGAACAGGAACTTTTAAGGGGCTGAAAGAATTAATTACAACCCCGGAGAATCCGCTGGTAATGAATACCGATATGGTATTTGATTTTTCGGATATTGGATTGAGCATGACAGAACCGTATGATATTCTGATCGTTGCTAATATGGGAGATAATTATTTACCGACAGATGGCTCTCAAACATTAGCCGACTGGAAATCTGTAATTCAAAGAAAAAATTATAAAGAGGCAAAAGCGGAAATTCAAGTGTTTATGTCGGGTACAGATACAAATGTACCGGAATATACTACGAAACCACTGGAAAGCGACGCTTTGTTGATGAGTGCCTCATTAAAAAAAAGGTAAGCAAGATACTAAACTTAAAGCTGTATTACAACGTGCTGTTTCTCGTTTTGATATATACAATTTGGCGGCGGGATATACTATTGAGACTGTATCGGTTTGGAATGCATACCCGTCTCTTTTTGTATGGAATGGAGAACCGAATGCTTTTGATAAAGATGCAGAGCGTATTGCGAGACTTTATGGATTTGAGAACAAGATCGGAGGCAATGAGCTGGTTGGAAAATTATACGCTTTTGAAAATTATGTAGCATCACCCAAACAGAATGATGAGTTTACGACTTGTTTAATTATCGGTGTGAGAAACAGTAGTTCCGGTACTGTATCCTATCATCGGGCAAATATTCACCCACTTGGCTCTGGGCAATCTCTTAAACGTAATAATGTATATAAATTGACTATTAACTCAGTTAAAAAAAGAAGGGTATACGACAGAATTGGAGGCATATAAAGGGTGAAATAGCTTCGCTGGGTTATTCCATTAACTATTGGGATATGGATAGTCATGGTACTGTGCAGTTCGATGGAGATAATATATTAGCGATACCCACAAAAAAAGTGATGTTTACACCTAATGGTGGAAGTTACAGTTTGGGTATATTTACTTTTGGCGAAGGGACTTTATCTCTCAGCAAAAAAGTATTGGACGATGGTATATCGGTCGGTTTGAGTGGTAAAACTTTGACCGTTTCTGCCACAATATTGAGTAATGTAAAAGACCAGCGTAGTGGTATTATAGAACTTTCTTTTGGTAATTTGAAAGCTACGATTGATATAGTCCAATTAGTGGGAGGAGATCTCTATTTGAAATTAAATCCCAAGAGCATACCTTACTTTGCTAATACTGCTGGGGTTGCGGCTCCACCTATTGCTGTGGAAGGATCGGGAGATTGGGAAGCGACTATTTATCCCCCGGGAGCAGGGGCCTTCTTTTCTTTTGCGCAAACTGGGACCTCGGCTGTGACCGACTACGATAGCAGTAAGGCAACCAATAATATTATTCCGATTTATACTCATACAGCCAATGCGACTACCAGCCCACGTTACGGTTTTTTGGTAGTTAGTCTAAAGAGGATCCTTCGGTGCAGAGTACCATGTTATTGATTCAGAGTGGAGAACCTGGATTTGAATTGACACCTTCGGTTACTGCGATTGATTTTGAATATGATGGAGAGTTGACTATAACGGGAAATAATACAAATACGTTTCTTGTCAATCCGGGACTGTCTACCGATGGAACGACTGTAAATCAGTGGAAATATGTCCTTGAAGGAGATAACGCCGAGGCATTTGAAATAAAAGATATTCACGATGATAAAGATTTGAAGCTTAATCGATTGACCGTGACGGCAAAGCAAGAGAACGCAAGTAGCAATACTTTAAATGCCCGTCTTTATTTGGCATTGGTGGACGATCCCAATGTAAAATCTCATGTGATTACTATCAGTCAGAAACCTATGTCCTTTAATACAGGTATTGTAGGGAATACCCTTTATGTTTCTGAGAATGCAGATGAGACGCAGGTCGTTAGTTTGCAAGGTAGTAGTAGAATGAAATGGATTGCGGAGTTGGAACAGCCGGAACCGGCATTAGTACATACTTATGCCGTAAAATTAGTGGGTGAAAAAGGCGATGCCATGTCATGGGGATCGGAATATTCGATGGGTACGAAATTTAAAATACAATTGCCTAAGATTTTGTATAAAGATGCGAATCGGGATATAACGTATCATGTAAAATTAACTTTGGCGGGGACAGATGTTTCTTCTCGTATTGCAATCGTTAGGAAAGTGCTTAAACCTATTTCGATCAGTGTCGCAAACCTTTATGGAGGATATGGTGCTCTTGGAAATGGTATTCTTAGTACCTTTCGGGACTATGGGATTTATTCTACTTTCTTTGGTTCGCAAGGGATAGTTTATATGCCTGTAACGCCGACTTTGCCGAATAACGAAAGTAATAGTGCAGGGGTAGGAGCTAATATTCCGGATAATGTCAATGTTCTTTTCTCGGGGAGGTATGCGACGACGGTTTCCAATTATTACGATAATTTGATTACGTGGTTGGAAAATAGCCCTAATAAAAATAGGTTTGCTATTGTTTCTTTGGATAATAGTAACTCGGAAAATCAAGCACTATTTGCTAAATTTACCTCATGGGGATATAAATATAGAGGTAATACCGGTTCGTATGCCTCTTGGGTAACTTCTCATACGAATGACCCTGTGTGGGATTATATAGTTAAGAATGGGCCATTCAGTAATTTCCGGCCTTCTCAACAAATTAATTTTAACGCGATGTTTTATAGAGATGGAATAAGTGGAACTTTTGATGTTCCGACAGGCGTGACTAGCGTGTTGGAGGTTGCAGGCAATGGCTGTTCATTATCCATTGATTTGCAACGACGAATAATATTTTTGGGGATTCCCAGCATACCAACACTTGGACCCCTGCTTGTAATGCATTGGCTACTGTCACCGATAATGAGTATTATGGTCGTGGTGTATTGTGGGCGACTTTGTGGGCTATTATTTATAATACGGCTCAGTATGGGGATCATTTTACAGATGTATTTAATACCCGTTAAAAATTATATCGGGTAACTTGTATTTTAGGTGTGAAAAAGAACCGATTAATTTTATTTATTAGTCGGTTCTTTCTTTTGAGAACTCAGTGAGAATAGACGGCTTTGAGAATATCTGTATTTGGACGTCGTTATTGTATGGATTTATGCTGAAAATTCATCAGTTCTCTTTATCTTTGCAAGAAGTAATTGTAAGAGTGAAAACGGAATAAGATTTGTTCCTGCTTTCGTTTGTGCTATTTTGTTGTTTGAATAAATAGGAAGAGATTTTTTTAATGAAACCAAAAAAACCGAAATTATACTTATTAATATATCGGGTGACGATAAACCGGGAGTAACGACCGCTTTGGCAGAAGTGTTAGCCCGGTACGATGCTTTTATTTTGGACATTGGGCAGGCCGATATTCACCATACGCTTTCGTTGGGAATATTATTTAAAACTGACGAAACCAAATCGGGCGATATACTTAAAGATCTCCTGTTCAAAGCCTATGAGCTTGATGTGAACATTCGTTTCTCTCCTATTAGTGAAGAGGAATATACGCGTTGGGTGGGGTTACAGGGAAAGAACCGCTATATCATTACGATATTGGGGCGTTGTATTACAGCCCGTCAGATAGGTGAGGTCACCCGTATTGTGGCAGAGCAAGGATTAAATATCGATGCCATTCAACGGCTTACGGGACGTATTCCGCTCGATGAAACGGTTCGGCCTCCCAAATCATGTATTGAGTTATCTGTGAGGGGTACGCCGAGAGATAAAGTGGCTATGCAGTCCGAGTTCATGCAACTTTCTGCACATTTGGGCATGGATATATCTTTGCAGGAAGATAGTATATATCGCCGTTGCCGTCGGTTGATCTGTTTCGATATGGATTCTACACTAATAGAAACCGAGGTTATCGACGAGTTGGCAGTGAGAGCCGGGGTAGGTGACGAAGTGAAAGCGATTACCGAGTCGGCTATGCGAGGGGAGATCGATTTTTGCGAGAGTTTCGCACGACGTGTCGGTCTGTTGAAAGGACTCGACGAATCGGTCTTGAAAGAAGTAGCTGAATCGCTTCCTGTCACCGAGGGCGTGGATCGTCTGATGCAAGTGTTGAAACGGGCCGGATTCAAAATTGCTATTCTTTCGGGTGGATTTACCTACTTCGGAAACTATTTGAAACAACGTTATGGAATCGATTATGTGTATGCCAATGAGTTGGAGATAATCGATGGGAAATTGACGGGACGTTATGTTGGCGATATTGTCGATGGGCGTCGAAAGGCTGAGTTGTTGAAATTGATAGCACAGGTAGAAAACGTGGATATAGCTCAGACGATAGCTGTCGGAGATGGAGCGAATGATTTGCCTATGTTGAGTACGGCAGGTTTAGGTATCGCTTATCATGCTAAACCGAAAGTGAAGGAAAACGCTAGCCAGTCTATATCGACGATAGGCCTCGATGGTGTTCTCTATTTTATCGGATTTAAAGATTCGTTTATTTCCGAAGCCAATTGATGAGTATATATTTTGCCGGGTTGTTGCAAATGATAATATGAATTATGAAACGAATTTTGTCGATTCTCTTTACAGTGATCTGCGGATTGGCTTGTTTGCAGGCCCAGACCGTGGGTTTGGTTTTTGAGCGGAGGCGGAGCTAAGGGAATAGCGCATATAGGTATTATCAAAGCTCTCGAAGAAAATAATGTGCCCATCGATTATGTAGCCGGTACGTCGATGGGGGCTATTGTGGGGGCATGGTATGCTATGGGATATACCCCCGACGAAATGCTGGATTTGATTCTTTCCGAAGATTTCAACTTGTGGTCTCGTGGAATTTTTGACAAAAGATACGTCTATTATTTTAAGAAACCCGATCCTACTCCCGAGATCGTTACATTTAATGTCGCTTTACAAGACTCGACTAAATTCGAACCGCATTTCTTGCCTAATAGCCTCATCAATCCGTTCCCTATGAATTATGCGTTCATGAGTATATTTGCACCTTATTCGGCACAGTGCGAAGGGAATTTCGATAATTTATTCGTTCCGTTTCGAGCGGTTGCCTCCGATGTATATCACAAGCGAGAAGTCATATTGAGGAATGGTGATTTGGGTGATGCCGTGAGAGCTTCCATGAGTTTCCCTTTCGTATTCAAACCGATTGAAATCGACAGCGTATTGGTCTATGACGGCGGTATTTATAATAATTTCCCTGTCGATGTGATGAAGTCCGATTTTAATCCCGATATCATCATCGGGGTATTGTTGCCGCTAAACTGGATAAACCCAAAGAAGACGATTTGATGAATCAAATCGAGAATATGGTCATGCAAAAAAGCGATTATACTCTCGATCCCGAAGATGGGATTTTGATGCGTTTCAATTTGAGTGATGTAGGACTTCTCGACTTTCCCAAAGCACGGCAAATTGCCAAGATAGGATATGACCGTACGATAGCTATGATGGATTCTATCAAAAGTCGTATTCCCAGAGAACTATCTCAGGACACCCGCCAATTGCAGCGAATGGTTTTCAAAAGTAAAACCCCCGACCTTGTATTTGATAAAGTTTCGGTAGAGGGAGGGAATCATCAACAACGGGAGTATATTCGTCGGCAATTCGATTCAGATGAACCTTTTTCCGATGAGCAGGCTAAGGCTGCTTACTATAAAACCATATCCGATGGAAAAATATCCGATTTGATACCTCATGCCCGATACGACAAGGAAAGTGGCATGTTCAATCTCGATATTAAAGCAAAAGTGCACGATCAACTGGCGATAGGAATGGGAGGATTTATTTCGTCGACTAGTTCCAATCAAATATATATAGGTGCACACTATCGCACGGTAAGCCTCAATTCTCTCGATCTCGATTTAGGTGGGCAAATAGGACAGTCTTATACTTCTGGCATGTTATCGGCTCGTTTCGATTTGAAGACCGTTATACCTATGTATCTGAAACTGCAAGCTGTGGCTTCTAAACAAAAAGTTTTATCAAAATGAAACGTTGTTTTATTCCGACCGCATGCCCTCTTTTATCACACAATCCGAGCAATATGTGAAGTTACGGTTGGGGTTGCCGTTTTTGACCGGTTCGAAAGCTGTCGTTTCTGTTGGATATGGTTCGATGAACGATAAGTATTACCAATCCAATACGGTAGATTTTTCCAAGAATGAACAGGATCGCAGTCGTTATAACTTGCTTGTAGCATCGATGAAATTCGATCAAAATAATTTGAATAATTACATGTACCCCACCTCTGGTACAGATTGTTCCGTATTAGGGCTATTGGCGTATGGAAAAGAACGATTCAAACCATATAACTCGAATTTGCAACCACATAGCAAACAGACACTTTCGTGGTTACAGATAGAAGGAAATATTCATACCTATTTCCCTTTGGGAAATAAATTCGTGTTGGGTGTTCGGGGAAAAGCCGTGGTATCGAGTAAAGGACTGTTGAGTAATTATACTTCCACACTAATCCAAGCACCGGCATTTACTCCTACTCCGCATAGTAAAACTATCTTCAATCCAGCTTTTCGTTCCACACAATATTTGGCTGCGGGAGTGATACCCATTTGGAAAATCCTGAATAATTTGCAATTTCGCAATGAGTTCTATGTTTTTGCTCCATTTCGGCAAATTTACGAAGGTGAAAATATGGTTCCCTATTATGGAAAAGCCTTTACGAAGTATCATTTTATGGGCGAGAGTTCCTTAGTGCTCGATCTCTCTTTCGCTTCGATTAGTCTTTATGCCAATTACTATGATTATCCAGCACGTAACTGGAACTTCGGTATAAATATCGGTCTGTTGGTATTCAGTCCTAAATTCTTGGAATAAGAAAAAATCTATTTATCTGAAAATGGGTACGATAGAAAAAACTCATATATTAGAGGTAAAAAATAAGATAAAAAGATACGTCGGAATAAAATTATTCCTATCTTTGCAACCGCAAACGGCTCCGTAGCTTAACTGAATAGAGCATCTGACTACGGATCAGAAGGTTACAGGTTTGAATCCTGTCGGAGTCACTCAATGCAAGGTTGTTCAAGCGAGATCAACTATATGAAAAAACAGATTTGGAAATGGCTCCGTAGCTTAACTGAATAGAGCATCTGACTACGGATCAGAAGGTTACAGGTTTGAATCCTGTCGGAGTGACAAAAAAGGGTCCCATATAATCTATATGAGACCCTTTCTTTTTGGAATTCTGTCCTTATTTTTTAGCTCTCTTATTTCCGATTTCGTCGGAATAAGAGGGGATTTAATGTTCGTCTAAAATCTCGTTACTATCTTCTTCGCTATTTCCGTCGTCTTTTTGAGAAGCCGGTTTAACCACCCATGCGCTCAATTCATATAATGCATATAAGGGAACGAATACGACAGACAAAGTAAATGGGTCGCTCGATGGTGTGATAAACGCAGCTAATATAAGTAGTATGACGATAGCATGTCGGCGATAAGTTTTGAAAAAACGTCTTGTGATAAGCCCCATGTTCGACAACAACCAGCACAGCAGGGGTAATTCGAATACGAGTCCCATAATAAAATTAAGTGTGAGGAAGTTGCTCATGTATGAGTCCAGTGAGATTTGGTTAGGAACCATTTCGCTCACTTGGTACTCTGCCAAAAAAACGCAACGTTAACGGAAATACAAGAAAATATCCCACTCCGATACCGATAAAGAACATGATATTTCCTGCGAGAAATGCCCCTCTGGCATGTCGTTTTCGCCGGCGTATAATCCCGGACTGACGAAAGTCCACAGTTGATAGATGACATATGGAAACGCAAACAACAAGGCAATCCACATGGATGTGCTCATGTGGATAAAAAACTGGGAAGCTAATTGTATATTGATAAGTTTTACCTCGAAATGGTCGTTGCAAAAATCCGGTAAGATGGACGCGTGTTGGCTCAGGTCACAAAGTAGCCGGTATAATATGAAATCAGAATGACAGGGCGCAAGGATAATGCTGTCGAATATTCGAGGCATGAGAGTAAAAAACACGACCGATAAGAGGATAATTGCACCGACCGAGCGTAGTATGACTCTGCGCAGGTCATCGACATGATCCCAAAAACTCATCTCTTTCAGCTCGTTATCCATAAATGTGTCGTGGCTCTACAAGTGTGGTAAAACCGAGAAATATCATTTATACATGAGAATGCAGAAATGATAATGATTATAATTATAGTGAACGATCGAGTAATTATTTCCCTTCTTCCTTTTTCTGTTCCTCGTTTTTGGAGACCGGAGCATTTATTTCCTCTTCGATTTCGTTCATTCCCTTTTTGAAACTACGTACACCCTTCCCGATACCGTGCATCAATTCCGGTATTTTTCTACCTCCAAAAAGAAGTAAAACCACTACCAATATAACAATAAGCTCTGTCGTACCGAGGTTCCCGAAGAGTAAAAGTATCGCAGAAAATGTGTTCATTTATTTTATTGTTTAAGTATTATTTCGTTCAATGGGAACAAAATAAGAAAGAATATTTGTATAATACAACAAATCTATATCAAAATTGATTAACTTTGCAGCGATTTTTGAATAAGGAAAATTTTCCGTAATTAAAAAAGAAGAAAATGAAAGCATTTGTATTTCCCGGACAAGGGGCGCAATTTGTAGGTATGGGAAAAGACCTCTACGAAAATAACCCCGTAGCCAAAGAGATGTTCGATAAGGCCAACGAGATATTGGGCTTCAATATCACCGACCTGATGTTTAACGGAACAGACGAAGATTTGCGTCAAACCAAAGTTACCCAGCCTGCTATATTCTTGCACTCGGTAATTTTGGCAAAAACGATGGGTGACGATTTTAATCCCGATATGGTAGCCGGTCACTCGTTGGGTGAATTTTCGGCATTGGTAGCCGCCGGAGCACTTTCTTTCGAGGACGGTTTGCGTCTTGTCTCGGCACGTGCGCAGGCTATGCAGAAAGCTTGTGAAAAAACACCGTCGACAATGGCGGCTGTGTTGGCTTTACCCGATGCGAAAGTAGAGGAATTGTGCGCTTCGGTAACCGAAGGTGTCGTGGTTCCTGCCAATTATAATTGCCCGGGACAAATTGTTATATCGGGTTCTATCGAAGGTGTAGATGCTGCCTGTGCAAAGATGTTGGAGGCCGGTGCAAAACGGGCTTTGAAACTCAAAGTGGGTGGTGCTTTCCATTCTCCTCTGATGGAGCCGGCTCGTGCTGAATTGGCAGATGCCATCGCTCATACCGATTTCCATGCTCCGAAATGTCCTGTTTATCAGAATGTGAATGCAGAACCTCAAACCGATCCTAAAACGATCAAGAAGAACCTTATCGCTCAATTGACCGCTCCGGTACGTTGGACACAAACTATCCAAAACATGATCGCCGCCGGAGCCGATACGTTTGTCGAGGTAGGACCGGGAGCTGTGCTGCAAGGTTTGGTAAAGAAAATTTCGTCGGAAGTAGCGACTTCGGGAATCCAGTAAGTCGTATACAATATTAGTAAAAAGAGCGGTAACGAAAGTTGCCGCTCTTTTTTTGTTTCCGGTTTATCGGGAAAATCGCTTTCTGATAAATTTGTTTTGCACATTGAGCTGTGAGGGAGTTTGGCGAGAAAAGTGAACATGTTTGCTTTGTCTTTCTCTCACCTTGTACTATCTTTGCAAAGTTGCGAAGACGGGCTGTGGTTCGGCATAATCAAATAAATTTGCTTCTGCGCTCACCTTGCACTATCTTTGCATAATCAAAAGAATTGTGATATGAACCTCTTCAATGATTTTCTGAATACTATTTCGGATACAGAGGTTACGACGACCTCGGCTATATTCAAGTTGATGCTGAGTTTGTTGTTGGGGGGTATCGTGGGCTTTGAGCGAAAGCGGAAAGGCCAAGTAGCCGGTGCTCGTACATTTGCGCTCATCTCTATGGGTGCAACGTTGGCGATGATTATCTCTATCTATATTCCACAGGTTTATTTGGGATTGAAAAACGGAGACCCGGGACGAGTTGCCGCACAAGTGATTACAGGTGTCGGTTTCTTGGGTGCGGGAGCCATCATTCAAACAAAAGGTTCGATACGAGGTCTGACCACAGCTGCCGGTATTTGGATGGTGGCGGCTTTGGGTTTGGCGGTAGGTGTAGGTCTTTATGTTATTGCGATTATTTCGACCATATTGATATTGTTCACATTGGTGAGTTTGGAACAATATGAACGTCGGACGAATTTAGACCGGGAAGGAAAAATTATACATTTGAAAGCGGCCGAGATTGTCGAGGATTTGACCCGGTATGAAAAATTATTGGGTGAGTATAAGGTTTCGTTACACAATGTGTTGGTAGAATATAATTATTCGGAACAGAAGACCGATTTGAAATTTATCGTTTTGTCTCGGTCTACGACCGATTTTGTTTCTCTTTTTTTCCCATATGCGTAATATTTACCGAACGGAATATATTTCACTTCAAAACGAGATTTGATTATGGAATTGGATGCCCTCATTACCGATTTGGCTCTTATTTTGATTGTGGCTGGGGTAGTGACATTACTTTTCAAGAAATTGAAACAGCCCGTTGTATTGGGTTATATTGTTGCCGGTTTTTAGTGGGTCCCAATTTCGTTTTTTTCCCTACTATAGTAGATGAGGGTGATATAAATTTATGGGCAGAACTGGGTATCATTGTACTTCTGTTTTCTTTGGGATTGGAATTCAGCTTTAAAAACCTTTTTCAAGTAGGGGCATCGGCCATTCTTACAGCGCTAGTCGTTGTAGCGGGTATGATGCTGGCAGGCTACGGAGCCGGTCGGTTATTACATTTTACGTATCTCGACAGTATCTTTTTGGGAGCCATGTTATCTATGTCGTCGACGACGATTATCATCAAGGCCTTTACCGATTTGAATTTACGCAAGAAGGCTTTTACGAATTTAGTTTTTGGAGTGTTGATTGTAGAAGATTTGTTTGCCGTGGTGATGATGGTGGTACTTTCTTCTATTGTCGTGAAGAACTCGTTCGAAGGGGCGGAACTGTTGGAGAGTATCGCTAAATTGGTCTTTTTCCTGATTATTTGGTTTGTTGTGGGGATCTCCATATTACCCCTGATTCTGAAAAAAACACGTAAGTTTTTAAATGACGAGACTTTGTTGGTCGTTTCTATGGGGCTCTGTTTGGGTATGGTCGTTTTGGCTACTTATGCCGGATTTTCTTCGGCTTTGGGAGCTTTTGTCATGGGATCTATATTAGCCGGTACGAACGAAGCCGAACGGATAGAGAAAGTCGTTCAACCGGTAAAGGACCTGTTTGGAGCCATATTTTTTCGTATCGGTAGGTATGTTGGTCAGCCCGGCGGCTCTCAGTCAATATGCATTGCCTATCTGTTTGCTCTCTATTGTTGTTATTGTAGGACAGATATTCTTCGGTACGGTGGGTATGTTGGCTTCGGGACAGACTTTGAAAATATCAATACAATCGGGGTTCAGTTTATCTCAAATCGGTGAGTTCGCTTTTATTATAGCCTCGTTGGGAATGTCGTTGAATGTGATCGACAAATTTCTGTATCCGATAGTTGTGGCAGTATCGGTGATAACTACTTTTTTGACTCCTTATTGTATTCGGTTGGCCGACCCTGCTTATAGTTGGATTGAGCGACGTTTGCCGGAGAGGTGGCTTGCAACTATCGACCGTTATAGTCAGAGCCGAACCGAAATAAAGCCTCATAAGGCAGTATGGAAAGAGGCTATTGCACAATATTTGTGGAGAGTACTGCTTTATTCGTCGCTGATCGTAGCGATAATTATGGTCTCTAAAATGTGGTTTATACCGTTGATGGTAGAAATTTTGCCTGAGTGGGGGCGTATGATCGCCGCTATCGTAACTTTGGTAGTGATGTCGCCGTTCTTGTGGGCTTTGATGGTTAAGGAGGTAAGCATGTCCTTGATAAGGAAATTGGGAGAGGGGAGTGTAAACCGGGTTCCATTGACTTTGATGATAGTTTTCCGCATATTGCTGGCTTTGTTTTTCGTTATATATTATCTTTCTATCGTCCACTCTCAACGTACCGGCGTGTTGTTGGGACTGGGTATATTCATTGTTGTTCTCATTTTATTGTCTAAGCGCATACAGAAGCAGTTCATGCGTATCGAAAATATATTTATGGATAACTTGAACGAAAGGGAATTACGAAAGACAGGACGGAATACGAGCTTGGTGAGCGATATGCATTTGGCCTATATGGACGTAAATGCAGACTGTCCGTTTGCCGGACGTCGCCTAATGGATTCCGATTTACGCAAAGAATATGGAATCAATGTCGTAAGTATTCAGAGGGGAACTCGGCGAATCAATATCCCGAAGGGGAAACCCGAATTTTCCCGGGAGATACGATCGGTGTTATTGGAACAGATGATCAGATTCAATCTTTGCTTACCGTAGTGGAAGGTAGTGAATCGCCCGAAGAGGAAACCGATAACAGGGAAGTCACGTTTACACATGTTGTTGTTCCCGGGAATTCGCCGTTGATCGGGCAAACAAGCTCGTCGTTGAGCATTCGTAATAAGAATAATTGCCTCATTGTGGGAATAGAACGTGCAGACGGAACATTTCATCAGCCCGACGGACAAACTTGTTTTGAGGCGCACGATGTGATTTGGCTTGTCGGGGAGCCGGATAATATCAAACAGTTGATTCAGGATAAAATAGAAAATCATATACAACATACATAAAGACCTACGATTATGCAGGAAAAAATTATTATTCTCGATTTCGGTTCTCAATACACGCAGTTGATTGCCCGCCGGTTGCGGGAGCTGAACACGTATTGCGAAATCTTGCCGTACAATAAATTCCCTTACGGAGAAGAGGGAATTAAAGGAGTGATTCTCTCGGGGAGTCCCTATTCGGTGAACGATCCTAATGCCCTTTTTGTCGATTTGAGTCGTATCCGTGGTGTCTATCCGGTACTTGGCGTTTGTTACGGGGCGCAATTCTTGGCTCATACGTCGGGGGGGAAGGTCGAGTCTGCCGATACCCGGGAATATGGTCGTGCCAATTTGGCTTGGCATGATGAGAACGATCCCCTCATGCGCGGTGTGCGGGAGAATTCCACCGTATGGATGTCGCATGGCGATTCTATTACGGTAATTCCCTCTACCTTTACCCTTGTGGCCAGTACCCATGAAGTAAAGACGGCGGCTTTTCATATCGAGGGCGAACCGACATGGGGTGTACAGTTCCACCCAGAGGTATATCACAGCGAAGACGGCACGCTTCTGCTGACGAATTTCGTGCGTGATATCTGTCATTGTGATATGGACTGGACTCCGGCATCGTTTATCGAACATACGGTAGCGGAATTAAGTACGAAGTTGGGAGACGATAAAGTGGTATTGGCTTTGTCGGGAGGTGTCGATTCTACTGTGGCTGCCGTGTTGCTTAACAAGGCGATCGGTAATCACCTTACCTGTATCTTCGTCGATAACGGTTTGTTGCGGAAAAACGAGTTTGAGAGCGTCCTTGCCAACTACAAGGATATGGGGCTCAATGTCTTGGGCATAGATGCTAAGGATTATTTTTACGAACAGTTGAAGGGGGTGACCGAGCCGGAAAAGAAACGGAAAATTATCGGCAAAGGTTTTATCGATATTTTCGATCGTGAGGCTCGTAAGCTGACCGATATAAAATGGCTGGCGCAAGGGACTATTTATCCCGACGTGATCGAATCGCTTTCGATTACGGGTATGACTATCAAATCGCACCATAATGTGGGAGGATTGCCCGAGAAGATGAATTTGAAACTGGTGGAGCCGTTGCGTCTGCTGTTTAAAGACGAGGTGCGCCGGGTCGGTCGGGAACTGGGTATCAGCGAGAAACTCATCGGACGTCACCCTTTCCCCGGTCCCGGATTGGCTGTCCGTATACTTGGAGATATCACACCCGAGAAGGTACATATCTTGCAGGAGGCAGATCATATTTTTTCATACAAGGACTTATCGACAACGACCTGTATAATAAAGTGTGGCAGGCGGGAGTCGTTTTGTTGCCGGTACAGTCGGTAGGGGTGATGGGCGACGAACGGACATACGAGCGGGCTGTCGCCCTCCGAGCCGTTCTTTCGACCGACGGTATGACTGCCGATTGGGCTCATTTGCCTTATGAGTTCCTTGCCAAAGTGTCTAACGACATTATTAACAAAGTGCGTGGCGTGAATCGGGTGGTTTACGACATCAGTTCTAAACCGCCTTCGACTATTGAATGGGAATAGTCAATAGATTTCGGAATTTATAAAACGAGCGGAGCCAATTTCCATTTAAGGAAATTGACTCCGCTTCTGCGTTATGGAGAAAGATTGAATTGTCAAGCGAATTAAAAAAAAGAGTTTACTTTATAAATATAAGAGAGTCATTATTTTATTTACTCAACTAATAACTGCATAGCATTCACAACAAACCAAGAGTCAAAACCAATAAAAGTATATGGCTTAGGATTTGTCCCATCTTTAACAAGTACAATCCCATCACTATATGGTTCAAAGGATAAAATTTTTGAAATACTTAGTTTAACTTGTTTTACTCCTAAAAAATAAAGATACTTGTTCGTTACAACAAAAATACCTCGTCCTAATGGGGTTTGGTATTGGTATGCTACCGAATGTCCTTTACTTGCTCCTACATGATAATATACACCCTTACATATTCTCATACTAACACCATTTGAGCCACCAATATATTTATGTCCTGTTTTCTCCTCATATCCTTCTACATTCTTGAAAACCCATAATACATTTTTCTTTTTTACCTAACAATAAAGGTAGATTGTCTATTTTAATTCTTTCAACAGTTTTACCCTCTTGTATATCTCTAAGGACTAATGATTGAACCAGTTTTTTGATATGAAGTACTATCATATAATGAGGAAGTACCAGATAATGTTGTCTGCTCTATAAAATCACTTATATCATCTTCTTCATCATTATCAATAATGCCATCTTTTAAGTATTTATAGATTTTTTCTTCCAACAAAGAAATGAACGTTGTATTTAGAGTTTCAGAAACAGAATTATCATGTTTAATGATCTTAATCAGATTAGAATACTTATCCGAAATTCTTTCACCATCTTTTTTAACCCTCTGATATAATTCTCAAAAAATGAAGACCAATATTTTTTATAAATTTCCAATGAAATTATTTTATTCTTTAATTCCACAGGCATAGAAATAAAAAATACAGGAAAAAGGAAATTATTAATTTTGCAATTCCCCGAAAAAATCATATTCATTATTTCAAAGACAATGCCATCAAAATCTTTATCAGTAACATAGCCATTAGCTATGATTTCTGATAATTCTTGTTTTAATTTTAGATAATCTAAAAGTTCTGAACTTTCAAACTTATAGAGTAATATTTCCTTTATTTCTGATAATAACGCAAAATGTTTTAGTTCACATTCTTTATGTTTAGAACTAAAAAGACCTACTGGCTTATGGCAATATTTACATTTCATAATTTTTATCTATTATCTCTGCGAAGATAGTGAATTTAGGAAATTAAACATAAAAATATAAAGAATGAAATTAATAGTGTGACATCAGTTCGCTTATTTAAGAGCACTAAGAGTTAAAGTATTGATATAAAGTTGTAATATTAACTCGTATTTTAACGTTTAAAATCGAGTGGGAATAGTCGATAGATTTCGGATTTTTATAAAACAAGCGGAGCCAATTTCCATTTGAGGAAATTGGCTCCGCTTCTGCATTATGGAGAAAGATCGGATTTATTTTTTCTCGGTAAGAGTGAACCGGATTGTACCGGCATTGACTAAATCTTCGTGGGAAATGAATCGCCCTTTATGTTTTTTCCCGTTTACCGTGATACGGTCGGTGTAGATAGCCTTTGGAGAAGGCCGTTCGCACTCGATGACCAGGGTGTCTTGGGTATAATAACGAGGATCAAGATGGAGTATAATCTTGTCGAAGGCAGGAGCTACGAGGGTATAACGGGGTATTCCCGGACAATCGGGATAAAGTCCCATCATACTGAATACGGCCCATGCGGACATTGTTCCTGTGTCGTCATTGCCGGGTATGCCATCGGGTTGATTCTTGAAGTATTTTTTCAAGAGCGAGTTGACTAGCGAGTCTGTTCTCCATTCTTCACCTTTGACTTGGGCAAAAGGTAGGGGTAAGTGATGTCTGGCTCATTTGCCGGATCGTAAAGATTTTCATCGAACACTTTGCGTAACTTGGCGGCGAATTTCTTTTCTCCTCCCATCAATCGTTTTAGTCCATCGATGTCGTGGGGAACATAGAAGGTGTAATTCCATGCGTTACCTTCGTGGAATCCGGGAACCGGTTCGAAGTTGAGTCCTTGCAGGGGATCGAACGGTGTGTAGAATGAGCCGTCTGGCAGTATGGGACGCAGTGTCCCGAATTCTTTGCAATAGTAGTGTTTGTAGCCCAACGAACGTTTGGCGAAGGTTTGGGCATCTTCTTTGTGCCCTAAACTTTCGGCGAAGCGGGAGAGTGCGAAATCTGCCAGATAGTATTCAAGGGCGTGGGATACGGAGTTGTCGAATTGCTCGCGTAAGGGTACATATCCCAGTTTCATGTAGTCGTCGTTATCGGTACGCAAGATGTTTTCGCTACCGGGAGCAGTCGCCGATTTTATCATCGCCTCATAGGCTGTTTCTGCGTCGAACTTTTTAAGTCCTCGCAACCATGTGTCTGCTAACATAATGATAGCCGGATCTCCCGACATGGTGAGCGTTTCGTTTCCATAAAGTTCCCAGCGAGGTAACCAACCCCATTCTTTGTACATGTCGATGAGGGTCTGTACCATGTCGAGTTGCTTTTGGGGATAAGCGAGGGTAAAGAATGGGTGTACGTTGCGGAATGTATCCCATAGCGAGAAGACGGTGTAGCGATCGTGCCGGGTGGTGAGTATCTTGTCGCTCTCCATAGCGGGATATTGCCCATTGACATCTTGGAGAATGTTGGGGTGAATAAACATGTGGTATAGTGCCGTATAGAAGATGGTTTTTTGTTCATCGGAACCTCCTTCTACTTCTATTCGGGAGAGTATATCGTTCCATTGATTCCGGGCATCGAGGCACACTTTGTCGAATTGGAATCCTTGCTGCTCACTGTCGAGGTTTTGGCGGGCATTCTCGATGCTGACGAACGATACGCCCATTTGTACTTGAATCTGTTCTCCGGGTTTGGTATCGTAGGAGAAGAATACTCCTATGTCATCGCCCGACATTTCTTTGGTGTACCGGGTGTAGATTTTGTACTTCCCGTTATCGGGATCCCATTCGGCCTCTACACCGGTCATAGGTCTTTGTTTTTTTCCAGTATCCCGATTGTAGGGGTTTTTTGTCGACCCGTATCACGAAATAGATAGGGAATACTCCCTGCCGGTTGTAGTAACAAAATCCACCGAGGAGCTTGCTACCTTCGTATTCGGTATCGCTTACTTTACGGACGGTCGCTCCACTCTCGTTGGTGAGTCCTTCTCCTAAATTGAGCAATATGTGGCTTTCACCGCCCGGGTAGGTGAATCGGGCGATGGAGGTGCGGGGTGTAGCACTCACTTCTGTATCGATACCGTAGCGAGTGAGCCGGTTGGCATAGTAGCCCGGGTGAGCTTCTTCCAAAGCGTATTCACTACCGTATTGCTTGTAATCGACATTGAGTTCTCCGCTTGTCGGCATTAATAGGAGGGAGCCTAATTCGGGGCAGCCCACGCCGCTAAGGTTTACATGAGAAAATCCGGTAAAAAATGTGTTGTGGTATTCGTAGGGGTGGACCACCAGCGCGCATCTTTGTCATATACGTTTTTGTTGGAACCCATTACATTGAATGGTGTGACCGACATAAGGCCGTTAGGACAGATTGCACCCGGATTCGTCGTTCCGAAGTTCGTTGTTCCGATGAAGGGATTTACATAAAGCAACAGGCTCGTCTGCCGATAGTGTGGCGGACGAGACTGTCATTATGATTCCCGCAACGATGAGATTGCGAATGTTCATAAAAAATCAGATTGTTGAGTTCTTTTTGGTAAATTCGATGATTTCCGAAATATATCCGAATGCCATTCCCACAACCGTGTCGGCCGCACCGTAATAGACCACTACTCGATCTTCGTCGTGAAGGGCTGCACAAGGGAATATAACGTTGGGTACGTCGCCTTGCATCTCATAGGGCATTGCCGGAGCAAGGAGATAGGGTTGTGTACGATAAAGCACTTTGGAGGGGTCTTCACGATCGAGAATTGCCGCTCCCATAGAGTAACGGAATCCGTTACAAGTGGTAATGACACCGTGGTAGAACATGAGCCAGCCTTCGTCGGTGAGGATAGGGATAGGGCCAGCACCTATTTTGGTACATTGCCAAGCGCTCACGGGGAAAGGTGTGGGAGAGAGTACGTGCCGATGTTCGCCCCAAAATTTCATGTCGGGGCTGTAACTGATATAAATATCGCCGAACGGAGTGTGTCCGCTGTCACTCGGTCGGCTCAATAAGGCATATTTCCCATTGATCTTTTGTGGGAACAGTACTCCATTGCGATTAAAAAGGCAGAAGGGCGTTTTCACATTGGAAAAACTCTTTGAAATCGAATGTGTAGCCTACACCGATGGTCGGACCGTAGTAACCGTTACACCATGTGATCCAGTAACGGTCTTCGATCCAAGTGACACGGGGATCATACTTGTATTCAGACTCTATCATATCGGTATTTCCTGCTTTGAATTTAATGGGCTCATGTTCGATGTCCCAGTGAATACCGTCTTTGCTGAATCCTGCAAAGATATTCATTTGCACGGCTTTGTTATCGCAACGGAACACTCCGGCGAACCCGTCTTCAAAAGGTACTACGGCACTGTTGAAGATGCTGTTGGAAGAGGGGATATGGTAGCGGTCGATTACCGGATTTTTCGAATAACGCCACATGACGTCCGCACATCCTGCCGGACGGTCTTCCCAGGGCATAACCATTTTTTTTGTCATATCGTTTTTTCTTTTTTAATGTATATGTGTTTAATATTTAATCGCGATTGAACGTAGATCTGTTTTTTGTCATCGATTACTTTCTTTCTTCGAATCATCGTAGGTGAACGGAATGAAGTAGGTGATTAGTAACGACGGTATTGTAGCCAACAATACATAGATGAAGAATCTTTCATAGCCTAGCCAATCACTGAAAAATCCACTCATCATACCCGGAAGCATGACACCGAGGTTCATAATACCCGAAGCGAAAGCGTAGTGTGACATTTGGTGTTTGCCCGGCGCTATCTGTTGCATCATGAAGAGTGTGAGACCCACGAATCCGAATCCATAACCAAAATATTCGATAACGATACCAGTTCCTATCAGATAGAGATTTTCGGGCTGGAATATGGCTAATAATGTGTAGGCTACGAATGGAAAGTTGAATACGCAACAGAGGGTGAAAAGCGTTTTCTTCAATCCTCGACGTGAAACATAAACTCCTGCCAACAATGATCCTAAAACAAACGCTGCTGAACCGAACACTCCATTCAATGTGCCGATTTCGGTAAGCGAAAGTCCCAATCCGCCGATATCGCGCGAAGAACGCAGAAATAGCGGAGCGATTTTCATGATAAATCCTTCGGCAAAGCGGTAGAGTATGATGAAACAGATATAGTAAAAGATGTGTTTCTTGGTAAAGAAGTTTTTAATGACCTCCCATAGCTCTTTCGCCACATCGGCACTTGAACGCTTTTCTTGGTTCGGTACTTGTGTGGAAGGAAGTACTTTTGAGTGGTATAGCCCCAATAGCAACAACAGTGCCGAAATGATGATAAAAATAATCATCCACGCTTCTTTATAGGCGGGCATATTCGCTTGAATAGAGGCGCCTTCGGATGCGCCGAAATGTTCAGCTAGCATTCCCGCCGCTGCTACCAATCCACCGTTGGCTACTAATTTTGCAATGTTGTAGAAAGCTCCTTGTACGCCGATGTATTTTGCCTGATCTTCGGGCGATAGTTCGGCCATATAGACGCCGTCACAAGCTATGTCGTGCGTGGCTCCACTCAAAGCGATGACGGCCATCGTGGAGATACTGATAGCGAAAAATAGTCGAAGTTCAATGAGAGCTACTATACCGAATAATAATCCACTCAGTAACTGGGTGACGATAACGAAAAATTTTTTCGTACGATACATTTCTAAAAAAGGACTCCAAAGGAACTTTAATGTCCACGGTAGCATGATGACAGATGTCCAAAAGGCAATTTGGGTATCGGATATTCCTAAGTCCTTGAACATGAACGTAGAAACGAGATTTACCGCTATAAAAGGAAGCCCCATGGCAAAATATGCCGTGGGGACCCATGCAATAGGATTTATCGATTTTCTTTACTAACCTTCTTCATTTTCCCAGATTTTGTCTTTTTCTGTTCTATAAATGGGATATCGATTATTTGATTCTGATTTCATCGGTGAATAGCCACCCTCCGGCAATGCCGTTCGATAATGCCTTGTAGCGGATATAGCGAGCTTTTGCATTACCTTCCCAACCGAATTCTTTGAATTGAAGCGTTTCGATGTCGGGTGAAATGTCATTGTCGACAGTCGCGAGGGTATCGTAATGTTCTCCATCGACGGAGCTCGATATGATAACTTGTTTGGGTAACCATACGTAGGGACCTTTAAGCTGTATAAATTCGGCACAGACTTGTTTGATGTCGGTTTCTTTACCGAGATCAATCGTTACATCGAAATCGCAATCGATAAAGCCTTGCCAACGGTCGTCGTTGTACATCCAACCACCCCGGACACCATCGACCAATGTTTTCTCTCCCTGAGCTGCGTAATGATTGCTATAAAGATTGGCATAGGTTACTTTTTTCCCGATAGCCAGATGGTTTACCTTTTGGTATGATTCGGGTTTATCGCCTATTTCTTTTCGAGCGGGAAAGGATTATAACCCTGTTCTCGAAGCATATTTACCGCTTGAAGGGCTCGGGTGTGGAAATTGTCCCACTTTTTGACCTCGGAAGGAGACCACCCGATTTCGGCGAGTGCCAATATCCGAGGATATATCATGTATTCGTAGTGTTCGGGTGTGGGTATGTGCTCAGTCCATACATTTCCTTGTACACCTAGAATAAGCTCGGCTTCTTTCGTGGAAAGCGAATCGGGGACTGGTTCGAAAGAGTAGACTTTTTCCAAAGTAAGATACCCGCCAATGGCCATCGGTTGAGTGTTAGGGGCATCTTGAAATGCATCGAGGTAGCAGTATTTACCGGGTGTCATGATGGCTTGGTTTCCGGCTTTTACAGCTTTGATGCCACCTTCTTCTCCCCCGCCATGACATGACTGTGGCCGTAGGAGATAGCCCGCCTTCTATGATTTCGTCCCACCCGATGATTTTACGACCGTGATCGTTTAAGAACTTTTCAATGCGGTGTATCATGTAACTTTGCAATTCGTCTACCGAATTTAAGTGCTCGTCGGCCATGCGCTTCTGACAACGGGGGCATGTCTTCCAACTACTTTTGCTTGCTTCGTCACCTCCGATGTGAATGTATTCAGAGGGGAAAAGGTCGATTACTTCGAGTAAGACGTTTTCGAGGAATTCGAAAGTTTTTTCGGTTCCTATGCAAAAAGTCGGCATTGACATAGGGTTTACCGGAACAAGATAACTCTGGGTAAGTAGCCAATACTTCTTCGGAGTGTCCCGGCATTTCGATTTCGGGAATGATGGTGATATGACGTTCGGCAGCGTAAGCAACAACTTCCCGAATGTCGTCTTGTGTGTAATATCCGCCGACGGCACGAGGATCGTCTTGCTCACAGAAAGTGCGACCTCCTACCCACCAGTCGTTTAATTTATCGAATGGCCTCCACGCTGCGAAAGAGGTGAGGCGGGGATATTTCTTTATTTCGATTCTCCAACCAGCACCGTCGGTCAAATGCCAATGCAACCGATTCATTTTGAAATAGGCCATCGCATCCAATTGTTTTTTGACAAACTCTTTATCAAAGAAGTGGCGCGAAACATCGAGGTGCAATCCCCGGTATGGGAAACGAGGGGAATCGTTAATCGTCAGAGCGGGAAGAGTTTTGTTATCGCTGTTATTCAACAGTTGCAGAAGTGTTTGGAGCCCGTAGAATATCCCAGTCTCGGTACTTGCCGACAGGCGAATACCTTTTTTATCGATTTCGATCCGATAGGCTTCATTTCCTGTCACGATGGAACTATCGCAGAGGTTCAATTCTATTCCGTTATTTCCGGTAGCCGATTCGGCAAAGGGAACGGAACCGAGCGATGTCCCTTCGAGATAGTCGGTCAGAGCTTGACGACTTTCTGCGGAGAGGTTTGTATAGAACTTGGTCTCGGGTGAAATTGTAAAATTTCCGCTGTGATACTCTACCGATCGAGGCATAGGTATAACATCTATTCCTTTTCGATCAGAACAACTGTTTCCGATAAGTAACAATGTAGAGAAGAGAACGGATTTGAATATATTATGTGTATTCATACGTTTCGGTAATAATCATTAGTTAACAGAAATTTCATCGACAAAAGCCAACCTTTTTTCACCTTTGGCTCCGTGCCATGCCGGTATTTTATCAGTGGTATCGATAACCACCCGGATTTTCGAGGCGGGGACGGCAGGAAATTCGCAGGTATATTCCCGCACTCCGTCTTGGTCTTGTTTTTGTGTTACCGGAATTTCGAGTTTCCCGATTTCGGTCATCGGGTTGTCTCCATTAGTCGCATAGACTTTTATTTGGGTGGGCGGGAAAATGTACTCGGAATATTGTACGAGCGACCCTATTTTGACCTGACTTATCGTTTGCGTTTTTCCTAAATCGATTGTTGCATCTAATGGCGTATTGATGAATCCGAGCCAACAACCGTTGCTGTAATTGAAATCTCCATGTATGCCATCGGTGAGTACACCGGCTCCTCCGAAAGTATATTTTTCACTGGGTGCATCTTTCAGTTGGGGCATGTGTCCTGTGGCTTTATTGAATTTGAAGGGGCGCACGAGTGTGCGGGTTTCGATGCCTTCGCGTACGACGATGGCTTTCAATGTGCAAGAATCATTTTCGGTACGGATTTCTATCGGCTCGGTATATCGGGTGCTGTTTGTCGTTGGTTCGGATCCATCGAGGGTATAGTAGATGGGTGCATTGCCTTGTGTGCGGAGTGTCGCTTCTATACAGCCTTTGGTTTCATTTACCGAGTATTCGCCTTTAACTTCGAGTATATGTTTGGCATAGTTGAGTCCCATTACATCGTAGATGGCAAGGATATGGCCTATATTATCGAGGAACCGGTCATAACTTTTGTTTTCGACTTGATCCCATTGTACTTCGCTCAGTGCTGCTAATCTGGGAAGTATCATGTATTCGAGGTGTTCGGGAGTAGTGATATATTCTGTCCAGATGTTAGCTTGTGTACCTAATATGAATTTGGCTTGTTCTTCTGTAAGACTTTCGGGTATGGGATTGAAATTGTAGACCATATCGACCGGATTATAACCGCCGATAGCCAAAGGCTCGTTTTGTGTATCTCGTGATTGATAATAGTCAAGATAAAGAGGTGCAGTCGGTGTCATGATGGCATAATGCCCTTGTTTCGCCGCTTCGACACCTCCGGCAACACCTCGCCATGACATAACAGTTGCATTGGTGGTGAGTCCGCCTTCGAGCATTTCGTCCCATCCGATAATTTCGCGTCCGTGTTCATTGAGGAATTTCTCTATCCGTTCGGTCGTATAACTTTGCAGATAGTGTTCGGCTTTACCATGTTCGTCGTCTTTGAGTCCTAATTTTTGGATACGGGCTTGGCAAGCAGGACATTTTTCCCATCGAATTTTGGGACATTCGTCACCTCCGATATGTATGTATTTCGAGGGAAATATATCTATGATTTCGAGCAAAACGTTTTCAATGAATTCGAATGTTTTTTCTTTTCCTACGCAGAGCACATCGTCACGGATACCCCACTGTCCGGAAACTTCGTACGGGCCACCCGTGCAACCTAATTCGGGATAAGAGGCCAATGCCGCCATCATGTGTCCAGGAAGGTCTATTTCGGGAATAATGGTAATACCCAAATCGGCGGCGTATTTTACCATATCGCGTAATTCGTCCTGCGTATAGAATCCACCATAGGGGGTCGTGTCGTAGTTATCCCATTCTTTACGAATCATGGTTTTGTTGCGGATACTGCCCACTTCGGTCAATCGTGGATATTTTTTTTATTTCTACGCGCCAGCCTTGATCGTCGGTGAGATGCCAATGCAATGTATTTAGTTTGTGAACAGCCATTACGTTGAGAATCCGTTTTACTTCGTCCAATGTGAAGAAATGACGGGCAACGTCGAGGTGCATTCCCCGATATCCGAAACGGGGAGCATCGTTTATCGTGGTACAAGGAACCGACCAATTTTCATCTGCGGAGAGGGTTTCTCCATAGATAGCTACCGGAAGGAGTTGTTTAATGGTTTGTAGCGCATAGCGTACACCGTTGGGCGTAGCTGCGGTTATTTCGATTTTCTTTTTTGCTTATGTTTAGCCGATAAGCTTCTTGGCTCATAGTCGTGTCGATTTTACGACCATCATATTTTTACCTTCTTTTTCGGCTATTTTTAAGTCCTTGCCGGCTGTTTTACCGAATTGCTCTGCAAACTGAGCCAAGATTTCATTTACTTCGTCTCCACATTCCGGTGAAATAAAAAATCTGTGTGTCGTCATCGAAAGAAAAGCGTCCCGACATCTGTTCCATGTCATTGGGATAGGGTATTAATTCATAACGGTTTGGGTTGTCTTCACTTTGGCAGGAGATTAAGGAGATTATCAAGGCCACAAGTGAGAGATAACGATTCATATTTTTCATAACTGTTTGGATTATGTGATGTTAATATCTGATTTCGTTTATTGTTTGACCGGGGTGTTTCCCATTTCCATTACAATTTTTCCGCCTTTCATAATGTCGCTATGCATGAAGAAAGGAGATTCGAGCAAGATATTATCAAGGCGAATGCTCTGTATATATTTATTGGTTCGGGAATTGTTGTTGGCGATAATTTCGAATACTTTCCCGTTGGGTAGATTTATGGTTACCTTATCGAAGATAGGACGACCGACAGAATATATGGGCGATCCGGGACATACTTGATAGAATCCCATCGCATTGAGCACATACCAAGCCGACATTTGACCGCAATCTTCGTTGCCCGACAATCCGTTGGGGTTGTTGAAGTATTGGGTATGGAGAATCGTATCGATCAACTGTTGGGTTTTCCACGATTGATTCACGTAGTTGTAAAGGTGAACGATGTGATGGCTAGGCTCGTTTCCGTGCGCGTATTGTCCGATGAGCCCCGATATATCCGAAGATACGAGAGGGCCTTCTATCTTTGATTCGGCGATAAAGAGAGAATCGAGTCGACCAATGAATTTTTCCTGACCTCCCATCAAGGTGATAAGTCCTTCTATATCGTGAGGAACGAACCAAGCCCATTGCCAAGCTGTCCCTTCGCAATAATCGTCATTGCGGTGGTCGGAGTAACGGGGATTAAATGGAACGTGCCAATTCCCTTTCAAGTCTTTGCCACGCATGAATCCGGTTTGCGAGTCGTAGTAATTGATGTATGATTTAGAGAGTGCCTTGTATTTTTCGTAAGTGGCCGTATCGCCAATTTCTTCTGCCAATCGAGCGATGCACCAATCGTTATAGGCGTATTCCAAACCTTTGGCTACCGACTCGTTTTCTTTTTCGTAGGGAACATAACCTATTTTATTTTTGTAGTATTTAGAAATGGGAACCAACCCGTTGACCATTCTGCTCGATGCGATAATACCGGTCGTATCATATACCGAGCTGCGGATACAGGCTTCGAGCAGTTCTTTTCCATCGATTTTGTCGAATCCCTTCATATATGCGTCGACGATTACGGGGATAGCATGATAACCAATCATCGTAGCCGTGTAATTCCCTGCTAATTCCCACATGGGCAGAATACCCCCTTCGTGGTATTTTTTGCATAAGAGACATCACCAATTTTTCATTTAAATCGGGTTTGATGATGGTCAATAGCGGATGCAATGCACGAAAAGTATCCCATAGGGAATAAACCGTGTATATTTCTTTGCCGGATTTGGTTTGATGTATCATTTGGTCGAGCCCACGATAGCGTCCGTCCGCATCGGAAAAAAAAGGCTGGGGTGTATAGCCGTGTGGTATAGTGCTGTGTAGAATATCTGTTTTTGGGTTTCGTTATTGCCTTCGACTTGAATGGTTTCCAAGTAGTCGTTCCACTTATTTTGTGTAGCGGTCATTATACTGTCGAAGTCCCAAGATGGAATTTCGGTTTCGACATTCCGCTGTGCTCCTTTTTATATCTACGGCCGATATACCTACTTTTACAAGCACTTCTTCGTTTTGTGCCGTCGGGAATTGGAGCAGGGCTTTTTTTCTGTTCCATTTTACAGGCTTTCCCATCGCGCACGATATCGATGACTGTGTCGATGATGTGGCAAGTGAAAGGTTTTGAAAATTTCATGTAGAAACCTATGCATTGGTTTTCGGCCCAGCCTTTGGTTTTTTTCCAGCCCACGATTTCGGTATCGCTGGGGGAGTCTATTCTCATGTCGATATTCTCTTGTCCTTGCAGACTATAATCCAAATCGACGATAAATCCAGCTTCTTTACTTTCGGGGAAACGATAACGGTGAAGGGCCGCCCGAGGTGTAGCCGTTAGTTCGGCAGTCACGTGGTAACGTTCGAGTTCGACCGAATAGTATCCCGGTTTTGCCACTTCTTTGTAGTGCGAGAACGTTGAGGCATAGGCGGTTTGCTGGCAACCGTATCCCAAGTAACGATAGTTTTGTTTTCCTACGGTGGGCATTAACAGAACGTCTCCGTAGTCTCCGCAGCCCGTACCGCTCAGATGGGTATGAGAGAATCCGTTTATCGTACTGTCGGAATAGTGATACCCCGAGCAAGCATCCCACCCGTATATGCGGGTATCGGGGCTGGGCTGTATCATTCCGTGGGGGACGACGGGGCCGGGGAATGTGTGCCCATGGCCTCCCGTTCCTACGAACGGGTTTACATAGTCGATATATTGTAACTGCGTTTCTGTGAGGTTAGAACAGCTTGAAAAAAGCAGTAATCCCAAACCTATCCATAGCGTTGTTCGTTTCATGTCCTTTGTTTATATGTGATGATCTTTTTGTTCTATCTTTTTTGCTTTTTTTATCGTATTATTTTACAGGTCGATAAATTCTCGTTTGTATGCATAACTTGCACGATTAATATTTGTGGAATATTCGAGCCGAATGTTGTTTCAAAGATACATTTATTCACGTTAAAATGGTTTATTGTTTTTCCGTTTAAGTCGAATAAAATTATATTTTTGTATCATATCGTCCGATTGTACGATCAGCCGATTATTGTTTGTATATATGGTTAGACCGTCTTTTTTTCATGTTATTTATGGCGGTGGGTTTCCCCGGTTTTTCTACATAAGGAGTCCCAACGGGAAGTATTTCGTAAAGATTGGGAATATTCTCTTTGTTCCACTCTATTTTCACGGCTGTTACCGTATCTATTTCGTGGGTGTCTATGACTGTGCACAACGGTTCCAAAGACCCTTTTTCGATCCATTCGAGCCATTGTTGACATATATTGACGGGAGTTTGCTACCGGAATCGAATACTGTATTATGGAAAATTTCAATCGACTCTATCGTTATATTTTCGATAAAATGGTGTTCGATATATCCTGCTTCGCCAGCTTGGTAGTTGGTCGAAAGGTCTTTGTCGGCGAGGGTGGCTATTTGCACTCCGCTTTGGTCGGTCGTTTGGGTGTATTTTTCAGACATATCCGCTTTTAAATTCGGCTACTTGTAACCAATAGCTACCTACGGTATTACGAATGATAAAGCGAACGTATCGTGCCATGAGTCCGTTGGCATTGCAAGTAAACGAACGGGTAGAGTCGAGATGGCCGTTTGTAAATTCGGTTACTGTTTGCCATTGGTCGTTATCGGCGGAGACTTCTATCGCAGCGGTCCCTGAGAGTTGGTCGGTCTCTGTGAATGTGATGCTTATCTCGTAAATGGGTTGAGCCGAAGGGTAGGTGAGGAGAATATAATCGTCTGCGGCTTGTGCTTCGCTGCTCCAAAAGAATGTCGAAGGATTTCCATCGATGACGTTGGTTATGGAGTGATATTCATACTGCGACATATTGGTGGATACCTCGGCCGTGATTTCTACGGAGGTGAGGATCCGGGAAACCGATAGTTGGTTAAAATCTACGGCGATTTTTTCTTCTGAAATATTTTTAATTCGGATATATGCGGTTTTTGTTCTCTGATGGGTAATTGTATCGGAGTCCACTGTTTTCCGTTTTCCGAAATCTCCACTCGAAGCGTTTTGTCGGTCGTGATTTCTTTCACATTTATTTTTTCGATGTTTCCGAAATAAATACCTACGTATTCGTCTTTATCGAGATCGAGTCCGTTCAATCCGGCTAATCGGATCGTTTCGTTCTGAGCCGTCAATTCTACACCTTGCAAATTCTCGATGTTGGTAATTATTTGCAAACTGTCTTTTGCCGGCCATACTCCAGGCATGCCGTTACCAACTTTCTCTACTAGAAAATTGGTGAAAAGGGCGTAGGTGGCTTTCGCCGGGTTTCACTTCGTAAAATACCTCCCGAGTGGAAGTTCCATATCCTTCGAGTGCACTGACCAAGTAGGCCGAATCGGCGCTCATGCCCGCATAGAGTGATTTCAGGCGCAGGTATTTTTCCCAACCTTCGGAGCGGGACATGGAGTTTCCATATTCGAGCATATCCAATGCGTCGAGCGCTATCGTACTTATGTTTTTCAACTTGGCGTTCCAACAGCGAATGTCCTCATACATCAATCGGTAATCTCTGTGCGGACTGTCTTTTAGGGTTTCGATGTACGTGCAAGCCTGTTTAAGATTTTCCAGTTCGTTTTCGCAGCTTGTCGGATTCCGGCGGGAAACTTTCGCCGCCGAATTTCTCCATGAAATTGTCATAGAGCGTTATCATTTCTTCGTCCTCGACCAACGTGTTCGAGAAGCGGGCGAAGCATTTGATCGCTTCGGCAGTCTGCGTATCGCCGGGATCGGCTATTCGGTGAAATACTTCTTCCCAGTTTTTATGAACGTCGAAAGCGTTGGGATTCCAACTATAATCGGCCGCTCCGAACAAAGCGATTTTCGAAGCCTGTGCTTGGTTCATCGGGTTCAGAATAAGCCCGTTGAGCGTATTGATTGCTCCGGTTTTTTCAATTGTCCAGTGAGTTGTTAACTCCCGCATGTAGATGCGGTCGTCATGATCGTCGTTTACTGGATTGTTCCACCACATGACCGGATTTCTTCCCACGCGTCCGGCCATATCGTCGATGGCCGAGGGGCGGATATTGGAGAAGCAGTCGTATCCGGTAAAGGCGATGACTACTTCGCTATCGACTTTTTTCAGGTTGTTTAGAGTGTAGGATGCTCCGTAGTTGAGAGCGTAAGCCGTGGGGACGAAAAAAAAGAGGTGCTACTTGGTCGTCGGTGTTGTCGGTAGTGTATCGTTCGCGTATTTTTACTTGCACTTCGTTGGCTAAATGAGCTTGCATGTCCCCACTGGGAGTGTAGGTCATGTCGTCGATGAAAACACCGAATCCTCGTACACCGAGGCTATAAAGGTGATCGAATTTTTTCATGAGGGCGTCGATTCCGGGAGCCATAGCCGATTCGTTCGAAAAACTGATTCCTTGTTGTAATCCGGGGTGTGCTGCCCAGATGAAATCGACGTTGCATGCTTTTGCTGCTTGCACCATTGTTTTCAAATCATCTTGGGTAATCATACCGAAAAACCGTTGCTGTTCGGTGAGCGAGGTAGGATAATCGTCCCTCCAATTACCGAGGTGGTAGGGATCCGATTTCGGTCCATACACGAATACGTTCATTTTGAATCGTTTACAAAACTCAAAAGACTGATACGGTTTTCCACCGAGTAGGGGTGTCCGTAGAATCCTTCCACGATTCCCCGATATTGAGTGTGTGAATAATCTTCGAAAGTAATTTGACGGATCGAGTTGCCGTCGGTTTGCTCCAAAATTTGTTCGAGCGTGGCAAAGGCATAAAATTCGGAACCTTTATCATTACCCAGAACGACGATGTCTCCGTGAGGGTGTAGGTCGTTTATTTGCAGGAGATAGGGGTCGAATTTATTATCTCCCGTGTCAAAAACGGCAAGGGGCAATTGTTTTCTACGGCATAGCGGTCTGCTGCGCCGTCTGAGCCGTTGATTCCTATGTAGAGGTTCGTATTCGTCTGCGACGGGTTTGTAGAGAATGCGATGGTATATCCTGCTTCTTCGAGTACTTCTTTCATGCGGTTGCGGGTCACTTCTCCTATTCCACTTTCGCAAATGACATTTATTTGTTGCGTCAATTCGATAGCCTCTCCGGTTTCGACAACTTTTGCGGAGTGGGGTATATGGAGTATGTTTGAGCATGGTTTTTACTCAGTATCGTACCGAATACCAACAAAGCAAGCAGGGTGAATATGTTTCTCATCGCTAAATGTGTTTAAGCAAAAAGCTTTTGTTTTTGATATAAAAAAGATACAGACTATATTTTGTGTTTCATGGTTCGGCCGAATTGCGATATAGACCGGTAGGGTGTATTAAATCCCGACGAAATCGGGGCGAACCGTGGTATTTTTTTGAAAACACCCCGCACTCACACGAGGCAGGCGGGTACGGGGTGTGGCCATGAAAACCTAATTATTTTTTGAAGCGAATGATTGTTGTGTTTTCGCCCATCGAAACCTTAGCCAGATAAATGCCGGCAGGAAGATCTTCGAGATTGGTAGTCATTTCGGTCGCTTCGGCAACCGCCGTTCCCAATAAATTATAGATAACAGCCGTTGCGCCTTGCGGCATATAGAGTACCTTGTCATTGTAGTAAGCAGTAGCCTCGGCCGTTACGTCTTCGATGCCCGTAGCAAGTTCGAAAGTCGCATTTACCGTTAAATTTTGGTCGGTAACTTTAATCGGGTCGTTTATGTTTTCGAGAGGGGTATCGTTTACTGAAACCGAAGCAAATTTATATTTTTCACCGAGGTTAACAGCATAGAGGTTACTCTATGTTTTTACCGGGGCGGGAGATTCACCGATAGCAACATCGAAACGACGAAGTTCATAAGCTGCTTCTTCCTCGACCGGGGTGTTATAAGTCACTTCTACCGTAGAGCGCCCATTGGTTTTTTGCAAAGCATCTGCTATTGGGAAGTTACCACTGGTAACGGTTCCATTTTTACGATAATAAGCGTCGATGTCACCAGCGAGATTTTCAACCGTCGTGGCATCGGCGGACTCGGGTAGGTAGTGGGCTACCAATCCTTCGGCATCGGCTTTGGGTCCGAACATCGAGGCTTCTATTTCCTCGGGGGTGAGGGTTTTGTTCCATAATTGTACTTCCTCTACTTTACAAGGCATTTTGTTGTATTTGAATCCCCGATGGCGAAGTCGCAGGCGTCGTAAAGCAACGCCAAACCTCCGTCTTCTACTTCTTGCGAGATAGCCTCTTCTCCGTTTTTATATACTTTGAACGTTCTTCCGTCATTGCTGGTTACCAGCGAAATAAATGCAAATTCACCCGGATAAAGCGTCGTGTTCTCAGATACGGCCGGAGTGGGAACACCCGGACAACCAGTCGAGTTTCCGTCCCATTTGCGATACCAAACGGCGAGTTTACCGTCTTTTACTCCCACGCCGTAGGAACCTTCGACAGCCCAAGTGATACTGTTTTGAACATGCCCCATGAGGACTCCGTTGTAGCCCATAGGAGAAATCCAAGCCGAGAAGGTGTAATTACGAGACCGTTGGTCGCTCTCCACTTGATTTTTGTCGGTGTTATGAGAGCCTAAAACAGTATCGCTGAACCGTAACTGACAGTCTCCTGCCTCACCGTATCCGGGAGCCGACATCAGCATGGCATCGCCGGTACTGGCGAGCTTCTTGAATTGTGCGGCGAAATTGGCATCGGCGCTAGCTACGAAGGTTTCGCTTGCATATATTTCGTCATTGTTTTTTATCGATACCAGTTCATAACCGGTCGAGGGCGCAGCTGCGACAGAAAGAACAGTACCTTCGGGTACTTGGGCTCCCTGATTCGATCGGAGTCTCGCCGTTTTTAATCGTTAATGTTCCGTTTTCAGGGGTAGCGATGTTTATCGTATATCGTTGGATATTGTTTTTTACGGTTATTTTTATATCGTGATATATCCCTTCCTTGAAAGAAGGAGCATATGTATTAATATCGTCCATCGTCGTAAATATCATACGGAACAGATAGACAGTTCCTTCTGCGGCATCTTGGGGTATGGTAATACTGGGAAGAGTACCATCAGGAGTAGGATTCGGATTGTCTTCTGCGTGTACAAGTACTCCGTTTGTCTCGTCATTATAAGGATTGCTTGGTCCCGGAACTCCACATTGCAAAAGCCGGGTTATTTCTTTTTGACGAATTGGCATCGGTGAAGATTGCAAAACGTCCCCAATACGTGGTTATTTTAATAGAAAATTTTACTTTGGCTCCCGGAGCGACGAAAAGTTCCTGTTCGATTTTTTCCTGTTGTGAGATCTTTGAGGTCGGTGTAGTTTTCCAATGCACCGGAGGTGCTAAGTGAAATGACTTTTCCACAGTTTCCCGGAGCTGTAAACGACGGGGCCTCATACCCGTCGAGGGGCTTTTGAGCGTTTGCTATGGTACTCCCTAACAAGAGAGCCGCTAATGTAAAAAAGATAATTTTTTTTCATAAGATGATACTAAATAATATTCTGATTGATTTAATAACCCTCCGCACAAGGCCTTGTGCGGAGGGTTTGAATGGCCTTTATATTATTCGGCTACCACTTTGAAAGATTTCACGCGTTTGCCGTCTTTCGACACGACTACATAGTACATACCTTTGGCAGCATTTACCGTGAGCGTGCAGATTTCGCCGGTCATAGCTTGGTGCTTTTTGGTAGTTACCTGACGACCTTGTGCGTCGAAGATGTCGATAACGTAGTTACCGTCGGCTGCGAATTGCAGGTTGACATTTTCGATGAAGGGGTTGGGATATACCGTGAGGTTATCTACCAAGTTGCCATCGATACCCGAAAGGGGAGAACTACGATATACTCTTCTTTCGTCTTCGTATCCGAGCCCCATCCGTTGGCAAGCGTCAAGGTGACGTTATATTTACCGTCTTTGTTGAATGTAACCGATGCGTTGTCACCGGTGTTTTGAACTTCGGCATCGGCAACGGCGAATGTCGATGTCGTAGTGATGGGCAATGTACCCGACATGGCCGGGTTACCTTGAATAGCGATATTGGCCGGTAATATGTGTTCTTCGTTTGCAGAGGTGTTTTCACCGCCTGCACCTTTCACTTCGATATAGGCAGCCTTGTTGTCGGTAACCAAAGTACCTTTGTTTTCAAACACTTTTTCGCCTTCGTTGTAGTTGTCCGATTCGAACGTCCAGTAACCTTTCAGGTCAGAGGGGATTTCTTTTTACCGTCGTAACCTTTCATGGCTTCTATTACTTCGGTATCGCTCAATGCCTTGTGCCAAACTTGTACATCGTCGATGACACCGGAAAATCCGGCATAGTAAACGCGAGAACCACCGATGTAGATGTTTGCAGCTTTAACGTTTCCAGTTCCACCGTTATTATCGTTGTAATTGTATTTTGAAGCATTACCTTCTCCTACTTTCTTACCATTGAAATAGATTCTTTGTTTGCTGCCGTCGAATGAAATGAGGACGTGTGCCCATTGACCTTCGGATAAACTATAAGATTCGGTTCCGGTACGGTTACCGTCTGTACAACAAAGCCAAGTTGGGAATTTCGTGTTTGTTGTTGTTTCCGTTGAAATAGTATTGCGATTCATTTCCCCACATAGTATAAGAAATGATATTGTTATCCAAAATGCGTTGTCCTCCGTTGTTGAATGTCTCAGGCCATACGTCTACCCAAAGGGCTCCCCAGTTATTATCGGGCCAGTGGATATCCATATTGCGTTGCTCGATCAATCCCATACCGAATTTAGCGAACGTGAATTTTTCGGGTTTTATCCAAAGACAGATTGAATATTGATTTTGATTCATCGGCAAGAAATCCGATGGAATACGGAACATATAGGGGTCGTCTACATGCAAACCACGAGAAACCGTACCTTCGTTCTTTTTGCCGGTGTAGCTGAGTGTTACTTCGGCAGTACCGTCTTCGAGGGTTACGTTGGTGTCGGATGCTGTGAAATCGGTAATCGAAGGAATTGCACCTGTGCTTTCGGGAGAAATTTGTACATAGCCGCGATAAGAGAGTACACTCAAATCTCCTTTGGTGAGTTTTACATCGTAATAACCTTCCTCTGACAGTGAAGTGGTTATCGAACGACCGCCATCTTGGGTGAATACGGCATTACCGCCGGTGGTTGCGTTAAAGATTTCCCAAGAGAAAGGTTCTTCTTGGTTGGGGTCGATCAACGAGAGGGTAAATTCCTCGCCGGCTTTGATTACCGCTTTGTTACATTCGATACCGTCGACGAGTGTGAGGTCGGTAGTCAGATAGCTGGTCCATGTCGTTTCGCTCTTCGTTTTTCCGTCGGGAGCTACGGCACAAACACCGATTCGGTAATCCGAGATTTCGTTGTTGGCCGATACCGGAGCGCCTACTACGTAGTGTGCACAAGAAGAAGTCGTTCCGCAAAGAACGGGCTCTCCGTCTTTTGCTTGTACGTAAACTTCGAAGTACCAAGTATCTACATCTTCGTTATAAACGGGTATGGAGGGATCGGAATCGTTTTTGGAGGATTCGCAATCCCAGCTAAATTTGAAATCGATCGAGTTATAAGTACGTTTTTCAAGATTTTGCTTTCTTCGGTAGTGATGACCGGTTTGATCGGTGCAAAAGTCTTTGCCGGAACAATAGCCATTTCGCCGATGAATACATCGTAGTTTGTCGGGGTATTTTCGAATTTGAGACCGATGAGGGCTACATTTCCGTTCATACCGATTTCAGAGGCTTTCTTGGAGAAGGTTGTCCATTGTCCTTCTTTGGCTCCGGTAATGTCGCAAGAGTGCAATGTAGATTCCGACCCTACGAACGACCAGAAGAGTTTCATGTGCGTATCTTCGCCGCTATTTAATTTGAAAGTCATCGATACGTCGTCGGTTTCAGAAACGTCGAAGTTGGTCTTGAAGAGACGAACGTTGGATACTTTCGTAGCTCCGCTCATGTGTAGGGCCGAACCGGCATACCAAGCATCTTCGTAAGTGAATCCGCATTCGATACCGTCTTCGGGTACGTTATTGCTGTCGTCTGTAATCCACCAGCGCCATGTGGGCAGGTAGTCCTGTACACCTACGTTGAACCATTTGTTCCCGAAGGTTACTTTTCCTTCGTTACGGAAGGTTTTCCGTTACCGAGCCCGAAACGGGTTACGAAAGGCAACTCTTGCAGTACGCTTCGGGCGGGCAGGTATTCTGCTATACCGTGAAAGTTGTTCATAGCCGCTTCGCTGGAACTGGAAATTCCGTCTTTAATAGCCGGGCGTTTTGCCGGGTTCCGGTTACCGCCGGAGAATACTTGCTCTTGCTTTTCGAGGTAACAGGCTTGTACAGCTTCGTCACCCGAACCGAATTCGGAAGAGTTCTGGTAAATCATATTGGTGGTGTGGTTTCCCCAAAATGCGATAGACATTTTGGTGTTTTTCAACGTAGACCACGGACCTCTTGCCAACCAGTTTCCTTTGAATGTCGTAACCGGCATAAAGGGTGTAGGGATTGGCTCCGATTTGTTCGGCGTAGCTAGCCGAACTGCTTGCAGAATATCCCCAATCGTAGTTGAGCATATACATGTCGACTACTTGTTTGTTGTTTTTCCACAACCAATCTTGTTTGCTACTACCGAAAGAGGAACCTAAATCCATAGATCCTCCGTTAGAACCTACTCCATACCAATATACGTGGAATTGCCAACCGATCGATTCTGCATATTCCCGACATTGGGAGAAGAAGTCTTGCAAAGCAGAGGCTTGGGGAACCGGACCTTCGGGGTTGATACCGACACCATCGAGACCATAATAGCGAAGGAATTTTACGAATTTTTCTACGTATTTGAATTTTCCGCCTTCTTTTTTTCACCAGCATATTTACATTAGCTGTTGGGCTGGTGTTATCGCCTCCCCAAGAGTCGAAGAAGATGAGACCGCCGCTATTGGCTACACCGTTACGGTGAGTAACGTCGCTGTATGCACCCGGTACACGTACCCACGGGGAGAGACCAGCCGCCTTGCGAATCCACGTAGGACCACATACTGAAATTATCGCCGTCGAATACATATCGCGGTAGCGATTGCCAGTAAGTGTCGGATATACCCATCGGCGTCCACATACTGAATTTGCGGTCTTGCGTCATGGTGGGATCTACCTGTGTTGTCGTGTTCACGAAACGTTTTTTCATGGGGACACGGGCGATGTAGAAGTTCTCGTCTTCGGAAAGGGGGACTCCCGGTTCCCAAGATTCAAAATAGTCATAAAAATCGAGATAGACTGTTTTTTTATCACCTCCGGCGATAGAAATTTCTTTGGTCGGTAAGAGTTCTACATAGGGAGCGTGGGTAGGAATGTTTTGTGCATAGTTTCCCACAACTACCGAACAAGCCAATACCGATAATACTAATTTCGGTGTTTTCATGTTTTTTGTTTTTAAGTTAATAATAGGATCTCAAAAAAGTTGTTTTTTATTTTAGGGGAGAGAGTGTACGTTTCTATACGCTCTCTCCGATTAAATTTTTAGTTAGAAACTTCGGTTTCCCAACGACGATTGTCGCCCAATCCGGCAGGGTCTTCTACGTCCCACCAAAGGGTAGTACGCATCAGGTTACTTCCTCCGAGGGCTTGGATCCCCGACGTATTGACATCTTGGGCGGCTGCCGCATCGGTCATGTTCCACGGAATACGGCGAATCATACGACCTTTTTCCCAACGAGCCGTCTCCGATATCGTTGACGGGGAATATGCGAGGATAACCGGTACGGCGCAAGTCGTTCCATGCTTCAAGTCCCATAGGGAACTGAGCGAGCCATTTTTGGGTGATGATTTTTTCGAGCTTTACTTTATTGTCGTCGCTGTTGTTGATTTTTACTCCTACGGTAACCAGACCTTTGGTGTTGTTGCGTGAGTTGTGCGGATCCACATAGTCGATAGAAGTATCTGCCGATTCTTGATTCCAATAGGTTTGGAAGTCGGGTTCGGTTTGTGCGATGTCGTAATCGTCGAACATGGCAGCAACACCTCTCAGATAGTTTGTATTGACCGATCCGCCGATATTCCATCGAAGGGCTGCCTCGGCTTGCAGAAAGTAACGCTCGGAGAGTTTGAAAATGGCGAGCGGGAAATTTGCGAAAGCACTTGTGACACCTGAAAATTTGGTGTATTGGTTATTATCGTCCCGAGGTGTGAGTTGGATTCCCGTGCGGACTCCCACAATGTCTTGTTGTGCTTGCCACGTCGTTTCTCCGTTTTCGTCTCGTATGGCATCGCTATTTTTTTTCAAAAATTTTATCCATGAAAGGTACTTTGAGTCGTTTCATGATGTTTTCGAGCGAAGCGTTTATACGTGTGTCGTTCCAAAGAATGGAGATGAATGCCAACGGGTGATTGGTTCCGTTATTAACCATCGTGTTGTACTCGATGCTTTTTTCGATAAGTCCGTCGTCGATAGCCGATTGCGCTTCGGTTTTAGCTCTATCGGGATTGACGTTGGACATACGCATGGCCATGCGCAGACGAATGGAATTGGAGAATTGTTCCCATGTTTTTTACATCGCCGCAGATTTTGTCGTATTGAGCCAGAATCTGATTAATGGTATCTTGATGTTCTTCGGAGGTAGAGGTAAACTCTTTCAATATTTTCCCCGCATCTTTGAGATTGACGAACAGGGAGTCGTAAATTTGATCCATCGGTTCGTAGGTTACGGGAGGTTCCTGCACATCGTTTTTATAATCGGTCCACGGGAAAGGTCCGTACACATCGGAAAGTTCCAATGCAGAGAAACAATACATGATGTTGCACATGGCTCCGATTTCTCGCAGATTGAGGTCGGCAGCCGAGCGCATTACAGGTAAGGCTGCTTGTGCTACGTTGAAAAAACTGGCTTTGGGACCATCGCAGTATTGCGCAAAATACCGGTAGGTAGAGGGCAGGTTCCCGCTAAAATTTTGTGTTCCGGCCATGTATCCCGAATAATTGTCGATGTGAATGTTGAATTGTACTTGATAGACGTGTGCACCGTTCGATGCTCCGACATCGTGCATTTTTTGCTGTGCCGTCAGGAACATACCGGCTGCCTGTTCATAGTTCTCGGCAATAGAGAGGTCGCCCGAACCGACTTCGATGTTGGAGTTCAGATCGTCGAGCAGAGGGTCGCCGCAACCGATTAAGGAGATTGCCGCGGCAAAAACGAATGCTGATAAATATACTGTTTTTTTCATGATGTTATGTTTCGTTAGAATGATGCTTTAAGTGAAATACCGAAAGAACGGGTAGTAGGCATACTGAAAATATCTACGTTACCCAGAGCATTTTGTGTACTCAACGAAGTATCGGGGTCGATGGGTGCATCGATGTACAAGAAGAACAAGTTACGGGCATTGGCCGATACCGTGAGGTTCTTGCTTTGTCCGAAGAGATTGCGGAACGTATATGCCAATGAAATCTCACGAAGACGGAAGTTCGTAGCATCATATACGTAGTTGCGTCCTACGGGTGATCCACCGCCGATGGTCTGATAATATTGGTCGACCGGAACGACTTGGTTTGTTCCCGGGATATACATGCCGGGCTTGGTGACAACACCGTCCTCGGAGGTCCAATAGAGGTTGTTGTTAAGTGCATAATCTCGTGCATCGGCCGTACGTTGCGATGTGCCGAAATAGTCGAGGTATGCCTCGGTGAAGGAGATGACTTTACCGCCAATTTTCCCATCGATAAGGAAATAGAAGGAGAAGTCTTTGTAATTGAAGGTGTTGGACCAACCGAGGGTGTGCTTGGCATTCATGTTGCCGAGGTATTCGTTGGCTTGTCCATTGAGTTTGAATGGAGCTCCGGTTTGAGGGTCGACAACGATTTCTCCGGTTATTTCGTCTCTCATAAAGTCGACGGCATAGAGGTCGCCATAAGAACCGCCTTCTTCGAATTTGATTTTCAGACCGCTGAGGTTACCCATATCGATTTCGTGGATATATTTTTGTCCGTTTTGCTTACGGGCCACCGTGAGGATTTTGTTGTCGTTGTAGGCGTAATTGAAGTTGGTAATCCAACTGAAATTGTTGTTGGGAGCGAAGATATAGGATGCGGTTAACTCGATACCTTGATTCCGTACCTTACCACCGTTGATATATATTTCCTTGCCGGCCGCACCTTCGTATTTCATGAATTGGTTTTTCATGATGGCGTTGTAGTAGGTGGCTTGCAACGAGATGGAGCGATCGAGCAAACTGATGTCGAAACCAGCTTCGAACGATTGTGTGGTTTCGGGTTTGGGATTTTTGAAGTTAATGATCGCACTGCTGATGTAGGCTCCTGTCGCCGGATTACGTTTTGCCGATGCGAGGAATAGGTTATTAGGAATAGAGTTACCCACCTCGGAGTACGAAGCCCGTAGTTTCAATTCGTTGATTTGTTCGGGCAAAACAAGTATCTTGTTCATTTGAGCGGATGCACCTGCCGAATAGTAGGCAAAGTGGGGATCCATATCTTTGAACTGTGTGAAGGCGCGATACCAGTCGTCTCGGTAACTACCCTCGACCGTTACTTTGTCTTGCCAAGTAACTTGTGCCGTAGCGAAAATGGCTCGTTCCCAGTTTTTGGTAGTAAGTCCTCCGTAGTTTTCGCTACTGTTGAGATAAATATCGGAAAGAACGAATTGGTTGCACGAGAGGTCTTCGGTATAGGGTGCTCCTGATTTGGCAATAGGAGTAATCATCCATTGATCGTAGGAAGAATTCATCATGCTACCGCCGGCATTGACCCCGATGGTGAAATCTTTGAATGTTTTGTTGTAGCTTAACATGAAGTCGCCGTAGAAGTCTTGCGACTTGGTATGGTCGAGAATAAGACGACCCCGGTCGATCATTTCGGCATTACCCCATGTGGTGGCGTATTGTCGGTTTTCGTCGTTGCGTTCGTTGTAATCGTATTTGATACGAGCTTGCAAATTGAGGCCGTCGATGATTTGCCAGTTGGCAGCAATACTACCGAATGTGCGGTTAATCACTTCTTCGCTGGTCATACGGTTGAGCAACCACCACGGGTTATTGAGGTTGATGGCATCGGTGAACCAAACTTGTTTGCCATAGTTGGCATCGGAAAGGGTAGATGTCTTGCCCGATTGTATTACCGATATGGGTAACCCGTCTGCTCCGATTTCGGAAGCGATGTAGCTATATGGATTGGACTGCCATGTTGCACTGGTGTCGTAATAGTTTTTGCGATACCAATTCATATCGATGTTACGCGGTGATGTATATACTTGATAGATGGGGTTGAAGAACGTACCACCGGTGGGACGGTTTTTTGTTTTTGATTGATGTAATTCGCCGAAATATCGATTTTCAGTTTGTCCTTGAAGAAGGAGAAGTTTTGCCTCAACGAGATGTTGTGCCGTTCGAATTTATTGGTTTCGACGATACCGTTGGCTGTGGTATTTCCGTAAGAGAAATAGGTTTGTGCCACTTTTGTACCTCCGCTCAATGCGATGGAGTTGTTGAAGTTGGTTCCTACCCGGTAGAAGTCGCTGATGTCGTAAGCATTGCGGGTGAGGTGATAGGGGGAGTTTGCGGTGTCGTAATATTCGTCACCGAGAGTGTTCATGCGTTGTCCCCAGCTATTAGAGTTCATGGTGAATCCGTTTTCGACCGACCCGGACATTTGTGCTCCATATCTGTTTTGTAACTTGGTGAGTTTCAGAGGAGTCTCGAATGTCGTACTGCTCGATACATCGATACGGATTTGTCCTTCCTTACCTTTTTTGGTGGTAATCATAAGTACGCCGTTAGAGGCGGCACTACCGTAAAGGGCTGCGGAGTTTGCTCCTTTCAGCACGGTAATCGATTCGATGTCGTCGGGGTTGAGTTGGGAAAGGGCATCGCTACTTTCTTTCGAACCGTCGACCATCATCGTAGCACCGCCGCCGTCCATGTCCATTTGTCCGGCCACGCTGTTTTGCATGGGCACACCGTCGATTACGATGAGCGGCGAGTTGTTACCCAACATAGACGCATTACCCCGTAGAAGGATTTTGGAGGCTCCACCGGCTCCGCCGGAGTTAGGCGTGATGACCAAACCTGCACTTTTCCCTTGCAACGAGTTGATGAGGTTGGCTTCTTTTGCACGAGTGAGCTCGTCGCCTCCGACGGTTTGCGTCGAGTAGGAAAGGGTTTCTTCTTTACGAGCGATACCCATAGCCGTGACTACGACTTCGTCGAGCAACTTCGTGTTGTCTTGCATCACTATATTGATTTTGTTTTGTCCGTTGATGGGGCGTTTGATAGTTTGGTAACCGATGTAGGAAAATTCCAATTCATTGCTTCCTGCCGGCACTTTGATAGAGTAGTTACCATCGATATCGGTTGCCGTCGCTACACTGGTTCCCGCAACCTTTACGGTGAGGCCGATGAGTGTTTCGCCGGAGGCATCGGTAACGTTACCGGTTATAATTTTCGTGTTGGCACTTTGAGCCATGGCACTTGCGCTGGCGACATTTCCTTGCGCAGATGCGGCTTTTTTCGACAACATGATGTTGGGGTTCTGTATCGAGTAAGAAACGTCGGTCCCTTTGAACATGATATCGAGTATTTCGCTGACCGTCTTATTTTGAACGTTAAGGTTTACTTTGCGTTTCGTGTCCACTTGGGTGTTGATAACAAACAGACACTGAGCTTCTTTCTCGATTTTTTTCAAAACTTCGTCTATCGGAGTATTTGCCTCGGATAGGGATATGCGTGAATACGCATCGGCACTTGCTTCGAATGCGTAAGCCAGTGCTAAAACTGCAATAATTGCTTTTAAACTTTTTCTATACATACGTGTGTTTTGTGGTATTCAAAAGTTTTGTAACTGAAATAAATAAATTGTTGATTTTAAAATGATAGATAAGAGATGGTGTGCTTTTATGTATTCATAGGCTTTTGGATATTATTTGTGTTTAGAAGTGATTTGTATTGTATTGAGTTCTTTATCCCATTTGAAATCGAAGTTGAAGTCGTGTTGAAGAGCCTGCAACGCATGTTGAATGCCATTGTAGCGATAGAACTTACCGGTGTAGCGCTCGGTGCTTTTGATGTCTTTGTCGATACTAATTTTTACACCGAAACATTTTTCAAATCCTTCCATCAATTCGCCGAACGTTTTGTCCTTGAAGTAGTAGATGCCGTCTTTCCACAACTCGGTTTCGAAGGTGCGGATTACCGATTGCTTGAACTCGCCGTCTTTGAATTGTGCCCGGTATCCGGGTTTGAGCATCGCGCTTTTTTCGCCCGACGATATTTTTACAGAACCCTCGATGAGCGAGACCATGAAGTCTTTTTCTTTGAGTGTGGAAGTCACGTAGAATTTGGTTCCCAACACTTTAACTTTTCCGTTAGGCGTATTTACGATAAATGGTTTCCAACGGTTGTGGGCGACTTCGAGATAGGCTTCGCCTTCTATTTCTATATTGCGTTGCATTCCCAAGAACGACGAGGGGTATTTTATCGTGGAACCTGCATTGAGCCATACTTTTGTACCATCGGGCAGGAGCAGGGTATTGCTGTTACCGGCCGGTACGGTCAATGAATAGAGGGGAACGATGCGATCGCCCATCGTGAGATAGAAACTGCCGAATGCTACCGACAACAATAGTATGACAACGGCGGCGATACGTAGAAGTTGTGCACGGTAGTGGCGGCGGAAGTCGTATTTGGTACGCTGTATATTGTCGGTCGATAATAAAATGGCATTGTATATGTTGCGTTCACGACAGAACTCTTTGAGGTTTTCGGGAGAGGCTTTTGTCCACTCCAAAACTTGAATGCGCTCCTCTTCGGTTGCGCAATTTCCGAAATATCTATATAATGTTTTCTTTTCCATACATTATATAAACCGAAAAACAGGGTATATCACTAGTAATAACATAAAAATTTTTTTTGAGAAAAATGAAGTGTGGATTTGTGTTTTTATAGTTTGTTGGTTGATTTTCGTGGTATTTTAGTCGGATTTCGTTACAGCGTGTACAGCGTGGCTCGGAATTTTTATAAATAGTCTTTTAATTTTTTTCTTAGGACATTCAGGCTTTTTGTGACATGGAATTCTACGCCTTTTACCGAAATCCCGAAGTTTTCGGCAATGGTTTTGTAGGATTTTTGTTCGAGGTATCTTTCGTAAAAGATTTCACGGGTGCGATTAGGGAGTGTTTTGATAGTATCGTTTACTATATTTTCTATTTCGCTGGTGAATAGTTCGGAGGATCGCATCCTTTCAATGAGGATATATTGAGTTCTATTTCACCTATTATGTGTTTATAGAGCTCGTCATTTTTTTGTAATAAGTATTTTTCTCTTCCAGAATATCGATACATCGGTTTCTTATAATTGTAAAGATGTATCCTTTTATATTGGAAGTTTGGAACGTCGCTTTGTCCTTGTTCTCCCAATATTGGATATAGGACTCCATGACTACGTCTTCTGCGTCTTGCATGTTTCCAAGATAGGAATATGCAAACTGGATAAATCCATTTTTAGAACTTCTAAAAATGTTTGTGAAATCACTATCTTCTTGAGTAACTAATGTCATTCAACTTTAAATTAAAATAAAATGTATAGCTTGTCTGAAAAAATAGTATGGAGACAATAATCGTGTTAAATATGGTTTTTGTTACATGATATTCAGTTGTTTAGGGCTTTATGAGTAATGAGAAATAAAGAAAATCGCAGTGCTAATATACTAATATTATAAGATAAAAAAGAAAACTTACATTCTTTTTTTAAAAAAAATATAGTATTATATAAAGAAAGAAAAGAAGAGAAAAAGGAGTGGTTACGGGAAAGTTTTCTTACTGAGGTTAATAGAGTAGAAAAGAAAAGGGAAGCAGATTATCTGCTCCCCTTTTCTTTTTAGTTATTTACCAATCCTCCTAACGAGGCCGGCAATCGGGAATCGAATGAATATACTCTGGCAAATTGCCTAATAAAATCGATTGTCGAGGCCGTTGGTTGTAATACTTTTTTGCGTTTTGTACTCTCGTTGTGTTTTTAGAGGTAGAGATTTTTTTCATAGGCTAATAAAAATTGATGTTTATGTATTATAAACGTCGGTAGCCTTGTAATTATTATCTGTACCTGCTTGTTTTTTTATAATGTCAGTACGATGTTGTTTTCCTCGGCCATTTTTTTCTCAGGTTGAGAATGGCATAGCGCATCCGCCCTAAGGCTGTGTTAATACTGACTTTGGTATGGTCGGCAATTTCTTTGAAGCTCATGTTTTTGTAATAACGCATGACAAGTACTTCCCTCTGGCTGTGTGGAAGGGCCTTGATAAGTTTGCGAACATCGGCTTCGATCTGGTTTTGTACAATTGTATCTTCGACGGTTTCTTCGCTCAATTCTTTGCGATTAAAGATATCCATGTTTTCATTATCGGTGATAACATAATTATCGGCTTTTTTCCTGTCGGAAAAAATCGATAATGAGATTATGGGCGATTCGGGAAATCCATGCAGGGAACTTGCCGTTTTCGGTATAGCGTCCTTGTTTGATAGTCATAATAGCTTTGACGAAAGTTTCCTGAAAGATGTCGTTCGCCAATTCTTTGTCTTTTACAATATAATAAATGTAGTTGAAAGTACGGACCTGATGTCGTTTAAGCAAAACATCAAAAGCTCCATTATTACCTTCGGCATACAACGCAACCAGTTCTTCGTCGGTGCGATCGAATAAATCGTTCATTACTACCTCTCTTTTTTTTTGATTCAAGCGTAATGTTTTGTCGATAGGCAATCTTTATTTAGAGTGATTCGATAATTATTATTCGTTGCAAATAAAGATGTTTTTTTTTCAAATCAGAAAGTAAAAAGGATTTTTTTCGACCTATCGTCCCATTTTTAACATTATTCTCGTGAACAAAATGGACTCTCTCTATTGAGCGTTGGGGTTTAACAGGTAGATAATATTTGTTTTAGGAACACTTGGGTGAAAGTTGAAGGTGTATTGCTGATTTTTATCATAAAAAAAAATAATTACTTTTGCAATTCATGGAAAACTAAAAATAAGTAACTGCTATGAAACCAACTCTTTTTTGTATTGGCTGCCGGTATGGGTAGTCGTTATGGAGGACTGAAACAGCTCGACGGTCTTGGTCCTAACGGTGAAACGATTATGGACTATTCGATTTTCGATAGCTTTACGCGGAGGATTCGGTAAAGTCGTTTTCGTAATTCGTAAGGATTTCGAGCAAGATTTCAGGGATAAGATTCTTTCTAAATATGAAGGTCATATTCCTTGTGAATTGGTATTCCAGTCTATCGACGATTTGCCGGAGGGCTTCACGTGTCCCGAGGGACGTACTAAACCGTGGGGAACTAATCATGCCGTGTTGATGGGTAAAGATGTAATTAAAGAGCCATTTGCCGTTATTAATGCCGATGATTTCTACGGTCGCGAAAGTTTTGCTATTTTGGCCGATTATTTGAAAGGTCTGGAAGGAAAGGAAAATGAGTATTGTATGGTGGGTTATCGCGTGGGAAATACGCTGTCTGAGAGCGGTTCTGTCGCTCGTGGCGTGTGCGAGACCAATGCCGAGAAACATCTTACATCGGTTGTAGAGCGTACTCAGATAGAACGTCGCGACGGCAAGGTGATGTTTAAAGAAGGGGATACTTGGACTGCTATCGATGACAATGCTCCTGTTTCGATGAATATGTGGGGATTCACACCCGATTATTTCAAATATTCCGAAGAGTATTTCGTTAAGTTCTTGAAAGAGAATGCAGATAATATTAAAGCTGAGTATTTTATACCTTTGTTGGTAAATGATTTGATTCAAACCGGCAAGGCTTCTGTAACGGTTCTTGATACTCCGTCGAAATGGTTCGGGGTAACTTATGCTGCCGACAGGCAGTCGGTTGTCGACAAAATTCATGCGTTGATTGCTGCCGGTGAATACCCAGAGAAATTGTTCTGAAAGAATCGATAAAATAGAAATTGAAGGAGGGAGCTTATCGTGTAAAAATCGGGCTCTCTCTTTTTTTTGTTATTTTATCCGGCTGGATAGATGGTGGTTTTCGTTTGTCGAGGAGAGCTCGGGTATAGTCGATTTGTACCTTAGGTTTGCTGGGGCATTTATTGTCACCTTTTTACCTATTTGTATAAATTGTACTTTTTGCTGTTTTTTATTCACATTTTATAATTTTCCCGGCTGATAAAATTATCTTTGCTAAGATTTTCGTTGTTGTTACTTATACCAAGCAGTTGCACTCATGAATTCCCGTATATGTTATATTGTCATTTTGCTTTGTTTTTTTGCTTGCCATAGTGACCGATATCAAGAAAAAGGCAACACGCTTATATGAATATGGGATTGAAATAGAATCTTTTCAACCCGATTCGGCTGCATATTTATATCGTCGGGCATTGAGCCTTACTAGCCCGAATTCGGATCTATCGGTTGCGTTGCATTTGCGTCTCGGAAACTTACTGCGTACGCATCATCTGTACAATAGAGCGTTAGAAGAGCACACTATCGCCTTGAAAGAATGTATGGCGAACGATTCGACGAAATATACGGCTCGAGCTTTACGGGAAGTAGGGAAAGATTATCTGTATAAGAACAGTCCCGACAGTGCACTCGGATACATTAAAGAAGCTTTGTCGTTATCGGAAGCTGCTTCGGACACTTTGGAAATGACAGCCGCTCATAACAATCTGTCGGTCGTTTACGGAGAACTCAAAAGATCTCGAACAGGCTACAAAGCACGCGTATAGAGCTATTTCTCTGTCTAAGGATAGTCCTTTGATATATCGAACGTATTCTGCCATAGGTAAGATGTTTTTTATTATCTGGACAGTATGATTCTGCATATCATTATAGCCGGCAAGGAAGTTTAAGCCCCAATATTTATACAAGGGCCAATAGCTATAAGCAGCTTTGCGAAGTTGCTCTCGAAACAAAAAAACGGTGTGCTCTATGAAGAATGTGTAAATTTATTGAATCTTGCTAATGATTCTATTGAAAAAATTAATCGTACCGAGTCAATGGGAGAGACAGAATATCAATATGATTTGGAGCAGATTCTTTATACCGAGAAAACTCGATATTATCGTTGGATTGCCGTAGTTATTATTGGAGCTTTGCTTATCTTATTTCTGTATATTCAAAAAAAGAAGGTCAAGAGATAAAGCGTGGAAAGCTCAGGTGGAGGCGTTGCGTCAAAAGATAGAAACAGCTCACGAGTGCGATGAGGGTAATATAAAGGGGAATATGGGCGAATCGAATGTCGTCGCCCGGCAGGTCGATAACGAGCGAAAAGAACTACAATCACTCATCGATAAAAAGGGTGATGTATGTGCTTTATCTTTCATGCGAACCAAAGCATACAAAAATATGAAATCGATGATCGAGGCGAAATCGGAATCGGTATTGAGTATTGATGAACGACAGATGGTCTCGCAGTCTATACACAAAGCTTTTTAATGAATATATCGATGCTTTGAAAAAACATACTAAATTAACGCAAGATGAGGCGGTTTTATGTTGTTTGGTCAAGTGCGGACTTAATACCAAAGAATGTGCTGTTTGCAAAGGAGTAAGTCTAAATGCTATCCGTACTCAGAAAAGTCGGATTAAAAGTAAATTAATGTAAAAATATCGGTAGGAACTATTTGATGTGTAAATTGTTGATAGTTAGTGTTTAACAAATATTGTTTGTAATATTCTATTTGAAAATGTCTGATTATCAATACAATATAATGGTTCTTAATTGTAACGTCGATTATTTTTAATAAAGAATTATCGGCGTTACTTTTGTTTTAAAAACTTATTTCTTCATTATTATAGAGAACACTTCCTAATTATAAAATCATATTATTGCTTATGAAAAAATTACATCAATCTGTTTGACTATCTTCTTAGGTGTCAACATTGTTTCGGCTTATGCTGCTCGTGGCGAACAACTCGCTATTTTATCGGAAGATTTTTCGGCTTTTACCGAAGGGAACCGAATCCACGCCTGCCGAGAGTGAACTTTCGACAGGAAATGCAATGATTCCTATGGAGTTCACGCACGGCATACAGTGGAAAGGACGAGGTATCATCAAGCCGGAGGAGTTTGCGCTGTACTCTCTTATGATGACTATACATATGGGGAGACACAGGGGTGGATTCAAACGCCGTATACCGATGTGCGTTTGGACGATGGTAACTTCATACTGCGATTCCGAGCACGTTCGATTGCCCAAACGAAGGACTCGCTTATCCTTTATTTGCAAGATCAATACAGTAACAACTACTATACGAGTGAGAAATGCACCATCACCGACCAATGGCAAACGATCGAAGTCCCTTTTCAGCACAATTTCGGTATGGGGAGTCGCTTGGCCTATGTACAAATCGGGGCATACAACGATTCGTGGCTGATAGACGATATTGAAATCATACAAGACGTGTACGATATTTGCTCACCCCACGCGATCTCACCCAAAGATGTAACATTCGAGCATTTTACCGCTCGATGGGATGCCGTGTGGTCGGCAACCTCTTATCTTACGTCTGCTTATTATTATGCCGATGAAGAGAAAAACACACCGTGTATATATTGCAGAGAATATCGAAACGACGGAATGTGAATGTCAAGTTACCGGTATGGAAAAAAGGAAAAACTTATTTCTTCACGGTAAAAGCCAAGAATGACAAATACACTTCTGTTGAATCGAACGAGGTACAAGTGTATGTCCCCATTCGTACTATGCCAGTGCCCGAATTAGCCGATCCGACCGATATAACCGATACAGGATATACTGCTCGATGGTATCCTGTTGAGCGTGCAATGGGATATGCCGTGCGCCACTTTTTGAAACATACAGCCCGATCCGATGAAGAATACACGCTGGTGCACGAGGATTTAGAAACGATCACGGAGGGAACATTTGAATGGCCCGGTTACTTTTATGATTATGACCTTAATAAATATAGCAAAGTGCCCGGTTGGGGTGTCAATATGGGTTGTACGGTTAAAGGAATGATAGGTATCGATAATTACTACCGTGATTTTGAGGAAGGAAAAATCACGTCTCCCGAATTTGATTTGTCTCGTAACGATGGCAAATACACGGTGCAACTGAATGTGTATGCGATTCATGCTGGCGATATTGTCTATGTGGATAGTTATTGTGAAGGTGAAAAAAGAACATCGCGAGTATCTGATGAAAACCGTGGGAGAGCATTCTTTTTCCGTAGATTTTACTAATGGGTCGGCTCAAACTCATTTTACCGTTACTTTCTCGGGAACGGATAAAATGTTTATCGATGATATTTTCGTAAAGCAAATTCTAAGAGCCGGAGAGAGTTATACTTCTGCATTGGCATCGTTCGAAGTGGAAGGTATCGATAACACCTCGTACACCTTTACCGACCTTACGGGTTCTGAAAGCGATGAATATCTTTATTCTGTAGCTTCTTGGTCCTATTCGTTAGATGAAGGAGGAATTTGGGGACCCAACGTATATTCGGAATATTCAGAACCTCAAATCGTACGACTCTCTTCCTCCATCGAAAATGTTGATGGTATAGACTCTGATAAAGTTTATGCTCATAACGGAATCTTATATGTAGGGGTTGCCCGAGATGTCTTGTCCGAATATATACTATCGAGGGTAAGTTGATACTTAGTAGACAAATTACAATAGGCAAACATGAACTGGATTTACCGATACACGGATTTTACCTTGTATATATAAATGATCATTGTTATAAAGTGAGTTTGTAGGGGACTTTGAACCGGAAAGTCGGTATTCAAGTCAGTTAAGCATAATCCAGTTATGACAACTTTTCTATCAATCGGTATCTATCTATTTGTCGGATAGATACCGATTTTCATTCTGAGAAATGAATAGAAGTTGTTTCTGTATTCGATTTACATGAGCGATTGACAAAAGTCCAAGATTGGCAATGCAAGGCAAGAGAAAGAAAAGTAAACAAGTTCACTTTGTCTTTCTCTTGCCTTGCATTATCTTTTGCACTTCATTTAATTTTTGTAAGATTGTATGATATGAGCTCAATGCAATTACTCCCTTATAAACAGCAGGTTAGTTCTTTGCTAAGACTAGGTTTACCGATTGTCGTAGGACAGTTGGGTATGATTATATTGGGTTTGGCCGATACGATAATGATCGGGCATCATAGTACGGAGGAGTTGGCTGCGGCTGCGTTCGTGAATAATGTATTCAATCTGGCAATCATCTTTGCGACCGGTTTTTCTTATGGATTGACTCCTCTAATCGGTATGTTGCAGGGGGGGAAACACACAAGGGATAGGACGAGTATTTCGTAATGCTTTGGCTGCTAATGCATCGGTTGCAGTATTGTTGACTGCTGTAATGTATACGGTCTATTGCTTTGTCGATAAGTTGGGACAGCCAGAGGAATTGTTGCCTCACATACGTCCGTATTTTTGTTTTGCAACTGATTTCTTTATTGTTTATCATGCTGTTTAACGGCTTCCGGCAGTTTGCGGAAGGGTTGACCGATACTCGTACACCGATGTGGATTTTATTGGGTGGAAACGCATTGAATATTTTCGGGAATTATTTGTTGATTTACGGAAGTTTCGGATTCCCCGAATGGGGCTTGTTCGGGGCGGGTGTGAGTACATTGGTCTCGCGTATTGTTATGCTGTTGGTCTTTATCGGGGTCGTTGCTGTTGCGCGACGGTATAAAGTATATAGGGGAGGCGATTTTACGCTCTCGATTCAATCGTAATGATTTTATACAACTCAATGCTTTGGGGTGGCCTATCGCTTTGCAAATGGGTATGGAAACTGCGGCCTTTTCGTTGAGTGCTATTATGGTAGGGTGGCTGGGCAGCATTCCGTTGGCGGCCCATCAAATAATGATTTCGGTCAGTACTATCGGGTTTATGGTATATTATGGTATGGGTGCTGCTTTGGCTGTGCGGGTCAGCCATTTTATGGGGCAGAAGGATTTCCCCAATTTGCGTAGAGCTGTAAATTCGGGAATGGGAATTATTTTATCGCTTGCCATTGTTGCCAGTCTATTCTTCTATTTGGTGAGGACTCCCATTATATATAGCTTTACAGAAGACCATGAAGTTATGATAGTTGTTTCTTCGTTGATATTTTCGCTGATTGTTTATCAGTTCGGAGATGCTTTGCAGATTACTTTTGCCAATGCTTTGCGAGGAACGACCGATGTCAAGCCCATGATGTGGATTGCCTTTTTCTCGTATTTTATAGTTGCTTTACCTGTGGGCTATTTGTGTGGGTTTACATGGGGCGGAGGTGTCGTAGGCGTGTGGGTCGCATTTCCTCTGCGGGGCTGTTTACGGCCGGATTTCTATTTTGGCTACGATTTCGTTATCGGTTGCAACAGTTAATGAAAAAATAGAGTAAACCATGAGACCGAATTCCGACAAGGTGTATTTACAACAACTTATCGCAGAAGGAGAACACCAGCAGCAGGATTTTAAATTCGAGATTTCCGATGCTCGAAAAATAGCCCGTTCCTTGTCTGCTTTTTCCAATACGGACGGAGGACGTTTATTGATAGGTGTGAAGGACAACGGTCGAATAGCCGGGGTGCGTTCGGAAGAAGAGATTTATATGATAGAGGCTGCTGCCAAACTTTATTGCCGGCCTAATGTGGAGATAAGTGTGCAGACTTATGAAGTGGACGGTAAAACGGTGCTTGTTGCAGAGATTCCGAAAGCCGAACAAAAGCCCGTGCAAGTGCAGGACGAAACCGGAAAGTATTTAGCTTATGTGCGGATTGCCGACGAGAATATATTGGCAACACCTGTGCATTTGGCTGTGTGGCGACAGAAAAACAGCACTTGGGGAACTCTTGTGAAATATACCGAACGAGAACAATTGTTACTTGATTATTTGGCTGAACATCAAGAAATAACAGTTAGTAAATATAGCCGGTTGGCTCATATTTCTTATCGGTTGGCGATAGAGTATATTGCTCGGTTTGTACGATTTGGAATTCTCGATATTTGTTTCGAGCGTCACCGGTTTTGTTATCGATTATCTCGGGAGGGATAAATAGATGTGTATGAGGATAAGATATTTTTAGTGTAAACGATGAAGTGTAAAAAAACTTTATCTTTGTGGAAATCTTAATCTTATATCAAAACTATTATGATCAATTCAAGAAAACTTCAAATCACAGGGCTTTCGATGCTTTCACTTGTCGGTAGTGGTTGTACTGACAAAAATGGTTCGACTGAAAATGGGGTACGTCCCAATATCGTTTTGTTTTTAGCAGATGATATCGGGGCCGAGTGTTTCGGCTGTATGGGTGGTGTGTCGTATGATACACACATTATCGATTCTTTGGCTGAAAAGTCGTTGTTTTTCCCGAATATGCATGCCCAACCTCTTAGTTCTCCTTCTCGTGTACAGCTTATGACTGGATTGTATAACGATAAAAATTATGTTTGTTTTGGCTATATGAACGACGATGAGCCTACTTTCTCGCAGTTGGCACAGCAGGCTGGTTATACGACTGGTATGTTTGGTAAATGGCAGTTGGGGCGTTCACGTGAGATGCCGACCCGGTTGGGGTGGGACGAGTGGTGTTTGTTTCAACTTGAAGTATATAAAGAATTCAATGGTCCGACTGGTACAGATCGTTATGCCAATTGTATGATGGATAATCACGGTCATTATGAGTATTCGATTTATGGCCCTGATGGTTTCGAATCGGCCGCTTTTGAATTTTTGGATAAACAGAAAGATTCAGATAAACCATTTTTGCTTTATTACTCTACTCCCTTAGTACATACGCCGCACACGCCTACCCCCGATTCAGAGAGTTGGGATTTGGATTTTGCAGGTCGTTTTCAGAAAGATACGGCTAATTTCAAAGATATGGTAGCTTATCTTGATAAGAAAGTGGGGCGCATGATCGATCGGTTGAAACGTAATGGACAATGGGAAAATACGATATTTATCTTTACGTCCGATAATGGGACTTCTACGCGTATTGTTTCACAAATGTCCGATGGTACTTTGCGTCGAGGCGGTAAAAGGAGACCCTAGGGGTATAGGTACTTCTGTCCCGTTGATTATATGCTGGGGAGATAAATTAGAGCCGAGGGAAAGCCAGCGATTGGTCGATTTTACTGATTTTTTCCCGACTTTTGCCGATGCCATGCGTATAGCAGTACCAGAAGAATATGGTTTAGATGGGGTGAGTCTTTTCCCGGAAATCGTTGGAGAAAAACCTCTTGAAAAGGAAATTTCTTTGATGCACTATAATCCATTATGGCCTGTGGCTGCGGCTCCTTATGCGTCTCGTGCTGCACGCACCACTGAGTGGAAATATTATTGGGATGGCCGGTTCTATAATACAAAAACAGATTTTATGGAAGAGCATCCTATTGATATAGATACGTGTAGTAACGAAATTAAGACCATTTATGCTAAATTGAAGGCTAAGGTGGAGGAATGTCCTAATTTTTATCCGGATATGCCGGGGGCTCCTCGACGTGGTAATTATGGAACATTTTACGATTTTGCCGAGCCTAATAATCCGTTCTAAATTTGCTCTTGTGGTTTATTGTTTAAAGGGGAAAGTCCCTTTATTATTGATTTTGAACCTGTTTCTCGTTTGTGAGTAGATTTATTATGAATTAAAATTTTATTTCATAGAGATAAATGATAAGGGATATTTCCATTGGAAATATCCCTTATCGATAAAAAAACAATCTTATTTTACCCTGAATTTTAGACTTTGGTTTTTTTCCGTTTGCTCGGATTGTCAATATATATATTCCGGGAGAAAGGAATCGGTCTGGGATATTATAGGTATAAGTTCCCGGAAGTTCTCGGTTGGAGATATATTCGGAAATTTGTTGTCCTGTGGTGGTCCAAATAGAAATATCGGCACTACCGGTTTGTTGCAAATTATAGTGGAGGCGAAGTTCTCCTTCGGCAGTGATCCATGCAAAGTTATTTTCGGTATATACATTATTTATCGCGGAACTTGCTTTGACTGGATAGTAGGCTTTGAGTTCCCGCAGAGGAATCGTGATTTCAGAACGGCTACCCGGATTTAGCACGAACCGTATCGCTTCTAATGTGAGAGGAAAATCCTCAGTGGGAAAAGCTATACCGTTTTTGGAGAAAGCCCATACGATAGTTTGATCGCCCGTGTCCGATGGAATATATTCGGGTTGCCAGTAGCTCTTTCCGTTTTTTATGCGTGAAATCGAAACGGATATGTTTGATGGCTGCCAGTGCTTCTTTCGACAAATTCAGTTGTAGGGAGATTGAGTCGGGTAAACTATATAGACGATAACTTTTACCCATTTCTACATAAGGGTTTCTTCCTGTTTTTGATCGAACTGCAATACGGCTCCATCTGGCCAGCCGGTCGGTAATTCTTCGTGAGAAATTGAGAGCGTGTTAGATACGGTCGAGAATAGAGGAAAGTCTGATAGATCGGAGAAATTTTCGTGTACAAGAGTCTCCGGAGTTATTTCGACGATAACCTTTAAGCCGACGGTAATTGTGTCGAGTGTCCCGACGAGCGACGTTTCTCCGTTTTCTATTCCTTTTAAGATACCGTTTTCTATACGGCAGCAAGATGGATTGGACGAGGTCCATGCGAAAGCGGCCGGGTCGAGCGTATATACTTGACCGTTGATGTTTCCTTCTAAATTGATTCGGTAGGGACGTACACTGTCTATGAGAATTTCATCGGCTGCTATATGTATGTCTTGTACCGGACGGGTCGAAACGGGAAGTTCGGCCGTGATTCCGTTTTTCTCGGCTATAATTTTGCCAGACATGACCGTTTCTCCGGCGTGGAAAACAGCTTCTTTGTCCACCCAACCCAATTCGGCCGGTTCACATCGGAATGCGAAACCTTCTACTTCTACGTTGCGTTCGATCACATCTTTGTATTTATTTTGAGAAATTAAGGTGAGGGGTGCAAGGGAAATTATCGGTACATTTAATTGTGTTTTTGAGAATGAATAATGGGCCACGACATTGTCTTCGGGAGCAGTTGAAACAAGGAGAACGCCGTCCATAACCGGGCGTAAAGATCCTCTTCCTGGAAGGTTCAGCATGGTGTGGTCGACGACAATGGCGGTGGAGCCACCGCTATCGAAATTGACTACATTCCAAGCTCCATGAGCCAACATCCAATTAGCGATGTCGATACAGTTGATACCGGCACTATTTTCCGATAATTCCGTAGCTACGAAATAGACGGTTTTTCCATCTTGTGACATGCCTGCCATTGTGCGACAAGAAGTTTCATATTCCCGTCCGTTTTCAAAGTCATTATATTCTCCGTCGTGGAGTTTTCCTTCATAGGCTATGCTGGGGTATCCGTGGAATGCTTGTAAGATATTGTCTGGTGGTGTTCCGAATTTTCCGGCAACTAATTTTTGCGAGATGGTTATTCCTTCGCCAACTTTTATATCGGGGAGTGAATTCAGTTTTGTATTACGGAGGTATAGAACAAAATCGGTGTCGGAAGTTTGTAGGGGTAAATCCGAGACTTCGAGTACATCGCATACCGTGGGAGTTCCATTCACAATCCAATTGGATCGGGGGCGTATTTTTATGTATCTTCCCTCGGCATCTAGATTGAGTGAGTTCATATTTGTGAACAGGACGCAATCTCCGTTGCGGATTGTTTCTGCGCCCCAGTTGAAATGGTCGATTGTCACTTCGTCACCCGATGCCGAAATTGCTTTGCACTCTGGAACGGGAAAAAAGACCGATGCCGTTTTATCTTGGGTAATAGCAAATGTCGATCTTCCGCTACCTGCTGGCATAGAGATGACGCCGTTGCTAATGTTTAGTCCGATACAGACGCCTTCGTCATAACTGAAAAAGTCATGATTGAAGGCCGCGCATACTTTATGCCCCGGGGTGGTTAGCCGCTTTGACATGTCTTGTACCAATTCCCGTTTTAAATCAGGAACGGAGTTGTTCGATTGTACTTGTTCAATTACATTGTAAGGATTGGTCATGTCGATAGTGGTCGCCCACAGTGTGAGGGGAACCGATTCGTATCTGATTTTGATATACTCTATACCGGGACCTATTTCGTAGTGTTCCAATGTGTCGGCTACGCCCCAATTGGGAGCCGCGGCCGTGACGGAGAAAATTCCTATCACTATAAAAACGAAGAGCGTAAGGTTCTTTTTTTCATGTGTTTTAATATTAGTAAGATCTTGTGATAAAACTAAATTAGTTTTAATAACAACAAAGATATACTACTTTTTCGAATTTTAGATACTGTTTATTCTAAAATATTGTATTTAAATATTATTTATTGTGTCGATTTTCTGGTGGGTGATCGTTTTATCGTTCCTTTGAAAAGTTTGTGTTAGGATAAGATATTGTTTAATAGTGCTTTGTCGCTTCATTTTTTTTCTTGTAGTAGCCGTGGTGGTAAAAAAATTGACACTATTTAATTTCCATTATTATAACGAGATTCATATATTTGTTTAATATTATAGAATAGGGCTATAATTATTAAATTTATAATATAGTTATGTCGGTTTATAGTAATTGGAAATATTTCTTCGATTCTTTTTGGAAATTTGTGTCCCGTAATAGTTATCCTATTGTTTTAGTATTGTTTTTTATATGGATATGTATAGGTATTTTCCCGTTGACATGTTATGAATCGGATAGTATGCATGTTATTGCGGGGTGCAATATCATGTATAATCAGGGGCTTACATTCCCGCCAGTATATTCTTATTTATATGAAATGCAACCGTTGGTAACCTATACGGTGGTAGGATTCAAATATATATTTCCGTTTTTAACATGTGAACAAATCTATTGTTTGTTGTCTGCCATATGCGGTCGTGGAAAGTGTGAATTTCGTTTATCGGATTACATCTTTTAGAAAAATATATATTTTGCTTTCTCTGTTTCTTATTCCAGAGTCTTTTGCCATTTCGATGTATCCCAATTCGGCGATTTTTGCGGCTGTGTTTTTTGTTTGCGCTCTAAACAGGTTATTAGATGAAAAGTTTTATGTGGCAATGGTGTTGATGGTAATCGCTCCTTTATATAGGATAGATATCTTGATAGTTTATCCGGTGGTATTTTTTATATTTTTTGTTTCAAAGGAAGAGTGTAAAAGAGAGTATAACGAGATCGGTATTTTTAGCTGTTCTCATACTTCTATTTGTGACGATTGGATATTGGGGGCTGCGGGCAAATCCTTTAACCGCATTGACCGGTTATAACGGTATGAATGAAACACACAGTTTCGCTTCGCAAGTAAAGTTTGCGGTATTTACGTTTTATACGATTCTCAATTTTGTTTTTGTCCCTATGGGTTTGGTTGTCCTTTTCCGGGAAAAGAAGTTTGGAATTATGGGGATAGCGTTGATTCCTATTATTCTCATTCATTTTATGTTTCGTTATACAGGGTGTGCGCCTAAACATTATTTATATTTGATTCCTTTTGTTTCTCTCATAAGCGTCTATGCTATGAGGTGGATATATGAGAGGGTCAAAGGGAAACCGGTTTTAAAGTACGGTATAGTTTCTATCGTAGTTTTTGTTTTTATGCCTCGGTATAAGAATAGACTTTCCCGACTCGCCGTGGAGAAATGTTCTTGATTCGGATGCGAAGTTAGGTCCTTATGTTCAATTTTGTAGGGAAAATTATACGAAATATCATGTCTCGATAGGAGTGGGTGCAGGTCAACTGATACCGACGTTAGACGAGTATATGTTACTTAGCGGGAATTTATTTTATCCGTTTTATATTCATGAATATAAAACGGTAAAAAAGAGGGTAAGCGAATCGCAGTAAAAAAATGGTTCGATGAGAAAAAAGACTATAATTTATTGGCATGTAGTTGGGAAGATATATTTTATTTTCCCAACTTGCTGCTCGAAGAAGGGTATGAATTTAGAGAGTTGCCTTGTGAGAATTTTACGTATGAATTATTAAAAGGAGATAGGCGAGTGACATTATACACCCGAGAAATTCCGAAAGGCGATATACAAGGAATGGTTCAAGCGATTGACGAAGTTAATGAATATTCCAAAGGCGAAGACCTTTATATTGTATCGGCTCTTGAAAATCAAGACTATTTGTTGAATAAACTATCTGTTAGCGGAAAAGTTCGTAAGCAAATGGATAGACTCTATAAAGTAAATTAGATAGTTTCTCAATATTTTTTTCGTGGATATATCGAATAATTCTGCGTTTGTATAAAATGTGATTATGGAAGCCATCTGTAATGCTAAATAAATTTGTTTTTGCTCTCATTTGTATTACCTTTGACGAGAGTTAAGGCTTGTTGAAGCTCAACAGACCTGTTCTGTATTTGCCTTGTATTATGTTTGTGTGAAATACGAAAGCAGACGGAGTGTCTGTATAATACCGAAAAAATCGTTTATACGTAAAAAATATGAGTGTGATAATTTCTCCATCGTTGTTGTCGGCAGATTTTGGAAATCTGAACAATGAGATAGATATGATAAATGCTAGTGCCGCCGATTGGTTGCATATCGATGTGATGGACGGTGTGTTTGTCCCGAATATTTCTTTCGGGTTTCCGGTGTTGGAATTTGTGAATCGGCAATGTGAAAAACCTCTTGATGTGCATTTGATGATCGTCGAGCCTCAAAAGTTTATACCAGAAGTCAAGCGTGTGGGCGGAGCTATTATGACGGTTCATTATGAGGCATGTACACATCTTCATCGGGTTGTTCAGCAGATACATGCAGCAGGTATGCAAGCCGGAGTTTCATTGAATCCTCATACACCGGTGTCCTTGTTGGAAGATATTATCGAAGATGTCGATTTGGTTTTGCTGATGTCGGTAAACCCTGGCTTCGGCGGGCAGAAATTCATTCCTCGCATATTGGATAAGGTGAGGGATTTGAAAGAGATGATCGCTCGTAGAAATTCGCATGCGGTTATAGAGATAGATGGCGGGGTAAATTTGGATACCGGTCGGCAATTAGTTGAGGCAGGAGCCGATGCATTGGTTGCCGGTAGTTTTGTTTTCCACTCGGATAATCCTATCGATACGATTGCTCGATTGAAGCAGTTGTAAAAGGAAATATATGGGATAGCCTCTATCGCATATTCGTGCTCAGAGGAAGGTGAAACGTTTCTTGTTTCGTTACAATCCGACGAGTTTTCTATACAATAATATAAAACATTCTAAATTTCTCCCCTGTGTTTTGCAACGTAAAATATAAGGGAGAGACCGAAGAAACGATAGTTTCTGAGGAGAGGGGTTAGATGTATAAAACCACAATCCCTCTGATTTTCTACTGAGCCGTTTTTTCAGCTCCGGGAGGTTTAATCCATTATCAGATTATTGCATATAACCTTTGACCGTCATCGGGTCGTTACCTACTAAAACTTCAACCGTTGTTTTTTCACCTCGGCTGTTCTCGTAGGCGAATGTATAAGTATGGCCTTTTTCCAATAAGAAACTCAGAGCATCGTTCATATCTTGCAAAGGACCGGCTGTGCGGCCTCCACCCACTTGTATGCCATTGCAAAATACATCGACGTTTGCTTCTACTCGATCACCGGAATCGGAGCTATGCCGTTTATCTCGGAACATCATGAAAGTCACATTCGTATGGGTCCCTTGTTTCGTAAGGATTTGGGTCGATTCGGTGTATATATCTCGATAACGTTGCGATACATCGATACCATGAACACTGCGTGCATCTTCATTCCACGCCATTGGAAACCAGTCTCCCGTAGGTCGGAACGATACAGCATAAATTCCGTGTGTATGGTCTCCCGATACTGATTTTCCGGCATCGGCCATAAACCAAGCCTTGTCGAGTACAGGAGGTTGATAATATTCTGTGGAGAACCATGTCCCATCTATCCAAACTTCTGTCCAACTGTGGTTACCTCGATTGTCGTGCCAAGCGGCAGTCCCTGCAAAACGTGCCGGAATACCTACGGAGCGAAATGCGTCGACCAAAAGAATGGATAACCCGGTACAGGAAGCCATGCCTTGCCTTATTGATTCAGCAGGACTTTGGTTGGTCTTTTCCCGAAGCGTGTTGTATTCCACTCCGACCACTTCGGGGATAATTCGGTTTATTGTGTCGATGGCCGCTCGTATGTCTGCACATTTGGCTACACGAGGAGCGAACCGATTATAAAAATCTTGTCTCCACGAGTCCCGAGTTTCATCTACCACGGCATAGGGTAAAACTTCGTTGAGGAAGATAGAGTCGGGTAGTGCTTTTGTCCATGAAAATTCAGACCGAACCCGACAGGCGTATGCCACGTTCTCTTTTAAAAGATCGAGATTCATCGTGTCGCGGTCTCCCTGTGGCATCCAAACTATCAGGTAAGCCATCGCTTCTTGTTCGTCGTGTGGCGTTTTTGTGTAATAGTAATCTTAGGCTATCTGCACGAGACGCCTGGTCTAAAACGGTTTCGAGTTGTCGTTTATAATCGGTTGAGATACCAGAGGTACAAGCAGAGAATGAGCAAATCAACCCGACAAGCAGTAGAAAAAATGGAGCTTCTTTTCTCATGTGAGAGTCGTTTTTAGATTAGTTGGTTCAGAATATTACGAATCATGGTTGGGTCGATTCCGATTGATGCATATTCGGGAATCCCCTGTACTCCGCCCATTGAGATCGACGGATTTTTATAGGTCATACGGCTTTCTGTTAAGTTTCGAGCACTGAAATGTATGGCATCCACTCCGGTGTCGGCAAACAGTTTGACGTTCGATGCATTCACTCCGCTTCCTGCCATTACGGCTATTCGTCCTGCGGAGGCTTTGACTAACGAATGAATGTTCTTGATTCCTTCCGGTGCTGTGTTACGTCCTCCCGAAGTGAGTACCCGACAGCAACCGACTCTCACGAGGGCTTCGAGGGCTTCGTTGGTATCGCAGGTCATGTCGAAAGCCCGGTGGAATGTAAATTCCATTTCTTTGGCTGCGGCGACCAATTCTGCTGTGCGGATTTCGTCTACTCGTCCGTCGGAAGTGAGTATTCCCGCTACCACGCAATCTGCTCCGCAGTCATGGGCAAAACTAATTTCTTCGAGCATTTGATGAAATTCTTTGTCGGAGTAGAGGAAGTCTCCGCCACGGGGACGAATCATTACACTCAGTTTCAAATGAGGAATTCGACGAGCCATGCGAATGAATGCGGCCGATGGGGTAGTGCCTCCCTCATAAGGAGATGCACACAGTTCTACACGGGTGATACCCATATCGGCGGCTATTTGGCAGGTTTCGAGTGTGAAAGTGCAAAGTTCGGTTTCTATCATGATTACCGTTTCTCTAAATTGTGTATCGAATTTTCATTTTTAAAGGATTTTACAAAGATAGTGAAAGGTGGGTGTAGAGACAAACGGAAATATTGTATCCGATTTGGCTATGCCTAACCGAATCCTATCTTCGTAGTTGCAAAGATAGATATTTATTGATGGGATGCAAGAGGGAAAAGTGGGTCATTGGTTATGTGTAGTCATACCCTATGTATTGTATCATTCAATAAATACGAACAGCTATGCGATTATCGCATAGCTGTTCGTATTTTTACAAGAGGAAATATGCTTATTTCGACTTTTTCATTCCCTTATAAATGAGAAATCCTACGATAAATACACAAATAGCGATGAGTATATAGAGTATTTCGTGGCTATACATCTGTACTTTCGAGATAAGTTCGTCTTCGGGGATAACAGCATGGAATCCATATCCTATGGCGGCCAATACGATATTCCAACACATGGCGCCAAGAGTCGTGAAAAGAATAAATTTGGAGAATTTCATACGTGCCAATCCTGCCGGTATGGAAATAAGTTGACGTACAGCCGGTATCAGTCTTCCGATGAGGGTGGATATACTACCATGCTTGTCGAAATAGCGTTCGGCTGTTTCGACTTTTTTCTGGTCGAGCAGACAGATATGTCCGATGCGGCTGTTGGCGAATTTATAAACGAGCGGACGTCCAATCCAACGGGCTAAGTAGTAATTAATGATTGCACCGAGGTCTGCTCCGAGAGTCCCGAAGATAACCACCAAATACATGTTTAATTCTCCGTAAGCGGCTTTATATGCGGCCGGTATAATGACGATTTCGGAAGGGAAAGGAATAAAGGAACTTTCTATCATCATTAGAAATGTAATAGTCCAGTAGTTTAAATTATCGAGACACCACTGAATGAAAGATAATGATTCCATAAAAAAGGATTATAAAATTTGCACTTTTATGGCTGCAAAGGTAATATATTCGTGTTACAAATTTGAATTTTTGTGAAAATGTAATCGTATTTTAATATGGCTATTGCTCGAAGTTTTGGAAAATGGTACGGTATATTTCCGCCTTATCGGTTAGAGGCTTGGGATAAGCGCGGGAAGTGGAGGGCATACGGTAAAGCCGGAGGCGGCGATTATGGTAAAGAAAATCGACGAACCCTCCGATTGCAGGAGCTGGTGAACCTGTGATAGAAAGTAATGTGTCGGTTGCCTTTTGTCCTGTGGTCACCAGAGTATGACAGTAAGGAATTTGATCGAGTATTCCGGCCAGATTTAATGGCTCGACGACTTCGAGGGTTAAGTCCGAGGCATTTCCGTTTAGGCGATTGGCAACGGCTACCGTATCGCTTACAGCAATGGCTTTTTCCCGTAGAAATTGTTCGATGTTGTCTTTACGGAATTTTTTTCTTTTCTATATCTACAAAATGATTTTTTGTCGTCGAAGAAGATAAGCCCAAAAATTCTCCACATATCGTTGGTGTAATTGGGATAGAAAAAATCCATCGACCAGCGCTTGCGGGGGGGAGGCGGAAACTTCCTAGCAATAGGAGCCGGGCATTGGGTGGAAGAAATGGGGCGAGAGGGTGTATCTCCGGTTGAAGTGGATTCATCTTTTTATCGTAAATAGTTAAAAGGAGAGGTCGCTTGGTTCGTCGTTGATTTTCCAGAAAATGTTCTCGGCGGCATCATATCGATATTGTCCTTCTCGTAATGTTTCTGTTTGGAAATCTTCTTTCTCGAAAACGTCTTCTCCCTCGTCGAGTATATAAAATTCGTCGTTCGTATCCGTTGCTTGTATGGTCGCTATGTACCCCTCTGGGATTTCGAAGATTTCATTTTCTTCTACTTCTATCATTTCTCCGTCATAACCTTGTTGGAATAGAATGTCGTAGGCATCGAAATCGTCGTTCTCATCGTAGCCCATTTCGTCCCTGATCGTATCGAATTCGGGGGTTAAGAATAAAGTAATTGTTTCCATAATTATGGGGATTTATTCAAAATACAAAGGTACTTATTTTTACGATTGTTTCAACAATTCATGTACCTCGTTGTTTTAATTATCGATGAAACGTTTAAATCCCAAGAAAGTATGAAAAAATTATTTGTTTCTTGTTCCTGTTTTTTGGTGACGGCATTATTATCGGTACAGGCTGATAATAAAATGGATAAACAGACCGATGTCGTTGTAGAAGAGTGTGTTTGTCAAGGCCCTTCACAGTCGCCGGCTCGAGTAATTCTTTTGTGGGGAAACCCCACCGAATGACGAATTGATGGCGATGTTTTACGACACTCGGTTATTGCATTTCCAAGACCCGCGAGCCCCTCGTTTTTTGCTGATAGATCGTAAAGGGCGTGCGGCATTGGGTATAGGTGGTTATGTAAAGGCTACTGCTTCCTATGATTTTGACGGGGCTCTGCCTAACCGGGATTTTGTGACATACGATATCCCTGTTCCCCGTAATTCGGCGGAACGTAATCAGTATCAAATGGATGCTTCTACCACACGTCTGTTTTTGAAATTAGTCGGGGCCAATTCTATATTAGGAAAATATACCGTTTATGTAGAAAGTGATTTTCGGGGAGGACAGGATTACGGTTTTCGTCTCAGACAGGCTTATGTGAATGCCCGTGGCTTTTTAGTCGGACAGACTTGGAGTACCTTTGTGGATCCCGCAGCAGCTCCTCCTACAATCGATTATGAAGGTCCAAATGGTATGACTAGTGTGCGTAATGTTATGTTGCGTTATACTCTTGATTTAAGTAAACATTGGCAGGTGGCATTGGCGGCCGAAGCACCTTCGGTGACTTATACGCTAAGTGATGGTAACAATATGGCTATTCGTCAGCGTATGCCCGATATTCCGTTTTATGTCCAGTATGGTTGGAACGAAGGGAACAATCATATACGAGTTTCTGGTCTTATACGAGGTTTGTCCTATCGGGATTTGATGGCCTCTCGAAATAAATCTGTTTTGGGTTGGGCCGTGCAACTTTCAGGATTAGCTAATATTACACCGAAGGTAATGCTATATTATCAAGGGGTTTATGGACGAGGATACGATAGATACTTGAACGGTTTGAACGGGAAGGGTTTCGATTTGATTCCAGACCCCGATAATCAAGGGAAACTTTATGCACCAGAAACATTAGGCTATGTGGCTGGCATACGGTATTCATTCTCTCAAAAATTCTTTATTTCGGCATCTTATAGTCAAAGTAGATTATACAGCAAAACCGGGTCGCTCTCGGAAAATTCCTATCGATATGCTCAATATATTGTCGGGAACGCTTTTTATAATTTAACTCCCGATTGTAGTATTGGGCTTGAATATCTTTATGGTCGTCGTTCCAATATGAATAGGGGGAAGATGGTCAGGCCAATCGAATCAATGCAATGATTCAATATAATTTCTGAAAAAGGGGAATTATTGTTGAGCCCGTTCTCTTTGTTTAGCGATAGTGAAGAGGGAACGGGCTTTGTTGTGCAATGTTATGAATCGCGTTTGAATCGTGGTTTTTCTGATAAAAATATTGTTCGCCATGTAAAAAGTGTTATTTTTGCATGGCGATTATATAATTGGGCCATTATTTAGAAACAGAGCACATAATGAGATATTTGTATTTGACGTTTTTATGATACTTCTTTGGGGGATAACGTCTTGTTCTTCTTCGAAGAATGTTCCCTATATGGTTGATATTGAAGATATACCTGCCGAAGTATTGAATGCTGCGACGGTTCAGTCTTCTCCTGTTTTAGCTCCGGGGGATATTATAGATATATCGGTAGTGGCTAAGAATCAAGAGGTTGTTATCCCGTTTAACAAGAGGTTGATGCAAGGAGAGGCTTATCTGCGAGGAAATGCATCGAAAGCCGTTGAATATTATTTGATTGATCAGGCGGGTAATATCGATTTCCCGGTGATTGGGCGTATTCACGTAGCTGGAAAAAGTAAGATGGAGGTAGAACATTTGATTCAAGAGCTCCTTTATCCCGAATATCTGAATGAACTACCCCAAGTGACTGTGTGGATACAAAACTTTTCTATATCGGTATTAGGAGATTGAATAGACCGGGATTGTTTACCATAGAAAACGAACGAGTGAGTATATTGGATGCGATCGCTTTGGCCGGAGATTTGGCTATAACAGGTCGCCGGGATAATGTGCTGTTGGTGAGGGTAAATTCAGATGGAACTAAGAGTATAGCGAGAATAAATTTGAATGATAAGAATTTGATATCTTCGCCTTATTTTTATTTACAGCAGAATGATGTATTGTATGTTCAACCAAACAAATCCAAAGCCAATTCTGCTGTTGTCGTACCTCCCACGACTTCATTGATTTTTAGCGCGACTTCAATTTTATTGACTATCGCTAACCTTATTATTACAGCTTGGAGTATTTCGAAATAAAAGTTTTATGGAAGATAAGCAGAATACATCTGTAAAAAATGCATCGGAAGAGGCATTTGATGTTACGGGCTTCTTTTTAGAATGTATTTCATATTGGAAATGGTTTGTGGCCAGCGTGGTCGTACTTGCTGTGGCGGTAATGTTTTTATTGTTTCAGGCAGACTCCGGTTTATGAGGTCACATCTGCAGTATATATTCAAGACAATAAAGGAGATAACAGCAATATATTATTGGAAAGCCTAGGACTATCTTCCTATAAGAAAAATATAGATAATGAAATAGAAGTCTTACGTTCGAAAAATCAGATTACAGATGTCGTCGAAGCTCTTAATTTGTACACGTCTTATTCTTGGAATTCTTTTTTTTGAGAAATGTTCCATTGTATGAAGAGACTCCGATAGAAGCAGTTCTTGATTCGATTGATGTGCGTTCGTTAAAGGCTTCTTTGAATATTAGAATAAAACCGCAAAACGGAGTATTCCATTTGGAGGCGAAGACTCGAAATGTGAGGGGCGATGAGGTAGAAATTTGTAACACTACGGTCGAAACTTTTCCATATTCCATACCTTTTCACAAGGGATTTATCCGACTAAGATATACTGGCGATACGATTCCTACCGTGGATAAAACGTTGAATATATCTTTATCGAATCCGAGAAGCGTGAGTAAGTCTATTGCCGGAAATTTGACAGTGGCTTTTGCTTCGAAAGATGCAACGATTTTGAAGGTCGTATACCGAACTCCGGTAATAAAAGCGGGTGAGGATTTTATAAAAACACTGGTCGATTTTTATAATATCGATGCGGCCAAGCAAAAAAAATCAAGGGACTGAAAAAACGCAACAGTTTATTGATGCTCGTTTGGATTCTATTTCAAAAGATTTATCGGTTGTAGAGGCGCGAGTAGAAGAATATCGCCGTCATAATAATTTGATTGATATTTCGTCTGAGGCGAAATTATATTTGGAGCAAACCGGATTTACCGATGAGAAGTTGGCCGAGTTGGAGTTGCAGAAAAGCCTTGTCGATTATGTAGAGAAATTTTTATCGATACCTCAAAATGAATATATGCCCATTCCTGCGTTGGGAATCGACGATAAAGATTTAGCTAAATTAATAGGAGAATATAATAAAAGTCTGCAACAACGAGAAAGATTATTACATTCATCATCGGAATCCAATCCTGTTATCGTTGAGTTGACGAGAGATATACAGACTCAAAGGTCATTGGTACTGAAAGGTGTCGAAAGCATTCGTAAAGGAGTAGAAATTAAAAGAGAGATTTATCCCGTCAGGATAAGATTATCGAAGACAAGATTAAGAACGTACCTCAATACGAGCGGGAATTATCCGATATTATGCGTCAGCAAAGGATAAAGGATAATCTGTATGTATTCTTGTTGGAAAAAAAAGAGAAGAGAATGCATTGGCCAAAAGTATGACCGTACCGGTAGCACGCATTATCGACGATCCGGATTCTACGGGAGAACCAGTTTCTCCTAAGAAAATATTGCTGCTTTGTGCTGCTGTTTTATTGGGCGTTTTGTTGCCGGCATTTGTGATTTACCTCAGAATGTTGTTATTCCCTGTGTTGAAAGATAAGAAAATGCTAGAACGTCTTACTTCCATACCTGTTTTGGCTGAGATATCTAAGAAGCCGGGAAATAAATTTTTTGTGGTTGAGAAAAAGAGTGTGGAGCCCATTGCCGAACTATTCCGATTGTTGAGGAATAATTTACAGTTTGTCCTTACTGGTCCAGAGAAAAAGGTGATAGCGGTAACATCGTCGGTAATGCATGAAGGAAAGACATTCGTTTCTTGCAATATGGCTTTGAGTTTTGCCCTAACGGGAAAACGGGTGCTTCTGATAGGTGTGGATATACGACGTCCTCGTTTGGCTCAGCATTTCCAAATGTCCAATATGAGGGGTGTTACTACCTATTTGTCGGGTGGAGATTCTGATCTTTCGGCTCTTATTCAATCTTCTGGAATTGATTCTAATTTGGACGTTTTGCCGGCAGGGCCTGTTCCTCCTAATCCGAACGAATTGTTGATGAGTTCTCGTTTTGAGCAGTTGGTCGATTATGCACGATCCCATTATGATTATGTGATTTTGGATACAGCACCGTTGGGTATGGTATCCGATTCATTTTTGTTGACCCGGGCTATCGATGTGGTTATTTATGTAGCGAGGGCTAACTATACGAATAAAGCATCGATCGAGATGTTGAACGCATGGATTGACAATAAGCGTATCAATGTGCCGGTTTATCTTATTTTGAATGATGTGAATATGAATTCAAGGACTTATTCATATCGCCAATATGGTGGCGGAAAATATGGTTATGGATATGCTTCTTCGCGGTCGGAATATGTTATTCCGTGGTATAAACGTTTGTTCAGAAAAAGTGATCGTTAATAGGAATGATTTTGAGTATAAAAGAACGGGAAAGAATTTTTATTCTTTCCCGTTCTTTTATTGGATTTGTTGAATCATCGAGTTAACCGAGCTGCCATTTCTTGTGCAAGGTTTCTACATTGCTCCTTTATAGCCGGAGTAATGCTTTGTTTCATTTCTATACAGCAGGGGATAGTTTCCCATTTCATGGATTCGGCGAATGCGGCGAGGTGTTTTATTGCCGCACCGGCCCAAGTGAAAGAACCGAAATAGGCAAACGTGCGATTCTTGATATCCCGTGTAGCAATCATTTCGGTGAGGGTTTCGACTGCCGGAAATAATCTGTTAGAATAAGTAGGGCTGCCTATAATGAGCCCCCCGGTAGCGGAATATGTTTTGGAGGATATACGATGGGTCTTCGTGGGAAACATTGTGGAGTACAATCTCTTTGATTCCGTTGGCTGCTAGTTCACGAGCTATTTCTTCGGCCATCTGTTCGGTATGCCCGTACATACTGCCATAAGCGATAACAACACCCGGTTCACCTTCATATCGACTTAGGCGATCATAAATGCCAATGACTCTGGTTATTTCTTTTTTTTCCCATATGGGTCCGTGTGTGGAACAAATCGTTTTGATTTCTATGTCGGATAGTTTTTTCAGTGCCGTTTTGTACGGCTGGCCCGTATTTCCCCACGATATTGGAGTAGTAACGCACCATTTCGCTCCAATACTTATCCGTGTTTAATTGACTGTCTGTAATGCCTCCGTCCAAAGTACCGAAGCAGCCGAAGGCATCCCTGAAAAATCAATTTGTCTTCGTTAACGTAGGTCATCATTGTCTCGGGCCAATGAACCATCGGCGTAAGATGAAATGTGAGAGTCCTTTTTCCCGATAGACAAGGATTCTCCGTTTTTAATACAAAGAGTATTGTCGTCTATTCCATAATATCCTTTGACCATTTCGAGGGTTTTGACATTGCCTACAATTGTCATTTGAGGATATTTTTGACGAATAAATTGTATCGAGGCAGAATGATCCGGTTCCATATGGTTGATTATGAGATAATCTATTTTCCCGTCCCCGATAATCTCGGCTATGTTGTCGAGTAGTCTATCGGTATAAGCGGCATCCACGGTATCTATTAATACATTTTTTTATCGGTTATCAAGTAAGCATTATAGGATACTCCGTATGGAAGCGGCCAAAGATTTTCGAATTTATATTTACACCGGTCATTTACTCCTACATAATGTATACCATTTGTAATTTCTGTTATCTTCATAATCGTATAATTAATTTGATATTTGATGATAGTCCTCTTGTTTGTAGATTATCGCTTATTTGAAAATGATTCCAAAAATGCGAAAAAATAGAAATCTTTGGGAAGTTCAAAATTTATTTTTTTCCTTTGTAATAGAAAACCTTAAATGGTTATATAGTTTATTAACAAATTTGCTAATAGGTGCATATTGTACCAGAAAAACATTAAAATCATGAAAAAGTATTTGGCAGAGATGGTGGGTACTATGGTACTCGTGTTGATGGGTTGTGGAAGTGCTGTATTTGCGGGCAATATAGCAGCTGCTTGCGGTGCGGGAGTAGGAACGTTGGGCGTTGCTATGGCATTCGGCCTTTCTGTGATTGCTATGGCTTATACAATTGGCGGTATATCGGGTTGCCACATCAATCCGGCTATTACGTTGGGTGTATGGTTGTCTAAACGAATGAACGGGAAGGATGCCGCCATGTATATGGTCTTTCAGATAATCGGAGCGATTATTGGATCGTCTATTATTTATGCTTTGGTTTCTACGGGCGGTTCATCGGGAGTGACTACGACGGGAGCCAATAGTTTCGGAGACGGAGAAATGTTACAGGCATTCATCGCCGAGACAATCTTTACCTTTGTTTTTGTATTGGTGGTATTGGGTACAACAGATGCAAAGAAAGGAGCAGGCAACTTTGCAGGACTTGCTATCGGTCTTTCTTTGGTGCTGGTTCATATTGTGTGTATCCCTATTACGGGAACATCGGTAAATCCCGCTCGTAGTATTGCTCCGGCTCTGTTTGCAGGAGGAGAAGCTCTTTCACAGTTGTGGTTGTTCATTGTAGCGCCGTTTTTTCGGAGCTGCGTTGTCTGCAATGGTTTGGAAAGGACTGATGGGTGACAATAAGGAATAATATAGTTTTTTTCTACGATAAAATAAAGGGGCTGCTTTTCAAGGCAGCCCCTTTATTTTATGGATTGTAAAAAACGATGCCTTTAATATATAACCCTCCAATTTCTTGCGGGTTGTTCATATAGCCGTCCAAAGACAGAGGAAGTATGTATGTATTGTCGCCTCGGAAAGACCAAATCGTGTCGTTGGAATTTACTTTGTAGTTTTGTTTTTTTAGTAGGTCGACTAGCGGATAAACGGCGACAACGGTACTGTCTGGCCCCAATATTTCCACATTGTCGCTGTTTGTTCGGATATTTGAATTTTCATCGAAAAACAGGGCGTATTGGTAATCTTTTATATTTATGTTTTTGCCTTCGTAAGAATCCGATTGGTAGTAGGAAAAATAGATGCGATGATTTTCCTGTGAGCGATTCAATGCAGATGTTATCCCTTGTGTGAGTTTGGAAAATTGCATCGAGGAAACGGAATCGGTGAACCAGACTTGTATATCTTTTGCCCCATAATTCTCTGTGAGATAGAGAAGGTCATCTTGTAGTCGGGTGGCATCAATAGAGTCGAGCTGGGTGCACTGGGTTTCTAAACTGTCGAATGTAAGAAGATTGTTTGTCCCGAGTTTGTTATTTTGAATGAGTGTATCTATCCGCTTGTGCATGGTATACCGGGTAATTTCGCTGAATCTCCACGGGCCGATTGATGAGATGAGGAAAAGAAGAATAAATGAGATGAACGGGATTTTTATTTTTTTACCAGATGTAAAAATGGTATACAAGGCAGTCGTATAGCACCAAAAGTTGAGCAGCAGTATGTATAGGCGGTTAGTCGTGATACCATAGTCTTGAAAGCGGCGGATTATACCGACAGTCATTAAGATTAATAGTGGGAGAAGCAGTATGCCGAACCATTGCCTGAAAAATTTCAAAGGACGATTCTCTTGTATGCATAACGGATATAGTATAAAAAGGGTGATTGTTCCGCCTATGGTGAGAATGGAGACTAGTGCGGAGACCCAACCATCGGGAAGTTGCCACTGAATTATGATTTTTATTAAATAGGCATAAAGGATTGTTCCGTAGAGTATGAGGAGGGGTAATAGTATATATAAACCTAGAATTTTCCATGCTTGGGCAAACGAATGCACCTTTGTTTCGGTTATCGAGGCGATAGGAATGTTGCCTAGCAGATAGAAAGGAAAGAACAAGGTATAGCAAAGTACATGTATGTTTGAATACATCTCGCTTTTTGAATTCACAGCCGAACAGAGTATCGGTAGAAAATAACGCCAGAGAGAGGCCGGCTGCCAAGACCGATGCAAAAAGTAAGCCTGTTAGTATTTGAATACACAACAGATAGGAGAAATTCCAAAAGAGGTATCGGTGTCCTTTTTCAAAAAGGCAGCCCAAAATAAGGACGAAAAAAATGTTACGATAGGAGCTATGAAAGCAAGTGCCCCGAAGAAATGTTCGGGAGTATCGTTCGAAATGTAGCCGTACAAGCTCCATAATAGGACAGCGAGTAGGGATACCGAATGTCGTATAGTGGGGCTCAAGCGGTTCTCGAAGCAGAGGGCGATACTTGCAGCGAGAGGTAATGCGCCTACCCATACGTACCAATAGGAGGGTTCGTAAAGTATGCTCCCTTTTACTTGCTCATAGGGGAGGTTGACGAGTAATAGCAGAGAGATACACAACCCGATTGTTGCTGTTGCTGCGACCGGAAATCGTTTGAGCGCATTCAAAAGGGTTTCGGTGATGGATTGCCAACGAAAGGTATTTATTCTGTCGAGCATAGTTGAATGATGTTGTTGGTGAAGAATAAATCCCCTAAGTACACGCGTTGTTAAAAACGTACTTAGGGGATTCGGAAATATGTCAACAATGTTATTTATTGACTCTGAACTTGTCTATACCGTCTTTTTAGGTATCCGACCGATTGTCGGGCGGCAGCGATACCTGCATTGATGTTCGCTTCGGCGGTTTGGGCTCCCATTTTTTTCGGAGTGAAGAATACTCGGTTGCCGAATTTCTCTTTTAAAGTGTCGGCAATAGTCGGTGCAACATCGGCTACATAGTGAAAATCGGTACGTTCTTCGAGTATGCGTGCCAGATCTTCTTCATATATCACCTCTTTACGAGCCGTGTTGATGAGAAGAGCTCCTTTGGGCATAAGCGAAAGCAACGAGTAGTTGATCGATTGCTTCGTTTCGGCCGTAGCCGGGATATGCAGCGATACGAATTGACATGTTTTATAAAGCTCTTCGGCCGATGCGACAGGCGTTACACCGTCTTTTTTCATCACATCGTCGGGGCAATAAGGATCGAATGCATAAACTTCCATGTCGAATCCTTTGGCGATACGGGCCACATTACGACCTACTTGTCCGTAGGCATGGATTCCTAGTTTTTTCCCCTTCAATTCCGTACCCGATGTTCCGTTGAAATGATTTCGTATCATTAAGATAGTCATACCGAACACGAGCTCGGCCACAGCGTTGGAGTTTTGTCCGGGGTGTTCATTACACATACTCCTTTGGCAGTAGCCGCGTTGAGGTCGATATTGTCATAACCCGCTCCGGCACGTACTACGATTTTTAATTTTGGGGCAGCGTCAAAAACTTCGGCATCGACGATATCGCTGCGCACAATGAGGCCTTCAACATCTTCGACTGCTTTTAGTAGAGCGGCTTTATCGGGGTATTTTTCCAAAAGAACCATTTCGACACCTGCGTTGTCGAGAACTTCTTTGATTCCATTTACTGCAACGGCGGCAAATGGCTTTTCAGTAGCAACTAATACTTTCATGGTTTTTCTATATTAGTGTTTCTTCTCAAATTCTTTCATGGTAGCTACGAGGGCTTCGACACTCGATTTAGGCATAGCGTTATAAATGGAAGCTCTGAATCCACCTACCGAACGGTGTCCTTTAATACCCTACCATGCCTTGTGAGGAAGCAAATTCGATAAATTCACTTTCGAGGTCTTTATATTCTTCTTTCATAACGAAGCAGACATTCATGATGGAGCGATCTTCGTGAGCTGCTGTTCCGACGAAAATTTTACTGGAATCGATAGCATCGTAGAGGATCGCTGCTTTTTCCAAATCACGTTTTTCCATCTCTTTGATACCTCCCATCTCCTTATAATATTTCAAGGTCTGCAATGCCGAGTAGATGGGGAGACAGGGAGGCGTATTGAACATCGATCCTTTTTTGATGTGGGTGCGATAGTCGAGCATGGTGGGGATAGCCCGGTCTACATGTCCGAGAGCCTCTTCTTTGACAATCACGATAGTAACTCCGGCAGGGGCTAAATTTTTTTGAGCTCCGGCGTAGATGACGTTATATTTGGAAACGTCGATAGGTCGGGAGAAAATATCGGAAGACATATCGGCTACAAGAGGTACATTTACGTCTGGGTCAAATCGCATTTCTGTTCCGTATATCGTGTTGTTGGAGGTAAAGTGGAAATAATCAACATCATCGGGGACAGTATATCCTTTGGGGATATAAGAGAAGTTGGCTTCTTTCGAAGAAGCGACGACATCTACTTCTCCGAACAATTTAGCTTCTTTGATTGCATTTACAGCCCATGTTCCGGTTTCGAGGTAAGCTGCTTTACGGTTCAACAAATTATATGGAACCATACAGAATTGCATGCTAGCCCCTCCACCTAAAAAAATAGGACATCATATCCGGCAGGGACTTCGAGCAACTCTTTTACTAGGGTTTTAGCTTCTTCGATAACCGCTGTAAATTCTTTGCTACGATGTGAAATTTCCAACAGAGACAGACCCGTATCTGCGAAATTAAGTACGGCATCCGCTGTGTTTTTTAATGGTGTATTCGCTCAGAATAGAAGGGCCTGCATAGAAATTGTGCTTCTTCATAACGATCTTTGTTTAGTAGTTTGGTATAATTTGGTTTTGATAGATTACAAAAGTAATTCTTTTTTTTTTCTTAGTTTTCTGCGCTTTGAAGTATTTTGTTACAAAAATTTACAAAAATGACGGCTATTTGTTAGTTCGAGATGGCATTTCGACAGATTATTTGTATCGGTCTTTCCATAGCTTGTTTAGATGATCTTTTCAGCTTGTTCTCCGCAACGTTATCCTGAGGCTTCCACCAATTATTGTCTTTCAACTCGTTTGGTAAATATTGCTGATTGACAAAGTTACCCGTATAATTGTGTGCATATTTGTAATTTTTTCCATACTCCAACTCTTTCATCAATTGTGTCGGTGCATTCCTAAGATGTAGCGGAACAGGAAGGTTTCCTGTTGCTTTTACCGTTTCCAATGCTTGATTTATCGCCATGTAGGCCGAATTGCTTTTGGGTGAACTAGCCAGATAGATTGTCGTTTCGGCCATGATAATGCGGCTCTCCGGCCACCCTATATTTTGTACAGCATCGAAGCAAGCATTGGCTAAAAGCAGGGCATTGGGGTTTGCCAGTCCTACATCTTCGGAAGCCAATATAACCAATCGTCGTGCGATGAAAGCGGGGTCTTCACCTCCTTCGACCATGCGGGCAAGCCAATAGATTGCGGCATCCGGGTCGCTGCCACGTATGGATTTGATAAATGCAGATATGATATCGTAGTGCATTTCGCCGTTTTTGTCGTAGGCGGCAGGATTTTGTTGTAACCGTTCTGTTACAATCGCATCGTCGATGATTATTTTTTCGTTCTCTCCGACCGCTTGGGATACGAGATCGATGATATTTAGCAGCTTTCGGGCATCCTCCTGAATAACGAAATAGAGCATCGGTCTCTTTTACTTCTATATCGCGTTCTTTTAGATAATATCGGAATGTATAGCTCTGTCGAGCAGTAGCTGCAAGTGCTTTACTTCGAGTGATTTGAGGACATATACCTGACAACGGGAGAGCAGGGGACGTATTACTTCGAAAGAGGGATTCTCGGTCGTTGCTCCGATGAGCGTCACCGTACCGTATTCGACCGCGCCGAGGAGAGAGTCTTGCTGTGATTTGCTGAACCGGTGGATTTCATCAATGAACAGAATGGGACGTACTTTGGAAAAAATATTGGTTTTGCATCGGTCTATTACTTCGCGAACTTCTTTTACGCCGGATTGTACGGCACTCAATGTGAAGAATGGTGCTTGTAATTGTTGCGATATGATGTGAGCCAGAGTTGTTTTTCCGACACCCGGAGGCCCCCAAAGAATGAAAGACGAAATTTTACCCGCATCGATCATACGCCGCAGTACGGCTCCCGGTCCTACCAGATGTTCTTGTCCGATGTATTCGTCTAAGTTTTTGGGCCTTAGTCTTTCTGCCAGAGGTTGTAACATAAATTACTTGTTTCTGTTGATACAAATATACTTGTTTTGAACCGTTTTTGCAAGGAAAGAAATGGAAAGATAGAGCCGTTTATGAGAAGTATGAAAATCGGCTGGTTTTTGGAGTAATAAGTAAAAAACTGTTATCTTTATTCCGCAAATTTAATTAGATATGTCATGAAGAGACTTTTTTCTTTTTTCCTTGTTAATTGGATATTGGTCGGTAGTAAGAGCTTCGGATACGGTTTTTATAAAAGAGGCACAAGTCCCCATTTTGATAGAACGGCAGGATAATCTATTATTTTATCTTCGATTCGATGCACGAGACAGCCGAATGCTTGATGGAGTAACAGTAGATTTGTCGAGGTGTAAAAATCTCGACGATATTCAATCTGTGAAGCTCTATTATGGTGGAACAGAAGCCCGTCAAGAGGAAGATAAGAATCGATTTGCTCCGGTTAGTTATATTTCGAGTTTCAGTCCCGGTAAGACATTGTCGGCATATCCTTCTTATTCGATAAAATGTGCCGAGGAATCGAATGTGTCTGAGTCGGTGGTTTTGAAATGTAATTACAAATTATTTCCGGGAGTTAATTTCTTTTGGGTGAGTTTGCAGGTGAAACCCGGTACATCTCTTTTATCTAAGGTGACGGCAGATTTGAGTTCTGTGACAATAGACGGGAAAGAGGCTATTTGTAAAAAATGTCGCCCGACGGTATTGTACACCGCATGGGAGTAGGCGTTCGTCATGCTGGTAACGACGGTGTTTCGGCGTTTCGTATTCCCGGATTGGTCACTACGAATAAAGGTACATTGTTGGGTGTGTATGATGTGCGTTATAATAGAAGCGTGGAACTGCAATATCTGTTTTGAAAATAGGAAAAAAGAAGTAAGAATTGAAAAGAAAAGCATAATAAAAAGCAAATATAACCACTAATTTACAGTGTTTTATGTGGTATCAGTTTCGGGATTGACTTCTTAATTTGTTTTAATCCGTTTCAAGTTTCTTCGGGATATATGGGAACATATACGGAATTTATATACCTTTGCAATGTGAACCAAAAACGCATTGCCGATGAAAGTTTCCGTCTATCTGAAAAAAGTGTTCCTTTACGACCTCGAACATCTGCTTCCGTGTCCGTGAGAAGAATGTGGATATAAAAGTGGTTTCGTCTCTTACAGTTCATGACAAGTACTGGGATGCAGATACCCTAAGTTATAAACGCACGACAGCCGTACCTGCCACCGACCAAAAACGCCTGCCCGAGCAGATTGCCGCCATCATCGAGAAAGTGGAGAAGACCTTTTCGGACAAGGCGGACAGCAAATGGCTGAAGCAGGTTATCGAAGATGTGCTGTATCCTGCACGCGCCTTCGAACGCAACCATCCAACTCTGCTCTATCGTGTTCATGAATATTTGGAGAAGTACGAAGGGGCTGATAGAACCAAAGAGCATATCATACGTTTCGAGCGCAAGATGTCCCGCTATCACGACTACCAACGGGAAATACTGGGTAATCGTGACTTCACGCTCTTTGTGGAGACTGTCACACTGGAACAGATGAACGGTTTCCGGGATTATGTCGCGAATGAGTACCTGCTGCGTCAGGAGCATCCTGAGTTCTATGTTCCCCGTATGCTTATCAACCACAAACCCAAGCCGCTCTCCAACACGACCGTCATCAACATTATGAATTTCTTCTGTACATTCCTGCACTGGTGCAAGAAGATGAAATATTCCGACAACGAGGTGTATGCACTCTACGGCTGCAAGGAACCGACATACGGGGACCCGTTCTACCTTACTTCGGAGGAAAGGAATGTCCTGTACGATGCGGATTTGAGTGACAATCCTAAACTGGCGGTCATCCGGGATATATTCGTGTTCCACTGCTATATCGGCTGTCGCGTCGGAGACCTTTACCGGCTGACAAGGGAAAATATCAAGGACGGCTTTCTGGAATACATGCCACAGAAAACGAAAAAGTGTCAGGCAAAGACAGTCAGAGTCCCCTTGCACGAAAAGGCCTTGAAGATACTGGAACGCTATGATGTAAACGCGGACAGGCTGTTTCCTTTCAAGCCCATACATACCTATAATCTTGGCATACGAGAACTTTTGAAGTATTGCGGCATTGACCGTATGGTCACCATCCTTGACACGCACGGCTATAATACCGTACAAAAACCATTGTATGAAGTCGCCAGCAGCCATACGGCACGCAAGACCTTTGTAGGCAACCTGTACAAACAGGTCCCCGATCCGAATCTGATCGCTTCCCTGTCGGGACACGTGGAAGGAAGCCGAGCGTTCAGGCGATACCGCACCATAGACGATGACATGAAGCGGAAACTGGTAGAAATGATAAACTAAGGAGGAAATATATATGAAAGTAACGGCATTCATCAGAAAGACATCGGCCAAGAACAATGTGACGGATCTGGCACGTGTCTATTTCCGTGTCCGGGATATTGGCGGAGTCGATATAAAAGCGGCAAGCGAGCTTTCCATCAGCCCCAATCACTGGAGCGCGGAGAAACAGGGTTACAAGCCACGTGTGGCTCTGGTATCGGAAGAGAAGCGGATGAACTTTGACAGGGACATCCAGCAAATCACCCACCTTATCACAAAGGAGTACCACCGTGGTGTGGACGGGAACTGGCTGAAAAGACTGATAGAGGAATACCACCATCCCGACATCAACGCAAGGGGCGGCAACAAAGCCGAAGAATACCATCTCGTCTATCAAATCAGCCGGTATATCGCAGAAAACACTTTGGCGGACGACAGCTACAAGCACCATCTTGGCAATATAGACAAGATAAGCCGTTACGAGCGTTTCCAGCATGAAGTACTGCACCGCAGAGGCTTTAAGTTGTGTATTGACACGATTACCGCCGATGATTTGCGGGAGTTCAAGAGCTGGCTACAGGAGGAACATAATCTTGCCGGACAATATCCATTGTTCTATAAGGATGTGGAAAAGCAGAAATACGAGCAAATCCGCTCCGAGAACAGCATTACAGGCTATTTTTACCGGATAAGGACGGTTGTCAAGTGGTGCATCAAGCGCGGGCTGACAAGAAACAATCCGTTTGACCAGTACCAGATAACCCAACCTATGTACGGCGACCCGTTTTATCTGACCCTCGAAGAGAGGGACAGGGTTTACTATGCCGACCTGAGCGGTCTGGGGGCCACCCATCCGATCTATCGGGACATATTCATGTTCCAGTGCCTGATCGGTTGCCGCGTCAGCGACCTGAACAGACTGACCAAAGCCAATGTCGTGGACGGATGTGTGGAATATATTCCACAGAAGACCAAAATGGAACACGCCAATACAGTCAGAGTTCCGCTCAATCAAAAGGCTTTGGACATACTGGAGAGATATAAGGACTTGGAAGACGCATTACTTCCCCGGTTCTCTCATTTCGGTTACAACAAGAAGATAAAGGAGATTCTCAAATATGTGGGCATAGACCGCATGGTGAGAGTCCTCGACCCGAAGACACGCGAGGATGTGGCACGGCCTCTATACGAGGTGGCAACCACCCATACGGCACGAAAGACTTTTATAGGCAACTTATATAAGCAGGTCAAAGACCCGAACCTGATCGCCTCCATGTCGGGGCATTCGGAAGGTAGCCGGGCTTTTGTACGATACCGCAAGATTGATGACGATATGAAAAAGGAACTGGTAAACCTATTGGATTGACCGTTTCCCTCTTGTCTAATATCCCCTTTTATACTTGCCAATAATATAATACACTATGAATATGGATGAACGAAAATTGACATACGACCAGTTCAAGGCGGATATCCTTCATTGGAAGAACACGCACAGAGAGGAATACAACCGTTTCGCGCGACTGATGACAAACGGGGACAAGAGGCAGTACCTTGACATCTGTAAAGGCCATATTCAGACAACTGCCTAGAATCAAGACTGAATGGGAGTTATGTTGGGATGATGACAGTAAGGGCAATTTTGAGAATATAGACCTCATGTTCAAAGAGGATGCAGTACCCAAGCGGATAGTGGAGTTATACCATGAACAGAGGGAGGAGAGTAATCCTTTGTATGATACAGCTCCGGCCACATTATGGGACAGGATAAAATCCATTTTCAGCAGCAAGCCCGAAGAACCGCGCATTATCCTTTCAGCACCTCTTGTGTTGAGTTGGCTGTACTACGGAAAGAGTTTCGAGGCGATGGTCAGCATGGTTAGCAAACAGGCAGGGAGTCCGGAAGCAGACGAAGCGGACAGACAAAGCTGTTCTTTTGTTACCCGACAAATCATTAGCGTATCCATCAAAAGTGGTTTCCGTACCCATGCCGACTGGGACGAATATTTCGCCATGAACGAAGCCGTTAAAGAAAATCGCATCGGTGAATGGGCCTTGCAATCCGTAACAGCTGAAATGGAATCCGATACAGACAGTAACATTAATGGCACGGAATCAACAGATTCCGGCATTGATGCAACATCAAAGATACAGCGTACAGCCGGAAGGAAAAAGATACAGGAACGACCTCTTATAGATTATCTTAATTGCAAGAATAAAACGGAGGTTCTACAATGTCTCCGCAGTTTTGTTTCCATTAACAGGAGTGCCGTCCATCAGGCATTGCCGTACTATGTACTGAAAGAATTGCGGCTGGTGGACGGTATGCATACCGCCAAGGAATACAGTGTTGGATTGACCCTGCAAATTCCGGATTTGCCGTCTTTGAAGAGCGAAAGTGCCATACGACAGGCCGTTGATCTCTGAAAACGGCAAGGCACATAATCAAGGACGGGAAAGACCAGTCCGCACCACTTATAGAAAGTGACGAAAACCAGGAACTATTCCGGACATTAGCAGAGGAAATCAGTGGCATTATCAGAACAGATGAAGAAACAGATATTGCAGAATAAGGTAAAATAAGGCTGTTTTATATTGTCATGCAGTCTTAAATTGTCATGACGATTTAAGACAAAGTATTATATATCAATTAGTTTAAATTCATACATACTTTTGCACCGTCAATCCTTTCCCCGAAGGTTGGCGGTGCTTCTCTTTACAAGCCATCGGGAGTGAGGCATCAGGGAACTTTTACAGATGGTCGTGATAAATTTCAAAACTGACATTTATGATTACCATAGAAACTCTGGTCGAACAGGGAGCTAATGTAAAACTGGAAATTACTCCCTCGGACCTCAAGATGTTTGCCGAATCCATCGTACAGCATACCATCCTGGCACAGCAGGAAGAGCATAAGGCAGTAATGCAGCGTGAAGCGGAAGAAGTCTATCTCAACACGAAGCAAGTCCGGGAACTGCTGAACGTATGCGAAGGCACGCTCAACCTGTGGGCGAAGCGCGGCTACCTCGTCCCCGTCAAGGTGGGCAACAAGAACATGTATGCCAAGTCGGATGTACGCCGTGTGCAGACAGGGGGCAAGTCCGAAAGTGTAACATCCTATTGCAAGAAGAAAAATGGCTGACATGAAAAACAGCCGGCTTGAACTGTGTAACCGAATCCGCATGGAGGCGGAGCATACCGAAGACACAGGTTTCCCTTTGGATACATTCCCTCAGGCCGTACAGTCCGTTATACTTGACATGACCAAATACGAGAACTACATGATTGAGTTCATTGCGACGTCCATGCTGTCGGCAGCATCGACAGCCTTGGGCGGTACATACCGTATCCGTATCAAAAGCGACTGGCAGAGCAACGGCGCACTATACATCATTTTGGTGGGCCGTCCCGGACTAGGCAAGACCCCACCGTTGGAAGCTGCATACCGTCCAATACGGAAACATGACTATGCCCTTTTCAAGGCGTATGAGGCAGAAGTGGAAGCATGGAAAGCGGCAGGAGAAAACGGAAAGAAACCTGTTCTTCACCGTACCATCGTATCCGACTTCACACCCGAATCGCTTCTACAGACACATAACAACAATCCACGGAGCGTTGCCATTCTGGTGGACGAGATCATGGGCATGTTCAATTCCGCCAACCGCTACACGAACGGGCAGCTCATAGAGCAATTGCTGACCGCATGGAGTGGCGGGGCCTTGGATGTAATAAGGGTAAGCAATTCCACTCCTGTACACATAGAACGCCCATGTATCAATATCATCGGGACTGCACAGACCAAACGTATGCACGAACTTCCAAAAAAGGATTCGAGGAAAACGGACTGCTTGACCGTATCCTGTTCGTGCTTCCCAAATCCCGGGAAGTGTCAAAATGGACAAACCGGGATGATGACGGAGAAAAGACCTCTTTGGCTGCAAAACGTTGGGAAAAGATACTGGACAAGGTGCTTGCCTTGGATTATGATACAGAAACGGAAGGAGACGGAATGGAAGAACACGCCGCCCATGTGCTTTCCATGAACAGTGAAGCCAAAGAGTATTTCTTCTCCTGGTGGAATGAAAAAGTGGAACGTATCAACCGGATAGAGGATGATGCCGACGTTGACAGCCGGGAGATGAAACATCCGGCTCACGTGGCACGGCTGGCTCTGATTATCCAAGTCTTGCGGTATGCTTCCGATGAAAGCCACCTGCAGTTTGTGGATCCGGTGTCGGTAAAAGCCGCTATCCGGCTGAATGACTATTTCGAGGATTCATACATACGCATCCGTTCCTTCGTGGCAGACAATACCTGTGAAGAGCCACCCAAAGTATTGTTGTCGTTGTTACCCGATACCTTCGATACGAAAACGGCCATAGCTGCTGGTAAGGAACTGCAGAACATCAGCGAGCGCACGGTGATGAACTATCTCAGGGAGTTATGTCACAGCAGGCTCTTGAAAAAAGTCCAAAGCCGGGCATTACGAGAAAATGGTGTATGAATCCGGTAAATATTCCATAAACGAAAATGAACCATCAACCTAAAACTGCAATAAATGACCCCGCGTTGCAGCTTGCAGTTTCTTCAGTCTTGCAGTCTTGGGGCTCTGAAAATGATGTTTTCCTGCAAAGCAGCAAGGACTGCAGACTGCAAATGACGTTTTGGATTTGCAGTAATCAAAAACGAAAGCATTATGAGTGAGTACAGATTCCATCTTCAAAAATACAGACCGGGCAGTAAAAAAGTGTGCCCAAAGTGCGGCAGAAAGTCCTGTTTTACCCGATATGTTGACGGGAATGCGCAAATTGCATTCCCTAACCATGTGGGCAAATGTGATCATATCAACAGCTGTGGCTACCATTATACCCCGAAGGAGTATTTTCAGGATAATCCAACCATCAAAGAAACCATGATTGAACAAAACAACAGAAGCGACACCCCATCAAGAGCCGTCAAACCAATAGCGAAGCCATTATCTGGTTCTGCACCACAGACTTCTTATCTTCCCTCTGATTGGGTTAGCCAGTCCATGCAGAAGTTTGGCGTCAACCCTTTATACCGATATCTAACCAAAGTGGCAGGCAAGGAGAAGACTGACAGGCTGTTCAATCTTTATAAGGTCGGTACATCCAAGATGTGGAACGGGGCAACCGTGTTCTGGCAGATAGACATCAACGGTAATGTGCGGGCAGGCAAGATTATGGGTTATGATGCTAAGACCGGGCATCGAATCAAGCATCCGTTCAATCAGGTAAATTGGGTTCACTCGGTTAAGAGGGTTCCGGATTTCCACATGAAGCAGTGCCTGTTCGGTGAACACCTGTTGTCCGAAACTTCAATTCCGGCAAGTACTGTTGCTATTGTAGAAAGCGAGAAGACAGCACTGATTGCCGCCCTTTTTATTCCGGATTTCGTCTGGCTTGCCACCGGCGGAATGCACGGCAGTTTCAACAGCAAAGCCATGCAGGTGTTGTGTGGGCGTGAGGTAATTTTGTTCCCCGACCTGAAAGCAACAGATGAATGGAAACGTAAGACAGCTATGCTTCACTCCATTTGCAAGCGTGTCACTTGTTCCGCCCTGTTGGAGAATATGGCGACCGACAGGCAGCGCGAAGCCGGGTTGGATATTGCCGACTTCCTCCTGATGGAAGATACGCCGCAGATGGGTCTTGCAAGGATGGTAGAACGCAATCCTGCATTGCGGTTGCTTATTGACGAACTGGATCTGGCACTGGTGGAGTAATCTGAAGGCTTGCTTCTGGAATTTAGAGAAAAGTCCATAACACAATAAGGACTTTTTGCCTGACAGCAATAAAGTCCAGTCTGAATCCGGCAGAATCTGAATCGGAGTGAGCAAGCTCAAACACCAATTATTTATCAAAAGAACATTTATTATGACAACAGATAAAAAGCAGGCCATGCACGTCGAAGCTGGTAAATTTTTTCAGCACGGCAGAGGCCAACGAGAACGAACGGCGTTGGAACGAGGATAAGATTGGCAGGAAGAATCAGGATCCGACCAACCATTACGACAAGACCAGGATGAAACTGAATTTCGAGATCGGTCCTGACGGTAAAATCCATCCGTTGGGTTATCAGGAGAAGTCACTCGAAGTACGTTTACAGGAACGATTGGCCGTTTTGGGTTGGAAGCCGTTCAAGCCGGACAGCAAAATCCAGCCGAACTGTTGTGCGAAATTTGTCTTTGGCGGCAATCATGACCGGACGCTTGAAATGGCGTTCGGAAATCAAAATATCAATTTGGAGAAAGGTTCGGACAATGGTCATCTGCGTCGTTGCGAGGAAATCGAAAATTGGGCGAAAGACGTTTATGATTGGTGTGTCCGAAGATACGGACAGGAAAAAACATTGTAGGATTTCAGGTACACCTTGACGAGAACAGCCCGCATATTCATGCTCTGATTGTTCCGGTCGGAATCCGCCGAAAAAAGCGGACGAGAGTGTGTGATGTGGTCGGCAAAGTTCGGGAAAGACAGGTTTGAGTATGGAAAGATTTTAAAAGATATGCACACTTCTTTGTATGAAGATGTCGGCAGCAAATACGGCCTTGAACGTGGGGACAGTATTGACGGACGTAATGTGCAACATCTTCACAAGCGTGATTATATCCGCAAGTTGACCAAAGAGGCGAAACAGGCTGAGAAAGCGGTCAAGGGGCTTCAATCCATGATACGGAATCTGGAATCAAAGGTTTTCAGTTATAATCAACAGCTTGAAAAGGCGGAGCAGGAATTAGTATCCGGCAGGATTACACTTGACAGATATGAGACGCAGAAAGCGGATATTCAGAAACTCATTGCCGAGTATCAGGCCAAACTTGAAGACAAAGCCGACAAACTCCACATAAAGGAGCAGGAACTGGAACAACTGACTGAAGATGCGGCAAAAGTCCGTTCAGTTATCCAGCCGTTCCGTAATCACAAGGTGGATTTCACACCACCTCAAATTACCGAGAAAGTTCCCTTGTTTGGTACAGATAAGTGGGTTGAACGTCAGAACCAACATATCGCCAAACAATTCACCGAGATTGTCCGCAATATAGAATCCCTATACAGAAGTGATGCGGCACGACAAGTTGAAGCAGCCCAGCGCAATGTGCTGGCAGATTATGGAGAACTTTATCAGTTGAGACGAGAGAACAAATTCCTTTCTGACACAAACGAAAATTTGGAATTAGAGTTGAAAACACTGCTTGAACAGTTGGCTATACCATCCGTTCGTAATCTGATTTTTGCTGTAGCCGATACACTTATCGGAGGGCAACCTATATCTGTATCTTCCGGTGGAGGAGGCTCTACCTCCGATCTGCCTTTGGGATGGCCGAAGGCCTGATGAGGAAGAAGAAGCCTATCGACGCAGATGTATGAAAGCTGCTGTATCGGTGGCAAGGAGAAGTAGGCAAAGTTATCGAAGAAAATAATTTATCATGGTGTGCTGTAGCGCATGCTTGCAGCACACCATGTTTCTATTGCACTCAATGTTTACCCAATATAACTTCTTTGTTGAAATTTATTTACAGAGCACACAGATACATTGCGGTCAAGTTTTTACCGGACAGCAATGTTATTTCCCTATTATTAACACTTCATTACGATCTTCATTATTATGGTTCAACGCAAAAGGATGATTTCCCAAATTGCAAACTATTATCTGCTCTTTGTATTGACCTATAATTTCACATAGCTCATCTATTGAAGGGAATCCAGCAGAAGTATATGATAATGCAATTGTCGAGTTTTGGTGATGACTTAATAAGTCATTTAAATCTTCGACATAATGACTTCTCTGCTCAAATTCATGATTCTTACCAAACTTAATTTCGCGATTAACTTTTTCATTATTAATTTGTTCAGGAATATCTTCGTAATGCATCAACCCTTCTAAAAAGTGATAACGATTGTGGTAGGTTATCGCAGCACTTTGCTTTTCTCTAAAATATGGTGTATCAATATATACAAGATCAGCTTCCCTATCACAATGTAAAGCCGACATATTGGAAACTTCAACTCGTGGTAAAACCGCAAATTGAAATTCATTGAGTTCTTGGGTAAACTTTACAAATAGACTCTCAAATGATTGTTCCCATGTCGTTTTGTTTCCAAAATTAGCTTTGATAAATGAAGTCCTTAAATTAAGATTTCTCCTATGGAATATATTAAACGGCCGCTTTATCATACAACTTTGGAATAATACGTAGTAAGCACTCGCTCGTTCATCATCATTCAAAAAGGAAATATTCTGAATCACAGTATCAATCAAACGGTTTTCCTCTCTAGGGTAATAGATGTCTTCGAAATTATCTTCAATGATAGTTTGATAAACTCTACCTGGTACTCGTTGTAGCAAATTCAATGCACAAGTCTCGGTAAACACACCTTTGGGTGATTGAAGTAAGGCAGTTGCTATTTCACAGTTAAATGAAAGGATGTCATTATATAAAACTGCCTTTCCTTTTTTAGCCATGTAATAGGAAACAATACCTGTACCTCCAAACAAGTCCAGCATCGAGTCAAAATCGATATGGTTTTCTTGCAAGGCAGCCCATATTTTCTCTACGACTCTGCGTTTGGAACCATAATATCTTGTGGCAGGTAATTTCATTTCAGTAGCTGTTCCATTTTTGTTTTTAGTTTAGCATATTCTGGTTCTACTATACAGTGCAAGTCGATGCCGTTATATCGTGCTATTGGTATTTTGAAATCTTTTACCGAACTTCCTTCTGCATTTGTAAAATAAGAAAAGCCATCTTCTACCGTTTCATTATAATAGAGGGACACAAGCAGGTACTTCATTTGCACATTAGGATAACTATTTATCATTATCTGATGGAACTTAACCACCTCATTCAATGTATCCTCTATATTATATCTATTTAATGTTGTTTTGGTTTCAATATAAACTAATGAACTGTCTGTTTTCTTAACCATTTTATCTATCTCAATAAAACAGTTTTTAGGGTCGTCGCTTTTATATAATTCAAAATTGGAAAGTGATGTGATACCGCTTTCTGTCAGCATATCCTCAAACATATCCTCAAAATAATCTTTGCAGAAGTAATAGCTATAATAAGGTTTCAAAGCATAAACAGTTTTTATTTCTACTTTTTTTCTTCCCCATTACTTGTAGTTAACCTCTGACTATTGTCAGTTTCGACATTAATCCATGCTCTGAGATTAAATTCAGTATTGTCCTTCACTGTTTTATATAGCCCAAACATGGTTTGTTTGTTTCCCACTTGTTCAGCTACATGACTTCCTGTAAATAATACGTGATTTATTTCCTTTTAAATCGCTCTATGTTATATACCTCTTCAAAAATTCTTTAAATTCTTCATGCTTTTCCATATCATCATTTTTTGAAAGGTATAGATTGTATCGTAGTTTAGTCATCAAATTGGCAAACTCAGTTTCTCTAAGAGCATTTGCAAATCTTGAGCATTTATCTCGGTATTTGCTGATTCTATTATTTCTATGTGCATATACATCATTCAGCATAATCCAAAAATATTCCGTCGAATATTCCGACTTAACTATATGGTCTACATATTCAGTTGGTAATACCCAATCGCCCATAGCTATGCCAAAACTATCAATGTTAGGAAAAAGAGACTTCATTGTATTGGGAAGTTTCTTCTAATCCTATTTTAGTTTTCCAATTATCACAAAGCCATATTGCTTCTTCATCTATAGGTAGTTCTTCGTATTTTTCTATGATTTTTTGGGGATAAAAAAAGAGCCTTTTAAATCAATTCTGTTATTTTAATAGAATTGCCAAAATATTGGTCATTCATCAATTTAGCAAGAGGTTCTCTTATATTATTGATTTCTAAACTATTAATAAGCTCAAAAAAATTATCAATTATTCCTGATTTTTTAATCCAATTTATCAACAATGGCTGCATTTTTGTTTTAGCTTGAGCAATAAAAAATCGTTTTGTCCGATATAACAATAATACCCCAATATTCTCTAAAAGGTTAGATTGTTCATAGAGATAATCTTCTAAATAGCCGGAAAGCAGTACTAAAAAAGATTCCTCTGAAACATCGTCTGCAACCTGAATTTGCCCTGTAATTTTCTTAATATCAAATACTTCGCCACCCCATTCATGGAATTGTAGATTCGGGTAGCGCTCTCTGATTAAATCCAAAATAAGATGATAAACGGGGGATAGCAAATTTTCTATATCTATCGTATATTTATAGACCCCCAATGTATTTTTACACGCCCACTTCATAATCACTCAAATACATATTCTGTAACAATGCCAATTAAACGGAAGATTTCCTTCTGCTTATCAAAATTCTTTCGATATATATTCATTAATACAAATAATTGCGTAGGATCATAGTCTATAATTTTAACTTCCACTCCAGCAAAATCAAACATAGAATGAGTGACGGTCAGTTCCTTGGGCACAAATACAACAAACCTATTAATTCCTTTCTCGTTAATGAACTCCTGTATTCGACCTTTTATCTTCGAGTCGTCATTGAACAAAAAGAAGAATGCCTTTTTGAAACAATATCAATGAATGCTTGATAATCCCTTCATAAAAAGATTTTCATCTATATTTTTATATTCCAATGTCTCTAAGTAATACTCTAAGGGATCAAAAAAAGCACGGGTTAGATTTTTCAATCCACCATCATCCTTAGCATTAGTATATGCATTATTATAAAGGGCCTTTACTTGCTCATCTTTTGCGAGCTCTTCTTCAAAACTTATTGAATGATTTCCTTTCAGTGCTTCACCTATAGCCCGTATAACAAATCGATTACTATCTAACCGTTTTCTGCTGATAGTAGATACGATGTCGCTAACCTTTCCTTCTCTGATTTCAACATTAAGTAATTCTGCCATTAATTGTACAAGTTCTGCTAAATCAGATTCTTCTGTAATCTTTTTAATATACACTACATCGTTTTCAACTCTTCCCCAAAAAGGTTGACTGAGCGATGCAATATCAACAGCATTCGTTATCGTTGTTATCAGATAGTGACCTTGTATTTTGTTGAATAAATCCACTAACTCACGATATGAGTTAAAAAAAAATATGCCATCCTACGGGTTGATTTGTCATATATTTTCTCAAGCTCATCTACTGCAAATATTATTCGATAATCACATTGTGCAAGAATATTCAAGAATAGCACAAAAATTTCTCTTCTATTAAAATTTGTAAGTTGTGAAAGACCGTGTTTGCCGAATGCACCCTTGGAATACAGCCTTCCTGTTCCCAAATAAATAATATTGGTTATAGTTTCATCATCTAGTCCTTGTTCAAACAACTTTATAGTATAATCTCGAATATGGGAAAAATCATCATTAAAGTTGTTTGCTAATATTGCAGGATTAAATCTATCTGTGTTACGCAATGATTTTACCCCTTCCACAAGTTCTTTCATACAATTGTCTTGCAACTGCTGAAGTAAATATATACAAAAGTCAGTTTGTTCAACATCTGCACGGCTATAAAGCAAAAGAATACGCAAATCTTTATGATTGACAAAATATAAACTCAAGTATTTAAGTACATTGGTTTTTCCATCACCATATTGAGCCTTAATGATAGTAGTTACCATCCTTTGTCCAGCAATATTGGATAGTTTTTCGCTAATATGCTCTTTCAATTTCTCTTGATCAATAATAACAAATGGAAGATCTGGAACTTTACCTTCTATCCAGTCCTTCCTAATTGTATCCATTTTTTCTTCATCGACAGTTAGTCTGTCCCACAACCCATTATATTCCATAATTCTTAGTTATTTTAATTTTCATTACAGGAGCATTCCCTATATAAAAGCGTTTCCTCTGCTCAATCGTTGATACTATATTGATAAAAAATATATTGCTAACCAGTCTCTCTTCCTGATAAAAATGCGTTAGAAAGATTTGAAATTTCTCATAACCCATCTTCATCTCTTTACAGATATCATATAGGTTCACAAAATTACTTTTTATCTTCACTTTTTGCTATCTGTTTCCAATAGATAGCAAAAAACGCTTTCTTTTGTTTGATAAAATTGCTTCTTTTCCTTAACTCAAGAATGTATTCTTTAACCTTACTTTTAACATCGCAGAATACTTTTTCAAGACTGCTATCACTTGTAATAGTACTTGTTAAAACCCTACTCAGACTACCTTTCTCATTAATAACCTGAAGCAATTCAATCCACCGTTTTCTTACCACATAATAGTTGTTGTGGCTTTGTTTTGTATAATCAAAGTTCGCCATTGGATAATAACGTTGCATGAACTTGAATATTTCCGACTCCATTTTCAGCTCATATCTTTCTATTGGCTTATACAATAAACACATAGATAAGAAGAAGTGTCCGTCATTTTGTAAAATGTGCCATATATAGATTTTCCTGTCAGTCGGAGATATACCACTCTTAAGAACCGCTTTAGTTAATTGATTCGGTTTCCAATTTTGCGAATTATTACTGTTATCTAAGAAATGTAGCTTGTCATCGGCTAAATTTAGATAATAACTACATGCTTTATATGTACTATATATTTTAGTTTCAATTCCTCTCTCTCTACTCTTTGATAGAATCTCACGCAGTCTATTCTCCCCTATTGTTAATATCAATAGCGAGAAAATAATTCCATACTTCATCCACTGATTCTTTAGATGGAATCCCATCATTGTCTTGAGGATAGTTAGTATGTAGCCACCCTAACATTGTAAAGTAAAAAAATCAATAGTTTTTTCTTTGGTTAAGATGTATTCATTAGGATTCTTACTTCTTAAAAGTGTAAAATAGCAGACCCATTTCACAATCCAAATAGGCCTGTGAAATGGACGATGTAAACTGTCTAACACCTTATACTCTACAATCATGATAATTATCTTATATATAATAAATTCATTTGCTAAGTTACCTCTTTTATTAAGTTCTCGCAATTAAGTCCATCAAATTCCTTTCGAACTTTTCTTCGGTATCAATTGTGACGATTTGTTCATATAACATTTCAAGTTGCTGCTTGAATGTACCAAAAGACAGCTTGCCAATGCTTACCTGACGGTATGCTTTATTCAATGACTTTACTATTGTGAGTTCGAACATAATATTTTAGCAAATTTTATATTTTGAAGAAACTATGAATTTATTCATCCTGCTCCTCTATCCACTCTCTCAATTTTGCTTGTAGCAACTGCTTATCAGGAAGGTAAAGAGCATATTGTTGTGCATAGATATTAGAATCTTTCGGCAGAGTAAGTTCTACCAATGCATCTTTCTTTTCTTTGCAAAGTAGAATGCCGATTGTTGGTTTTTCAAAATCCTGTTTGACATAACGGTCATAGTAGTTGACATACATCTGCATTTGTCCCAAATCTTGATGAGCCAGTTTATCTACTTTCAGGTCAATCAGCACATAGCATTGTAAAAGTCGGTTATAGAAAACCAAGTCGACATAGGGAAATTTTCTTCATCGAAAGTAAATCGCTTCTGACGTGCTTCAAATAAGAAACCTTTTCCTAGTTCCAATAAGAAATGCTGCATCTTTTCCTATTATAGCATTTTCCAATTTGGTCTCAGAATATGATACATCAGATTTAAGTCCCAAAAATTCTAATGTTAACGGATTCTTGATGATGTCATCAGGATTATTAATAGTTTGTCCCTCTTGTGTCAAACGCATGACTGCCTCTTTGTCTCTGCTGAGAGCCAATCGTTCATACAGGCTTGAATTATATTGTCTTTGCAGTTGTCGAACACTCCAATTCTGCTTTTGGCATTCAATTTCATAGAAACTCCGTTCTGCTTCGGATTCGATACGCATTAACACCAAATAATGAGACCACGAAAGCGTAAACGGGTATGTGCCAGTCAATTTTGTTGAGCTTTTTACCGTTTTTTGAATTTGGTCAACACTGTTGACCAAATTATCCGATGATTCGGTCAACACTGTTGCGCCGATCTGTTTTACCGAATATATCGTGAAAAACTTACGGCATCTTTTCAAGGTTTCTACCGACCATCCATCGCCAAGTCTTTCTGTCAAGACCTCTGATACACCTTTCAATAACTGTTTGCCGTATGTTGCACGTTCTTCGCCTTCTTGTACGACATTTACAATAATGCGCCCTATTTCATATTTGGTGATGACTTCGGTAATATTAATTGCTCGTGCAACATTTGTTCGTGCATTCGTAATCAATCGCTCGATACGTTCCGCAATATCTGCGATGATGTGGCTATCTATATTTTGTATTTTACTCATGGTCTTTAGAGGTATCTTTACTTATCAAATCTTGAACTTTGACACCTAAACATTCTGCTATTTGGAATAGCGTTTCAAGGCTCGGTTGACTGGTATTAGTACACCATTTAGAAACCGTAGCTTGATCTTTTCCCAATTGTTTTGCCAACCATCTATTCGTGCGTTTTGTCTCCGCCAGCACCACTTTTAGACGATTCATATCTTTATTCATGCGTCATAAATTTATCGAGACTACAAAGATAAGCATAATTCAAATATTTAGAGATATAAAGATAAAAAACATCTCTTATAAGATAATTGTTTTGCGTTTTTAGGAAAATATATATTGGGGATTATCATTTGCATTAAAAGTAATGCAATTAATAGATACATGGTTATGCCAGATTAATAGAACCCATATTTTAGTTTAAAAGATGAGAGTTAGAATATTTTCAGAGAGAATACTTTTAACATGGCCGGCAACAGTGCCCGGACCATCGAGAAACACTACTACAAAAAACACCAAACAGGAAGAATTACGCCAGCGGATGAATGCCCATTACAGAAGTTGGGACAATAACTCGATTGAAAACCATAAATATACGCTGCAATGAAAAAATACGTATGTGAGCCGCAGAGAAATGAAATCATTTCGTTATATTTGCAATCGAAAATAAAAGCAGAGCATTATGACAGACGAACAATTAGGTCCGATGAAGCTCATATTCAATTATAATGATGTATTTTACAGCTTCTTCTACGACGACCTCAGCGGGTGCATACACCGTTCCCGTGAATATGCCATCAATTATGTCTATTCAGGCGAGATGATTCTCGACAACGGACTGAACAGATTCATGTAGGGAAAGGCGAATGCGTCTTTATTCCACGCGACCACCACATCACGATGTATAAAAAGACAAAGGATGGCGAACGTTATTGTGGTATCTTTCTGATGTTCACGCGTCGTTTCTTACGGGAAATGTACGGCAAGTTGGAACAACGCAAAGTACCGGTCAATACTCCCAAGCTCGATTCGGGCGTAATCAAACTGCCGAAAACAGTAGAACTCGCCAGCCTGTTCGCTTCCATGACCCCTTACTTCGATCCGGAAGTGAAACCCAAAGACGATTTCATGAACTTGAAATTGCAGGAGGGGTTGCTTGCGTTGCTGCATATCGACAAGCGGTTCGCTCCGACGCTCTTCGACTTCAACGAACCGTGGAAAATAGATATTCTGGAATTTATGAACGAGAACTACATGTACGAGTTCACGATGGAGGAAATGGCTCATTATACCGGGCGCAGCCTTGCCACGTTCAAGCGGGATTTCAAGAAAATCAGCGACCTGACACCCGAAAAATGGCTTATCCGAAAACGGCTCGAAGTGGCCTATGCCAAAATGAAAGAGGGCGGTAAAAAGGTCGTGGATGTCTATGCCGAAGTGGGTTTCAAGAATCCGTCGCACTTTTCGACCGCTTTCAAGAAACAATACGGCATATCGCCGACTGCCGCATTCGTATAACTCGAATTGACCCTTTGGGAAATCTTATTTGAGCCTCACAGTAATTCCGCTGTGAGGCTTTCTCTTTAACTTTGCCACCGAAATCAGAAACATAAAAAGAAAGAGTTATGATAAAGTGGTTAATATCCTTAATGATGGTATGCAGCCTGTCCGTTACGGTAAGTGCTTGCAAACCAGATGATTCTCTGAAAAATACGGAGAATACGGTTCCCGAACCTGAACCTAACCCCGACCCGACACCCGAACCTGTAACCGGAAACGGGATGTTCGACCTGAGCAAAGGCGAAAACGGCAATCCGCCGTCTATCCGGCTCAGCAGCGGCTACGATATGCCGATCATCGGTCTGGGCACATACAGCCTTCATGGCAAAGTGTGTGTCAATGCCATATTATCCGCCGTCAAACATGGTTATCGTAAATTCGACACGGCGAGTTTCTACGGAAATGAAGAAGAGGTCGGCGAGGCCATCCGCACCTGCGGCGTGCCGCGCGAGGAATTGTTCGTCTGCACAAAACTCTACCCGAACCAGTTTGCCGATGCGGAAAAAGCCATTGAAGAATCACTGCGCAAACTCAATATTGGTTATGTGGATCTGATGTTGCTCCATCATCCCGGAGCGCACGACGTGGAGGCATACAAGGCAATGGAGCGGGCTGTCGAAGCCGGGAAAATCCGGTCGGTCGGCGTGTCGAACTATTATATCAGGAAATGACGGATTTTCTGCCCCAAGTGACCATAAAGCCGGTATTGGTTCAGAATGAAATACATCCTTACTATCAGGAAAAGGAAGTCGTAAGATTCATGCACGAGAACGGCATCGTCATCGAAGGCTGGTATCCGCTCGGAGGCAGAGGTTATACGGCGACCATGCTCGGCAATGAAACAATCGGCCGGATTGCGAAAGCGCATGGACAATCACCGGCCCAGATAATTCTCAGATGGAACTTGCAGAACGGCGTGGTCATCATTCCCGGTTCGAGCAACCCCGACCATCAGAAAGAAAACATATCCCTGTTCGACTTCGAGTTATCGCCCGAGGAAATGGCACAAATCGCCGTCCTTGACCGAAACGAAAAACACGATTGGTATTAAAAAACAATGATAAAATAGATTCTTATGAAAACGAACATGAATTTCAACCTCTTCACGCCGACCAAACTGTTGTTCGGCTGCGGAAAACTGAATGAACTCGGCAATCAGTCCATGCCGGGCAAGAAAGCCCTGTTGCTGATTTCCAACGGTCAGTCCGTCCGGACGACCGGAACGCTCGACCGAACCGTTGCACAACTCGACAAAGCGAATGCGGCTCACGTTCTTTGCGCCAACATTCACGAAAATCCCTCGAAAGAAGTCGTGATGGAAGCGGCTGCCGTAGCCCGTGAGAACGGATGCGACTTCATCGTGGCATTGGGAGGCGGAGCGGTGCTCGATTCGGCTGTGGCCGTAGCCGCAATGGCGACCAATCCGGGCGACCTGTGGGATTACGTCCACGGCGGCACGGGCAAAGGGCTTCCCTTGCAGCAGCCGGGACTGCCCATCGTGACGATTGCCACGACATCGGGCACGGCTTCCGAAATCAACTGCTGGGGCGTGATTTCCAACCACGCCACCAATGAGAAAATCGGGTTCGGCTACCCCGAACTCAATCCCGTGCTGGCGATTGTCGATCCGGAACTGATGCGCACCGTACCGTCGACGTACACCGCCTATCAGGGTTTCGATGCGCTGTTCCACAACACGGAGGTAATGATCAGCCGCTTCGTCAACGTGCTGAGCGAGCCGATAGCCCTTTCTGCCATCGAACACATCGCCAAATACCTGCCACGCGCCGTGAAGGACGGCAACGATTTGGAAGCTCGTGAAGCCGTTGCCTACGGAAGCACCATAGCCGGACTTACGATGCAACTCACCAGCGCCACGGCCGAGCATTCGATGGAACACGCCATGAGTGCCTATCACCACAACCTGCCGCACGGTGCGGGTCTCATCATGATTTCGAACGAGTTCTACCGCTTCTTCATCGAGCATCATGCCTGCGACGAACAATTCGTGAAGATGGCGCGCGTGATGGGAATGCCCGATGCGGACAAACCCGAGGATTTCCTCACGGCACTTGCCGGCCTGCAACGTGCCTGCGGCGTGGACAACCTGAAAATGAGCGACTACGGCTTCACTCGTGAGGAGTGCGACACGCTGGCTCGCAACGCCCGTGATACGATGGGCGGCTTGTTCGCAGCCAATCCCTGCGAGATGACGCATGAGGATTGCGCAGCTATTTTCGAAAAAGCGTATAGATAACCTTTAATCAGCATATAAACAGCGTTATGGTAACGGAAAAGCCATAACGCTGTTTATATTATATGAGCTTTTGAGAAAATACGAATTTGAGCTTTTGAATAATATATTTTGAGCTTGACAGTAATTTTCGCTCCGTTTTATCACCGTACCTTTGCATTATAAAAATAAGAAACAATCATAGCAATGAAAAACAACGAATCTGAAAACCGCAGCCATTACAGCCTTGTTCGGAATAGGACTGCTTGCCGGCTGCACGAACAGTACAACAAATAAAAAAACAAGTGATATGAAAACATTAAATCTTACGCAAGAATGGGACAAGACCTTTCCGCAGAGCGACAAAGTGAACCACAGCAAGGTAACATTTCGCAACCGCTACGGCATCACGCTGGCGGCCGATATGTATGTGCCGAAGAATGCCACAGGGAAGCTGCCCGCTATCGCCGTCTGCGGCCCGTTCAGGGGCTGTCAAGGAGCAGGCTGCCGGGCTTTATGCCCAGACAATGGCCGAGCGCGGTTTCCTGACCGTCGCTTTCGACCCCTCCTATACCGGAGAGAGCGGTGGTGAACCCCGATACGTGGTATCACCAGACATCAATACAGAGGATTTTTCGGCTGCTGTCGATTTTCTTGCGACCAATGACAAAGTCGATCCCGAGCAAATCGGTATCATCGGCATCTGCGGCTGGGGCGGACTGGCCATCAATGCCGCTGCCGCAGACCCGCGCATCAAGGCGACAGTCGCTTCGACGATGTACGACATGAGTCGCGTCAATGCCAACGGCTATTTCGATGCCGACGACAGCGCCGAAGCCCGCAACGCGCTCCGCAAGAAACTGGCAGTGCAGCGCACAGAGGACTTCCGTAACGGTTTCCCGAAGCCGGGTGGCGGCGTGCCCGACGAACTGCCTGCCGATGCTCCGCAGTTCTTCAAGGACTACCATGCCTACTACAAGACTCCGCACGGTTATCACAAACGTTCGCTCAACTCCAACCAGGGACGGAATGCGACGGAAGCCATCCCGTTCATCAACTTCCCACTGATGAGCCGTGCGGATGAAATCAAGAATGCCGTGCTTGTCATCCACGGCGAAAAGGCGCACTCCCGCTACTTCGGCGAAGACGCGTTCAAGAAGTTGAAAGGCGACAACAAAGAGTTGCTGATTATCCCCGGGGCCAACCATACGGACCTTTACGACAATCTTAAGGCAATTCCATTTGATAAAATCGAAAAATTCTTTACCGGTAACTTGAAATGATATGATAAAAGTAAAATCCCTCCTTACGGCAGTCGTGGCCTTATTGACTGCGACTGCCTACAACGGAAATGCGAACAAAGCGGCAAACAGCGACAGCAAACCCAATATGGATATGGTAACAGACAGTTCGAAAACACTGATAGTCTATTTCTCAAAAAAAGAGGCGTGTTATTGACAAAGGCAACACGGAAGTAGTTGCGGAATACATCAAGGAAATGACCGGTGCGGATGTATTCCGCATAATGCCGGACAAAGAGTATGAGAAAATACAAGATTATGACGAACTGGTGGAACTTACCAGAATAGAGCATGAAAATGACGAGCGTCCGACATTCAATGGCAAGATAAACGACATCGGCAAATACGACACCATATTTATCGGCTCTCCGATCTGGTGGTACACCTTTCCGCAGGTCATGTACACATTCCTTGACAGTTATGACCTCAATGGAAAGACCATAATACCGTTTACGACGCATGAGGGTAGCGGATTGGCAGACGTGGTTGAAGTCCTGCGTAAATATTATCCCAACGCGACTGTTGCCGAGGGGCTTGCCATACGCGGACGTGATGCAGTGAAATCAAAGGAGAAAGTGGTCAGGTGGCTGGAGAAAACGGGCTTCTGAAAAATTCGATTAAAACAAAAAGAGACATAACGATGAAAATACTTGTATTGAACGGGAGTCCGCATCCGAAGGGCAGTACAAAGCAAATGGTGACAGCTTTTGCCGAGGGGGCTGTATCGGTCGGACATGAGGTGACGGCAATAGATGTGTGCCGTAAGAATATCAAAGGCTGTATGGCCTGCGAGTATTGCCATACAAAAGGTCGAGGCAGTTGTATACAACAGGATGACATGCAGGAAATCTACCTGTCGCTGAGAGAAGCGGATATGCTGGTGATCGCTTCCCCCGATTTACTACCACGGCATTTCCGGGCAACTTAAATGTGTCATAGACCGCTTTTTATTCTGCGGCCTACCCGAGCAAGCCTACCCGTCTGAAAAAAAAATAGCCATGATTTTAAGTTCCGCAGACGCGGACATGTATGATGGTGCGATGTTCTCATTCAAAGGAGATTTTCTTAATTATCTGGGACTTGAAAACTCAGGTGTTTACACCGCTCATGGAAGCGAGAACGGCTCAAAAAAGAAATTGGACGAGTTGAGAATGTTTGGCGAATCGTTAAGATGAAAATGACCTGCCTGTTTTTCCAAATATCGACTAAAATATGAGTATATCGACTAAAAAAAAAATCACAATAGCCTGTTAATGTTTACCCTCACGCTCGGAGTGTTCGGAATTCTGAACACCGAAATGGGTGTGGTGGGCATTATTCCTATCATAGCGGACACTTTCGGTGTTACGGTTCCGGATGCAGGTTGGACGGTCAGTCTCTTTGCGCTGATTATCGCCTTCTCGGCTCCCGTCGTGCCATTGCTTTTTTCACGGGTAAACCGCAAAACGGTCATGGTACTTGCCTTGTCCGTATTTGTGATATCCAACCTTGTTTCGGTCTTCACGACAAATTTTACCGTACTGCTGATAACCCGTGCGATTCCGGCATTCTTTCATCCGCTCTATGTATCCATCGCTTTCTCAACCGCAGCCTCTTCCGTTAGTCGGGAGGATGCTCCGAAAGCCGTTTCCAAAATCTTTGCCGGAGTATCGGCGGGAATGGTGCTCGGAGTACCTATAACAAGTTATATCGCCAGCGAATTTTCGTTTTCGGCGGCAATGGTATTTTTTACCGTTGTCAATGCGGCGGTACTCCTTGCAACCCTTTTCCTGATACCGTCCATGCCCGTTAAGGAACGGTTATCGTATGGTACGCAACTCGGCGTATTGAAAAAGCCCGTATTATGGAATTCTTTCCTTGCAGCGTTGTTGATGAATGCGGCCATGTTCGGCTTTTACAGCTATTTGTCTGATTACCTGATAACGGTCACGAATGTCTCCTTCAAAGTGATAAGCATCCTGCTGTTCGTTTACGGTATGGCAAATATCGTCGGCAATATCGCAGCCGGGAAATTGTTGTCACAACGTCCTTTCGCCACGTTGAAATACGTACCTATCATTATGACGATGCTTTATCTCGCTCTTTACGGGCTTGGGGAATTTACCCTACCGACGGCAATCGTCATTCTGGTATTGGGAATATTCGCAGGTATCGCCAACAATGGTAATCAATTCATGGTATCCACTTCCGCGACCGAAGCCCCCGATTTTGCCAACGGTCTATTCCTGACCGCCGCAAATCTCGGCACTACGCTGGGAACGGCAATATGCGGCGTGTTCATAACCGTATGGGGTACACATTCGTCCCCGTTAGAGCCGTGGTATTCCTTATTATCGGGATTATAAGCATTGTCATCAGAAACAGTTTGATGAATCGTGAAAAACACATCATATCGACAATATGAAAACATCGCCCATGTGGAGGATAATTTTCGAAGCCTTTCCATCCGCCTGACCGAGGAAGACCTGCATGACTTGGATACGGCATTCCCTGCTCCGATACGAAAAATACCGTTGGCAGGCTGGTAATAAACAACAAAAAAGAACGAAAATGAAAAAGATACTATTAGTCGCAACAATTATATTCTCCTTGAATGTATGTTTGTTTGCACAGAAACAGGAGAACTTTAATCACATTGGTTTATATACAATGCGTATCGGAAAAATCGAAGCCATTGTTATCAGCGATGGACACCTTTGTGTGAATCCGGTACAAGCAGAATTTGCGCAACGTATTGATTCTGTCAAAGTCGCTAAAACTCTTCAGGAGCATTTCGCACCTGTAACGGAAGTCGATTTGGCAATGAACATTCTTTTGCTGAAAATAGGGAACCGTTATGTGCTGATAGATGCCGGTGCAGGCTACGTGTTTGGCTGTGAAAGCGGATGGCTTGCTGCGAATCTTAGCTATGCAGGGATTCAACCGGATAAGGTCACGGACATTATTATTACCCATGCCCATCCCGACCATATCGGAGGTTTGACAGACAAGAAAGGGAATCTCGTATTTCCGAATGCTGAAATCATCTCTCTCGTGAAGAATATAATTTTTGGATGTCTCCAGCTCCGGTTTTACCCAAAGCACCATGACAGACAAAAAACACATGAAAATGCTCGTGGATGTAGCACAAAAGAACATTCGTTCTGTAACAGACAAACTGCATTTGTTTCAAAAAGATGAAGAACTATTGGGATGTTTGCAGATGATACCTGCTCCGGGACACACTCCGGGACATACCATACTCCGGATACACTCCGGAAGAGAAGAAATCTATCATATTGCGGACGTGGTACATTCTGAAATTATCTCGTTTGAACATCCCGAATGGATTTATAATAGTGATACGGACTACAAAGAAGGAATAGAAACCCGCAAGAAAATATTAGAACAATTAAGTAATTCCGGTTCGTTGTTCTTCGCATATCATTTGCCGTGGCCGGGATTGGGATATGTAAAATCCACAACGGACGGATACGAATGGGTGCAGAAACGAATTGCTATGCCGTATTAAATTAAAAGGGAATAACTATGACCAACAATACAATTGACATTATGCTGGCACACCGCTCCATCCGTTCATTCACGGACAGAACGGTAAGCGATGAAAACTTGGATGCTATCATCCGTGCAGTACAAGCGGCCCCAAACTGGGTAAACCTGCAACTCGTTTCCATGATCGTGATAAGAGGCAGAACGACGAAAACTGTTTGCCGATTTGTGTGGACATCAGCCGCACATTGCCGAAGCTCCTGTATTCTTGATATTCTGTGCTGACTACTACCGGATAGCTCTTGCTTGCAAGGCAAAAGGGCAGACTCTCGATGAAGTGATGCAAGACATCGACACGTTGCTCGTGGGTGCGCACGAAGTCGGTATCGCTCTCGAAGCAGCTATCGTTGCTGCCGAATCTTTGGGATTGGGCACAGTCCCTATCGGGGATGTGCGTAAGAACGCAAAAGAGGTCATTCGTGAACTGCAATTACCGAAATATGTTTTCCCTATGTTGGGATTATGTATTGGTTATCCGGCAAATGACCCCGGTCTGAAACCGCGCTTTCAAAAAGAGGCAATATGTTTTGAGGAGACATATAATACTCATTTGGAAAAACAATTGGCCGAGTATGACAAAACCTATTCACAGTATCTGTTGAAACGTTCGTGGAATAACCGAGTTGGCAACTGGACTGACTTGGCCGCAGACTTTTTACCTGTATCCGTATCATTACGAGGGAGTTGCCGATGTATTACGAGAACAGGGATTCGTGTCGGCTAAAACTGATAAATGATTCTTCGCCATGCACATTGCAATCACGACACTACCGGGATACACTCCGCAAGAGAAAAAAAACTGCTTGCACAACGGCTGAAAGAAGCGGCTGCAAACCTTATGGGTGTAATTCCTTGTACCGTTTCCGTATCTGTAAAGGACTTGTCAATAGAGAATTGGGATGATTTTATCAAAGAATTACCAGATGATGAAATCGTTATACCTGAAACATATAATTAGTGTTGCCTGATATTTACTTACAACTATAGGGATAATTAAGCACAAATAATTTTATGGCAGTTTTTATCTACCCTAATAATCAAATAACATCTGGATTTATAAATAAGTAATTGACATGAAAGAAAAAATCAAAAATTCTTCTCTTTTTTTTTGAAGGGAAGCAACACCTGGCCCACTTCGCTACTGAACAGGATGTAGCGGAAGAACTGTTTGAGTTACTTTCCGAAGCGAGAAGACTCTATCTTCAAAATGTGATTGTGGAGGGCAAACGGTATAGCCGCTATGTGGATGACTTCATAAATAGTCATCGATACATCAACTGCGATAATGCGGTTTGCCGGAACTGCCATGAAATGAACATCCATATCGTCAAGGGACTGCTGACAGAATGTACCCACCCTATCCAACCTCTTTTTACCGCATCAGACTTCTCTTTTAAGGAGTGCATGGAGTTGCGAAAGCAGTATGATATGTCGGAGCCATTGCCAACACAAGTCGTGCATCGTACCGATAAGGTGACGAATGCTCCGCCGCTTTCTTTCGGCTGTAACTTCACTCAAAAACAGATGGCGGGTATTGTGTCCTGTGCCAATACCTATAATCTATTTTGTGTTTCTATGCTTCGCATCGAGGATATGGAAGCTCTCTTTTCTTGCAAAGAGGGTTTTCATATCCGGGTGAACAATCTACGCCATGTGGCCATCCTTTTCGATGCGCTTCTCGAAAATTCGTTTATCCAATTTCGCTGGCAATCAGTTCTTGACAGAGGCAAATTTCTACAATCCAAGGACGGATCACGGTTTGTTTCTGCCTCAAGTCTTTCATCTGCACTCTCTGCGGTCAGAGGTAATATGACATCAGTTGCCTATATCATTAGGCAAACTATTGGACAATTGAAAGAATGATATGAACTCGCTATTGTCCCAGTTTTAATAGGACAATAGCGAGTGATAATATTTTCAATTATAGACTTGTGCTTGTTTCATTTACATCCAGTTTTACTATTTACCAATTGGATGAAATCTGCGGTTCGTTGATTATAATTGATCCAGTCTGTAGACAAACTGTAAAATGCACATAGTTCAGTATATAATTCATCTAATTTAGATTTGTCTGTTATGTCTGCACCCTGTTTGACAACATTAAGAAATCCCATATCGTTGAAGGATATATAGGGAAATTTGAAAGGAAGAATGCGCTTTCCGTCCATTGCCCATGCAGCACCCATCTCATTGGTACACACCTCACTTCTTTTATAATTCTCAGAAATCATACATAAAATGAAGTCGCAACCTTTCATGTTTTTGACAATCTCATTTCTAAAATCCTCACCAGTATGAATTGCAGAATGATCTAATGTACAAAAAATATCAGTTCTCTCAAATTTACATCCCAACATTAGAATTTCCTTAACAAATCCATTTACAATATCTTTATCTTCAGAGGAATGGCTTATGAATATCTTTTTTAGGGTGGTTATAAAGGCTTGCTAAAATCCGATAACAAGTTCTGATATCTCCGAAGGAATATGCTGAAATGAATCCATTAAAATTAATGGTAGAAAGGCATTATTTAAAAATATCTGCGATCTCTGGCTGCTCTTTTTTTGTAGGTTTGGTATTAATTGCTTAGAGATATTTATTAGTTGCATAGTATTAGGCCCTATTGTGGAATTATAATTAATCTTCATTCGCTGTAATACTTTTATTCCCTGATTTACCAGTTCTCTTATTGTATTCATAATTATTTGTATTTCTAATTTTCAACTTATTCAAAAATCCCCCTTATTTCATAGTGGAAGATATACCTATATATAGACATATCACTAATGGGTAATTTTTTCTTTCTTGTTATCTCGATGCAGTGTTTATCAGCTCTGCATTTAACCTAAAAGCGTTTGCGTCAATTCCCATTTGGTAAATCTTAATGTCAGGATTAAGTTTCCGTGCAATGCTTATTATTTTTGATTTCTCATCTGCATTCATGTTGATTCCCAAATAGACAGACTCAAAACACTCTCCTCCGATTTCAGGAAAAGCCCGAACCTCTTTCCAATCAATCGGCCCCTTATGATCATTTTGACCTGGCAATAAACTCATATATGTTGGCCAAGGGTCTAAAATGAATAACCTCACCTCTTGTTCATGCTCCCATGCCTTTGCTTTTGTGGATAATTGATAATGGAAGAAATCTTTTGCATCCCTGAAATAATCAGGTTTTTCCACAATATCCTTATACTGTACTTCCACTTCAGCACAGCCAATCATAATTCCACCCTGCATATGAGAAAGGTATTTTCTGACTTTCTCCATATCCAAACCGATGCAAATACCTTTGTGTTTGCTGTAATAGCTCCACATCAAGATTGAATCATGTATCTTGGAAAGGCTACATATCCACACCTCTTCTCTGGTTCTACGAAATGGATCTCTTCTTAATTCTTCGATAATTTTCGGAGTCCATCCTCCACACGCTTCTTTCGGAACATTGGAGAAATCAATTAACGATGGGTGGCAATCAAACGGGTCGTTCAACTGCGTAGCATTGGTAAATTGAAGATTACTATAATGTAACATCATCAATCCACCGGTAAAATCAAGATATTTATATAATTTGACTGCTCCCATAAACTTATTATTCCGTCCTCAATAATTCATCCACAGTGACATCCAAAACTTTGGATATTTGAATTAGCATCTCCACATTGGGCTGTGTTGTATTGGTAACCCATTTGGAAATTATGGCAGGATCCTTATCCAATTGTTCTGAGAGCCATTTATTATTTCTATTTTTCTCTGCGAGAACGACTTTGATTCGATTTAGTAGTTTACGCTCCATGTTATATATATATTCTATCCATACATATACAAAGATAGGCATTATTTGGAGAATATATTTGATTAAACAGGATATATTTTGTGGTAAAACCGCAATAAAATGAGTAAAACATCAATTTTGGTTATACGGTTTTATAGCACCTGCTGTTTTAAGAATGTTAATCACTTTTTTACATCACAGATACAGACGATTTAGAATATATTCATGGGAACTATATGGTATCAAATGTACGATATAATAACATATAGTAGCTGTGTATTAGATTGATATAAAATATATTTCGGTTCAAGCGTGGATCTGCAAGAACATGTAGATGTTGGATTGAGCCGTAGTACTGATGGCGGGAGAACATGGGAGAAAATGAGATTGCCGCTTTCTTTCGGAGAGACCGGAGGCTTGCCGGCTGCCCAAAATGGGGTAGGAGACCCTTCTATCTTGGTCGATACAAAGACAAATACAGTGTGGATTGTCGCGGCGTGGACACACGGTATGGGGAATCAACGGGCATGGTGGAGTTCACAGCCGGGAATGGAAAAGAGCTATACGGCTCAACTCGTGATGACGAAGAGTACCGATGACGGCAAAACTTGGTCGAAGCCGATTAATATAACCGGGCAGGTGAAAGATCCTTCTTGGTATTTCCTACTTCAAGGGCCGGGGCGAGGTATTACCATGCAGGACGGCACATTGGTATTTCCCATTCAGTTCATAGATTCGACTCGTATTCCGAATGCTGGTATTATGTATAGTAAGGACCGGGGTAAAACTTGGAATATACATAATCTGGCACGGACAAATACGACAGAGGCTCAGGTCGTGGAGATAGAGCCGGGGGTGTTGATGTTGAATATGCGGGATAACCGGGGAGGAAGCCGAGCCGTAGCCATAACCGAGGATTTGGGAAAACATGGACCGAGCATGAGTCGTCCCGAAAAGCTTTGCAAGAACCTGTGTGTATGGCGAGTCTGATTCATGTTCGTGCCGAAGATAATGTATTGGGTAGGGATATCCTTCTTTTTCTCGAATCCCAACACGAAGAAGGGGCGCAACCATATTACGATTAAAGCCAGTTTAGATAAAGGCCTGACGTGGTTGCCAGAAAATCAAGTGATGTTGGACGAAGATGAGGGGTGGGGGTATACTTGTCTGACCATGATCGATCGTGAGACAGTGGGTATTTTATATGAGAGTAGCGTGGCTCACATGACTTTCCAAGCTATTAAGTTGAAAGACTTAATTCGGGAGTAACAATTCTCCATTTTGTTAAAAGTGCTAAATTTAAACATTCCGCAGAAAGTGTGGTTAAACCTTTGGACAAAAACAGAGTCTTATAAACAGATTCGCGAATAAATAAATTGAAGAAAACTTTTTAATGAAAGGAGAAAATTTATGAAAAAGGCAATAGTATCGTTCGCTCTTGTTCTCGTTTTATCGATGAGTTCATTTGCCGGTAATAAAGAAAAGAACGAACGGAGAGAGAAATGTGAATTCCCTTGTGAACAAATGGTGAAAGATTTGAATCTTAGCGAAAAACAGCTTTCTCAATTAAAAGAAGCCGATAAGACGTTCGATACGGAAGTAAAAGCGATTCGAGAGAAAAAGAGGGAATTTGAGAAATCGAATCGAGAATCGATGAAAGCAGCTAAGGTTCGTCGGGATTCCACATTTAAATCTATTCTAACCAAAGATCAGTATATTCAGTATTTGGAACAGAAAGTGGCACGATTGGAAAGACGAGCAGACCGCGATTCTTGGCGTGAAAGATTTAGGGCTCCATTTATGGTGAAAGATATGAAGCAGGGGCGTCTTAATCCCTTGCCGTGGAGTGAAAAGAATGTAGAAAAATAAAGAACAGTGAATAAATAGGTTTTCGGTAGGAAAGAAAGGCTGCTATGCATTGCATAGCAGCCTTTGCTTTTTATCTCGTTTCAGTTACGAAATACGATTTGGTCATTTTCGGTATCGACTATGATAGGCTTCGATCGGTCTACTTTCTGGGCCAGCAGATCTTTCGACAACTGGTTCAAGATAAGCCGGTGTATCACTCGTTTTACCGGACGTGCTCCAAACTCAGGGTCGTAGCCTTCGGCTGCAATCAAGCCCAGAGCTTTGGGTGTAATTTCGAGTGTGACACCGTTTTTCTCCAACATCTTTTTGATGTTGTCGATTTGTAACGACACAATCTCTTCGATTTCTTTCTCGCTCAACGGGGTGAACATAATCGTTTCGTCTATACGGTTGAGAAATTCGGGACGTATGGTTTGTTTCAACATATTCAAGACCGCTTCTTTTGTTTTTTCGATGACTTCGGTTTTGTTGGCAGGAGTCATCTTTTTCAAAATTTTCGCGTATCAAGGCGGAACCCATATTCGAAGTCATGATGATAATGGTGTTTTTGAAATTAACCAATCGGCCTTTGTTATCGGTCAATCGTCCGTCATCGAGTACCTGCAACAGAATGTTGAAGATGTCGGGGTGAGCCTTTTCTATTTCGTCGAACAAAACCACCGAATAAGGTTTACGCCTGATCGCTTCGGTCAGTTGACCGCCTTCATCGTATCCAACATATCCCGGGAGGGGAACCGATGAGACGAGTGGCACTGAATTTCTCTTGATATTCACTCATGTCGATACGAGTCATCATGTTCTCGTCGTCAAACAGATATTCGGCAAGAGCTTTTTCGCTAACTCGGTTTTACCCACACCGGTCGTACCGAGGAAGATGAACGACCCGATAGGCCTACGAGGATCATTCAATCCGGCACGACTCCGACGAACAGCATCGGCAATGGCAGTGATGGCCTCGTTTTGACCTACAACTCGTTTGTGCAGTTCCTCTTCGAGGTGGAGCAGTTTGTCTTTTTCGCTTTGCATCATTTTGTTTACCGGAATGCCCGTCCAGCGAGATACGACATCGGCGATGTCCTCGGCATCGACTTCTTCCTTAATCATAGCTTTGTCGCCTTGCAACTCGTGTAGCTTTTGTTGCGTGGCATGGATTTCGTCTTCTTTTTGTTTGATCTTGGCATACCGTATTTCGGCTACTTTACCATAATCGCCCTCTCGTTCGGCTTTATCGGCTTCGAAACGTAAGTTCTCGATGTCGATTTTGTTTTGCTGTATGCGGTTAACCAGTTCTTTTTCCGATTGCCATTTGGCTCTGAATTTAGTTTCCTCTTCTTTCAGGTCGGCAATTTCTTTGGCTAACTGTTGCAGCTTTTCGGTATCGTTTTGACGTTTGATAGCTTCGCGTTCGATTTCCAATTGTTTGATTCGTCGGGATATTTCGTCCAAAGCCTCTGGAACCGAATCTACTTCTATGCGCAGTTTTGCTGCCGCTTCGTCCATCAAGTCTATGGCTTTATCGGGTAGGAATCGGTCTGTTATATATCGTTCGGATAATTGTACGGCTGCTATGATAGCATCGTCTTTAATCCTCACTTTATGGTGATTTTCATACCGCTCTTTCAGACCTCTCAAAATCGAGATAGAGCTCATTTCGTCGGGTTCGTCGACCATGACGATTTGGAACCTACGTTCGAGAGCTTTGTCCTTTTCAAAATATTTTTGATATTCGTCGAGCGTGGTAGCGCCGATAGATCTCAATTCTCCTCTTGCCAAAGCCGGTTTCAGAATATTGGCGGCATCCATTGCTCCATCGCCTTTACCGGCTCCTACCAACGTGTGTATCTCGTCGATAAAGAGGATAATTTCTCCCTCGCTTTGAATGACTTCGTTGACTACTGATTTCAACCTTTCTTCAAATTCTCCTTTGTATTTGGCTCCGGCAACCAAAGCTCCCATGTCGAGAGAAAAGATTTGTTTGCTTTTTAGGTTCTCGGGAACGTCTCCGCGTACGATACGATGCGCTAGTCCTTCGGCTATGGCTGTTTTACCTGTACCCGGCTCACCTATCAAGATAGGATTGTTTTTGGTTCGGCGACTCAGAATTTGTAATACTCGTCTGATTTCTTCGTCTCGTCCGATAACAGGGTCGAGTTTCCCGTTACGGGCACGTTCGTTCAAATTGATTGCATATTTGCTCAATGCATTGTAGGTGTCTTCGGCCGAAGCTGCGGTTACTTTCTTCCCTTTTCGTAATTCGTCGATAGCTGCGCCCAGTTCTTTTTTCGATTATACCTGCATCTTTCATGAATGCAGAGGCCGGACTTTTTCACGAGGAATAATCCCATGAGCATGGCTTCCAATGCCACGAACTGGTCTCCGAGTTTATTGGAATAGTCGATTGCTTTTTGTAGAGCATCGTTAGCTTCCCCGACTCAGATAAGGCTCACCTCCGTTCACTTTCGGAAGCGATTCTATTTCTCTGTCGACTTGGTTGTTTAGCAACCCTGCGTTGACTCCCCATTTTTGAAAAAGGTATGAGGTGAGGCTTTCGCCTACTTGCAAGATACCTTTTAGAAGGTGTACCGGTTCTATGGATTGTTCGTTGTGATTACGAACAATCTCCACAGCCTTTTGGATAGCCTCCTGCGATTTGATTGTGAAATTGTCGAAATTCATATATTTATTCTCCTTTCTATTTTATCTTTTTTTGTTTTTACATTGGGATATAGTCAAAAGAAATGCCAGCCGTGTTTTAATGAAATATTGTCTGAAAATCAATTTGTTAATATGACATAATGTCTATATTTCCGATACGTTGGAAAGGTTCGGATCTATAAGAAGTTCATTTATAATTCTTTTTTGTTTCTGACAAAATGACTTGTTTAATTTTTACAACACGGATGCAGCATAGAAAGTTCGAAGGAACAGAGGCTATCGGGTCTCGTTTATTTTCGGTGAAGATGCTGCGGAGATGGTATCGATAGCCGTTTGGGGACGCTCTTTTCCAAAGAGCGGTGCTGTAAATTTCGGCTTAGAAGGTTCGACGATGGTATCGTTTTTCAGTAAGGTGGATATCTGAACGGGATTGGCAATCGTACTTACCGGGACATTACGTTTCCATTCGATGCTTCGTTTTATTGAATCAGTTTCATGTTTGGTGAGCGGGCGGGTAGTGTTCCCGAAAAGGGTCATTAAAACCATTTTGGTGCGTAGGGCTCTTTTCTTGCGTTGCCAGTTACGGTATATTTCGACAGGGTCGAGGAGTCCCACATAAGAGACGCCCATACCGAAGGGCATGGTGTTGGGTGCACTCATCGACCAGCTGTTGACAGGAGCGGGTTTGTCATTGGAGAGAGGCCGTAACAAGTTACGTAATACAAACATATCGACCATTCGCGCGATTGTTTCGTCGTGAAGGCTGGCTATACTGTCTTTCACTGCATGCAGTAAAATCACGTTTAACATGAATTCCGATGGATTTTCGGGAAACATGGTTGAGGGACGCATGATGTTTAAAAGATGCAGATTCGAGGTGCTCGTTCAGCTTTTTCTGCATGAACCGATCGTTGGGTGTAGAAGAGGGTAGCTGTTCGGTACGGGGCCACGACAATTCACCTCCTTTTATTTCCAATTCCAACCCATTGCCCGGCCGCATGGGAGGAGGCGTGGAAGATTGGGCATATGCGGTGTGGCAGAAAAAAGACAGCCCGCATGTCCAACATAAAAAACTATTATCGTTCGAGGCGTCAGCATAACAGCTGCAAATATATCTTCTATTTGATAAACTACTCGATGTTTAAAAAGAAATTAACCGATATAATATTATATAAACGTATTTGTAAATACTCCGTAGGATAAAGATATCGAAGTAATTCTTTTTTAATGTTTTTTATGTTTATCGGTGTGTCTTGTCGTTTTTAGTGAAAATCAAGTTTATTTGATTTTGTCCATCATTTGCTTCTGACAGCAGTTCGCATTTTTTGACGACAGTCCAAGACAGGCATGACCCAACAGAGCTAAAATAAATTTTGTTCTATATTCGCCTTGCATTATCTTTGTTCCCGAATAAAGTAAAGAAACTGTTTTGAGTTTTTTTCGAGCAAATGTTGTCAATCAGTTTTTCTCGTTTTTTCATTTGTGTTATTTTTTCGAGTAAAAAAGGACGGACAATGGATTTTGAACTGGTACATACCGATGAGTGTACCCATGCTAGGGCCGGAGTGATAACGACCGATCATGGGAAGATACAGACCCCTATATTTATGCCTGTGGGAACGGTGGCCTCGGTCAAGGCCGTGCATCAGCGCGAGTTGAGGGACGATATTAAGGCACAAATAATCTTGGGGAATACCTATCATCTGTATTTACGTCCGGGATTGGATATATTACGTCAGGCCGGTGGACTGCACCGGTTTAACGGTTGGGAACGTCCTATTCTTACCGATAGCGGGGGGTTTCAGGTTTTTTCTTTGTCCGACCGTCGGAAACTGACAGAAGAGGGGGGCTCACTTTCGTTCGCATATTGATGGCTCGAAACATCTTTTTACTCCCGAAAATGTGGTAGATACCCAACGTATTATCGGAGCGGATATTATGATGGCGCTCGACGAGTGTACTCCGGGCGATGCCGATTACGACTATGCCAAGAAATCATTGGCCTTGACACGCCGTTGGCTCGACCGGGGGTGGAAACACTTTTGCGAAACGGAGGGTTTGTATGGTTATAAGCAAACTTTTTTCCCGATTGTACAAGGCTGTGTCTATCCCGATTTGCGTATAGAGGCCGCGAAGCATGTCGCTGATTTGGGAGCTGACGGTAATGCCATCGGCGGATTGGCGGTGGGTGAACCTACGGAAAAAAATGTATGAGATGATAGAGGTTGTCAACGAGGTCTTGCCTCAGGATAAACCACGTTATCTAATGGGGGGTGGGGACACCGGCCAATATATTGGAAGGTATAGAGCGAGGTGTCGATATGTTCGACTGTGTGATGCCTACTCGCAATGGGCGCAATGGTATGCTGTTTACCCGTAACGGTATCATGAATATGCGGAATAAAAAGTGGGCCGATGATTTTTCTCCTCTCGACCCGGAGGGAACTTCTTATGTCGATACATGTTACAGTAAAGCCTATTTGCGCCATTTATTCATTAGTGAAGAAATACTGGCCATGCAGATAGCCTCGATACATAATCTGGCATTTTATGTATGGCTTACTCAGGAGGCACGTCGTCAAATTTTAGCCGGTACATTTAAGTCGTGGAAAGACGAGATGATATGCCGGGTGACTACACGATTGTAAAGAGGGACGAGATGAAGATATTGAAAAAAATAGATATCTATATTATCAAGAAGTTCTTGGGAACTTACTTTTTCGCGATAGCTTTGATTCTCGCTATTACGGTCATGTTCGATATTAACGAGAAATTGGATTCATTTTTGAAAGCGCCTTTGTCGGCGACGATATTCGACTATTTTTTCAATTTTCTTCCCTATTTTGCCAATCTGTTTAGTCCTCTGTTTACTTTTATCGCTGTTATATTTTTTACCTCCAAGCTGGCCGACAACTCCGAGGTTATAGCCATGTTGTCGAGCGGTATCAGTTTCAAGCGATTGTTTGTGCCTTATATGGTTTCGGCAGCCATTATCGCTGCATTGAATCTCTATTTGAGTTGCTATGTAATACCACCGGCCAATGTGACTCGTATCGAGTATATGAATACGTATGTCAAAAATAAGCGGGTAGATTATGCCAGTAATATTCAGTTGCAGGTAGAGCCGGGGGTAATAGCCTATATATCGCGCTATGACAACAGTAACAAAACTGGCTATCGTTTTTCTTTGGAGAAGTTCGACAAGAAAGTTCTTCAATCCCGATTGACTGCTCAAACCATTCATTACGATTCGGCTTATCACTGGCGGGTTAACAATTATGTGATTCGTAATTTCAACGGTATGCGGGAGGAATTGATAAAAGGGTCGACGCTCGATACGATTGTACCCATAGAACCTTCGGATTTCTTGATTTCGCAGAATGATAGCGAAGTGATGACTACTCCCGAACTACGGCGTTATATTATCCGTCAAAAAAGAGAGGGGTCGCCAATATAAAAAATTTTGAGATAGAATATGAGCGGCGTTTCGCTATGGCTGCCGCGGCATTTATCTTGACAGCTATCGGTATGTCTTTGTCTTCCCGGAAGGTAAAAGGGGGTATGGGTATCAATATCGGTATAGGTTTGCTGTTAAGTTTCTCATATATATTATTCTCGACTGTGACCTCTACCTTTGCGGTATCGGGGGCTACTTCACCTATGTTGGCGATGTGGATACCCAATATCATCTATACGGTAATAGCGATCGTGCTATATAAGAAGGCTCCTAAGTAACCTCGCTTTCGAGCGTATTAGTAAAGAAAGGCAGTTTAAATTTTTTATTATAAAAATTAATCCTTATCTTTACTAAATTATTTTTTAATTTTCAGATATAATAATGATTCAAGAAGATTTTGAGCAGCATGTGGTAAAACTGCAAAATGCTCTGTTAGGCTTTGCCAAAAGTCTGACTCATAATGAAGACGAGGCGAAAGACCTATTGCAAGAAACATCGCTTAAAGCGTTGAGCAATAAAGCGATGTATGATGATTCCGGAAGTATTAAAAGTTGGTTATATACTATTATGCGTAATCTTTTCTTGAATTGTCGTCGCCATTCGTCTCGGCAAGAATCTCTTCCTACCGATTTTGAGATACCGGATACCGATGATATGCAAGGTGGAATAGAAGGTGAAGATTCTTTTTCTACAATCGATGTTCAACGTATTATGGATTTGTTGTCTATTGATAATCGTATCCTTTTTGGTTTATACTTGCAGGATATCGTTATGACGAAATAGCCGACCGTTTACAAATGCCTTTGGGGACGGTGAAGGTGAGAATATATCGAATTAAGCAAGAATTGAGAACATATAAGAAGCAGTTGGTATAACTTATCGCTTGTTGATAATAAGATAAAAAGCCCCGGATTCTCACGAGCCCGGGGCTTTTTTTCGTTTATTTAAATCAGGAAGTCAAAAGAGTCTATTGAATATTGGCCCCGCCTCCCATACCGCCGGCCCCACCACTGCTTTCGCTTTTTACATCGTCGTTGGTGATACTGCGTCGAGCTTTCTTGACCGATTCTTTCATTTGCCCGAAACGATAGGTGACTCCTAAGCGTACGTATTGACAAGGATCGTAGTTGTAGTTATCGATACGATATGCATCGTTTTTAATGTGCATGGTAAATTTGCGTTCTTTTGAAAAGGGATCGCTTACCGAAAGGTTCAGTTGAAGTTTCTTTTCAAAAAATGATTGGCTGACACTGAACCCGCAAAATGCCATTGGTGCAGTTGTTCCTACCAACATGCGAAATCCGGAGTAATAGCCGACGTTGGCACTTATTGCACCGTCTTTCCATGCGTTCCAACGTGCGCCGAGGTATCCGTTGTAATTCCAACCTTTGTTTGAATATCCTGCCGATTTGGAGCTATAATCTCCATATCCCCCGGAGAGGTTGGTGTAGAGGCTGAGGGTAGGAATGATATTTCCCGAAAAAAATACGTTCAAGTTACATTCTCTGGCTTTTCCGATATTGTCGTAAGTTACGTTGGCCACACCGTCTTCGTCCATGAAGATAGTCTGCTCTATCCCATTGTTTTGTATGCGTCCATTCAGTTCGGTGGCTAAGTTTAGTCCTTTTGCCGTAAACAATGTGTATCCTAAGGAGAATGTATGTGATATTTCCGATTCCAAATTAGGGTTACCATATACCAGTTGCATGGGGGTCGAACCGTCTTTGAACGGATTTAGCTGCCAAATTCCGGGCCTACTAAGCCTTTGAGTATAGGATAATTTGAATGTTTGCATATCTCGGGGTTGCCACGATAGGGTGACGTAAGGTACAATGTTGAAAAAAATTGTTATCGAACTTTGTTTTTTGGGGTGTTTCCGTGATGTCGTAATTTGTAGTGCGGCCATCGTTTCCAAGTCGATTCTAATCGGGCTCCTACTTTTCCGCTCCATTTCTTAACTTTTTTAGTACATATCCGGCATAGACGCCTAAGATATGTTGTGTATAGTCGAGATCGTTGACCGGGAGCGGTGTTTGTTTCCAATCTTCGGTTGTTTCGTCCCAAATGCTTTTGTCTCTATCTCCATCGCTTACGTTACAGCGCATGATGTATTTTACCCCGCCCTCGATTTGATGCATATCGGTCAAGGGGGTCGAAATAGTCTATCTGTATGGTTTGTTCGGTTCCGTGAGCTTTGTTTTTACTTTTTTTCGATGTAGTTTTCTGAATGAAGAATTCCCTGATTTTCGGTCGTGTAGTCCGAGTTGTTGGGATTGTACTCGAATTGATACGAGGCTGTTAGCGTGCGGTCTTTTTTTGCGAAAGAGCGTTGGTAGTCGAGAGTACCCGATACAGAACCGTAGTCGCTGCTGGAACTTCCTAACGAGCGATATTGACTGCTGGGAGCATTGGAGCGATTGAAATAAGTTTGATTCAAGTCATTTGTCGATTTGTTGTTTCCCAACCAGCCCCATGCCGAGAAACTGATGAGGTTAAGCGTGTCTATTTCATAACTGGCTTCGATGGACATGTTATGTCCGGCTCCCCGATATTTGGAAGAACCATATACTTCGGAGCGGTAAAATTCATCGTTGGCAAACGTCTCCATAAAAGCTTTCGAGTGACCTCCGTCGCCGTTGGTATAACGGCTTCCGGAGTATCTGCCGGAGAAAGCGAATTTCCCGATTTGGGAGAGAGATAGACGTTTCCCCGAAGCCTCCATAGGTGTCGGCATTTGCACCTACACTACCTACGATACCGTTGGTTTCCCGGCGGGAAACTGTGATGATGTTGATGATACCGCCTACACCTTCGGCCTCGTATTTGGAAGAGGGATTTGTGATAACTTCGATATTTTTAATCGTATTGGCCGGCATACTTTTGAGAACTTCTTTGACATTGTCTCCCGACATTACTGCCGAACTTTTCCCATTGACCAATACTTTATAGTTACTTTGTCCGTTCAACCGTATATTTTCTTCGGCATCGACTGTAATCATGGGAACCTTCCTCAGCATATCCAGTGCATTGTTGCTGGCGGCGTCTGGATCGGCTTCCATATCGTAAGTGATTTTATCGATGTCGCTTTTTATTAAAGGTTTTTGAGCGACGACTGTTACCTCGGATAACTCTGAACTTTCTGTAAGTTTTATGGTTCCTAAATCTTTATTTTTTTCATTTTCCGAAAGTGATATATCGACGTATTTTGTTCCGTAGCCAACCGATGAGACGACCAGACGGTAATTTTGACCCGCCGAAGCTGTGATCGTAAACTTCCCTAGTGCGTCCGAAGCGATTCGGCTCAATACTTTTCCTTCGTTGTTCTCTATCCCTATGGTGACAAACGGAATAGCTTCTCCGCTAATCGAATCGGTAACAACCCCGTTTATTTTACAAGCGGTAGGGGCTGCTTGTGCCGCAGTACATAATGAGAATATAAATCCCAATAATATACCTAATTTGAAAACTCTTTTCATTTTTTACCTGATAAAATGTATTGTGGTTTAGTGAAATGATTTGTATTATTCGTCGGTTTTGACATTGATTTTCATTTTGAACGTTCCATGAGTTTCTGCACTGTCGTTATTCGTTTCGGAACCTATGGTTATATTATATTCATTGGACCATGTGTTAACACCGATATTATTGTTGACGAGAGAGAAATCTCTGTATTTTTCTGGAAAAATGGCTGTGCCTATGTTGTTCTCGGTTATTTCCATCGGACGGTTTGTACAGCTCAATGCTATCAGTCCACCGATGTTGTTTTGAAGGAGGCGGATAGGAGCGGTATTTATGCTGTCTTGGAATATTAAGGTCCCTAAGTTTGATGAGACGATATCTGTTTCGCCTGAGGAATTGAGACTGATCTTACTGAGATTGGCATTTGCGATCTTGAATTTTATGTTCGGATTTTTGTTTTCGATAATTAGATTTACTTCTTCCTCATAAATGATATTGTAACTACTATGGGCGTTTCCCGATATATGAATCGTATCTTCGTCGTATCTGTGATTGTCGATAAGGGTCGATTCAGAATCGGCATCGGTCGTAATATTGATTGTAGTGCCGATGCTGTCGCTCCCGAAATATTCTTCGGTAATGATATATCGGGTAGGGGTATTCGGATCCGATTTATTGCATAGGGTTTGTATGCCTTTAAGTTTTGATTCGGGAGATAGGTTGTTGACCGTTTTTACGATTACGATAGGAGTGATTATTAGCAAGACGAGGAAAATAATCAGTATAATAGTAGAGCGTTTCATAATTGTGTGTTTGATGTTTTGGAATTTAATTTATCGATGAATTGTTTATACATGAGATCGATTTCTTCCATAGAAATGTTGAGTGTATATATCTGTATGAAGAAACGTTGTAATTCGTTTTTAAGGAACTCGTTACGGCGGTAGCTCTTTATTTTTATTTTGGCATCGGGCGAAACGAAGAACCCTATGCCTCGTTTGTTGAAGATGATGCCCTGGGTCTGCAAGAATTCATAAGAGCGCATGACCGTGTTGGCATTCACTTCCACGAGTGCGGCATATTCGCGTACCGAAGGTATACGGCTCCCGATGGCATAGTGCCTAACAGAATCTCGTCGCTGATTCGTTCGGCTATTTGTAAGTAGATGGTTTGGTTCTCTTTGAATTGCATGGCTATCGTTTGGTTTCATTTATTTCCAATTCTTTCAGTCTCAAATATCCGATGTATCCTAAAATAGTTGTCTCGGCGATTTGGACGGTATTTATAAGCCAAAAGAAATTTGAGCTGTTATCGAAAAATTTTCCTATAAAAAGATAGGAAACGGCTGAGCCGATTTCTTCATTTGTCAGAAATAAGGAGCAAGAAAATGAAAATACAATAGAAAAAAGAAAAGAGCCGATACCGTTTTCAAGAAGCTGTTCTTCTGCCACAATGTGGCGCCGAGTGTGAATGTCGCGATTGTGCTAAGTACGGAGGTAACAAAGAATATCGTGGTAAACCCACTGTTTTTCCACATCGAGAAGCAACCCTGCAAAGGTGTTCCCGGATTGAATATTTCGCCTCTTATGGTAGAAGATATTAGCTCCGATGCATATTGGGCTACGACAATGGCTGCGAAAAATAGTAAAGGATATAGGACAATGATCGACAATAGATGTGCGATATATTTTTCGGCTGTCGATACTGGAACGGTAAGATAGACTACTCGTTTAGGACGTATCCCTATTTGGTCGGCGAGACTTGAACTGCTTTTGGCGATATAGATGAAAAATCCGGGCCAAATAAGCATTTGTGCACCGCTTGATGTAATGAACGGCTGGCCGTCCGTATGGAAAATAAACATCAATAATGTATAAATGCCGGTCAAGGATATAAATTGCAGGGGAGAGTCCTCTTTTCCATTCATATACTTGTTTGGTGCAATATTTCCAAAAACGTTTGGGCTGGAATATATGGGCCGTCACAGACCATCTGAAATAGCCTAAACTGAATTTCCCGATTCGTACGGGATCGATGATATCGGTTTCTTTCATGTTCGTATTATTTTGCGGAGGAATTGAATATATTATGAATTACTTCGGGGTCACCTATTGTACAGTTGAAGAGCATTTCAATATCGATTAGCGACTCTTCATCGGTTTCATTGGGCAATATAGCACTATATCCCGCGATAGTCGATACTTTATAGAATGCACCGGCAATCTCACTTTCGTTGCCTCCTTTAATGAACCGAAGTCGAGAGCTTATCGTGTGGGTATCGGCATCGAGTAGTAGAAGTCCGTTGTCGAGTATGGTGATGTGATCGATCATGTTTTCTAAGTCGCGTACTTGATGGGTAGATATGACTATGCTTTTTTGCTCGTTCATACCCGATGCAATGACTTTACGGAATTGGCTTTTTGAAGGAATGTCCATACCGTTGGTCGGTTCGTCCATGAGTAATAAAGGTGTGTTTGTCGCAAGAGCGAAACTGACCAAATATTTTTTCTTTTGTCCCATAGAAGTTTTGGCTAGATTTTTTGTGTGTTCTAACTCAAAATCGGAAAGATATTGATTGAATTGATCGATGTTGAAGTTGGGATAAAACACACTGTTCCGACGGACATAATCGTCGATCGATATGGAAGGGAGATCGAATTCTTCGGGCACAAGGAAAATTTTTTCTAAGGTTTCGGGTAATCGGCGTTTTACTTCAATCCCGTCGAACCGGATAGAACCTTTGTGAGGAAACATCAATCCGCACATCATGTAAAGAAGGGTCGATTTCCCGATCCCGTTCTTCCCTAAGAGCCCGTAAACCGAGCCGGGCTGTATAGTCAGGTTTATCCCATTGAAGATAGGGTTCCCTTTTTTGTGATAACTAAATTCAAGATTTTCAATTTGTAACATGGTGTTTACAATTTGTAGTGTTATACTGTTTATGTGTATTAGTTTAATAGTACACTGCAAATGTAGATAATATTTTTTTTTTTTTTATAGCAACAAAAAAACTTATTTTTTTTTCATCGATTTGCAAAAGACATTTTGGATTTGTACTTTTACCCAATAAAAAAATGAAGCTATGAGTCAGGAAGAAGATTTGTTTGCATACGACGAAGACGATGCTGTTCGATATATATTAAATGTATTGCCGCAAGAGTTGAAGGAAAAATATACCCATGACGATATTATCTATGTTACCGATGTTGTGTATGATTACTACGATCAAAAGGGATTGTTCGACGAGCAGGCCGGAGAAGAAGTAGAACTTGATGAAGAGGACATTATTGCTTTTGCTTGTAAAAGCGCACGTAAAGATGGGGTGAAAATAGAAGACGAGGATATGCCGTTTCTGGTTCGGGGAGAATTGGATTATGAAGAGTCTTTGGGCGTTTTTTGATTAGGGTTCTATGAGAAAAATCGTATTTATATTATTGGCGGTCGTTATATGTTTTTCCCCGGTAGGTGTTTCTTCACAGAATATTTTTTTCAGAAAGCTGCGAATAAAATATCTTCTTGGTTTTTGGGTGGGGAAAAGGAGCGAGCTTCCGATAAAACGGGACATATAGATATTACGCAGTTGACTCTCGATGAAAATCTTTCTATTCCAGATTTAGGTAAACAGGCTCGTAAGATACGGACTGCCCAATCTAGGGAAATGAAACGTTTGCAAAAAGCTCGGTTGTCCGATTTGAAGTTAATTCGCAATTATGAAGTTCTTAAAGCGACCTTATCGGCTTCGAATCTTTTTTTTTACCGAACGATACCGTGTTGAGCGATAGGGCCGACATTTATTTGCGACCTTTTTTGGCCGCTTTGCGAGTACCCGATTTCTATCATGTCATGTTGGTGATGCATAGTGACGATACGGGTTCGGAGGCTTATAGTCTTGATTTGACCCGAGCCCGTGCTCATGCTGTTCGCGATTGGTTTACGCGAAATGGAGGAAATACGGATTTTGTCGTTATTTATGAAGCCGGTGCGTTCGATCCGATTGCTTCGAATGAAACTTTGGAAGGACGGGCACGGAATCGTCGCCTCGATATATATTTGATTCCGGAGAGAAAATGGTAGACATGGCTCGTCGGGGGTGAATTGGATAAACGATAGCTCTCGTTGTTTCACAGGAATTTGTTTTTAACTTATCGGCTTTTCTCTATTTTTGCACGAAAATGTAGAATAGAGGATATAAAAATTCTTGTGTAATAAATTAACAGCATAAAATAATGGCAAAAGAGTTGAAAGATTTGACCAAGCGTGCCGATAATTATTCTCAGTGGTACAACGACTTGGTTGTGAAAGCCGATTTAGCGGAGCAATCGGCAGTACGGGGGTGCATGGTAATAAAGCCCTATGGATATGCGATTTGGGAAAAAATGCAACGTCAGCTCGACGATATGTTTAAGGCGACAGGACATGTAAATGCTTATTTTCCGTTGTTGATACCCAAGTCGTTTTTGAGCCGGGAAGCCGAGCATGTCGAAGGATTTGCCAAAGAATGCGCCGTGGTTACACACTACCGGTTAAAAAATGCAGCCGACGGTTCGGGCGTGGTCGTAGACCCGTCTGCTAAATTGGAAGAGGAATTGATTATCCGTCCTACTTCTGAAACAATTATTTGGAATACTTATAAGAACTGGATACAATCCTATCGCGATTTACCTATTTTGTGTAATCAGTGGGCAAACGTGTTCCGTTGGGAAATGCGCACCCGCCTGTTTTTGCGCACTGCCGAATTTTTGTGGCAAGAGGGACACACGGCACATGCTACTCGTGAAGAAGCCGAAACCGAAGCTCGTCGATGCTTGATGTTTATGCCGATTTTGCCGAGAATTTTATGGCTGTACCGGTAGTGAAAGGTGTCAAGTCGGCCAACGAGCGATTTGCAGGTGCTCTCGATACCTATACGATCGAGGCGATGATGCAGGATGGAAAAGCTTTGCAGGCGGGAACTTCCCATTTTTTGGGACAGAACTTCGGTAAGGCTTTCGACGTTCAGTTTATCAATAAGAATAATGAACTCGAATACGTATGGGCTACTTCTTGGGGAGTTTCCACTCGTTTGATGGGTGCACTTATCATGACCCATTCCGATGATAACGGGTTGGTATTGCCACCGAAGTTGGCTCCTATACAGGTGGTTATTATTCCTATCTATAAGAATGCCGAGCAGTTGCAAGCTATCGATGCGAAGGCGAACGAAATTGCCGATAAGCTGCGAACTATGGGAATATCCGTAAAATATGACAATGCCGATAACAAGCGTCCGGGATTCAAGTTTGCCGATTATGAGTTAAAGGGAGTACCTGTACGTTTGGTTATGGGTGGCCGTGATCTCGAAAACGGAACTGTCGAGGTGATGCGCCGCGATACGTTGGAGAAAAGGAGACCATGTCTGTCGAGAATATAGAGCAGGTGGTAAAAACATTGCTCGACGAGATACAAGCTAATATTTTCCAAAAGGCTCTTAAATATCGTCAGGAACATACGATTACAGTTGACAGCTATGATGAGTTTAAAGAGAAAATCGAGGAAGGTGGCTTTATTCTCGCTCACTGGGACGGAACCACCGAAACGGAGGAACGTATTAAGGAAGAGACGAAAGCGACGATTCGCTGTATCCCGTTCGATGGCGATACGACTCCGGGTGTTTGCATGGTTACCGGAAAACCTTCGGCTCGTCGGGTTTTGTTCGCCCGTTCATATTAAGGGTCTTTATTTGGTAAATGTATAGAAAAGTAGACGACTGTTTGAATTTACTCATACAGTCGTCTACTTTTTTAACTTTCGTTGAGTTCTACCACTGGAATCCTATTTTAACTTGGAACTTATTTCTTGTCCATAGTTCATCTTCAAAACTATTGTTATAATAGTCTTCACCGGTTAATCCTGTGCATTCATGGTGTATGAATCCTATACCTACGCAAAATTTCCATAGTCGTATTCCTATACTGGCATCGCAATAGAATCCGGAGTATTCGTCTATATTGTATGCATAACCGAGGGATAAACTGACGTATGGTTCTATCTTTTTAGCTACTGGATAGTATCCTTTTAAGTTGATGAATAAAGGTATATTGGAGGTCTCACATAGCCAATCTTTATATCTGTCGTGATAAAACCACAGGTCGCCGTATTCTATACCGATTCCGCTCCGGCAAACAGGTATTTGTTAATACGTATGCCGTGAGTTGTCGTTAAAGAGAGGCAAATATCGTCACCTGCGTAACCTAAGTAGATGTCTCCTTGATAGCGGGGATATCCTTTTTCGGGAATTTTCTTTTCAGGAACGAATAATGTTTGAGTAGTAGTCGATTCTCCTTGAATGATTTGAGCCGAAGAAAACAGAGGGAGCCATATCAGACAGAATGAAAGGAAGAGTAATTTTTCATGATGCAATGTATTATTCTGTGAGGGTGAAAGAATCGTTATTTTTTTATGGCGTCAGTATTTTTACTTTTGTTTCCGTAGTTGATAAAGTCGAGCATCCACAAGTCTTCCCGTGTAGCAGGACGTATTTTGCTATAACGAGCAGGGAATCCTTCGATGTTTACTTCGATATATTGGGCAGTCATACGGGTGTTCATCAAAGCACCGACAATGATGTCTGCGTCATGATGTTTTTGAAAGGCCGACAGTGCTAATGCTCTGGCATTTTGAAGGTCGACAGTACCGTCATGGTCGAATCGGAATGTAGTGTCGCATTTTGTTTGGCTTACTTCTAATTCGGCGATTTGGGGTGCAGTGATAACCTCGGATTGGGGATCGACCATACGTCCCTGAGAAGTTTTTTTCTCTGTGATTATTTTTCTGGTTGTTCCTTGTGCGGAAACATTGAGGACATTTGCGAGTAGGATGGTTCCTACCATCAAGTAAGATGTTTTTTTCATAAGGCTGAATTTAATGTTCGTTGCCCGCCAACTCCGATCGGGCATAATAAAAGAAGAAAACGCAGAGTTGTCCGCCTGTTCTGAACTTTAAATATGGCGAAGCGTTTTCGTCGAGTAATTTTTATCGCCCGGTAGCAACACTACTTGTTGTCATGAAAATGATGATACGGCGATATCGACCTGCAAATTAATAAAATTTAAATGAGAAAAAGATGCGGATTATTTGTAATGTGTTGATTTTTAAATATTATATAAAGAATAGAGCACTTTGGAGTATACCTGTTTTTATAAAAAAGTGAATGATATGCAAGTTTTTTTTATTCATTTCAACAATATTCGTTTTTTGATACTGTTGCACCTTTGGCTTCTTTTTTTCGGATAATATTTACAATGAAGAGATAAAGAAAGACGGTATGAGTGTAGTATTGTAGAGTATATCTCGATACATGGAATAATGAAAAGGAGTGTCGAATTCTTTCTTATTGCCGGTTTGTGCCCATTTTAGTGTCACACCTTCTTTATCGAAATAGATAGAAATGATATGATTGGACAATATGACCGCTTTTACGCCATCTTTCAATGGTTTATGTTCAGCATCAAACCAAGTGACATTGAAGATGTTCACAAGCCCGGTAGGTTTTAAAATTGCTTTGATCATACCGGTTTCCCATTGATCTTGGAATCTTTGTGCTCCATTGACGTAAAGGAGCAGAATATGCTGTTGGGTAGAAATTGCAGCGAGTTGATAATTCCCGCCTAATCGAATATTGTCCGAGGCAGAAACGGATTGTAGAGGTTCGTAAAAACCTTCAATTTCGTTTTGTGCTTATATTCAAATATTCATATAATTTGTCGGCTGTCAGAAAGACTTTTCGCTCTATATATTCAACCGGAGAAAGGGACCAGTTTTTCATTTTTATTTTCGCTCCGCTTCCTATATAGACTCCTGCCGAACTTCCGGAGAGTCTGTCGTCGTGGCAGATTCCTATGCGGCATTCCCGCTCTTTTCCGATGAATATTTCGTATCCTCCGTTAACGGGAACAACGTGTATGCGGTTGTAATCTGTTTCGGGATTGATATATGGGGAAGACAATGTATTCCACGGCGCATGGAAGATTGTATCTCCCTCGGCAACAGTGATGATGCTGTATTGTAATTCGGGAATATGGTAGCCGTATGGATCCGGGTTGCCGGCTCGGAGAAGCAATGCGTGGAAATTTGAAGAGTCGCCATATCCCCATACCACTCCCCATACAGTTTTTTCTACATATCCGGCTTTTTGTGATTGTCCCTGTTTGGCTTTGCCGATATACCGGATATTTTTTGTTTTCCCGATTATTTCGATTGGCAATGTCCAACGATAAAGAAGGACGAAACCCTTCTCCCGGGTGTATATCGGTTTCGGTTACGTTGACGATATCTTTTTCGGCTTGATAATTGTAATCGGATAGAATACTGTCTTGGAAAATTGCCTGACGAAAGTTGTCTTTACCTGTGTACCATGTTTGGGCAATGCATTGTCCAATAGAGAATACGCATAAAAAGGTTATGAGGAGCAGACGTGTATTCATACTCATACGATTTGAGGATTATAGATAAAATCTGTCTGTTTCCTCAAAGGTATGAAAATAACTGTAAAATTATCGGGAAAGAGAAAAATTTATCTTTCTATTTGTTTTTCTCTTGCGGATCATTGTACAAAGGAGACGAGTTGGCATTGTTGTTCATGATTTTAGTCCAATCTTTGACCATTTTTTTACTCGTTTTGCAATCGTCGGCTATATTGATAGCTACACCGGAGTAAATAGACGACTCGTCGTTTTTTTCTTTGTACTCTTTTTTCTTTACTTTTGCCATAGTTGATATTTTTAGTCGTTCAATATACCATATTTACCCTTGTTGAAATCTTCGAAGGCTTGAATCAATTCTTTTTTGTGTGTTCATTACGAATGGCCCGTATGCTGCGATAGATTCTTTTAAGGGCTCTCCTGAAACTATTAATACAACGCTATTTTTCGATGCAGTGATTGAGAATGTTTCTCCTTCGTATGCAAATAGCAATAAATGGTCTGCTTTTACATCGATAGATTCATTTATATAGATGTTCCCTTCGATGACTAATAAAAAGGTTGTATAATCTTTGGGGAAGGAAAATTCGGCTTTATCACCTTGTGTGAGTCGGGCATTCATTAAATGAATCGGAGAGAATGTCATTGCCTTTCCTTTTTCCCTGCATATTCTCCGGCGATTATTTCTATATAGCTATTATTCCCCGATAGATAGACTCGTTCGAAATCATTGGACGCTAAGGCTTGATAACGAGGCTTCTCTTCTTTTTGTACTTCCGTGGCAGGTTTACCCATAGTTGTACCATTTGAAAATCACCTCCTTCCCGAGCCCATTCTTCTTCGTAATATTCTTATGGAGGACTCCCGAAGCCGCTGTCATCCATTGAACATCACCTTCACCGATAATTCCTGCATTTCCGGCGCTATCGTGGTGGGCGATCCGGCCTTTGTAGGCTAAGGTTACGGTTTCGAATCCCCTATGAGGGTGAACTCCTACACCTTTGGGTTTCGAACTTGCTTCGACATGCTGTTTGGCATTGTAGTCGAGCATCAGGAATGGGTCCATACGCTTCATGTCCAGCCCCTTTACACTAGGAATGAATTGGTGTACTTTGAATCCGTCGCCGACCATGTGAGATGCCGGTGGGGTAAATATTGCTTCTATACGTTTTAATTTCATGATTACTGTTTTGAATAATAACAAATATGTAGTGATGAAAGTTCTTTGTGGGTGAAAAGTATAAAGGGGAAATTATATGTTTACATTACTGTTTCTCTACCTTTCGGGAATGTGAGTATATTAATAGGTAAAAAATATTTTTATAGTTCATTTTTTCATTACATTTTTGCATACGAAACGAAACAAAAACAATATAGAACGAAACACGCGATTAAATCTAATTCAAAAAAATAAAGAAAGATGCTAAAAAAATTATTGACTTTTATCGGGCTTTACCTCCGGCAGAAAGGCCCGTGTCATTAACTGATGAAGAGGCTGTGAAGCTGACAAAGAAATTGAGACTACAAAGTTTTTTTTTTTTGCCGGGACATTGGGGTATAGTCTTTATTATGTTTGCCGTACGGGATTAAACGTGGTAAAGACACCTATCGTCGAAAGTGGAATGTTGAATGATCAACAATTGGGTATTGTCGGTTCGGCTCTCCTTTTTTTGCGTATGCTATTGGAAAATTTGTCAATAGTTTTATGGCCGACCACTCTAATATTAAGCGATTTATGGCAACCGGACTAATTGTCTCGTCGGTCGCTAACCTTATTGTAGGGTTATTAGGTATGACGAGTGGGTTAGCCGGGCTATCGTCTATGGCGTTTTTTGTCTGCTTTTTTATTATGTGGACGATAAACGGTTGGTCTCAATCGATGGGGGCTGGTCCTGCCATTATTGCATTATCTCGCTGGTTTCCGCCGAAAGAGCGAGGAACTTATTATGGATTTTTCAGTGCCAGTCATAATTTAGGAGAGTTTTTATCCTTTATATTCGTTGGGTCTGTCGTAGGTTGGCTCGGGTGGCAAGCCGGTTTTGTCGGTTCTTTTTTATAGCAGGTGCAATAGGAGTCGTTATTATTATTTTCTTTTTACATGATAGTCCGGAAAGTAGAGGGCTTCCTCATGTAGGAAATCCACCGAAAGAATCGACCAATAAGGCTCAGAAAGGAGTATTGAAGAATCCGTACGTTTGGATTTTGGCGTTGGCCAGTGCGTTTATGTATGTTAGCCGATATGCGGTGAACAGTTGGGGAGTACGTTTCTTGGAGATGGAAAAAGGGTATTCGTTGGAGTTGGCAACTACGGTGATTGGCATAAATGCTCTGTTAGGAATATTCGGAACTGTGCTTTCTGGCTGGTTTTCCGATAAATTTTTTAAAGGGAAAAGAAATATGCCGGCCTTTATTTTCGGTGTGCTCAATACGATTGCATTGACCTTATTCCTGTTGGGAGGAGATAGCCTTGTACTCAATGTGATAAGTATGATTCTTTTTCGGTATCGCTATCGGGGTGCTGATTTGTTTCTTGGGAGGGTTGATGGCTGTCGATATTGTTCCTCGTAATGCGACCGGTGCGGCATTGGGTGTCGTTGGTATGGCGAGTTATATTGCAGCCGGTTTACAAGATGTGATATCGGGTACACTAATAGAGAATTTTAAGGTTGTATCCGATGGTGTTGTGACGTATGATTTTTACCGGTTTCTATTTTCTGGATAGGGGCTTCGATTTTATCATTCGTTTTAGCTTTGTTCGTATGGAATGTTAAGCCGGCGGAATAATTATGTTTTACTATCGACAAAAAAGCTGATACGATTTTACGTATCAGCTTTTTTGTTTGTATTTGTATGAGATTATTTACCGGGAGAGGTTTCATTCGATTCTTTTGCCGGGTTTGAAGTTGGTGTGTTCGGTGTGGTTTCTTCCCAATGGAATGGTTCGAATTGGCTATCGCTGTTTGTCCAACTGGGTTTGCGAGATGAATAAATAATAAATGGCGCGATAACGACTATCAGGGCTCCTATAATGAGAACAGAAAACCATACGGCATTACTACCGACCGATATTTGACTAGGGGGAATAAAACTTAGAATGAAGGCAAGAAGCGAACCGCAGAATCCCAATCCTCCTATGAACCACATTAATCCGTTGCCTTTGTTTCCTATTCGGAATGGGCGATTGGTTTTTTTTTCATATTGTATCGTAGATAAATTGCGGCAGAGAACATTAACATATACATAATCAGATAAAGAACTACCGTTAACTGAGACATGATTTGGTAAAAACTTTGTACCGAAGGCATAATAACGAATAATAGACTTAATAATGTAACTGCACCTCCTTGTAAATAAAGAATATTTTTCTGTACTCCTATTTTATTGGTTTTTTGGAAAAAAGGAGGAAGGTATCCGGCACGGCCTACTGCGAAGATACCTTTTGACGGACCGGCTACCCAAGTCAGTACTCCGGCTAAAACACCGAATGCAAGAGCTATGGCTATTATGGGGGATAGCCAAGACGCTTTAATAAAGTTGAAATAGTTGTCGAATCCGACTAAAAGACTTTGTGTTAGGTTGATATCTTTTTGAGGGATAATGATCCCGAGGGCGAATGTACCTAAAACAAAGATTAGGACTGTAATGGCGGAGCCTATGAAAACGGCTTTGGGATAAATTTTTAGACGGATTATTTATATCTTTTACGTGTATACCGCCCATCTCCATTCCGGCATAGAATAAGAAGATACTGGCGGCTAAAACGAGATTGTCGAAATTGGTGAAATCGGGGAGGAAGTTACCTGAAAAATCCATTTGGGATTTACCTCCCATTAGTAGATATACAATTGCCAAAATGACTAAAAAGTCCGGCGGGAATGATTGTACCGACCAAACCGCCTATTTTGGCGACTTTCCCTACCCAGCCTAAACCTTTCAATGAGATGAATGTTGCTAGCCAATAAATGAATAATACGACTGCTAATGTGTAGAAACGGTTGAGGCCAATAACATGTCCCCTGTATGATCCATGCCTATAAATGCAATGGCGACAGCTCCAAAGGTTAGTACGGTAGGATACCAAATGGTACTTTCTATCCATTGTAACCAAATGGCAAGGAATCCGGCTTTTTTACCGAATGCTTCTCCTACCCAACGAAAGACTCCGCCTTGCTTGTCTTGAAACATGGCAGCCAGTTCGGCTGCGACTAGCGCCGTAGGAATGAGGAATACTAAGGCTGCGAATAGATAATAGAACGCTGAACTGACTCCATATTCAGCTTCGGCAGGCAGTCCCCGGAGGGATACGACAGCCGTTACATTCATAATTGCAAGCGTAAATACGCCTAATTTTACTGATTTTCCGATGTTTGTCATATTTGTTGATATTAAGTTTACTAATAGGAGCATCTACATTCGTGTAGATAAACAAACGTCGGTCGCTTGTTGTTTTATCGTCGCATAATTTATGAGGAAAGAAAAATGGGAAAAAAGATAATCGGGGGGTGGAGAAATTATGAGTCGAGAATTTATGGCATATTGCACATATTGATTTTATTGTTATCGGTTTTTCTGATTATAACCATATCGATAGATACATTTCATAACATATCTTTCTTGAATCAAGGGAATTATATGGAAATACAATTATGGATATGCAGTTTCTTTATGTTCGATTTTTGGTTGGAATTTGTTTTATCCGATCATAAATGGAAATATCTTAGAAACCGATTTATCTTTTTTCTCGTATCGATACCTTATTTGAATATATTTTCCTATTTGAATTTAAATTTTTCTTCCGAGACTTATTATTTTCTTCGGTTTATTCCGTTAGTGAGAAGCGGATATGCTTTGGCTATCGTGGTAGGGTGGTTATCCTATAATAAAATATCGAGCTTGTTTATTTCGTATGTTACCATGCTTATGGCGACAGTTTACTTTTCGAGTCTTATATTTTTTGTTTTAGAACATGCCGTTAATCCAATGGTTACCGGTATACCGATGCTTTGTGGTGGGCTTTTATGGACGTGACGACAGTAGGTTCGAACATCTATGCCGTTACCGCTACCGGAAAGATTCTTTTCGGTCGTTTTGGCTGCATTGGGTATGATGATGTTCCCTATTTTTTACGGTCTATGTGACGAGCCTATTGCAAAAATTCAATGCACAAGATAAGGAGACACAAAAACCGTAGGCCGGCAGGTATCGGTTTTTAGCATCGTCCTTTTCGTTGATTTTGTACTATTTTAGTACGAGCTCTACGATGTAGTCGATTTCGTCCGGTATTTGGGGAAATTTCAATAATGTACCGTCTTTATCTTGTTTGAATTCGATGGGAGCTTGATTGGAAAATTTCATTGCCTTTTTTATTGGGACTTTCAGTGGTATATAGAGTCCATTTTCTTTCAAGTCCAAAATATGGATAAAGAGGCGATTCCCTTTTCGGGTGGATACTCCCCAGCTATGTGGGGGAATATCGCCACCTCTGCTGTCGTAAATGGTTTCGCCGTATTTCGATAGCCACTTACCCATACCATTTAAACGGTCTATCGCCAAAGCCGGGAGCTCTCCATTGGGCTGCGGACCTATATTTAATAACAAGTTAGCGTTTCGTCCGGCCGTGCGAACGAGATAATGGATCAGAGCCTTAGTAGATTTGTAATTTTGGTCGGTGATTTTATACCCCACATACCATTCATAGTTTGACAGGTCTCTAATGGGAGGGCGCTTATTGCCTGAGTAGAATAGCCTGCTGTGTTTTTTTCACCGGGGACGTCTCTTTCGAAGATTTGTATATCTTCTCCTGCATATACGTCTCGGTGGTGATTATTCCCAATGAGGCATGCCGGTTGTAGCTTGTGTATCAAATCATATTGCTCTTTTAGTTGCCAATCGAAATCGGAGGGACGGTCCCATACTCCGTCGAACCATATAGCTCCGATCGGCCCGTAATTGGTTAGTAGTTCTGTAAGCTGGTTATTCATGAACCGATAATAACTGGGCCAATCTCCGTGTCCATTGGTACGACCGGTTCCTTTCCCGGTATTGCCTCCGGCCGGGTAATCTTCTCTACGCCAGTCTATATGAGAATAATACAAATGGAGCTTAATGTCTTGTTTGTGGCATTCGTCGGCCAATTCTTTTAAAATATCGCGTTTAAAAGGTGTCGCATCTACGATATTAAAGTCGGACTGTTGGGTGTGAAACATAGAAAATCCATCATGGTGTCGGCTGGTAATACAAATGTATTTTGCCCCTGAGGCCTTGATTGCCGACACCCACTCGGCTGCGTTGAACCGAGACGGATAAAATCCTGATGCCAATTTTTCATATTCTCGCCAGTCGATGTTGTGATTGGTCATGTACCACCGCCAACAGTAAATGCCCCGTGTATAAATTTGTTGTCCTTTTCGAGCTTCGCCGATGGTATATAACTGTCGATTGTCTGTGCGAATGAAATATTCCAAGATAAAAGAGAGGTGCTAAATATGGATCGGTAAAGATATGGATAGCAAAATTTGGATAAATAAAGTAAGTGTTTGGTATTGAGGAGAGTTAAGCCAAATTCTTCTATGCCTTTCCAAATCGCTAAAATGCAGGATAATGAAAGGTTAAGAGAAAGATTTGCTACTTATCCGTTGCCTTTTTTAGCCCCGGATAATCCGGCAAAATAACGCTTGACCACCTGCGGTTTTACCGTTCACCATGCAAAGAACCCTATATTTTGCCCGTAAAGATAACCGTTTTTTTCCGTTTTTCATGGAAATACAGGTTATGTTACCGGCATCCGGGGTTTTATTCTTTGTTCCGCTATAATTTTCATAACTGTAAATAACTCTATATCAAGTAATTTTGCAACATAAAAAAATAGAGTTATGAAACAGACGGATGTAACGGTTACGTTCTACCTCAAAAAAGAGCGAAATGAATGACGAGGGACATTGCCCGGTCATGGCGAAACTTGTCGGCAAATTTTCAGAAGCGGCTTTTAGCGCGAAAATGTCCGTACCCGCTGCACTGTGGGCATCCGGACGTGCCACGGGTAAAAGTAACGCCGCGCGGGAAATCAACCGGCAACTGGACGATTTGCGAGCTTCAGCCATTTCCATTTATGACGAACTGTCAGCCACCCGTGAGAATGTAACGGCTGAAGAAATAAGGAATCTGTTGTTGGGGACGGCTTTCGGGCAGGAAACCCTGTTGGGTTATTTCCGGACGTTCATCGAACATTTCGAAAAACGTGTCGGCGTGAACCGGGAAAAGGGAACAGCACAATCTTACCGCTATGCTTGTAACTGTGTGGCTGCTTTCATCCAGGAGAAATACAAGTTGTCGGATGTTCCTTTCACGGCCCTGAACCGTTCATTCATCGACAACTATGACCTCTACCTACGCACGGAGCGCCGCTTTGCCCTGGGAACTATCGTGTTGCTTGTCACACGGTTGAACACGATTGTCGGGGAAGCCATCGCGGAAGGGATTATCACTGCCGACCCGTTCGCGGGTTATGAAGCCGAACATCCCGAGCGGGAACAGAAATACCTTACCGCCGCAGAGTTACAACGGCTGATGACCACACCCCTGCATGACCCGAAGCTCTACCATATCCGCGACCTGTTCCTCTTCTCCTGCTACACGGGTATCCCTTACGGGGACATGTGCCGCCTGACGACGGAGGATCTGGAAGTGGCCGAGGACGGTGAGGTATGGATCAAGACCGCCCGCAAGAAGACGAAAATCGACTATGAAGTGCCGTTGCTCGACATACCGTTGCTCATCCTCGACAAGTACCGGGATATGGCCCCGGAAGGAAAACTGCTGCCGATGTACAGCAACAACGAACTCAACCGGACGCTGAAACGTATTGCCGCCATTTGCGGAATTGAACGGAAGCTCGTCTTTCACTGCGGACGCCATACCTACGCCACCGAGATCACGCTTTCGCATGGTGTCCCGCTTGAAACCGTCGTCAGTAAAATGCTGGGGCATAGCCGCATTTCCACGACGCAGATTTACGCCAAAGTGACCGATGACAAGATCGACATGGATACCCGGTCTTTAGAGGAAAAGATTGCCGGCCGCTTCTCCGTAGCTATTTAATCTATCATTGACAATCAAATTCACAACGATTATGGAAACGAATAATAAAGAGATAAAACGTCGCAGCACGTTCTCCCTGCTGTTCTACATCAACCGCACGAAAGTCCGCAAGGACGGAACATGTAAATTGTTATGCAAGGTAAGCATCGACGCCAAGTCGGCCCCGATCAATATCAACGCGTTTGTCGAGCCATCGCTCTGGAATCCGGAAACCAAAAGGGCGAACGGACGAAGCGAGAACGCCCGAACGGTAAACCTGGCAATAGAGAAACTGACCGAAAAAATCACCGGACATTACCGTCATATTCGTAAAAGCCTCGGTTTCGTGACGGCCGAGCTGGTCAAAAACGCCGTGGAAGGAATCGGGCAGAAACCGTTCACCCCTCCTTGCCTTGTTCCGCGAGCATAACGAGGAGTTCCGCAAGCGTGTCGGCGTGGATCGCAAGGAAGAAACCTATGAAAGTTACGAGAACTCCTATAATATTTTAGCCTCCTTCGTGAAAAAAAAAAAAGGAAGGAAAAGGAGGATGTAGCGTTGCGGAGCCTTGACCGGGAGTTCTACGATGATTTTGAAATATTCCTGCGTACAGATCGTGAAATGAAACCCAAGACAGTACACGAGCATCTTTACCGGTTGAAGAAAATGACGGACATACGGCTTCGACATGACCTTTCACAAGGCGAGGCACAATTTCGGGACACATATCACGCTCTCGTTGGGTGTGCCTATCGAAACTGTCAGCCGCATGATGGGACACAAGAGCATTTCCACCACGCAGATTTACGCCAAAGTGACCGACCGCAAGGTGGACGAGGACATGAAACGTCTGAAAGAACAGACCAAAGGCC